>JAABUQ010000030.1_pt1 | contig 239166 bp, 236 predicted proteins | sample 5560001 | NCBI WGS metagenome assembly JAABUQ01 (sample SAMN10711888, study PRJNA513371) | rock metagenome | isolation source: Antarctica rocks | place: Antarctica: Victoria Land, Finger Mt nord | collected 2015-12-18
CGCGATAGCGGGCTTTCGGGATGTGATGACGCCGCGCGGCGTGATGCTTGAAGGGCATCCGACCATGCTAGCCGCTTTACACGCCGTGTAGGGCAGGCACTCCCCCCCTCGATGCACCAACGCCGTTGCCGAGCGTGATGGTGCCGGTCTTGTCGAGCAGCAGCGTGTCGACGTCACCCGCGGCCTCCACCGCGCGGCCCGACATCGCCAGCACGTTGAACCGGACCAGCCGATCCATCCCCGCGATGCCGATCGCCGACAACAGCGCCCCGATCGTGGTCGGGATCAGCGTGACGAACAGCGCCACAAGTATGATGACTGGGACGGCGCCGCCGGCGTACGTCGCGAAGCTCGGGATCGTCGCGACCGCGAAGATGAAAATGATCGTGAGACCCGCCAGCAGGATGTTGAGCGCGATCTCGTTCGGCGTCTTCTGCCGCTGCGCGCCCTCGACGAGGGCAATCATCCGATCAAGGAAGGTGGAACCCTGGGCGGCCGTGATGCGGACCTTGATCCAATCGGAGAGCACGCGCGTGCCACCGGTGACGGCGGAACGATCGCCGCCGCTCTCGCGGATCACCGGCGCGGACTCGCCGGTGATCGCCGATTCGTCGACGGAAGCGATGCCCTCGACGATCTCGCCGTCGCTCGGGATCAGATCGCCGGCCTCCACGAGCACCAGGTCGTTCTGCTTGAGCGCGGGCGCGGCCACCTCCTCGTAGTCGGTCCTCTCGATCGCGGCGAGGCGCTTGGCGGTCGTCTCGGTCCGCGCCTTGCGCAGGGTGGCGGCCTGCGCCTTGCCACGCCCCTCGGCCACCGCTTCGGCGAAGTTGGCGAACAGGACGGTGACCCAGAGCCAGAAGACGATCTGCGCGGTGAAGCCGAGATGCGGGCCGCCCGTCGCGAGATCGCGCAGGAGCAGCAGCGTGGTGAGCGCGGCGACGATCTCCACGACGAACATCACCGGGTTGCGGAACAGGGAACGCGGATCGAGCTTCCTGAACGAGGTGCCGATCGCCGGCACGAGGATCGCGAGGTCGAGGATCGACGTCCTGGCGCCGCGCGGAGTCAGTCTGGTTTGCATTGTTTCGCCTGGACTAGAAGAGGGTGCCGGACTGCATGGCGAGGTGTTCCGTGATCGGACCGAGCGCCAGCGCCGGGAAGAACGTGAGGCCGCCGACGATCAGGATCACGCCGACCAGCAGGCCGACGAACAGGCCGCCGTCGGTCGGGAACGTGCCCGCCGAGGCAGGGACGATCTTCTTCGCCGCCAGCGACCCGGCCACCGCCAGCATGGGCACGATGAACAGGAAGCGGCCGATCCACATCGCCAGCCCGAGCGTGCTGTTCCAGAACGGCGTGTTGGCGCTGAGCCCGGCGAACGCGCTGCCGTTGTTGCCCGTGGCCGACGTGTAGGCGTAGAGCGCCTCGCTGAACCCGTGCGGCCCGGCGTTCGACAAGCCGTCCAGGCCGGGTTTCACGACCACGGCGATGGCGGTGAAGCCAAGCATCGACAACGGCAGGATCAGGATGGCGAGTATCGCCATCTTGACCTCCTTGGCCTCGATCTTCTTGCCCAGGTACTCCGGCGTGCGCCCGACCATCAGTCCGGCCACGAACACCGCGACGATGGCGAACAGCAGCATGCCGTAGAGGCCGGAGCCGACGCCGCCGAAGATGATCTCGCCCAGCATGATGTTGATCATCGGCACCATGCCGGCGAGCGGCAGCAGGCTGTCGTGCATCGTGTTGACCGCGCCGCAGGAGGCATCGGTGGTCACGGTCGCGAACAGCGCCGAGTCGGCGATGCCGAACCGCACCTCCTTGCCTTCCATGTTGCCGCCGGCCTGCAGCGCGCCGGGCGCGCTGTCCACGTGCAGCGCCGCGAAAGCCGGGTTGCCGCCGGCCTCCACCGGATAGACGGTGCAGACGCCGGCCAGGAACAGCAGCCCCATGACCGCGAAGACCGCCCAGCCATGGCGCTGGCTGCCCACCATGCGGCCAAACACGTTGGTCAGCGCGGCGCCGATCGAGAAGATCAGCACCATCTGCACGAAGTTGGTGAGCGGGGTCGGGTTCTCGAACGGATGCGCGGAGTTCGCGTTGAAGAACCCGCCGCCGTTCGTGCCGAACATCTTGATGACTTCCTGCGAAGCCACCGGCCCCTGCGCGATCACCTGCTTGGCACCCTCCAGCGTGGTGGCCTCGGTGTAGGCGCCGAGGTTCTGCGGCACGCCCTGCCAGACGAAGAACAGGCCCACCACGATCGACACCGGCAGCAGGACGTAGAGCACGCACCGCGTCATATCGACCCAGAAACTGCCGACCGTCTTGGCCGAACGTCGCGCGAAGCCGCGGATCAGCGCGATCGCCAACGCGATGCCGGTCGCGGCGGAGAGGAAGTTGTGCACCGTCAGCCCGGCCATCTGCACGAGGTAGCTCATCGTGCTTTCCGGCACGTAGGACTGCCAGTTCGTGTTGGTGACGAAGCTGACCGACGTGTTGAAGGCGGAGTCGGGCGACACGGCGGCCTGTCCCTGCGGATTGAACGGCAGCACCGCTTGCAGCCTCTGCAGGGCGTAGAGGCTGACGAAGCCGGCCAACGTGAAAACCAGCATGGCGATGCCGTAGGTCACCCAGTGCTGCTCGTCGCGCTCATCGACGCCGCTGACCGCGTAGAGGCCGCGCTCGATGGGGCGGAGCACCGGCGAGAGGAGCGTCCGCTCGCCGTTGAACACGCGCGTCATGTAGCCCCCAAGGGGCTTCGCCAGGAGTGCCACGACCACGCAGTAAAGCGCGATCTGGATCCAACCATTGATCGTCATGCGGGGCTCCTCAGAACCGCTCTGGGCGGATCAGGGCGTAGACCAAGTACCCGAGAAGGCCGATCGTGACGATCGCCCCCAAGACGTAGTCGACGGTCATCGCCGAGCCCTCAGAGGTGGTCGCAAGCGGGGAGATAGAAGACAGTGGCCACGAAGGCCGCGATGCCGATCGCGACGTAGACGACGTCGAGCATGAAGTTCTCCTAAGCGCCCAGCACGTTGGTGGACGTCCCCGAAAGCGGTATGCGTACACAGCAAGCGGCGCACGATCTCTCGGCTTTGGATCAGAGAAGATGAAATCGCGTATAAATTCGAGATTGCTCGGGGGTGACTGGATATATAAATCCCGTATAGATTGGGTGACGGCTACCAGTAATCCACGTCAGTCTATCGGGCAACCAGGCCTTCTGGGCAGGTAGACGGCCAGTTGCCTGGCCGAGATCGGCTGATGCGCGGTGTCGCGACGGGTCGGATCGGTAGAGCGGAAACCGCAAACAACCCGCTGACGCGCTCGCGGAGTCGCTTGGGGCGCCCGTCATCCGGCAGCACGGCATGTTTCCACGCTCCAGCCCGCGACAGTCAACGCACCGAACAGAAGCACTTGCGTCACTCGGCCGACGATCTCCGCTGCGGCGCTGCCGGTCGCGGCGTAACGTCCGGCAACGGTTGGGTCGTATCGATATCGGGCGCTCCGGGCCGCCCCCCGGCTTTGCCTTCGGCAACGAGGGCCGCCCGGCGCTGCGCGGCTAAACTCCGCAGCGTCGCGTAGTAATCCAGCGAGTTGCGTTCCAAGGTGTCGGTAGTAGGCAGCAGATCGGCGCGTCCGTCGACGACGCCGAGGCCTGTATCGACACCGTTGACGACAGACACGGCCGTCGCGTGGGCAAGTCCGAAGGGATTGGCGAGCAATCCGCCGGCCTTGCCGACGGTGTCGCGCACGTTGGACGGCCCGAACAGCGGGAGTTGCACGCTTGGGCCCGGTGGAACGCCCCAGACGCCCAGTGTCTGTCCGAGATCGGCGCTGTGATACGGCATGTCCCAGTCGGTCGCGACATCGAACAGACCGACACCCCCCACCGTGGTGTTGACGAAGAACCGCCCGGTCGTATTCGCCGCCCGGTGAAAGTTGCCCTGAAGAACGTCGTTGACCGCGATCACGGGCTCGCCAAGGTTGGAAACGAAATTGTGGATGCTCTTGCGCGCCCGATCCGGCACATTGTTCGCATAGGCACGCGATACGGGGCGCAACGCATTGCGATCCACGAATTGGTTGCCGCTGAAGATCACGCGGTTTGCGGGCTCGATCGGATCGTCTGCTTGGTCGTAGGCGAGACGCGCCTCCGGGTCGGCCGGCACCTGGGCGCAAGCTATGATTGAGAATAGGCCTGATAGTGCCAATCCTGACGCGACGGCCTGACGAGCTTTCCAAGTAGCCGATTTCGCGGAGGGGACCATGAACGCTGCTCCTGGGCTGAATGGGTTTCACTCGTAACGGGCGTTTCCACCTGACGAGTGTCGTTTTTGCGCCAGTCCTGCAATCATGCTTCAGCCTTGCAACAAACTGGCTCGGGCGGCCCTCAATGCTGAAATGCGGGCTTCAAATCGGCATGATATGTTGAACCATGATGCCCAATCCGCAGATCCTGCTGGTCGACGACGACCCCGACATTCAGTCCCTGCTCGCCACGTTCTTCGATCGCCACGGGCACGCCGTGACAATCGCGCAGGACGGGCGCGCGATGTTCGCGGCCTTGGCGCGGCAGGCCTTCGACCTCGTCATCTTGGATATCATGCTGCCAGCAGAAGATGGCTTCAGCTTGTGCCGCCGCCTGCGAGCCCAATCGAAGGTTCCGGTCATCATGCTGACCGCGGTGGGGGAACAGACCGACCGCGTTGTCGGACTGGAAATCGGCGCCGACGACTATCTGGTGAAGCCGTTCGACGCGCGGGAGCTGCTCGCCCGGGTGAAGGCCGTGCTGCGCCGGACGACGGACAGCTTCGATGAAGCCCCCCGGAGCGAGACACGGCCCAGCCTAGTCTTCGCCGGGTGGCGTCTGGACGTGGCGAGGCGCGAGTTGCGGTCCAGCGCGAACACGCTCATTCCGTTGTCTGGCGGCGAGTTCGACCTGCTGCTCGCGTTCGCCGAGCATTCGCAGCATGTGTTGACCCGCGACCAGTTGCTCGATCTCGCCCGGGGCGCTTCCCACGATGCTTTCGACCGGAGCATCGACGTGCAGGTTAGCCGCTTGCGGCGCAAGCTCGAAGCGGATGCCAGATCGCCCGAGCTTATCAAGACGGTTCGCAACGGCGGTTATATCTTCACTCCGGTTGTGCAGCGTCGATGAGAATTCCCCGGCTCATCCCTGACACGATCGCCGTGCGGTTCGCCGTCACGGTCGTGCTCACGGCGGCCGTTACAGCCGGTCTGAATTTACTGTTCTTGTCATTCGGCGGCGTTTGGGGCCAACCTCCGGTGCAGGAAACCGGGTTGATCCAGCAAGCCTCCACCATCCTGCAGCTGGTGGAGGCGTCGCCGCCGGGCGATCGTGCCGCCCTCCTGGCCGCCATCCGAGACCAAGGCTTCACCGTGGCTTGGTATGCGCCGGGCTCACCGGCGGCCAAGCTGTTGGGCAGCGCCGCCCGGCTTCCCCCTGACCATGAACGCTGGGTGCCAGAGATGCTGGGCCGCCCGGCGCGCCCGCATCTGGTCTTCAACGCGGACAGCGAAATCGCCCGATCGCTGGGGTTCGGCCGCGACCAGCACCCGCAGGCGTTCTTCCTGGCGCTGGGGCTGGGGCTGAACGACAACAGCTGGATCGTGTTCACCGCCTTGCGCCGAAGCTGGGGCCTTCAGCCGAGATATCAGGTAGCCATCAAAGTCGTCTTTCTCGCCGTGTCGATCCTGGTGGTGTCGTGCGCTGCGACCCGGTTCCTTGCGCGTCCCATCCAGCGCTTCGCCGACGGCGTCCGCCGCTTCGGCTCCGATCCGAAGGCCCCTCCGCTGGCGGAAGTCGGCCCACGCGAGTTGCGGGTCGTCATCTCCGCCTTCAATGCCATGCAGGAGCAGGTCCAGCGCTTCGTCGCCGACCGGACGGAGATGCTGGCCGCGATCTCGCACGATTTGCGCACTCCGCTTACCCGCATCCGGCTGAGGGCCGAACTGATGGAGGACGTCGAGCAGCAGCGCCGCCTGTTCCGCGACGTCGACGACATGCAGGCCATGGTCGAATCCGCATTGGCGTTCTTTCGAGATGATTTGAGCGGGGAGGAGCCGACAACCTTCGATCTCCCCGAACTGCTGCGCACGATCGTCGACGACTACAATGACCATGGCGAGCCCGTCACCTATGACGGTCCCAGCCTGGTCGCGTGCTTCGGGCGTCCTTACGCGCTCAAACGGGCAATCGTGAACCTGGTCGACAACGCGGTGAAATACGCGACACCCCCGAACATCGATTTGGAGTGCCGACAAGCGGAAGCGCGCATCGCGGTCCGCGATACCGGGCCGGGCATTCCGTCCGACCAGCATCAGAACGTCTTCATACCGTTCCTGCGGCTCGAACGATCGCGCAACCGCAAGACGGGTGGTGTGGGTCTGGGTCTCACGGCGGCGCGGAGCATCATTCGCGCCCACGGCGGGGAAATCTGCCTCGGCAACCGGTCGACAGGCGGCTTGGAAGCGCTGATCGTGTTGCCCTTGTATCCAAGCTGAACGCGTGATCACCGAGTATCGAGACGTTCTTCGGACAAGCAGGCATCACGAGCGTGACCGCGGCCCCCGCCGCAAACGGGCTCGTCGATGCGCCGAACCAGATATCACCCAGCTCTCGCAGCAAGCGGAAACCGTTGCCGTCAACGATGGGATTGCTGCCGAACCCCCATCCGTCGTCGCTGACGGCGATCTGAACGCCGACAGCCGCACGGCTTGCGACCTGCACGAAGACGCGTCCGCTCCGGCAATTGCAGAAGCCGTGCTCAAGCGAGTTCGAGATCAGCTCGTCAGCCGCGCGCAGCACCGGGTTGTGGTGGGTGGCCGGGCAAACTCCGTCGACCTGCAGCCCGAGCCGCACGAACGCGCCCCGTGCCGCGGCGCTTCGCGCGACCGCCTCGCATCGCGTCCGGAGCCGCTCCTCGAAAGAAACCTCCAGTTCGCGAGCATCGAACGGCACGGCCAGGTTGCCGACCCTTGAATGCGGAGCGTCGTCCAGGTCGAGGGTCCATCTGGTGCACGTGCTTGCTGCGGACATGATCAACGGGTGTCTCCTGTCTCATCGGCACCGGACCGTATCCGGCAAATCTGGAGCCCTGATGTGCGCTGTGTGGGAGAGGCTGCACATTATGTCCATGGTGAAACATAGGTGACTCGGGAGGACCGCTGAGCGGCGACGCGCTCCACGGGGTCGACAGCGCCTTTGTCCGGGCGCACCACTGCGCATCCGGCGTGGGAGGACTCGGCAATCCTTCGGCGGCGTCTCTTGCCTCTGAAATTCCGCAATCTGAAAGGCGCGCGCTGATGAGAGGATTTCGGGGCAGCTTCCTCGCACTTCTCACCCTCGGCTTCCTGCTCAGCGGCCCGGCGCTCGCGCGCACGTTGCCTCTTCCGGACAATCTGATCGGGCTGAACAGCGATGCCCGAGCTCACATGCTGCTCGAGGCACCGGCGCGGCAGAGTTACTGGGATCTGAGCATCCAGTTCGTCACCCAGAAGACCCAGTCTTTCTGTGGCGTCGCCTCGATCGTAATGGTGCTCAACGCGCTCGGCACGCCGGCGCCGTCCACGGCCGCTTACGAGCCGTACCAGGTCTACACCCAGGACAACGTACTGAGCGAGCAGACCGAGGCCGTGCTGCCGCAGGCCGTCATCTTGCGCCGGGGCATGACGCTGGACCAACTCGCGGCGCTGCTGCGGACGTTCGCGATCCGTGCGGAGGTGCAGCACGCCGGCGACAGCAGCCTCGACGACTTTCGCTCCGCCGCCAGCCGCGCCCTGGCGGCCAAAGATCACTACGTCCTGGTCAACTACCTGCGCCGCGCGGTCGGGCAGGAGCGGGGCGGGCACATCTCCCCACTCGCGGCTTATGACGCCGAGGCGGACCGTTTCCTGATCCTCGACGTGGCGCGGTACAAGTATCCGCCGGTGTGGGTGAAGGCCGCTGACCTGTTCGCGGCGATGAACACGCCCGACTCCGACAACGAGAATCGCACGCGCGGTTTCGTGCTTATCAGCAACGACAAATAGCCCGCAGTTCGCCAGCGTGGCAGGCTGTTCCGGACCGTCAACCCGCGCGGAACCTGGGGCCGAGCCGGAATATGGCGCCGACGATGGACGTCTCGATCGTCCGGCAATAAGCTGGACCCAATAAACGAGACGTCCGGGAGAGAACAATGAAACGAGTCCTGATGCCGGTTCTGGCGAGCGTGATCGCGCTCGGTGCCGGCTGCGCCGGCGCTGCGGCCCAAAGCAGCCAGGGCGGGGCTGCCCAGGGCAAGAAGTCCCTGGCTCTTGTCACCAACGCGGCCGCCGATTTCTGGACCATCGCCCGTCGCGGCGTGGAGAAGGCGCAACGGGAGCACCCGGACTACGCGATGGAGGTGATCGTCACCGGGCAAGCCACCGCGGCCGAGCAGCGGCGCGAGCTTGACGACCTGCTGGCGCGCGGCATCGCCGGCGTGTCGATCTCCGCCATCGACCCGAAGAACTCCACCGAGGAGTTCAACAAGGTCGCCGCGAAGGCCGTCCTGCTGACGACGGACAGCGACGCGCCGCAATCGGCCCGCGTCGCTTACATCGGCACCGACAACGTCGCCGCCGGCCGTGACGCGGGCGCGGAGATCAAGAAGGCGCTGCCGAGCGGCGGCAAAATCATGATGTTCGTCGGCACCATGGACGCCGACAACGCGCGCGAGCGCGTAGAGGGCATCAAGCAGAGCCTGGCCGGCACCAAGATCGACATCGTCGACATCCGCACCGACGGCGTGGATTTCGCGAAAGCCAAATCGAACGTGCAGGATGCGCTCGCCAAGGGCGGCCTGAACTGCCTTGTCGGCCTGTATTCCTACAACACGCCGCAGATCTACACCGCGGTGAAGGAGGCCGGGCAGGCCGGCAAGGTGAAGATCGTCGGCTTCGACGAGGACCCGCAGACCTTGCGCGGCGTCGCGGACGGCACCATCCAGTCCACCATCGTGCAACAGCCGTACGAGTTCGGCTATCAATCGATGATCGACATGATCAAGTATATCAAGGGCGACAAGTCGTTCGTTCCAGCCAACCACTTGATCATCATCCCGACCCGCGTCATCGACAAGTCCAATGTCGCGGAGTTCCAGACCTCGATGAAGCAGCTGCTCGCGAAGTGAGCGGCGTGGTGGGATGGTGAACCTGCTGGAGCTGACCGGCGTCACCAAACGCTATCCCGGCGTCACCGCGCTCGACGAGGTCAGCCTTTCGGTCGGCGCGGGTGAAGTGGTCGGCCTGATCGGCGAGAACGGCGCGGGCAAGTCCACGCTGATGCGGATCCTCGGCGGCGTGACCGAGCCCTCCGCCGGCGGCATTCACATCGACGGCGTGGCGCACGCCTCGCTCACCGTGGCTCAAGCGACCGGCGCCGGCATCGCCTTCGTGCATCAGGAACTGAACGTCTTCGAGAATCTTGATGTCGCCGCCAACGTGTTCATCGGTCGCGAGCCGGTGTCCGGTGGCGTGCTGCGCCTGGTCGGCAACCGCCGACTGCATGAACAGGTTGCCCCGTTGCTGCGCCGTCTCGGCGCCGACTTCGCGCCGGGAACGGCCGTCGCAAGCTTATCGATCGCGCAGCGTCAGCTCGTCGAGATTGCCAAAGCGCTGTCGATCCGGGCGCGGGTCGTCATCATGGACGAGCCGACCTCCAGCCTGACCCTGTCGGAAACCGCACGCTTGCTGCAGGTGGTCGCGGAGCTGAAATCCGCCGGCACCGCGGTCATCTACATCAGCCATCGGCTTGGCGAGGTGAAGTCGTGCGCCGACCGCGTCGTCTGCCTGCGCGACGGCCGCGTGGCCGGCGAACTCGACCGCGGCGCCATCGACGAAGCGGCGATGATCCGCCTGATGATCGGACGCGATCTGAAATCGCTTTATATCCCGCCGAAGGATCGTCCGCTCGAGGATGGCTGCACGGTCGCCGGCCTTGTCACTCCGGCCTTTCCGCGCCGCCGCGTCTCGTTCTCGTTTCGCCGCGGAGAGATCCTCGGACTGGCCGGCCTGGTAGGTTCCGGCAGAACGTCGCTTGCCCGCACGCTGTTCGGGATCGACCAGGCCCTCGACGGCGAGGTCCGCCTGCAAGGCAAGCCCATTCGCATCCGCTCGCCGCGTCAGGCGATCGCGCAGGGGATCTATCTCGTGCCGGAGGATCGCAAGCGCGAGGGGCTGGTTCTCGAAATGCCGCTCGTCGAGAACATCACGCTTGCCAGCGTTCGGCGCTATGCGCGGCTGCTGTGGGTCGACCGCGAGGCCGAGCGACGGCGTTCGCAAGAGCAGCGCGCGAGCCTGAAGATCCGCGCGCCCTCGGAAGCCGCCCAGGTGATAACGCTGTCCGGCGGCAACCAGCAGAAGGTCGTGCTCGCCAAGTGGCTGTCGATGCAGCCGCGCATGATCATCTTCGACGAACCCACGCGCGGCATCGATGTCGGCGCCAAGGGTGAAATCTACGCGCTGATGCGCGGCCTCGCCGATCGCGGGGTGACGATCCTGATGATCTCCAGCGACATGGAGGAAGTGATCGGTGTCTCGGACCGCATCGCGGTGATGCACGAGGGTGAGATCGCCGGGACGCTCGAGCGCGACCAATTCAGCGAGTACAACGTGCTCCGCCTTGCGGTCGGGCAGGCTCTGGAACCGGAGATCGCCTGATGGGGAAGAAGGAACTCGGCCTCGGGGTGCTGCTGTTAGTGGTCGGCGGCGTCACGGCGCTGCTCAACCCGCTGTTCCTCTCCGGCGTCAATCTGCTCGACATGGCCAATCTCATCGGCCTGTTCGGCATCTTCAGCCTCGGCGAAGGCCTGGTGATCATCACCGGCGGCATCGACCTGTCGGTCGGCTCGATGTTCGCGCTGCTTGGCGTCGTGTTCATCGATCTGCTGGTCAACCGCGGTCTGCCCTGGCCGGTCGCCATCGCCGCGACGGTGTGCGGCGGGCTCGTGCTCGGCGCGCTGCAGGGTTTCCTGGTCGCGCGCGCGCGATTGCAGCCCTTCGTCGTCACGCTGTGCGGCTTGCTGATCTATCGCGGCGCCGCGCGCTACTACACCGAAGACGCGACGATGGGGTTCGGCTACGGCGAGGACTACGACGCGGTCGGGTGGCTCGCCTCGGGGCGCAGCTGGGGCATCCCGCACACCTTCATGCTGCTGATCGTGGTGGCGTTCGTCATGTGGGTGGTGTTGCACCGTTCGGTGTTCGGCCGCCATCTCTTCGCGGTCGGCAAGAACGAGGAAGCTGCGCGCTTCTCGGGCATCCGCACGCGCGCCGTGGTGGCCGCCACCTACATCATCAGCGGCGGCCTGGCCGGCATCTCGACGATATTACTGGTGTTCTACACGAATTCCGTCTCACCGAGTTCGTTCGGCAATTTCTACGAGCTCTACGCGATCGCGGCGGCCGTGCTCGGCGGCTGCAGCCTGCGCGGCGGCGAAGGCTCGGTGATCGGCATCGTGCTGGGCACCGCGTTGCTGCAGGTATTGCAGAACCTGGTCAACATCCTCGGCATCCCCAGCTCCCTGAATTTCGCGGTGATGGGGACGGTGATCCTGCTCGGCGTGCTCGCCGACCGACAGATCGAGCAGCGCCGCCGCCGCGTCGCGGTCCTGGCGACCGCCACGCGGGAGCATCCGATCACGGCCCCGGCCACGGCGAAGCAGCCTCGGGAAACGTGAGCACGTTCTCACGGCACCCAGGACGTCTCCAGCAGCGTGTTCGCCTGCATCGGCGGAGCCGCCGCCGCGGCCGGCGGGGCCGGCACTGTCCCGGGAGCGGGCCGCTTGGCCAGCATTCGAGTCACGTCGCCGATATCGGAAACTTTCTCCAGCGACTCCAGCCGTTCGAACAGCGGCATGATGTCCTGCCGCGGCAGGGCGCGTCGGCTGCAATCTTGGAACTTCTCCCACAACTCCTCGCCGGACATCGGATTGTCGCCGCCGCGGCCGACCAGGTTGTCCACCCGGCGGGCAACCACACGGCCGCCTTTCAAGGTCACTCTCACCTCTGCACCGAACTGCTCGGCGGCATCGTCAGCCATGTCCGGGTGCGGCCCGGCGACCATCTTGGCCATCAACGCGCGGACCGCCGGATCGAGGTGCGCCTCGCCCTCGAAGTGGCCTAAGCGCACCGCGCCGTCGGACAGCGCGCGGGCAACTGCGTACTGGACGGAGAACTTCGCGGCCAACGGCGTGCGCGGGTCGGGGTTGTCGGTGTGCGGCAGGCGACGGCGGTGCGGCATGATCTCGATCCGCTCCACCGCGTCCGGCGTCACACCCTCTTCCGCGCGCAGCGCCAGCATCATCGAGACCGCCGGGTGGGTGCTGCCGCAGCAAGGGAACTGCTTCAGCCCCATGGTGGGGCTCGTGACCTCGAGCGGGTCCGCCCAGCCCTCGAAGATCCGCTCCGGGTCGAAGGTGCCAGCGCCGTTGAAGGCGTTGAGGAAACCCTGCTTGTGCTCCAGCGCGGCCGGGTTGGCGTCGTAGCCCGCTTCGGCGAGCAGGGCCGCCAGCACGCCGTTGCGGCAGCTTTGGCCCACGTGCAACGGCTTGACCATGGTGCCGAAATTGGCCTTCACGCCCGACGCGAAGGAGGCGGCGATGCCGAGCGCCACGGAAAGCTGCGTTTCGTTCAGCCCGATCAGATGGCCGACGCCGGCGGCCGCGCCGAACACGCCGAGCGTGGCCGTGGGGTGCCAGCCCTTGTCGTAGTGATGAAAGTTCACCGCGCGGGCCAGCCGGATTTCGACCTCCACGCCCACGGCGTAGGAGCACAGCAGCGCGGCGCCCGACAGATGGCGCTGCTCGGCGACCGCGAACAGCGGCGCGACCACGGGCACGGATTGGTGGCCGCCCATCGGCTGGCTGAAATCGTCGTAGTCCAGCGCGTGCGACGCGGTGCCGTTGACCAAGGCGGCGTCCAGCGCGGAGGTCTTGCGGTCGGTCCCGAACAGGCGGCACGGACCCGGCGCTTCCGCAATACCCGGCGTGCGCAGCAGGTTGCCGGTGCAGGGCTCGGCCGAGCCGGCAAGCGTCACGCCCAGCGTGTCGATGATGGCGGTGCGCGACAGGGCGGTGGCCTGCTTCGTCATCTGCGCCGGGCCGAAGGCGCGCACGCGCTCGGCCAGGCGCTGGATCAGGGTGGCGCTCATGCCGCTACCTCGGTCGTCTGAAGTCCACGGCTGTTGGATTCCAGTTGCGCGGCGGTGCGCCCGGCGATGCGGCCGAAGGTTGCGCCGGAAACCAGGCCGGTGCCGGCCGGGTAATTGTCGTAGAACAGGCCGCCGATCATCTCGCCGCACGCCAGCAGGCCGGGGATCGGCCGCCAGTCCGTGCCGATCACGCGCGCGTTCTCGTCCACTTTGAGGCCGCCGAAGGTGAAGGTGATCCCCCCGGTCGCGGTGTAGGCGTAGAAGGGCGGGTGGTCGAGCTTGATTGCCCAGTTGGTCTTCTCAAGCGCGAGACCGCTCGTGCTCACCCCGTCCTTCTGCGACGGATCGAACCCGGCCGAGGCGTCCTTCGCTGCCGCGTTGTACTCCAGCACGGTGCGCAGCGCCTGCCGCTTGTCGTCGATGTCGAGCTGCTCGATGAGCTCCTCGATCGTATTCGCAACGATTGGGTCGCTCGTAGAGTAGCGCGGCTCGAGCAGATGCACGACCTGCGAGTCGAAAAGCTGGTAAGCCTTGGCGCCCGGCTCGGCGAGGATGGCCCGGCCGTATTTGGCGTAGGTGAACATGGCACCATCCTCGCCCTCGTCCACGAAGCGGCGGCCGCGGCGGTTGATCATCAGGCCGTATAGGTAGCTCAGTCGGTTGCTGCGGTCCGTCAGCTCGCGCGGCGCGAAATTGCCCCAGTCGGCCGAGATCGGCGTGGCGTGGCAACCGCTCCATTGGCCCCAAGGCATGGCGCCGATCGCCAGCGCCATGCGCAGCCCGTCGCCCTGGTTGTGCGGCGTGCCGCGGACCTTGGCGCCGCCGACGAGCGGGCCGATGTGCTGCGTGCGCATCTGCACGTTGGCCTCGAAGCCGCCGCAGCCGAGCACCACGGCGCGCCCCGTCACGTCGGCGAACCCGTCATCGTCCTTGACCCGCACGCCGTTCGCGGCGCCGCGCGCGTCCTGCAGCAGGGCCATGGCGCTGGCGCCGTAGCGGATCTCGATGCCCATGCGTTCGGCCGTGGCGAACCAAGCGCGCGACAGACCCACGCCCTCGTGCTCGGCGCGCACCACCAGGCCGCGCGCCCAGACGATGCGGTTGCCCTTGCGCACGCCGGTGAGCGTGATCGCGGGCTCCATCGGCACCCGGCCGATCCGGTTCATCCAGAACACCGTCTCCTTAGAGTTGTCGACCAGCACGCGCGACAGCACCGGATCGGTCTGCCCCGAGGTGACGCGCATCAGGTCGCCGTGGAAATCCTGCCGCGTGTAGGGCTGGATGCCGGCGTAGAAATCCTCGTACTCCTGCTCAACGCCGGGCAGCAGCGGTCCGATCTCTTGCGGGTCGTCGAAGGCGAAGCGGAGCACGCCGCCGCTCCAATGCGTGTTGCCGCCACGCATCTCGCGAGGCGCTTTCTCAAGCACCAGCACCCGCGCGGCCCCGCTCTCCTTCGCCGACACGGCAGCGGCAAGCGCCGCATTGCCGGCGCCGACCACGATCACGTCATACTCGGACATCGCCTATCCTCCAGAAGTCACGCCGGCTCACACCACCGACCGAATGCGGTCTTCTGCCACACCATGGTCGGCGCAGGCCGACCATGGCAGGTACGAGTTTCACTCGCCCTGGCGTAGCAATGCGGCGAGGTCGGCCGCGGAGATCGTTTCCAGATCAAGCACGGCATCGCGGATGCGCGCCGCCTGCTCCGGCGCCACCGTCATGCCGGCGGATGCCATGAACTTGGCGGACACACCGACCTCGTCCAGGGCGCGCTCACCCGCGCCGCTGTTGACGCGGACGTGGCGGAACAGCTGGCTCCCATCGCGCAACGTCAGCCGTAGGCCGCCCGAGAAATAGGTCGGGAAGGCGGTGTCCGGATCGGCGGTGCACCGCGCGCGGGCGGCGAGGGCCAGCACCGTCTCGTCGGCGAGCGCGTCCGGCAGCAGGTCGGCCAGGCCGAACGCGCCGCGCAACAGGCACGTCGCGACCACGAACGGCGCGCTGAACTTGGCTTCGTACTCATTGGAAGGACGCAGCTTCGCAGCCGCCGGCTCGGCCACGATCGGCAGCGTGTCGCGCGGCAGCAGGATCTCGACCGCTTCGATCTGCGCCGGATCGATCTCGGCGTGCAGCAGGACGGCGGCATCGGCGCAGCCGTGGATGAAGTGGCAGACCGGAAACGGCTTGATGGCGGTCTCGGCGAGATGCCACACGCTGCCGAGCCCGGCCGAGAGCGCACCGAGTTTGGCGCTCCCCGCGTGATGCTGCAGGTGTGTCTCGAACAGGCCGAAGCGTCCCTCGTACGGCCGCAACGGCCCCTTGAACCCGGCCCCTGCCAACTGCGCCGCCGTCATCCCGGCCACCGCCGCCCAGCCCGGGTGCAGCCGCTTGGTCCAGGTGCCTTCCTCAAGGAACACCTGCACGCCCGAAGCGGTGCTGGCGGCGATGCCCTGGGCTGCGACCATCTGTTCGGCACTCAGCCCTAGCAGCTTGGCCGCGACGATCGCGGCGCTGAAGTGCGCCACGATCCCGGTGGCGTGGAATCCCGCATGGTGGAAGCCGCCGGCGACCGCCAGGCCGATGCGGATGGCCGTCTCCATCCCGGCGATATAGGCGGTCAGCAACGCCGCTCCGCTCGCGCCGCGATGCTCGCCGAAGCTCAGCGCGCAGGGCAGGCAGGCGGCGGTGGGATGCACGATGCTGCCGAGATGGGTGTCGTCGAAATCGAGGCCGTGGATCAGCACGCCGTTGGCCAGGGCGGCGTCCCGCACGGTCAACCGCTCCGACCGTCCGATAACGCTGCACGTGCCGGGTCCGCCGAGCGCCTGCACCCCGGCCACGGTCGCCGCCGCGAAATCGTACGCATTCGAAGCGAGCCCCACCCCCAGCGCGTCGAGGATCTGCAGCTTGGCACGGGCGACGACCGCGCGGGGCACGTCGGGGAGCATGAGCCCGGCGGCGAACGCGGCGAGCTGCTCCGCCGGCTTCGGCCCCGCCTGCTGTGCGATGACGTTCATCTCCTGCTTCCTGCTTCTCGCCTTGTGTATTACCATGTATACAGCACCATTCACGCGGGTCAATCGCAGTCGGCTACTCGGCGGTAGGAGCGGAACACTCATGGCTCGACGCAGGCAGGCAATCTCGGCGGCCTCGGCCTCCGCAAGCCCCGAACTTCCGGCCACCAGGCCGCTCGACGCCCCTCCGTCGCGGAACCTGTTCCAGCAGGCCTACGCCCGCCTGCGGGACGCGATCGAGGACGGCACGCTCGAGCCGGGACGCCGCTTGATGGAGGTGCAGGTCAGCGATTGGCTGCAGATCAGCCGCACTCCGGCCCGCGAAGCGATCCGGCGGCTCCACTCGGAGGGCTTGCTGGAATACGGTCCGGGCGGCGGGCTGGCCGTCGTCCTGCACGACGCGGTCGCCGTGCGAGAGCTTTATGCCGTGCGCGAGTCGCTGGAGGGCGCGGCCGCCGCGATGGCCGCGCGCAACGCCGAACCGCACGAGATCGAGATGCTGCAGGAGCAGGTTCGCATCCAAGCGACGCTGCCGCCGGACGCGCAGGTGCACGGCCGCGAGAACAGGCTGTTCCACGAGGGCGTCTACCGCGCGGCGCATAACCGGTTTCTGCTGAAATCGGTGCAGGCGTTGCAGGACGCGATGATCCTGCTGGGCAAGAAGAACTTCGCAGTGCCGGGGCGCATCCGCTCCTCCACCAAGGAGCACGCCAAGATCGTCGAAGCGATCGCCGCGCGCGACCCGGCCCAGGCGGAAGCGGCGGCGCGGCTGCACATCCGGCACGGCTACGACAGCCGGGTCCGCGCGATGACGGACGCGTTCCGCACCGCTGCGATGGAGCGCGCCGGCAAGGACGCCGCCGCGCCGGTTCGGGCCGCCGCCAAGCGGCCCGCACGGGCTGCGCCGGACGGTCCCGCGCGGGCACGCGGCGTGTCAGCGTCACTGGGCTAAGCGCCGGCGATTTTCTCCACGCAGTTCATGCAGGCCGCTCGGCAGCAGAGCAACGGCGAGGTCCGGTGTGAGGACGCCGCATTCATGGCGGACAAGGGGAGGTGAACGTTGGACGATGAACGGGCCTGGGAACTCGAAAGGCGGTTCTGGCTGGAGGGCTCGACGACCTATGCCACACTGCTGGACCCGGAATGTTTGATGGCCTTCCCCGGTATCGGGGTGATGCGGTCAGCCGATATCCTCGCCAGTTTGAAAGACGCACCCCGCTGGGTATCCGTTCGGATCACGCAACGCACGATCGGCCGACCGAGCAAGAGCGTCATGGTGCTGGGCTACAAGGCGGAGGGCCAACGTGAAGGTGCAACACCGTACTTGGCGTTCTGCACTTCGACCTATCGAGCTGACGAGCACAGGTGGCGTCTCGTCCAGCATAAGCAGACCTTGTGCAGCTGACGCGCGGCGTGACAAGCACGACGGGACAGTTCTGCGAGCGTCTCACCGCCATCAAGGGCGACGACCTCACCGCCGATGCCTTGGCTCGCGCGCGCCGGCTGGTGCTGGACGGCATCGCCATTGCGGTGCGGGGACGTCCGAGCGGGCGATCCGTCTGCTCGCTGCGCACCATCGCGAGCAGGGCGGCGTCCCGGCGGCCACCATTCTCGGCATGGGGTTCCAGCTGCCTCCGGTCGCCGCGGCCGCGGTCAACGGCGCGGCGATGCACGTGCTCGATTTCGAGCCGATGTGGAGCCCGGCCAACCACGCGCTCTCCACCACGCTACCGGCAGTGCTGGCGCTGGCCGAGCAGCGCGGCGCCACCGGGCTCGACGTGGTCACGGCGCTGGTGAAGGGCTGCGAGGCGCAGGGTTGGCTGCGTCAGGCCTCGGGCCAGTACGAGCCGCGCGCCCTGGTGTTCCACCCGCCCGGGGTGGTGGGGCCGATCGGCAGCGCGGTGGCCGCCGGGCACCTGCTCGGGCTGGACGCGGGTCGTCTCGCCCACGCGGTCGGCATCGCGGCGTCACGCGCCGGGACGCTGCTGGCCAACGTGGGCACCATGACGAAGTCGCTGCACTGCGGCAACGCCGCCGCTGCCGGGTTGGAGGCGGCGCTGCTGGCCGCGCGCGGCTTCACCGCCAACGTCGATGTGCTGCAGACGCGGCAGGGACTCGCCGCCGGGTTCTTCCCCGACACCTTCCGGCCGGACGACCTGACGCGCGTCGGCCCGCCGTTCCGCGTCGTGCAGCCGGGCTACGCGCTGAAGATGTTTCCGAGCCAGTACGGCACGCACTTCGCCATCGCGGCGGCGCTTGCGGTGCATGCCGAGATGGGCCTCGGCGCCGGCATTCGGCGAGCCAGGCTGACCGCGCCGATGATGCCCTATATCGACCGCCCGCTCCCCGCCACCGGACTCGAGGGCAAGTTCAGCCTGCAATACACCAGCTGCGCCGCGCTGCTGGACGGCGCGGTGCGGATGGCGACGTTCACCGACGAGCGGCTCGCCGCGTCTGACATGCAGGCGCTGCTGCCGAAGCTGGAGCTTGTCATGTCCCCGGACATCCCCGCGCACTTCGAGGGCATGCACGTGACGCTCGAGGTGCAGACGGCGGACGGCCGATCGCTCGGCGCGCGCTGCGACGGGCCGCCGGGCAGCTGGCGCTCGGCCGCGGTGCCCGAGGAGGCGCATTTGGCCAAGGTGCGCGACTGCCTCGCGGTGGGTCTAGCGGCGGAGACGGCGGACGAGATCGTAGCGATGATCGCCGGACTCGACACGCTAGACAGCGCGGGCGTGCGCCGCCTCATTTCCCTCGCGCGCACCGAGCCTGGTTGACGTCGATCAGTCGAAGTCAAACCCCGTAGTGCAGGACCGTGAACTCCTGGGTCCGAATGAGCTCGTCCCGTTGATTGTAGAACAGCCGCTCATTGGTAACGAAATAGCCTTCGCCAAGCTTCGTCGCCTTCTTCGGGCTGCAGTGCTTCATCCTGATCTCGCCTCGCGCGGTATCGCCGGGTCTGAGCGGGGCGAAGAAGCGTGAGACCGCCTGGAGCACGGCGATCTCGGGACAGCCTGGCGGACTGACCAAGGTGCCGCCCTGCACGAGAACCTGGCGCAGCGACTGCAGCAGCGCGATCCCGGTCAGTCCCCTGCGCACGCCGTCGGGCGCCGGCTCGCCGGGCTTCATATAGCCCACGCCCAGCGCCGACGCCGAGCCCGCGCCGTAGAACATCGCGGTGGGCGGGGCGACGATGCCGCCGTGTCTGCTCGACCTGGCGTACGCTTCGTCCCAGTACAGCGGGTTCCAGTCCTCCAGGGCCTCGCACCAGAGATGGATCTCTTCTTTTGTCAGCGGGCGCGCGGGAAGGCTGCCGCCGGGCCGCGACTTGCCCAGGAAAGGGCGCGCGAAATCCGGCACGTCGTCCCGCGGCTTCGCTGTCTCCCCGGACAGGGGCGCATTCGCGAGTCGCGCGCGCTCTCCGGCGCGCGAGGGGAGCGCCATGGTGGCCGTTGCGGTCGCGGCGTAGGCGGCGAGCGCGTGGCCGATGTTGAGATCGACGAGGTCGACGAGGCAGGCCCCGTTCTCGCCGCGGTAGCGACGCCCGACTCGGCCGGTGACGGTCAGGACGTCATTGGCGCAGCTCTGCGTGCGCATGCTGAAGGTGAGGGATACGATCTCCGCCTCGGGGCCGGACCAGTCGGTCAGCAGCCGTCCGAACAGTCCGGCGACATGCGGCGTGGAGATGAACGCATCCCTCGCACCCGCCGTTCGCGCGTAGTCGCGGTCGAAGTGAACGTAATCGTAGAGCCCGCTCGCGCGCACAAAGGCGACGAGGCGCAGCAGGCTGAGCTCGTAGGTAAACGGTGGAAGCGGCTGGCCTTCCTGGACGTCCTCCCAGTAGAGACTCTCGCGACCCATTCGACTCTCCCTTGACGACAGGCTTAGCCGGCGTGGACGTGCACCGCCCCGCTGAACAGCGGGCGGGCGGTGCGGTAGAATGAACCGCTGTGCGCGAGCCACTCCCCATCCGCGCCCTGCCCCACATCCGCCTCGATCGCCAGCACGCCGGACGGCATCCCCAGGCGCAGCCGTCCCTCGCGCGGTGCGGAGGCTGACAGCACCGAGGCCACGACGCTGCCTTCGATGCGCGCCGCCACCGCGGTGCACAGCGAGATGGTGAGCGGCAGCGCCCGGTGCGGCTGGCCGTTGGAGATCACGCGGGCGGCCAGGTCGATGTCGGCGGCGGCGATCGGCGCGCCGGTCAGGGTCGGCGAGGCCGCCGCCTCGCTGACGATGCCGACGAAGGGGACGATCCGGATGGCGCGCGCCTCCGCCTCGCTGCCGGCGATGCCCATGGCCAACGACGCGCGGACCCGGATCTCGTCCAGGCGGGCGAGGGTCTCGGCACGCGCTTCCAGTTCGTCCGGCAGCTCGCGCCCGGTGAGGCCGACGTCCCGCGCGCGGACGAACACGCAGGCGTTGGCGGCGTCCACCAGCGAGACCTCGAGCGCGCCCATTCCGGGCACCTCCAGCCGGTCGAGCGGCCAGCCGGTCGGCAGCAGCTTGCCGGTTGTGGCACCGCCGGGTGCGACGAAGTCGAGCCGGATCGGCGCGGCGGTGCCGCTGACCCCGGGGATGGCGAGGTCGCCGCCGTAGCGCGGCTTGCCGTCCCGCAGCGGGAAACGCGCGTGGATCAGCTTGCCGGTGTTGGTGTTGAAGATGCGCACCAGGGCGGTGTCACCCTCGGCATGGACCATGCCCTGGTCCACCGCGTATGGACCGACTGCCGACGACATGTTGCCGCAATTGCCGCGGTAGTCCACGCGGGCGTCCCGCACCTGCACCTGGGCGAAGGTGTAGTCCACATCGGCGTCGCCGCGGCCGGAGGGGGTGATGATGCACACCTTCGACAGCGAGGAGACGCCGCCGCCCATGCCGTCCAGCTGACGCCCGTACGGGTCGGGCGTGCCCATCGCGGCCATGAACAGCGCGTCCCACTCGGCCCGGTCGGGCAGGTCCCGGCCGTCGAACATGATCGCCTTGCTCGTCCCGCCCCGCATGAAGACGGCGGGAATGCTCGCCTGTGCCATCGCCGATCCCTTCTGAGGCTGGTCCCTTCTCAGGCTGCGCTCCCGTCCTCGTCGGTGAAGACGGTGCCCTCCATGATCCGCCGTGCCGTGCGGCCCAGCGTGGCCCGTTGCACGATCGGCCCGCCCGGCTCCATGCGCACGTCCGCCTCCGTCTCGATCACGCCGGCCGGGTGGCCGATGCGCACCTCCCGGCTGTTGCGGCCTCCGCGGTCACCCCCGGCGCCGCGCAGCGCCTCGTTCACGATGGTGCCGGGGATCCGGCTCGCGACGCCGGTGCAGACCGTGCTGGTGCCGGCGTAGGTCTTGTGCATCTGCTGCATGAACATCAGCCGGCTGACAAGGTCCGCCTGTTCCGCGCGGACGGTGCGCTTGTGCAGGGCGTCATGGTAATCGGCTGGCGGGCTGATCATGCCGATCAGCGGCGTGGCCGGGCTCTCCGCGCGGGAGCGGTCCGCGCGCGAGACCATCCCCAAGTGCCACGCGGCGGCGCCGCGAATGCGCTCCAGCAGGTCCCGCAACTCCGGCCTGGCGTCGATCTCCGCCGCCGTCTCGGTGCCCACGACGCCGACGTCGCGCGCGCGGACGAAGACGTGCGCGTTGCCGATATCCACGAGCGACGCCTCGATCGCGCCGAAGCCCTCCACCTCGAGCGTGTCGACCGGGTTGCCGGTCGGCAGCAGCGACCCGGTGGCGCCCCCGGCCGTGTCGGCGAAGTCGATCAGGATGCGCGCGCCCGAACCGGGCACGCCGGGGACGACGTAACTGCCGGCCTCCAGCGGACGGTTGCCTTGCACCGGCACCTCGATGGTCAGCACGCGGTTGAGGTTGGTGTTGAAGGCCCGCACCGTCGTGATCGGCGCCTCCGGCTGCACCATGCCCTCATGGACCGCGAAAGCGCCCACCGCCGCGCTGATGTTGCCGCAGAGGCTCAGATAGTCGACGTCGGGATGATCGATCTCCACCTGGCCGAAGGTGTAGGTCAGATGCGTCCCGGCGGCCCGAGGCTCCGCGCGCGGCGGGCCGATCACGGCCAATTTGCTGGTCAGCGGATCGGCGCCGCCCAACCCATCGATTTGCCGCTTATCCGGCGAGCCGAAGATGCGGAGGATCAGCCGCTTGCGGGCCGCCGGGTCCGCCGGGATGTCCGCCTCCTTCAGGAACACCGCCCGGCTCGTTCCACCCCGCATGATCACGCACCGCGTCGCGTGTGGCATCACCGGCTCTCCTTCCTCTAGCCCTGGCGGGGCATAGGTGCGGTTAATACGAACCCATCCTACCCCGAGAGCGCGTGGTTCGGGTGCCGACCTATCGCGGGAGTGATAGTTCGAGCAACGCGACAGCTTCGGGTCGGCTTGTTCGTAACACGCCATGGTTGCAATTGGTGGAGAGGTTCTTTAACAAACGACCACCTTAGGGAGAGTGGATCATGGCTGGTGGCGATGTTGCGATTGCGCGGGCAAATGGGCTCGGCAACTTCAATACCCTGACGTTTGATACAGATGCGACGCTTGCGACGGCTAACCCCATCGCCAACGCGATCAACGGCCCGGCGATCACGCCTCCGGGCACCTTGACCGTCGACACGCTGCCCAATGCCGCGCCGACCCAAGTTCCGGCCGGGAACACCGGCGAGGCGATCATTCCCACTACCGCGACGGTCCCCGGCGCTTTGTTCGATACGTCGAACCTGTCCTTGCTCGGCTACACGTACGTGGTGGACGCCGCCACGGTGCCGGTCGCGATCACCCTGGGCCTGAACCAGACCTTGCTGGTCAATACCTCGATAGGGAACGGCAGCGTCAACGGCGCCGGTGGCAATACCATCGTCGAGGGCGGCGGCGGCAACACCGTCGCACTGACCGGAGCCGGCAATCAGCTCTACCTGGCCGAAGGGCCGGACACGGTCGATGCCGGGTCGAGTTCGACCAGCACGATTTTCGGCGGCACGGGCGCGACCACGATCAACGGTTCCAGCGGAACCGGCAACATCGACTTCCTCAGCGCCACGTCGACTGTCGTGAACCAGGGGAGCGGCACCACCACGATCGTCGGCGGCACCGGCGCGGCAACGATCTTCGGGGGAACGGGCGCGGATACGATTTTCGGCAACACCGGCTCCGAGCTCATCGCCGGCGGTTCCGGCTCGCTGACATTGGTGACCGCCGCCGGTCAGACCGCTACGCTCACGGGCGGCGGGTCCAGCCCGACCGTGTTCGGCGCGGCCGGGAGCAACTTGACCCATAGCGGCAGCAACGGGGTGCTTTACGTCGGCGGCGGGGGAACCGAGACCCTCAACGCCGCGGCGTCGACCGGCGACGACACGGTATTCGGCGGATCGGGCGCCGACTCGGTTGCCGCCGGCTCCGGCTCGCTAACATTCGTAAGCACCACGAACCAGATCGCAACGGTTGACGGTGGCGCGTCCAGTCCGACGCTGTTCGGGGCTGCGGGGAGCGATCTGACCTATGCCGGCAGCGGCGGGGTGCTGTATACCGCCGCGGGCGGCAACGAAACGCTCAACGCATCGGCGTCGACCGGCAACAATACTTTGTTTTCCGGATCGGGAGCCAACTCAATCGTCGCCGGCGCGGGCAACGACACGGTGATCGCCGGCACGGGCGCGGTGAGCGCGACCGGCGGCAACGGTGCCGACGTCTTCGCCTTCTTCAACGGCCAGGTCGGAACCGGGAACGCCGACGCTATCTCCAGCTTCGGCGCGAACGACCTGGTGCTGCTGTCCGGCTACGGCGCGAGCGGCGTCGCATCGTCCGTGACCGGCGGCGGCAACACCACGGTCACTTTGTCCGACAGCACGATGATCACCTTCGTGGGCGTGAGCAACCTCAACCCCAACCAAATCGTCTCGACCTGAGTTGCACGATTGCGGGACCCGGAGAAGGTTGCAGGAATTGAGAGTCGCTCGTTGTTGAACCGTCTCCGACCGCCCGCTGCGGGTGCCTGGCCTCTGCTGCCGGCGGCGGAAGCCGGCTTGGCTTTCTGCCGCCGCGACCGCGCGCAGGCGCCGGCGCCGTCGGAGATTATAGGCGGTTGTCTTCAGCCTGACCCGCAGGCCGGCTGAAGGCTCTTGCGGAACGATGGCGGCAGAATGGTTGCGGTGCGCATTCCACCGCGGGATGCAAACTCATACCAACGGCAGAGGGAGATGACTCGTCGGCATTGAGGGTCGCCATGGTCCGCGCAGGCGGACCATCCACGGCTTCCTCGCTCACGTCGAAGTCGTGGGTGGTCGGCCTTCGCCGACGACGGCGGTGAAGAGTCGGAGTTAACGGCCGCTGGTCGCCAGTCGCTCCTGCCCGATCCGCCGTCGCGCCATCCTGGCCCCCACCCGTTCAGAGCGGTAGAGAATCAGAGCGCACCGCGTCGGCTCAAGCCACCCGCGCACAGGTCTCAATTAGACGCCATGATCAACGACAAACCACCAATCGGCGGCCCGGCTGGTCCTGATCGGCGGGGCTGAGCCGGCCCTGGTCGAGCCGCAGCACCCGGTCACCGAAGCGCCGGGCCAGTTCGGGCTGGTGGAGGCATAGAAGCACGGCGAGGCCGTCCTGGCGGGCGAGGCTCTGCAGGAGCGACAGGATCGCCTCCGCGTTCGCCGGGTCCAAGCTCGCGACCGGCTCGTCGGCGAGCAGCACGCGCGCCTGCTGTGCCAGCGCCCGTGCGATGGCGACGCGTTGGCGCTGGCCGCCGGAGAGGTGGTCGGCGCGGCGCGGACCCAGGCCGCACAGCCCGACGCGATCGAGGCAGTCCGCGGCGAGCGCCGCCTCCGCCGCCGGCCAGAGCCGCAGGGTCGCGCGGACGAAGCCGATCCGGGCGAGCGCGCCGACCAGCACGTTCGTGGTCGCCGAGAGCCGGCCGGCCAGCGGGTGCTGCTGGAACACCAGCGCCAGTCGGCCGGCGGCCTCGATGCGGCAGCAGCCCGGCGGCGGCCCGCAGCAGCGTCGTCTTGCCGCCCAGGACGGCTGGAACGGCGGTCGCAGGACTTCGCTGCGGGATCGGCGATGCAGACCGGACCCGCTCTAGCCGTTCGACCCTGGGCACTCCAGGGTTACGCCGACGGCGCCGGATCGATCACTGGATGGGTTGCGTCACGGGATGACGCAGCCGCTGCACGTACCGAAACCGATGGAAACGAAACCGTCCCGTTGGCAACGCCCGGTGAAGCTCACCTCGTCGCCGTCCTGGAGGAAGCCGCGCTGCTCGCCGTTCGGCAAGGCGAACGGCGTCTGCCCGCCGCGCGTCAGCTCCAGCAGGCTGCTGAGCTGATCGTCGGTCGGGCCGGAGATTGTGCCGGTGCCGAGCAGGTCGCCCGGAAGCATGTTGCAGCCGCCGCTGCTGTGATGCGCGAGCATCTGCGCCGGGGTCCAATACAGGTAGCGGGCGTTGGAGCGGATGACCGCGACCGCAGCCTCGCCGGCCTCGCGCATGCGGTGCGTGCGGAAGCAGACCGTCAGGTCGATGTCGAGGCCGCCACTCCGCTGGTCATCGTCCGCCCATAAATAGTCGAGCGGCTTCGGGTCGCCCGCGTCGCGCGCCATCGCCGGCGCGCGGAACGGGGCGAGCGCGTCGGCGGTGACGATCCAGGGCGAGATCGTCGTGGAAAAGTTCTTGGCCAGGAACGGCCCGAGCGGCGCCATTTCCCAGGCCTGAATGTCGCGCGCCGACCAGTCGTTCAGCAGGCAGAAGCCGAACAGGTGGCGTTCGGCCTCGGCGATCGGGATCGGCTCGCCGATCGCGTTCCCGGCACCGATGAACATGCCCATCTCGAGTTCGAGATCGAGCCGCTCGCTGGGGCCGAAGGTCGGCGCCTGTGCGGAGTCGGGGGCGCGCTGGCCGCGGGGGCGGCGCACGTCCGCGCCGCTCGCGCGCACGGAGGAGGCGCGCCCGTGATAGGCGATCGGCAGGTATTTGTAGTTCGGCGGCAGCGGCGGCGTCCCCGGCCGCATGATGGAGGTCGCGGCGATGGCGTGGTGAATGCCGGCGTAGAAATCGGTGTAGTTGCGCACCGTGACCGGCAGGTGAATGGCGCAATCGGCTGCGGGGTGCAGCAGGTCGGGACGCGGCGGGCTCGCCGCATCGAGCAGGACGCCGATCTCGCGCCGCAGGGCGCGCGCCTCGCTGCGGTCGAGCGCCAGCAGCGCGTTCAAGGTGGACCCGGAGGCGGCCGCCGTCGCTTCCCCCCGGAGCAGGCCGGCCGACGCCGCCGCGCCGATGTCGAGGATGGTGTCGCCGATCGCAACCCCGCCGCGTGGCGCTCCGGCCCGTGGGCTGAACACGCCAAAAGGCAGGTTCTGGATCGGGAAATCCGTGCCTGCCTGGTTGGCCGATGCAACCCAGCTGCGTCGCGCGGGATCGTGGGTCTCGTCGATATCGGCCATCCTGTTCTCCCCGAAGATCATGGTTCACGAGGCACGTCACGACGTTGACGGCTGGCTTACCGATTTGCCAGCACGCAGCCTGTCTCGCCCAACGGCATGAAGGCGTCCTTCCCCGCGATCGTGGCGATCGGCTCGTAGAAGTCCCACTTGTACGCCGCCCGCGCGCTCGGCTTCACGCGCCAAACGTACATCGGGTCGAGTATCTGCCCATTCGCCTGCACCGGCACGCTGTCGTGATAAAAGTCGTTGACCGGCATGGCACGCATCTTCGCTGCCACAGCGTTCGCATCGAGTGTCGCCGTCGCTTGCACCGCGCGCATCCAGTGCAGCGCGGCCGAGTAGTTGGCCGTCTGCACCATCGTGGGCGGCAAGCTCAATCGCTGGGCGAAGCGTTCGGTCCATGCGCGTGTTCCGGGCGACATATCCCAGTAAAAGGAGTTGGTCAGAACCAACCCCTCGCAGACGTCCTGGCCGAGGGCGACCACGTCGGTCACGAACATCAGCAGGGTCGCAAGGCTCTGTCCGCCCTTGACGATACCGAACTCCGCCGCCTGCTTGATGCAGTTCTGCAGGTCCGCGCCGGCGTTGGCGAAGGCCACGACCTTCGCTCCTGATGCCCGCGCCTGCAGCAGCGCGCTGGAGAAATCCGCCGTGCCGAGCGGGGCTCTGACGCTGCCGAGGACCTGCCCGCCGGCGGCCTTGATGAACCGCTCCGTGTTCGCCTGCAGCGAGTAGCCGAACTGGTAGTCGGCGGTGACGAAGAACCACGTCGTCCCGCCCGCCCGGGTGAGCGCGCCGCCAGTTCCTTTCGCAAGGGAATACGTATCGGCCCAGAAATGGAAGCCGTACGGCGAGCAAGACTTGCCGCTCAACTCCGTGGCCGACGGCCCGTTGCCGAGGTAGATGGTGTGCTTCTCGCGGGCGACTTCCTGCACCGCAAGACCCGACGAAGTGGCGCCGCCGTCGACCAGCAGATTGAATCCGCTGTCGATCCACTCCCGCGCCTTGGCGCTCGACACGTCGGGTTTGTTAAGGATGTCGGCTTGCACGACCTCGATCGGTCGGCCCAGCAGGCTGCCGCCGATATCCTCGACCGCCAGCTGCACCGCGATCTTGCCGCCGGCGCCGCCGACGTTCTTGTACGGGCCGTTCACGTCGCTCAGCAGCCCGATTCTCACCGGGGCGGACGACGTCTGGGCGCGAAGCAAGCCTGGACGAACAAGCGCCGAGGCAGCCGAAGCGCCGAGCGCGAGGCGGCGCGTGATTCGTCGGCCATCCTGATCCACCTGCTTGGTTCCGCCGTCAACCGGTTCGGGCCGGCAGTTCGACAATGCCGGACCCGGTAGCCGACAACTCTTTGTCCTGGTTGCGCGCCTCCTGCTTGATCTCGATCAGGTGCCGCCCATCCTCGATGAATTTCTGCACGACCTCGCCCGTGATGAACAGCGTGTCACCCTCGGGATTATGCCGCCGCACCTGCGACTTGGCCCTGCGCAGGAAGCCGTCGTCACCCATCCAGTTGGTGAGATGGTGGGTCAGCCAGGAGCAGCGTTCCGGGCCGTAATCATAGGCGCCGGGCGCCCCGACCATGAGGGCGAATTCCTCTTCCCAATGCACTCGCTCGGGGCAGTCGGGGATGTTGAAGCGGTTCTTGATCCCGAGCCCAGGATGCGCGTGAACCTGCTTCCAAGCCAACTTGTTCGCGCGGATGTAAAGCCCGCCCCACCCTTGCGCGTAAGCGATGAAGCCGGTGACCGTCATCGGCCCCTTCACCATCACCGGAAGCGCGTCGCCGGCGGCCACGTCATCCCAGTGTCGCCGCGTCGCGCCGCGTACCTCCTCGTCATGGTAGAATTTGTAGATCCGGGCGAGCTGCTCGTCGGAGTAGGCCTGCTTGGGTCTCGCTCGCACTTCGGTGTATTTCGTCCCGCTCTCGCGCGCCTCGTCGCGATCGGTGCGGAAACACCAGCTATCCGCCTCGGCGACCAAGTCGCCATGCTGGTTGAAGAACTTCACATGATAGATCTGCTGGACCGCGCGACCCGCGAAGCGCGTGTGATGTTCCACGAGTTCCTTCAGCGAGGCCTCCGTGGCAATCGCGTCGTTGCGCTGAACCGGCTTGTGCCAGGTCCAGTCCGCGCCGGCCCACATCGCATGGATGCCGGGCAGGCCGCCGACGTAGCCGGAGACGATCCGACTGGTCGCGAACAGGAAGCTCGGCAACGCGATGATCCCGCCGTAACGGGTCTTCGCCGCGTAAGCAGGGTCGCACCAGAGCGGGTTGTCGTCGCCAATGCCGTGCGCGTAGTGACGGATGTTGTCGCGCGTGGCCTCGTAGCACCACGGCTCCGCGGTGTTCTCGATCGGAACGCCGATGCGGTTGCGCAGGCGGTCCAGCGCCTCGTCGGTGATCTTCGGAAAATGGCGCGTCGCGTCCGATGTCATGGCACACTCCGGATACAAGCAATTGTCGAGTCAGAGGCCCGATTCGCGGTCGCGCAGCGCCTTGCGGTTGACTTTCCCGGCCGGGGTCTTCGGCAGTTCGGGGACGAAGGCGATGACGCGCGGATACTCGTGCTGGCTGAGCCGCGTGCGCACGAAGTCCTGCAGTTCCGTCGTCAGCGCCGCGTCCTGAACCCGGTCAGAGACGATGAACGCCTTGACGACTTGGCCGCGCGTCACGTCGGGCGTGCCGATCACCGCCGCCTCCTTGACCGCCGGATGTTTCAGCAGCGTGGCCTCCACCTCGACCGCGCCGATCGTCCAGCCGGCGGAGATGATAACGTCGTCGGCGCGGCCGCCATGGTAGAAATACCCGTCCGCGTCCACGCGGCCGCGGTCCTTGGTCGAGAACCAGCCGTCGTGCCGCCAGACCTTGATCTCGCCGACCTGCTCGGGCGCGCAGGATTTTCCGTCCGGGGACTGCACCTCGACCCGCATCCCGGGCACCGGTTTGCCGAGCGCGCCCGGCTTGACCACGAAATCGTCGGCACCGGGATAGTTGACCAGCAGGACGCCCACCTCCGTAGTGCCATACATGCTGCACAACGTGGCGCCGAAGTTCTGCTCCGCGAAGTCGAGGCTCTCGCTGTCGATCGGCTCGCCGGTGAACGACATCTTCGCAAGCTCGACCAGGTAGCGCGAGGCGGCGCCGCTGTTCTTCATCAGCCGATAATGCGTGGCAGCCGCGGACAGGTTAGTCGTGCCCGAATCCCGCAGGGTGCGCAGCAGGCGCTCAGCGTCGAACTTGCCGGAGATCGTGCCGGTCTGCACGCCGAGCGCGAGCGGCGCCAGGGTGCCATGCCACAACCCATGTCCCCAGGCCGGCGACGAGGGGCAGAAGAACCGGTCGCCCGGGCGGATGCCGGTGCCGTACAGCGCCGCGACCATCACCACCACGATGGCGCGATGCGTGTGCCGGACGGCGGCCGGAAGATCGCGCGTGGTCCCGGACGTGTACTGGTAGATCGCCAGATCGTCGCCGCTGGTCGCAGGCTCGAAGCGCTGCGGGTAGGCGCTGAGCGCCTGCATCAAGCCCTCGTCGGCCACCACCAAGGGCACATCGACCGCTGCGCCGATTTCCGCGGCCTTGGCCGCGTTCGTAAGCAGCAGCGCCGGCGCGGAATCATCGATGCGCAACCGAACGCCATCCGGGCCGAACAGCGTGAACAGCGGCACGGCGATCGCGCCAAGCTTCATCGTACCGAACAGGGCCGCGTAGAACTGCCGCGACGGCTCGAGCATGATCGCCACGCGATCGCCCTTCGCGACGCCTCGGGCAGCAAGCCAATGGGCGAATTGCGACGACAACTCGGAGATCGAGCGAAAGGTGATCTGTTCGTCGTGTCCGTCGGCGAAACCAAGCCAGACGGCCACGCGTGCCGGGTCTGCCGCATGACGGTCGATGCATTCGTGGGCGATGTTCAGTCTCGCCCTGTCGCCGTCGAACAGGTTCCACAGATGGCGCGATCCGAAGTGGCGCTGCGCGTCCTCATAGCGCGTGTAGTCGGTCAGTTCCGGCATCCACCTCTCTCCCGGCGAACAACTAGCCTCTAGCTCGGAGCGTTGTCGAGTTGTCCCACGCCTAATGCGTCACAGCCATCACGGTGTGTTGCGGGCGGCTCAGTCTTCGACATCGGTCCTGGTCAGTGGGGTGCGCCGAGCGGCCGGCTTCCCCGCCATAGGCCGCCAACGCTCCCTCGATCACCTCGCGCAGTGGGGCATCCTCCCACCCGCCGCGGATCCACACGTCGTGCGAGCGTGCCAAGGCCATCAGCCGGGCGCCGAACGCTGCCGGGAAGTCTACCTCGGCCCGGGCTTCTGTCCGATCCCAGGATATTCAGGAAACCGTCCGGCTCTCCGCCGACGTCCAGCACCGGCATCATCAGCCCGCTCGCCCAGACGCGGGTGCCGTCCCGGCGCAAGTGCCATCGTTCGTTGACGGCCCGGCAGGTTTCGATCGCCCGGCAAAGTTCGAGGGTGAACTTGCGGTTGGCGCGATCCTCCGATGTGAAAATGATCTCCCGAGCGGCCGAGGACTTCAGCTTCCGAGTAGCCCATGATGCTTTGGGCACCGGCGTTCCAACTCCTGATGCATCCGTCGAGGTTCATCGTGATGATGGCGTAATCAGCGGCGCTGTCCAAGACCAGGCGCGACTGGGCATTCTGCTCGCGCAGTGCCTGGATTTCCGCTTCCATCTCGGCAACGCGGAGTGGTCGAAAAGCCGCGCGGCGCCGTCTCGATCGCCTCGATGCGCACCGCCAGCAGGTCGCCGGGCTCGGCGCCCTCGACATGCACGGGACCGGTCAGCGGATGGACGCGGCCCATGTCGACCCGCAGCAGGTCGGCAGCCTCCGTCGCCGGCGTGATCTGGCCGTCGAGCCCGTCGATCGTGCCGAGCTCGACCGTCGATCCGGTCGCCACGCGCACTGCCGGAGCGATGTCCGGGTGCCAGCGGTTGTGCCCCTTTCCCGGCTGGGCGGCGAGCGCCTGAGCGGGGTCGAGATGGATATGGGCATCGGCCATGCGATCCACTCCTTCGGGGCGTGACGCCCGAGGATAGGCACAAGCAAGTCCTGTGCCTACGATCGCATCGAACGGGAAGGCGACAACGATGCAGTTGAATCACGTCGCCAATCGCCTTGCTGCCCGGCACTTTGAAACCGTCGTCGAATTGCTGAAAGCAAAGCTGGGTTTCGTCGAGCTTCGTCGCACCGAGCGGTCGATCTGGTTGCGACAGCCTGGGACCAACGTGGACCTGCAGTTCGGCCGCAGCGACACCGTCCATCGCGACCCGGACAAGCGCCGTTCACAGGTATCGTTTCTCAGCGAAGCTCCCAAAGCCGCGCTCGAAGACCTGGCGGCCTGGGCGCAGGCGCATGGGATGGAGGCCGTGGTGGGCAGTTACTCGGACAAGGAGTTCTTCCTGGACGCCCCCGAAGCCTTCGTCGATTTCGTCATCGAGGCGATGACCCCGGACCTCGCCGATTACGGCGTGGACGTAGGCCCGATTTCTCCGAAGATTATGGATTGACGAATCATTTTAAGGTGTTGACGCGGCTGTAAACTCCTTCGGGCATCGTTTCCGAGCACAGAATCCGGCTTCCCCCGTGGCTTCTGTTCTTTATATGTTCCGCTCCCTTGGTGATCCGAGAGGAGCAAAACGCTTGCTCGATGCCGCGCTGCTGGATGGACTGAGACGGACGATCGGGCGCGTCCAGCGCCGCGACACCCGCGCGCGGGCGGCGGCGATTGCCTTCGGGGTGGCCGAGCTCGATGCCTGCCTGCCGTCCCGGGGCCTGGCCCGCGGCGCCTTGCACGAGGTGGCCGGGGCGGGGCCGGATATCGAGCACGGCACCGCATCGGCGCTGCTGGTCGCGGGCGTGCTCGCCCGCTCGCGGGGTCCGGTGCTCTGGGCGGTCGAGCGCCGCGACCTGTTCGCCCCGGCGCTGGCCGGTGTCGGGCTCGCCCCCGACCGCGTCGTGCTGGTGGAAGCAGGCGATGCCGTGCTCGGGGTGATGGAGGAAGGGCTGCGGCATCGCGGCCTCGCCGGGGTGGTGGGCGAGGTGAGCGGGCGCATCACCTTGACCGCCTCGCGCCGGCTGCAGCTGGCGGCGGAGACGTCCGGCGTCGTCGCCTTCGCGCTCCGCCGCAGCCGCCGGCACGATGATCCCGAACTCGCGGCACCCTCGGCGGCGGTCACCCGCTGGCGGGTCGCCGCCGTGCCGTCGCCGCCGCCGATCGCCGACGCGCCGTCGGTGCCCGGGCTCGGCCGGGCGCGCTGGCGGCTCGACCTCGTCCGCTGCCGTGGCGGCGAGGCCCATTCCTGGACCGTGGAGGCTTGCGATGCGCAGGGTCGTCTCGCTGTTCCTGCCGACCTGGCCCACCGACCGGCTGCGCCAGCGCCCCGGCGCGCCGTCGGCTAAGCCGTCGGCTGAGCAGCCGCTGATCACCTCGGCCCACGATGGGCGGCGCATGACGGTGGCAGCGGTGGACCGGGCGGCCGCCTCGTTCGGGTTGCGTGTCGGCATGGAGCTGGCGCACGCGCGGGCGATGGTCCCCGAGTTGACGGTGGTTCCGGCCGACGCCGGGGATGCGGCCGCACTCGGCCGGCTGGCCGCCTGGTGCCTGCGCTACGCGCCGCTGACCGCGCCGAACCCGCCCGACGGCGTGTGGATCGACGTCACCGGGGCGGCGCACCTGCACGGCGGCGAGCACGCCATGCTGGCCGATTTGGTCACGCGCCTGGCTGCACGCGGCACGACGGCCCGCGCGGCCGTGGCCGACACGCCGGGTGCCGCGCACGCGGCCGCGCGTCATGCCGGGGCGGCGATCACCGTCGTCCCGCCGGGCGCGGAGCTGGCCGCATCGGCGGATCTGCCGGTCGCCGCCCTGCGGCTGGCGCCCGAAACCGTGTCCGGCCTGCGCCGGCTCGGCTTCGAGCAGGTGGGCAGCCTGGCCGCGACCCCGCGGGCCCCGCTGGCGCGGCGCTTCGGCCCCTCGGTCGCGCTGCGGCTCGACCAGGCGCTGGGCCGCGTGTTCGAGCCGATCGAACCCGTGTTTCCGTCCGAAATCGTCAGCCACCGCCTCGCCTTCGTCGAGCCGCTGGGCACCGCGGAGGCGTTCGCCGCCGTCATTGCCAAGCTCGCCGAGACGGTGTGCGCGAGGCTGGAGGCGACCGGGCAGGGGGCGCGGCTGCTGGACCTGCTGTTCGAGCGGGTCGACGGTTCGGTGCAGGTCGTCGGCATCGGCACCGCCCGCCCGTCCCGTGCCGCCCGGCACCTCGCGCGGCTGCTGGAGGAGCGGCTGGAGCAGGTCGATCCCGGCCCCGGCGTGGAGGCGATGCGGCTCGTCGTCTCGCTTGCCGAACCCCTCGCCTACCGCCAGCCGGCCGCGAGCCTCGCCGACGCGGATGACGGCGAGGACGACATCGCGGCGCTGGTCGACCGGCTCGAGAACCGGCTCGGCGCGGGCCGGGTCTACCGCGCCGCCCCGGTCGAGAGCGACGTCCCCGAGCGATCGGTCCGCCGCGTCCCCCCGCTGGCGTCGCCCGTTCGGACGAGTTGGCCGCCCTCGCTGCCGCGCCCGGTCCGCCTGCTGAACCCGCCGCAGGCCGTCGAGGCGATGGCGCTGCTGCCGGACCAGCCGCCCGCCGCGTTCACCTGGCGCCGCCGCCGCCATCGCGTCCGCCGCGCCGACGGCCCCGAGCGCATCCACGGCGAATGGTGGCGCCGCGCGGCGGAGGTGGACGCGGTGCGCGACTACTTCGCCGTGGAGGACGAGGAGGGCAGGCGCTTCTGGCTGTTCCGGCGCGGCAACGGCGTCGATCCCGCGACCGGCGACCTGCGATGGTTCCTGCATGGATTGTTCTAGCAAGGAAATTGGGATATACATTTGGCATATCCAAATGGAGAAGGGCAATGACCCGCACGACAGTTTTCCGAACCAATCGCTCGCAAGCTGTCCGACTACCCAAAGAGGTCGCGTTTCCGCCAAACGTTCGCGAAGTCACCATTCTTCGCGAAGGGGCTCGCCGTATCATTGTCCCGGCCGGTTCGGTTTGGGACGATTTCTTCGACGCGCCCGGCATTGATCTCGGTGAACGCGACCAGCCCCCGCTGCAGGACCGCGAAGAGTTCTGATGCTGCGCTACATGCTTGATACGAACTTGTGTGTTCGAGTTTTGCGCGATCGCCCCGTAGGCGTTCGAGAGCGCTTCAACGTGGAGGCCGAGGCACTCTGCGTTTCGACCATCGTGCTGACGGAACTGCTTTACGGAGCGGAAAAGTCGGCCAGGCCGGATCATAACCGACGCGAGGTGGAGCGCTTCGCCGCCCGCCTACAGGTCTTGCCGTTCGATGATGAAGCCGCCGCACATGCGGCAGACATTCGCGCCAGCCTGCAGCGACGCGGATGTCCGATTGGCGGCTACGATTTGTTGATCGCCGGCCATGCTCGCAGCAGAGGACTGGTGGTCATCACCGGCAATCTGGGTGAGTTCTCCAGGGTGGAGGGGCTGCGCAGCGAGGACTGGCTGTCGGCGGCGTGATGGAGCTGGCGCCGATAGGCTTGCTGGTGTTACTTGTTTGTGAAAATGGTAATACCTTCAGGAGACGCTCGCATGGGAACGTCGAAGCCGGACAAGGCGAGAGCCAGGCGGCGCACGGTGGCTTTGCGCATTGCCGAAGACATGGGTTTGCTGTCCGGTCCGAAAACCAAGCATTGCAATGCGAAAGTCTCGCCGTTGCTGTTCGAAGCGGCGGCAAAGCGGATCGGAACCGATTCGCCGGCAGCCGTCATCAACGCCGCTTTGGCATCGCTCGCGACAGAAGACAGTCTCGGGCCATGGCTTGCCGAGCATTGGGGCGTGCTGTCGGATGTCGATCCCGCATTGCTGGAGCAGATCGACCTCTGATCCGCTCCCGCCGGTCCGTCGGATGCCGTGCCCGGACGGTGCTTCCGAAGCTGGGCGCCAGTATGCCGCAAGGCCCCGTGCTGCTCGACACCAACGTGTTCATCAATACGCTCGCGGGACGCGGCCCACCGGTCCTGCAGACGCTTCTGGAGAACCTTCCGCGGGTTTTCGTCGCGGCGCCCACGAGAGCGGAGCTGGCCTGGGTGCGCGGCCGGCTCGATCCCACGCATCCCGGCACGGCGCGCATGCTGTCGATCTACGCGCGGCTGCTGTCACGCATCGATGCGGCGAAGGTTCTCGTGCCCGGCGGGGAGGACTGGGTCGCCGCCGGCGAACTTGCCGGACGGGCGGCACGCGCGGTGGCTGGCGGAGGTCGCACGATCAGGACGGCTTTCGATCGGGTCGAGCTGATCAGCGACGCGTTGACGGCGGTGCTGGCCCATGCGGCGGGACTGACCGTTGTTACCGAAGACGCTGATTTCGACGTCCTGGCTCAACTCCGGCCGGGGCTGGAAGTGCTGTTCTATGACTCCCGGACATAGGGATCGCTCATGGCCGCCTACGCCGAACTTCAGGTCACGACGAACTACAGTTTCCTGCGCGGCGCCAGCCATGTGGAGGAGCTGTTCGCGACCGCGAAGCTGCTCGGTCTGCCGGCGCTCGGCTTCGTCGATCGCAACTCGCTCGCCGGCATCGTGCGCGCCTACCAGCGCGCGGAGGAAGCCGGGGTGCGCCTCGTCGTCGGTTGCCGGCTCGATCTGGATGACGGCTGCTCGGTGCTCGTCTATCCCACCAACAAGCCGGCCTATTCGCGGCTGTGCCGGTTGCTCAGCATCGGCAAGCAGCGCGCCGGCAAGGGCGCCTGCCGTCTCGATTGGAACGACCTCGTAGAGTACGGCGACGGCATGCTCGCCGTGCTGGCGCCGGACGAGGCGAACGATACGCTTGAAACCAATCTCACCAGGCTTCGCGCCGATTTCGGCAACCGCTCCTACGCGGCCTTGACGCTGCGCCGGCGTCCCGGCGATGCGCCTCGTTTGCAGCACCTCGCCGACGCGGCCCGCGCCGCGCGCGTGGCGACGGTGGCGACGGGCGACGTGCTGTATCATGCGCCGCATCGCCGCATCCTGCAGGACGTCGTCACCTGCATCCGCGAGGGCTGCACCATCGACGACGCGGGCTTCCGCCGCGAACGCTTCGCCGACCGGCATCTGAAATCCCCCGAGGACATGGCGCGGCTGTTCGCGCGGCATCCGGATGCGCTCGCCCGCTCGCTCGAGATCGTCGAACGCTGCCCGTTCTCGCTGGCCGAGCTGCGCTACCAGTACCCGGACGAGACCGACGACCCCTCGCTGACGCCGCAGCGGACCCTGGAACGCTTGGTCGAGGACAACATTGCGTGGCGCTACCCGGCGGGCCTGCCGGACGACGTGGCGGCGCAGCTCCGGCACGAATTGCGGCTGATCGCGGAACTCGACTACGCGCCCTACTTCCTCACCGTGCGCAGCATCGTCGCCTACGCGCGCTCGAAGGACATCTTATGCCAAGGGCGCGGCTCGGCCGCCAACTCCGCCGTCTGCTACGTGCTCGGCATCACCTCCATCGATCCGGTGCGCAGCGGCCTTTTGTTCGAGCGCTTCGTCAGCGCCGAGCGCCGCGAGCCGCCCGACATCGACGTCGACTTCGAGCACGAGCGGCGCGAGGAGGTCATCCAGTGGGTGTACGAGCGCTACGGCCGCGAGCGCGCGGCGCTGTGCGCGACCGTCATCCGCTACCGCTCGCGCGGCGCGGTGCGCGAGGTGGGCAAGGTGATGGGGCTGACCGAGGACGTCACCGCCGCTCTCGCGGGCCAGGTCTGGGGCTGGAGCGAGGAGGGTGTCGCCGACGCGCACGCCGCCGAACTGAACCTCAACCTCGCCGACCGCCGGCTTCGCCTCACGCTCGAACTGGCGCGCGAGCTGATCGGCTTCCCACGCCACCTGAGCCAGCACCCCGGCGGCTTCGTGCTGACCACCGACCGGCTCGACGACCTCGTCCCGATCGAGCCGGCGTCGATGAAGGACCGGCAGGTGATCGAGTGGGACAAGGACGACATCGACGTGCTGCGCTTCATGAAGGTCGACGTGCTGGGCCTGGGGATGCTCGGCTGCATGCGGCGCGCCTTCGACCTGCTGGACGAGCATCGCGGCGAGCGGCTGGATCTGGCGACGATCCCGGCCGAGGACCCGGACACCTACGCGATGATCCGCCGCGCCGACACATTGGGCACGTTCCAGATCGAGAGCCGCGCGCAAATGTCGATGCTGCCGCGCATGAAGCCCACCACGTTCTACGACCTGGTGATCCAGGTGGCGATCGTGCGGCCCGGTCCGATCCAGGGCGACATGGTGCATCCCTACCTGCGCCGCCGCGACGGGCTGGAGCCGGTCAGCTATCCGAAGCCGGAGCTCGAACGCGTGCTTGGCAAGACGCTCGGCGTGCCGCTGTTCCAGGAGCAGGCGATGCAGATCGCCATCGCCTGCGCCGGCTTCACGCCGTCGGAAGCCGACCGGCTTCGCCGCTCGATGGCGACTTTTAAGGTGACCGGGGGCGTGTCGGAGTTTCACGACAAGATGATCGACGGCATGGTCACGCGCGGCTATCAGCGCGATTTCGCCGAGCGCACGTTCAGCCAGATCGAAGGTTTCGGCAGTTACGGTTTTCCCGAAAGCCACGCGGCGAGCTTCGCCTTGATCGCGTACGCGAGCTCCTGGATGAAGTGCCGCCATCCGGACGTGTTCTGCTGCGCGCTGCTCAACGCGCAGCCGATGGGTTTTTACGCTCCGGCGCAGATCGTGCGCGATGCGCGCGACCACGGCGTCGAGGTGCGCCCCGTTTGCATCAACGCGAGCCGCTGGGACTGCACATTGGAACCGTTGTCTCTTCCCGTGGTCGGCGAAGGCCGACCACCCACGTCTATGCGTGCGGAATCAGAGGAAGCCGTGGATGGTCGGCCTTCGCCGACCATGGCGGGGGAAGCGGCCTTCGCCGTCCGCCTCGGTTTGCGCATGGCGAAGGGGCTGGCCAACGCGCATGGGGCGGAGATCGTCGCGCATCGCGCCGGCGAGCCGTACGACAGCGTGGAGGCGCTATGGCGCCGCGCCGGCGTGCCGGTGGCCGCCCTCGAACGGCTCGCCGAGGCGGACGCCTACGGCTCGCTCGGTCTCGACCGGCGCCAGGCGTTGTGGGCGATCCGGGGCTTGGCACCCGAGGCGCTGCCACTGTTCGCCGCCGCCGACCGTGGCCGGCGGCCGGCGTCGGAGCTGGCTGAGCCGCCGGTGGCGCTCGCGCCGATGACGGAGGGCCGCGAGGTGGTGGAGGACTATCATTCCGTGGGGTTGAGCCTGCGCCGCCATCCGGTCGCCTTCCTGCGCGACGACCTGCGCCGGCGGGGCATGGTCGCCTGCGCCGACCTGCTCGCCGCGCGGGACGGCAAGCGCCTGACCGTCCCGGGCATCGTGCTGGTGCGCCAACGGCCCGGCTCGGCCAAGGGCGTCATGTTCATCACGGTCGAGGACGAGACCGGCATCGCCAATCTGGTCATCTGGCCGAGCGTGTTCGAGCGTCAGCGCCGGCTGATCCTCTCGGCCGGCATGATCGCCTGCGAGGGCAAGGTGCAGCGCGAAGGCGCGGTGATCCACGTCGTCGCCGACCGCTTGACGGATTTGTCGGACTTGCTCCGCAGCGTCGGCCGGCGCGGGTTCGCGCTGCGCACCGGACGCGGCGACGAGGCCAAGCACGGCGGCGCGCCCGATCCGCGCGAGGGCGGCCTGCGCAAGCCGCGCGACATATACGTCCCCGATCTGCGCGGAGAGGGCATTAAGGTGCCGACACGGGATTTCCGGTAGGCAACCGACCCTCGTAAATGGCCCGAAAATTACGAATCGCACGGCCCCCAACGGCGCTGTCTCATATAACACCGGCTGCGGCACTCTCTGCACCTTGATCCGGTCGGCGTGCTGCATGGCTTGCGCCATATCATAAGCGGCCTGCATGGCGTGCCAGGTGGCGGCACCGCCGCCGAAAGCCTTGTCCAGCCGGATCGCCATCTCCGGTGCCACGCCGCGCCGCTCGTTTACCAGCTCGGACAGGGCATTGCGCGCGACACGCCAGGCGCCTTCGCGCCGTCCGTCACGCTCAGCCCGAGGGGTTCAAGGCACTGCTGCCGGACAATCCGGCCCGGATGCGGCGGCTTCGTTGCACTGGCCGCGATCCGCCTATGGACGCGGTTTCAGTCCACGATCTAGGCCACGCTCACGTCCGTCCTTACCGAATTGGCGATGAAGCAGGCTTCGTGGGCGTCGTGATGCATCTGCTCCAGCTTAGTCTGGTCCGGCGCCTCGCCGGTCCACTCGATGCGCGGATGCAGCACGACCTTCGTCACGGCCTGCCTTCCCGGCGCGATGTCTCCCATCGTGCCTTCCGCGTGGTCGCGATAGGCGGCGACGGCGAAGCCGGCTAACCGAGCCACATGCAGGAATGAAAGCATGTGGCAGTTCGAGAGGGCGGCCACCAGCATCTCCTCCGGATCGACCGCCGCCTCGACGGCCCACTTGCCGACAACATGCGGCGAGGCCGACGCGGGAACGACTGTCCCGCCGTCGAAGGTCACCGTGTGACCACGGCTATAACGGCCCTTCAGAAAGTCCTCGCCGCTCTTGAGCGTCCAGTTGACGTCCGCAGTATAAGCAGCCATCCGTTCCTCGCTTTCAGCTCGCTTGCGCTATCTGTTGCGGAGCCTAAATGTTGCCGGTCTGCACGCTCGTCGCCATGACACGCCACAGGTTGCCGAGCTGCCAGAAGCCGGGGGCGTCCTGCGGGGTCGTTACGTAGGCACGGCCGTGGTCATGGTCGCCGGGGCGGGCATGGCTCGGTTCCTTTCGTGTTCGCGCCCGTTCAATCGGTTCGGACCGCGAACAGGGTTGACTCGGCCGCTGCAATTCCTAACGTCGTATACCTCAAGAGGTGCCGCGATGCGTGCGCTTATTTCTGGCGAAGAAAAACTGGTCCGCGAGCGGGCCTACTTCATCTGGGAACGCGAAGGGCGGCCGGACGGGCGAGCGCACGAGCATTGGCGTGTCGCGGCGGACGAGCAGGTGCGGCCGGACCACGACGAGGACCTCCATCACGATCTGGAGGCGATCCTCGATGGCCGCGCGGCCGATTACCCGGCCGTGCTGACGAAGGACGCCCGGGGCGGGTGAGGCTCTACGCCTCGCCGCGACCCACCTGCACTCGATCTGGCCGTGCGGCTCGTCGGTCGGCAGGAACACCTGGTTGCGGTTGTCGAGGCTGAACGGCGCGAGGTTGATCGGGATGTAGTGCTTGTTGGGGCAGGCCATCCGCACGCGCGCCAGCTCGGGCACCGCTTCCAACACCGCCTCGCCCATCCGGTATAGGCTGTCTTGCACGCTCTTGCTGTACGTCGTCGAGAAGACGCGGAGCATGGTGTCGAGCACGCGATCATTGGCTTCGGGGAAGCTCGCCGGATCGCGCTGCCAGTCCCAGCTCGCGTCCATGCTGGTGGCGGCGATGCGGTCGCCGGTTTCGGGCAAGGTCGTGTACTCGTCCATCACGTAGCCGGCCCAGCCGGACTCGGTCGTCTTCATGAAGGTGAAGCCCTCGACCCCGGAGCTCGTCTCCGCCCCGTCCCGGTCTGCCGTGACGCGCACGGTCGGCTTGCCGTTGGCGTCCAGGGTGAAACCGTACGGGTGCGGCCGACCGTCGAGCACGAGACGCCGCCAGCGCGTCTCCTGGGCGGAAACCACGACGCGCGCAACTTGCGGGTAGCGGTCGAGGAAGCGGGCGGCGATCGCCCGGCAGAACGGCTCGGCCTCGGCGCTCAGGCTCTCTCGCGCGACCACGTTCACGAGGTTCTTGATCGTATCGGTGGCGATGCTGGTCGCGTTGTCCGCTTCGGTGAAGGCGCGGCCGAAATCCCCCTCCAGCAGCACCCGCAAGGTCAGCTCGCGAACCTCGTGGCGCCCGTCCTCCGCTCGGTGGAGGCGCAGGAAGCGCACGCGGCCCTTACCGTAAGCGTGGTGAACGAGCGGCATCATGGTCCTCCATCACGGGTCGGCACGAGTTGGGCAGCAAATCGCGTGCCATGCGCCTGAAAACGCGGCCGCGATCACGGTCCGGCCGACGTTGCATTCGGACCGGTTTAGCGTCCTTCTTGCATGGCAACCAACCGGAGACGTTCTTGACGGACGTGAACGCGCTGGACCGGGCGGGCTTCGTGACGCTGTTGGGGGGCGTGTTCGAGCATTCGCCTTGGGTGGCGGAACTGGCCTGGGCGCGGCGCCCCTTTGCCTCGCACGACGCGCTGCACCGGGCGATGGTCGGGGTGGTCGAGACCGCGGGCGAAGCGGCACAGCTCGGGTTGCTCCGGGCGCATCCGGAACTGGCCCGGCCCGGCCCGCTCACCGCGGCATCGCGAGGCGAGCAGGGCGGCTTGGGGCTCGACACCCTGGAGGCGGACGAGGCGGCGCGGTTCGCGCGGACGAACGATCTCTACCGCGAACGGTTCGGTTTCCCGTTCATCATTGCGGTGCGCGGTCAGCGGGACCGGGCCGCGATCCTGCGCGCGATGCAGGAGCGGCTGGGCAATCTGCCGGACGCGGAGCGCCGCCGGGCGCTGGCGGAGGTGGCGCGGATCGCACGGTTCCGCCTGCACGACCTGCTCGAGGGCGAGGATGGCTGACGGCGGCAGGCTCACGGTTCACGTACTCGACCTAGCGCGCGGGCAACCGGCCGCCGGCCTCGGGATTGCGTTGTTCCGGCTCGGCGACGAAGCGAGCGAGGCGCTCGGCCTGTGGCGCACCAACGCGGACGGCCGCTGCGACGGGCCGTTGCTGGAGGGCACAGCCTACACGATCGGCCGATACGAGCTGGTGTTCAGGGTCGGCGAATGGCGGGCAGCCCTGGACGGGGAGCCGGGCCTCTACGACGAAATCCCGATCCGCTTCCGGGTGCGCGACGGGGCGACGCACCTCCACGTGCCGCTGTTGCTGGCACCGTACGGCTACAGTACCTATCGCGGGAGCTGACCGTGCTCGCTCCAGACTGGAAGGGTCTATCTGTCCGTGATGGTCGCGAAGAGGCCCTCGCCCTTCTCCAGGAACTCGACCGTGTTGTTCTCAGGATCGGCGATGAAAACGGAGCCGATCCCGAAATCGAGCGGATCGGCCGAGTCTGTGATCCGATGCACGTCACCGTCCAGGGACGCCTGATAAGGACCGAGGCGCTGGTCGAGGAGATGAACGACGAGATCGCGCAGGGAGTCCACCTGCAGCGCGAAATGCTGCTCGACCCTAGCCGGTCCAGGTTGTGCCTGCGACGGCATAAGATGGACGTTGAAACCATCGCCACCTCGAAATCAGTTCGATTTGTCAGGATGGGCCTCAAGGCCCAGGACGCGAATATAGAAATCCTGCACATGTTTGAAGTCGTGCGCCGGTATTGCGACGTGATGAAGTTTCTCGATCACGAACATTCAACGCTCCATGTTGCTGGGATCGTCGGCTGGGAGTGCCGCTCCGAGCTGGGACGTGGTGCTGGCGGTGTCGGGCATCGGAACTCTCCAACGTTCGAGGGTGATGAGCTGTGGCTCAGGCGCAAGTATTGGCGACGTGCTCCAGGATGTATTTCGTGACCTCGGCCGGGCACTCTTCAGGAAGGAAGTGGCCGCAGCCTGACAGCGTGTGCGCTGAAACGTTTTCGGCAACCATGCCCACCATCTGGCCGACCTTGGCGCCAAGACCTTTCTTGCCGCCGAGAGCCACGATCGGTGTTTTGACCTTCGTCTTCATGAGCTTCTCGGTCTGCTCGATCGTGAAGGCGGCGCGGTAGATGCCCATCGCGCCGAGCACGCCGTCGCGGCCGGAGAAGGCCAGGCATAGCGATGCGACGGCCGAGATCGAAGTATCGCCCCACATCGCTGTGAACGACCCGCACAGCATTCATCGATTGGTGGTGAACGGCGGAGGCGTCGGTTGTCTGGCGCGCTATCTATGCGCGCCAGAAATCGAAGCCGGAAGGCTGGTGCGCCTGTTTCCTGATTGGAGCCTGCCGTCGGTCGATGTCTCCCTCGTGTTCCCGAGCAATCGGGAGCTCGCTCCGACAGTAAGAGCGTTCGTGGAATTCATGAGGAGCGAATTCTGCTCCAGCCGTCATTGGCTCGACGATTGACGTCTGCATCATTTCGACCTGCGCAGTGCACTAAACCACTTCGTCCGGTCGGAGAGCACAGGGGTGCGCTCCGCTGCCATCCTCGACCTGGAAGGTTGCGTGACCGATGCTGAAATGCTCCCGCAGTTCCTCGGAAGCACGACGAAGGAGGTCGTCGTCGACCGGCGCGCCCGGCCGTACCAGGTGCGCGGTCAAAGCGGTCTCGGTCGTGCTCATGCCCCAGATATGCAAGTCGTGGACTTCGGCCACGCCCGGCAGGCCGCACAGGAAGGCCATCACCTTGGTCTGATCGACACCCGGCGGCACGGCATCCAGGGCGAGGTTCATCGAATCCCGCAGCAGGGACCACGTGCCGACGACGATCACGGCGCTGATCACGAGACTGATCCCCGGATCGAGCCAGAGCCAACCCGTCCACAGGATGACGCCGCCCGCGACGACGACGCCAAGCGCCACCAGGGCATCCGACGCCATGTGCGTGAACGCGCCCTTGATGTTCAGGTCGTCCTTGCGACCGGACATGAACAGCAAGGCGGTGACGCCGTTGATCACGATGCCGACCGCCGCCACGATCATGATGACGGTGCCGCCGGACGGCTCGGGGTCTATCAGGCGTCGGATACCTTCCCAGGCGATCCCGCCCGTCACCACCAGCAGCACGACAGCGTTGCCGAGCGCGGCGAGGATCGATGACCGGCGCAGCCCATAGGTGAAGCGACCGCTCGGCCGGCGCTTTGCCGAGCACCGACGCCAGCCACGCGCCGCCCAGGCCCAGCACGTCGCCGAGGTTGTGACCGGCATCAGCCAGCAGGGCGAGCGAGTGCGCGACGACGCCATAGAATGCTTCGCCAAGGACGTAGGCCAGATTGAGGGCGATGCCGGTGGCAAACGCGGTGCCGAAGTTGGCCGGTGCGTGGTGGTGCCCGCCCGGACCGTGGTCGTGGTCGTGGGTTTCAGGAACGTGGGACTGCGCTGACATGAATGCTCCGGATCTGAATAGGGCGGCTTAGGAGTGGCGGCGGGAGAGTGTAGGGGAAACGCGGCGCCCCAAAGAGCTTGACCACTGAGTTGTTGCATCGCAGCATCTCGTTCATGAGGTCAGGAGCCTCGTCTGTATGCAAAATGGCGGTGATGCGCGCCTGGCAGTCGACATCGGCGGCACTTTCACCGACGTAGTGCTGGAGAACCGGGCTGGCCGCGTCACCGCCAAGGTGCTCACGACCACCAGGGAGCCGGAACTCGGGGTGATGCGGGGCATCCGCGTCGTGCTTGAACGGGTGGGGCTTGGGCCGTCGGCGGTCGGTCTCCTTGTTCATGGTACAACCCTGGCGACCAACGCGATCGTGGAGCGCAAGGGTGCACGCACCGCGCTCGTCACCACCGACGGGTTCCGTGACAGCGTGGAAATGGCGTACGAGAACCGGTTCGACCAGTACGACGTGTTTATCGAACGTCCCGACCCGCTCGTCCCGCGATACCTCCGCTTCACCGTTCCGGAGCGCATGGACGCGCGCGGCGCGGTGCGCACCGCGCTCGACGTGGCGGCACTCGAGGCGATCGTGCCGGCGCTGCGGCGTCATGCCATCGAGAGCGTGGCGATCGGCTTCCTGCACAGCTATGCCAACCCCGCTCATGAGGAGCTTGCGCGGCAGCGGCTGCGGCGCGCGATGCCGGAACTCGCGATCACCCTCTCCTCCGAGGTTTGTCCCGAGGCGCGCGAATACGAGCGCTTCTCCACCGCGTGCGCCAACGCGTACGTGCAGCCGCGCATGGCGACGTACCTCCAGGCGCTGCAGCGCACGTTGAGCGCCGACGGTTTCGCCTGCCCCCTGCTGCTGATCACCTCCGGCGGCGGCCTCACCACGTTGCAAACCGCGATCCGGTTCCCGATCCGGCTGGTCGAATCCGGACCGGCCGGGGGCGCGATCCTGGCCAGCACCATCGCCGCCGAGGCCGGGCTCGATCGGGTGCTCTCCTTCGACATGGGCGGCACGACCGCGAAGATTTGCCTGATCGACGACGCCGAACCGCAGCACGCACGCCATTTCGAGGTCGACCGCCGCTATCGCTTCCTCAAGGGAAGCGGTCTGCCGGTGCGGGTTCCGGTGATCGAGAAGGTGGAGATCGGCGCCGGCGGGGGCTCGCTCGCGTCGGTCGACGCGCTGCGGCGGATCACCGTCGGACCGGAGAGCGCCGGGGCGGAGCCGGGGCCGGCGTGCTACGGCCGCGGCGGGACGGCGCCGACCGTGACGGATGCCAACCTGCTGCTCGGACGCATCGATCCCGCGCACTTCGCTGGCGGCAGCATCACGCTCAGCCCGGACCGCGCCGGCCGCGCGGTGGAGGAAGCGATCGGGGCGCCGCTCGGCCTCGCGCCCGCCCTCGCGGCCTTCGGGGTCAGCGAGGTGGTCGAGGAGAACATGGCGAACGCGGCCCGCGTGCACGCCGTGGAACGCGGGAAGGATCTCACTGATCGGACGCTCGTCGCGTTCGGCGGGGGCGCGCCGCTGCACGCCGCGCGCCTTGCCGAGAAGCTCGGCATTCGCGCCGTGCTGGTCCCGCGCGGCGCCGGGGTTGGCTCGGCAATCGGCTTCCTGCGCGCCCCCATTGCCTTCGAGGTGGCGCGCACGTACGTGGTCCGGCTTTCCGCGTTCGCGGCCGAGGCGGTCAACGACTTGCTCGCGGCGATGGGCGAGGAGGCAGCCGGCGCGGTGCGCCTGGCCGCTCCGGACGCGTCGGTGCACGAGGTACGGAGTGCGGATATGCGCTACGCCGGGCAGGGTCACGAGATCACGGTGCGGCTGCCGTCGCGCCGCTTCGCCACCGGCGATGCCGCCGCGTTGCGGGCAGCCTTCACCGACGCCTACGAGGCGATGTTCGGCCGCACCATCCCCGACCTCGACGTCGAGGTCGTGAACTGGACGTTGCGCGCGTCGGCCGAGACTGGGCCGCCCCCGCGCGAAGCGCCGCCGCCCGACACGGACGAAGAGGCGATGCCGGCCGGCTGCCGGACGCTGTTCGACCCGGTCGCCGCCGAATTCCGGGACGTTCCGGTCTACGCCCGCGACGCGCTCCGCCCCGGCATGAAGATCGCCGGCCCCGCGATCATCGCGGAGGACGAGACCACCACGGTCGTGACCGCAGCGTTCGACGCCGCGCTCACGTCGTCCGGCGCGATCTTGCTGACCCGGGCGGACCGCGCATGAACAGCAATTTGTCACCCGAGGACCCGAGGGCCGAGATCGCGTTCCAGGTCATGTGGAGCCGCCTCATCGCTGTGGTCGAGGAGCAGGCGCAGACCCTGGTTCGCACCGCCTTCGGCACCGCGACGCGCGAGGCTGGCGATCTCTCGGCCGGCGTGTACGACACCGGCGGACGGATGCTCGCCCAGGCGGTGACCGGCACGCCAGGCCACGTCAACTCGATGGCCAAGTCGGTCGGCCACATACTCGCGAAATTCCCGCTCGCCGATATGGCGGCGGGGGACGTCTACATCACCAACGACCCCTGGCTCGGCACGGGGCACCTCAACGACATCGTCGTGGTGACGCCGGCGTTCCGTGATGCGGAGCCCATCGGGCTGTTCGCCTGCACCTTGCACGTCGTCGACATCGGCGGACGCGGGATCACCGGCGAGGCGCGGCAGGTGTTCGAGGAAGGGCTCCGACTCCCGGTGCTGAAGCTGGTCGATCGCGGCCGGATGGATGAGGCGCTGCTGGAAGTCGTGCAGGCCAATGTCCGTGAGCCCGTGCAGGTGATCGGCGACATCTACTCCGAGGTCGCCTGCAACGAGATCGGCTGCCGTCGGCTGTTGACCATGCTCGACGAATACAAGCTCGCAAACGTCGACGCGCTGGGCGAGCGCATCTTGACGCGCTCGCACGCGGCAAGCCTGGACGCCATCGCGCGTCTGCCGTTCGGCACCTACCGCAACAGCATGACGGTGGACGGGCTGGAAGCGCCCATCGCAATCCATGCCGCCCTCAGCATCGGGGCGGACGGCATCGATGTGGATTTCGCCGGGACCGGCGGCCTCTCGCGCTACGGCATCAACGTGCCGCTCTGCTACACCGAGGCTTACACGAGTTTCGGGGTGAAGTGCATCGTGGCGCCGCGCATCCCGAACAACGCGGGCTCTCTCGCGGCGATCAGGGTGCGCGCGCCGGAGGGCTCGATCCTCAACGCTCCGCACCCGGTCGCCGTGCAGGCGCGACACATCATGGGGCAGATGCTGCCCGACGTGGTGTTCGGCTGCCTGCGCCAGGCGATCCCGGACGGCGTGCCGGCGGAGGGCTCCTCGTCGCTGTGGAACGTCACGTTGATGGGCGGCGTCGGCCGGGTGGACGCCGATCCGGAGGAGCTGCTGCGTGCGACGCCGTTCAACGTCACCAGCTTCCATTCCGGCGGCGCGGGGGCGCGGCCGCATCAGGACGGGCTGTCCGCGACCGCGTTCCCGAGCGGCGTCCGCAACGTGCCGGTGGAGATCACCGAAATCGTCGCGCCCGTCCTGGTGCGACGCAAGGAGTACCGCATGGACAGCGGCGGCGCGGGCCGGCAGCGCGGCGGTCTCGGGCAGGTGATGGAGATCCGCAGCGCCGAGGCGATGCCGTTCGCCAACGCCGCCGCGTTCGACCGCGTGCATCATCCGGCGCGCGGTGCGGCGGGCGGCGGCCCGGGCGCCCCGGGACGCGTTGCGCGCGGCTCCGGCGCCGTGCTGGCCGGCAAGGGCCATCACAGCATCGCGGCGGACGACACGATCGTCATCGAGATGGCTGGCGGCGGCGGCTACGGCGATCCACGGCGGCGAGAGCCGGCGTCGGTCGCGCGCGACGTGCTGAACGGCCTTGTCTCGGTCGCAGCGGCGCGGCGCGGCTACGGCGTGGTGGTAAGCGCGGGCGGCACGCTCGACGCGGACGCGACACGGGCAATGCGGCAACGGGAGACGCGCTGATGCGCAACGCGCTAGTCGGCCTGCTGGCATTGGCGCTCCTGGCCGGAGCGGCGCGTGCCGACGACATCAAGCTCGGCTATATCGCGGGGCTCTCCGGCGGCGGGGCGTCGTACGGGGCCGGGATGCTGCAAGGCGTCGAGATGGCGATGAAGGAGATCAACGACGCGGGCGGCATCGGCGGGCGCAAGATCGTCCTCGACATCGCCGACGACGACAGCGATCCGTCGCAGTCCGTGCTTGCCATGCAGCGCCTGATCGGCGACCGGGTGGACGCGGTGCTCGGCGGCTGGGGCAGCTCGATGGTGCTGGCGAGCATGGAGCCGGCGGAGCGCGCCGGGATGCCGTTCGTCGTGTTCGGCGCGAGCAACCCGCGCATCACCACCAGCCGTAACAAATGGACCTTCCGGCTGCTGACCGACGACGGCGACCAGACGCGCCAGCTGGCCGACCTCGTAGTCAAGCAGTTGCACCTGAAACGGATCGCCGTGCTGAGCGACTCCAACGACTACGGCGTCGGCTGCCGCGACGCGTTCCTGGCGGAGTTGAAGGCGCTCGGCAGGGCGCCCGTGCGGGTCGAATCCTACGGCTTCAACGACAAGGATTTCACCGCGCAGCTGACGCATATCGTCGGCGAGAACCCCGACGGGGTCGCCACGTTCGGCACCTTGCCGGCGATCCCCGCGATCATGAACCAGGCACGCGACCTCGGCATCGAGGCGCGCTTCTTCGGCACCGCCGGGCTTGGCACCGAGGCGCTGATCGGGCTCGCTCCGGATGCCTCGCAGCACGCCATCGCGACGATGTATTTTCATCCCGACCTCGACGCGGAAGCGAAGGCCTGGGCGGCGCGCTACACGGAGGCGTATGCCCACGCGACGCCGCCGCCGCGACCGTCTCAGGCCGCGTGGGGTTATCGTGCGATGAAGCTCATCCTCGCACCCTGTCTGGCGCAGACCGGCAACGACAAGGACAAGCTGCGGCAGTGCCTCGCGCAGTGGCACGGCCCGGTGTTCGGCCTGCCGCCGGTGGACGCGCATTTCAATGGGGTGAACCAGCTTGTCGTGCCCGTGGTGTTCGTGCAGATCGCGGGCAAGCAGTTCGACCTCCTTCCCGGCGCGAACTGAGCGCGGCGGGCCGGCCATGCTCGCCCAACTCCTGGTCGGCGGGCTCGGCACCGGGTGCATCTACGCCCTCGTCGGGCTCGGCTTCACCCTGGTCTACCGCACCTTGTCGATGGTCAATTTCGCGCAGGGCCAGATCTTCATGGCCGGCACGTTCCTCGGACTGGTCGCCGCGCAGCGGCTCGGCCTTTCGGCGGTGCCGCTGCTGCTGCTCGTGGCGACGGTGAGCTTCGCCGCCGGCGTGCTGCTGGAGCGGCTGGTGTTCCGCCGCTTGTACGCGAGCCACGAGGCCTTCGTGGTCGGCGCGGTGGGGCTAGGCGTGATGATGGAGAACGGCTTCCGCATGGCGTACCCGGAGCCGCTGGCGTTCCCCAAGCTGTTCGGCGTGGGCGTGTATCATTTCCAGAGCGTGCTGCTGCAGCGGACCTACGTGTGGATCGTCGTCATCACCCTGCTGCTGGTCACGGCACTGCACGTCCTGTTCAATCACACCCGCATCGGCCGCGGGCTGCGCGCCGTTGCCGCCGACGCCGAGGTGGCGGGTGCCATGGGCGTGTCGGTGCCGCGGGCGATCGCGCTCACATTTGGGCTCAGCACCGCGGTCGCGGCGGTGGCCGGCGTGCTGATCGGCCCCCTCTATTTCGTTTCGCCCGAGATGGGCGACCTGGTCGGCCTGAAGGCGTTCAGCGCCGCCGTGCTCGGCGGCATCACCAGCGTGATCGGCACGATCCTGGGCGGCCTCCTGCTCGGCCTCGTCGAGGCGCTCGGCGCGTTCTACATCTCGTCGGAATACAAGGATCTGCTCGCGTTCGCGATCCTGATGACGATGCTGGTGCTGCGCCCGCAAGGGCTGCTCGGGCGCATGACGCCGGTCAAGGTCTGAGCGATGTGGGCCGTCGCGGCACTGCTGGCCCTGCTCTGCCTGCTGCCGTCGCTGGCGAGCGAATACGTGGTGCAGACCGCGATCATCGTGCTGATCCAGTCCATCGCGGTGATCGGCCTCGGCTTCCTGACCGGCTTCGCGGGCCGCATCTCGCTCGCACAGGCCGCGCTGGTCGGCGTGGGCGCGTACACGGCGGCGCTGCTCGCGACACGGCTCGAGCTGCCGCCGCTGCTGGGCCTGCCCGCGTCGGTGCTGATGGCGTGCCTCGTCGGCACGGTTCTCGGCAGCCCCGCGATCCGCCTTTCAGGGCTCTACTTCGTGATGTCGACGATCGCGCTGGAAGAGATCGTTACCATCGTTCTGATGCACTGGACGGGACTGACCGGCGGCCCCCAGGGCATCCGCGGCATCCCGGCGCTATCCGTGGGCAGTGTCACCCTCGACACCCCGGCACGGCTGTACTACGCGGCCTTGGCCGGTGCGGCGTTGTCCTATCTGCTGGCTCGCCGGGTCGTTGCTAGTCGCTTCGGCCTGTACCTGCGCGCGGTCAGCGATGACGAGTTGGCGTCCGCGACGTCCGGCGTGGCGGTGACGGGCACTAAGGTGGTGGCGCTCGCGCTGGCGTCGGCCTGGGCCGGCGCGGCGGGCTTCCTGCACGCCTACGACATCCGGTTCGTACACCCGGACATGTACACGCTCGACTTCTCGGTGGTGCTGCTGACGATGGCGATCTTCGGCGGCCATCGCTCCCTCGTCGGCATGCTCGTGGCCACCGCCGTGCTGGGGAGCGCCAGTGAGTATCTGCGGCCGTTCGGGCAATTCCGCCTGGTTGCCTATGGCGGGCTGCTGCTGCTCAGCATGATGTTCTTCCCGACCGGCGTGACGACGCGGCTGGCGCGTGTCCGGATGCCGCGCCGCCGGCGCGCGTGATGCTGGAAGTCCGCGACCTGCACCTGAGCTTCAGCGGCGTGCGGGCGCTGGCCGGGATCGATTTGTCGATGGCTGCCGACGAGACGCTCGGCATCATCGGACCGAATGGCTCGGGCAAGAGCACGCTGTTCAACGTGATCACCGGCATCTACGCCCCGCAGCAAGGCGGTGTGAGCTTGCGCGGTCAGGCGATCACCGGGAAAGGGCCGCGCGCGATCGTCAGGCTGGGTCTTGCTCGCACCTACCAGAACAAGCGGCTGTTCGGCTCGCTGACGGTGCTGGAGAACGCGCTGGTGCCGGCCATGCGGACCGCAGCAGGCGGCATGCTCGGTGACATGCTCGGCCGCTCCGCAGGCCGGCAGGCGGCCGAGCGGCTGGCGCGCGAATGCCTCGCCTTCGTCGGGCTCGCCGAGGTGGCCGCAGCGAAGGCAAGCAGCCTCGCCTACGGCCAGCAGAACCGGCTGGAACTGGCCCGCGCACTGGCGCTCGGGCCGGCGCTGCTGCTGCTCGACGAGCCGGCCGCCGGACTGAACCCGTCCGAGCGCGAGGAGATGGGCAGCTTGATCGGCCGCATCCGCTCCCGCGGCATCACGGTCGCGCTGGTGGAGCACGACATGGCGGTAGTGATGCGGCTCTGCTCGCGCATCGTGGTGTTGGACCAGGGCCGGGTGATCGCATCCGGACCGCCCGACGCGGTCGCGCGCGATCCCGCCGTGATCGCCGCCTATTTCGGCTCGCCGGATGAGTGACGCGCTGCTGGAGTTGCAGAACGTATCTGTGAGCTATGGCCCGGTGCGCGCCGTGCGCAACGTCGATCTTCGCGTGCAGCCCGGCGAGGTGGTCGCCATCCTGGGCGCCAACGGCGCGGGCAAGAGCTCCATCGTCAAGGCGGTGATCGGGCTGGTGCGGCGCACCGAAGGGCGCGTGCTGTTCAAGGGCGCCCCGGTCGGCGGCTTGCCGAGCGACCGGCGCGCCGCCCTCGGCCTGGGCTACGTGCCCGAAGGCCGGCGCGTGTTCGCCGACCTGACGGTCCGCGAGAACCTGCTGATGGGCGCCTACCTCGTACCGCGCGAAGCGGCGCAGCGAATGACGGAAGTGGGCGCGCTGTTCCCCCGCCTGGCGGAACGCCGGCAACAGCTCGCGGCGACCCTCTCCGGCGGCGAGCAGCAAATGCTGGCGATCGGCCGGGCGCTGATGCGCGGTCCGGACCTACTCGTGCTGGACGAGCCGTCACTGGGCCTGTCGCCCATCATGGTGCAGCTCATCTACCGGACCCTCGAAGCGGTGCGCGCGCGCGGCGTGACGATCCTGCTCGCCGAACAGAGCGCGCATCTCGCCCTGCGGCTCGCCGACCGCGCCTACCTGCTGGAAACTGGCCGGGTCGTCCTCGAAGGCAGCGCCGCCGCGCTGCAAGAGGACGGGCGGGTGCGAGAAGCCTATCTCGGCGTGGCCTAGCAGGAGGAGAGCCGGATGGCCGTGATCGTGAGCGCCGGGCTGCCGACCGGGATGGAGGGGATGATGTACCCGATCCCGTTCTCCGAACCGGAAGCCGTGCTCCGCGTGGCTCGGCACGCCGAGGCGCTGGGCTTCCACTCGGTGTGGGGCAACGACCACATGACCACGCAGCACTACGTGCGCGCGGAGTTCGCGAGCCCGCCGCGATTCTGGGAACCGCTCGTCACCTACGCGTTCGTGGCCGCGCACACGACGACGTTGCGGTTCGGCACCGGCGTGCTGGTGCTGCCGATGCGGCGCGATATCGTGGTGCTCGCCAAGCAGCTCGCAACGTTGGATCATTTCAGCGGCGGACGGCTGGAGCTCGGCGTCGGCATCGGCGCCTATCGCGAGGAGTTCGAGGCGCTGTGGCCGGACAGCCACGCGCACCGGGCGAACATGATGGAGGAAGGCGTCGCCGCGCTCGAATGCTTGTTCACCGAGCGTGTGGCGAGCTTCGAGGGTGCGTACTATCTGTTCCGCGACGTCGAGCTGTCGCCCAAGCCGCTGCAAGCGCGGCTGCCGATCTACTACGGCGGCAACAGCGTCAACCACCTGTCCCGCGTCGCGCGCTCGGCGGACGGCTGGATCCCGGCCGGGATGGAGCCAGCGCGGCTGGCCGGGATGGTGCGCCGGCTGCATGAGCTGGCGGCCGAAGCCGGACGGGATCCGGCAGCCATCGCCGTCGCGCCGCAATACATCGTCCATGTCGGGCGCGACCACGAGGCGGCGCTCGCGCGGTTCCGGCAGAGCCAGATGCACAAGCATCTGCTGTCGCTGCGCACGTCGACCTTGAGGCAGCAGGCAGGGCTCTCGATGGAGGACATCAACATCGTGGGCTCGTTCGACGCCGCGTTGGAGAAGGCCATGCGTATCCGGGAGGCGGGGGCCACGCATTTCCTCGGCCTTTATTTCGCGGCCGACGACGTGCGCGAGCTGCTGGACCAGATGCAGATGTTCGCCGAGACGATCATGCCGGCGCTTGTCGCCTGATGCCGGCCGACCTTGGCGTGGCGTTCGATGGCCGGGAAGCGCCGGAGGAGGTGCTCGATCTCGCGCGCGAGGCGGAGGCGGCGGGCGTTCGCACCTTGTGGTTCGCCGCGCACCTGTTCAATCGCGAGCCGATCGCCACCGCGGCGCTGGCCCTCGCGGCGACGAGCCGCGTCAAGATCGCGCTGATGGCACTCAGCCCGTACACCGTGCATCCGGTGTACGCCGCGATGGCGGCGGCGACGCTCGACGAGTGGTTCCCCGGGCGCGTGGAGCTCTGCCTCGGCGTCGGCGCGCCGCGGGATCTGGAGGCGGCCGGCGTCGCGGCGCCGCGCCCGCTCGCCACGTTGCGCGAAAGCCTCGCCGTCGCGCGGGCGCTGCTCGCCGGCGAGACGGTGGCGCACGCGGGCGAGCGATTTCAGGTGCACGGCCGACGGCTCGCGACGGGCCCGCGCGCGGTGCCGCTGCTGCTCGCCGCGTCCGGTCCCCGCATGCTGGCGCTCGCCGGCGCCGTGGCCGACGGCGTGGTGATCAGCGCCGCTACCGCCCCGGCCTTCGTCGCCTGGACGCTCGATCGGGTGCGCCGGGGCGGGCGCGCGGTCCGCCGCGCCGCCCCGTGTACGCCGCGATGGACGAGAGACCCGAACAGGCCCACGCGCGGCTCCGCCGGCAGCTCGGGTTCGTCCTGCGTGGTGCGCACCACGCGCAGAACCTGCATCTGGCCGGCAGTACGCTCGATCAGGCGGCGCTGGCGGACGCCTACTCGCGGGAGGACTGGCCGCGTGTCGAGACGCTCGTCGGCGACGATTTGGTTCGCCGGCATGCGGCGAGCGGCACACCGGCGGACGTGCGAATGGCGCTCGACGCATACGGGGCTGCCGGCCTGGACGAGATCGTGCTTTCGGGCCTCGCCGGACAAGCCGATCGCGCCGCAATACTGCGGGTGGCGATGGAGGCCGGCGCCGCTCAGGCCTAATGGCTCATCATCCAGGGGCGTTGAAGAGAGAACGATTTGGCGGTCGATCCCGTATCCGCGCTGAGCGAACTGCAGGACGCCAACCCGCACGGTGCTGCGAAAATTTGGAATCAAACAGCGGCGTCGAGTCCCGGTGGTGCAACGCCGGTGGAAAATGTGGCGAGGAACATCTTACCCATAATGTGCTTGGTCTTCGGCGCACCGGGTTTGAGTCGCCCTTCGCGGATCGCGCGTTGAAAATCTGGAAGAATCGGGGCGGAGAGATCTCCGTCTGATATTGCGCCTGAGGCCGCCGCAGAGGCGCTGAGCAGGACGCCTGCATAGTAGAGGCGGGTGAGCGCGCGTACCAGCGTGAGCCGGGCGTAAACTGTGTCGTCGGGCGCGCGGCCAAGCCAAGCCTGCAACAACACGCCCTCGAACTCAGGCGAAGGCGCAAAATTGTCCAGCGTGATCGCTGCATCGACAAGAGGATCGTTGCGGTAAGCCGACTCCCAGTCGATCAACCACAGGCGTTCGCCATCGAACAGAATGTTGCGTGGAACGGGATCGTTATGGCTGGAAACAGACTTTGCCGAATCCCACACGTAGAGCTCGCGGATGCGCGCAAGTCGTTCCGTGTGCGCGTCGAGCACGCCGGGCGCGAATAGGCCTGTTCGGCACACGTGCGCCCACAGGCGGGCAACGATGTCTGGATATTCAACGAAACGCGGGAAGGACGATGTAGCTTGCACGCGCCCCAGCATCTCTCCCAGCGCTTGCGCCAGCGCGCGCGGTCCGCCCGGATAGGCCCTCAGTGGTTTCTCCTCGATAAAATCCATCACGGCAATACGAGCCGCCTCGTCGACGTAGTAAATTCTTGGGGCAATCTCTGCCTCCGCTGCGATGCGCATCGAGACATATTGGTGCGGATTTCGCAGCGGACTCGCCGGGCCCTCTACCCGGATAAGATAGCGCCGGTCGCCGATGTCGACACGAAAGGGCAAAGCACCCGAAGCTCCGCCCGTAATGGGCGTGATCGCGTCGATTTGAGCGGAGCCAAAGGCGGCATTGAGCACTGAGCGCACAGTCTCACGGTGTGCAGTGAAGAGCGCGTCAAAACGGTCGTCGGTCATGACTGTTCCTTAGCACATGCCGCGAAGGTGCCTCGCGTGTGCAAAAGTCACGGTTGTTTTGCCGTCGTGCCCGCCTGCAGCGCGCGCTTGACGCCGTCGGGATCGCCTGCGATGGCCGTCAGATAGGCTCGCGACGGTTGGTCCGGTTCGGCCCGCGCCTGCTCCCAGTCGCGCATCGGCACTTCCAACATCTCTGACTTCGCTTCCGCGGCTGCCTACAAAGCAGTCATCGCGAGCGACGCGCGGCGATCCAGTGCCATCCGTGTAGGTCGTCGCAGTTCAGGATCGCCGCGCCGCCGAAGCGGCGGCTCGCGATGACGGCATTGGCGTAGTCCACCGAGCCTGAAGCCGCCCTCGCTCAGATCGGCGGCGGTTCGTGCAACCCCTGCTCGGCAGATGCCCGCTCCTGCGCCGCGACTGCCCGCTTGTAACCGTCGCGTTCTCGCAGCCGTTCCAAATACGCGGCGACGCCGGGCGTGAACTTGGCGGACAGGCCGAGGCTTTCCGCGAATAGCAGCGCGTAGCCGACGGAGATATCGGCCGCGGTGAAACGGTTGGCGCAGTAATACGAGCCTGCCGCCATCGCCCGCTCGATCGCGCGCAGCCGGCTCAGGAACCAGCGCGAGTAGTCGTCCACGATCTGCGGCAATCGCCGCTCCTCCGGCTCGTGGCGCGAGTAGCGCAGCACCAGGGTTTGCGGGAAGGTGAGCGTCGCTTCGCCGAAATGCAGCCCGTTCAGATAACGGCCGAACGCGGGCTCGTCAGGCGCCACCGCGAGCGGCGTTGGGCCGTGGCGGGTGACGAGGTACTGGCAGATCGCGGCCGACTCGGTCATCTCGGTCGTTCCGTCCGTAAAGAACGGGATGGTGCCGAGCGGGTTGATGCCGAGGTAGTCCGGGGCGCGGACGCGCGGCGGGAAGGGCAGCATGACGAGCCGGTACGGCACGCCGAGCTCCTCCAACGTCCACAGCGGGCGGAATGAACGCGCGTTGGCGCAATGATGCAGGACGATCATCGTCGGGCGCTCCGGTTAGTTGAACAGCCGCCCGGGGCGAAACGGCGCGAGTTCCGGACGCGCGCGCCCGGTGAGGATTTCCTCGGCCAGCGCCGCGCCGATGAATGGCGAGAGCGTGACGCCGCTGTGCGTCACCGCGACGTAGTACCCGGCCGCCCCCGGCATCGGGCCGATTGCGGAGAAGCCGTCGCGCGGGATCGGACGGATGCCGACCCGTGTGGCTTCGGGCTGCACCGGCCCGATGCCGGGAAGCAGCCGGGCGGCGCGGGCGGCGAGGTCGCGCGCGGCCTCGCTTGCCGGGCCAGGGTTGTCGAACGCGTTCTCGAACGAGGAAGCGGCCGAGCCGGTCGCCTCGCGGATCAGCATCAACCGGCCGGCGCCGTCCGGCCGCAGGTCGCAGAGCGGCGTGCGCAGGACGCGGCGCAGGCTCGTCGCCACCGGCGGCGTGAGCACGAGGAAGCCGGCGGTCGGCGCGAGCGGCAGGCGCGGCGCGTTATCGGCATCGGCCAACTCGCTTGCCCAACGGCCGGCGCAGTTCACCACCGCGTCGGCTTCGTGCGTCGTCCCGTCCTGCGTGCGCACCCCAGTCACGCGACCGCCTCGCGTGACGAGCCGAGCGACGGCGACGCTGGTGAGCAGCGTCGCGCCGTGCGCGCGAGCCTGGGTGATCATCGCGTGCGCGTAGGGCACCGGGTCGAGCCAACCCTCGTCGGGGTAGTAGGCGATGGGGGCGTTGCCGACTGCTGCCCGGTCGATATCCGGTTCGAGCTCGTTCAACTCGTCCAGCGTGATCCATTGGGCGGCGTAGCCCCATGCCTGCAAGCGCGCGACCTTCTCGGCTTGCGCGGGTTGATCGTCCGCGCTCTCCCACTCGATGCTGCCGCCGCCGTGCCACCAGGGCGCCGCACCGAGTTCGTCCCGGAGGGCCGCGTGCGCCCGCATCCCGGCGACGTTGAGGTCGTGATAGGGGCGCGGCGGCTTGTTGTTGGCGTTGGTCCAGGCGAAGCTGCTGCCCGATGTTCCGCCGCCGACCCGGTTGCGCTCCAGCACCAGGACGGAAGCGCCGCCTTGCGCCAGCCGGAACGCGACGGAGGCGCCGATCACGCCGGCGCCGACCACGATGACCCGCACGCGCGGTCAGACCTTCTCGAAATCCGTCTTCTCGTGGATCGGCAGGCCCTGGAGGTGGCGGCGCAGGCAGTCGAGCCCGAGTTCGACCGCGCCGAGCCTGATCCAATCGCGCCCGCCCAGGATGCGCGAGCGGCGGATCGACACCTCCTCGCCGTCGGCGACGCCGATCCATATGGTGCCGCCGAGGTCCATGCGGTCGGCACCTTCGTCGAGCTCGATGAGCACGGCGAGCGCGTGCGTCGCGCCGGTCTGGCGAACCGCCGCGCGGGCGACCGCCCGGGTCTTGTCCTCGGTGAGTTCGCCGGCGAGGTCGTCGCGCACCGCGAGCGTCGCGTGCAGTTGCGCGAGATCGCGGGTGACGATCGCGGAACGGAACACGCGCTCCGCGCCCGGCAGATGCGCGATGCGGGCGGCGATCTGTCCGCCGGTAAAAGTCTCGACCAGCGCGAGCGAGGCGGCGCGCTCGGCCAGCGCGGCGAGCACCACGGTCTCCAGGGTCTGCTCATCCTCGGCGATGATGAAGTTGCCGAGCCGCCGCCGCACCTCCGCCTCGATGGGTTCGAGCTTGCGGCGGATGTCGGCCGCGTCGGTGCCGCGCACGGTGAGCTTGGTCTCGATCTGCGGGTAGTGCGCGCGAAACCCGAGTTTCACGCTGCCGTCCGGCGCCATCGCCTCGAGACCAGCGAGCAGCTGGTCGACATGGGATTCGCCGAGCCCGTAGGCGTGGAAGCGCTTGAGCTGGATCGCGGTCTGCCGGCCGGCGCGCGCCAGCAGGCGGGGGATGATCTGCTCTTCGAGCATCCGGCGCAGCTCGCGCGGCACGCCGGGCGTGAAGAAGAAGCGGGCGCCGCCGATATCCAGGGCGAAGCCGCAGGCGGTGCCGATCGGGTTGTCGAGCAGCTCCGAGCCGGCGGGCAGCATCGCCTGCTTGCGATTGTTCGCCGACATGGTGCGGTTGCGCCGGGTGAAGAAGGATTCCATGCGCGCCAGCCAGTCCTCGTCGAGCACGAGCCCGACGCCGGCGGCCTGGGCGGCGATCTCCTGCGACAGGTCGTCCACCGTCGGGCCGAGGCCGCCGTTGACGATGACGGCGTCAGCCCGCTCGGACGCGAGGCGGAACGCGCTGAGCAGCGCATCGCGGTCGTCGCCGACCGTGGTGCCCCAGAACACGTCGAGCCCCGCGTCCTCGAGCTTCTGGCTCATGTAGCCGAAATTGGTGTTGACGATCTTGCCGGTTAGCACCTCGTCGCCGGTGCAGAGGATCTCGATGCGCATGGGCGTTCCTTGGTCGACAGGCAACGGTAGCAGCGCCGCCCCCAACCGCGAAGCTTGCCGGTTGCCGCGAGGCGGTGGAGGCTGGAACCGCACGAACGGGAGCGAGCGGGATGGCCAACAGCGAAGCCTACGAGAAGGGCCGCGCCATGCGGCGGCGGCTGATGGGCGATGCCTACGTCGAGCGGGTGGAGAAGACGGTCTACACCGACGGCCACATGAGGAAGTTCGGCGACTACGCGACCGAGGCGGTGTTCGGCCTGCTGTGGAACCGGCCGGGGCTCGACGTGAAGACGCGCACACTGATCTGCGTCATCTCCGACACCGCGATGGGGCGCGAGGCCGAGCTCGAAATCCACCTGCGCATGGCGCTTCGCGAGGGTTGGACCGAGGAGGAGCTAACCGAAGCGTTGCTTCACATGGGCGGCTATGTCGGGCTGCCGCTGGTGCGCGAAGCGCTGATCTGCGCCCGTGGGGTGTTCGCGGAGATGCAGACGGAACGCTGAACCGCGGTCGTCAAGTCCGCCCCGCCGCCGCGCCGGGCGGGACGCGCCGGCAGACCAGGAGGAGATCCGCCACCCCCTCGGTGACCGGAGGGCCGGGGCGCGGCACGAGTTTCGCCTGACGGCGGAGCGCCAGGGGAAAGAACACGCGATTGTACCAACTCATCGCATGCTCGGGCATGCGCGCGAGGAACCACATCCCGAGCGCCGCCAGTCGGGAGGAGCGCGGCCGCATCCCGAATGGGGCACTGCGTTCCACGTCGAAGCCGTGCGCGGCGAGGCGCGTCAGCAGCCGGGCGGGTTCGTAGCGCCGGCAGTGGCCGACGAGATCGTCGAACGCGGTCCAGCTTTCCGGGTGCAGCGGCACCGAAAGCAGCAGGACCGCGCCGTCTCGGCAGACCCGAGCGAGTTCACCGAACGCCGCCTCGTCGTCTCCCACGTGCTCGATGACGTCGAACGCGCAGACCAGGTCGAAGCAGCGGTCCGCGAAGGGCAGCGCCGTCGGGGTGCCGCATGTCGCGTGTCCGCCGGCGTGCCGCAGCCGATCGAGTGCCGCCATGCTGATGTCGAGGAATGATGTCCCTTCCAGCGGCAGCCGCGGGCGCAGCCCGGGGCCGATCTCGAGGCGGCAGACGGCGCCTGCCGACAGGAGGGAGCGGACCAGCGGCCACGTCGCGAGGCGCTCGGGCGAGACCAGCTTCGCCTTCGTCCAGAGACGGTCGTAGAACCCGCGGTTGCGGTTTACCGGGTCGTCCGCTCGCGAGGGAGGATTTAGCTGAGGGAAATCGTTGCTGGCCACAATCCGGCCGTTATAGAAGAGCTGGTGGCGAAGCTTACAACGGTGGACGTGACGTGGATCCAATGAACGTGCCGCAGACCGTGCTGACCCCGCGCACTGACGGCGCTCTGGAGGCCGAGGTCGCCAACTTGATCGTGGAGTCGCTGCATCTGGAGATGGCGCCGGACGAGATCGAGCCCGAGGCTCCGCTGTTCGGCGAGGGATTGGGGCTCGACTCGATCGACGCCTTGGAGCTAGCCCTGTCCATCTCGCGCGCCTACGGGCTGGAGTTGAAGTCCGATGATGAGCGGAACCACCGCGTCTTCGGATGCTTGCGGAACCTCGCTCGTCATATCGAGGAACATCGGACGAAGTAGGCGCGATCGGGCGCCCTTGGTGCCGGCGGCGGTCGATTGGTGATGCGTACTCCCGGACAAACCCTCGTTCCATTGATCGGCCGCGCGCCGGAGGACGTCCTGTTCCGCTCGGCGGCGGGCAACGTGACGGCCGCGCGCTTCCTTGCCGATGTCGGTGCCCTCGCAGCGTCCCTGCCGCACGCGACGCATGTCGTGAACCTCTGCGAAGACCGGTATCGGTTCGCCGTGGCCTTCGCCGCCGCTGTGATGCGCGGTCAGGTCAGCCTGCTGTCGAACGACCGCTCCGCCGAACGGCTGATGGAGCTCGCGAGACGGTTCCCCGGCCTCTACGCCTTGGTGGACGGGCCGGCATGCCAGGGACCGCTCCCGGCGCATTGGGTCCAGTCGGCGGGCGATCTGGCCGCCGCGGATGATCCTTCGGCGATCCCGGCGACGCAGGTGGCGGCCATCGTGTTCACCTCCGGCAGCACCGGCGAGCCGGTTGCGCATCGCAAGCTCTGGGGCGCGCTCGCCGCCCGAAGTCGCGACGCCGGCCGGCGGTTTCGCATGACCGGCGCGTCTCCCGCCGGCTTGGTGGGCACCGTGCCGGGGCAGCACATGTACGGCTTCGAGACCACGGTGCTGCTGCCGCTGCATGCGCCGGTCGCGAGCTGGTGCGGGCCGGCCTTCTATCCCGAAGACGTCCGTTCGGCGCTCGCCGCGCTGCCCGGGCGCCGCATCCTGATCACGACGCCGCTGCAGATGCGCGCGCTGCTGCAGGCCGGGGCGGAACTGCCGGAACTGGAGCGCGTGATCTCGGCGACGGCGCCGCTGTATCCCGAGCTGGCGGCCGAGGCGGAACGGCGCTGGAGCACGCAAGTATGGGAGATCTTCGGCGCCACCGAGGTCGGCTCCATCGCCACGCGGCGCACCGTCGCGGGTGATGTGTGGACTGCTTACCCGCGCGTGCGCCTGCACGGCAGTCGTATACATGCGGGCGAGGAGGAAACGCTCGTGACCGGCCCGTTCGCCGAGCCGTGCGCGCTGAACGACCTGGTCGAGCGGCTCGATGCCGTGCGGTTCCGGGTGCTCGGACGGCGGACCGATGTGGTCAAGCTCGGCGGGCGGCGCACGTCGCTGGCCGGGCTGAACCGCGTGCTCACCAGCATCGACGGGGTGCTGGACGGTTTGTTCGTCGCCCCCGACGACCTCGACCGGCGGCCGACGGCGCGGCTGCTCGCGTTCGTGGTCGCCCCTGATCTGACTGCCGATGCGGTGATGGCCGGGTTGCGCCGGCGCGTGGACCCGCTGTTCCTGCCGCGCAGGATCGTGCATGTCGACCAGTTGCCGCGCAACGCACTTGGCAAATTGTCCGATCAGGCGGTCGCCGGACTGCGGATCGGGGCCGGCGAGGCTTAGCGTGTCCAATCAACCGGAATTATCGTTCATCGTGCCGTTTGAGCATCCCAGCCTGCCCGGCCACTTTCCCGGCCGGCCGGTCGTGCCCGGCGTGGTCCTGCTGGACGCGGTGTTCGAGCGGATCGGGCGCGTGGCGCAACTCGCCTCAGTGCGCTTCACCGGCCCGGTGCTGCCTGGCCAGCGCGTGGAGCTCGGCTTCAAGGCGGCCGGCGGGCAGGTCGATTTTCGGGGGCATGTCGAGGGCCGGCTCGTGTTCCGCGGTCGCGCCCGGCTCGCCGCCGGCCAGCCATGAGCGCCGCGATGGCCTGGACGCGTGGCCGGGAGCACGGCGGCCGTCGCCTGGTCCGGCTGATCGTGTGGATCACCCTGCGGCTCGGATGGCGAGTGGGGCAGGTGCTGCTCTATCCCATCACCGCCTACTTCTTCGTCAGCCTCCGCAGCGCGCGGGCCATGTCCAGGCTCTATCTCGGACGCGCGCTCGGCCGCGAGGCGACCGCCGCCGACGTTTGGCGGCACTTCTTCACCTTCGCCTGCGTGATCCTGGATCGCATCTGCTTCCTGTCGAACCGCACCGGGCGCTTCCGCATCCGTGTCGCCGGCCACCAGCATCTGATTGAGGCCCTCGCCGCCGGCCGGGGCTGCCTGCTGCTCGGTTCGCATCTTGGCAGTTTCGAGGTGCTGCGGGCGTTCGGCCGCGAGTCGCCGGTTCCGGTCAAGGCGTTGATGTACCGCGGCACCGCCGGAGCGCTCAGCGCGGTCATGGAGGCGCTTGACCCCGCGATCCGGCGGGACGTGATCGAGATCGGCGCGCCCGACTCCATGCTGCGGGTGCGCGAGAGCCTGGCGCGCGGCGAGATCGTCGGCATCCTCGCCGACCGGGCGCCGGACCTGCGCCGCCCGGGCGGCCAGCGCTTCGCGCTTGCGGAGTTCCTCGGCGCCCCGGCGCCGTTTCCCACTGGTCCGCTGGCGTTGGCCGCGGCACTCGACGTCCCGACCGTCCTGTTCTTCGGCATCCGTCGTGGCGCGCGCGACTACCAGATCGTGATCGAACCTTTCGCCGCGGGTATGACGTTCCCGCCGGGGGGGCGGCAGCCTGAGTTGCGCCGCCTTGCGTCCCGCTACGCCGGGCGGCTCGAGGCACAGTGCCGCGCCCATCCGTTCAACTGGTTCAACTTCTATGACTTTTGGGGGCAGGGGCAGGATGTGGCACCGCCGGGGGACGCTGGTCGGGTTTCTGGTGCTGGCCATCGGGCGCGCCGCCGCCCAGCCGCCTCCGACCGCGCCGCTCGATGAACTGATGCGGCGTCTTGCCGCCGTCCCCGAAAGCCGCGCGAGCTTCGTCGAGGACAAGACGGTCGCGGCGCTCGCCCAGCCGCTCCGCAGCCAAGGATGGCTGGCGTACCGTCGTCCCGCCTACCTGGAGAAGGCCACCACGGAGCCAGTCCCCGAAAACCTCCTGGTGGATGGCGACCGGCTCTCCCTCCTGGTCCAAGGGCAGCAACCCCGGTTGATCGACCTGAACGCCGAGCCAGCGCTCGCCGCCCTGGTCGACGCGGTGCGCGGCACGCTGTCGGGCGACCTGACGGCGCTGCGTCGCTCCTACGCGTTGGCGTTGCAGGGCCACCCCGATGCGTGGCGCCTGACCCTGACCCCATTGCGGCCGCCCCTCACCGACATGCTGCGCGAGGTGGTGGTCGAGGGCGCGGGCACTGCGCTGCGCAGCGTGCGAACCGTTCAGGCCAACGGCGACCGCTCGGTGATGACGATCGGCTCCCCCGGCCGATCCGTCCCGTGAACCCGGATGCGCGACGCGACCGGGCGGCGTGGCGACGCGGCGCGCCTATTGCGGGCGTGCTCGCCGGCGTGGCACTGCTGCTCGCCATCGTGCTGACCCGAATCGACCTGCGTGCGGACATGACTGACCTGCTGCCGCGCGGACAGACGGACGCCGAGCGCTTCCTCCTGGGCGAGTTGCGGACGGGTCCGGCGACCGCCCTCGTGCTGCTCGGCCTGGAGAACGCGCCGGGGGCGGAGCTCGCCCGCATCAGCCGTGCGATGGCGGCCGAGTTGGACCACTCGGGCCTGTTCGCGCTGGTCAGCAACGGCGAGGCCGGCGGCCCGAGTGCGGCCGACCAGGCGTTCCTGTTCCGACATCGCTACCTGCTCTCGCCCGCCACGGTGCCCGACGCATTCACCGACGCGGCATTGCGCGCCGACCTGCAACGCCTGTTCGGGTTGCTGCAATCCTCTGCGGCGCCGCTGGTGACGCGCTACGGCCTGGCCGACCCGACCGGGGCGGCCCTCGCCCTGCTGCGGACCTGGAGCGGGACGAGCCGGGTGCGCAGCGTCGACGGCGTCTGGTTCGCGTCCGACCGGGATCGGGCGCTGATGCTGGTCAAGCTCCGCTCGGCGGGGATGGACGTGAGCGCCGAGGAACAAGCCGCCGAGGCGATCGAGGCGGCTTTCGCCGCCGCGCATCCCGGCGGCGCGCGGCTGATCGAGACCGGCCCCGCCATCTTCTCGCGGGACGCGGCGCGCGGCATCCGGGCGGACATCGACCTGCTTTCGGCCGCTTCCGCCGTGCTGGTGGCCGGATTGCTGTTCTGGCGGTTCCGCTCGCTCTGGGTGATCGCGGTCATCGCCATCCCGATCCTGCTCGGCTTCGCGGTGGCGGCGCTCGCGGTGCAGCTCGCCTTCGGCTTCGTCCACGGCGTCGCACTCGGGTTCGGCATGACCATGCTCGGCGTGACGGTTGACTACCCGGTGCTGCTGATCGGCCATCGCAAGCTCGGCGAGGCGGCGTCGGGCACCCTGCGACGCATCGGCCAGGCGTTCGCCTTGGCCGTGCTCACCGCCGTGCTCGGGCTGACCGGGATGCTGCTGTCGGGCTTCCCGGGCCTGGCACAGCTCGGCTTGTTCTCGATCACCGGCATCCTGGTCGCCGCCGCGACGACGCGCTGGCTCTTGCCCCGGCTGATCGTCGCCGCCGATCTCGCACCTGTCGCGGCGGGGAGTCCCGAGCGGCTGCTGCGCATCGAGCGGCTGCGCGCGCTGCGCGGGCCGGCCGCGGCGGTGTGCGGTCTGGCTGCGGTCTACTTGCTGGCCGTCCAGCGCCCCGACATGCGCACCGATCTGGCGGCGCTGAGCCCGGTGCCTCCGGCCGAACTCGCGCTTGACGCCCAGATCCGGGGCGAGTTGGGCGCCCCGGATGCCGGGCAGGTCGGCGTGGTGCGGGGCGAGACCGCAGAGGCGGTGCTGCAACAGGAGGAGCGATTGCTGCCGGTGCTCGACGGCTTGCAACGCGCGGGCGCGCTCGGCGGCGTCGAGATCGCCGCGCGCTTCCTTCCCAGCGCCGCCACGCAGCGGGCACGCCAGCAGGCGCTGCCGGAAGCCGACGTACTGCGTGCGCGCGTGGCGACGGCGCAAGCGGGGCTGCCGTTCCGCCCCGATGCCTTCCAGCCGTTCATCGACGACGTGGCGGCGGCGAAAGCGATGCAGCCGATCGGGCCGGGCGACCTGGCCGGCCCGCTCGGCCGCGCGCGCGTGGACGCTCTGTTGTTCGAGCGCCCCGACGGGTGGCACGGCCTGATCGCTCCCACCGGGGTGCGCGATTCGGCGCGCGTCGCCGCGGCGTTGCGCGGCGCCGGCGTCACCTATGTCGACATGGGCGGCACGGCCAACGGCCTCGTATCGACGTACACGCGCTCGGCGTTGCGCTGGCTCGGCGTCGGGGCCGTGCTCGCGGTAGGCGTGCTGCTGGCCGGCCTGCGCGATCCGCGCCGCGTGCTCCGCGTCGTCGCCTCCATCGGCGCCGCGATCCTGGTCACGGTCGCGCTGCTCACCGCGTTCGGCGCGCGGCTGTCGCTCATCACGCTCGTTTCGCTGCAATTCGTGGGCGGCGTCGGGCTCGACTACGCGCTGTTCTTCGCCCGCCGGCAGCTCGACGCGGAGGAGCGCGCGCGCACCTTGCGCACGCTCGCCACCTGCAACGCGATGGCGGTGATGACCTTCGGCCTGCTGGCGCTGTGCCGCACGCCGCTGCTGCGCGATATCGGCGAGACCGTGGTGATCGGCACGGTCGCCGCCCTCTGCTTCTCCTTCCTGTTCGCCGGCCCGCGGCCCGGCCGGGAGGCGACGTGATGCGGCCGCTGTTCATCACCGCGCGCGGCATCGTCACCGCATTGGGACAGGGCGACGCCGCGACCCTGGACGCCTTGCGCGCGCGAAGGAGCGGGCTGCGGGCGTGCGACTTCGCCGACATCGCCGAGGGATATATCGGCCGCGTCGAGGGGGTCGACGGGCATCGCCTGCCCGACGAACTTGCCCGCTACGATTGCCGCAACAACCGTCTCGCCCATCTCGCGCTGCAGGCGGAGGATTTCGCCACCCAGGTGCTACGCGCGACCGAACGCTACGGGCCGGAGCGGGTCGCGGTCGTGGTCGGCACCAGCACCTCGGGCGTGCTGGCGAGCGAGGAGGCGTACGGCGTCCGCGATCCCGTAACAGGCGCGTTGCCGGCGTCGCTCGATTTCGAGCGCACGCACGACCTCTTCGCGCTGGCGCGTTTCGTGCGCGAGGCGCTCGGCCTGCGTGGTCCGGCGATGACGGTGTCGATTGCCTGCGCCTCGGCCGCGCGCAGCTTCGTCGACGCGCACCGGCTGATCGAGGCCGGACTGTGCGACGCGGCCGTGGTCGGGGGCGCCGACAGCCTCTGCCGCCTGACCTTGCGCGGGTTCGCCTCGCTCGACCTGATCTCGCCGGTGCCGACGCGGCCGTGCGCCGCCGAGCGCGCCGGGATCTCGATCGGCGAGGCCGCCGGCTTCGCGCTGCTCGAACGCGAGGGAAGCGGCCTGGCCCTGCTCGGCTACGGGGTCAGCAGCGACGGCTACCACATGTCGGCGCCGCACCCCGAAGGGGCCGGTGCCATCGTGGCGATGCGCGATGCGCTTGGGCGGGCCGGGCTGCCCGCCGAGGCCGTAGATTACGTCAACCTGCACGGCACCGGCACCAGGGCGAACGACGCCATGGAGGACCGCGCGGTCGTGGACGTGTTCGGCCCCGACATCCCGTGCAGCTCGACGAAGGGTTGGACGGGTCATGCTCTCGGTGCAGCCGGTATCGTCGAGGCGAACCTCGCCGCGTTGTGCATCGAGAACGATCTCGCGCCCGGGTGCCTTGGCGTGACGGCGCCTGACCCATCGTTCCGCGCGCGCGTCCTGGTCGAGAACACGGCATTGCCGGTGCGGCGGGTGATGAGCAACTCCTTCGGCTTCGGGGGCGCCAACTGCAGCCTGTTGCTCGGCACGGCTCCTTGATGCGCGCTTGCGTGCTCGGCATTTCTGTTTGGGGGCCTGGCCTGCGGGGATGGCAGGCGAGCCGGCCGGTGCTCGCCGGTCTCGCCGACCACGAGCCCTGCGAGGCCGCGCCGCCGCCGCCGTCGATGCTGTCCGCCACCGAGCGTCGCCGGACCAGCCTCGCCGTGCGGCTCGCGTTGCACGCCGCGCAGGAGGCGTGCGCGATGTCCGGCTTGGAGCCCGGGACGCTGCGCGCCGTGTTCGGCACGTCCAACGGCGACGGCGCGGTGATGCATGCGATTCTGGAGTCGATCGCGACCGGCGAGGGGCATGTCTCGCCGACGCAGTTCCACAACTCGGTGCACAATGCAGCCGCGGGCTACTGGACTATCGGCACGGGTTCCCGCCAGCCGGCGACCTGCATAGGCTGCCACGACACGACGGCTGGAATGGCGTTGCTGAGCGCCGCCGCCGAGATCCAGGTCGAGCAGGTGCCGGTGTTGCTCTGTGTTTACGACCTGCCGTTGCCGGAACCCTTGCACGCCAAGCGGCCCGTGCAGCACGGCTTCGCCGCCGCGCTCGTGCTGGCACCGGCGAGCGATGCAGTGTTGGCCGATATCGAGGTTGTGTTCTCTCCCACCTCGCCCGCGACGGTTGCAGCCGACAGGGAGTCGAGCCTGAGCGCGCTGGCCCGCGTCAACCCGGCAGCCCGCATGCTGCCGTTGCTGCAGGCGCTCGCCGTCGCCGAGCCTGCGACGGTCCAGATGCCGCTGGTCGAAGGCCGCCTCGACATCGCCGTCACCCCATGCTCGACCGCCGGCAAATCGCCGCCCTGATCCCGCATCAGGGGTCGATGTGCCTGCTCGACGAGGCGCTGTCGTGGGACGAGCGCGGCATCCGCTGCCGCTCGCGTTCGCATCTCGATCCCGCGAACCCGCTGCGGCGCGCCGGGCGGCTCGGCACCGTTTGCGGGATCGAGTACGGGTTGCAGGCAGCGGCGCTGCACGGGGCGCTGCGGGACGGCGCGGGGCAGGGTTACCTCGCCGGGTTGCGCGATGTCGTCATCGCGGCCGACCGCCTCGACGACCCGGCGTTCGGCAGCTTGGCCGTCTCGGCCCGGCTGGCGCTGCGCGACGCCGCCGGCCTGATCTACGATTTCCTGATCGAATCCGAGCGGGGCGAACGGCTGCTCGCGGGCCGGGGCACCATCATGTTCAGCGTACCATGAAGCGGGCGCTCGTCACCGGCGGCGCCAGCCCGCTTGGTGCGGCGATCTGCCGCGAACTGGCGCGCGAGGGCCTGCACGTCATCGTCCACGCCCATCGATCGCGCGATGCGGCCGAACGGCTCGCGGGTGAGATAAGCGCCGGCGGCGGCTCCGCCGGGCATCTGACCTGCGATCTCACCGACGTGGCGGCGACCGCGGCCGCGCTGACGCCCGTACTCGACGCCGGCGTGCCGCAGGTCGTCGTGCACAATGCCGGGGTGCATGACGACGTGCCACTCGCCGGGATGTCGGAACGGCAATGGCGGGACGTGATCGACGTGTCGCTGACCGGGTTCTACGCCGTCACCCGGCCGCTCATCCTGCCCATGCTGGGGACGCGCTGGGGCCGCATCGTGGCGATCTCCTCGTTGGCCGGGGTGATCGGCAACCGGGGGCAGGTGAATTACGCCGCGGCCAAGGCGGGGCTGGTCGGCGCGGTGCGCGCCCTGTCGCTGGAGGTCGCCAGCCGCGGCGTCACGGTGAACGCGGTCGCGCCCGGGATCATCGACACCCCGGCCGTGGCCGCGGCGATGGACCCCAAGCGCATCGCCGAGCTAGTGCCGATGAAGCGCGCCGGCCGCCCCGACGAGGTTGCCGCGCTGGTCGGGTTCCTGGTTTCCGACCGTGCCGGCTACATCACCGGCCAGACCGTCTCGATCAACGGCGGTATCGCCTGAGATCGTTCTCGTCGGCTTCGTCGCCCGCGACGGCTCCAAGGTCAGCGACCGCCACAGCCCGGCCGGGTCCATGCGCCGGCGCAGCAGCTTGCCCGCCACCATCAGCACGATGCGCGTGATGTCCTTGACCGGCCGGAAATGGCTCGCTCGCCGCAGCACCGCGCCGTAGATCGTCGGTATGTCGATGGAGGCCGTGCGGACGCCGAGGCGCGCCGCCTCGATCAGCACCTCGCTGTCGAACCCGAAGCCGGAGGCCAATGGCGGACGGGAAGCCAGCGCACGGATCAGTTCGGCCGGATAAAGGCGGAAACCGGATTGGCTGTCGTCGATCGGATGCGCCGCCGCCCAGGAGACCCAGAAATCGGCGACGCGATTGGCGATGCGCCGGGCACGCGGCGCGCTTGCCCCGGTTGCGCGACGCGAGCCGATGACGATGTGGCCCGGCCAGTCACGCGCGGCGGCGAGCAGCCGTGCCAGGTCCTCGACCCGATGCTGTCCGTCGCCGTCGAGCGTCGCCACGCGCTCGGCACCGCGCGCGACGGCCGCCGCCATGCCGCGCTGCAGGCTGGCGCCCTTGCCTTGATTGCTGTCGTTGCGCAGCACACGGGCACCCCCGGCTGCGGCCATCGCCCCCGTGACATCGGTCGACCCGTCATCGACGACAATGGTCTCGGCGATGAAAGGCAGCGCGCGGCACGCCACGACAATCGCGGCGATCGTCGCTGCCTCGTTCAGCGCCGGGATCACCACCGAGATCCGGTCCGTGCAATCAGGCTTCTCAATCACCCGGCCCTCATGGCATGGGAGCATCCCGCTGCTCAATCGCGCTGTGCAGGAGGTATCGATTGCCTGACCTAGCCGCTCCCCCTCCCGCGGCGACGGGAGCCCGGACGCCAGGCCCCGAGCCATGCGACGTGCTGGTGATCGGCGGCGGTCCGGCCGGCTCCACCGCCGCCGCGCTGTTGGCCGAGCAGGGCCGGGACGTCGTGCTGCTGGAGAAGGATACGCATCCCCGGTTCCACATCGGCGAGTCGCTGCTTCCGCTGAACCTTCCGATCTTCGACCGGCTCGGCATCCGCGAGGCGGTGGAGGCGGTCGGCGTGTTCAAGCCCGGCGCGGAGTTCGTATCGGACGATACCGGTCGCACCGTGACGTTCCGCTTCGCCGACGCGATCGACAAGCGTTACACCCACAGCTACCAGGTGGAGCGCGCTCCGTTCGACAAGCTATTGTTCGACAACGCCTGCGCACGCGGGGCGCGGGGCGAGCAGGGCACGCGCGTCACCGAGGTGGTGCTCGCGGACGGCGCGCGGTCGCGCGTGGCGGCGGAACGGGCGGACGGAAGGACGGTCGCCTTCGCGCCGCGGTTCGTGCTGGACGCGTCCGGCCGGGAAACCTTCCTGGCCGGCCGGATGCGGCTGCTGGCGACCGACAAGAACAACAACACGGCGGCCGTGTTCGCCCATTTCCGCGGCGTCGAGTGCCGCACCGGCGACAGCGCCGGTTGCATCAGCGTGCATCTCTCCCATGACGGCTGGTTCTGGATGATCCCGCTGCCGGACGACGTGATGAGCGTGGGTTTCGTCGGCACCCAGCGCACGTTCAAGGCGCGCACCGGCAGCGTGCACGACTTCCTGTTCGAGCGGATCGGCCGCAGCCCGAGTGCGACGGCGCGAATGCAGGGCGCAAGCCTTTGTTCTGAAGTGATGACGGCCGGCAATTACTCGTATCGTGCGCGCACCGCCTGGGGCGAGGGCTACATGATGCTCGGCGACGCGTTCGGCTTCGTCGATCCGGTGTTCTCGAGCGGGGTGCTCCTGGCGATGCGGGGGGCGGAGCTGGGCGCGGACGTGGCGGATGCGTGGCTCGACGATGCCGTGCGCGGGCGGGCGCTGGCCCGGCAGGCGGAGCGGACCATGCGCGATGCGATGGACCGCTTCGGCTGGCTCATCTACCGGATCAACCAGCCGGTGATGCGCAGCCTGCTGATGGCGCCCCGCAACAATCTGCGAATGCGCGACGGCGTGGTGTCGATCCTCGCCGGCAACATCCGCCAGGGCCGCAGGCCGGACGTCCCGCTGCTCGCGTTCAAGACGGTGTACCACGTGATGTCGCTTGGGGCGCGGTTGGCCGCGCGTGGCCGGGCGACGCAGCCTAGCTGATCCGCCCCAACGTGCGCCGGTTGCCGTCCCCGGTGTTCGCCCGTGTCGCCCGGCGCTACGCCGCGTGCGGCCGCTTCGCGCGCGGCTACGTCGCCGCCAAGCTGCGAGGCGATCCGGTCCATGGCGACGTGCTCGCCTTGGCGGCGCGCGAAGCGTTCGGCGACGTGCTCGATGTCGGCTGCGGGCGCGGCCAACTCGGCATCGCCCTGCTCGAAGCCGGGCTCGCGCGCTCCGTGCTGGCGCTCGACTGCGCGCAGGCGCATCTGGCACAGGCGCGCCGTGCCGGGACGGGCTTGGCCTTTGCCGCCGCCGTGCAGGATTTCGCGCAACTGCAGCTTCTTCCCGAGGCGGACACCGTACTGCTGGTCGACGTGCTCTACCAACTCGATCCGGCGGCGCAGGAGGCGCTGCTCGCCGCCGCCGCGCGGGCGGCCCGGCGCATCCTGCTGGTGCGCGCGCTCGACCCGGCCCGCGGGTTCAGGAGCGCGCTGACCTTGGCGTTCGAGCATGTCGCGCGCTTCGCCTCGCCCCATTCCGGCCTGCGCGTACGCGCCGTGCCGCTGCCGCGCATGATCGCCGGCTTGCACGAGGCCGGGTTCACCGTCGCCGTCGCGCCATGCTGGCGCGGCACGCCTTTCGCCAACGTGTTGCTGACCGCCCGGCGGCGGAATCAGCCGGCGTTCTGAGCCTCTTGCCGGCGAAGCGCCGCGATCAGCGCGTCGATGTCGTTGCCGTGCTGGCTGAGGAAGGCGTTGTAATCGCTGCGCACGGTCAGCCGGAGGCTGGTGCCCTCGGCGATGACGTCCACGATGCGCGGGTCGCCCTGGTCGGGCCGCACCAGCCAGACCACGCGGGCGGGCGGGTTGTTGGTGCGTTCCACCACCGTCGGCACGTGCACGCCGTCCTCGCGCGCATCGGGCTGGCCGACGATCACGTGGACCTCGGTGTGCTGGTAGTCGCCCATGCGGGAGACGACGTTGGTCAGCAGCACGGAGTGAAATAGCCGCACGTACTCGGTGCGCTGCGCCGGGGTCGCCTTGGCCCAGTAGCGGCCGAGGCAGAACCGCGCGACGGCGTCGACATCGACCACCCGGTCGATGAACGGCTGCAGCTTCCGGCGTTTCTCCTCGACCGACCGCGCGCCGCCGACCAGCCTAGCCAGGTCCTGCCCGGCCTGCTGGATGAAGGTGACGGCCTGCGCGGTCGGCGCCTGCGCGCGCGCCCAGGACGGCGCCAGGAGCGCCAGGGAGCTTGCCCCGAGCAAGATTCGCCTGTGTGGGTTCAGTCGGTTCGTCGGCATGCGGCACGAGGTGCCATGGAAGCACGATCGAGGGAAGTCGGCGGCTCCGCCGCAAGCGCTCCCGGCAGCGACACGGCGCGCAAGCCGCGAGTTTCGATCTCGGCCAGCAGATCCGGTAGCACGGCAAGCACGACCGGCTGGCCCTCCCGGGTCCGCGCGCAGAGGCCGTCGTGCAGCAGCAGGATGTCGCCGGCCGCCAGCCCGGTCGTCAGGCGACGAAGGATGCGGCCCGGATCGCGGCTCATCGTGTCGTGCCCGCGCCGCGTCCAGGTGGCGTAGCGCAGCCCGCAGCGGGCGAGCACCGGATCGAGCAACGGGCTGCGCAGGCCGGCCGGTCCGCGGAAGAAGCGCGGGCAGCGTCCGGTGATGCCGGCGAGGGCGGCCTGCGCGCGCTCGACTTCGCACCGCATCCCGGACATCCCGAAGGCGGCGAAGCCGAGCGGATGCCGGTCGGTGTGGTTCTCCACGCTGTGACCGCGGCGGATGATGTCACGCAGTATACCCGGGTGCTCGCGCGCCCGTCGGCCGACGCAGAAGAAGCTGGCCGTCGCGCCATGCCGGTCCAGGATGTCGAGCACGGGCGGCGTCACCGCCGGGTCGGGCCCGTCATCGAAGCACAGCGCGACGAGTTTCTGTCGGGCGCACGGCTCCGGCAGCCGGACCAGGTTCGGGCCGAGCAGCCGGTTGCGCGGCAGCATGCCCAGTAACCCGAGCACGGCGTGGTTCGCGGCCACCACCGCGAGCCCCCGCAGCCACAGGTTCGGCGATGCCAACAGGCCCGCAAGCGCCAGTCCGTGTAACCCGATGGAGGTGCGTATCGTAACCGTCGGCGACCAGGAGCCGCCGCCGCTGCCGCGGCGATGCTCGAGGCTTGGGCCATTTTCCGGCTGACGTTGCGGTTCTAGCATCGACATGCTGCCTGTTGGCTTCACATAGAACGGTTGACGCCGCCCGCCAGCCCAGCTTGTTGATCCTATCAGCCTCTTAGGAGACATGATCGAATGACCCGCGCCTTCCTGAACCGGATCGGCACGGCCGTTCCCGCCCATGACATTCATGCGGAATTCGTCGACTTTGCGTTAACGGCACTCCCCGACGAGCGCAGCCGGGCGCTGTTCGGGCGGATGAGCGCGATGGCAGATATCGAGCACCGCTACTCGTTCCTCGAGCCTGGCCCCAAGCCCTGGGACGCGTTCCTCGACGCGGGCCGCTTCTACGAGCGGGGCCGCTTCCCCACCACGCGCGCCCGGATGGCGCTCTACGAGCAGTGGGCGCTGAGCTTGGCGCTCCGCGCCGTCGAGCGGCTCGGCATCGAGCAGGATCGCGGCACCATCACGCACCTGATCGTCGCGTCCTGCACCGGCTTCTCGGCGCCGGGGCTCGACCTGCAACTCGCCGAGGCGCTCGACCTGCCGGCATCGGTGGAGCGAACGATCGTCGGTTTCATGGGCTGCTTCGCCGCGGTCAACGCATTGAAGCAGGCGCGCCACATCGTCCGCTCCGAGCCGCATGCGAAGGTGCTGGTCGTCAATGTCGAGCTGAGCAGCCTGCATTTGAAGGAACAATGGGATCTCGAGGGGATGCTGATGTTCCTGCTGTTCGCTGACGGCTGCGGCGCTTGCCTCGTCTCCGGCGATCCGGGCGGTCTCGAGCTCGGTCCGTTCGCCGCGACCGTGCTGCCCCGCTCGGGAAACCTCATCACTTGGCACATCGGCGACAACGGGTTCGAGATGCACCTTTCCGGCCAGGTGCCGGGTCGCATCCGCCGCTGGTTGCTCGAACATGGCCGCGATGCGCTGGGCATGTCCGACCCGGACGCGATCCCGTTCTGGGCGGTTCATGCCGGCGGCCGTTCGGTGCTCGATGCGGTGCAGCACGGCTTGCGGCTCGCGCCCGGCGCGCTGCGCTTCTCGCGCGGGGTGCTGCGCGAGTTCGGCAACATGTCCTCGGCCACCCTGGTGTTCGTGCTCGACCGCATCCTGCGCGACCCGAGCGGGCCGGGGGACGGGATGGCGATGGCGTTCGGCCCGGGCCTCAGCGTCGAGACGTTCCGGTTCCATCGCGCATGAACTTCGCGCACCGGAGCGACACGCCGGAGCGGATGGATACCGACTGCACCGATTTCGAGGACTATCGGCGCTGCCTGCGCGATCTCTCGCGGGTCAACCGCGTCACCCTGACGGCGCGCCCGACCTTGGCTTGGCTGCGTCACCAGGGATTGCAGAAAGGCGATCGGTTCTCCCTGCTCGACGTCGCCTTCGGCTACGGCGACATCCTGCGCGCCATCCGGCGCTGGAGCGACCGGCGTGGGCTGGAGGCCGAGCTGGTCGGCGTCGATCTGAACCCCTGGGCGGCACGGGCCGCGCGCGAGGCGACACCGGACGCCGACCGGATCTCCTACATCACCGGCGACGTGTTCGATTATAAGCCGGAGCGACCGATCGACTTCATCGTGAGCGCGCAATTCACCCACCACCTGACCGACGGCGAGCTGGTGCGGTTCATCGGCTGGATGGAGCGGACGGCGCGGCGCGGCTGGCTCATCAGCGACATCGAGCGCAGCCGGTTCGCCTATCTCGGCTTCAGCGTGCTCGCGACGGTGGCGCGCTGGCATCATTTCGTCCGCAGCGACGGGCTGATCTCGATTACTCGCAGCTTTCGCGCCCCCGAACTGGCTGCACGCGTGGCCGAGGCGGGGCTCGGCGGCGCCGCGACCGTCCGGCGTCACGTGCCGTCGCGCCAGACCGTGGAACGCAGCCGTTGAGCGGCATCGTCGTCGCCGGCGGCGGTCCGGCGGGAGCTGCGGCGGCCGCCTTGCTGGCCGGGAGCGGCCGCAAGGTGCTTGTGCTGGAACGGGACGGGACGCCAGCCGACAAGGTGTGCGGCGATTTCCTCAGCGTCGAGGCGCAGCAGGCGCTCGGCGATCTCGGTCTCGACCTACCCGCGCTTGGCGCTTCGCCTATCCGTTCGGTGCGGCTGATGCATGGCGACCGGATTGCGGAAGCCGCACTACCCTTTCCTGCGCTCGGCCTCTCGCGCCGGGCGCTCGACGCGGCGCTGCTCGATGTGGCGGCGGGGTGCGGCGCCGCCGTCCGGCGCGGCGTCAAGGTGCAGAACTTGTCGCGGGACGGCGCGGCGCTGGTGCTGGCGACCGGGGAGGGCGAGCTCCGGCCGGACGCGGTGTTCCTGGCGACTGGCAAGCACGAGCTGCGCGGCGCGGCCCGCGCGGTCCGGGCGCCGAAGTCGGTCGGCTTCAAGACCTATGTCGCGCTCGCGCCGGAGCAGACGAGGGCGCTGCGGGGCGCGGTCGAGGTGGTGCTGTTCGAGGGCGGCTATGCCGGCTTGCTGCTGGTCGAGGCGGACGCCGCCAACCTCAGCCTCGTGGTCTCCAACGACCGGCTCGCGCGTGCGGGCGGCACCTGGGACGGCCTGCTCGCCTCGTTGCAAGCGGAGTGCGCGTTGCTGGCGCGGCGGCTGTCGGGCGCCACGCCGCTTCGGGCGCGTCCGCTGGCGATCAGCCGGCTGCCGTACGGGTTCATCCACGCGCCCGGCCCGGCCGATCTCGCGGGCGTCTATCGGCTGGGCGATCAGATAGCGGTCATTCCGTCGCTCACCGGCGACGGGGTGTCGATCGCGTTGCACACCGCCCGGCGCGGTGCCGACGCGTATCTGGCGGGCCGCTCGGCGGGTGAATACCATGCCGATCTGCGCCGCGACTTGCGCGGGCAGATGCTGCGAGCGTCGCTTGTGCACCGCGCCTGTTTGAGCGCTGCGTTGCAGCCGGCCGTGCTCTACGCGTGCTGGATGGTCCCCGCGATCATGCGTGTGGCGGCGGCTTGGACGCGGATTGCGACACCCTCACCCCGGCCCTCTCCCGGAGGGAGAGGGAGCAGGGAAGCCCTCTCCCCCCGGGAGAGGGTTGGGTGAGGGTGCGTCAGCACGCTCAGAGCGGCGGCACCGACACCATGTCCGGGGCATCCGGGTCGTCCTCGGCCTGCAATTGACGCCGCGCCAAGTCCCAGAACTCGTCCGCGCGCCCTTCCGGGTTGCCCTCCGATTGCCACAGCGAGAAAGCGCGCTCGCGAACCCGCTGTTCGAATTCTTCGTTGGTGGATGACATCGGGCTTCCTCCGTTGGCACCGCTCGAAGGTCGCGTCGCGCCTCCGCTAAATCAATGCGCGGATCGCCTCGAGCTGATCGGGCGCGTCGAACGGAGGGATGAACAGCACGTCGTCGAAGCCGAGTGCCGCGATGCGACCGAGCCGCTCCCGCGCCTCCGCCGGCGAGCAGATCAGCGACACCTTCGCGCCGGCGATCAGCGGATTGAGCGCCGGCGCCGGGCGCAGGTCGACGAAGACGTTGGCCAGCACGGCGCGCGTGCCGCCCGCCGCGCGATACATTTTTACCCCGGTTTCGAGGTCGGCCATGTCCGAGTAGATGCCGGACGCGATCCAGCCCTGGCACTGCGTGACGGCGTAGTCGATCCAGCGCTGGCTGCGCCAAGCCCCGAGCAGCACCGGCGGACCGCCCTCGGTGCCGGGCCAGAGCGGCAGCGGCGGCCCGTAGACGCCCTCGCCCGCCCAGACGCGGCGCATCACCGCCATGTAGGCGGGAAGCGTCTTGAACCGCGCGTCGAAATCCAGCTGCAACGCGTCGAAATCCGCCTTGGTGGAACCGGAGCCGACGCCGAAGCGGAACCGCCCGCCTGAAAGCAGATGAAGCGACTGTGCCCGATGCGCGTGCTCGACCGGATGGCGCAACGGCACCTGGACGACGCAGGTGCCGAGCTCCACCGTGCTCGTCTCGCCGCAGAGCAGCGCCAGCACGCTGAGCGGGTCGAGCGTGGGACGCGCGCGGGCCATCGAATCCGTCACCCACACTCCGGCGAAGCCCAGCGCCTCCGCCCGGCGCCCCCACTCGACGATGCGCTTGCCCACCGCGACGCCGTCCGCCGGCGCATGTGGGATCAATCCGATGCCGGGTCGCATGGCGTTGCCTCCCTACCCGTCGAGCCCGGCGTCCCGCCCGGCGTGGCGGCCAAGCACGGCGAAGTCGCGGTCCTTCTCGCCGTGCGCGATGGCGGTGAGGAAACGATTGTGCACGACCGAGGCGAAGGGCAGCGGCACCGCCATCGTCTGCGCCGCCTCCAGCAGCAGCCGTGTGTCCTTGGCGCCCAGCGTCACCTTCGCACCCGGCGGGTCGAACGCGCCGTCGACGATCAGCTTGCCGTAGTTCTTGTGCACCGGGGCATTGAAGAAGCTGTTGGTCAGGATCTCGAACACGGTCGCCCGATCGACGCCGCCCTTGCCGGCGAGCGCGAACACCTCGCCGAACTGCTCGATCGTCGAGAAGATCAGGAAGTTGCTACAGAGCTTGACCAGGTTCGCCTGCACCGGCCGTTCGCCCACCCGGAACACGCGCTGTCCCATCGCTTCGAGCAACGGCTGCGCGCGCGCGATCGCGTCGTCGGGGCCAGCCGCCATGAGGAACAACTGCCCAGCCTCGGCGGCGGGCGGACGGCCGAGCACCGGGCAGCCGACATGCACCTGGCCGTTCGCCGCGTGAGTCTCGGTCAGGCGCTCGGCCAGCGCCGCCGAGATGGTGCCCATCGCCAGATGAATGCCGCCGCGCGGGAGGCCGTTCGCCAATCCGTCGGGGCCGAACACCAGGGCTTCGGTCGCGGCATCGTCGGCGAGCATGGTGATGACGGCCTCGGCGTCGGCCGCCTCCGCCGGCGTGGAGGCAAGCGACGCGCCGCGCTCGACGAGCGGATGGGCCCGGGCCGCCGTGCGGTTGTAAACGCCCACCTGATGCCCGGCCGCGAGCAGTCGGCCGGCCATCGCGCCGCCCATCGGTCCCAGCCCCACCACGCCCACCCGCATCGTGCGTCTCCCTACGTTACGCCGCCCAGCTCGAACGCCCTTGGATCGCCCAGCGCCCGCCGAGACGGGTGACGATGTAGAGCGACCGGTAACGTCCCAGCACGCTGCCATCTTCGCGGTAGCGTGTGAACTGCACGCGGAAATGCACTTTTTCGGGGCCAGCGTCGATCGGCTCGACATAGTCCCACGCGCTCCGCGCCCAGCCGGCGGATTCTCCCTCCCGGCCCCAGACCAGGTTGGCGTAATCCTCTGGGCGCGGCATCACCGTGACCTTGCCGCTGTGAAAGCGCACATGCGGGAAGTGGAACCAGCGCGTCCGCAGCGCCTCGGTGTCTTGCGCGTTGAACGCGGCCATGAAGCCGTCCATTGCCTCGCGCGCGCCGGCGATCGCGGCTTCGGTTTCCTGCGCGCTCATGCGGCGATCAGCCGCGCGAGCGCGTCGGGTGTGCTGAGCATCGGGTAGTGGCCGGTATCGAGCTCTTCGTACGACGCACCCAGCCGTTCGGCCGTCCGCCGCTGGTGCGCCTTGGGCGGGTTTGCGGCCCGCAGGCAGCGGATCACCGTCGCCGTCCATGGCTCGCCCCAGAAGCGCGGCAGGGCGACGGGGGCCTCCATCGGGGCGATCGGATGCGGCGTGATGCGCTCGACGGCCCAGGCCCGAAGTGCGGGGTCGAGGTCCGCGAACAACCGCGTCTCCTGGTCATGGCGCGAGGGCCCGGTGGTCAGCGCCGTCGAGACGGCGGTCGGGCGCTGCACGATGTCGGGCAGCCGCTCGCCGTCCAGCAGTGCCAATGCGTCGGCGAACACCAGCCGGCCGACCCGCGCGCGCGCCTGCTCGGCGGCGCGGCACATCACCATGCCGCCAGTGCTGGTGCCGACCAGCACCGCGTCCTGCACGTCCTCGTAGAACAGCAGGTCGGCGATCTCGGTCGCGTGCGTCTCGGTGGAGATGCCGGCGCGGATCTGATGCCGTCGTTCGCCGCAGCCGTCCAGCGTCGGCGCGTGGACGGTGTGCCCGGCCCCGCGCAGCCTCGTCGTGACCGGCTGCCAAATCCAGCCGCCCTGGTAGGCGCCGTGGATCAACACGATGGCTGTCATGGTTCGTCCTCCCGCTTGCGATTGGCTTAACCTTTTCTGTTGAACCTAGCGTCGCACCGTCGATAGGGAACGAATGAACCGGGCCGCATGGCTGATCGCGCTGGTACTTGGTGGTTGTACTGCAACTGCCGAAGTGGGGGCATTGAATGACAAGGCTCGCCAAGTCGGCCTTCCCAAACTTGAGTTTGTGAAGCAAGGAACCGGCAGTGGGTCAACTACGGTCACGATGCCGGACGGCGAAGTGCTGCATGGACGCTATGGTGTAGCCACCGACGGAGGCGTCGGAATTGGTTCTGGCACTGCGTTCGGACCTCGCGGGTCCGCGTCCTACACCGGGTCCTCAACGTTCATCGGCAGCGGCGGCAACGCGTACGCCATCGCAAACGGGCCTAAGACCTCGATGTCCTGCCAGGTGCAGGTCGGGTTCGGCCACGGCGGAGGCATCTGCCGGACTAGCGACGGAGCGGAATATCAAGTGGCGTTCTGACCGCGGAAATCTTACGCCGCGTCCGCTGAATCAGCGGCCCGCGCCAAAGCCCGAGGTAACTCCAGCGCAGCCTCTTTTTTTCTCGGCCGCGCCGCATCAATGGATTGGGGCTACACCGAGCGCGGCAACGTTCGGTCCTTGCCCCAGCTCGCTACGGCTCATGTCATCGCGAGGAGCGCTTGCGACGAAGCGATCCAGCGGCTGCCGACACCGCTGGATCGCCGCGCTTCGCTCGCGATGAAGTCCGTATCACCGAGGCGCCGTTCGCGACGACCGCGTCCCCCGGCTACTTCAGGAAGCCGGCCAGTATCGCGAGCAGCAGCAGGGCCACGATGTTGGTGATCTTGATCATCGGGTTCACCGCCGGGCCGGCGGTGTCCTTGTAGGGGTCGCCTACCGTGTCGCCGGTCACCGCCGCCTTGTGCGCCTCTGAGCCCTTGCCGCCATGGTTGCCCTCCTCGATGTACTTCTTGGCGTTGTCCCAGGCGCCGCCGCCCGAGGTCATCGAGATGGCCACGAACAGCCCGGTGACGATGGTGCCGAGCAGCATCGCGCCCAGCGCGCTGAACGCCGCGGTACGGCCGGCGATGGCGTCGATGATGAACCACAGCACGAAGGGTGCGAGCACCGGCAGCAGCGACGGGATGAGCATCTCGCGGATCGCGGCGCGGGTCAGCATGTCGACGGCGCGGCCGTATTCCGGCTTGGCGCGGCCCTCCATGATGCCCGGGATGTCGCGGAACTGCCGCCGCACCTCGACCACGACGGCCCCGGCCGCGCGGCCGACGGCGGTCATGCCCATGGCGCCGAACAGGTACGGCAGCAGGCCGCCGATGAACAGGCCGATCACCACGAACGGGTCCTGCAGCGCGAACGGCACGTCGAGCGTCGGGAAATAGAACTTCAGGTCCTGCGTGTAGGCGGCGAACAGCACCAGCGAGGCGAGGCCGGCCGAGCCGATCGCGTAGCCCTTGGTCACCGCCTTGGTGGTGTTGCCCACCGCGTCGAGCGCGTCGGTCGTCACCCGCACCTCGCGCGGCAGGTCGGCCATCTCGGCGATGCCGCCGGCGTTGTCGGTCACCGGGCCGTAGGCGTCCAGCGCCACGATCATGCCGGCGAGGGCCAGCATGGTGGTCGCCGCGATCGCGATTCCGAACAGGCCGGCGAATAGGAACGAGGCGATGATGCCGATGGAGATGACGATCACGGGGGCCGCCGTCGCCTCCATCGAGATCGCAAGGCCCTGGATCACGTTGGTGCCGTGCCCGGTGGTCGAGCTCTGCGCGATGCTGCGCACCGGCCGGTACTCGGTCGAGGTGTAGTACTCGGTGATCCACACGATGAGCCCGGTCACCACGAGCCCGGTCAGCGCGCACCAGAACAGGTCGGCGCCGGTGACGTAGGTGCCGGCAAGCAGCGGCAGCGGGGTGGTGAAGCCCACGAACCAGAACATCACGATGGCGATGCCGACGATCGACAGCCCCCCGGTGACGACGAGGCCCTTGTACAGCGCCCGCATGATCCCGTTGTCGGGGCCGATGCGGACGAAATAGGTGCCGGCGATGGAGGTCAGGATGCACACCGCGCCGATGCCGAGCGGCAGCATCATCAGCCAGTCGCGGGCGGCGGGCTGGAAGAAGATCGCCGCCAGCAGCATGGTCGCCACGATGGTCACGGCGTAGGTCTCGAACAGGTCGGCGGCCATCCCGGCGCAGTCGCCGACATTGTCGCCCACGTTGTCGGCGATCACGGCCGGGTTGCGGGGGTCATCCTCGGGAATGCCGGCCTCGAGCTTGCCGACGATGTCGGCGCCGACATCGGCGCCCTTGGTGAATATGCCGCCGCCGAGCCGGGCGAAGATGGAGATCAGCGAGGCGCCGAAGGAGAGGCCGATCAGCGCCTCCAGCACCGGGCGCACGTCGTCGCCGGTCATCGCGTTGCGCAGCACGATGTAATAGATGGTCACGCCGAGCAGGCCGAGCCCGACCACGAGCAGGCCGGTGATGGCGCCCGACTTGAAGGCGATGTTGAGGCCGGGGGCGAGGCCGAGGCGCGACGCCTGGGCGGTGCGCACGTTGGCGCGGACCGAGACGTTCATACCGACATAGCCCGCCGCCGCGGACAGCACGGCGCCGATCAGGAAGCCGATGGCGACCTGGATGCCGAGCAGGAAGCCCAGGATGACGAGGATCACGACGCCGACGATGCCGATCGTCGTGTACTGGCGATTGAGATAGGCCCTCGCACCCTCCTGGACCGCCCCCGAGATCTCCTGCATCCGGGTTGTCCCGGCGTCGGCCGCCATGATCTCCCTGGCGGTGATGAAACCGTAGACCAACGCCAGCACGCCGCAGGCGATGATCAGCACGAAAGCCAATCCCATCCAGAACTTTCCTTTTTGTTCGGACCCGGCGCAGGCTTCTCCGGGTCCGATTGGCAGCGAGGGCGAGGCGGGGCGTATATGATGGCGGGTTCATGCCAGAAGCCGCCGGGGCAGGCAATCGGAGCGACCTCATACGGTCGCAGGCGCATTGCCACGGCGCGAATGGTCCGGCAACGTACAGAAATGGCAGTCGCCACCCGCCTCGCGCCCGATAGGCTCGCATGATGAACTTGAAACGCCGTTCCGCGCCCGCACCGCTCCGACTGCTTTTATGGTCGTTGTCCCTCTCGGCGCTCGCTCCCCTGGGGGTCCGGGCCGACCCGCCGCATGATTGCCGCAAGGTGACGGCCAAGATGAGCCGGGCGGACGTGATCGCGCGCGTCATGCCGGGGGTGGTGAACCTCTCGACCGTGATGCTCAACAGCGTGCCGAAAACGCGCTCCGCTCAGGATCTCGAACCACGCGATGACGGCTCGTTCGCGACCGTGCATGGTTTCGGCTCGGGTTTCGTCGTCGACCGAGCGGGCTTCATCGTCACCAACCGGCACGTGGTCGAGAACGCCGTCCGGATCACCGTCACGTTGCAGGATGAGACGACGCTTCCGGCCCGCATCGTCGGGCGCTTCAGCGACGCGGACGTCGCACTTCTGAAGGTTGAGCCGCCTGCGCCGCTGCCGGCGTTGACATGGGGCGACAGTGACCAGATTCGACTTGGCAACGACGTCATTGCCATCGGCAACCCGCTCGGCCTCGGCGGTTCGGTCAGCGCCGGCATCGTCAGCGGGCTCAACCGGGACATCCGCACCACGCCGTTCGACGACTTCATCCAGACCGACGCCCCGATCAATCACGGCAATTCGGGCGGCCCGCTGCTCGACCTGCGCGGCTGTGTCATCGGCATCAATACAGCCATATTCTCGCCGACCGCGACCAGCGGCTCGATCGGCATCAGCTTCGCGCTGCCTTCCCAAGTTGCCGAACTCGTCGTCAACAGAACGCGCCTGTTCGGCGAGGTGCGGGCGGGGTCGATCGGCGTGCAGCTGCAATCCGTGACGCCCGACATCGGCGCGGCACTCGGTTTGGATGGGCCGGGAGGGGCGATCATCCTGAACGTCGCGGCGGACGGGGGCGCGGCTGCCGCCGGCCTAAGACGAGGCGACGTGATCAGGCAGGTGGGCGACCAGATACCGGGCGACTCGCGGGCGCTGCTTCGGACGATCGCCGTCGCGCCGCTCGGCAAGCCGCTGAAGCTGACCATTTGGCGCGACGGCAAGGCGATGGCCGTCTCGCCGATCGTGCACATCTGGCCTAATCCGCCGGAGTCGGATCTTGCCGCCGATGCCGCCGCGAGGCGGGCGTCCTCCATGCCGTACGACCCGGGCCTGCGGCTTGGGGTGCTCACCGCGGCGGCACGGGAAAGAGCCAAGCTGGCCCACGGCCAGACCGGCGTCCTCGTGAACCAGGTCCTGGCCTACAGTCCGGCGGACATGCGCGGCGTCGTGGCGGACGACATCATATTGCAGGCGAACCAGCACGACGTCAGCGCCCCGAAGGATGTAAACGAGCAGGTGGCGCGCGCGCGAGCAAAAGCAGGAGTACCTGCTCCTGCTGATCACCGGCCTCGGCGGCGAGCGATTCGTGGCGCTGCCGATGCATCCCCGCCGCGAGACGGCGCAACCGACGCGCGCGACGCAGGACGCGGCGCGTCACTGATCCGCCGGCAAGGCCTCTTGCACCGCGCGGCGGTGTCGGGTCAGATCGATTTCCCGATCGTGCCCGTAGCTCAATTGGTTAGAGCGGGCCGCTCATAACGGCTTGGTTGCAGGTTCGAGTCCTGCCGGGCGCAGGGCCTGTGGGCTCTTGGTTGTCGCAGTCGCACGCCATACCTATCAGGCCGATCCAATCCCTCCCAGGAGCCGCGGCGCCGATGGCCAGCTACCAGTACGTCTACGTCATGAAGGACTTGACCAAGAGCTTCCCGGGCGGCCGGGAGGTGTTCAAGGGGATCACGCTGTCCTTCCTGCCGGGGGTGAAGATCGGCGTGCTCGGCGTCAACGGCGCCGGCAAGTCGACCCTGCTCAAGATCATGGCGGGGATCGAGACGGAGTACGGCGGCGAGGCCTGGGCGGCCGAGGGGATCAAGGTGGGCTATCTGTCGCAGGAGCCGCAGCTCGACGCCGGCGAGACGGTCGGCGAGAACGTCGAGGCGGCGTTCGCTTCGCTAAAGGCGGCGCTGGCCCGCTTCAATGACATTTCGATGCAGTTCGCCGAGCCGATGGGCGACGACGAGATGAACGCCCTGCTGGCCGAGCAGGCCGACCTGCAGGAGAAGATCGACGCCGAGGACGGCTGGGAGCTCGACCGCAAGGTGGAGATCGCACTCGATGCGCTGCGCTGCCCGCCGGCCGAGGCCAAGGTGGCGACCCTCTCCGGCGGCGAGCGGCGGCGCGTGGCGCTATGCCGGCTGCTGCTGGAGAAACCCGACCTGCTGCTGCTCGACGAGCCGACCAACCATCTCGACGCCGAGAGCGTCGCCTGGCTGGAAAAGACCCTGCACGACTACCAGGGCACCGTGATGGTCATCACGCATGACCGCTACTTCCTGGACAACGTGACCAACTGGATCCTCGAGATCGAGCGCGGCCGGGGCTATCCGTTCGAGGGCAACTACTCGTCCTGGCTCGACCAGAAGCGCAAGCGCCTCAAGCAGGAGGAGAAGGAGGAGAGTGCGCGGCAGCGGGCGCTGGCAGCCGAGCAGGAATGGATCGCCTCTTCGCCCCGCGCGCGGCAGGCCAAGAGCCAGGCGCGCATCAGCCGCTACGAGGAGCTGCTCGCCAAGTCGCAGGAGATGGCGACCGGGGTGGCCGACATCGTCATCACGCCGGGGCCGCGCCTCGGCGGCACCGTCATCGAGGCGGAGGACCTGCGCAAGGGCTACGGCAACAACCTGCTGATCGGCGATCTGTCGTTCAAGCTGCCGCCGGGCGGCATCGTCGGCGTCATCGGCCCGAACGGCGCCGGCAAGACCACCCTGTTCCGCATGATCATCGGCCAGGAGACGCCCGACGGGGGCGTGCTCAAGGTGGGCGAAACCGTCGAACTCGGCTACGTCGACCAGTCGCGCGACAGCCTCGATGCCGACAAGACGGTCTGGCAGGAGATCAGCGGCGGCACCGACGTGATCTATCTCGGCAAGCGCGCGGTGCAGAGCCGGGCCTACGTGGGCGCGTTCAACTTCAAGGGCGCCGACCAGCAGAAGAAGGTCGGCATCCTGTCCGGCGGCGAGCGCAACCGGGTGCACCTCGCCAAGATGCTGAAGGCCGAGCACAACGTCATCCTGCTGGACGAGCCGACCAACGACCTCGACGTCGACACCTTGCGCGCGCTCGAGGAGGCGCTGGCCGAGTTCGCCGGCTGCGCGGTGATCATCAGCCACGACCGCTGGTTCCTCGACCGGCTGGCGACGCACATCCTCGCCTTCGAGGGCGACAGCCACGTCGAGTGGTTCCAGGGCAACTTCCAGGCTTATGAAGAGGACAAGCGCCGCCGTTTGGGCGCCGACTCCACGGAGCCGCACCGGATCAAGTACCGGCCGCTGGCGCGCTGAGGGGCTGCCCTCACCCAACCCTCTCCCCCGAAGGGAGAGAGCTTTCTGCTCCCTCTCCCTCCGGGAGAGGGCAGGGGTGAGGGTGAGCCGTCGCAAGCCCCGGATGGCCGGCCTCGCCGCAGTGCCCCAGATTGCGGCCAGGACGATGGAGGCCAAAATGCTCGACGCGATGCAGACCGACCACGACACGCTCTGGGACACGGTGAACCGCCGCGAGGCCGGCGATTTCCTCTATGCCGTGACCACGATGGGCGTCTACTGCCGCCCGGGCTGCCCTTCGCCGCTTCCGCTGCGGCGCAACGTGCGCTTCTTCGACGCGCCGGATGCCGCCGAGGCGGCCGGGTTTCGCGCGTGCCGGCGCTGCGACCCCAAGGGCGAGCGCGCCCGCATCGCCGAGGCGGTGGTGCGCGACGCCTGCGCGCATATCGAGGCCGAGGACACGATCCCCTCGCTCGACACCCTGGCCGCGCGGTCCGGCTACTCGCGCTTCCACTTCCTCCGCTTGTTCCGCGACCATACGGGCGTGACGCCGCGCAGCTACGCCGAGGGCGTTCGTGCCCGTCGATTGCAATCGGCGCTGGCCGATGGCGAGCGGGTCGCCGACGCGGTTGCCGGAGCGGGCTACGGTTCGGAAAGCCGGGTCTACGAGAAGACCGGGACGCTGCTCGGCATGACCCCGGGCGCGCTTCGGCGGGGCGGGGCAGGCGAGGAGATCCGCACCGCGTTCGCCGATTGCCCGTTCGGCCGCCTGCTGGTGGGGATGACCGAGAAAGGCGTTTGCTTCATCGGTTTCGCCGAACCCGACGACGCGCTGCTAGGCGACTTGCGCCGTCGCTTCCCCCGCGCGGTGATCCGCGCCGACGACGCTGCGCTGGCGGACACGGTGCGCGCGGTGCTGGCGTTCATCGCCGAGCCCGCGCAGGCGCTCGCCTTGCCGCTCGATCTGCGCGGCACCGCGTTCCAGCAGCGGGTCTGGCAGGCGCTCTGCCGCATCCCGGTCGGCGAGACCCGCAGCTACGCCGAGGTCGCGGCCATGATCGAGGTGCCCCGCGCGGTGCGGGCGGTCGCGCGGTCCTGTGCCACGAACCCGGTGTCGCTCGCGGTGCCGTGCCACCGCGTGGTGGGCTCGGACGGCGATCTCACCGGCTATCGCTGGGGTGTGTCGCGCAAGCGGGCGCTGCTCGCCGCCGAGCGGGCCGTTCGGACGCCGCCCACCAAGGCGGCGTAGGGGCTGGCTCACCGTCTACCCTCACACGTGGGCGTTCCCTGCACTAGCTTTTCCGGGCAGCATCCCGAATTGCCATGGCGTCCAGGGGAGACAACGACGATGACCATCGCCGCCGTATTGAGGGAGAAGGGCAATGAGGTGATCTCGGCGCTGCCGAGCACCACCGTGCAGGAGATCGCCGAAATCATCTCGTCCCGGCGCATCGGCGCCGTGATGGTGCTCGAGGCGGACGGGCGGGTTGCCGGCATCGTCAGCGAGCGCGACGTGGTCAAGGCGCTGGCGGCGAAAGGCGAGGGGGTCCATACGATGCTCGCCGAGCAGATCATGACCCGGGCCGTGATTACCGCAACGCCGCGAACCACGATCGAGCAGGCCATGGAGATCATGGACCACGGTTACTTCCGCCACCTGCCGGTGATCGAGAACGACGCGCTGGTGGGCATCATCAGCATCCGCGACGTGGTCAAGGCGCGCCTCCAGCGGCACGAGCACGAGGCCGACAACATGCTCTCCTTCATCCACGGACGGGTCTGAGCCCGATCGGGTCGGCCGGCGGCGAGCGGGGCGGAGGTCGTCCCGCCGAAGGGCCGCGCGTTGCGCAGCTCGACGGCGACCGGCTTTCGGCGGAAACGGGGCTGCCGGAGGGCGGCTAGGAGGCGAGGGGTCCCCGTTGCCGAATCCGAGTCGGCGGGCGCAGATGTGGTGATGCGGCGCGGCGTCCTCACCCCGGCCCTCTCCCGGAGGGAGAGGGGGAAGCAAGCCCTCTCCCGCCGGGAGAGGGTTGGGTGAGGGGTCTTCGGCAGGCCCGCCTGTGGCATATGGCCGCCTACGGCTTCGCCGCCGGGCTGCCGTTGCCGCTCTCGGGCTTCACCTTCCGGCTTTGGCTGTCCGAAGGCGGCGTGTCGCTCGCCGCGATCGGACTGACCGCCAATATCGGCCTCGCCTACACGCTGAAATTCCTCTGGGCGCCGGTGCTCGACCAGGCGCGGCCGCCGGGACCGCTGGCACGGTTCGGCCGGCGGCGCGGCTGGCTGCTGGCGTTGCAGGCGCTGCTCATCCTCGCCGGCGTGCTGCTGGCGCTGTCCGATCCCGCCGCCGCGCCGCTCGGCGCCATCGCGGCGGCCGCGCTGGTGGCGTTCCTCTCGGCCAGCCAGGACATCCTGATCGATGCCTGGCGCATCGAGAGCTACCCGCAGCGGCGGCAGGGCAGCGCGATGGCGGCCTACGTCTGGGGCTACCGGACGGCGCTGCTGGTGTCCGGCGCGGGCGCCATCAAGGGCGCCGACATCCTGGGCTGGAACGGCGCCCTGCTGGTGGTGGCGGCGTTGCTGGCGGTCGGTCCCCTGATGACGCTGGTCGTGCCGGAGCCGGATGGGCCGCCCGTCGCCCGTGCCGGCGGCAGCTTCGCGGCCCGTCTCCGCCTCGCCGTGGTCGAGCCGTTGCGCGAGTTCGTCGCCCGCTCCGGCGCCTGGACGATCCTGGCCTTCGTCGCGCTGTTCAAGCTGGGCGAGGCGATGGCCGGGGTGATGAACGCGCCGTTCTACCATTCGCTCGGCTTCGACCGGGCGGCGATCGCGGTGTCGAACGCGTGGTTCTCGCTGCCGGCAACCTTCGCGGGGACGGCGCTCGGCGGATGGCTGGTGGCGCGGCTCGGGGTGGGGCGGGCGCTGCTGCTGACCGGCTGGGTGCAGACCGTGGCGATGGGGATGTATCTCTGGCTCGCCGCTTCTGCCGGCGAGCATCACGTGCTCTACGCGACGGTGGCGACCGAGGCGTTCGCCGAGGGCATGGCCGATGCCGCCTTCATCACCTATCTCTCCGGGCTCTGCTCGGTGGCGTTCACGGCGACGCAGTACGCGCTGCTGTCATCGCTGGCGGCGATCGCGTTGCGCACCGTGGGCGGGTTGTCCGGATTTCTCGCCCAGGCGCTCGGCTGGACGCAGTTCTACGCGCTCTGCTTGTTCGCCGCGGTGCCGGCGATGCTGGTGATGCTGCGCATCCTCCGCCGGTTCCCGCCGGCCACGGGCGCGGCCGCTGCGTAGCGCGACGCAGCCTCGCTGGCCGTCCCACCCCGCGTGGCAACCGAAAGCGGCTTGCTCGACACCATTTCGCGCGGTACGACTTGCCGACTCGAGCCGACGCAAGAGCCGAGTGGGAAGGAAACGCAATGAAACCGCATCAAAAAGATGCCGCTCTACGGGCGCGCCGCATCAGTTCCTGGATCGCGCCGGCGGCAGCGTTGATCGTCATCGCACCGGTAGCCGCTCATGCCGGCACGTCAGACTGCGAGAGCTTGGCGGGGCTGTCACTTACCGACACGACGATCGCCACGGCCCAGACAATCCCGGCCGGCAGCTTCACGCCGCCAGGGGGTACGGCGCTGGCCGGCTTGCCGGAGTTCTGCCGGGTCGCCGGCAGCATCCACCCGACCAGCGACTCGGATATCGGTTTCGAGGTCTGGATGCCGACCACCACGTGGAACGGTCGTTACGGGCAGATCGGCAACGGCGGCTTTGCCGGCAGCATTCCATTCACCTCCATGGGCCCGGCGGTGGTGCGCGGCTTCGCCACGGCGGGAACCGACGACGGCCACACCGGATCGGGCCTCGACGGATCGTGGGCGCTCGGTCATCCGGAAAAGCTGATCGACTACGGCAATCGTGCGGTGCACCTCACCTCGGTGATTTCGCAGCAAGTGGTTGCCGCGTTTTACCAGCAGGACGCCAATTACAGCTACTTCGTGGGCTGCTCCGACGGCGGACGCGAGGGCATGGTGGAGTTCCAGCGCTACCCCGACGATTTCGACGGTTGGGTGGTGGGAGCGCCCGCGTACGCGCAGTCGCGGCTGCTTTCCGGCTTCGTCTGGGACGAGCAGGCGATCAACGCGACCCCGGCGAGCGCGCTCACCGCCGACAAGCTGCAATTGCTGACCAATGCGGTCCTCGCCAGATGCGACGCGCAGGACGGCATCGCGGACGGCGTCGTGGCGGATCCACGCCGGTGCCATTTCGATCCCGGCGTGCTGCAATGCACCGGCGCCGATGCGCCGACCTGCCTCACCGCCGACCAGGTAACGGCCGTGCGCAAGATCTACGCCGGCCCGAGCAACCCGCGCAACGGCGTGCAGATCTATCCTGGGTTCGAGCGTGGCGCAGAGTCCAATCCGCTCGACTGGCCGCTGTGGATCACCAATCCCGATGGCACCGGGACGACATCGTATCAGCTCGCGTTCGGCGCCGGAGCATTCAAGTATTTCGTGTTCAATGATCCCAATTACGACTATCGCAGTTTCAACTTCGCCAGCGATTTCCGGCTAGTGCAGCAGAAGATTGATCCGGTCGGCAGTGCGTATAACCCAAATCTGCGGCGTATCCGCGCGGCGGGAAAGAAGATCATCCACTATCACGGCTGGGCCGACACGGCGCTGACCCCGCGCGGTTCGATCGACTACTACCGGGCGGTGGCGGCAGTGCTCGGCGGGGCGCGGCCGGCGAGCGGGGTGAGCGCCGTCGCGGCGTTCATCGAGCTTTCGCAACTCCTCGACGCCGGGCGGCCGAGGGACGAGCCCGAGCTGGCGCTGCTCGCCGATTTCTATCGGCTGTTCATGGCGCCCGGAATGGCGCATTGCGGCGGTGGACCGGGGCCGAACGCTTTCGGGCAAAACTACGCGTTGAACGCGCTCAGCCTCGATCCGCAGCACGATGTCGTGCAGGCGATCGTCGACTGGGTCGAGAACGGCACGGCGCCCGATCGCATCATCGCCACCAAGTACAACAACGACGTCGTGGGTGCCGGCAACGTGGTGCGCACGCGGCCGCTCTGCCCCTACCCGCAAGTGGCGAAATACGCCGGCGACGGCAGCACTGACGACGCCGCCAACTTCTCGTGCGTCCCGCCATCCGAGGCGGGCACACCCTGAACCGCCGGTAGTTCACTGCCGTGGTCGGCGAAGGCCGACCACCCACGGCTTCCTCGTGTGCAAGGGAAGTCGTGGATGGTCCGCCGGAGCCTGTCCTCGGGCGGGCCATCGGCCCGACCCGTGGGCGGACCATGGCAATCCGTTCGCACTATTCTAGCTACGCCGAAGCCGCGACGCGGGCGTACGGCAGCCAGACCGAGACGGTGGTGCCGACGCCGACCTCGCTTTCGATCGCGAGCTGGCCGCGATGGCGGTTGACGATGTGCTTGACGATGGCGAGCCCGAGCCCGGTCCCGCCCACGGCGCGCGAGCGGCCGGTGTCGACGCGGTAGAATCGCTCGGTCAGCCGCGGCAGATGCTCGCGGGCGATGCCCATTCCGTCATCGGCGACCGCGATCAGCACGCCGGGCCGGCTCGGCCAACGGGCGCCGGCGGCGGGCTGGACCGACAGCCGGATCACCCCCGCCTCCCGGCCGTACTTGACGGCGTTCTCGAGAAGGTTGTGCAGCACCTGCGCGAGCTGGTCGGAATCGGCCGTGACTGGCGGCAGGTCGTCCGCGATCGTCATCGCCAGGTTGATCCGCCGCTCGGCGATGCGCGGCTCGAAGCTCGCGGCGATGTTGGGCACCAGTTCGCCGAGATCGACGCTCTCGCCCGGCGCCTGATGCTCGACGAGTTCGATGCGCGACAGGCTCAGCAGGTCGTCGATGATCCGGTTCATGCGCCTTGCCTGCTCAGACATGATGACCAGGAAGCGCTGCTGCGCCCGCAGGTCGTCCGCGGCCGGGCCACGCAAGGTCTCGATGAAGCCGATCAGGCTCGCCAGCGGGGTGCGCAGTTCATGGCTCGCGTTGGCGACGAAATCGGCACGGGTCCGCTCCAGCGCCCGCTCCCGCGTCCGGTCGGAGAGCAGGATCACCACCTGGCCTCCATCGGCCAGCAGCGGGTCCATCACCAGCACGGTCGCCAGCAGGTCGCGCGTGACGGGGACCGGGATCGTCAGCTCGACATCCTGCTTCACCCCTTGCGCGAACGCCCGGTCGATGGCGGCGCGCAGGCCGGGGTGGCGCAGCACCGCCGCCGTCTCGTCGCCGAACGCGGCTCGGGCCGCGGCGTTGGCGCGGCGGATGCTGCGGTCGGCGGCGAGCACGATGAGCGGGTCCGGGAGGTGCTCGACCACCGCCTCGTCGGCCCGGCGCAGGCGCCCGACCAGCGCCCCGCGGCTGGCCATCGCCCGCGACAGCCGCTCGATATCGCGGGCGATCTGCTCGACCGGACGCGAGGCCGGCACGCGCGGGCTAACAAAGAAGACGGCCGAGTTCTCGTCGGCGGCGTGCCGCACCGTCTCGGCCAGCAAGGAGAGATCGCGCACGTAGACGATCGCCAGGACCAACGCGGCGAGGCATGAGACACCGGCGCCGATCAGCGCGGGCGCCGCCGGGGCGAGGCCCGTCAATGCTAGTATGGCGAAGCCGGCCACCGGCACGGCGGCGATCGCGGCGGCGGCAGGCAGCACGTGTCCGGGCAGCATACCGGGAGGGCGCGGCTAGGCGCCGGGGCCGGCGACTGATTGCGGCGGCGGCTCGACCAGTCGCGGGCCGCCGCGCTGGATCTCGAACACCGCCAACGCCCGATGCACCTTCCCGTCCGGCCCGAGGGACAGCAGCCCGTCGGTGCCCGAGAACCCCGCCGGCTGGGTCAGGTTGCTCGCCGAGAAGCCGCTGGTCTGGGCGGCGACGCGCGCGATGGAGGCGGCGTCGTAGGCAAGATCGGCGATCACGCGCGGCGGCGCGCCATACTTCGCCGCGTAGGCCTGGGTGAAGCCGATGCGCGCGGCGGGGTCGGGCGCGGCGTACCAGGCGCCGGGGAACTGACCGGAGCCGCTCGACGGGTCGGCCCAAAGCACCGGCCCGAGGATGCGCACCGCCGGGGAGCGGACATCGAAGGAGGGCAGCAGCGACGCGATCTCCGACAATCCCTCGCCGGTATCGGCCAGCAGCAAGGTGTCGAAGGGCGGCGGCGGCACGTCGCCGCGCTGGGTTGCGAGGTCGGCCGCCGCCTGACGGCCTTCGGGGTCGTCGCTGGCGCGCGCCGCCCGGATGCGCGCGTCGAGGTCGCCGCCCCGGCTGTCGTAGTCGGACAGGACGCGGGCGGCATTGCTGACGGCCTCCATGCCCTTCGCGTATTGCTGGATGCGGGGCGGTTCCAGGCCCGTCCCGGCGGTTGCTTCCTGCAGCGCCAATGCCATCGCGCGGCCGAAATCGTTCTCGGGCAGCAGGCCGGCGAACGCGGCCTTGCCTTGGCCCTGGGCGGCGGCCACTAGGCGGAACACCTGCTGGCGCGGCGTGATCCCGAGCGGCCAGACACCCGGCTGGCTCTGGGCGGTATCGTTGGTGAAAGCGAGCACCGGGATCCCGGCCTGCACCGCGATCGGGGCGACGCTGGCGGTCTCGGCAGAGGTCAGCGGACCGAGGATCATGCCGGCGCCCTCGGCGGCGGCCGCCTGCGCCGCGGCCGCCGCGCCTTGCGGCGTTCCGGCGGTGTCGCGCACGTCGAGCCTGGGCGAACCGGGGACGGACAGGGCAAGCTCCGCCGCGCGTTGCAGCGATTGCCCGATATCCGCCCGAGGCCCGGACAGCGGCAGCAGGATCGCGACCACCGGCGATGCGAGCGGCGCAGTCCCCGGTCCAGCGAAAGGCTGCCCACCCAACGGGGTCGGCCCGGAGAAGGGTCGCGGACCGGTGGTGCAACCGGCCAGTGCTATCATGCCGAGCAGGAGTGCGAATGTCCGACCGAGCATGCGAAACGCTCCCCAACGGTTCACGAAGCGGAACCGACTTTCCGGCCGGCGGACTTGTGCTTGTTTCAACGCCGATCGGCAACCTCGGCGATATCACCGAACGGGCGCAAGCGGCCTTGCGCGCGGCCGACCTCGTGCTTTGCGAGGACACGCGCCGGACCGGCCGCCTGCTGTCCGCGCTCGGGTTGTCCGCGTCGATGGAGGCGCTGAACGAGCACAACGAGGACGCCCGAACCGGGCGCGTGATCGGGCTGCTGCGCGAGGGCAAGCGGATCGCGCTGGTCTCCGATGCGGGCACGCCGCTGGTGTCGGACCCGGGATATCGTCTGGTTCGCGCGGTGCTTGGAGAGGGGCTGCCGCTGACCGCGACTCCTGGACCGAACGCCGCGGTGACGGCGCTGAGCCTGTCCGGGCTGCCGCCGCTGCCGTTCCTCGTGCTCGGTTTCCCGCCGCCGCGCCAAGCCGCTCGCCGGGCCGGCTTCGGCCAGCTGCGCGCTGCCGAGCGGGCGGGGCTCTCGGCCACCCTGGTCTGGCACGAAGCCCCGCATCGGCTCGCCGAGACCCTGGCGGACATGGCCGACGCGTTTCCCGACCGGCCGGCGGTGGTAGCGCGGGAACTCACCAAACGGTTCGAGGAAGTGCGGCGCGGGCCGATCGCGGTGCTCGCCGGCCACTATGCGCGGGAGCCGGCGCTGGGCGAGATCACCGTCCTGCTCGGCCCGCCCGACGCCGACGCGCAGGATAGCGAGGACCTCGACGGCCGGTTGCAACGGGCGTTGGAGGGCAACAGCTTGAAGGACGCGGCGGCTCTGGTCGCCGCGGCGACCGGGTTGCCGCGCAAGCTGGTCTACGCGCGGGCCTTGGCGCTCGCGGCACCTGTCGCGAAGGGGTGAGCCGTCAGCCTACGGCCGAGGCGCTGGGCCGGGATCTCGACCATCCTGTAGAACAGCCACGCCGCGATCAGCGCGAGCGCCGGCAGGGCCGGGAGCAGGGCCGGCCGCCAGTGCGGCTGCAAGCCGGGGCCGACGCCGTAGATGCTCGCCAGGAACACGGGCAGATGCACGAGATAGAGGCTGTATGAGATCCTCCCGAGCCAAGGCAGCGGACGGCGGCGCAGGGCGGTCGCGAGCCGGCCCGTCTCCAGGGCGAGCACGATGAGCAGCGCGCCGCCGACGCCGAAGCCGAGGTCGCCGGCGCCGGCCACGCCGCTGAGCAGCGCGAGCGACACGACTGCGGCGAGGCCCTTGCAACGCGGGTCGCGAAACCACGCGCGCAGGCGTTCTCGCTGTACTGCGATCGCTATGCCGAGGACGAAGAAGCAAACGAAGTAGGCCGAGACCAGGAGCGATCCCGCGGCGCCCGTGCCCCAGAACGGGCGGCAGCTCAACCAGGCGCGACACGGCTCGCCCGTCAGCGGGTCGAGGCAGAACGGCAACACGAGCCATTGCACGGCAACGCTCGCGACCAGCATCGCGCCGAGCCGCCGGCGGCAGGCCCAGAGCAGCACCGGCAGCAGCGCGGAGATCCGCAACTCGTGCACCAGGCTCCAGACCACCGGATCGAGGTCGTCCCGCCTGGTGCCGGGCATGCCGAGATGGCCGATGAGCGCCGAGAAGGTGTGGCCGCCGCGCCAGAGGCCGCCGAACCAGGCGCTGAACGGGCGCGGCTCGCCCGGATCGAGCAGGGCGTAACACGCGGCCGAGAGCAGGATCGCCGCGGCGAACGGCAGGTAGATGCGGATGATGCGACGCACGATGAAAATGGGATAGGGCGTGGGCGCTTGCATCAGCGCGTGGGCGAGCACGAAGCCCGAGAGAACGAAGAACAGGATGACCGGCGCGCGGCCCTCGATGATGATGGTGAGCGGGGTGTAGCGGAGCAGCCGCCACTGCCACGGCGCTATCGGCTGGACTGCGCCGAGCAGCCAGAGGTGATGCAGCACCACGGCCAGCGCCGCGACGCCGCGGAGGGAGTCCAGGGGGGTGATTCGGGTTGGCCCGGACCCCTCACCCCGGCCCTCTCCCGCAAGGGGAGAGGGAGAAGCCAGCCCCCTGCCCTTGCGGGAGGGGGTTGGGGGAGGGGCTTGGCGCACGCACCCATTAGCCGCGCGACCGGCAAATTTTCAGTTTACGCGACGAGCGCGCCCAGCAGCGCATCCAGGCGCAGCCGGCCCTCCGGCTCGGCGGCGAGCACGCCGCCTGAGCGTCGCAGGTAGCCCTCCTCGATCGCGTGCGCGAGCACGTCGGCGTCGACGGCCGCGTCGAGCGAGACGCCGGTGCGGGTGGCGAAGCGGGCCTCGTCGATGCCGGCCGTCAGCCGCAGCCCCATCAACAGCATCTCGCGCGTGCGCTCCTCGGCGGCGACGGGAGCCTCGTGCGTGGTGCCGTGGCCATCCCGCTCGACCCGCTCGCACCAGGGTTCCGGCGCGCGGTGCCGGCGGGTCGCGAGCAGCGCGCCCCCGACGCTGACCCGGCCATGCGCGCCCGGCCCGATGCCGGCGTAGTCGCCGTAGCGCCAGTAGGCGAGGTTATGCCGGGATTCCGAGCCGGGCCTGGCGTAGTTGGACACCTCGTAGGGCGCGAGGCCGAACCGGGCGGCTTCCTCCGCGGTGGCCTCGTAAAGCGCGGCGGCGTGGTCCGGTTCCGGCATCGCGATCTCGCCGCGCCGATGCCGGGCCTCGAACACGGTGCCGGGCTCGATGGTGAGTTGGTAGAGCGAGAGATGGTCGGAGGCGAGTTCCAGCGCCTGCCGCAACTCGCCCCGCCACGCGGCCAGGCTTTGTCCGGGCCGCGCGTAGATCAGGTCGAACGAGATGCGCGGGAACAGCGCCCGGGCGAGATCTAGCGCGGCGACGGCTTGATCCGCCGAGTGCTGGCGCCCGAGCATGGCGAGCGCCGCGGGATCGAGGCTCTGTATCCCGAGCGAGACGCGGTTGACCCCTGCCGAGCGGAATGCGGCGAGGCGGCCGGCTTCCACGCTGGTCGGGTTGGCCTCTAGCGTGATCTCCATGTCCGCGTCGGGCATGAACAGGCTGCGGGCGTCGTCGATCAGCGCGGCGACCAGCTCCGGCTGCATCAGGCTCGGCGTGCCGCCGCCGAAGAACATCGAGGTCAGCCGGCGCCGCCCGAGCCGCGCCGCCTCCCAGGCCAGCTCGCGCCGCAGCGCGCGGCCGAAGCGGGCGTGGTCGACCGCGTCGCGCACATGCGAGTTGAAATCGCAATACGGGCACTTGGCGAGGCAGAACGGCCAGTGGATGTAGAGCGCGAGAGGTTCCATCGCGATACATATAGCGCGGGCGCAGGGGCTTGATGGCAATTAACTGATAGGTTAAGCAAGACGCTTCAAGTGAGCAGGCAGGCGGACATGAGGCTCTCCTACGGTTGGGTGATCGTCGCGGCGGGTGCGCTGATGACCTGCGTCGGCATCGGGGCGATGTTCTCGCTGGCGGTGTACCTGCAGCCGATGTCGGCGGCGACCGGCTGGTCGCGCGCCGGGATATCCAGCGCCATGACCCTGGATTTCCTCGTCATGGGCGTCGCCGGCTTCGGCTGGGGCGCGGTGAGCGACCGCTTCGGCACCCGCGTCGTGGTGCTGACCGGGGCGATCCTGCTCGGGCTCGGGCTGGTGCTGGCAAGCCGGGCCGAGTCGCTGGTGCAGTTTCAGTTGGTCTACGGCATCCTGGTGGGGCTTGCCGCGGGCGCTTTCTTCGCGCCGATGATCGCGGCGGCGACGACCTGGTTCGAGACCAACCGCAGCCTCGCCGTCTCGCTCGTCTCCGCGGGCATGGGCGTGGCGCCGATGACGGTCTCGCCGTTCGCGCGCTGGCTGATCTCGGCATACGACTGGCGCACCGCGATGCTGACGATCGGCGTCGTCGCCTGGGGCCTGCTGATCCCGGCCGCGCTGCTGGTCCGCCGGCCGCCCGTCGCCGCTGCGTCCGGTCCGAGGGTCCCGGCAGGCGGGACCGGCTTGTCCGTGGCGCAGGCGCTCCGTTCGCCGCAATTCGTGGTTCTGGCGCTCACCTTCTTCTGCTGCTGCGCCGCGCATTCCGGGCCGATCTTCCACATGGTGAGCTACGCCATCGCCTGCGGCGTGCCGGCCTTCGCCGCCGTCAGCATCTACAGCGTCGAGGGCCTGTCGGGGCTCGGGGGCCGCCTGCTGCTGGGGGTGCTCGCCGACCGGATCGGCGCCAAGCCGGTGCTGGTCGCCGGCCTGCTGCTGCAGGCGCTGGCGATCGTGGCCTACCTCTTCGTCAGCCGGCTCGGCGAGTTCTATGCGCTGTCGGTGGTTTTCGGCACCGCTTATGGCGGCGTGATGCCGCTCTACGCGGTGCTGGCGCGCGAGTATTTCGGCCCGCGCATCATGGGGACCGTGTTCGGCGCGGCGACCATGGCGTCGAGCCTCGGCATGGCGTTCGGCCCGGTCGCGGGCGGTTTGGTGTTCGACACGTTCGGCGGCTATGGCTGGCTCTATACCGGCTCGTTCGCGGTGGCGCTCGCCGCGGCGGCGATGGCGCTGGCGTTTCCGCCGTTGCCGTCCAGGTCGCGCGACCGGCTGCAGCCGGCGTGAGGCGGGTCTATCGGGGATGACGTGATGGCAACGGCGGAGGCCGGGTCGGTCGATCGGGTGCGCGCGGCGCTGGCGGCGCACGGGCACGCGGACACCATCGTCGAGGTGGCGGCGAGTGCGCGGACGGCGGAGGGCGCGGCGGCGGAGGTCGGGTGCAGCGTCGCGCAGATCGCCAAATCGATCGTGTTCCGCTCGGACGAGCCGGCGCCGCGCCCGGTGCTGGTGGTGACGTCGGGGGTGAACCGGGTCGATCTGGCGCTGGTTGCCGCGGCGCTCGGGGTCGGGCTGAAACGGGCGGACGCGGCCTGGGTGCGCGCGGCAACGGGGTTCGCGATCGGCGGCGTCGCGCCGGTCGGCCATCTGACGCCGCCGCTGGCGCTGCTCGACGAGGATTTGCTGGCGCTCGACCCGATCTGGGCGGCGGCGGGAGCGCCGAGCCTGGTGTTTCGCACCTCGGCAGCAGAGTTGCTGCGGATGACCGGGGCGCGGGCGGCGCGGGTGCGGGTGGAGGGATAGTAGCGGCTTGGGCAATTGATGCACGAGCCGCGAGTCGCGTTTGTGCCGATCAAAGCCCGAAGGCGTCGCGAATTTTGCGCGCGTTCTGCAGGGGTGTTGTCGCGACGGTGTCGATTTCCAGGTCGTATATCATGTCGCGGTGAACATGATCATACTGCCACCGCGCCAAGCCTATCTCTCGATCTCCACGCTCGCGCTCCCTGTCTTCGAGCAAGTCGAGCGGAGCAAACAGACCCACCATACGGAGTTGGAAGCGTGACAGGAGAGCGCGGTATTCTTGCTCTTTATCCTTCCCGATCATGACCTCGTCGACGACGAGGTTGTTCCCCTGTGCGGCCATTGCTGCGACGGCATGGCGCATCCCGCGCATAGCGCGCTCAACGACAGGCCCTGTCTTGATGATGATTGATGGTTGGCCTTGGTCTTGGCTCGTCTCAAAGATCAAGCCCTCCGGATGGCCGAACATGTCTTTCGGCAGCATGTCGATGAAGGCGTCCATCGCAACATGCAGGAACGGCTTCGTGGTGATCGTCTGAAGCGCGCGAGCCGTCGCACTTTTGCCTACGCTACCAACACCGTTGAGAATGATGATGTGCGGTCGTGGCGTCAAACGTTCCTCTACCATGCCGGTTGGCGCCATCTTCTATGGCTGGAGACAGGCCGCGGAGAACTGAGCGAAAGCGCGGGCGCGGTGGCTGGCCGCGTGTTTCTCCCCGGGCAGCATCTCGCCGAACGTGTGCGTCTGCCCGGCGGGGACGAACATCGGGTCGTAGCCGAAGCCCCGGTCGCCGCGCGGCGGCCAGATGGCGAGCCCGTCCACCCGGCCGACGAAGGTGTCGGCGTGGCCGTCCGGCCAGCCGAGGCATAGCGCCGAGACGAACCAGGCGCGCCGATCCCCCGTCTCGCCCAGCTCGGCCTGCACGCGGGCCATCGCGGCGGCGAAATCCTTTGCCGGGCCGGCCCAGCGGGCGGAGAACACGCCCGGTGCGCCGCCGAGGCCGGCGACGCAGAAGCCGGAATCGTCGGCGAGCGCCGGCATCCGGCTCGCCTCCGCCGCGGCCAGCGCCTTGATCCGCGCGTTCCCGGCGAAGTCCGGGGCGTCCTCCGCCGGCTCGCCGAGGCCGAGTTCGGCGGCCGGGATGATCGCGACCGAATGCGGCCGCAGCAGGTCGGCGATTTCGGCGAGCTTGCCCTTGTTATGGGTGGCGACCACGAGCCGCGTGCCGGGGGCCAGCCTGCGCGCCATCAAGCCATTCCGGCGGCTTCGCGCTGCATCGCGAACAACGTGCCGGTGCCGTGGCGGGCGAGGCCGAGCAGGGCCAGGAACTGCGCTTCCGAGAACGGCGCGCGCTCGGCGGTGCCCTGGATCTCGACGATGCCGCCGCCGTCGGTGAGTACGAAGTTGGCGTCGGCCTCGGCCGCGGAATCCTCCTCGTAGTCGAGGTCGAGCACCGGGCCGCCGGCAGTGAGCCCGCAGGAGACGGCGGCGACCTGGCCGGTGAGCGGCATCCTGGCGATCACGTTGGTCGCCATTAGCCGCCGGAACGCGAGGTGCAGCGCCACCCAGGCGCCGGTGATCGCGGCGCAGCGCGTGCCGCCGTCGGCGTTGAGCACGTCGCAGTCCAGCGTGACACTCATCTCGCCCATCGCCTGTCGGTCCACCACCGCCCGCAGGCTGCGTCCGATCAGGCGCTGGATCTCCTGCGTCCGGCCGGACTGCTTGCCGCGGGCGGCCTCGCGGTCGCCGCGCGTGTGGGTGGCGCGCGGCAGCATCCCGTACTCGGCCGTCACCCAGCCGAGACCCTGGCCGCGCAGGAAGCCGGGCACCCGCCCCTCCACGCTGGCGGCGCAGAGCACCTCGGTGTTGCCCATCCGGATCAGGCAGGAGCCCTCGGCGTGGCGGGCGAAGCCCGGGGTGAACGAGACGGAGCGCAGCGCGTCGGCGGCGCGGCCGGAGGGACGCATGAGGCGAGTTCCTGGCTCAGGGAGATTGGGACCCTAGCGCGTCCGCCGCCGGACGGCCATGCGCGCAGGATGGACCCCGCCACGGGCCGATGTCGCTCGTCAGGCGGTCCCGATCGAGCGGATGCCCCAGCGGTCGAGGTAGGCAACCAGCTTGGCCGGGTCGGCGTCGGCATGCGCGTGCCCGACATAGCCGTCCGGCCGCACGAGATACAGCGCGTCGCGCGACAAGCCCTTCGCTTTCGCCGCCTCGCTCCACCCGAAAACGTGCAGCGGGAGCCTCCGGGCGTCCGCCGTCTCGCGCAGGGCCGGCGACGCGGTGCCGTAGACGTGCAACTGCCAATCGAGCGCGCTCAACGGCGCGAAGTTGTCGGTCGCGCCGTCCGCCACCCAAGGCAGGCGGTCGCCCGCGTGGACATCGCCCGCCCGGCCGTCGCTCAACGGCGCGTCGCGATACGCCACCTCGATCTGCGAGATCGCCTTGAAGGCGAGGCTCGGCACAACCGGAAGCCTGAAGGCGAGGGGCAAGGCGTGCGCCATCACGACCGTGCGCCAGCCCTTGCCGAGCAGGCCGCGATCGGTGATGAGCTGGAACATCCGGTCGGTCGTGCTCACGAGATGCCGCGCGAATGCGATCCGTTCCGGCTCGTAGCTGTCGAGGAGGGCGGGTTCGGCTCGCCCCGCCAGGACCGCCGCGAGCTTCCAGCCAAGGTTCGTGGCGTCCCCGAGGCCCGTGTTCATGCCCTGTCCGCCGACCGGGCTATGCAGGTGGGCGGCGTCCCCGAGCAGGAAGGCGCGCCGGTCACGGAAGCTGTCGGCAATCCGGTGATGCACGTTGTAGGTCGTGAACCAGTTGACCTGCTTGATGTCGAGCCCGGTGTTCCGCTTCACCGACGGCTCGACATCCTCGAACCGCACCCGTTCTTGGTCGACGCCGTCCGGAACGACCCCGATCAGCCGCGCCGTTCCCGGGCGGCGCACGGGTATGACGATGCAAAAGTCCTGTCCCGTCAGGCAAAGGTTCATGCTGTCCCGTGCCGCCTCGCCCTCGACGATGGCATCCGCGACGAAGAAGCGGTGCGCGTAGGTTCCGCCGGGAAGCTGGATGCCCGTGACCTGCCGCACGGTGCTGCGGGCGCCGTCGCATCCCGCGATGAAGCTCGCCGCGACGGTTTCGTCGCCGGCGGGTGTTCGCACCGTCGCCGACACCCCGTTCTCATCCTGCTCGAACGCGGTCAGTTCCGTGCGGCGCTCGACGGCCGTGCCCGCCGCCTCGAGATGGGCCAGAAGGACTTTCTCGTGCTCGTCCTGCGGGAACGACAGGACGAACGGGAAGGGGCTGAGGCCTTGCCCGAGATCGCCGAAGCTGACCGTGCCCTCGAGCTTGCCCGCCTCGCGCACCGAGACGCGATCGACTTTCAAACCTTTTTGTACGACCTCGTCGGCGAAGCCGAGCTGACGATAGAACTCCAGCGTGCGGGCTTGCACCGCCATGGCGCGTGAGGTCTCGCCGGGTCCTTGGTCCTTGTCGATGATGCGAAGCGGCGCCCCGAGCCGCGCAAGCCATAGGGCAAGCACCAAGCCGGTCGGCCCGGCGCCGACGATGAGGATCGGTTTCGCTTCCAACATCGGCTCCGCATCGTTAAGGCCCCAAGGCCTGTACCCGCCTAAGCTTCTCCAGGTTACTCTCCATTCCCCTCCCGGACCAAACGCCAGCTCGGGCTTCCGCGATGAAGGCCGACGCGTTGCGCCTGCCGGGCGAGGTGGATCGCCGCCTCGCCCTGTTGCAAGCGCCGCACATGGCGGCGCTCGCCGCCTTCGCGGCGCGCATGAGGGCGGTGCTGGAGCGGCAAGTGCCCGACTTCGACCCCTGCGACGGCGGCGCGGCGCGGCTGCTGATCCTGCTGGAGACGCCGGGGCCGCGCCTGGACGGGGCGATGCTGGTGTCCTGCGATCACGCTGCCGGCACGGCGCGCAACCTGCGGCGCTTCCTGTCCGAGGCCGGGCTGCCCCGTAAGTCGGTTGTACTCTGGAACGCGGTGCCTTGGGTGATGGACGCGGACAAGGCCCGCGCGCCCCGCAGCGGCGAGATCGCGCAAGGGCTGACCTGGTTGCCGGATTTGCTCGATCTGCTACCCGAACTGCGCGCCTGCGTGCTCGCCGGTCGCGCTGCGCGCCATGCGGCGGCGATGCTTGCCCAGGCGCGGCCGTTGCTGCCCGTTTGGATCATGCCGCACCCGAGCCCGACCTACGTCAACACGAGCCCTGTCGTGGCCGGCCGCATCCTCTCGGCGCTGAAGGCGGCGCGCGACGCTGTCTGAGTTCAGGCGATCACGCCGCGGCGGCGGAGTTCGTCGATCACCCGCCGCGCGAGATCCTCGGGCGGCGCGGCAGGGTTTCCAGGTGGATCTCCGGCGTCAACGGCGGCTCGTACGGCGCGTCGACTCCGGTGAAGTTGCGGATGGCGCCCGCGTCGGCGCGCGCGTAGAGGCCCTTCGGGTCGCGGCGGCGGCACTCCTCGATCGGCGTGTCCACGTAGATCTCGATGAACTCGCCCTCCTCGACCCGCTCGCGGGCCAGCATGCGTTCCGCGCGGTAAGGCGAGATGAACGAGACGAGGACAATCAGCCCGGCATCGACGAACAGCCGCGCGACTTCCGCGATGCGGCGGATGTTCTCGACGCGATCCGCCTCGCTGAAGCCGAGATCGCGGTTCAGCCCGTGCCTGACATTGTCGCCGTCCAGCAGCATGGTGTGGTGCGCGCTCGCGTGCAGGTGCCGCTCCACCAGGTTGGCGAGGGTGGACTTGCCGGCGCCGGAGAGGCCGGTGAACCACAGGACCGCCGGAAGCTGCCGTTTCAGGCCTGCCCGCGCCGCCTTCTCGATAGTGATCGATTGCAGATGGACGTCAGCCGCCACCCGCGCCACGCGCTCGATCGTACCGGCGCCCACGGTTCCGCGCGTCAGCCGGTCGACAAGGATGAAGCCGCCTGTCTCGCGGTTGAGCTCAAAGGGTTCAAAGGCGACGGGCTGCGAAAGGTTGAGCGTGACCGTGCCGATCTCGTTGAGTTGGAGTTCGCGCGCGGGACTCTCGGCCAGGGTCTCGACGACGAGGCGATGCGCGATGTCGGTCACGGAGGCGGTCACGATGCGCGTGCCGAGCCCGAGCAGGTAGGAGCGGCCGCGAAACAACGGCGTCTCGTCCATCCAGGCGACACGCGCGATGAGCTGGTCCGCCACTTCCATCATCGGCGTCCCGGCGAGCACATCGCCCCGCGCGACGTCGATCTCGCGGTCCAGCACGAGGGTCACGGCCTCGCCGTGGCAGGCCTCGGCGAGATCGCCATCCATGGTGACGATGCGGGCCACGGTGGCGTCGACCCGCGAGAGCGCGTTCGCGACACGGTCGCCCGGGCGAACCCGGCCGCTCGAGACAGTTCCGGCATAGCCGCGAAAGTCCGGCGTCGAGCGGTTCACCCATTGCACGTACATGCGGAACGGCCGGTCGGCGAGGTGGGATCGCGCCTCGGCTGCTTCCAAGCTCGCGAGCAATGTCGGTCCGTCGTACCACGCCATTCGCGGCGAAGGCGCCGAGATGTTGTCGCCCTCACGCGCGCAAAGCGGGATCGCGGTCGCGGTGATCCCGTCGAGCCGAGACGCGAACCCGCGAAATTCGCCGACGATGCAGTCGAACGCCGCCTGCTCGAAACCGACCAGGTCCATCTTGTTGACCGCCAATACGATCTGGCGGACGCCGAAGAGGCTGGCGACGGCCGCGTGCCGGCGGGTCTGGAGCAGTGGACCCTTGCGCGCGTCTACCAGCAGCACGGCGACGTCCGCCAGCGACGCGCCGGTCACCATGTTGCGCGTGTACTGCTCGTGGCCGGGTGCGTCGGCCAGGACGAAACGGCGACGCGCGGTCTCGAAATAGCGGTAGGCAAGGTCGATGGTGATGCCCTGCTCGCGCTCGGCCGAGAGCCCGTCGACCAGCAACGCATAGTCGATGCCGCCGTCAACCGTTCCGTGGCGTCGGCTATCGCGTCGGAGCGCCGCCAAGGCGTCGTCCGGGACGTGCCCGCCCTCGGCCAGCAACCGTCCGATCAGGGTCGATTTGCCGTCGTCCACGCTGCCGCAGGTCAGCACGCGCAGCACCGAGTCCGGCATCAGAAATAGCCTTCCCGCTTCTTCTTCTCCATCGAGGCTTCCTGGTCGACGTCGATCAGCCGGCCGGCACGTTCGGACAAGCGGGTGGTGTGCATCTCGCGGATGACATCGTCGAGCGTGGCGGCCTCGGACGGGATTGCCGCGCTCAGCGGATAGCAGCCGAGGGAGCGGAACCGCACCATCCTGTGCACGATCCGCTCGCCCGGGGCCAACTGCATGCGCTCATCATCGACCACGATCAGCTGACCCTGACGCTGCACCGTCGGACGGAGGGCCGCGAAGTAGAGCGGCACTACCGCCAATCGCTCGATGCGAATGTAGGACCAGACGTCGAGTTCGGTCCAGTTCGACAACGGGAATACGCGCATGGTCTCGCCCGGCGCCAGCTGGCCGTTGTACAGGGCCCACAGCTCGGGCCGTTGCAGCTTCGGATCCCAGACCTGGCCCGGCGAGCGAAGCGAGAATACCCGCTCCTTCGCGCGAGAGCGCTCCTCGTCGCGTCTCGCGCCGCCTATGGCGAAATCATGACTCCCGGCCGCCAGTGCCTGCTTCAGGGCGTCCGTCTTCATGATTTGGTTGTAGGTGATGCTGTCCGTGTCGAACGGGTTGATGTTGCGCCGCATTCCGTCCGGATTGGTATGGATGTGCAAATCCAGACCAAGCCGCCTTGCCGTTTCGTCCCGCATCGCGATCATTTCCCGGAACTTCCAGAGCGTGTCGATATGCAAGACCGGGAACGGCAATCTGCCGGGAAAAAATGCCTTCCGCGCCAAGTGGAGAAGAACCGCAGAATCCTTGCCGATCGAATATAGCATCACAGGCGCCCGAGCCTGACCTGCTGCTTCCCGGAGAATATGGATGCTCTCCGCTTCGAGCGCTCGCAGGTGCGCAGCGGCTGAGATAATCTTGGTCGTCGCACAAGGCCGGCTTTGAGGACCGTCGTGCACCGCCGCGCCAGTCAGATCTTCAATCGACAACATGTCTAAGAATCGCCCGCCCCACTCAGAATCCCGCGCGGGCGGAACTCTTCAAGCCGACACGCCGTCAATCCTCTTCTTGCCCCGTCTCCTGCAACGGCGACACATTCATGCCTTGGTCGATGGATTGCCACTCGCCGGACTAAAGTTGGCTCCCGGCTCAGGCGCGCCCGTACTCACGTCTCCTGGTTGTAGGCGGGCGAGTGTAGCGCCTGTCAAGGTTGTTTGCGCTTTCCGGCCTGCTTCGATTGCGCTCAGCCGCGTCCCGTCGCAGGCCGATGGCCCAGCGACGACCCGAGTGATGCGGGATTGTGGCTTGTATTGAGCGTCGCGCCGTCCCTGCCGCACAGGCCGAGGACTGTGGCTCGCTTCCAGCTAAACAGCCGTTACGACAAACGTCGCCAAGGCTGCTCGACAATCCAACGACGTTCCTGGGCGAACGCTCGTGCGCGGACCTCCCCCACCAGCTTCGCTAGGAAGCCGATAGGGTTGGGGCCGAGGAAACGTGCCAGAGCGGGCCGTCAAGTAGGCCCGCTCTGGGCGATCAGTTCAGCCGAGGCGAACGTTCCGCGACGCGAACCGCCATATCGAAAGCGGTCAGCACCTGTTGATGGGTGCAGCGGTCGTTCATGCCCTCCACGCTTTGGAAGCCGCGTTCGCGGGCGACTTCGCGCAGAAGGTGATGTGCCCGAGCGCGTACTCGACGCGGGTCGGAGTGACGGGCTGCCGAGCGTAGCGCGCCCATGGCACAGCGCCGTCCATCCGACGTCGAGTAGTAGCCCTGAACCCACTTCTCCTCCGCCTCGATCGTCAGCCGCGCGCGGCGCAGCAGATGAGCAGTGGCGGGCTCAAGAAGCTCAGGGGTGTTCCCGGTAAACAAGGTTTGCACCCGACTCAGGCGCAACGCACGTTCGCAATAAGCCTTCGCCGTACCAAACCAGCCTGGCGCGCCTGCGGGTGAACCCGGCTCGACAGTCGGTTGGAAGGCTTGGGAGAAGTCGCTACCATCAAAGGGCACGGGTTCCTCCAGTCGGACGAGACGCGTTTGAGAATATGCGATGCAGACCGATGCAAAGAGCGTCGGACCCGTCCGGGCAAGCCCTTCAGGAACGCTCGTTCAAAGTCCACCCCGCACGACCAGCTTTGCCGCGAGCACCGATCCGGCGGATGCCCGCGACCTCTTTGGCCAACGTGCCTTTCCAGGCCGAGTTCCGCTGACGAATTCGTCGGCGAAGTCAACCTCTAGTCGCTGACCTTACTCCCATCCTGGATCACTCCAGGAAGCCGGACGTCAATGCTAACACGATGAACCCCGTTGCCTAGAAGGCGAATCTGATTTTCGGAGCCAAGAAACCGTCATCGGCCCGGGACGCGCGATTAACGATCAGGACCAAGCCGCCCATTGTCCGTGGATCGAAGGCCGCGGATCATACCGCCAGGAAACCGCCGTCGACGTAGAGCTCGACGCCGGTGATGTAGGAGGCTTCGTCGGAGGCGAGGAACAACACGGCGTTCGCCACCTCATCCACGTCGCCCGCGCGCCCGAGCGGAACGTTGCGCAGGAGCTCGGCCCGAAAGGCGGGGTCGGCGGTGCGCCCGGAGCTGCGCATCGGCGGCATGATCCCGGGATGCACGCTGTTCACCCGGATCCGCTCGCGGCCCCATTGCACGGCGCCGGATTTGGTCATCGTCCGCACCGCCCCTTTGGAGGCGTTGTAGGCCATGTGGATGCCGTCCTGCCCGACCACGCCCGAGATCGACGAGAAGTTCACGATCGAGCCTCCCCCCGACGCGCGCATCGCCGGCACGGCGTGCTTCATGCCGAGGAACACGCCGGTCGCGTTGATGGCGATGACTGTCTCCCAGGCCGGCGTGTCCATCAGGTCCTGGTAGCCGCTGCCGCTGATCCCGGCGTTGTTGACCAGAATGTCGAGCCTGCCGAAATGGCCGAGCGTGCGTTCGACGATCGAACGCCAGCTCTCCTCCTTGGTGACGTCGAGCGGCTCGAAGCGCGCCGCCTCGCCGATCCCGGACGCGACGCGCCCGCCCTCGTCATGCAGCACGTCGCCGAGCACCACCTTGGCGCCCTCGCGGGCGAAGATCCGCGCCGTCGCGGCGCCCATGCCCGACGCGCCGCCGCTGATGATCGCGACCTTGTCTTGCAGCCGCATCAGCCGCTCCTCCCCGGTCTTGCGTTGCCCGAAGGCTGCCATGCGGCGGCGGCCTTGGCTACCGGGGAGAAAGAATGCAGCATTGCCCAAGGCAATTGCGGGAATCGCGCATGGCGATCGACGGCGTGGCGTTCGGCAGCTTCAGCGCATCGCGCCGCACGGACACCGGCAGCGCGCGCCATTCCTGAGCACGGCCGCCCCGAACCCGAGGACGGGTCCGCCCCATGATGCTGTTTCTCTGATGCTGTTTCTCTCGGCCCTGCCGATCTGGTTGTCCGGCTTCCTGCTCGTCGGCGTGACGACGGCGCTCGCGATGTTCGGCCCGTTGCTGGTCCGCCGGGTCTACACCCTCGACCGGTTGGTCACGAACAACGAGGTCGCCGGCTTCAAGTTCGCGGTGCTCGGGGTGATCTACGCGGTGATGCTCGGCTTCGCCGTCATCGTGGTTTGGGAGAAGTTCAGCGAGGGCGAGCAGGCGGTCGCATCGGAAGCCGGCGCGGCGGCGGCGCTCTACCGCCTGAGCGAGGCCCTCGACCCGGCTGCGCGGAACGCCGTGCGCGAGCGGCTCGGCGACTATCTGCACGCCGCCATCACCGAGGACTGGCCGGCGATGGCGCAAGGCCGCGCGGCGCTCGAGCCGTCGCGAGCACTGAGCGCGCTCTACGCCGCCGTCCTCGGGGCCGTATCGGACACGCCGGCGCCAGGCCGCGGTCATGGCGGAGATTTTCGCGCAACTCGACCACATCACCGAGGCTAGGCGCCACCGGCTCGTTCTCGCGACCGGCATCGTTCCCGGCGTGTTATGGGTGACGTTGTGGGCCGGCGCTGGGGCTACCCTCGGCTTCACGTTCTTCTTCGGCACCAAGAGCCTGCGGGCGCAGACCCTGATGACCGGGCTGCTCGCGTTCCTGGTGTTTCTCGTGTTGTTCGTGATCGTCTCGATCGATCACCCGTTCACCGGGTCGGTCAAAGTCGGCCCTGAAGCCCTCGAACTGGCGCAGCACGATCTGGGCGACGAGGCGCCCTCGGCGTCCGCGCGATAGCGTCAGGCGTTTTCCGCGCGCCGGGAAAGCCAGGTGCCGCGGTAGACGTCCTCGATGGGGCAGTCAAGCCGGGCCGATGTAAGCGTGAGCCGGTCGCCCTCGCCCGCGTACTCGGGGTTCGGCAGCCAGTTTCCGGCGGCATCGCGGCGATGCACCTCGGCGAGCATCCGCGTGCTGTGCAGCACCGCGATCTCCTGCACCGAGGCGAGGGTTGCGTAGGCGCGCGCGTTGTCCCGCGTGTCGTCCTGGTTGCCGGGGGAGAGCACCTCGACCAGCAGCACGGGGTCCGTGACGGTCTGCTGGCCGCGTTCGCCTGGCGTGCCGGTCACGACGAGGTCGGGGACGCGGACGTTCGTGGACGCGTTCAGGCCGGGGATGACGGCGCCTTCGGTCAACACGAGTAGAGGCACCCCAGCCGCCTCGATCCCACCCCATAGCAGGAAGGCGAGGCGGGACTGGATAGTTCCGTGATCGTGGCTGGCGGGAGACACGCGGACCTCTCCGTCGATGAGCTGGAACTTGCGGCCGGTGCCGTCGCCGGGCCAGGCGAGGAAATCGTCCGCCGTCATGTGCGGCAGCGGGCGGCGGGCGAGCTGGTTCATGCCGGAGCGTCCTCGGCTGTGAAGTCGATGCCCTCGTAGAACTCGGCCAGCGGAACTTCCATCCCGATCTCGGGCATCCGTAGAACGGCGTCGGCGGCTACGTCGTGCCCGACCCAGTCCCCCGCGATGCGCTCAAACATCATCCCGCCCTGCGCAAGCTGTGAGAGGATTACGTAACCCTGGACGGACGGGGTGGCGGCATATTCACGGTTCTTGGTCACGATGTCGGTGTTGGTCGTGCCCTCGCTCAGCACCTCGAAGATCACGACGGGATCGCGGACGACGGTGCTGCGCGGCGGCGCCGGGGTGCAGACGACGAAGCCGTCCGGGTAGCGGATGCTGCCGGCAACCTCGATCTTGAGATCGCTGCCGTAGAACTCGCGCTGGTTGCCGCGCAGGCGGCCGCCGACGGCGATCGCCAGGTTGCGCTGGATACGCGCGTGCGCGGCCGTGCCGCCGGCCATCGCGACCGGCCGGAACCCGTCGAACTCGTGCTTGAACTCCTGGCGTTCCTCCCAGGCGAGGAACTCGGCCACGGTCATCGCCGTGCGGACTGCAACGTTCATGATAGCGAGCCTACCATACCGCGCGTCAGGCCGCCCGCGCGATTTCCTCGCGCGCGGCCGCCTTCAGCATGTCGGCGGCTTTCTCCGCGATCATGATGGTGGCGGCGTTGGTGTTGCCGGAAACCATCGTCGGCATCACCGAGGCGTCGGCGACGCGCAGGGCCTCGATCCCATGCACGCGCAACTCGTCGTCGACCACCGCCATCGGATCCTGACCCATCCGGCAGGTGCCGACGACGTGGTACGTCGTCTGGCCGTTGCGGCGGGCGAAGTCGAGCCACTCCTCATCGGTCCGCACCGCGTCGCCCGGGTTCATCTCGTGGGCGCGATACTTGTCCATCACCTGGTTCTCGATGAGGCGCCGGCCGATCCGCATTCCGTCCACCAGCACGCGCTGGTCGAACGGGTCGGCCAGGTAGTTGGGCCGGATCGCGGGAGCGGCGAGCGGGTCGGGCGAGCGGAGATGGATGGAGCCCTTCGACTCCGGGCGGCACTGATAAACCGTGAGGGTCATGCCCGGCTCGCGTTCGAGCATGCGGTTGGCCGCGTTGCCGTAGCTCGCATGGGCGAAATGGAACTGCACGTCGGGCTCCTCGAGCTCCGGCCGCGTCTTGACGAAGCCGTAGGCGATGCCGGCGGTGAAGGTGAGGATGCCGCGACCGCTCATGAAATACTTGGCGATCTCGCGCGCGAAGGTGAGCCCGCGCGTGTGCTCGTTGAGCGTGATCGGCAGCTTCACCCGCCAGTTCATGCGCGGGGCGTAGTGGTCGCGATAGTTTTCGCCCACGCCGGGCAGCGCGTGCTGCACATCAATGCCGAACGACTGCAGCAGCTCGGGCTGGCCGATGCCGGAGATCTCCAGGATGTGCGGCGACTGCACCGCGCCCGCCGACAAGACCACCTCGCCGTGGCAGCGCGCCTCGCGGGCCTGCCCGTTCTGCATGAACCGCACGCCGACGCAGCGCTTGCCCTCCAGGATGAGGCCGGTGCATTGGGCGTCGGTCTCGATCGTCAGGTTCGGCCGCGCGCGGGCCGGGTTGAGGAACGCGCGCGCGGTGGACCAGCGCCGGCCGTTCTTCTGGGTGACCTGGAAGTAGCCGAAGCCCTCCTGGTGGCCGTTGTTGTAGTCCGGGTTTCGCGGCCAGCCCTCGGCCCCGCCGGCCGCGATGAAGGCGTCACAGATCTCGTGGTCCTCGCGCATCTCGGCGACGTTGAGCAGGCCGCCATGGCCGCGCGCCGGGTCGTTGTTGTCGCGCTCGTAGTGCTCGGATTTCTTGAAGTACGGCAGCACGCTTTCGTAGGACCACCCGCGGTTCCCGAACTGCGCCCAAGTGTTGTAGTCGAGCGGGTTGCCGCGCACGTACAGCATGCCGTTGATCGAACTCGATCCACCCAGCGTCTTGCCGCGCGGGATCGGGATGGAGCGGCCATGGCAGTTCGGTTCCGGCTCGGTGGTGAACAGCCAGTTGTATTTCGGGTTGACCATCAATTTCGAGAACCCGACCGGGATCGGGATCCAGAAGCTGTCGTCCTTGCCGCCGGCTTCCAGCAGCAGCACCTGTTTCGTCGGGTCTTCGCTCAGCCGGTTGGCGAGCACGCAACCGGCCGAGCCGGCGCCCACGACGACGTAGTCGTAATCGGACATCATGATCCTCCCTCCCGGAAACTACTGCCAAGGAATACGGGCCGGAAAGTCCAGCCTTGCCGCCCGACGTGGTCTTCTTCTGAATGTATCAATCTTGCTATGGATAGTGATAGCTAGGAAGCCGTAAAGGACGATCAATCAATGGCTATGCAACAGCTCCTAGTTCGTCTGCCGGAGGAACTGGCGATGTGGCTCAGGCGAAGAATCCCACCGCGCCATCGGAGCGCTTTCGTGCAGCAACTGCTCGAACAGGCTCTTCCTGCGGATGATGATGAGGAGGGCGATCCTCTCTACCGGGCCGCACTGGAGGTCGAGCGAGACGAATGCCTCGCGGCCGAGATGAGGGAGTGGGATGTAACGGCTGCTGACGGGCTGACGCCGGAGTCAGATGCGACGCGGCGCGGGTGAGCGGATCACCTGCCACGTCCGCGACGATGCGCCGTGGCGAGGTTTGGTGGGTTGACCTTGACCCGACGCGTGGCGCCGAAATTCGTAAGACGCGACCGGCCGTGGTGCTGACGGTGAACCCGTTGAACCGGGCGCGGCGTACGGTCGTGATCGTGCCCCTGTCCACGGGCCCGGCCCCGCGACCGCCCATCGTCGTTCCAGCGCCCTCCGCCGGGGCCAGCAGCGTCGCGGTCTGTGACCAGGTTCGGGCAGTGGACAAGGGCCGCCTCGCCCGCCTCGCCGGTCAACTGACGGCGCCCGATCTGCGAGCCGTCGAGGACGGTGCGCGAGCCGTGCTGGCGTTGTAGGACGGCGACGCGGGCGACCGGCAGTGGGCACGCTCGGATCTACCACGCCGTTTCCAGCAGCATTCGCACCGTCTCCGGCCCGTCGATCGTGCGCGGGTTGGTCGGGATCCACCGATCGTGCATCGATTGCTGCGCAAGCCGGTCGAATTGGTCCTCGCTCACACCCACGTCGCGCAGCCGCGTCGGCAAGCCGAGGCCGGCGATCAACGCGCCGACCACCTCGCCGGCGGGCTCGTCCGGCCGGCCGAGCGCCTCGCTGACCAAGGCCTGACGTTCGGCATTCACCGTCGCGTTGAAGCGCAGCACGTGCGGCAGCATGACGCAGGACGTGTAGCCGTGCGGCACGCCGGCGGTGCCGCCGAGCACGTGGCCGATGCCGTGGCTCGCCCCCATCGGCACGTCGCCGCCGACCCCGACCATCGAGAGCCACGCGCCAGTCTGACAATCCAGCCGCGCGTCGAGGTCGTTCGGCTCGGCTTTCACCCGCGGCAGGCCGCTGCCGAGCAGGCGGAGGGCGTGGAGGCAGGCAGCGTCGGAGTACGGGCCGCCGGCGATCGAGCACAGGCCCTCGACCGCGTGGTCGAGCGCCCGGATGCCGGTCGACAGCCACAGCCACTCCGGCGTGTGGACCGTCACGGCCGGGTCGAGGACCACGCTGATCGGGATGATGTCGGGATGGCGGTAGCTCTGCTTGACCTGCCGCTGCGTGTCGGTGCAGCCGGCGAGGGCGGAGAACTCGCCGGCCGAGAGGGTCGTCGGCACGGTCACCGCGCGCACCGTGGGCGGCTTGACGGGCGGGCGACGGACGGAGCCGTCGGGCTCGGTTTCCCCGGCGAACGCGCCGAGCGCCTCGGGCGTGGTCACGTCGTTGGCGAGGCAGATCTCCACCACCTTGGCGGCATCGGTCATGCTGCCGCCGCCCAGGGTCACGATCAGATCCGCCTTCGCCTCGCGGGCGGCGTTGGCTGCCGCGACCACGTCCTCGCGGGGCGTGTGGGCGCCCATCTTGGTGCAGATGCCGGCGACGCGGTTGCCGAGGGCGGCGCGGAGTCGGTCGAGCACGTCGGTCTCGCGCGACAGGGTGCCGCCGACCATCAGGAACACGGCACTCTTGCCCAGTCGCTCGACTTCGGCGGCGACGGTCGGGGCGAAGGGCTTGCCGTAGATCACCTGCTCCATGCGGGGAAAGCGGTGCGTGCCGTTCAGCATGGGTGTCCTCCGTCCGTGACGCCGGCGTCCGTGGCCTCGGGCTTGGAACGAGCGTAGCCTCGGGCGCGGCAAAGGCCAATCGGAGGAACGCGATGGACACCGGGATCGGATCGTCGCTGCGCTCGCTGCAGGGCGCGGTGAGCGAAGCGGAATGGCAGGCGCGGGTGGATCTCGCCGCCTGCTACCGGCTGTGCGACCTGTACGGCATGTCGGACATGATTTACACCCACATCAGCGCGCGGGTGCCAGAGGAGCCGGGGCACTTCCTCATCAACGCGCACGGGCTGTTCTTCGACGAGATCACCGCCTCCTCGCTGCTCAAGGTCGATCTCGACGGCCGCGTGGTGCATCAGCCGGCGTTCGAGTACTCGCTGCACCCGGCAGGGTTCGTGATCCACAGCGCGATCTACCGCGCGCGCCCCGACGCGGGGGCGGCGATGCACACGCACACGGTTGCCGGCATGGCGGTCTCGGCGCTGCAATGCGGGCTGCTGCCGATCACCCAGACGGCGATGCGGTTCTTCGGGCAGGTCGCCTACCACGACTTCAACGGACCCGAGCGTGATCCGGCGGAGCGCGAGAAGCTGGCCGCGCATCTCGGCGCGCGGAACGTGATGGTGCTGCGCAACCACGGCCTGCTCACGACCGGGCCGAGCGTCGCGGAGGCGTTCAATTACATGTACGGGATGGAGCGCGCGTGCCAGGCGCAGCTGGCGGCGATGGCCTGCAACACGCCGCTGAATGAGCTGTCGCAGCCGGTGATCGACAAGACGACCTCGATGTACGCGCCCGGGGCGACCCGGCGCTACGGCCTCGTGGAATGGCACGGGTTGCTGCGCATGCTGGACCGGCGAGACCGGTCGTATCGGGACTGAGCACCAATCCACCCTCTTGGCCGTAGCTCGGGCGTTCAGGTCTGGACAGAATCGCGGGTCCGCCAAAATCGAGCGGCACCATGATCCATGTTGCTTCCGCGACATCACTTTACGCCGCCGTGCTGACAGTGCTCTTTTTGGTGCTGTCGGTCCGCGTTGTCGAACGCCGGCGCGCCGGGGGTGTCGCGATCGGCGTCTCGGGCGACCCAGCTCTGGAACGGGCCGCTCGGGTTCATGCCAACTTCGCTGAATACGTCCCGCTCGCGCTGCTCCTTCTGCTGCTGGTGGAGCTGTCCGGATACCCGCTTTGGCTGATCCATACGGTCGGCGTCACTCTCGTTGCCGGCCGGCTCGTCCATGCTTGGGGCCTCTCGCAGACCAATGAGGATCATAGACTGCGCGTGACCGGCATCGCCGTCACTTTCACGGTCTTGGGCTTTCTCGCGTTGCTTCTCCTCGCCGGTTTCGCGATGAGGGGTCTTTGAGCACCGAGTGCCTCGCGGCGCGTGCGAGAGAGAGAGTGTCGAAGAGGTTAGAAGCTGCCCCGCATGATGTTCGTCGTCTCCAAGCTCGCCGGCCTCCTGCTGCGCCCGAGCACGTTGCTGCTGCTCTGTTGCGTGGGCGGCCTCGTGCTCCGCCGTCGCTGGCTGCTGTGGACCGGCGTGATCGGCTTGGTGCTCGTGATGCTGCTGCCCGTCGATCAGCTCGCGCTGCTGCCGCTCGAGGATCGCTTCCCGCATCCGGCCGATCCGCCGGGCGTGACCGGGATCATCGTGCTGGGCGGCGCGCTGGAGCCGGAGTTGAGCGGCGCGCGCGGCATCCCGTCGCTGAACGCCGCAGCGGAGCGGATGACGGCGGCGGTGGCGCTCTCGCGGCGGTATCCTGACGCCAAGGTCGTCTACACCGGCGCCCACGGTTCGCTGTTGCACGGCCGCGTGCCGGAGGCCGCGGTCGCGCTCAAGCTGCTCGTCGACCTCGGGGTTGCGCCGGAACGGATCATCCTGGAGAGCAGCTCGCGCACGACATGGGAGAACGCGCTGCACACCAAGGCGCTGGTGCAACCGAAGCCGGGCGAGACATGGCTGCTCGTCACCTCGGCCGACCATGTCGCGCGCGGCGTCGGTGCGTTCCGCGCGGTGGGCTGGCCGGTGCTCGGCTGGCCGGTGGCCTACAAGTCGGGCCTCGACCCGCGGCTCTGGGTGCCGTCGTCTCTCGGCCAGCATCTCTCGGGGCTCGACCAGGCGACGCATGAGTGGGTGGGGCTAATCGTATACTGGTGGCTCGGCCACAGCAGCGCGCTGTTTCCGGCCCCGTAGCCCAAGTCTTGGAGTGTGGACGGGTTGCGGCCCCTGTCCTAGGCTGCCGCGAGCGCAGCCAGCCGGGGGAAAGCCATGAGCGACAAACCGCTCGTCCGTTTCGAGACGGACGGCGAGGTGGGAATCATAGTCGTCGACAACCCGCCGGTGAACGCGCTCAGCCCCGGCGTGCCCGAGGGCATTATCGACAGCGTGTTGAAGGCCAACGCCGATCCCGCCGTCAAGGCCATCGTGCTGATCGGCGCCGGGCGCGCGTTCATCGCGGGGGCCGACATCCGGCAGTTCGGCACCGGCCGGGTGCGGCCGCCGATCGGCGAGCGCAGCCATGACGTCCTCGACCGGAGCGAGAAGCCGGTGGTCGCGGCGATCCACGGGTTCGCGCTGGGTGGCGGCCTTGAGAATGCGATGGCTTGCAACTACCGGATCGCGACCCGGAGCGCCAAGGTCGGCTTGCCCGAAGTGCTGATCGGCATCCTGCCCGGCGGCGGCGGCACGCAGCGCCTGCCACGCCTCGTCGGGCCGAAGGCGGCGCTGGAGATGATCGTGTCCGGGCGGCACGTCCCGGCGGAGGAGGCGCTGGCCCTCGGCATCATCGACGCCGTCGTCGAGGACGCAGCCGATCTGCGCGCGGCGGCCATCGCGGCGGCGAGACGGATCGCCGGGGACCGGCCGCTGCCGCGCGTGAGCGAGCGCGCGGACAAGCTGCAGGAAGCCAAGGACGAGCCCGGCCTGTTCGAGGCGATGCGCAAGAGCATCGCGCGCCGGGCGCGCAACCAGAAGGCGCCGTATAATTGCATCGCGGCCGTCGAGGCGGCCTGCGCCTTGCCGTTCGAGCAGGGTCTGCGGCGCGAGCAGGAGCTGTTCCAGGAACTGGAAAACGCCGACGAGGCGCGGGCGCTGCGCTACGCCTTCTTCGCCGAGCGCGAGGTGGCGAAGCTGCCCGACATCCCCGCCGGCACGCCGGTCCGCGCGATCGAGACGGCGGCGGTCGTCGGCGCCGGGACCATGGGCGGCGGCATCGCGATGAGCTTCGCCGATTACGGCTATCCGGTGCGCGTGCTGGAAGCGACGCAAGACGCGCTCGACCGCGGCATGGATCGCATCCGCAAGAACTACGAGACCTCTGTCAAGCGCGGCAGCCTCGCCGCGGACGAGATGGAGCGGCGGATGGCGCGCATCCGGCCGGTGACGACGTACGACGAGATCGGCGACGCCGACGTGGTGATCGAGGTCGTGTTCGAGGAGATCCCGGTCAAGCAGGAGGTGTTCCGCAAGCTGGACGCGGCGATGAAGCCGGGCGCGCTGCTGCTGACCAATACCTCGGCCATCGACATCGACCGCATGGCCGAAGTGACCAAGCGCCCGCAGGACGTGGCGGGCTCGCACTTCTTCAGCCCGGCCAACGTGATGAAGCTGCTGGAGGTGGTGAAGGGCGGCGAGAGCGCGCCCGAGGTGCTGGCCACCACGATGGCGCTCGGCCGCCGGATCGGCAAGATCAGCGCGATGGCGGGCAACTGCGACGGCTTTGTTGCCAACCGCTCGCGCGCGCCGTTCAACACCGAGATGGCGATCCTGCTGGAGGAGGGCTGCCTGCCCGAGCAGGTGGACAAGGCGATGGTCGATTTCGGCTATCCGATGGGGCCGTTTGCGGTGGGCGACCTGTCGGGTCTCGACATCGGCTACGCCGGACGCAGACGGCGCGCGGCGGAGAATTCGAACTACCGCAAGCTGCCGATCTCCGACCGCATCGTCGAGATGGGCCGGCACGGGCAGAAGACCGGCGCCGGCTGGTATCGCTACGAGAAGGGCGACCGAACGCCGCATCCCGACCCGGAGGTCGCCCGCGTCATCAAGGAGGTCGCCGCCGAATTGGGCGTCGAGCAGCGCAGCTTCACCGACGAGGAGATCCTGCGTCGGCTGCTGTTCTCGTCGGTCAACGAGGCCTGCAAGATTTTGGAGGAAGGCGTCGCCTACCGCGCCAGCGACATCGACGTGATGTGGCTGCACGGCTTCGGCTTCCCGCGCTACCGGGGCGGCTTGATGTTCTGGGCGGACGGGATCGGCGTGCGGACAGTGTACGACCAGATCCGCAACTGGCATCAGCAATACGGCGAGCGCTGGGCGCCGTCCGCGCTGCTGCGCGAGCTGGCGGAGAGCGGGACGCCGTTGCGGGATGCGAAGGCGGGGAAGTGACCCCTCACCCCGGCCCTCTCCCGGAGGGAGAGGGAGAAGAGAAAGCCCTCTCCCGGAGGGAGAGGGTTGGGTGAGGGGCTGGGAGGGATTGAGCCAATGACCGCGATCACCGCATCCGAGCCGGACGATGTGAACACGCTCGACGATCACAGCTTCCGCATGGTGCTACGCCGCTGGATCGAGGCGAGCTACCCGTCCGAGCTGCGCAACCCGCCGAAGCGGCTGCACTGGCCCGAGGTGCGCGGCTGGTACATGGCGCTCTCCGCCAAGGGCTGGCTCGCGCCGGCGTGGCCGCGCGAGCATGGCGGGATGGGGCTCTCGCCGGCCAAGCTGCTGATCTACATCGAGGAGTATCAGCGCCACGGTTGCGCGCGCTTCAACGACATGGGCGTGCAGATGGTCGGCCCGCTGCTCATCAAATACGGCAGCGACGAACAGCGCGCGCAATTTCTGCCGAAGATCGTTGCAGGCGAGCATATCTGGTGCCAGGGCTACAGCGAACCGAACGCGGGCTCGGACCTCGCCAGCCTGCGCACCGAGGCGGTGCTCGACGGCGACGAGTACATCGTCAACGGCCAAAAAATCTGGACCTCGCTGGCGATGGACGCGAACTGGATTTTTTGCCTGGTGCGCACCGACAAGGCGGCGAAGAAGCAGGACGGCATCAGCTTCCTGCTGATCCCCATGGACACGCCCGGCATCACCATCCGTCCGATCCGCAACCTCGATATGAGCGAGGAGTTCTGCGAGACCTTTTTCGACAACGTGCGCGTCCCCGCCGAAAACCTTGTCGGCCAGCCGAACAAGGGCTGGACGATGGCCAAGAACCTGCTCGGCTTCGAGCGTATCTCGATCGGCTCGCCGCGCCAGTCCTCGTACGCGCTGCGCAAGCTGCGCACCCTGGCCGAGAGCATGGGATGCGGGGATGATCCGCTGTTCCAGGACCGCTACGTGCGGCTGCGGCTCGATCTCGAGGACCACAAGGCGCTGTTCGAGACCTACGCCGACCGGGTGCGGCGCGGCGAGGCGATCGGGCCGGACATCTCGATGCTCAAGGTGCATCAGACCGAGCTCTATCAGCGCATCACCGATCTGATGATGGAGATCGCCGGCGAGAACGCGGGGCTGTTCGGGCCGATCGGCGGCAACCGCGACCTCAATCCGACCGGCATCTACATCCAGGCGCGGCCGAGCTCGATCTACGGCGGATCGAACGAGATCCAGCGCAACATCGTCGCCAAGAACGTGCTCAACCTGCCGGGCTGACGGAGTCCGACCATGAAGATCGACGATGTTTCGCTCACCATCTTCGCCTGGGATGACATTCCGGCGACGCGCTATCACGCCGGGGCGACGTTCCGCGGCAGCAGCAATCTCGGCCTGCTCCGCATCCACACCGATGACGGGTTGGAGGGGCACGCCTTCGTGGGTTCGGCGAGCAATCCGTCGAGCATGGACGCCCAACAAGTGATCCGCTGGCTCAAGCCGCTGCTGATGGGGCAGAACCCGCTGGAGCGCGAGCGGCTGCACCGGCAGATGCTGCTGCTATCGCGCTCGGTGTCCTATCGCAACATCGGCGCGGTCGACGTGGCGCTGTGGGACCTCGCAGGCAAGTTCGCCGAGGTGCCGATCCACGGGTTGATCGGCACCTACAAGACGTCGATCCCGGCCTACGCCAGCTCGCAGGTGCTAGGCAGCGTCGAGGCGTATGCCGAGCAGGCGCGGCGGTTCAAGGCGGACGGCTGGGTCGCCTACAAGATCCATCCGCCGACGCAGCCCGATACCGACATGAAGGTGTGCGAGGCGGTGCGGCGCGCGGTGGGCGACGACTTCACGCTCATGCTGGACAGTACCTGGAGCTACAAATACCCGGACGCGCTGCGCGTCGGCTACGTCGCCGAGGAGCTTGATTTCCGTTGGTACGAGGATCCGCTTTCGGACGAGGACATCTACGGCTACGTCAAGCTGCGCCAAAAACTCGACATCCCGATCATGGCGACGGAATACCCCGCGGGCGGGCTCGACACCTACGGCATCTGGATCACCGAGCGCGCGACCGACTACCTGCGCGGCGACATCCCGGTGAAGGGCGGCATCACCACCATGCTGAAGACCGCGCACCTCGCGGAAGCGTTCGGCATGAATTACGAAATCCACCACAGCGGCAATTCGCTGAACAACCTCGCCAACCTGCACGTCGCGTGCGCGCTCAGGAACTGCGACTTCTTCGAGGTGCTGCTGCCGCACGAGGCACATAAGTACGGGATGCGCACGGAGCTGGAGATCGACGCCGATGGATTGATGCACGCGCCTGAGGGGCCGGGGCTGGGGGCGGATATCGATTTCGAGCTGATCGAGCGCAAGGCCGAAGCCGTGCTGCGCTGAGTTGCCGAGTGGGTCCGTCACATCGAGGCGCTTACCGCGCTGGCCGGATGCCGACGCAGCCGCCATGCAGGGCCGACAAATCCCACCGTCAACTTATATTAGGGGTGGTTGTTCTCAACTCGGGCTGTTCGGAAGAACAGCTTTCGTGCGGCCAGTTGGGCGGCCCAGCCTCGCGTCGATCGCGCGAAGGAGAAGTCCTCCACTGTGACGCGGGAATTGGCGAAGCTCGCCTTGTACGGGTCGCTCCCCTGCATGAAATCCAGACCCGAAAGCTTGCTGTCGCTGCACCATGCGACCAGCCGCGCAAGCAGCAGGCTACCAGGTGAACAACGCGCCCATGCCATGTCGTAGCTCGGCATGTAGTAGTAGAGCACGTTGCGGTGAACAAACCCGAAGTGCACCGCGATGATTTGCTCGCCGCGGGATAGCCACGATAGATGCAGGTTTCCGAGTTCCCCCGCGGCGTCGGCGAACCGTGTCAGCAAGGCGGCCGCCGACGGAGGATCGTCGAACAGGCCTGTTTTTCCGTTATGGGCCGCCCAGGCTGTCTTTTGTTCGACCATTGAGCGCATGACGGCGTGCGGAGCTCGACCAACCGTGTGTACATTGAAACTCACCTGCTCACATTTTGCGAGCTGTCGCTCCATATGCCTCAAACGCTTGCGCTTCTTGGGTGACAGCTGCTGGTTGAACCACGCCTCACCGGATGCCCAATCGTTGTTGAAATAATACAACGTTTTGGTGCGGATTGGGTGGCCGAAGTCGGCGATCGTCCGGCGGCAGCTGCAATCCAAGTGCACGCTTCTCAAAAGAGCCAAATCGTACTTGCGGCTTCTCCGAACAGCACGCCAGATCTCAGCGCAGTCGACATCGCCGTCAAGGATGATGTCGCCGTAGTCGAGGACGTCCGCCCCGGGCCATTCCAGAATGCGAAGTCCGTATCGCCGCACAATGACGAGCGGCGCCAGTGCGACGAGGCGTCCCTGACGGCGCCCCGTAACGACGTGAAGCGTTTGACCGCCCGCCCGGCCCTGGATGTCCCACCACGCCTGGAAGAAAGCAGGGTCGGTAAAAAGCCACCGGCCAGCCCTCAGCTGAAGGCTCCTCCATTCGTCGAACAAGGGAGGCAACGCACTCTCGGACGAGACGACCTCTATCTCCATAGTCCGGCTACTCCGTTTCCGGGCCGCAGCAGGGTGTTCAACGCTCGAAGAGACCGATCAGGCGATTGTTGCCCCCCGAAAGCGGCAAACTGCCACGACCGCGTCCCATAAGGGGCGATAGGGAAACACCTATGTCAACTTCCGTATTTTTTAGATGCCGGCGTGAACAAAACTTGAAGCTGGCGCGGAGCTATCCATTCTCCACCGAAGCCCGGCCCTATATCGGGAGAGCGCGTAAGGAGCGAAACAGGATGGGTTTATTCACCTCTTCTAAACCGGCGACGCAGGAGCGCTTCCCGGTCGAGAAGCCGGACGAGGCGTGGCGGCAGGAGTTGAGCCCGGCCGCCTACAACGTATTGCGCAAGCACGGCACGGAGCGGCCCGGCAGCAGCCCGCTGAACGCGGAGAAGCGCCCCGGCACCTTCATCTGTGCCGGTTGCCAGGAAGCGGTGTTCGACGCCTCGACCAAGTTCGAGAGCGGCACCGGCTGGCCGAGCTTCTACGCGCCGGTCGAGGGCGCCGTCGGCGAGCAGGAGGACCGCAGCTTGTTCATGAGCCGCACGGAGGTGCATTGCGCGCGGTGCGGCGGCCATCTCGGCCACGTGTTCCCGGACGGCCCGCGGCCGACCGGGCAGCGGTATTGCATGAACGGCGCGGCCATGGGCTTCAAGCCGGCGTAGCGCGACAGCCCGGATCCGGGCAAAATCAGGTCGGTGGTGAGCCCGGATCCGGGCAATAACGAAGGGCCGGGGAGCCCGGATCCGGGCAAAGATTCGGTCACACCGGCTTGTAGGCGCGGTCCATCTCGACGTCGATCAGCACCGGCCCGCCGGCGGCGAGCGCGCCGGGCAGCAGGTCGCGCACTTCGGCCACCGTGCTCGCCTTGTGCGCCGTGACGCCGAGGCTGCGCGCGAGGCCGGGGAAGTCGATGCGGGGATCGGTGAGGTCCATGCCGACATAGGTATCGGTCTGCGCCGCGAGCTGCTTCATCGCGTTGGTGCGCTGCTTGAGGATGCGATACGAGCTGTTGTTCAGGATCAGGAACACGATCGACAGCCTCTCGTGCGCCGCCGTCCACAGCGCCTGGATGGAGTACATCGAGCTGCCATCGCCGATCAGGGCCAGCACCGGCCGCTCGGGCAGCGCGAGCTTGACGCCAACCGCCCCGGGCAGGCCCCAGCCGATCCCGCCGCCGCGCAAGCCGAAGAAGCTCTTGGCATCGGTGCTCCGCAGCAGCCGGCGCAGCCCGGCGCCGGAGGAGATCGTCTCATCGATCACCACCGCGTCGTCCGGCAGCAATTCGCCGATCGCCGCGAGCAGGGCGAGGGGCTGCACCGGCGACTGCCCCTCCAACTCGCGGGCGCGCGCCTTCAGCCTGGCTAGGTCGGCGAAGTTCTCCGCCTGCACCGCATCGCTTCTCGCCCGCACGGCATCGCGCTGTGACGCCGTGAAGGCGCGGCTCAGCGCGTCGCACAGCTCGGGCAGCGTGGCTTTCGGGTCGCCGAGGATGGCGACCTTGGCGGGATAGTTCTTGCCGATCTGCCACGGGTCGGTGTCGAGGTGGATCAGCGGCATCCCCTCCGGCATCGGCTCCACGTCGGACGGCAGCGACATCGTGAACAGGTCCGCGCCGACCGAGAGCACCAGGTCGTGCTGGGACAGCATGGAGCGGATCGTCGGCGCCAGGCGGACGAAGGTGCCGCGATACAGCGGGTGGGTGGTCGGGAAGCCGCAACGGCTCGGCACGCCCTCGTCGTACACCGGGGCGCCGAGCTGCTCGGCGAGGGTCACGAGTTCCGCCAACGCGTTGCTCTGTGCAACCACGTCCCCGGCGATGATGACCGGCCGATCCGCTCTCGCCAGCAGCGATGCGGCGTTGCCGACCGAGGCCGCGTCGCCCCGCAACCCGGTCGCGATGCGGGTGCTTTCGCCGAGCTCGAGGTCGGCCGACGCGTTCAGCACGTCCCCCGGCAGCCCGATGAACACCGGCCCCGTCGGCGGAGCGAGCGCGGTCTTGGCGGCGCGCCGGATGATGCGCGGCAAGTCCTCGACGCGGTGCACCTCGACCGCCCACTTCACCAATGGCCGGGCCATCTCGACGATATCACCCCAGAGCAGCGGCTCGGTCAGCGCGAAGGTCTGGTCCTGCTGGCCGGCGGTGACCAGGATCGGCGCGCCCGCCTTCGCGGCGTCGTACAGCATGCCCATCGCGTTGCCGAGGCCCGGGGCGACGTGCAGATTGCAGAAGGCGAGCTGCCCCGAGGCTTGCGCGTAGCCGTCCGCCATGCCCATCACGGTGGCCTCCTGCAGCCCGAGCACGTAGCGCAGCTCGGTCTCGCCGGCGAGCGCGTCCATCAGCGCGAGCTCGGTGGTGCCCGGATTGCCGAACAGGATTGTCACGCCCTCCTGCTTCAACAACGTGAGCAGCGCCTGCTTTCCCGTCATGACCGGCATGGTTTCCTCCGCGTGCGTGTCACGGAAAACCGTAGCAGCCGGTCCCGGCTACCGCCACGGCAGCGCCCAGAGCTCCGCGTTGCCGAGCTTTTCCGCGAGACTGGCGGCGATCGCGTCGAGCAGGCGCTCGCCCTTCGCGCGGCTGGCGGCGTCGGGGTTGCCGAGCACGCCGGAGGCGGAGCGGCTCATGATCGAGCGCCAGCGATACACGCCGCCGCCGACCAGATCGGCGACGTCGGGCCCGCGATTGACCTTGGCGAGCGGGATGCGTTCCTCGGCCACCAGCTCGGGCCGCAGCGCCATCATCATCGAGGTTTCCGCCTCGCAGGCGTGCGACAGGCCCTGCTGCGTCTCCAGGATCGCGCCGATCGGCTCGGCCGCGGCGTACCAGTAGGTGAACTGCACGATCGGCGCGTCGAGCTTGACGCTCAGCTCGTCGGTGCAGTTGCGCAGCGCATTGTCGTTGCCGCCGTGGCCGTTGAGCAGCACGATGCGCCTGAAACCGTGCCGCAGCACCGAGCGGCAGACGCACTCGATGACGGCGTTGAACGCCGGCAGGTCGAGCGTGATGGTGCCGCCGAAGCTCATGTGGTGCTCGGAGAGCCCGGTCCAGAGCATCGGCAGCACGAGCACGGATTGCCCTTGGTCGGCGATGGCGCGCGCGGTGCGCAGTGCGACCGCCTCGCCGAGCACGCTGTCGACCTCCACCGGCAGGTGCGGCCCGTGCTGCTCGATCGAGCCGACCGGCAGGATCACCAAGGTGTCCTGCGCCGCCCGCTCGCGCAGCTGGTCGGCCCGCAGCCGCCGCCATTCGATCTCGGTCATGCTTTTCCCCCAACGATGCGCGGCCCGAGCATCGCAGGGTGGCGGGAGCCTTACGAGCAGCAAGAGAGAGCTAGTACGCAGCTTTTCAACGATGCTGGCTCGCTTCTGGCTTTACGGGTGTCGCCGGCGCGAGCTCATTCTCCAGCGGGTCCGGCCGATAGCCATACTCATTCAGCCTTGCGTCGCTGCTGGCGCGGTCAGGGTCAAACCGCAGGTCGATCCAGATGTCCCAGTAGAGATCCGGGTCGGTGCGGAACCGGTACGATGGAACGAGATAATCGAAGCATCCGAACGAGATCAATTCTAGCAAGACAATCGACGCAACCAAGCCGCAGGCATTTCGAACGGACTGGCCCCGGGCGGATATGAAGAGCACCGCACCCAGAAGCGTCTGATATTATTGGACAGGGCCGCTAGTCTCAACCGGAAATCATCGTCCCGAACAGCTCCCAGTTCTTTCCGTTGAAGCGCATCGGCTGGAGCTGCTTGACCGGCCGGAAGTCCGTCGGGCTGGTGTTGATCGCGATGCCCGGTAGCAGCAGCGGCAGCTGCAAGTCATGCAGGTTGGCGGCCTGGCGCATGACGTTCTCGCGCGAGAGGTCGGTGCCGCACTGCTTCAGCACCTGCACCATCGTTTGCGCCGCCAGATAGGCATAGATGTTGGCGACGTCCCGCTTGTCGCCCTCGGGGAAATACTTGTCCATCCAGGCGCGCCAATCCTTCACCGCCGGGTCGTCGCGCCAGTCCGGCGTGTTGGGGTCCTTGAGGAAGCCGACCGAGACGATGCCGACCGAGTTGTCCAGCCCCGCCGGTTCCAGGGTGAGCGATACCGATGCGGACACGCTGCTCAGGATATGCAGCGGGTGCCAGTTCAGCGCGTGCAGCCGGCGGATCACCTGTGCGGCGAATTTCGGCACGGCGTAGTCGATGAGGACGTCTGCCCCGGCGGCCTGCAGCAGATCGATCTGGGTGTCGATCGTCGCGTCGGTCGACTCGTAGGTGAGCTCCTTGACGATCATGCCCTTCTTGGCGCCCAGGCCCTCCTCGAAGGCGGTGATGCCGTCCTTGCCGCCGAGCGAGTTCTGCACGAGCACGCCGATGTGGGCGTCCGGCTTGGTCTGCAGGATGTAATGCGCGTCCACCAGACCCTCGGTGCGGTAGGAGGGCTGCCATCCCATGGTCCAGGGGAAATGCTTCGGATCATCCCAGCGGGCGCTGCCGTCCGCCACGAACAGCTGCGGGATGTGCCGCTCGTTGAGATACTTTTCCACCGCGGCGTTGGTGACGTCGCCGAGAGTCTGGAAGAAGAACGCCACCCCGTCATTCTCGACCAGGCGCCGGATCTGCTCGACCGTCTTCGGCGGGCTGTAGCCGTCGTCGCGGCTCAGCAGCGCGATCTTGCGCCCGTTGATGCCGCCCTGCTCGTTAACCATGGTGAAATAGGCCAGCTCGGCTCGGCCGATCGACCCGTAACTCGAGATCGGGCCGTTCTTATTCACCCAAGTTAGTCCTTGCCGCATTGCAGCATCGCAGGGCAGAGTTGCGCGTATGCCGGATGTGCCCGTTGCGATCTCCGTCGAAGACCTCGCGCGCGATCTGCTGGCGGCGACGGAGCGGGCGGCCGAGCGGCGGGCTGAGGATCCGTTCGGTGATCCGGTGCTGTCCATCGCGCTCGGCATCACCCGGCGGATGGACGATGGCGGCCTGACCGAGGAGGCGCTCGGCGCGCTGATCCGCCACTTGCGCGACCAGGCGTTCGCCGACCGGGCCAAACGCATTGCTGATTACGTCGGCGGCACCGATCGGGAGGCTAACGAGGCGGTGCTGGTGCGGCTGGCGCGGCACCTGCACCGGCCTGATCCCGCCGACAGCCCGGTGCGCTGGGCGGAGTATCGCGGCCAGGTGGAGCGGACCCGGTTCGCCGCGGTGTTCACCGCTCACCCCACCTTCGCGCTGCCGCCGGAGGTCAACCGGGCACTGGCGGAAGCCGCGTCCGGGGGTGAGCCGGCGCGCTCCTTCGCATCGCACCGGCCCGGGCCAGTGACGTTGCAGGCGGAGTTCGACCAGGCGGTCGCCGCGATCGGCAACGGGCGGGACGCGATCGACCGGCTCAACGCGGCGATGCTCGTGGTGGCGAAAGGCGCGTGGCCGGACCGCTGGACCGAGCTAGTGCCGCGCCCCGTGATCCTGTCGAGCTGGGTCGGCTACGATACCGACGGCCGCACCGATATCGGTTGGTGGCATACGGTTCGGTTGCGGCTGGCGATGAAGCAGCTGCAATTGCAACGGCTTCAGGCGCAGTTCGAGGCCGTGCCGGGAGGCGAGGCGCTGGTGGCACGCGCCGCCCGTGCGCTGGAGGCGGTGGCGGCGCAGATCGCCGCCTGTCCGGACCGCGAGGAGCCGCAGCGCGTCGCCCGGTTCGCACACGTGCTCGTCGACCGGCGCGAGGAGGCGCTGGTGTCGCCCGAGCCGCTGCTCGCACTGCTCGGCGAGGCGATCGCCCGCGCCGACGACGCGGTCGACGAGGCGGCCAAGCTGGCGCTCTGCGTTGCCCGCGCGGGGCTGGTGTCGCACGGGCTCTCGCTCGCCCACACGCACACGCGGCTGAACGCGGCGCAGATCCATAACGTGGTGCGCCAGCGGCTCGGCATTGCCGATCCGCCCGAGGAGCCGTCGCATCGCCGCGCGCTGTTGGCGGCGATCAACGCGGCACTCGACAAGGTGGAGCCGGTCGCGGTCGATTTCGGCTCGCTGATCACCGAGCGCGCCTCGGCGGCGCGGCTTATGATGACGGTGGCGCAGATCGTCAAGCACATCGACGGCGCCGCCCCAGTGCGCTTCCTCGTCGCCGAAACCGAGAGCGGCTACACCCTGCTCGCGGCGCTGTGGCTGGCGCGGCTGTTCGGCATCGAGCGGCACGTGGAAATCAGCCCGTTGTTCGAGACCGCCGAGGCGTTGGAGCACGGGGCTACCGTGCTGGAGGAGGCGCTGCGCTCGCCGCATTACCGCGCCTATCTGCGGCAGACCGGGCGGCTGGCGCTGCAGTTCGGCTACTCCGATAGCGGGCGCTACGTCGGCCAGCTTGCCGCCAGCTACCTGATCGAGCGGCTGCGGCTAAAAATCGCCGACACCCTGGCGCGCTTCGGCGTCAGCGGGGTCGAGGTGGTGCTGTTCGACACGCACGGCGAGAGCGTCGGGCGAGGCGGCCATCCGGGCTCGCTGAACGACCGGCTGAAATACCTCTCTCCCACCGCCAGCCGACAGGCGATGAACAAGGCCGGGCTCGCGGTGCGCGAGGAGGCGGCGTTCCAGGGCGGCGACGGCTACCTGCTGTTCGGCACGCCGGCCCTGGCGCTGGCGACCATCGCGCGCATCGCCGAGCACACGTTCCATCCGGCCGCCGGGCCGATCGAGGACCCGATCTACGCCGACCCCGATTTCGTCGCGGATTTCTTCGCCACCGTGCAGGCCGGGATGGAATTGCTGGTAGAGGATTCAGGCTACGCCGCGCTGCTCGGCGCGTTCGGGCCGGCGCTGATCGACCCCACCGGCTCGCGCCCCTCGGCCCGCCAGTCGGACGGGGTGGCGACGCGCATCGGCCATCCGCGCGAGCTGCGGGCGATCCCCAACAACGCCATCCTGCAGCAGATCGGCTGGTGCGCGAACACCTTGCAGGGATTGGGCGCGGCAGCCGCGCGACATCCGGAGACCTTCGCCGAGATGCGCGTCGCCAGCCGGCGGTTCCGCCGCGCCATCGATCTCGCTTCGCACGCGCTGGCGCATTCCGACCTCGACGTGCTGCGGGCGGTGACGTCCACGCTCGACCCGCGCTCCTGGCTCGACCGGGCGGCCAACACCCGCCGGCCGGGGCGGCGCGCGGCGCTGGTCGCGGTGGCGCGCTCGCTAGAGCGGCTCGACGTGTGGGCCGCCGTGCAGTCGATGTTCCGGCGCATCCAGTCGGACCATCTAGCGTTGCGGGTCGCCTGGCCCGACGCGCCGCGGATGCCGGCGCGGGAGGTGCTGCTGCATGCCGCGCGGCTCGCGTTGATCCAGAGGATCTGGCTGCTCGCCACTGAAATCCCAGACTTCTCGCCCCGGCACAACGTGACCCGCGCCATGCTGGACGCGGCGTTCCTGCGGCTCGACATCGAGCGTTCGCTGGCGCTGTTGACGGAGATTTTCCCCGCCTCGCCGGACCCGGCGGTGGAGGCCGACTACGCCGAGCCGCGCGCGCCGCGTGCCACCGAGGCGTATCGGCGCGAGCACGACGAGATCTTCGACCCGATCCGCCGGCTGTTCGCCCTGGTGCGCGAGATCGCCACCGCGGTGACGCACGAGGTCGGCGCCTTCGGCTGACGGCAAACTCGTTGCAACTCATGCCGTTCCTGGCCCATGCTTAAGGATTGGGACAAACGCCTGCGATCGACGCGGGCAAGATCCGGTGGTGCCATGAAGGCATACGAACCACGTGCGACACAGGACGACCGTGAACGGGGCTGGCGCATTTCGGGCCGATCGTCCGCGCTCGGCGGCACCGCATGGGCATTGGCGGTCGCGGTGGTCGCGGCGCTGGCAGTCGGCCTCTACTTCCTGCACGGCTGAGTGAGCGGGCTGAACCGCCTGACCGACGTGCCCGGCGTCGCGGTCGGGCACGCCACCGACCTTACGCTCGGCTCGGGCGTGACGGCCGTCGTGTTCGATCAACCGGCGGTTGCCTCGGTCGCAGTGCTCGGCGGCGCGCCGGGCGGCCGGGATACCGACCTGCTCGATCCGGCCATGACGGTCGAGCGGGTGGATGCCATCGTGCTGTCGGGCGGCTCGGCCTTCGGGCTGGACGCCGCCGGCGGGGTGCAGGCCGTGCTGCGCCAGGCGGGCCGGGGATTGCGGGTCGGCGGCGACACGGTGGTGCCGATCGTGCCGCAGGCCATCCTGTTCGATCTCTTGAACGGCGGCGACAAGGCCTGGGGCCGGGTCTCGCCGTACTGGGAGATGGGTTACGCGGCGGCCACGGCCGCAACCGGCGCCGCGTTCGCACTCGGCAGCGTCGGCGCCGGCACCGGTGCGACGACGGCGACGGTGAAGGGCGGCCTCGGCTCGGCCAGCACGATCGCCGCCACCGGCCATTTGGTCGCCGCATTGGTGGCGGTGAACGCGCTCGGGTCGCCGTTGCTGGGCGACGGGCCGCATTTCTGGGCGGCCCCCTACGAACAGGCGGCCGAGTTCGGCGGCCTCGGCTGGCCCTCGCGGGTCGGGCCGGAGCATCTCGCCTTGCGCGTCAAGGGCGGCGGCGGCACCAGCACGACGATCGGCGTCGTGGTCACGGACGCGGCGTTGACCAAGGCGCAAGCCAAGCGGCTCGCGGTGATGGCGCATGGCGGCCTGGCCCGCGCCGTGCTGCCCGCGCACGCCGCACTCGACGGCGACACCATGTTCGCCGCCGGAACGGGCGCGCGCGCCCTCGACGACCCGGCCCGTGACCTGACCGCGCTAGGCCACGCGGCGACCTTGGCGATGGCGCGCGCGGTCGCGATCGGCGTCCATGCCGCGACCGCGTTGCCGGTGCCCTCGGCCCAACCAGCCTGGCGCGACCGGTTTCCCGGTCCGGGCCACAGGAAGGTTTGATGGCTCCTTCCCCAACCGATCTGAAGCTTTCTAGGCAGACCGCGCAACCGTTAGGCGGTGCTTGCGTCTGTCTCGGGCAGGGAGCGATGCACCTCCCTCCGGCTCACCTGTTTGGAGAACGAGAACAATGAAACGCTTGGCTCTTGGCCTCGCGGCTGCCTGCTTCGCCGGTGGCATCGCCGCGGCACAGACCAGCACGCCCGGCTCCGGCGCCCCGGCCCCCGGCGCCCCGGCCCCGGGCGCCCCGACCGGCGCCAGCACCGGGACGACCGGCACCGGGACGAAAACCGGCACGTTCGGGTTGCCTCGGCAGAACGGGCAGGCCGCAGCGGCCGGCGACAACAACCAGGCAATCGCGACCACCAACGCGAACGCCAGCCAACCGGCGCACGGATCGAACAGCTTCACCGCCGCTCAGGCGCGGGGGAAAATTCAGGACAAGGGTTTCGCCAACGTGACCGACCTCAAGAAGGACGATGGCGGGGTTTGGCGCGGCAAGGCGCAGAAAAACGGCCAGACCGTGAACGTCTGGCTCGACTACAAGGGCAACGTTGGTCAGTAACCCGCTCAACGCAGGAGAAATCACATGGCCACACGAACGATGGCGCGAATCTACGACAACTATGACGACGCCTCTCAGGTCGTCAGCGCCCTGGAAACCTCCGGGGTCCCGCATTCGGACATCAGCATCGTCTCCAATGACGCGAAGCACCGGGCTGCCGAGGCCGCCGGGACGACGCACGCCGGAAGCGGCGCCGGCGCCGGCGCCTCCCTCGGCACCATCATCGGCGGCGGCGCGGGGCTGCTCGCCGGCATCGGCGCGCTCGCCATCCCCGGCGTGGGACCGGTGGTCGCGGCGGGATGGCTGGTCGCCACGCTCACGGGTGCCGGTGTCGGCGCTGCGGCCGGCGGCTTGATCGGCGGCCTTACGGGCGCCGGCGTGAGCGAGGACGAGGCGAACGTGTACGGCGAGGGGGTGCGTCGCGGCGGCACCCTGGTGACCGTGCGCACGGACGATACCCAGGCCGACAAGGTGCAGACGATCATGCACCAGCACAATCCGGTGGATTGGCAGACGCGCGGCGCCGAGTATCGCCAAGCCGGCTGGAACCGCTTCGACCCGGCCGCCGAGCCGTATGCCCCGTCGGCTGCAAGCTCGACACTCCCAGGCACCGCGGCGACCGAAGCCGAGGCCGACCGCCTCAGTAGCGGCGGCCGGTTGTAACTCTCGCTGAATCGGTAAGCGCCGCCATGGCCGACACGTCGGTCATGGTGGCGCCCAGCCTTTAGCGTCAGGGCACGGCGAGCAGCCGGCCTGCTTTGGGCAAACCGTCGGCGGCGGATAGGTCGGCGAGAAGGCTAGCGATTGCGGGCGGCGACAGTATTCTAGTCGCGTTGGCTGCGCAGTCGCGGAACTTCGCTTCGAGCTGCCCGTCGCTGAGCGGGCGCTGTGGCGAACCAAGTGGGATGTCCGTCTCACGCGCCACCTCACGGCCGTCGGAATGGCTCACGTTGAGATGCGCCCAGTCGCGTGGCCGGTTGTCGGCGGCAGCCCGGCCGCTGATCCGCGCGGCGAGTGCCAGCACCTCCGGGTCGTCGAGGCGCGACAGATCCTCGATCGCGACCCGTCCGCGCAGGAGGGCAATGGCGGTGAGGAAGGGCAGCGCGAATTGCGCCTCGACGATCTGCGTCGGCCGCGCGCGATGCGGGCCGTCTTCGAACTGTTCGCGACATATCGCAGGATCGAGCGTCACCGTGGCGGTCGCCACGTCGTCACCTCGTTTGATGCCCAGTTCGCCCCGTGCGTGGATTGCGGCATCGAGCAGCGCATGCAGCGGACGTCCGCACGGATAGGGCTTGAAACTCACTTCGTCGCCACGGAACGCTTGGCCGATTTCGTCGGTCAGCGGCACAAGGTCGTAGCCGCCGGGCTGGTAGAGCGCGAAGAAGCCGAACCGTCCGGCGAACGTGCCTGTGGTGCCGGTAAAGCCGTCGGCGGCGAGCAGCGCGGAGAACACGCCGTCGCGCGCCGCCTGCCCGGCCTGCAGCCGCTTGGTCAGCGCCCCGTCGACGATGCACTGACGGCTGCCCGAGGCGAGGCTGAGCGCGATGCCGAGCGCATGTTCCATCCGCGCCGCATCCAGGCCGATCAGCTTGCCCGCAGCGGCAGTGGCCCCGAACACGCCGATTGCCGCCGTGCGATGCCAGCCGCGATCGACGGTCGCGGCCAGTGCGATGCGGCACGAGACATCGAGCCCGAGCGCCACGGCGAGCACGAGGTCGCGCCCCGTCGCGCCGCGTAGTTCGGCCGCGGCGAGGCTGGCAGCGAGGACCGCGACGCCGGGGTGGATCGAGCCGCCGTGGTCGAGCGTGTCGTCGTAGTCGAGCGCATGGCCCATCGCGGCATTGATCAGCGCCGCTTCCGGCGCGGGCAGGCGCAGGCCGTGCAGCAGCACGCCGGCCTCCTCGCGGCCGCCCCGGTGCGCGGCGAGCTTCAACAGGGTCGCGATCCCCGGCGCGGCGCTGCCGCCGAGCATGCAGCCGAACGTGTCGAGGATGTCGCGCTTCGTGGCAGTGATCGTGGCGTCCGGGAGGTCGTCGAAACCGATGGCGCAGACGTGGGCGGCGAGCGTGCTTGCGGGATCGACGGTCAAGGCGACGGCTCGCCTGTCCAGAAAAAAACGGCGCCGATCATCTTTGCAAGCTCCCCGCGACTCACGTCGCCAACGATGCTCAAGGTGGTCCTTAGTGCGACGCCAGCGCCGGCTGTCCGGTCGAAGCGTACATCATCATACCACGTTGACGGGCGCTCTCCCAGCGAGGCACGTACGGTAACGACCGAGCGGAACAGCAAGCCTTGCAGGTTCGCTTTCCGAATCGTCGAGGTTCATACGTAAATGGCCTGCCATGTGGTTCGCCCGGTCTTGACCGTCGTCTTGCGGCCGGCCTGGAGGAGGCAGCTCGATCTTGCCTGCCTGATTCTCGCGAGCGTTATCGTATCGGTCCAGTTCCTCCGGCTCCACGCGGTGATCGCCCCGTCCGCAGCACCCGACATGGCTTTTCTGCGCGATCCGCACGCAACGCCGACCGCCGAAATGGCTTGGTGGGCCTGGTGGGATCAGGGTTTCTATCAAAGGGCAGCGGTCGCCTGGGCCAACGGGGTCACCGATCCCGTATTCCACTACTACCTGCCTGGTTATCCGCTGCTCGGCGCGGCCTTTGTGCACGTCACCCCGGCGGATCCCTTCCTGTTGCCGGATCTCGCCTCGTTCCTCGGCACGCTCTGGCTGTTTTGCAGCGTGGCCTCGCGCCTCCTCGACGACGTGCCGCTGCGTATCCCGGTGGCTTGCGGTTTATTCGTCGCAAGTTCCGTGTTTTCGTCGCGGGTCCTCTGGTCCTGGGTGGTGCCGTGGACGACCACTCCGGAAACGCTCTGCATCTTCGGCGCACTGCTCGGAGCGACGAGGCTGGTCGAAGGAGGCCAACCCCGGGATGCCTTTCTGACCGGTCTGGCAACCGCTGCGATCGCCGGGTTCCGGCCGGCGGACGCGGGGATGGCTGGCCTGGCGATCTGTGTCGTCACGGGGCCGACGCTTCTTGCGCGCCGTGGGCGCCTTGCAAGCAGCCTCGCGGCAGCGGTGGGCGGTGCGCTGATACCGCTGCTGGTCTTCGGGGGCGCCTACTTCGCAACCTGGGGCACGAGGCTGAGCAGCTACTTGGCTCTATCCGGTCGGATCGGGTTCGAACCAAGGCTGTTGGCGCTCCGTTGGGTGACGCTGATGATCGACCCGCGGCCGCTTTATCCGGACGGTCACGGCTTGGCCGAGGTGTTCTTCTGGATATTGCCGGGCTTCGCGGGCATGGCCGCAACGCTTGTCACGGTGCGCTACGCTGTCTCCCCCCTCCACCGGCTCGTCATTGCGATGCTGGTCGGCGACATCGTCCTGTTCCTCATCTATCGCGACCTGCATCCGACTGGCCTGTGGCGATTCTCGAACTATCATTACTTCAAGTGGACGCTTCCATTGTTCGCTCTGTATGCTGTTCGTCTCCTCCCCACGATGATCAACCGGAACAGGCGCAGACCCCTGGCCATCGCCGCAGCGTGCCTGACAATCCCGGTGCTGTTCTGCTGGCAAGCCGGCATCTCACCGATTGGGACCCTGCAGGCCGACAAAGAGGGGCCGACGGTCACGATCGGATCGGGCCTCCGTCCGATCAGCTCCATGATAATAGTCCCGGGCCACGGCCCCAGCGGACCGCCTGTCGTTGAAGGGAGCGCCGTGGCGGCAAGTGGGAGGGTGCTGCGAGATAGTTATGACTTCGTCATTTACGGCACGAAAGAGGCTATGCGCATCGTTCCGCTGCGGCCGCTGCCATCGGAACCGACTACCTTCGGCTTTTCCAGCGGAACATACTTGAATCGGGAATTCACGCCCATACTCGCGCGGCAAACTATCACGTGGGGTCTGCCTTTCTGGTTGGCGGCCGACACGTATGCACAGCAGACGTTAATCGTCCGATGACCGGCCAGCCGGGTCGGGCGCAGGAAGCTGGCCATCGCGGTGCGCCCGGGTCGGTCCTCGGCGAAGGCGACGTCGAGCATCCAATGCTGATTGTTCTCGATCGTCCAGTTCGCTCGCGCGACGCGCAGCGCCAGTGCCTGGAGACTTCAGAGAATCCAAATCAGCCTGCGCCGCTACCCCGTGTCGCCAAATGCGATTCCCCTGCCCGACGGGCCCGTCGGGGGAGGGTTGGTGAGGGCGCTAGCCGACCGCGTGCAGCGAGGGCCGCTTCTCCGCGCCGGTTGCGCGGTAGATCTTGAGATAGTCGGCGGCCATCCGCCTGGCGGTGAAACGGTCCTCGAACCGCGCACGCACGCCGGCGCGCTTGATCTGACCGAGCCGGTTCACCCCGGCGACCGCCCCGGTCTCGTCCTCGACAATGAAGCCGGTCACGCCGTCCTCGACGATCTCCGGCACCGAGCCGCGATTGAACGCGATCACCGGCGTGCCGCATGCCATCGCCTCGATCATCACCAGGCCGAACGGCTCGGGCCAGTCGATCGGCAGCAGCAGCCCGACGGCGCCGCTCAGGAAGGCCGCCTTGTCGCGGTCGCCGATCTCGCCCACCAGCTCGACGCCGGGGCCGTCCGCCAACGGACGGATGACCTCCTCGAAATACGCCTGGTCGACCCGGTCCACCTTGGCCGCGATCTTGAGCGGGATGCCGGCCTTGCGCGCGATGCGGATGGCCCGATCGGGGCATTTCTCCGGGCAGATCCGGCCGAGGAAGGCGAGGTAGCCGGGCTCCACCGGCTGCGGCATGAGCAGGTCCTCCGGCAGGCCGTGCAGGACGGTGCCGACGAAATGCGCTTGCGGCAGCGGGCGGCGCTGCGCCTCCGAGATCGACACGACCGGCGTCCGATCGAACGCGGCGAACACCGGCTGCAACTCGGGCAAGTCGAGCCGCCCGTGCAACGTGGTGACGAACGGCGTCGGCTGACGGCTGAACAGCGAGAATGGCCAGTAGTCCAGGTGGAAGTGCAGTATGTCGAAATCGGCGGCGCGCCGCCGCACCGTCTCCAGCATCAGCATGTGCGGCGCCACCGAATCCCGCACCCCGGGGTCGAGCCGCAGCGCGCGCTCGCAAGCCGGCTCGAGCGCCGCGTCCGTCACGGAATCGCCGCTGGCGAACAACGTCACATCATGGCCGAGAGCCACAAGCTCGTCGGTCAGAAAAGACACGACGCGTTCGGTGCCGCCGTAGAGCTTTGGCGGAACGGCTTCATACAATGGCGCGATCTGGGCAATGCGCATGGTCGGCTCTCGGCTCCGTGATTGTCGATCTTAGTGCAACGCAGCAATTGCGGCAAAATCGGGGCGGAGCCGCCGTAGAGTCGCTGCGATCGGGGTGTTTAACGCGAGCATGGAACCAGCGGTGGCGCGTGACGTCATCGTCACGTCCGCCGAACAGTCGATATCAGAGCGCCGGAGACACTCGCATGGATAGCGCCTCACCACCTGCCGCGGCGACCATCGGCACGACGCACCCGGTTGCGTTCATCTGGCGTTACGTCCGCCAGCACCCCGTTGGGCACGCCATCATCATGGTTTCGGTGCTGGCTGCGGTGGGCTGCGCCATCGGCTCGCAATACGCCGTGAAGTTCCTGGTGGACGTGCTCTCGCATGGGCCGGGCGGCCCGGTCTGGACGGCATTCGGCCTGCTCGCCGGTTTGATCGCGGCGGACAACGTGTTCTGGCGCGTCGGCGGCTGGACGGCCAGCTACAGCTTCGTCTCCGTAACCGGCGCCTTGCGGCGCGACCTGTTCCGCCATCTCACCGGCCACGCGCCGTCCTATTTCGCGGACCGCTCGCCCGGCACCTTGGCCAGCCGCATCACCGCAACCGCCAATGCCGTGTTCACGGTGGAAAGCGCGTTCGCCTGGAACGTGCTGCCGCCTTGCATCGCGGTGGCCGGCGCCGTCGTCGTGCTCGTCACCATAAGCCCGGTGATGGCGCTCACCGTGGTCGCGATCGCCGCCGTGCTCTGCTCCATCATCGCTCGGATGGCGGTGGCAGGCCGCGACCGACATCACGCCTACGCCCGCGAGGCTGCCGCGGTCGACGGCGAGCTGGTGGACGTCATCAACAACATGACGCTGGTGCGCGCGTTCGGCGCCACGTTGCGCGAGCGCGAGCGCTTCGGCGGCCGCGTGGAGCGCGAGATGAGCGCCCGCGGAACCAGCCTCCGCTACCTCGAGAAGCTGCGCGTGTTCCATGCCTCGACCACGGCGGTGCTGACGGCGGGGCTGCTCGCCTGGGCCATCCTGCTGTGGCGCGCGGGCCTGGCCAGCACGGGCGACGTGGTGCTCGTCACCACGATGGGCTTCACCATCCTGCACGGCACGCGCGATCTCGCCGTGGCCCTGGTCGACGTCACCCAGCATGTCGCCCGGTTGTCCGAAGCGCTGAACACGCTGCTCGTGCCGCACGCGATGCGCGATGCCGAGCATGCGCAGGCTCTGCCTTCCGCCCGCGGCGAGGTGGCCTTCGACGCCGTGCGGTTCGCTTACGGCGGGGCGGGGGCGGTGCTGCGCGACGTAAGCCTGCATATCCAGCCGGGCGAGCGCGTCGGCCTGGTGGGTCGATCGGGCTCTGGCAAGTCGACCATCCTCGGCTTGCTGCAGCGCTCGCGGGACGTGCAGGACGGGCGCATCACCATCGACGGCCAGGATATCGCGACATTGCGCCAGGACAGCCTCGCCGATGCGATCTCGGTGGTGCCGCAAGACGTGATGCTGTTTCACCGCTCGGTGCTGGACAACATCCGCTACGGCAAGCCCGACGCCACGGATGACGAGGTGCAAGCCGCCGCCGCCGCTGCCGGTTGCGACTTCATCCCGGGGCTCTCCGAGGGGTTCGACACGATCGTCGGCGACCGGGGCGTGAAGCTCTCCGGCGGCCAGCGGCAGCGCCTCGCGATCGCCCGCGCCTTCCTGCGCGACGCGCCGATCCTGCTGCTCGACGAAGCGACGTCGGCGCTCGACAGCGAGAGCGAGTTCGCGGTGCAGCGCGCGCTCGATCACCTGATGACCGGACGGACGGTCATCGCGGTGGCGCATCGCCTGTCCACCTTGCAGGATTTCGATCGCATCCTGGTCATGGACGCCGGCCGCATCGTGCAAGACGGCCCGCCCGGGGTGCTCGAGCGGACGGACGGACCGTATCGCGAACTGTTGCGGCGACAGTCCTTCCACGTGGTCGAGGGAGGTGGAGGCGCGCCGGCGGAGGCGAGGGCGGAGGCGGCGTGAATGCCGCGGTGCTTACGGGGGCATTGGCCGGCGGCGCTCAGGAGCCTCCCGGCCACCGCTCGGCGTAATACGACGACGCCTCCCGAGAGGCAGGCGCTAGCTGTCAGAAGCCCTCGCGCTCAAGCCGCTTGCGCTCCAGCTTGCGGGCCCGGCGCACCGCTTCGGCCGCCTCGCGGGCGCGGCGCTCGGACGGCTTCTCATAGTGCCGCCGCAGCTTCATCTCGCGGAAGATGCCCTCACGCTGCATCTTCTTCTTCAGCGCCTTCAGCGCCTGATCGACATTGTTGTCCCGAACGAGAACCTGCACTTGGCCGTCGTCTCCTCTCGCATGACCGGCCCCGACAAGGGCCAACGGTTGAAGCCCGTCGCCGGACGCTCCGACACGGGGAGCACTTCTATAGCATGGGTTGGCGGGCTCGCCAAACCGGTCGCGTCATGGCCATCCTCGCTTTGAACGTGCGACGGTCCCGGTTTACTGCGCCGTAGCCGGGCCGGGCACCGCCCCGGCGCCGGGCTTGACCGTCCCGTCGGGTTGCGGGACGGCCACCGGCGCCACGATGACCGGGGCGACGCCCTCCCGGCTGCCGATGCCGAGCTGCTCGGCGCTCGACCGTGTCACATCGACCGTCCGCCCGTCGACATAGGGGCCGTGGTCCTCGACCGTGACCACCGCGGTCTTGCCGTTGGCGAGATTGGTAACTTTTTCGCAACCGTGCCGAGCGGCAGTGTCTTGCTTGCGGCCGCGTGCGTGTCGTGATCGAGCCGGCGACCGTCCGCCATGCGCCGGCCCTGGAATTGGGGCGCGTAAACCGACGCCTTGCCGGCCTGCTTGCGCCCGCTACGATCTTCGACGAAACGGCGACCGTGCGGCGGCGGCTCGGGCGGCTTGCGGGCGAGATCATGGGCCGCTTTCTGCACCTGCGGATTGTTGGTATCGATCGAAACTTCTTGGGGCTGTGCCGGATCGCTCCGCGCCACCAGTGCGTGCATTGTTAGGGCTGCGGCGCAACCCAGTAGTGGAGCGAGTTTCGCCATCCTGATTTCCTTGCAAGCGGAACAACCGCTTGACGCGCGAAACCCGGTTGGGTTCTCATTTCGGCAACGACAAAAAAAGATCTCGGGCCGATCGGCTATCCGCCTCGCCTGCGCGGCGACGGGGTTCGCGTCGGGTTCACGCCCGGCTTGACCGCGCTGCCCCGGCTTTCCCGCTCGGTGCCGAACCCACTCAGGATCGATTCGGCCGTGGCGAACGTGTCGGCGAGCGCGATGCCCCTGTCGGTGATGCGGAACTCGCGCATCGCCGGATCGAACGAACTGCCGCGCACCTTGATGATCGAGAACAGCCGATGCAGCCGCGCGCGATACTCGGCGAAGCGCATCAGCACCATGTTGTCGACAACCACGGAGACGCCCGGCACGGGTACGACCACTTCGGGGCCGACGAGGTTCGGCGTTTCCGCGGTGTAGACCGTCGTCACGCCCATGGTGCGCAGTTCGTTGACCAGGGCCGTGAACACGCGCCCCGCCCGCGCGGGAGCGTCGGCTGCTTCGACGTAGCCGCCTAGCCCGTCCACGAACAGCCGCTTGACCTTGCGCCGGCGGACGGCCTCGAGCAGTTGGCCGCCGAGATCGTCTAGGATCTGCCCCGTAGTCGGCTTCCAGATCATCTCCAGGACGCCGCGACCTGCCGCTTCGGCGAGATCGAGGCCGAGGGTGGCGGCGTTCTGCACCAGCCGTTCGGGCATTTCGTAGAAGCCGAAGTGCAAGCCGGGCTCTTCCGGGCTCGACCGCGACAGGAAATGCGTGCCCAGGACCGTCTTGCCGGCGCCCGACGCGCCCAGCAGCAAGGTGGTCGTCCCCGCCGGCAGCCCGCCGCCGAGCATCTCGTCGAGGGTCGGCACCCCGACCGAGAGCCGCCCGCTGGAGCCCGTGTCCTCGTCGGATGGCTGCTGACGCATGGCCTCGATCCGCGGATAGGCGACGATGCCGTTATCGGTGATGCGAAACGGGTGGACGCCGCCCAGGCAAGCCGACCCGCGCGACTTGAGCACCTCGAGCGTTCGTTGCGTGTCCTCGCCCCGATGGGTGTCGTGCAGCGCGATGGCGCCATCCGCGATTGCATGGGCGCCGACGTGGCGGTTCGGCCGGAGACCGCCGTCGAGCAGGAGCGCCAGGCGGCCCGGGCCCGCCACGTGGTCCTGCAATCCGTGGATGAACTTGCGGAGCGCCTGGTCGGAGCCGCTGGCTTCGTCGGAGGGCAGCAGCAGCCCGTCGACCACGAGCAGCGTCGCGCCTTGCCGCAGCAGCTCCCGGCGTATCTGATCGAGCAACGCCGCGGGACCGCCTGCTTCCAGCGTGTGGAGCGCGCTGATGTAGTAGACGTGCTGCGGCACGGCGGCGGGGTCGTAGAAGCGCAAGGCAGCCAGGCTGCGCAGCAGGCGGGCATGGCTTTCGGCGAGGAGGGTGACGTAGAGCGCCTTGCCGCCCTGTTCGGCATGGCGGAAGCACACTTGGTTGGCGAGGATCGTCTTGCCTGTGCCCGACGCACCCTGGACGATGTAGACGCCGCCGGAGAGAAATCCGCCGAGCAGGATCCGGTCCAGACCGGGGATGCCGCTCGGAATTCTTTCCGCCGGGAGGATGTCGGCTTCGTCGGTCATCCTCACCTCCTGCGGCGTCACGGCGTCACGGCGTCACGGCGTCACGGCGTCACGGCGTCACGGCGGCCACGCGCCGGCCTCTGCCGACGACGTTGGTCTGCGCTTCGCAGCCTGAGCCCGCAAGGGGAGGGGCTTTCTTCACCGCCTCCCTTGCCGGAGGAGGGTCGCTATTCCGAGTTCCGCGCCAAGGCCCGTTCCACGGCGCGGGCATACACCGCCGCCCCGTACGGCGTGGCGGCGTCGTTGTAGTTGTACGTCGGGCTGTGCGCCGGCCCGCTGTCGCTGCCCTGGCCGACCAGGATGTAGGCGCTGGGCACGCGCTCGGCCATGAAGCTGAAATCTTCCGAACCCATGGAGGGCGGGTTGTCGCGCTTGACGTTCGCCTCGCCGACCAGCTCGGCGGCGGTGTCGGCGAACGCCGTCGCCTGCGCCACGTCGTTGTTCAGCGCGGCGAAGATCAGCCGGAAATCGACCTCCGCGGTCGCGCCGAAGCCGGCCGCCACGCCCTCGGCGACGCGCCGAAGCCGCTCCTCGATCAGCCCCATCGTCTCGGTCTCGAACGCCCGCGCGGTGCCCGAGATCCTCGCGGTCATCGGGATCACGTTGTAGGCGTCCCCCGCATGGACCTGCGTGACGCTCAGCACGGCTGTCGCCGAGGGCCGGACATTACGCGCGATCACCGACTGCAGCGCCGAGATGATCTGCGACGCGGCCAGCACGGGATCGACGCTCATCTGCGGGTGTGCGCCGTGCGCGCCCTGGCCGCGCACGGTGATGTCGAAGAACGCCCCGCCGCTGGCCGCGCGTCCCGGGGCGATCGCATACTTGCCCACCGGCAGGCCGGTGCGGTTGTGGATCGCGAAGATCGCATCGCACGGGAACCGCTCCAGCAGCCCGTCCTTCAGCATCGCCAGCGCGCCGCCGACGCCCTCCTCGGCAGGCTGGAAGATGAAGTTCACCGTCCCGTTGAAGCGCCGGGTCTCGGCGAGGTAGCGCGCGGCGCCGAGCAGCATCGTGGTGTGGCCGTCATGACCGCACGCGTGCATCACGCCCCGCGTGCCGCTGCGATACGGCACGTCGTTCGCCTCGTCGATCGGCAGCGCGTCCATGTCGGCGCGCAATCCGACCGCGCCTGGCCCGTTGCCGGAGCGCAGCACGCCGACCACGCCCGTCACGCCGACGCCGCGGTGCACCTCGATGCCCCATCCTTGGAGCTTGCGGGCGACAACCTCGGCGGTGCGATGCTCCTCGAGCCCGAGCTCCGGGTTGGCGTGGATGTCGTGCCGGATCGCGTCGAGCTCGGCCGCGTAGCCTCGGATGTGGTCGAGTGCGCTCATCAAGTCCTCCGTACGTTCCAGAACACGAACTGCCCCGGGATGATGCCGGTGATATCGCGTCGGCACGCCGTGCGGTAGAAATACTGCCCGCCCGGGATGTAGGGCACCTGGTCGAGCGCGGCGCGCTGCAGCTCGGCGGCGACGCGCTTCTGCGAGGCGAGGTCGGGCGCTTCCAGCCAGGCGTCGATCTGCGACTGCACTGGCGGCAGGTCGGGCCAACCGAACCATGCCTTGGCACCATTCGAGCGCAAGGTCTGGTTGGTCACCGGCGTCGCCACGTCGAGCCCGGCCCAGCCGGTGAAGAAGATGTTCCAGCCGCCCTTGTCAGGCGGCTCCTTGCTGGCGCGGCGCTGCACCAGGGTGCCCCAATCCATCGTCGCCTGCTCTACGGTCATGCCGAGCTTCTGCATCATGTCGAGCGCCACCGCGCATTCGGCATTCAGCACCGCCTGGTCGGACGGGACCATCAGCACGATGTGTTCGCCCTGGTAGCCGGCGTCGCGCATCGCCAGCTTCAGCGTCGCCGTGTCGCGCTTCTTGCCGGTGATCTTGTCCATGCCGGCGTCGCTCGCCATCGGCGTGCCGGGCGGGAAGATGCCGACGCCGTCGTGCCACATCTTTGCGTCGGTCCCGGCGGCCGCCGTCATCAGATCGGCCTGCGATGTCGCCTCCAGCAGCACGCGACGCACGGCCACCTTGTCGAACGGCGCATGCAGGTGATTGAGCACGCCGGTGCTCACCGTGCCGAGCGGGCCGGTCGCCTCGGTGCGGATGGCGCTGCTGCGCCCGAGCATCGGCAGCAGGTCGTTCGGCGGGTTCTCAATCGACCTCGCCGTTCTCGAGTGCCGCGGACGCGGTGCCGGGATCGGGCATCACGCGCCACTCGACACGGTCGAAATGCACGATCTTCGGCCCGGCGAGCCAATCCGGCTGGCCGCCGTCGCGCGGCTTGTAGTCAGGGTTACGCGCGTAGGCGACGAGGCTGCCGACAACGCGGTCGCCGGGGAGGAAGCGGAACGGGCCGCTGCCGACGACCTCCTTCACGGGCTGATAGGGGTCGGTCGCCGCCAGCCGCTCGGGCATCACCACCAGCGCCGGCGGCCCGCTCTTGGCGAGGCAGTCGAGCACCAGGCTGAACGGGCGCGTGAGGCGGATGGTGAACCGCCGGTCGTCCGGCGCGCCCATCTCGGCGACGCGCGCCATCAGCGCCTGGCCCATCGGGTCGCGCGCCGCCCAGCGTTTTATGGAGGCAACGCAGTCCCGCCCGCGCACCGGCTCGCCGTCGTGGAATCCCAGGCCGTCGCGCAGGGTGAAGGTCCAGAGCTTGCCGTCGTTCTCGAGCGTATGGCCCTCGACCATCTGCGGCTGCGGCTGCAGTTTGCTGTCGATGCCGTAGAGCTGGTCCCACACCATGAACGCGTGAAAGCGCGTGATGTAGGCGGTGGTCATCACCGGGTCGATGACGGTGAGGTCGGCCTGGGGCACGTAGCGTAGCACGCGCGCGGCGCCGCCGGGATCGGCCGCCTTGGCCGTGCGTGCGGCCCCAAGCGCGGCCACGCCGCCGAGGAAGGTTCGTCGCTGCATGGGGCCGGTCTCCTCTAAGGTGGGGGCGGAGCCGGGCGACTGGCGCGCGTCCGATGCGGACGTCTTGACCGCAGCCAAGCAGCAAGCGCGCTTGGGATCAAGGCTTCGCTTTCGCGTGAGCCGTTTGGCGCATAGACTGTCGAAACGAGACGGCCACGGAGCCGCTGCCGAAAGGAAAACGAAACGCCATGATCCGCCGACGCTCGCTGCTGACCGCTACCGCCGCTGCCGCCTTCGTTCCCGCCGCACCGGCGATCCTGCGAGCCGACGAGATGCCGGGCGTCACCGCCACCGAGATCCGCCTCGGCAACACGATGCCGTACAGCGGCCCGGCCTCCGCCTACGGCACCATCGGCAAGGCCGACGCCGCCGTCTTCCGCATGGCCAACGACATGGGCGGCTTCGCTGGCCGCAAGGTGAGCTTCATCTCCTACGACGACGGCTATAGCCCGCCCAAGACCGTGGAGCAGACCCGCCGGTTGATCGAGCAGGATGAGGTCGCGTGCCTGTTCAACTGTCTCGGCACCGCGACCAACACGGCGGTGATGAAATACACCAACCAGAAGAAGGTGCCGGACCTGTTCGTCTCCACCGGCGCCGACAAGTGGGGCGACTACAAGGAGCGCCCGTGGACGATGGGCTGGCAGCCGAGCTACGTCACGGAAAGCCAGATCTACGCCAAGTACATCCTCAAGGTGAAGCCTGACGCGAAGCTCGGCATCCTCTTTCAGAACGACGATTTCGGGAAGGACTACCTGACCGGCTTTCGTGACGTCCTGAAAGACCGGTTCGACAAGATTGTCACGCTATCCTCCTACGAAACCAGTGATGCGACCGTCGATAGCCAACTCATCAGCTTGCAGAACGCCGGCGTCGACGTGCTGGCGACGATCGCGACGCCGAAATTCGCGGCGCAGGCGATCCGCAAGGTGGCCGAAATGAACTGGAAGCCGATGCACGTCCTGTCGAATGTGTCGGTATCCGTCGGCGCGGTCATCGATCCTGCGGGCCCCGCCAATGCAGTCGGCATCATCAGCTCCACCTACGGCAAGGACCCCACCGACCCGCGTTGGGACAACGACGCCGGCATGAAGCAATGGCGCGCCTTCATGGCGAAATACTATCCGGACGGCGACGTGAAGGACGCAGGCAACACCTTCGGGTTCGGCGTCACGCTGACCATGATGCAGGTGCTCAAGCAGTGCGGCAACGACTTCTCGCGCGGAAACCTGATGAAGCAGGCGGCCAGCCTCGACATCGAGAGCCCGATCCTGCTTCCCGGCATCCGGGTCAAGACCAGCCCGACCAACTTCCACCCGATCCGTGCGCTCCAGCTCATGCGATGGAACGGCAAGACCTGGGAGCCGTTCGGCGACATCATCGAGTCTGCCTCCAGCTGACGGGCAAGCCGTCCCGGCCGCGCGGACAAAGCGATTTTCCGTCGCTTTATGCCGCGTGGCTGGCCTAAGCTCTTTCCAGGCCCGGAACAGGGCCGCTACAGGGAAAGGGAAGATGTCCATGCTCCGCCGGAGGACCGTGCTCAGGGTTGCCGCCGCAGCCGCGTTCGTCCCCGCTTCACCCGCCATCTTGCGCGCCGAGGATACGACCGGCGTCACCGCCGCCGAGATCCGCGTCGGCAACACCATCCCGTACAGTGGCCCGGCCTCGGCCTACGGCACGATCGGCAAGGCCGACGCGGCAACCTTCCGCATGGTCAACGACATGGGCGGCTTCGCGGGGCGAAAGGTCAATTTCATCTCCTACGATGACGGCTACAGCCCGCCCAAGACGGTCGAGCAAATGCGCCGGCTGATCGAGGAGGACAAGGTCGCCTGCCTGTCCGGCACGCTCGGGACGCCGACCAACTCCGCGATCGTGAAGTACGTGAACCAGAAAAAAGTGCCGCACCTGTTCCTGGCGACCGGCGCCGACAAGTGGGGCGAGTACAAGGAGCATCCGTGGACGATCGGTTGGCAGCCGAGCTACGTCACCGAGTCGCAAGTCTATGCCCAGTACATCCTCAAGCAGAAATCCGATGCCAAGATCGGTATCCTCTATCAGAACGACGATTTCGGTAAGGACTACCTGCGCGGCGTCAAGGATATTCTGAAGGAGCGGTTCGACAGCCTGGTGACGACAGCCTCGTACGAGGTGACGGACGCGACGATCGACAGCCAGCTCGTCAGCCTGCAATCGGCCGGCACGAACGTGCTGATGACCATCGCCTCGCCGAAATTCGCCGCTCAGTCGATCCGCAAGGTGGCGAACATGAGCTGGAAGCCGCTGCATATCCTCTCAGGGGTGTCGGTCTCGGTGGGTGCGGTGATGCTGCCGGCCGGCGCCGACAACGGCATCGGCATCGTCAGTTCGGGCTACCTGAAGGATCCGACCGACCCGCGCTGGGATAACGACGCCGGCATGAAGGAGTGGCGGGCTTTCATGGCGAAATACTATCCCGACGGCGACCTCAAGGACGCCGGCAACGTCTCCGGCTACGGATTGTCGCTGACCACGGCGCACGTCCTCAAGGCGTGCGGCAACGATCTGTCGCGGGAGAACATGATGAAGCAGGCGACCAGCCTGCGCGATCTCGACAACCCGACCCTGCTGCCGGGCATCCGCATCAACACGAGCCCGACCAACTACCACCCGATCCGCCAGCTCCAGCTCATGCGGTGGACCGGCAAGACCTGGGAGCTGTTCGGCGACATCATCCAAGGCGTCTCCGCCTGAGCGCCGGGGGGTTGTCCGCGGCGCTCTGGCACTAGCAAGGAGGATAAGCGGACATGCGCAGGCGGAGTTTGCTGGGCGCGGCGGCCGCCGGGTTCGTCCCGGTCACGCCCTTCGTCGCGCGGGCGGCGGACAGCCCCGGCGTCACGGAGACCGAGATCAGGATCGGCAGCACGGCGGCCTATAGCGGCCCGGCGTCGGCCTACGGCGGATCGGGCGGGCGCATACGGCCACCTGGCAGTGGTTCAACGACCAGGGCGGCATCGCCGGGCGCAAGATCAAGTTCCTGTCGTACGACGATGCCTACACGCCGTCGAAGTCGATCGAGCAGGTGCGCCGGCTGGTCGAGCAGGACGACGTCGCCTGCCTCTGCAATACCCTCGGCACCGCCGCCAACACGGCGCTGCTCAAATACGTCAACCAGAGAAAGGTCCCGCACCTGTTCGTCGGCAGCGGCGCCGACAAGTTTCAGGACCCGAAAACCTACCCGTTCACGATCGGCTGGCAGCCCAGCTATCGGGTGGAAGGCCAGATCTTCACCCGTTACATCCTCAAGCAGAATCCCGGCGCCAAGATCGGCGTGCTTTACCAGAACGACGATTTCGGCAAGGACTACCTGACCGGCGTGCGCGACGTCCTCGGCGACAAGTTCGACGGCGCGGTCAAGGCGGTTTCCTATGAGGTGACCGACTCGACGATCGACAGCCAGGCGATCCAGCTGCAGGAAGCGGGCGCCGACGCGCTCATCAGCGCGGCGACGCCGAAATTCGCCGCCCAGATCATCCGCAAGGTCGCGGACATGAACTGGAAGCCGCTGCATCTGCTCACCGACGTGTCGATCTCGGTCGGCGCGGTGATGCAGCCGGCGGGCCCGGAGAAAAGCGTCGGGATCGTCAGCGCCACGTACTACAAAGATCCCTCCGACCCGCGCTGGAGCAGCGATCCCGGCATCGTGCAGTGGCGCACGATCATGCAGAAATACCTGCCCGGCGCCGACCTCAGCGACGCGTTCTACGTATACGGATACGGTGCGATGATGACGATGATCGCGACGCTCAAGCAGTGCGGCAACGACTTCTCGCGCGAGAACCTGATGCGGCAGGCCGCCGATCTCAAGAACGTCGAGATCGCGACGCTGCTTCCCGGCATACGGATCAATACTAGCCCGACGAATTATCACACCATCAGCCAGTTGCAGCTGATGCGTTGGAACGGCAAGAGTTGGGACCTGTTCGGGGACGTGCTTTCGCCCACGTCCGTCTGATGTAGAAGGAGCGAACATGATCCGCCGTCGCACCCTGCTCCGCGCCGCCGGCACGCTCGCGGTCGCACCGGCCATACCGCGGTCCGCGCGCGCCGAGCAAGCGCCTGGTGTGACCGACATCGAGATCAAGTTCGGCAACACGTACCCCTATAGCGGCCCGGCTTCGGCCTACGGAACGATCGCCAAGGCGGAAGCGGCGTATTTCCGCATGGTGAACGACAACGGCGGCATCAACGGCCGCAAGCTCAACTTCATCAGCTACGACGACGCCTACAGCCCGCCCAAGACGGTCGAGCAGACCAGAAGGCTTATCGAGCAGGACGGTGTCGCGTTCCTGTTCAACCCCCTCGGCACCGCGACCAACACGGCGATTGTCAAATACGTCAACCAGAAGAAGGTCCCGCACCTGTTCATCTCGACCGGGGCGGACAAGTGGGCGGACTACAAGGAGCACCCCTGGACGATCTTCTGGACCCCGAGCTACCGCATCGAGGCGCGCATCTACGGCAAGTACATCCTCAAGCAATACCCGACCGCGAAGGTCGGGCTGTTCTATCAGAACGACGATTTCGGCAAGGACTACCTGCTCGGGATGCAGGACGTCATGGGCGACAAGTTTGCCGCCGTGACGCAGGCCACCTACGAGATCACCGACCCGACCGTCGATTCCCAGCTGGTGTCGCTGAAGCAGGCCGGCGTCGATCTGCTGGTGAGCGCCTGCACGCCGAAATTCTCGGCCATGGTGTTCCGCAAGATGTACGAACTCGGCTGGCCGGCGACGCACATCGCCAGCAATGTCGGCGTCTCGGTGGCGGCGGTGATGGAGCCGGCCGGGCGCGAGCGGGCGATCGGCGCGATCAGCTCCTATTATCTCAAGGACCCGACGGACCCGTCCTGGCACGACGACGCCGAGATGAAGGACTGGCGCATGTTCATGGCGAAATACTACCCCGAGGGCGATCTGGCCGACGCCGGCAACGTGTTCGGTTACGGTTGCGCCTTCACCCTATGCCACGTCCTCGGAGCCTGCGGCGGCGATCTCTCGCGCGAGAACATCATGCGGCAGGCGCTCAGCCTGCACGAGGTGCGCTGCCCGATCCTGCTGCCGGGCATGACCTTGAACACCAGCCCGACCAACTATCGCCCGATGCGGCAACTCCAGCTGATGCGCTGGACCGGCAAGACCTGGGAGCGGTTCGGCAACCTGATCGAAGGGTCGGAGCTGACCTGACGGTCAGGTATCCAAATACACCTCGAACGGCCGGGTGAACAACGCGACGAACTGGTCCTCGAGGCGAAAGCCGTTCGGATCGTCGTCGATCAGGTCGGTTATCTGGGAGCGGTGGGCGGCGATGGCGCGGCGCTTGGCGGGGAGATGGCGAGACGTGTCAAGCCGCCGGCCGGTCGGCATCGCGTCCTCGAGCGGCTGATCCGGGGGGAGGGTCCAGCCCCAGACCGGATAGGACAGCAAGCGTGCGCCGCTAGCCTCGGCGGCAGCCCGGGCCATGCGGCTTACCGCCACGTGGTCGGCGTGCGGATCGTGCCGCCAGGTCGCGAGGAGCGTGCGCGCATCGCGCGACCCGGCATGGGTCGCGATCTCCCGGACGGCGGCGTCGAACGCGGACCCCTCATGCGGCGCGTGCGCATCCCGCAGGCCTAGGAAGTGCAGCCGGTCCACGGGCAAGCCGAGCGCGGCGACGGCATCGCGCGCTTCCGCTTCGCGCTGCGCCTTGAGCCGCGCTGCCGGCCAGGCGCGCGAGCCCGGATGCGAGCCCGTGCCGTCGGTGACGATGAGCACGTGGATGTCGCGGCGCTGCGCGCAGGCCTCGGCGATCAGGCCGCCGCAGCCGAGCGTCTCGTCGTCCGGGTGCGGCGCGAGCACGAGGGCGGAGCCGGGGGCGAGGATGTCGTCGAGCGTGCCGAACGGCAGGGCGGCCATGTGGGCGAGGACGTCGGCGGCACGGGTCATGGCGATGCCTCAGCGCAGGCGAAACCCTCACCCAACCCTCTCCCGAAGGGAGAGGGCGGTCTGCTCCCTCTCCCTTCGGGAGAGGGCCGGGGTGAGGGCCTGCTCATCAATCCGCGGTCGCTCCCATCTTCTCCGCCAACGCCGGCATCCTGTGGCGCTTCGGCGAGAGCCAGCGCTGCAACCGGTCGAGGTAGAGATAGACCACCGGCGTCGTGTACAGGGTCAGCGCCTGGCTGACGATCAGGCCGCCGACCATGGCGAAGCCGAGCGGCTTGCGGAACTCCGAGCCGGCGCCCGACGAAAGCATCAGCGGCAGCCCCGACAGCAGCGCGGCCATGGTCGTCATCAGGATCGGGCGGAACCGCAGCAGACAGGCTTGGCGAATCGCGTCGATCGGCTTCTCCCCGTCCCGCCGTTCGGCGGTGATCGCGAAATCGACCATCATGATGCCGTTCTTCTTGACGATGCCGATCAGCAGAATCACGCCGATCAGCGCGATGATCGACAAGTCGTAATGCACCGCAAGCAGCATGAGGAGTGCGCCGACGCCGGCCGAGGGCAGGGTCGAGAGGATGGTGAGCGGCAGGATATAGCTCTCGTACAGGATGCCGAGGATGATGTAGACCGTGATCAGCGCCGCCGCGATGAGATAGGGCTGGCTCGACAACGAGGACTGGAACGCCTGCGCGGTGCCCTGGAACGTGCCGTTCAAGGTCGCGGGCGCGCCGATCTGCGCCGCCGCGGCCTGGATCGCCGGCACCGCGTCGCCGAGCGCCGCGCCGGGTGCGAGGTTGAACGAGATCGTCACCGCCGGAAACTGGCTCTGGTGGCTGATCGATAGCGGTCGGACCGGCCTTGTGTCCCATTTCACAAAGGTCGAGAGCGGCACCGCCTGCCCGTTCGCGGACTTGACGTAGAGCTTGCTCAGGGTCGCCACCTGGCCCTGCATGTCGTCCGGCACTTCCAGGATCAGGTGATACGAGTTCACTTGCGAGAAATACTGGGTGATCTGACGCTGGCCGAACGCGTCGTAGAGCGTGTCGTTGATCGCCTGCGGCTGGATCCCGAACCGGGCGGCGGCGTCGCGATCGATGGTCAGGGTCGCCGTCGTGCCGGACATCTGCTGGTCAGTCGCCACGTCGCGCAGGATCGGGATGCCGCGCAGCTTGGCCAGCACCTTGGGCGCCCACTCGTACAGTTCCGCGAGGTCGGCGTCCTGCAACGTGTACTCGTACTGCGTGCGGGAGAGCCGCCCGCCGACGCGGATGTCTTGCGCCGGCTGCGGGTAGAAGTTCATCCCCTCGACCTGCTGCACTTTCGGACGGATGCGGTTGATGAAGTCGGTGACCGAGCCCAACGTGCGCTCGGCCCAGGGTTTCAAGGTGACGAAGATGCGGCCGGTGTTGCCGGTCTGCCCGGAGGCGGAGCCAACGAAGGAGGCGAAGGTCTGCACGTCCGGATCGGCGGCGACGACCTTGCCCACCGCCTCCTGCAACCGGACCATTTCTCGAAACGAGACGTCCTGAGCGGCTTCAGTGGTGCCGATGATGATCCCCGTGTCCTGGGTCGGGAAGAAGCCCTTCGGGATGACGACCCAGAGATACGCGCTGAGCGCCATGGTGCCGAGGAACACCAGCAGGGTGATCGGGCTGAACCGGAGTGCGATGTCGAGGGTGCGGCGATAGAACGCCAGCATCAGCTCGAAGCCGCGCTCGATGAACCGGTACAGTTTGCCGTGGGTCGCCTGATGGCGCAGGAAACGCGAGCACATCATCGGCGTGAGGGTGAGCGACACCACCGCCGAGATCAGCACGGCGATGGTCACGGTCATGGCGAACTCGCGGAACAGCCGCCCGACGATGCCGCCCATCAGCAGCAGCGGAATGAACACCGCGACCAGCGACAGGCTGATCGAGATGATGGTGAAGCCGATCTCGCCCGCACCCTTCAGCGCGGCCTCCATCGGCTTCATGCCCTCCTCAATGTGGCGGTAGATGTTCTCGAGCATGACGATCGCGTCGTCGACGACGAAGCCGACCGCGATGGTCAGCGCCATCAACGAGAGGTTGTCCAGACTGTAGCCGAGCAAGTACATCACCGCGAACGTGCAGATCAGCGCGACCGGGACGGTGATGCTCGGAATGATGGTCGCCCAGAGATTGCGCAGGAACAGGAAGATCACCATCACGACCAGGCAGATCGACAGGATCAAGGTGAACTGCACGTCGGCAACCGACTCGCGGATGGTCAAGGTCCGGTCGGCGACCACTTGCACCTTGACCGCCGGTGGGATCGCCGCCTCCAGCCGGGGCAGGGCGGCCTTCACGCGCTCCACCGTGTCGATGACGTTGGCGCCGGGCTGCTTGAACACCAGCAGCAGGATGCTCCGGGTGTTGCCGTGCCAGCCCTGCAACTTATCGTTCTCCGGCCCGTCGACCGCGTGTCCGATGTCGCCCACCCGCACGGCGGCGCCGTTCCGGTAGGATAGGATGACGTTGTCGTACTCGCCGGCCCTGGTGAGCTGGTCGTTGTCGTACACCGTGAGCGAGCGCGTGTCGCTGTCGATGCTGCCCTTCGGCGAGTTCACCGTGGCGTTGACCAGCGTATTGCGCACGTCCTCGAGCGTGAGGCCCATGTTGGCGAGCTTTGCCGGATCGACCTGCACCCGCACCGCGCGCTTCTGCTCGCCGCCGATCACCACCTGCGACACGCCGCTGATCTGCGAGATCTGCTGGCTCAGGATGTTGTCCGCGTAGTCGTCGACGTTGATCATCGGCATCGCGTCGGAGGACAGCGACAGGATGAGGATCGGGCTGTCGGCGGGGTTCACCTTCCGGTAGGTCGGCGGCCCGGGAAGGTTCTTCGGCAACTGTCCGCCGGCCCCGTTGATCGCCGCCTGCACCTCGCCGGCCGCGCCGTCGATGTTGCGGTCGAGGTCGAATTGGATGGTGACCTGAGCACTGCCCAGCACGCTTACCGAGGTCATCTGCGCGACCCCGGGGATCTGCGCGATCTGGTACTCGAGCGGCTGGGCGACCGTCGCCGCCATCGTCTCCGGGCTCGCGCCGGGGAACTTGGTGGTGACGACGATGGTGGGGAAGTCGACGCGCGGCAGCGGCGCCACCGGCAGGAACGGATAGGCGGCGATGCCCACCAGGATGAACGCCGCCATCAGCAACGAGGTCGCGACCGGCCGACGGATGAACGGGCTGGAAATGCTCATCTCAGCCGCCGGTCGAGTCCGCGCGGGCGGGTGCCGGCGGCTGCCCCGCCGCCGCGCTATCGGCGACGCGCGTGCCGTTCTGCAAGCGGGACTGGCCGCTGACCACGACGTGATCGCCTTCGCTGAGGCCCTTGGAGACGACCGCGACCGTGCCGGTGTCCTGCTCGACGTCGACGTCCTGCCGCGCCACCGTCTGGTCCGGCTTGACGACGTAGACATAGAGGCCGGACGGCCCGTGCTCGACGGCCGGCGACGGGACGGTCAGCGCGTCGTGGCGCGTGTCGACCAGCAGGTGGGCGTTGACGAACTGACCGGGCCATAGACGGTTGTCCGCGTTGGCGAAGCCGGCCTTGAGCCTGATGGTGCCCGTGTTCGTGTCGATCGCGTTGTCGGGCGTGAGCAGTACGCCGACGCTCAGCTCGGTCTTGTCGTCGCCGGCGAAGGCGCGGACCGCCAGCTTGCGCACCCGCATCGCGTCGAGCACGCGCGGTAGATCGCCCTGCGGCAACGTGAAGATCAGCGAGATCGGGTGCAGCTGGGCGATGCTGATGATGCCGCCCGAATCGTTGGCGTGCACCAGGTTGCCCGGATCGATCTGCCGCAGCCCGACCCGCCCGTCGATCGGCGAGAGGATGTAGCAGAAGCTGAGATTCAACTGAGCGGCGGCGATGGCCGCGTCGTCGCCCTTCAGCCCGGCCGTCGATTGCGCGACCGACGCCTGCTGCGTGTCGACCTGCTGGTGGGAGGCGAAGTCCTGCTTGGCCAGCGAGGCGTAGCGGGCGAGGTCGCGTTGCGCGTTGGACATCGCCGCCTCGTCCTGCGCCTTCTTCGCCATCGCCGCGTCGAGCGCCGCCTGATACGGGCGCGGATCGATCACCGCGACAAGGTCGCCCTTCTTGACCTCCTGGCCCTCGGTGACCTTCACCTCCATCAGCGTGCCGTCCACCCGCGCCTTCACCGTCACCGCGTTGAGCGCCTGGACGGTGCCGAGCCCGCGCAAGATCACCGGCACGTCCGCCCGGCTCGTGGCGGCGATGGTGACCGGGACGGCCTGCGGCTGGGCTTCGCTCACCCGGGGCGCAGCCGCCAGCAGGCCGACGGCGACAAGCACCGCCATGACGCGCAAAACGGTCCGCCTGAAGGCTCTGCTCGGAGACCACTTGCCTAGCATGTCCATGCGCCTGTTGCTGCATCGGCCGGGAGGCCGCGCGCCGGAAGAGCCATTGTGCACTCAGTTAGGTTAATAGCCCTTGCGACGCCTTCGTCGCCGCATGACAAATTGGTCACGCGGCGCGCGCTGCATTGTTGGGGAAACCCGGGCTGCTTGCCAGAGTGCAAATCGGCACGCCGTCGAAACTGAACGCTTTTTTGGGTCAGGCGTCCGCGATCCCGAGCGCCTGGCGGAACCGCGAGGCGAGATGGGCGCCGTCTCGCGGCGGCAGGAACCGGGGCACCTCGTCGATCGAGATGCCGATGACCGCGAACAGGGCTTCGTTCCGCAGCCGGGGCCGCAGCGCCTCGACGTCCTGCATGGTTCCCGCCCTGGCCGTGTTGCGCCAGCCACACGCGGCGGCCACCGCGGCGAGGTCGGTCGCGTAGGCGGTGTGGCTGCGCTGGGCGCCGGTCTCGCCGAACCGCCCGTTGTCGAGGATGGCGACCGAGAGATTGTCGGGCTGCTGCGCCGCGATGGAGGCCAGCGCGCCCATGCCCATCAGCATCTCGCCGTCCCCGGTCAGCACCAGCACGCGCCGGCGCGGCTGCGCCAGGGCGAGGCCGAGGCCGATCATGGCGGCACCGCCCATGGCACCCCACAGATAGAAGTTCTCCGGCCGGTCGCCGGCGGCGCCCGCGTCGTAGGTGGTCGAGCCGAGGCCGGTGACGACGAGGAGTTGGCCGGGGTCGCGCAGCAGGGTCGCGGCGACGGCGCGACGGTCCAATGTACCCTCGATCATTGGTTCGCGCCTCGCGCTTCGCGGCCGGCAGTCACAAACACCTTGGAGCCGATCAGTCGCTGGGAGAGCAGTACCGCTACCGGCACGCAACTGTCGAAGGCCAGCGAGGCGGCGGCGGCCACCGTGTCCGCCACCTCGTCGGCCCGGTCGGCACGCAGCACATGCACGCCGGAGCGTTCAAGCACGCCGGGAGTGGCGCTGCCCATCGGCACCTGCCACGGATTGAACTCGCCCCACTCGCCGCGCATCGTCACCAGGGTGAGGAACGGCATCCGGCAGTTGATCGGCAGGGACAGCATGTTGATCGTGTTGCCGACGCCCGACGACTGCATGAGCAACACCGAGCGCTGGCCGCCAAGCCACGCCCCGGCGGCGAGCGCGACGCCCTCCTCCTCGGTGGTGAGCACCACGGCGCGCATGCCGTTGTCCGCGTGCGCGGCCTCGATCAGGTGCGCGTGCCCCGCGTCCGGCACGTAGCCGACCTGACGGATGCCCGCCCGCTTGAGCACGTCGAACACCGCCGCCTGCCACGTCCCGTCCGTCATCGGCACTCCTCCGTCACTCAGCTTCATGCCCGCGGGACCGGATCAAGGCAAACGCGTCCGGCAAACGATGACGTTTCCGTGGAACAAGAACCCGCTGCGGAGACGGCGTGTTGAAAGGTTGCGCCGCGCCGCCTGACGCCGGGAAGCGCGGCGTATGTCTCGACAATGGAGGAAATTACATGGCTGACCTCAACAACCCGTCGGACACGCGCGGCCAGCTGATCGCGGCCAGCAAGGTCAACGGCACCACGGTCTACAACAAGGCCGGCGAGAAGCTCGGCAGCATCTACGACGTGATGCTCGAGAAGGTCTCCGGCAAAGCCAGCTATGCGATCATGAGCTTCGGCGGCTTCCTGGGCATCGGCGATAGATATCACCCGCTGCCATGGCAAGCGCTGACCTATGACCCCGGCCAGAGCGGGTATGTCGTCGATATCGACCGCTCCCGCCTCGAAGGCGCCCCGTCCTACGCCAGCGATGACACCGCCGCCTGGGACGATCCGGCATACGGGCGTCGGGTTAACGACTACTACGGCATGCCGATGACGATGTAGGAAGCGGCGGTCATGGGAGAGTCCAACCCTTCCCGTGACCGCTCTCATATCGGCTTGTTCTGCGCCTCGTTCGCAGGAGCCACAAACTTGCGCGCCGACCGGACGGGACGTAATCCAGCATCGCCCTGTCCGGAGACTTCGCCATGGACCACGCCCCGGCCGACACCAGCCTGCTTGGCGACCCGCACGCCGAAATCCGCGAGGAGGTACGCAAGCTCTGCGCCCGTTTCCCCGGCGAATACTGGCGCAAGCTCGACGCCGTGCGGGGGTATCCGACCGAGTTCGTTCAGGCGCTGACCGAAGCCGGTTACCTCTCGGTATTAATCCCCGAGGAATACGGCGGCTCGGGGCTGCCGATCTCGGCGGCGGCGGCGATACTGGAGACAGTGCAGGAATCAGGCTGCAACGGCGCCGCTTGCCACGCCCAAATGTACATCATGGGCACCATCCTCCGGCACGGCTCGCAGGAGCAGAAGCGTCAGTACCTACCCAACATCGCCACCGGCGCGTTGCGCCTGCAGGCGTTCGGCGTCACCGAGCCGACCAGCGGCACCGACACCACCAGCCTGCGCACCTTCGCCAAGCGCGAGGGCGACCGTTACGTCGTCAACGGCTCGAAGGTATGGACCAGCCGCGCCGAGCATTCGGACCTGATGCTGCTGCTCGCCCGCACCACGCCGAAGGATCAGGTGCAGAAAAAGACCGAGGGCCTCTCAACCTTCATCGTCGACATGCGGGCCGCCCTCGGCCACGGGCTGACGATCCGGCCGATCCGCACCATGATGAACCATAATTCGACCGAGATCTTCTTCGACAACATGGAGGTGCCGGCCGCCAACCTGATCGGTCAGGAGGGCAAGGGCTTCCGCTATATCCTCGACGGCATGAACGCCGAGCGCCTGCTGATCGCGGCCGAGACGATCGGCGACGCCAAGTGGTTCACCCGCAAATCGGTCGACTACGCCAACGAGCGCCGGGTGTTCGACCGGCCGATCGGGCAGAACCAGGGCATCCAGTTCCCGATCGCGCGCGCCTACGCGCAAATGCGGGCGGCGGAGCTGATGGTGCACGCCGGCTGCGCCAAGTTCGAGTCCGGCCAGCCGTGCGGCGAGGAGGCCAACATGGCCAAGATGCTGGGGGCGGACGCCGCCTGGGCCGCCGCCGAGGCCTGCATCCAGACCCATGGCGGCTTCGGCTTCGCCGAGGAGTATGACGTGGAACGCAAGTTCCGCGAGACGCGCCTCTACCAGGTGGCGCCGATCAGCACCAACCTGATCCTCTCTTATGTGGCCGAGCACGTCCTCGGAATGCCGCGCAGCTACTGAGCCGCGGCAGCGCAGCGCACGCGGCCCGCCATGACCCTGCCGCTCGACGGCCTGCTGGTCGTCTCGCTCGAGCAGGCCGTCGCGGCGCCGTACTGCAGTTCCCGGCTCGCCGATGCCGGGGCGCGCGTGGTCAAGATCGAGCGCGCCGAGGGCGATTTCGCGCGCGGCTACGACCAGGCGGCGCGCGGCCAGTCCAGCTATTTCGTCTGGCTGAACCGGGGCAAGCAGAGCCTGGTCGCCGATATCAAGCAGCCCGAGGACGCGGCGCTTCTGCACCGGCTGCTCGCCCGCGCCGACGTGTTCATCCAGAACCTCGCCCCCGGCGCCGCCGCCCGCGCCGGCTTTGGCACGGGTGTGCTGCGCGAACGCTATCCGCGCCTCATCACGGTGGACATCTCGGGCTATGGCGAGACCGGCGACTACGCGACGATGAAGGCATACGACCTCCTGGTGCAGGCGGAATCCGGCCTGGCGATGGTCACGGGTCGGCCCGAGGGGCCGGGGCGGGTCGGCGTCTCGGCTTGCGACATCGCCTGCGGCATGGCGGCCCACGCCGGGGTGCTGGAGGCGCTGATCGAACGCGGCATCACCGGGCGCGGCAAGGGGCTCCAGGTCAGCCTGTTCGACGGTATGGCGGATTGGATGAACGTTCCCTTGCTGTTTTACGGGGGCACCGGCCGCGCGCCGGAACGCATAGGGCTGGCGCACCCCTCGATCTGTCCGTACGGCGGTTTCGCGACGGCCGACGGCGCCTTGGTGCTCATCGCGATCCAGAACGAGCGCGAGTGGGCCGATTTCTGTGCCCGCTTCATGGACGAGCCCGATCTGCCGCAGCGGCCCGGCTTCGAGGTGAACGTCAACCGCGTCGCCAACCGGGCCGAGGTGGACGCGCATATCGCGACGGCGTTCGCCCGGCTCACCCGCGACGCCGCGGCGGCCAAGCTGCGCGCGGCCAACACCGCGTACGGCTTCGTCAACGACGTGGCGGCCTTCGCGACGCATCCGGCGCTGCGTCGTGCGACGGTGGAAACCCCGGGCGGCCCCGTCGCCCTCGCCGCACCTCCGGTAATCGGCACTGGCGGCACGCGCCGACTCGGGCCGGTTCCCGCCATCGGGGAGCATTCGGCGATGATCCGCGCCGAGTTCGCGGGTTGACCCCGCGTCGCCCGTTGCCAAGCGCATTGCCGGTCGCGCACTCTCCGGCCAGATGACGGTCGTAGGAGACTAGGGGATGAACGGCGCCGAAAGCCTGGTGCAAACGCTGCTGGGGAGCGGAGTCGATACCTGCTTCTCGAACCCAGGCACCAGCGAGATGCATTTCGTCGCCGCACTCGACCGGATCCCGGGGATGCGTTGCGTGCTCGGCCTGTTCGAGGGGGTCGTGACCGGCGCCGCCGACGGCTACTACCGGATGGCCGAGAAGCCCGCCGCAACCCTGCTGCATTGCGGCCCCGGCCTCGCGAACGGCCTCGCCAACCTGCACAACGCTCGTCGCGCGCAGTCCGGGGTGGTCAACATCGTGGGCGACCAGGCCACCTATCACCGGCCGTACGACGCGCCGCTCACCGCTGACACAGAGGGCTGGGCGCGGCCGGTCTCGGCCTGGGTGCGGACCGCGACGCAAGCCGCGACCGTCGGATCGGACGCCGCTGTCGCGGTGCAGGCGGCACGCACCTCGCCAGGCCAGATCGCGACCTTGATCCTGCCGGCCGACACCGCCTGGACGGAGGGCGGCGAACCCGGCGCGGCGTTGCCCGTGCCGCCGGCCGCCAAGGTCGCGCCCAGCATCGTCGCCCAGATCGCGCGCGTGCTGCGCAGTGGCGAGCCGCGCTGCTGCTGCTCGGTGGACGGGCGTTGCGGGCGGCGGCGCTCGAGAGCGCCCACCGCATCGCGGCCGCCACCGGCGCGCGGCTCATGGCGGCGGGGTCCAACGCCCGCATGGAGCGCGGCCGCGGCCGGGTGGCGATCGAGCGTGTGCCGTATCCCGTCGATCAGGCGGTGCAGGCGCTGAAGGGGGTCCGGAACCTGATCCTGGTCGGCACCGGCGATCCGGTAGGCTTCTTCGCCTACCCCGGCAAGCCGGGCCGCCTCGCGCCGCCGGACGCGGCGGTGCACCTGCTCTGCCGCGTCGAGCAGGACCACGCCGAGGCGCTGGCGCATCTGGCCGACGCGCTCGATGCTCCAGCAGCACCCGTGCCGGAGGCCCCGCGTCCCGGCGGACCCGCGCGCGGCACGCCGACGCCCGAGGCGATCGCGGAGACCGTCGCCGCCCTGCTGCCGGAGGGGGCCGTCGTCGTCGATGAGGCCGTGACCACCGGCCGTGGGTTCTTCCCGCTGACCCACGGCGCCGCCCCGCATGACTGGTTGCAGCTCTGCGGCGGGGCGATCGGCGAAGGCATTCCGCTGGCGACGGGGGCGGCTATCGGCGCGCCGGGCCGTCGCGTGATCGGCCTGCAAGCCGATGGGTCCGGGATGTACACCATCCAGGGGCTCTGGACGCAGGCCCGTGAGCAGCTGGACGTGACCACGATCGTGTTCGCGAACCGCAAATACGCCATCCTGTTGGGCGAGCTCGCCAATGTGGGGGCCAACCCGGGCCGCACCGCGCTCGACATGCTCGATCTTGGCAACCCGGACCTCGACTGGGTGCGGATGGCCAATGGGATGGGAGTCGAAGCCGCCCGCGCCGACGGCTGCGAACAGCTGGCGGACCTGCTCGCCCAATCCTTCAGCTGCAAGGGACCGTTCGTGATCGAAGTCGTCATGTAACGGCGGCCCACACGCTATCGTAGGGCTGGACAGTCCGCGCCGGCTCGGCTAGACCCCGCGCTCCTACAGGAACGCGGGAGATGTCGGCTGCTGTACGGCGGCCGCTATCGCATGGACCGCGGTCCCGGTTGATTTGAAGGACCAGGGATCATGGCGAAGAAGATCGTCGGCTACATCAAGCTGCAGATACCGGCGGGCAAGGCGAACCCGTCGCCGCCGGTCGGCCCCGCGCTCGGGCAGCGGGGCCTCAACATCATGCAGTTCGTGAAAGAGTTCAACGCGGTAAGCCAGCAGATGGAGCCCGGGATGCCGGTCCCGGTGGTCATCACCGCGTTCGCCGACCGCACCTTCTCCTTCATCATGAAGACGCCGCCCAACACCTATTTCCTCAAGAAGGCGGCGGGCATCGGCAAGGGGACCACCACGCCGGGCAAGGGTGCGCCGATCGGCCGGGTGACCATGGACCAGCTGCGCGAGATCGCGGCCCAGAAGATGGTGGATATGAACGCCAACGATGTGGACGGCGCGGTGCGGATGCTGATGGGGTCCGCCCGTTCGATGGGCCTCACCGTGGTCGAGGGCTGAGCCCGTGGCGCGCGAAAGCAAGCGGCTGGCGGCGGCGGCGGCCACCGTCGACCGGAACCAGCCCTATCCGCTCCCGGACGCGATCAAGGCGGTGAAGGCCAACGCCACGGCCAAGTTCGATGAGACGATCGAGATGTCGATGAATCTCGGCATCGATCCGCGCCATGCCGACCAGATGGTGCGCGGTCTCGTCGGGCTGCCGAACGGCACCGGCAAGACCTTGCGCATCGGCGTGTTCGCGCGCGGCGGCAAGGCCGAGGAGGCGCTGGCCGCCGGGGCGGACGTGGTCGGGGCCGACGATCTGGCCGAGAAGGTGCAGGCGGGCGACATCCAGTTCGACCGCTGCATCGCCACGCCGGACATGATGGCGCTGGTCGGGCGACTTGGTAAGATCCTCGGCCCTCGTGGCCTGATGCCCAACCCGCGGCTTGGCACGGTGACGATGGACGTGCGCGGCGCCATCACCGCGGCCAAGGCCGGCCAGGTCGAGTTCCGTGCCGAGAAGGCCGGCATCGTTCATGCCGGCATCGGCAAGGCCAGCTTCGAGACCGATAAGCTACTCGAGAACGCGCGTGCCTTCGCCGACGCCATAATGCGCGCCAAGCCCGCCGGGGCCAAGGGGACCTACGTGCAGCGGGTGTCGCTGAGTTCGAGCATGGGGCCGGGCGTGCGGGTCGATCCGAGCACGCTGAGCGCATAGCCCCTCCCCCAACCCCCTCCCGCAAGGGGAGGGGGCTTCTTCTCCTCCTCCCCTTGCGGGAGGAGGCCGGGAGGAGGGGTCCAAGAGATACGCCGGCCCATAAGGACCGGCGGGCAGGAGGGGCTCGCCCCTTCCGATCCTGTCCAAGACCGCGCGTGACCATCCGCCGGGGGGACTTAAGGGGCCGCCGGCCCGCGAACGGGAGACGGGGATGCCAGAGTTCGCTCTGGTGGTTCCGGCTTGACGGACAGGCGAACCGGATCGCGGCGGCTTGCCGTCGCGGTCCTTGGGCAACCTAGGCTCGGCGCGCTGAGTGCGTCGAGCCGCCGACGGAGAGTGGAGTGGACCGTACGGAGAAGCGGGAGTTCGTCTCCTCGCTGGCAGCGGTGTTCGCCGAAACGTCCATGGTCGTGGTCACCCAGAACCAGGGGTTGACCGTGGCCGAGGTGACGGATCTGCGGCGCCGGATGCGGGCGGCGGGGGCGACCTTCAAGATCGCGAAGAACCGGCTGGCCAACCTCGCCTTGGACGGGACCCGGTTCGACGGCATCAAGCCATTGCTGACGGGACCGACCGCGCTTGCGTGGTCGCACGACCCGGTGGCCGTTGCGAAGACCGCCGTCGAGTTCGCCAGGACCAACGAGAAGCTCGTGCTGATCGGCGGCGCGCTCGGCACCCAGACGCTGGACGTCTCGGGGGTGCGGGCGCTCGCCGAGTTGCCGAGCCTGGACGCGCTGCGCGCGAGGCTGGTGGGGATGATCGCGACCCCCGCCACGCGGATCGCCGGCGTGCTACAGGCCCCGGCCGGCCAGCTCGCTCGGGTGTTCGGTGCCTTTGCCAAGCGCGACGAGGCGGCCTGACGGATCACGCGAAAGAGTGTGCCGGACGACCGGCTTGAACGGAACCAATCAGGGTCTAAGTTAGGAAGACACATAAATGGCTGATTTGCAGAAGTTGGTGGACGAGTTGTCCACCCTGACCGTGCTTGAGGCGGCCGAGCTGTCCAAGCTGCTCGAGGACAGGTGGGGCGTCTCGGCTGCCGCTCCCGTCGCGGCGGCAGCGGCCGCACCGGCCGCCGCGGCTGCCGCGCCGGTCGAGGAGCAGACCGAGTTCACGGTGATCTTGGCCAAGACTGGCGACAAGAAGATCAACGTGATCAAGGAGGTTCGCACGATTACCGGTCTTGGGCTCAAGGAGGCCAAGGATCTGGTCGAGGGCGCTCCCAAGACGGTGAAGGAAGGCGTGAACAAGGACGAGGCTGCCAAGATCCGCAAGCAGCTTGAGGATCAGGGTGCCGGGGTCGAGGTGAAGTAGGTCGCCACGATAGACGTGCAGCTGCCCGGGTTAGGCCGGGGCCTACAATTTGGAGTTTGAAGCGGGCGGGAATCCGGTGCGGTTCCCGTCCGCGATCCCGTTTCGGCGGGACGAAACAATATTTCTCCCCGGCGGCCGGGGCTGACGAGGCCGCGACGGGCGCAGAGGCAGGGCACAGGACAATCGATGAACGCGATTACCAGGTCGTTTACGGGTCGCAAGCGCATTCGCAAGAGCTTCGGGCGCATCCCCGAAGTGGCGCCGATGCCGAATCTGATCGACGTGCAGCGCGCCAGCTATGAGGCGTTCCTGCAAAGCGACGTCAACCCCGACAACCGGGCGCAAGCGGGGCTTCAGGAAGTCTTCCGGTCGGTCTTCCCGATCGACGATTTCGCCGGCCGCGGCCGGCTGGAGTTCGTCTACTACGAGCTGGAAGACCCGAAGTACGACGTCGAGGAGTGCATCCAGCGCGGCATGACCTTCGCCGCGCCGCTCAAGGTCATTCTCCGCCTGATCGTCTGGGACGTCGACGAGGACACCGGCGCCCGCTCCATCCGCGACATCAAGGAGCAGCCCGTCTACATGGGCGACATGCCCCTGATGACGGACAACGGCACCTTCATCATCAACGGCACCGAGCGGGTCATCGTCAGCCAGATGCATCGCAGCCCGGGCGTGTTCTTCGATCACGACAAGGGCAAGACGCACTCGTCGGGCAAGTATTTGTTCGCCGCCCGGGTGATCCCGTACCGCGGCTCCTGGCTCGACTTCGAGTTCGACGCCAAGGATCTCGTCTACGTGCGCATCGATCGCAAGCGCAAGCTGCCGGTCACGACATTGCTCTACGCGCTCGAGAGTGCCGCGACGGCGCAGCTGCGTGCCGCGCGCGAGGCGCAGGGCGAGACGCTTGAGCTCGGCGAGATCAAGGGCATGGATGCCGAGGAGATCCTGAACTTCTTCTACGGTCAGGTGGTGTTCACGCGCACCGCCAAGGGGTGGGCGCGCCCGTTCGACCCCGATGCGTTCCGCGGCATCAAGTTGTTGGAGCCGCTGGTCGATGCCGATTCGGGCGAGGTGGTCGCCGATTCGGAGACCAAGCTAACGGCGCGCACGGTGCGCAAGATCGCCGAGACGACCAAGGAGGTGCTGGTCGGCCGCGCCGACCTGCTCGGCCGGTTCATGGCGGTCGATCTGGTCAACGAGAACACCGGCGAAATCTACGCCGAGGCCGGCGAGGAGCTGGCCGAGGCCCGGTTGGCGGCGCTCGAGGAGATGGGCGTCACCGAGCTGCCCACGCTCGCGGTCGATCAGTCGAACGGTCCCTGGATTCGCAACACGCTGACCGTCGACAAGAACACCTCGCGCGACGACGCGCTGATCGACGTTTACCGGGTGATGCGCCCCGGCGAGCCGCCGACGCCCGAGACCGCCGAGAGCCTGTTTCGCGGCTTGTTCTTCGACCCCGACCGCTATGACCTGTCCGCGGTCGGCCGGGTGAAGATGAACATGCGCCTCGGCATGGACGCGCCCGACACGATGCGGGTGCTGCGCAAGGAGGACATCCTGCGCACCGTGAAAATCATGTGCGAGCTCAAGGACGGGCGCGGGCAGATCGACGACATCGACAATCTCGGCAACCGGCGCGTCCGCTCGGTGGGCGAGCTGATGGAGAACCAGTATCGCGTCGGCCTGCTGCGCATGGAGCGCGCCATCCGCGAGCGCATGGGCTCGGTTGATATCGACACGGTGATGCCGCACGACCTCATCAACGCCAAGCCGGCGGCCGCGGCAGTGCGCGAGTTCTTCGGCTCCTCGCAGCTGTCGCAGTTCATGGACCAGACCAACCCGCTGTCCGAGGTGACGCACAAGCGGCGTCTCTCGGCGCTTGGGCCGGGCGGCCTGACGCGCGAGCGCGCCGGCTTCGAGGTGCGCGACGTGCACCCGACGCATTACGGCCGCATCTGCCCGATCGAGACGCCGGAAGGGCCGAACATCGGCCTGATCAACTCGCTCGCCACCTACGCCAAGGTGAACAAGTACGGCTTCATCGAGACGCCGTACCTGCTGGTGCAGGATGGGCAGGTGAAGGGCGGCCCGCGCTACCTCTCCGCGATGGAGGAGGAGAAGCTGGTCGTGGCACAAGCCGACGCGCCGATGGACCGCGACGGCCGCTTCACCGAGGACCTGGTCTCGGTGCGTCGGCAGGGCGACTTCCGGCTGGTCAAGCCCGAGGACGTCACCGCGATCGACGTGTCGCCCAAGCAGCTCGTCTCGGTGGCCGCCGCGCTGATCCCGTTCCTCGAGAACGACGACGCCAACCGCGCGCTGATGGGCTCGAACATGCAGCGCCAGGCGGTGCCGCTGATCCAGGCCGACGCGCCGCTGGTCGGCACCGGCATGGAAGCCGCCGTCGCCCGCGATTCGGGGGCGACGATCGTCGCCCGCCGCCCCGGCGTGGTCGATCAGATCGACGGCGCGCGGATCGTGGTGCGCGCCACCGTCGAGGAGGACGGCACGACCAAGGGCGTCGACATCTACCGGCTGCGCAAGTTCATGCGCTCCAACCAGTCGACCTGCATCAACCAGCGGCCGCTGGTCAGGGTCGGCGATCGCGTGGTGGAAGGCGACATCATCGCCGACGGGCCGTCGACGGAGCTCGGCGAGCTGGCGCTGGGGCGCAACGTGCTGTGCGCGTTCATGCCCTGGAACGGCTACAACTTCGAGGATTCCATCCTGATCTCCGAGCGCATCGCGCGCGACGACGTGTTCACCTCGATCCACATCGAGGAGTTCGAGGTCATGGCGCGCGACACCAAGCTCGGCCAGGAGGAGATCACGCGCGACATCCCCAACGTGGGCGAGGAAGCGCTGAAGAACATGGACGAGGCCGGCATCGTCTATATCGGCGCCGAGGTGAACCCGGGCGACATCCTGGTCGGCAAGGTGACGCCGAAGGGCGAGAGCCCGATGACGCCGGAGGAAAAGCTGCTCCGCGCGATCTTCGGCGAGAAGGCGTCCGACGTGCGCGACACCTCGCTCAAGCTGCCGCCCGGCGTCACCGGCACCGTGGTGGACGTGCGGGTGTTCAGCCGCCGCGGCGTCGACAAGGACGAGCGCGCCATGGCGATCGAGCGCGCCGAGATCGAGGCGCTGGCCAAGGACCGCGACGACGAGAAGGCGATCCAGGAGCGCAGCTTCCTCAACCGCCTGCGCGAGAAGCTGCTCGGCCGCAAGGCGTCGGGCGGGTTCAAGGGCATCAAGGCGGGCACCACGCTCACCGAGGAGGCGCTGGCAGAGCACCCGCGCGGTGCCTGGCGCAACATCGGCGTGCAGGACGACGCCGTGATGGCGGAGATCGAGACCCTGAAGCGGGAGTTCGACGCCGCGGTCGGCCGCCTGCAGGCGCGCTTCGACGGCAAGGTGGAGAAGCTGCAGCGCGGCGACGAGCTGCCGCCCGGCGTGATGAAGATGGTCAAGGTGTTCATCGCGGTGAAGCGCAAGCTGCAGCCCGGCGACAAGATGGCCGGGCGGCACGGCAACAAGGGTGTCGTGTCGCGCGTGACACCGGTCGAGGACATGCCGTTCCTCGAGGACGGCACGCCGGTCGACCTCGTGCTCAACCCGCTCGGCGTGCCGAGCCGGATGAATGTGGGGCAGATCCTGGAAACGCATCTCGGCTGGGCTTGCGCCCAGCTCGGGCGTCAGGTCGGCGAGCTGGTCGAGGAGTATCGCCGCACCGGCGCGCGCCGGCAGGAATTGCTCGATCAGCTGAAGGATGTGTACGGCGAGGAGGTGTTCGCGCAGGAGATCGCCAACCTCGATACCGAGCAGCTGATGGAGCTCTGCTACAACCTGCGCAAAGGCATCCCGATCGCAACGCCGGTGTTCGATGGCGCGCGCATGTCGGACATCGAGGGGATGCTGGTCAAAGCCGGGCTCGCGACGTCCGGCCAGGTGGTGCTGACGGATGGGCGGACCGGCGAGTCGTTCGAGCGCAAGGTGACGGTCGGCTACATCTACATGCTGAAGCTGCATCATCTCGTGGACGACAAGATCCACGCGCGCTCCATCGGGCCGTACAGCCTGGTCACCCAGCAGCCGCTGGGCGGCAAGGCGCAGTTCGGCGGCCAGCGCTTCGGCGAGATGGAGGTGTGGGCGTTGGAGGCGTACGGCGCCGCCTACACGTTGCAGGAGATGCTGACGGTGAAGTCCGACGACGTGTCCGGCCGCACCAAGGTCTACGAGGCGATCGTGCGCGAGCAGGACAATTTCGAGGCCGGCGTGCCCGAGAGCTTCAACGTGCTGGTCAAGGAGCTGAAGTCGCTCGGCCTCAACGTCGACCTCGACAGCAAGGCGGCGTAATGGCAGTGCTTCAAATGCCGTGGTCGGCGAAGGCCGACCATCCACGGCTTGCTTTCCGGCACGCGGAAGGAAGTCGTGGATCCTCGGCCTTCGCCGAGGATAGCGGCGGAGGCGTTCGTCGCTCCGAGCAAACTGTCTGACCACAATTGCTATGATTTCCGTATCCCGGGCAGCTGGCTTTCGCCGGCCTGCCCCAGCGGGGAAATGAGCGCATGAACGAACTGATGAAGATTCTCGGTCAGGCCGGCACGGCCATGACCTTCGACCAGATCAAGATCCAGATGGCCTCGCCGGAGCAGATCCGCAGCTGGTCGTACGGCGAGATCAAGAAGCCGGAAACCATCAACTACCGCACCTTCAAGCCGGAGCGCGACGGGCTGTTCTGCGCCCGCATCTTCGGCCCGATCAAGGACTACGAATGCCTGTGCGGCAAGTACAAGCGGATGAAGTTCCGCGGCATCATCTGCGAGAAGTGCGGCGTGGAAGTGACGCTCGCCAAGGTGCGGCGCGAGCGAATGGGCCATATCGAGCTCGCTTCGCCGGTCGCGCATATCTGGTTCCTCAAGTCGCTGCCGAGCCGCATCGGCCTGATGGTCGACCTCACGCTCAAGGAGCTTGAGAAGATCCTGTATTTCGAGAGCTACGTCGTTCTCGAGCCCGGCACGACCGACATGAAGCTGCACCAGCTGCTGACCGAAGATCAGCTGATGGCGAAGCAAGACGAGTTCGGCGACGACCAGTTCGAGGTCGGCATCGGCGCCGAGGCGATCAAGAAGGTGCTCAACCTCATCAATCTCGACGAGGAAAAGGTGCAGCTGCGCGCCGACCTCAAGGAGACCACCAGCGAGGCGAAGCGCAAGAAGCTGGTCAAGCGCCTCAAGCTGATCGAGGCGTTCGGCGAGAGCGGCGCGCGCCCCTCCTGGATGATCCTCGACGTGGTGCCGGTGATCCCGCCCGAGTTGCGGCCTCTGGTGCCGCTGGACGGCGGACGGTTCGCCACGTCCGATCTCAACGACCTGTATCGCCGCGTCATCAACCGCAACAACCGCCTCAAGCGGCTGATAGAGCTGCGCGCGCCCGACATCATCGTGCGCAACGAGAAGCGCATGCTGCAAGAAAGCGTGGACGCGCTGTTCGACAACGGCCGCCGCGGGCGCGCGATCACGGGGGCCAACAAGCGCCCGCTGAAGTCGCTGTCCGACATGCTGAAGGGCAAGCAGGGCCGGTTCCGGCAGAACCTGCTGGGCAAGCGCGTCGACTACTCGGGCCGCTCGGTGATCGTGGTCGGGCCGGAGCTGAAGCTGCACCAGTGCGGGCTGCCGAAGAAGATGGCGCTCGAGCTGTTCAAGCCGTTCATCTACGCCAAGCTCGAGAAATACGGCCACGCCACCACCATCAAGGCCGCCAAGCGGATGGTGGAGAAGGAGCGGCCGGAGGTGTGGGACATCCTCGAGGAGGTGATCCGCGAGCATCCGGTGATGCTGAACCGCGCACCGACCTTGCATCGCCTCGGCATCCAGGCGTTCGAGCCGGTGCTGATCGAGGGCAAGGCGATCCAGCTGCACCCGCTCGTTTGCACCGCGTTCAACGCCGATTTCGACGGCGACCAGATGGCGGTGCATGTGCCGCTGTCCTTGGAAGCGCAGCTGGAAGCGCGCGTGCTGATGATGTCGACCAACAACATCCTGAGCCCGGCGAACGGCAAGCCGATCATCGTGCCGAGCCAGGACATCGTGCTCGGGCTCTACTACCTTTCACTGGAAACGCCGGAGTTCCGCGAGAAGCCGGATCGGGATGCGCCGGCGTTCGGCTATATCGGCGAGATCGAGCACGCGCTCGATGCCAAGGCGATCAACCTGCACGACAAGATCAAGGCGCGCTACGAGACGGTCGACGCCAACGGCAACCCGGTCCGCTCCGTGGTCACCACCACGGCCGGCCGGATGCTGATCGCGCAGATCCTGCCCAAGCACCCGGAAGTGCCGTTCAGCCTGATCAACCGCCAGCTCACCAAGAAGAACGTTTCGGATGTAATCGACGCGGTGTACCGCCATTGCGGCCAGAAGGAGTGCGTGATCTTCGCCGACCGGCTGATGGGGCTCGGCTTCGGCCAGGCCGCCAAGGCCGGCATCTCCTTCGGCAAGGATGATCTCATCATCCCGGTCGAGAAGGAGGAGATGATCCGCAGCACGCAAGCCGAGGTGAAGGAGTTCGAGCAGCAGTATCAGGACGGGCTGATCACCGCCGGCGAGCGCTACAACAAGGTGGTCGACTCCTGGTCGCGCTGCACCGACGAGTTGGCGGGCGCCATGATGAAGGAGATCAGCAAGCAGGAGGCCGGCACCCCCACCAACTCGGTGTGGATGATGAGCCATTCCGGCGCGCGCGGCTCGCCGGCGCAGATGCGGCAGCTCGCCGGGATGCGCGGGCTGATGGCCAAGCCGTCGGGCGAGATCATCGAGCAGCCGATCATCGCCAACTTCAAGGAAGGCCTGTCGGTCCTCGAATACTTCAACTCCACCCACGGCGCGCGCAAGGGTCTTGCGGACACCGCGCTGAAGACGGCGAACTCGGGCTATCTCACCCGTCGGCTGGTCGACGTGGCGCAGGACTGCATCATCGTCGAGGAAGATTGCGGCACCGATCGCGGGCTGACGGTGCGCGCGGTGATGGACGGCGGCGAGGTGGTCGCCAGCCTCTCCGAGCGCATCCTGGGCCGCACCACGGCCGAGGACGTGCTCGACCCGAGCAGCAACAAGGTGCTGCTCGCGGCCAACTCGCTCATCGAGGAGGAGACGGCCGAGCTGATCGAGCGCTCCGGCGTGGAGACGATGAAGATCCGCTCGGTGCTCACCTGCGACAGCCGGGTCGGCGTCTGCGGCCACTGCTACGGGCGCGATCTCGCCCGCGGCACACCGGTGAACATCGGCGAGGCGGTGGGCGTGATCGCCGCGCAGTCGATCGGCGAGCCGGGCACGCAGCTCACCATGCGAACATTCCACATTGGCGGCGCCGCGCAGCGCGGTGCGGAGCAGTCGAGCGTCGAAGCTAGCCACGAGGGCGTCGTCACCATCAAGAACCGCAACGTGGTGCTCAACAGCGCGGGTGTTAACGTGGTGATGTCGCGCAACTGCGAGATCGTGCTGGTCGACGACAAGGAGCGCGAGCGCGCCCGGTTCCGCGTGCCGTACGGCGCGCGGCTGCTCGCCGAGGAAGGGCAGGCCGTCGCCCGTCTGCAGAAGCTCGCCGAGTGGGATCCGTACACCTTGCCGATCATCACCGAGCGCGCGGGTCGGGTCGAGTACATCGACCTGCTCGACAGCGTGACCCTGGTGGAGCGGATGGACGAGGTGACGGGCCTCACCTCGAAAGTGGTCGTCGACTACAAGCAGGGTGCCAAGAGCGTCGATCTGCGTCCTCGCCTGCAGCTCAAGGACGAGCGGGGCGAGGTGCTGCGGCTGCCGAACGGCGCCGACGCGCGCTACTTCCTGGCCCCCGACTCGATCCTTTCGGTCGATAACGGTGCGACGGTCGCCGCCGGCGACGTGCTGGCGCGCATCCCGCGCGAGGGCAGCAAGACGCGCGACATCACCGGCGGTCTGCCGCGCGTCGCCGAGCTGTTCGAGGCGCGCCGGCCGAAGGACCACGCGGTGATCGCCGAGACCGACGGGCGCGTCGAGTTCGGCAAGGACTACAAGGCCAAGCGCCGCGTCATCGTGAAGAACGACGAGACCGGCGAGGAGACCGAGTACCTGATCCAGAAGGGCAAGCACGTCTCGGTACAGGAGGGCGACTTCGTGCTGCGCGGCGACCCGCTGGTCGACGGGCCGCGTGTGCCGCACGACATCCTCAAAGTGCTCGGCGTCGAGGCGCTGTCGGACTACCTCGTCAACGAGATCCAGGACGTCTACCGATTGCAGGGCGTGAAGATCAACGACAAGCACATCGAGGTCATCGTCCGGCAAATGCTGCAGAAGGTGGAGGTGCTCGATCCGGGTGATACGACGTTCCTCGCCGGCGAGCAGGTCGATCGGATGGAGTTCGAGGCGATCAACGCGAAGCTGCCGCGCGACGACCGTCCGGCCTCGGCGATGCCGGTGCTGCAGGGCATCACCAAGGCGAGCCTGCAGACCCACAGCTTCATCAGCGCCGCCTCGTTCCAGGAGACCACCCGGGTGCTCACCGAGGCGGCCACGGCCGGCAAGGTGGATACGTTGATGGGGTTGAAGGAGAACGTGATCGTCGGGCGCCTGATCCCGGCGGGCACCGGCAGCGTGATGAACCGCCTGCGCGCCATCGCCGCCGGCCGCGACCAGCGCAACCTGCGCACCGAGCAGGAGCAGCAGGCGGCGCTGACCGAGGTGAAGGCGGCCGAGTAACCCTCACCCCGGCCCTCTCCCGGCGGGAGAGGGAGAAGAAAGCCCTCTCCCTTCGGGAGAGGGTTGGGTGAGGGGCCTTCGACGGAGCAGGACGCCATGGTGCAAGTCGTCGGCATCGACCACCTGGTTATCCGGGTGAGCGACTACGCGAAATCCAAGGCGTTCTACGCCAAGCTGTTCGCGTTCCTCGGCTTCGAGGTGTCGGACGAGTTTCCCGAGATGATCGGCTGGACCAACGGCAAGACCCGGTTCTGGATCGGGCAGGCGGACGAGAAGGGCCGCAAGCGCAAGTATCGCGTCGGCGATGTCGGCTTCCACCACTACGCGTTCCAGCTGCGCAGCCGCAAGGACGTGGACGCGCTGCAGGGCTACCTGCAGGACAACGGCGGCACCATCGTCGATCCCGCCGGCGAGTATTACGACGATTACTACGCCGTGTTCTTCCTCGACCCGGACGGGTTGAAGCTGGAAGGCATGAAATACGGCGAGCAGACGGCCAAGGCCGCGCGAGCGCGCGCGGGCTGAAAGCCGACTTCGCCCCCCGTTGCCGGCTGCCACCGGCCGCGTTATGTTTGATTAGATATAACGAGGGGAGCACGACGCCATGGATGTGTCCGCATCGCACAATCGGCTGAGCACGGCCGGCAAGGACTTCATCGCGCGCCGGCACAAGTTGCTGATCGACGGTCAGTGGGTCGACGCCAAGTCGGGCAAGACCTTCGCCGTGTTCGATCCTTCCAACGGGCAGCAGATCGCACAGGTGGCTGAGGGCGACGCCGCCGATGTCGACGCCGCGGTGACCGCCGCCCGTCGAGCCTTCGAGGATGGCCCCTGGGCGAGGATGAAGCCGACCGAGCGCGGCAAGCTGGTGTGGAAGCTCGGCGACGTGCTGGAGGCGCACGCCGAGGAACTGGCCGAACTGGAGGCGCTCGACAACGGCAAGCCGATCAGCGACGCGCGCGCCGTCGACATCCCGTTCGCTTGCGAGCTGCTGCGCTACATGGGCGGCTGGTCGACCAAGATTACCGGCCAGAGCATCCCGATTTCCGCACCGGGCGACTGGCACGCCTATTCGATCCGCGAGCCGGTCGGCGTGGTCGGCCAGATCATTCCCTGGAACTTCCCGTTGCTGATGGCGGTGTGGAAGATCGCCCCCGCGCTCGCCGCCGGCTGCACCATCGTGCTCAAGCCCGCCGAGCAGACGCCGCTTTCGGCGATCCGGCTTGGCGAGCTGATCCGGGAGGCCGGCTTCCCGAACGGGGTCGTCAACGTCGTGACCGGCGACGGCACCGCCGGGGCCGCGATCGCCGCGCACCCGGATGTGGACAAGGTGGCGTTCACCGGCAGCACCGAGGTGGGCAAACTCATCGTCCAGGCCGCGGCGGGCAACCTCAAGAAAGTCTCGCTTGAGCTCGGCGGCAAGTCGCCGGCCATCGTGTTCCCCGACGCCGACCTCGCGGTGGCGATCCCCGGCACGGCGTCGGGCATCTTCTTCAACATGGGCCAGTGCTGCACGGCGGGCTCGCGCCTGTTCGTGCACGAGCGCATCTTCGACAAGATGATGACGGGCCTCGCCGACGAGGCCGCCAAGCTGAAGATCGGCCCCGGCCTCGAGCCCGACTCGCGGATCGGCCCGCTCGTGTCGGACGTGCAGTTCGAGCGTGTCACCGGTTTTCTCGACAGCGGCCGCCAGGAAGGCGCCGAATTCGTCACCGGCGGCAAGCGGCACGGCAACGAGGGCTACTTCGTGGAGCCCACCGTGCTGACCAAGACGACGCCCGATATGAAGGTGGTTCGCGAGGAGATCTTCGGCCCCGTCGTCTGCGCCATGCCGTACAACGATGACGACCTCGACCGCATCGCCAAGCAGGGTAACGCCACCGAGTACGGGCTTGCGGCCTCGATCTGGACCCGCGACATCGGCATCGCGCACAAGCTGGCGCGCAAGCTGAAGGCCGGTTCGGTGTGGATCAACGTCCACAACTTCAACGACGTCGCGTTGCCGTTCGGCGGCTACAAGCAGTCCGGCTGGGGTCGCGAGATGGGCTACGAGGCGATCGAGCTGTACACCGAAACCAAGGCCGTGGCGGCGCTGCTCTAGCTGAAGGGCGGGTTCGCGGTCGGCAGGCTGCAAACCCTCCACCTCGAAACGACGCTGCGGGCGCGGCGGGTTCAACTGCCGTGCGCGCAGCCGTTTTCAATTGAACGCAGGAGGTTCCATGACCGCAGATGTCCTGACCACCCGGCATCCGTTTCTCACCGGCAAGCCCAAGCGAATGCTGATCGACGGCAGATGGGTCGAGGCCGCGTCGGGCAAGACGTTCGAGACGCTCAATCCCTCGACCGGCGAAGTGCTGGCTTCCGTCGCGGAGGGCGACAGCGAGGATATCGATCGGGCCGTCGAGGCCGCGCGTCGGGCCTTCAATGGGCCGTGGAGCAAGTTCAAGCCGTTTGAGCGGCAGAACCTGCTGCTCAAACTCGCCGATCTCGTGGAGCAGCATTTCGACGAGCTCGCCGCCCTCGACACGCTGGACATGGGCGCGCCGATCACACGCACGAAAGCCGGTCGGCTGCGCGCGCTCGGGATGCTGCGCTACTACGCCGGCCAGGCGACATCGATCCACGGCGAGACGATCGAGAACTCGCTGCCGGGCGAGTACGTCTCGTTCACCTTGAAGGAGCGGGTCGGCGTCGTCGGCGCGATCATCCCGTGGAACGGCCCGCTGACCGCGACGATCTGGAAGATCGGCCCCGCGCTCGCGACCGGCTGCACCGTGGTCTTGAAGCCGGCCGAGGAGGCGCCGCTCACGCCGTTGCGCCTCGGCGAGCTGTGCCAGGAAGCGGGCGTGCCCGCCGGCGTGGTCAATATCGTGCCGGGCTACGGCGAGACGGCGGGCGCGGCGCTCGCGCGGCATCGCGACGTCGACAAGGTGGCGTTCACCGGCTCGCACCTGACCGGGAAGAAGATCATCGAGGCCTCGGCCGGCAATCTCAAGCGCGTGTCGCTGGAACTCGGCGGCAAGTCGCCGGACGTGGTGTTCGCCGACGCCAACCTCGACGCGGCGGTGCCGGGTGCGGGAATGGCGGTGTTCGCCAACTCCGGCCAGATCTGCAGCGCGGGGACGCGGCTGTTCGTCGAACGCAAGATCTACGACGAGTTCACCGCCCGCGTCGCCGACTACAGCAAGACGCTGCGGGTGGGCGACAGCAGCAATCCGGACACGCAGGTCGGCCCGCTGGTCTCCCCGGAGCAGCTCGATCGCGTGACCAGCTATCTAGCGATCGGCCGCCAGGAAGGTGCGCGCCCGCTCTCCGGCGGCGATCGGCTGACCGAGGGGGCAATGGCGAAGGGCTACTTCGTGCCGCCGACCGTGTTCGCCGATGTGAAGGACGAGATGCGGATCGCGACGGAGGAGATCTTCGGCCCGGTGATCTCGGCGATCTCGTTCACCGACATCGACGAAGTAATCGAGCGCGCCAACAAGACCAGCTTCGGCCTCGGCAGCGGGGTTTGGACGCAGGACGTCAGCAAGGCGCACAAGCTGGCGCGCGGCATTCGCGCCGGCTCGGTGTGGATCAACTGCTATCAGGCGATGGACCCGGCGGTCCCGTTCGGCGGTTACAAGATGAGCGGCTACGGACGCGAGAGCGGCAAGCAGCACGTCGAGGAATACCTGAACGTCAAGGCGGTCTGGATCAAGACGGGCTGACGCCGCGCGAAGGGCGCCGGGCTGTCGGCGATGTGGCTTTGCAGGTATCGTGCGACCACCAACCTGCAAGGCCATTTCCATGAAGCTCAGCGCCCGCAACCAGCTGAAGGGCAAGATCATCGCGGTGCAGAAGGGCCAGACAACCGGCCATGTGCGCATCGACATCGGCAACGGCGTCGTGGTCACCTCGTCGATCACCAACGAAGCGATCGACGATCTCGCTCTTAGCGTGGGGGACGAGGCGACCGCCGTGATCAAGGCGTCCGATGTCATGGTCGCGAAGTAGCGCCCCTCGGGCGTACGCCCGCTCGCCTGCCATGCGCAGCGCGGATTGCGGCCCTGGTGCGCTTGACTTGCCTACGCGCCGCGCATAGGTTCCGCGCCCTCGGTGAACCCCGACACGCGTAGCGGGGCGGCCGTCGTTTACAGGCACCACGCGTGCGGCGCCGCCCCGGTTTCCGGTGGCTGAGGCCGTTCGCAGGTCGAAACCCGCAGGGTGGGATCGTTCCCCGCCCCTCGCGGGCAATGCCTGTTAATGGCGCTTGCTGCTTCAATCGGGCAGGCGGAACGGAGCTAAGCGCGCGAGCGGATCGCGCGGAATTGGAAAAGGGCTGATGCCGACCATAAACCAGCTGATCGCCAAGGGGCGCGAGCCGCGCAGCACGCGCAACACGGTGCCGGCTTTGCAGGGCTGCCCGCAGAAGCGCGGCGTCTGCACGCGCGTCTACACCACCACGCCGAAGAAGCCGAACTCGGCGCTTCGCAAGGTGGCGAAGGTGCGCCTGACCAACGGCTACGAGGTGGTGAGCTACATCCCGGGCGAGGGTCACAACCTGCAGGAACATAGCGTCGTGCTGATCCGTGGCGGGCGCGTGAAGGACTTGCCCGGCGTGCGCTACCACATCCTGCGCGGCGTGCTCGACACGCAGGGCATCGCCAAGCGTCGCCAGCGCCGGTCGCTGTACGGCGCGAAGCGGCCGAAGTAAGAGGAGCGGGGTCGATGAGCAGACGCCGGCGCGCGGTGAAGCGCGAGATCCTGCCGGACGCGAAGTTCGGCGACATCGTCGTCACGCGTTTCATGAACGCGCTGATGTACGACGGGAAGAAATCTGCCGCCGAGGGCATCGTCTACGGTGCGCTCGAGGTGATGAAGCGGCGCGGCGGTAGCGCGGCCGATCCGGTGCGCTTGTTCCATGAGGCGCTGGACAACGTGAAGCCCGCCATCGAGGTGCGTTCGCGGCGGGTCGGCGGCGCCACGTATCAGGTGCCGGTGGAAGTCCGCACCGAGCGGCGTCAGGCGTTGGCGATCCGCTGGCTCATCGATGCGGCCCGCAAGCGAGGCGAGCACACGATGGAAGAGCGGTTGTCGAACGAGCTGTCGGACGCGGTGAACAACCGTGGTTCGGCGGTGAAGAAGCGCGAGGACACCCACCGCATGGCGGAGGCCAACAAGGCCTTCAGCCACTATCGCTGGTGAGATTGATACCAACCCAACGGACCCACTTGGTTCCACGGAGAGTCGACGATGGCCAAGGCGAAATTCCAGCGCAACAAGCCGCACTGCAACATCGGCACGATCGGTCACGTCGATCACGGCAAGACGTCGTTGACGGCGGCGATCACCAAGATCCTGGCGAAGTCTGGCGGCGCGACGTTCACGGCGTATGACCAGATCGACAAGGCGCCGGAAGAGCGCGCCCGCGGCATCACGATCTCCACGGCGCACGTGGAATACGAGACGGCCAACCGCCATTACGCCCACGTCGATTGCCCCGGCCACGCTGACTACGTGAAGAACATGATCACGGGCGCCGCGCAGATGGACGGCGCGATCCTGGTCGTCTCCGCCGCCGACGGGCCGATGCCGCAGACGCGCGAGCACATCCTGCTCGCCCGCCAGGTCGGCGTGCCCGCGCTGGTCGTGTTCATGAACAAGGTCGACATGGTGGACGACCCGGAGCTGCTCGAGCTGGTCGAGATGGAGGTGCGCGAGCTGCTCTCCTCCTATCAGTTCCCGGGCGACGACATCCCGATCATCAAGGGCTCCGCCCTGATGGCGCTGGAAGACAAGAACCCCGAGCTCGGCGAGCAGGCGGTGCTCGCGCTGATGGCCGAGGTGGACAAGTACATCCCGCAGCCGGCCCGTGCGATGGACCGGCCGTTCCTGATGCCGATCGAGGACGTGTTCTCGATCTCCGGCCGCGGCACGGTGGTGACAGGGCGGGTCGAGCGCGGCGTGGTGAACGTGGGCGACGAGGTCGAGATCGTCGGCATCCGGGCGACGCAGAAGACGATCGTCACCGGTGTGGAGATGTTCCGCAAGCTGCTCGACCGCGGCGAGGCCGGCGACAACATCGGCGCGCTGCTGCGCGGCACCAAGCGCGAGGACGTGGAGCGCGGCCAGGTGCTGGCCAAGCCAGGCTCGATCACCCCGCACACCAAGTTCAAGGCCGAGGCGTACATCCTCACCAAGGAGGAGGGCGGCCGCCACACGCCGTTCTTCACCAACTACCGGCCGCAGTTCTACTTCCGCACCACGGACGTGACGGGAGTCGTGCAATTGCCGGAGGGCACCGAGATGGTGATGCCCGGCGACAACGTGTCGATGGACGTGGAGCTGATCGCGCCGATCGCGATGGATGACGGGCTGCGCTTCGCGATTCGCGAAGGCGGCCGGACGGTCGGCGCCGGCGTCGTCGCGTCGATCTCGGCTTAAGGGACGGGAATGCCATCCGGCGCCCGGCTGGCCTGCGAGGGCCAGCGGGCGCCGGTGTCGTTCAAGGGAACTCGGAACAAACGGAATTATGGACAACCAGAATATCCGCATTCGCCTGAAGGCGTACGATCACCGCGTGTTGGACAACAGCACGAAGGAGATCGTGAACACGGCGAAGCGTACCGGCGCGCAGATCCGCGGTCCGATTCCGCTGCCGACCCATATCGAGCGGTTCACCGTCAACCGCTCGCCGCACGTCGACAAGAAGAGCCGCGAGCAGTTCGAGATTCGCACGCATCGCCGGCTGCTCGACATCGTCGAACCGACGCCGCAGACGGTGGACGCGCTGATGAAGCTCGACCTCGCGGCCGGCGTCGACGTCGAGATCAAGATCTAGGCCTGGACGACGATCATGCGCACCGGATTGTTGGCGAAGAAACTGGGCATGACCCGGTTGTTCAGAGACGACGGCACGCATGTGCCGGTGACCGTGTTGCATCTCGACCAGGTTCAGGTGGTGGCCGCGCGCACGCAGGAGACCGACGGCTACACCGCGCTCCAGCTAGGCTGGGGCCGTGCCAAGGTGAAGAACGTCACGCAGCCCAATCGCGGCCATTACGCGAAGGCAAAGGTGGAGCCGAAGGCCAAGCTGGTCGAGTTTCGTGTCGACGCCGATGCCGTGCTCGAGGCGGGTGCCACGTTGAGCGCCGCGCATTTCGTGCCCGGGCAGAAGGTGGACGTGTGCGGCATGACGAAGGGCAAGGGGTTTGCCGGCGGCATGAAGCGCTGGAACTTCAGCGGGCTCGAGGCCAGCCACGGCGTCTCCATCAGCCATCGCAGCCTGGGCTCGACGGGTAATCGGCAGGACCCCGGCAAGACGTTCAAGAACAAGAAGATGGCCGGGCATCTCGGCGGCGAGCGCGTGACGACCCTCAATCTCGAGGTGGCGAGCGTGGATGCCGAGAAGGGCCTCTTGCTCATCAAGGGCGCGGTGCCCGGCTCGAAGAACGGGTTCGTGCTGGTGCGCGACGCGGTCAAGCGCGCGCGCCATGCTGACGCGCCGTATCCGGCGGGGTTGCTCGAACCTGCGGTTCCGGTTGCAACCGCAACGGCCGAGGAAGCACCGGTCGCGGCCGACGCGCCTGCCCCGGACAACGCGCCTGACGCGGCGCCCTCCGGTGACGCGCCGGGGACGGCGCCCTCCGGCGAAGGGAACGCGTGATGCAGGTCGCGATCACCACGCTTGACAACGCGGAGGCCGGCACGGCCGAACTGCCGGACGCGATCTTCGCGGCCACGCCGCGCGCCGACATCATGGCGCGCGTGGTCCATTGGCAGCTGGCAAAACGGCGTTCCGGCAACCACAAGGTTAAGGGCTTGTCGGAGGTGTCCGGCACCACCAAGAAGCCGTATAAGCAGAAGGGCACCGGCAACGCGCGGCAAGGCAGCTTGCGTTCGCCGCAGTTCCGCACCGGCGGCGTCGTGCACGGGCCGGTGGTGCGCGACCACGGCTACGACCTGCCGAAAAAGGTGCGCCGGCTCGGGCTGATCTCGGCGCTGTCGCAGAAACAGGCGGAAGGCAAGCTCGTCGTGCTCGACGCGGCGAGCGGTGCTGCCAAGACGAAGGATCTCGCGGCCAAGCTCAAGGCGCTCGGCTGGTCCTCGGCGCTGATCGTCGATCGCACGGTGGATGCAGGGTTCCTGCGCGCCAGCCGCAACATCCCCCGGATCGACGTGCTGCCGACCGTCGGCGCCAACGTCTACGACATCCTCAAGCATGACGTGCTGGTGGTGACTGCCGCGGGCGTCGAGGGGCTGCGGGAGCGGCTGGCATGAGTGCGACGACCAAACAGCCGAAGCGCAAGCAACAGCTCTCGCGCGAGGCGATGTATCAGATCATCCGCGCGCCGCTGATCACCGAGAAGGCGACGGCGCTGACTGAGAAGGGGCAGGTGGTGTTCAAGGTGGCCATCGACGCGACCAAGCCGGAGATCAAGGCGTCGGTCGAGGGCTTGTTCGGGGTCACCGTGCTGGCGGTGAACACGCTGATCCAGAAAGGCAAGAGCAAGCGGTTCCGCGGCCGTCCCGGCGTGCGTTCCGACGTGAAGAAGGCGTTCGTGACGTTGGCCGAGGGTCAGACCATCGACCTCACCACTGGCCTGGCGTGATCGGGGATCGACGTAGATGGCACTGAGGCAATTCAACCCGGTCACGGCGAGCCTGCGTGGCACCGTCCTGATCGACCGCAGCGAGCTGTGGAAGGGCAAGCCGGTCAAGACGCTGACCGAGGGCAAGTCGCATTCGGGCGGGCGCAACAATCACGGTCGTACCACGTCGCGGTTCCGTGGCGGCGGACACAAGCAGTCATATCGCAACGTGGATTTCAAGCGCCGCAAGTTCGACATGCCGGCGACGGTCGAGCGGCTGGAGTACGACCCCAACCGCACGTCGTTCATTGCGCTCATCAAGTATCGCGACGGTGAGCTCGCGTATATTATCGCGCCGCAGCGGCTGCGCGCGGGCGACGCGGTGATCGCGGGCGCGCGGGTCGACATCAAGCCGGGCAACGCGATGCCGCTCGGCGCCGTGCCGGTGGGCACCATCGTCCACAACGTCGAGATGAAGCCCGGTGCCGGCGGCAAGATCGCGCGCGCGGCGGGCAACTATGCGCAGCTCGTCGGCAAGGACGCCGGCTACGCGCAGATCAAACTGATGTCGGGCGAGCTTCGCATCGTGCGCGCCGAGTGCATGGCCTCGATCGGCGCGGTGTCGAACCCGGACAACATGAACCAGAGTTTCGGCAAGGCGGGCCGCAAGCGCTGGATGGGACGTCGGCCGCACAATCGCGGCGTGTCGATGAACCCGGTCGACCATCCGCTCGGCGGCGGCGAGGGGCGCAGCTCGGGCGGCCGGCATCCGGTCACGCCGTGGGGCAAGCCGACGAAGGGTTACAAGACGCGCGTGAACAAGCGCACCGACCGGCTGATCATCCGCAGCCGCAGCAAGGGCAAGTAAGCGATGGCTCGTTCCGTCTGGAAGGGCCCGTTCGTCGACGGGTATCTGCTCAACAAGGCCGAAACCGCGCGTGCGTCGGGTCGCAACGAGATCATCAGGATCTGGTCGCGCCGCTCGACGATCCTGCCGCAATTCGTCGGCCTGACGTTCGGCGTCTACAACGGCCACAAGTTCCTGCCGGTGCAGGTGAACGAGAACATGGTGGGCCACAAGTTCGGCGAGTTCTCGCCGACGCGCACCTTCACCAGCCACGCGGCGGACAAGAAGGCGAGACGTGGGTGAAAGTAGGGGGCTGACATGAGCAAGCCGAAACGCCCGCGCCCGCTGGCGGACACCGAAGCGCAGGCGATCGTGTCCAACCTGCGCGTCAGCCCGCGCAAGCTGAACCTGGTCGCCGGGCTGATCCGCAATCTGCCGGCGTCACAGGCGGTGGCGACGCTCACCTTCAGCAAGCGGCGCATCGCGGGTCAGGTGCGCAAGGCGCTGGAGAGTGCCATCGCCAACGCGGAGAATAACCACCAGCTCGACGTCGACCGGCTGGTGGTCTCGCGCGCCGAGGTCGGCCGTTCGGTGGTGATGCGGCGCTTCCACGCGCGCGGCCGCGGGCGCGCGGCGCGAGTGGAGAAGTGGTTCAGCCATCTCAAGATCGTGGTGGCCGAGCAGTCGCAAGACGCCGGGAACGAGCGGGAGGCCGCGTAGCATGGGTCACAAGGTCAATCCGGTCGGGCTCAGGCTCGGCATCAACCGCACCTGGGACAGCCGGTGGTTCGCGGGCGCGGACTACTCGAAGCTGCTGCACGAGGACCTCAGGCTGCGAGGGCATCTTCGCAAGAAGCTGCACGGTGCGGGCGTCTCCCGCGTGGTGATCGAACGCCCTGCCAAGAAGCCGCGCGTGACGATCTACGCGGCGCGCCCCGGCGTGGTGATCGGCAAGAAGGGCCAAGATATCGAGGTGCTGCGCCGCGAACTTGCCAAGATGGCGAAGGCCGACGTGTCGCTCAACATCGTCGAGATCCGCAAGCCGGAGATCGATGCGCAGCTGGTCGCCGAGAACATCGCCCAGCAGTTGGAGCGGCGCGTCGCGTTCCGCCGGGCGATGAAGCGGGCAGTGCAGTCGGCGATGCGGCTCGGCGCACAGGGCATCCGCATCAATTGCGCCGGCCGGCTCGGCGGCGCCGAGATCGCCCGCGTGGAGTGGTATCGCGAAGGCCGCGTGCCGCTGCACACGTTGCGCGCCGACGTCGATTTCGGCATCGCCACGGCGAAGACGACGTACGGGACATGCGGCGTGAAGGTCTGGATCTTCAAGGGCGAGATCCTGGCGCACGATCCGATGGCGCAGGACCGCCGCGCCGCCGAGCAGGCGCCGCAGCGCTAGGGACGTAGGAACATGCTGCAACCGAAGCGGACGGTTTACCGCAAGGCGCACAAGGGGCGCATCCACGGCAACGCCAAGGGTGGCACCGTGCTCAATTTCGGCGCGTTCGGGCTCAAGGCGCTGGAGCCGGAGCGCGTCACCGCTCGGCAGATCGAGAGTGCGCGGCGCGCGATCACGCGCGCGATGCGGCGCGCCGGGCGCGTGTGGATCCGCATCTTCCCTGACGTGCCGGTGTCGCGGAAGCCCGCCGAGGTGCGGATGGGCTCGGGCAAGGGCAGCCCGGAGTTCTGGGTCTGCCGGGTCAAGCCGGGCCGCATCATGTTCGAGATCGACGGCGTGGCGCCGGACCTCGCGCGAGAGGCGTTGATCCTGGGGGCGGCGAAGCTGCCGATCCGCACCAAGGTCGTGACGCGGATCGGAGAGGGTTGAGATGGCGAGGTCGGTTGTCAACAAGGCGGGCGACGTGCGCGCGAAGTCGACGGACGAGCTGTCCGGCCTGCTGCTCGATTTGCGCAAGGAACAGTTCAACCTGCGCTTCCAACGCGCCACCGGCCAGCAGGAGGGCACCGCGCGGATGCGCGAGGTGAAGCGCGAGATCGCGCGCGTGAAAACCATCGTGGGCGAGAAGCAGCGCGCTTCCGCCCCTACCCAGTAAGGAGAGGGACATGCCAAGGCGCGTCCTCACCGGGCGGGTGACCAGCGACAAGATGGACAAGACCGTAACGGTCCTGGTCAGTCGCCGTGTCATGCATCCGCTCTACAAGAAGTTCATTCGGCGCTCGAAGCGGTACGCCGCGCACGATGAGGCCAACCTTTGCAAGGAAGGCGATACGGTGCGAATCGAGGAGTGCCCGCCGATCAGCAAGCGCAAGGCTTGGATGGTGATCGAGCGCAACGGCACCAAGCTGTTCGAGGACGAGCCCGATCTTGCCGAAGCGGGCGCGCCGGTTCCGGGCGGTGCCGAGCCGGGCGAGCCGGCACCGACGCCGGCCTCGGTCTCCGAGCCCCCGCCGGCGTCGATCTGAGGAGAGAGCGGGATGATTTCGGTCGAGTCCAATCTCGAAGTCGCCGACAATTCCGGCGCGCGTCGGGTGCAATGCATCAAGGTGCTCGGCGGCTCCAAGCGCAGGACCGCATCGGTTGGCGACGTGATCGTGGTGTCCGTCAAGGAGGCGATCCCGCGCGGCAAGGTGAAGAAGGGCGACGTGCATCAGGCGGTGATCGTGCGGACCAGCTTCCCGGTGCGCCGGCAGGACGGCAGCGCGATCCGCTTCGACCGCAACGCGGCGGTGCTGATCAACAAGCAGCAGGAGCCGATCGGCACCCGCATCTTCGGCCCGGTGGTGCGCGAGCTGCGCGGACGGCGCTTCATGAAGATCATCTCGCTCGCCCCGGAGGTCATCTGATGGCGGCGCGTCTGCGCAAGGGCGACCGGGTCGAGGTGATCTCGGGCGCCGACAAGGGCAAGCGCGGCGAGATCATGCGCGTGCTGCCGCAAGAGAACCGCGCGGTGGTGCAGGGCGTGAACGTCGCCACCAAGCACACCAAGCCGCAGGGCATGGGCCAGCCGGGCGGGATCGTGCGGCAGGAGGCGAGCATCCACCTCTCCAACCTGATGCTGGTGGACGGCATCTCCGACAAGCGGACCCGCGTAGGCTTCCGCGTGCTGGAGGGCGGCCGCAAGGTGCGGGTGGCGCGCGCGACCGGCCAAGTGATCGAGGGTTGAGGCGATGAGCGAGACACAAGATACCGCCGAGACCGCGCTGCGCCAAGTGCCCCGGATGCTCCGGCGCTACCTCGACGAGATGCGCCCCGCGCTGTCGCGGGAGTTCGGCTACGAGAACCCGATGCAGGTGCCCAAGCTCGAGAAGATCGTCATCAACATGGGCGTGGGCGAGGCGGCGGGGGATCAGAAGAAGCTGGACGCGGCGGTGGTCGAGCTCGCCCTTATCGCCGGGCAGAAGCCGATCAAGACGGTGGCGAAGAAAGCGATCGCCGCGTTCAAGATCCGCGAGGGCCTGCCGATCGGCTGCAAGGTGACGTTGCGCAAGACTCGGATGTACGAGTTCCTCGACCGGCTCGTGACGGTGGCGCTGCCGCGCGTGCGCGACTTTCGCGGCATCCCGGCGAACCGGGGTTTCGACGGGCGCGGCAACTTCGCGCTCGGCATGAAGGAGCAGATCGTGTTCCCGGAAATCAACTACGACCGGGTGGACCAGGTTCGCGGGATGGACATCGTGTTCGTCACCACCGCGAAGACCAATGCCGAGGCGAAGGCTTTGCTGAAGGGCTTCGATCTGCCGTTCGCGGCCTGAGGACAACGATAGTTTTGGAACAACGCCGGGGTCATGCGATCGATGCCCGGGACAGGTTCCGGAGGTAAGACACAGAATGGCCAAGACGTCGCAGGTCAACCGGAATGCAATGCGCGAGCGCATGGCGAAGCGGGACAAGACCAAGCGTGCCGCGCTGAAGGAGATCGTGATGGATCGCAGCTTGCCGGTCGAGGATCGGTTCGACGCCACCATCAAGCTGGCGCAGCTGCCGCGCAACGGTGCGGCGGTGCGGGTGCGGCTGCGTTGCGCCGTCACCGGGCGGTCGCGGGCGAACTATCGCAAGTTCAAGCTGTCGCGCATCGCGCTGCGCGAACTCGCGAGCTCGGGGCAGATCCCGGGCATGGTCAAGGCGAGCTGGTAGGGGGCCGGGCGAATGTCTCTATCCGATCCTCTCGGCGACATGCTGACGCGCATCCGCAACGCGCAGCGCGCGCGTCACACGATGTGCATCGCACCGGCGTCGCGGTTGCGGGCGAACGTGCTCGACGTGCTGAAGCGGGAAGGTTTCATCCGCGGCTATGCCGCCGAGCAGGTGCGGCCCGGTATCGCGCAGCTGCGCATCGAGCTGAAGTACAACGAGGGCGAGCCGGTGATCAAGGAGATCAACCGCGTCTCCAAGCCGGGCCGCCGCGTGTACTCGAAGATCAAGGAGCTGCCGCGGGTCTACGCCGGCCTCGGCGTGTCCATTCTGTCCACGCCGCGGGGCGTGATGAGCGATGCCGAGGCCCGCGCCGCCAATGTCGGCGGCGAGGTCCTGTGTCGCGTGTTCTGATGAGGGCGGATCGATGTCGCGCGTAGGAAAATATCCGGTCGAGATCCCGGCGGGCGTGCAGGTGGCGGTCGCGAACGGCATGCTGACGGCGAAGGGCAAGCTCGGGGAGATGTCGTTTCGCCTGACCGAGCATGTCGAGACCAAGGTGGAGGGCAACCAGGTCATCGTCGCTCCGCGCGCCACGCCGCAGGGCCGCACGATGTGGGGTACGACGCGGGCGATCGTGGCCAACATGGTGCACGGCGTCTCGGTCGGCTTCACCCGCTCGATGGAGATCACCGGCACCGGCTTTCGCGCCGCCGTGCAGGGCAAGAACCTGGTGATGAACCTCGGCTATTCGCACGACGTGGTGTATCCGGTCCCGGAAGGCATCAGGATCACCTGCGAGCGGCCGACGGCGGTGAAGGTCGAGGGCATGGACAAGCGGCTGGTGGGTGAGGTCGCGGCCGAAATCCGCGGGTTCCGTCCGCCGGAGCCCTACAAGGGCAAGGGCGTGCGCTACACCGACGAGGTCATCCGCCGGAAGGAAGGGAAGAAGAAGTAATGGCCGGCAATCTCGAATCGCGCGAACGCCGGCGCGACCGGCTGCGCTACCAGCTCCGCCGCAAGGCGGGCGGGCGGCCCCGCTTGTCGGTGTTTCGCTCGGGCAAGCACATCTACGCCCAGGTGATCGACGACGGCGCCGGGCGCACGCTCGCCGCGGCGTCCTCGCTCGACAAGGCGCTGCGCGAGGCGCTGCGCACCGGGGCGGACAAGGAGGCGGCCGCGGCGGTCGGCAAGCTCATCGCCGAGCGCGCGACGGCGGCCGGCGTCACCGCCGTGGTGTTCGATCGCGGCGCGTATCTTTACCACGGCCGCGTCAAGGCGCTGGCCGATGCCGCCCGCGAAGGCGGGTTGGCGTTCTAGAGGGATCGAGGCATGGCACGCGAGCCGAGAGACGGCGGCCGGGGCGGCGGACGTGACCGCGACCGGGACGGCGGCGACGACATCATAGACAAGCTGGTCACCATCAACCGCGTCGCGAAGGTGGTGAAGGGTGGACGGCGCTTCGCCTTCGCCGCCCTCGTGGTGGTGGGCGACCAGAAGGGGCGCGTCGGCTACGGTGCGGGCAAGGCGCGCGAGGTGCCCGAGGCGATCCGCAAGGCGACCGAGCGCGCCAAACGCGGCATGATCCGGGTGCCGATGAAGGAAGGCCGCACCCTGCACCATGACGTGCACGGCCGCTACGGCGCCGGCGACGTGATCCTGCGCAGTGCCACGGCCGGCACCGGCATCATCGCCGGCGGCCCGCTGCGCGCGGTGTTCGAAACCCTGGGCATCGGCGACGTGGTGGCCAAGAGCCTCGGCAGCCGCAACCCGCACAACATGATCAAGGCGACGTTCGCCGGGCTCCAGCAATGCGCGAGCCCGCGTTCGGTCGCATCGCGGCGCGGCAAGAAGGTGTCTGACCTGCTCGGGCGGCGCGACGCGCCGTCGGCGCCGGTCGCGGACGCTTCGGTCCCGGAGGCGGCGGCCGATGTCTGACAGCGCGTCGCCGAAAGCCGGCACCGTGAAGGTGACGCAGATCGCGTCGGCCGCGGGCCGCAAGCCGGGCCAGCGCGAGACGCTGATCGGGCTCGGGCTGAACAAGCTGCGCCGCTCGCGCGAGCTTGAGGACACGCCGTCGGTGCGCGGGATGATCCGCAAGGTCGCGCATCTGGTGCGGGTCGAGGAGCGGGGCTGACATGAAGCTCAATGAACTACGCGACAATCCGGGGTCGCGGCTGAAGTCGAAGCGCCTGGGGCGCGGCATCGGGTCCGGCAAGGGCAAGACGTCGGGCAAGGGCGTCAAGGGCCAGAAGGCGCGCGAGGGCGTCGCGCTGAACGGCTTCGAGGGCGGCCAGCTGCCGATCTACCGGCGGCTGCCCAAGCGCGGCTTCGTCAACATCTTCCGCAAGGAATACGCGCCGGTGAACCTCGGCGCGCTCGCCAAGGCGATCGAGGCCGGGCGGATCGACGCGGGCCAGCCGATCACGGAGGCGACGTTGCGCGACGCCGGCTTGGTGCGCGGCGGCAAGGTGGCTGGAGTGCGGCTGCTGGCGCAGGGCGAGATCAGCCAGGCGGTGACGATCACCGTCTCGGGCGCATCGGCCCGCGCCGTCGAGGCGGTGCAGCGGGCGGGCGGGAATGTGACGACCACGGTCGCGAAGCGCGAGGCCGCGGAGGCAAGCGCCTGACCCGTTTCAGTGGCCAGTTTGGGGCCGTGCGGTTCCAGCGGCAACGGCTGTTCTCTCGTGGTCCTGCCTAAGCGCCTCGCGCTGATCCGATGACCCGACGGCCGACGCCGATTAGCTGCACCAGCGTGTAAAAGGCCGGCGTCAAGATCAGGCCAACCCGGTGACGCCGAGCATGCCGCCGAACACGGCGGTGCCCAGGGACTGCCGCATCTCGGCGCCGGCCCCGGTTGCGAACACGAGCGGGGGCGACGCTGAGGATCAAGGCAGAGTTCTTCGCCGCCAGTCCGACCAGGACGACGAAACCGATCCGCTAAAGCTGCCGAGTTCGATCAAGGCTGCGGCGGCGCGGCTCGCCAAGGAGGACGGCGTGTCGCTCAACCAGTGGATTGCTTCGGCAATCGCGCAGAAGGTTGGCGCGGTCGAGGCCGCGGCCGACTTCTTCCGCACGCGTGCGGAAGAAGCCCGTCCCGAGGACCTGCACGCCATCCTGGCACTCGCCCGTGATAGGGCGCCCGACGCCGGTGATGAGCTGCCGCCATCAGGCCCGCGCTGACCGCAGCGTTTATCCGAGTCCGTCCTGGCTGCGGCGTCCGATATGGGCGACTTGGTCGGGTTCAAGCTTCGGAGTGAGGGGAGCGTAATTCGCCGCTTCGGCTGGTTCCGTGCTACGTCAGCCCGCTCTTATCTGACGGGGACAACCCTATGGCCTCTACCGCCGAACAGCTCGCGGCGAACTTCAATCTGGGCGTCTTCTCCAAGGCGACCGAGCTCAAGAAGCGCATCTGGTTCACGCTCGGCGCGCTGATCGTTTTCCGGGTCGGCACCTACATCCCGGTTCCGGGCGTCGATGCGACGGTGATGGGCGAGATGCTACGCCAGCACGGCGGCGGCATTCTCGGCATGTTCGACATGTTCACCGGCGGCGCCCTCGGGCGCATGACGGTGTTCGCGCTCAACATCATGCCCTACATCAGCGCCAGCATCATCGTGCAGCTGATGTCGGCCGCGATCCCCTCGCTGGAGACCTTGAAGAAGGAGGGCGAGTCGGGGCGCAAGAGGCTCAACCAGTACACCCGCTACCTCACTGTGCTGATCGCGATGTTCCAATCCTACGGCATCGCCGTCGGGCTCGAGAGCATGCGGGGCAGCTTCGGCGCGGCGGTGATCGACCCCGGTTGGTTCTTCCGCATCTCCTGCATGGTGACCCTGGTGGGCGGCACGATGTTCCTGATGTGGGTCGGCGAGCAGATCACCGCGCGCGGCATCGGCAACGGCACCTCGCTTATCATCATGGCGGGCATCGTTGCCAACCTGCCGCACGCGCTCGCCACCCTGCTGGAGATGGGGCGGACCGGCGCGCTCTCGACGTTCTTCATCCTGCTATTCCTGGTGATCGCGGTGGCGGTGATCGCCTTCATCGTGTTCATGGAGCGGGCGCAGCGGCGCATCGTCGTACAGTATCCGAAGCGCCAGGTCGGGCAGCGCATGTTCGGCGGCGACTCGACTCACATGCCGCTCAAGATCAACACCTCGGGCGTGATCCCGCCGATCTTCGCGAGCTCGATCCTGCTGATCCCGGCGACCATCTCGGGCTTCTCGGCCAGCGGTCCCGGCTGGTTGCAGACCATCGCCGGCCAACTCGCGCACGGCCAGCCGCTCTACATGGCGCTCTACGCGGCGATGATCATCTTCTTCTCGTATTTCTACACCGCCGTGGTGTTCAACCCGCAGGAAACGGCGGACAATCTCAAGAAGTATGGAGGCTTCATCCCGGGCATCAGGCCAGGCGTCAACACGGCGGACTACTTCGATTACGTGCTCACCCGGCTGACCACGATCGGCGCCCTCTATTTGGTCGCCGTCTGCCTGCTGCCCGAGATCCTGATCAGCCGGTACGGCGTGCCGTTCTATTTCGGCGGCACCAGCCTCTTGATCATCGTGTCCGTTACCATGGACACTGTGACGCAGATCCAGTCCCACCTGCTGGCGCATCAATACGAGGGGCTGATCCGCAAGGCCAAGGTGAGGGGACGCCGATGAGAGGGCGCGGGTGAAGCTGATCCTTCTGGGTCCGCCGGGGGCGGGCAAGGGCACGCAAGCCAAGCGGCTGCAGAGCCGTTACGGCATCGCGCAGATCTCGACCGGCGACATGCTGCGCGCCGAGGTCGCCGCCGGCAGCCCGGTCGGCCAGGAAGCCAAGACGGTGATGGAAAGCGGAGCGCTGGTTTCCGACGACATCCTGGTGCGCATGCTGGCGTCGCGGATCGATCAGCCGGATTGCCGCGAGGGGTTTATCCTCGACGGCTTTCCGCGCACCGTGCCGCAGGCCGAGGCGCTCGACACGATGCTGGCCGACAAGCACAGCGGGCTCGACGCGGTGGTCGAGCTGCTAGTCGATGATGCGATGCTGGTCGAGCGCATCGCCGGGCGGTTCACCTGCGCCAAGTGCGGCACCGGCTACCACGACGTGTTCAAGCAGACACGGGTCGCCGGCGTTTGCGACGTGTGCGGATCGACCGAATTCGTTCGCCGCGCCGACGACAGCCGCGAGACGGTGGCCGCGCGACTGGAGGCGTATCACTCGCAAACCGCGCCGATCGTGCCGCATTACCGGGCCGCCGGCGTGCTCCGGACCGTGGACGGCATGGCGGAGATCAACGAGGTGACGCGCCAAATCGAGGCGGTGCTGGACGGCCTCGAGACTCGAAGCTGACGACGTGGGTTGCTCGCGATAATTTGTTCTTGCCGCGTTGACAGGAGCGGCGGCCAGGTATAAGTCCCGCGATCGCCCGATCTCACATCGGGTTCTTCGTAGTTTTTGTCGGGCAGGCAGGGCGGTATGCGTCTTGGTCGGCCCGTTCGTTTGGCTCGGACGGCAGGAGTGACGGTGTGGCGCGTATCGCCGGTGTGAACATCCCGACCAACAAGCGCGTTACTGTAAGCCTGCGCTACATCTACGGCATCGGGGCCTCGAAGGCGGACAGCATTTGCAGTCGCCTTAAGATCCCCGACGAGCGGCGGGTCAACCAGCTCAGCGACGACGAAGTGCTGCGGATTCGTGAGCTGATCGACCGCGAATTCCGTGTCGAGGGCGATCTGCGTCGCGAAGTCGCCATGAACATCAAGCGGCTGATGGACCTCGGCTGCTATCGCGGCCTGCGCCACCGGCGCGGCCTGCCGGTTCGTGGCCAGCGGACGCATACCAACGCCCGCACGCGCAAGGGCAAAGCGGTGCCGATCGCCGGCAAGAAGAAAGTGACGAAGTAGTTCGGCCGTCCGACAAGAGTTTTCTTCGGCGTTTTTCCGGCCGCCCCGGCTACGGCTTTTGACCAAGACAGGATCGAAGTATGGCGAGACCCGCCACCGCAACGCGCACCCGCAAGAAAGAGCGCAAGAACATTTCCTCGGGCGTCGCGCACGTCGCCGCAACGTTCAACAACACGATGATCACCATCACCGATGCCCAGGGCAACGCGATTGCCTGGTCGTCCTCCGGCAGCCAGGGATTCAAGGGCAGCCGCAAGTCGACGCCCTACGCCGCGCAGGTCGCGGCCGAGGACGCCGGCAAGAAGGCGCGCGAGCACGGGATGGAGACGCTCGAGATCGAAGTGAGTGGCCCGGGTTCGGGTCGCGAGAGCGCGCTGCGGGCGCTGCAGACGGTCGGCTTCGCGATCACTGCGATCCGCGACATGACGCCTATCCCGCACAACGGATGTCGTCCGCGCAAGCGTCGGCGGGTCTGAACGGACGAGTGTGAACAGAAAGGAGCGGGCGATCGCTCGGCATGACGCGCGGCCAGTCGCGCGCGCCCGGGCCGTGCCCTATCGGCCATGAGAAACACCGCCATCATCCAGAGAAACTGGGAATCGCTGATCCGGCCGGAGAAGCTCGACGTCGAGCCTGGGGCCGATCCGTCGCGCACGGCAACGGTCGTCGCCGAGCCGCTGGAGCGCGGCTTCGGCATGACGCTCGGCAACGCCATCCGGCGCATCCTGCTCTCCTCGTTGCAGGGTGCGGCGGTGACGTCGGTGCAGATCGATGGCGTGCTGCATGAATTCAGCAGCATCGCCGGCGTCCGCGAGGACGTCACCGACATCGTGCTGAACATCAAGCAGCTGGCGCTCAGGATGCACGGCGAGGGGCCGAAGCGCATGACCCTGACCGCGACGGGTCCGGGCGAGGTGCGCGCCAGCCAGATCCAGGCCGGGCACGACATCGACATCATGAACCCCGACCTGGTGATCTGCACGCTCGATGACGGCGTGCGGCTCGGGATGGAATTCACGGTCAGTCTCGGCAAGGGCTACGTGCCGGCCAGCGCCAACCGTCCCGAGGACGCGCCGATCGGGCTCATCCCGGTGGACGCCATCTATTCGCCGGTGCGCCGCGTGTCCTACAAGGTCGAGCCGACCCGCGTGGGGCAGGTGACCGACTACGACAAGCTGCTGCTCACGATCGAGACGAACGGCGCGGTGACGCCGGAGGACTCGGTCGCCCTCGCGGCGCGCATCCTGCAGGATCAACTGCAGCTGTTCATCAATTTCGAGGAGCCGCAGCAGATCCGCGCCGAGGAGGTGCACGACGATTTGCCGTTCAACCGCAACCTGCTGCGCAAGGTGGACGAGCTCGAGCTCTCGGTGCGCAGCGCCAACTGCCTGAAGAACGACAACATCGTCTACATCGGCGATCTCGTACAGAAATCCGAACAAGAGATGCTGCGCACGCCGAATTTCGGCCGCAAGTCGCTGAACGAGATCAAGGAAGTGCTCACCAACATGGGCCTGACGCTCGGTATGACGGTGTCCGGCTGGCCGCCGGAGAACATCGAGGATCTCGCCAAGCGGCTCGAAGAGCCGTTCTGAGAAACTAAGCCGCACGAGCAGGGGATAATTTCATGCGTCACGGTGTTGCCGGCCGTAAGCTGAACGTCACGTCGGCTCATCGCCAGGCCATGTTCCGCAACATGGCGGTGGCGCTGATCAAGCACGAGCAGATCACCACCACGTTGCCGAAGGCGAAGGAGCTACGCCCGGTCACCGAGAAGCTCATCACGCTCGGCAAGCGTGGCGGCCTCCACGCGCGCCGGCAGGCCCACGCGCAGCTGCGCGACGATACGATCGTCATTAAGCTGTTTGACAGTTTGGCGAATCGCTACCGTACACGGGCGGGCGGCTACACGCGCGTGCTGAAAGCGGGCGTGCGCTACGGCGACGCGGCCGATATGGCGGTGATCGAACTGGTCGATCGCGACCCGTCGGCCAAGGGCCAGGATAGCGGCACGGTCGAGGAGCGCGACGAGGACGAGGAGTAGCTGACTAGCGCAGCAGCTTGTCAATGGTGATGGGCAGGTCTCGGATGCGCTTGCCGGTCGCGTGATGAATGGCGTTGGCAATCGCCGCTGGCGTGCCGACGATGCCGATCTCGCCTAGGCCTTTCACGCCGATCGGAAGCGACCTCAAGCGAGCGCGCCTGACCGTTGATGGTCAGGGTGATCGGATGGTCTGTGGTGACCTGACCGGTGCGAGGGAGCGGGGGCGATCGGCCGTCGTGGTCGCTGAGGTGTGGTCCATGCGCGTTGTCTCCTGCGGGCAGCCGGGACCGTGGCGCTCGAACGCGGAATGTTGCGCGTGGTGGCTTGTCGGGCCGAGCACAAACGCGACACCTTGTTGCCGCATTATCGCTCGTGACTGTGGGCCGGCTTCGCCGCTACGGTGCGGCGCCTCGCATGTCGCTATGACTGGCCACTACCCAGAACGCTAGCGAGCGCGGAGGACACGCTCTCGGCGAAGGGGTTTACAACCCGCACACCGCTCCACACGAAGCCGTCCTGCATGTCCTCGGACAACAGCATCGTGCATCCCGAACTCGCCGCTGCGGCGAGAACGACGCCATCCCAGATGCTGAACCGATGATCGGCGGCGAGGTCCACCGCGGAGACTATGACTGCCGGTGACGTCGCGATCAGCGGAAACGTTTCGCGCCAAGCCAACACGGCTGCTCTGGCGTCGTTAGTACGCCAGCGCGTCTTGCGCACGAGAACGTTGTAAAGCTCGCCGAAAGCCTGGGCCGGCAAGACGATTTCGTGGTGTCGAACTCTGCGCAAGAGCGTGAGAGTCTCGGCTCTGCGTTCTTCGCCGTTTACGCCCTCGGCATAGGCCAGGATATTCGTATCGAGCGCGATCCTCACTCGTCGTAGAGCTCGTCTCGCGTCCAGCGCCCGATGTCGGTGACCGGCTGTGATTGCAAACGCGACATCAATCGATCAAAGGCGGCCGCTCTGCCTTGGTCCTCGGGCTGGACCGGGACGATGCGGGCCACGGGCCGTCCGTGCGCGGTGACGACAAAGCTATCCCCCTCGCGCACGGAGCGGAGGATTTGCGAAAAGTGCCGGTTGGCCTCGACGGCCGATACTGACTTATCCATGCGGGCCTAGTAGTGACTTGCACTACATTTAGCATCATATGGGCCTGATGGAAGACTTGTTCGGCCCCGACGCAGTGGTCGCGGCTCCGGCCGAGCCGGGGGCGGACGCGCGCCCGCTCGCCGACCGCCTGCGGCCGGCGGCACTCGGCGAGGTGGTCGGCCAGGACCATCTGCTTGGCCCCGACGGCGTGCTGACGCGGATGCTGGCGCGTGGGTCGCTCGCCTCGCTGGTGCTGTGGGGGCCGCCGGGCGTCGGCAAGACCACCATCGCGCGGCTACTGGCTGCCCGGGCCGGGCTGCACTTCACCCAGCTCTCGGCGGTGTTCTCAGGCGTCGCCGATCTCAAGCGGGCGTTCGATGAGGCGACGAAGCGGCGCCGCGCGGGGCAGGGCACGTCGCTGTTCGTCGACGAGATCCATCGCTTCAACCGCGCCCAGCAGGACGGCTTCCTGCCCGTGGTCGAGAACGGCACGGTCACGCTGGTCGGCGCGACCACGGAAAACCCCTCCTTCGCGCTGAACGGCGCGCTGCTGTCACGCTGTCAGGTGCTGGTGCTGCGCCGGCTGGACGACGCGGCGCTGGCGCTCATCCTGGCGCGCATCGAGACGGCGGCGGCCGGTCCGCTGCCGGTGGATGACGCCGCCCGTGCGGCGCTGCGCGCCATGGCCGACGGCGACGGACGCTACCTCATCAACATGGCCGAGCAGGTCCTGGCGCTGCCGCCGGACACGCCGGCGCTCGACCCGCCGGCGCTGACCGCGCTGCTCGCGCGCCGGGCGGCGCTGTACGACAAGGACCGCGAAGAGCATTACAATCTGATCTCGGCGCTGCATAAGTCGCTGCGCGGGTCGGACCCGGACGCGGCACTCTACTGGTTCGCCCGGATGCTCAACGGCGGCGAGGACCCGCGCTACATCGCCCGCCGCTTGGTGCGCTTCGCCGCCGAGGATGTTGGCATGGCCGACCCGCAGGCGCTGCCGCAAGCGTTGGCGGCGTGGGAAACGTTCGAGCGGCTCGGCAGCCCGGAAGGCGAGCTCGCCATCGCGCAGGCCGTCGTCTACCTGGGCACCGCGCCGAAATCGAACGCGGTCTACGCCGCGTACGGCGCGGCGCGCAGCGCAGCCAAGTCGACGGGCAGCCTGATGCCGCCGGCGCACATCCTCAACGCGCCGACGCGGCTGATGAAGGATCTCGGCTACGGCGCGGGCTACGCCTACGATCACGCCACCGAGGAGGCGTTCTCCGGCCAGAACTACTTTCCCGACGGGATGCAGCGGCAGCAATTCTACCACCCCGTCGAGCGCGGCTTCGAGCGCGAGATCGCCGAGCGGCTGGCCGGCTGGTCCGCGCGGCGTGCCGCGCGCGGCGAATGAGCGTCGAGACCCGCACCGTGACCGCCGACGAGGGCGACATCCGCCTCGACCGCTGGTTCCGCCGTCACTTCCCGGCCGTCACGCAAGGCGCCATCCAGAAACTCTGCCGCACGGGACAAGTGCGGGTGGACGGCAGGCGCGCGGAGGCGGCCACGCGGCTGCTGCCGGGCCAGGCGGTCCGGGTTCCGCCGCTGCCCGACGCGGCCGCGCCGCCGCCGCGCCAGTCGATCAATCTCGATGCGCGCGAGCAGGCGGACCTCCAGCGCCTGGTGCTGTACCGCGACGATCAGATCATCGCGCTGGACAAGCCGCACGGGCTGCCGGTGCAGGGCGGCCCGGGCATCGTCCGCCATCTCGACGCAATGCTCGACGCGCTGCGCTTCGGCGGCGACCGGCCGCGCCTGGTGCATCGGCTCGACCGCGACACGTCCGGCGTGCTCGTGCTCGGCCGCACGCCCGGCAGCGCCGCGAAGCTCGCCGCCACGTTCCGGGGGCGCGACGTGGAAAAGACCTACTGGGCCGTCGTGACTGGCCGTCCGGTGCCTTCCGAGGGCCGCATCGATCTCGCCCTCAAGCGCACCGGCGGCCCGCGCGGCGAACGCACCGTCGCCGCTGAACGGGGCGACGAGGAGGCGGCGCGCGCCATCACCGATTACCGCACGCTCGACAGCGCCGCCCACCGGCTCGCCTGGCTCGAATTGCGGCCGCTCACCGGGCGGACGCACCAGCTGCGGGTGCATTGCGCCGCCTTGCGCACGCCGATCCTCGGCGACGTGAAATACCACGAGCCGGATCAGAATAACGCGTTCTCGGCGTTGGTCGCCGGGTTGTCCGACAAACTGCACCTGCACGCCCGCGCGCTCAGGCTGCCGCACCCGGCGGGCGGGACGGTGATGGTCGAGGCCGACCTGCAGCCCCATATGCGCGAGACGTTCCGGACGCTGGGCTTCGCAGCGCCGGCAGCGCGCGCGCCGGAACGCGAACTGCGCGGCTGATCGCGAGGGGGATCGCATGTCGGAAACGCAGCCACGACGCCGCAGGCGCGGCCTGCGCCTGGTGTTGATTATCCTGGCGCTGATTGTGCTGGTGCCGCTCGCCGGGTTGGCGGCGTTCGCGCTCACCTTCGATCCCGACAGCGTCAAGCCGCGCATCGAGCAGGCGGTGAAGCGCGCGACCGGCCGCGATCTCGCATTGAACGGGCGGCTCGGCCTCAAGCTCTCGCTGTGGCCCACGATCGAGGCGCGCGACGTGGCCTTCGCGAACGTCGCCGGCGGCTCGCGGCCGCAGATGGCGACGTTGGAGCGGCTGGAGGCGCAGGTCGCGCTGCTGCCGTTGCTACGCCGGACGGTCGAGATCGATCGACTGCTGCTGGTCAAGCCCGACATCCTGCTGGAGACCGACGCGCAGGGCCGGCCCAACTGGCGCTTCGGACCGGACGTGCCGAGCCAGATCTTGCCCAAGGCGCAGGCGCCGAGCGCGCCAGCCGCGCCGCTCGGCATCGGCGTGCGGCAGATGACGGTCGAGGGGGGCACGCTGACCTGGCGCGACGGGCGGACCGGACGGAGCACGCGGGTCGATCTCGCGGATGCCGCCATTCGCGCGGACTCGGCCGATGCGCCGATCAGCGTGGCGCTGCACGCGTCCTATGCCGGCGCGCCGTTCGCGCTCTCGGGGCAGACCGGCTCGCTCGACCGCCTGCGCGATCCGGCCGCAACGACGCCCTGGCCGGTGCAGCTGGCGCTGGAGGCCGCCAACGCCAAGCTCGCCCTCGACGGCGCGCTGACGCAGCCGATGCAGGGGCGGGGCTATCACGCCAAGCTGGGCGGCGTTGTCCCGGACCTCCCGGCGCTGGCGCCGTTCTTCCGTCGCGCGATCCTGCCGCCGCTACACGACGTCCGTATCGCGGCGGAGATCGCCGAGGTCGGCGGCGCGCCCGCGGTGAACGCGCTGGCCTTGCGCGCGGGCGCGTCCGATCTCGGCGCATTCGTGCCGGGCTTGCGGCTCGTCTCGTTGCAGGCCGACGCGGCGCAGGGCGGCGAGCCGGTTCGCTTCGTCGCCAACGGCGCGTTGCGGGATGCGGCGTTCACCGCCTCGGGCTCGCTCGCGCGCGAGGGCGCCGACGGGGCGACGATACGCGACTTCAAGCTCGCCATGCCGCCGGGCGACGTCACCGGCGAGATCACGGCCGGCTGGGGCGGCCGCGCGTCGCTGCGCGCGACTTTGGCCGCGCAGCGGATTGACGCCGACGCCCTGCTCGCCGCCCTGCACTCGCCGTCTGCCGCCCCGGCCCAGGCCCCGGCGTCGCCCGCGCCGCCGCCCACGCCGGCGCAGCCCCCCGCGCCGCGCGGTACGCGCGTGTTCTCCGACCGTCCGATCCCGTTTGCCGTGCTGCGCGCCGCCGACGCGGACCTTCGGCTATCGGTCGCGACGCTGCATTCGGGCGGGCAGGACTACCACGACTTCGCCGGCCATCTCGCGCTGGCCGACGGCCGTCTGAGCGTCGACCCGATCGGCGGCCGGCTTCCGGCCGGGCGGCTCGACGGGCGGATCACGGTGGACGCGACGCAGCCGAACCCGCCCGTTGCCGTGGCGCTGCGCGGCCCCGGGCTGCAGCTCGCCCCGTTGCTCACTCTTTTGGGCTTGGAGGCGGATGCGCGCGGTGCCGTGGACATCGATGCCGACCTGCGCGGCGCGGGCAATACGCCGCACGCGCTCGCCGCCAGCGCCGACGGGCATCTCGGCGTCGCGATGGTAAACGGCGAAATCGACAACCGGCTGGTTTCGGGCACGCTTGGCCAAGTGTTGCAGCACGCGCGCCTGCCCGACGTCACGGCGCATCCGGGCAGCTTGCCGGTGCGCTGTCTCGCGGTGCGGCTCGACGCGCATGGCGGGGTAGCCGACCTGCGCGCGCTGCTGCTCGACACCAGCCTGTTCTACCTGGAAGGCGGGGGATCGCTGAACCTCGGTGACGAGACGCTGGCCCTGCGGCTGCGCCCGCTGGCCCGGCTCGGCGGCACCGGCGTCATCGTGCCGCTGCGCGTCGGCGGCGGTTTCCGCGCGCCCAAGGTGGAGGTGGACGCGGCCGGGGCTGCGGGCGAGGCGGCTGGGATCGCGGCGGGGGCGGCCCGTTCGCCGCAGCTCGGCATCATCATCGGGGCGCTCGGCGGCAACGGCATGGCGCCGGGCGGCGCCGACGATTGCGCACGGCAGCTCGCGCTGGCCCGCGGCGGCCTGCCGGGGCCGCAGCCCGCACCGGCGCCCGCACCCGCGCCAGAGAAGCAGAAGGCGCCGAAGCCGGCCGATTTGCTGCGGCAGTTTCTGCGCTAATCTGGTCTGGGGAATGGATCGTGAAGCGTTTCTGGGACCAAGCTAGCGTCGCCGCGTCGGATGACGGGTTCTGCATCTTGCTGGACGGCAAGACGATGCACCTGCCCGGCGGTGCGACGCTCCGCATCGCCAGCAAGCTGCTGGCCACCGCGATCGCCGCGGAGTGGCAGGCGGCAGGCGGCGGCAAGGATGGAGAGATGTCGTTCGCCGACACGCCGCTGACCCGGCTCGCCGGCACCGCCCAGGAACGGATCGTGCCCGACCCCGCACCGACCGTCGAGGGGCTTGCGCGATACGCCGAGGCCGACCTGCTCTGCTACCGGGCGGACCACCCGGAGATGCTGGCGCAGCGGCAGGCGCGGGCGTGGCAGCCTTGGCTCGACTGGGCGGCGGTCACCTATGACGCGCCGCTCAAGGTGACGAGCGGGATCATGCGGGTGCAGCAGGACGCGTCCTCGCTCCGCGCGTTGTGCCGGACCGTGCAGGCGGCGGATCCTGCGGTGCTTGCCGGGCTCGGCGTCGCGGTGCCGGCGCTTGGCAGCCTGGTGCTCGGCCTTGCCTTGGCGGAAGGCCGGCTCGGGGCGGCCGAGGCCCACGCGCTCGCCGCGCTCGACGAACTGTTCCAGGCCGAACTTTGGGGCTTGGACGCGGAAGCGGGTCGACGCCTCGCGTCGATCGCGGCCGACATCGATGCCGCCGACCGGTTCATGCGATTGACGCGGGCATGAGCGCGAAACGGATCGTCATCGGCGGGCGGGTGCAGCAGGTCGGGTTCCGTCAGTGGATGACGGATGAGGCGGAGCGGCTGGGCGTCTCGGGTTGGGTGCGCAACCGGGCCGACGGAACGGTTGAGGCGGTGCTTGCGGGCGATCCGGCGGCGGTGGAGGAACTGGTCCGCCGATGTCGTCGCGGGCCGCGACTTGCGATGGTGGACAGCATTGACGAAGAGCTGGTCGAACCACCGGCGGAGCCGGGATTCCGGCAAGTCCCGGACTTGTGAGAGCGGTTTGAGTGTGAGTGCAACCGCGTCAGATGGCTCGCGTTGCCCTGTGACGCGTGTATTCCAAGCGGATGCCGATGTAATCGCTCGGTCACGCAACACCAGTTTCATGGAGATTTATCATGCCGGCACCGCAAGGCCTCAAGGACGTCTATATCGAAGAGATGCGCGACCTTTGGTCAGCCAACGACCAGATGCAGCGCGTCATGACCAGCCTGAGCGACAGTGCAACCGATGCGAAGTTGAAGGCCCTGCTGCAGAAATCCGTCACGGGGATCGGCAAGCACACGGAGACGCTGAAGTCGGTGCTCGAGAAGCAGGGCGGCAAGGTCGGCAAGGATCACTGCAAGGGCATGGAGGGGATCGTTGACGAGGCGAAGAAACACGCCCTGGAGTCGGGTTTGCAGGGCAAGCTGCGTGATCTCGTCATCATCGCTCAGTATCAGCGGATGTCGCACTACGGCCTGGCCGGTTTCGGCACCGCGGCGGCCTACGCCGATGCGCTCGGTGAGAAGGACGACGCGTCGACGCTGAAGACGATCGTGAAGGATATTTACAAGGCGGACGAATACGTCAGCCACCTCGCGGAGACGGCCGAGCGGGCGGCGGCCTAGATCGCGGACTTCGGGCGGCACCGATCAGTCGGTGCCGCGACGAAGGCGGCGTGCACGCAAGTGAGTGATCCATTCGACCTGCAAACGCTTTGTTTCCGCGCAGGCGACCGTCATGGACGATGTGCGGGCCGAGTTGCGCAGCGGCCGCAAAGCCAGCCATTGGATTTGGTTCGTGTTCCCCCAGATCGCCGGGCTGGGCACCAGTCAGACCGCGAGACGTTACGCGATCGCATCGCAGGACGAGGCGTCAGCCTTCCTGCGACATCCGGTACTGGGCCCGCGCCTCATCGAATGCACGGATCTTGTGCTCGCCATCGACGGCCGCTCGATCGAGGCGATATTCGGATACCCCGATCATCTCAAGTTCCAGTCCTGCATGACGCTGTTCGCAAGTTGCTCCACCGACGTCGGCAAGTTCGAGCAGGCGCTGCGGACATTCTTCGGCGGCAAATGGAACGAGGCGACTGTGGCGCGGATTACCCACTCGCCGTAGCTCCAGCGCTCCTCATGTGGGCACCGCTTCGGGATGGCGCAGGACCGAGTGGCGGCGCCCATACGAGACATAGATCGCCAATCCGACGACAAGCCAAACGAGCAGGCGCAGCCAGGTCGCCAGCGGCAAGCCGCTCATCAGCAGCAAGCAGAACAACACGCCACAGACAGGCACCACTCGGACACCCGGCACGCGGAACGGGCGGAACGCTTCCGAATCGCTTCGGCGAAGATAGATCACTGCCCCACATACCAGCGCGAAGGCGAAAAGCGTGCCGATGCTGACCATCTCGCCAAGTACGTGGATGGGAACCAAGGCAGCAACCACGGCGACGACGACGCCGATCAGGATCTGGCTCCGGAACGGCGTCTTCAACGTTGGATGCACCAGGGCGAACATGTGCGGCAGCAGCCCGTCCTGCGACATGGTGAAGAAGATCCGGCTTTGCCCGTAGAGTAACACCAGGATGACGGTCGTCAGGCCCGCCAACGCGCCGATCTTTATTACGATCGAGAACCAGACCAGGCCCACCGCGTCCACGCCGCGGGCGATCGGGTCGGCGACATTGAGCTGGTCGTATGGCACGAGCCCGGTCAGCACGGCGGCGACCGCGACATAGAGCAGGGTGCAGATCACGAGTGAACCCAGGATGCCGATCGGCATGTCGCGCTGGGGGGTCTTGGCTTCCTGAGCCGCCGTGGAGACAGCGTCGAAGCCGATGAATGCGAAGAACACGACGGCTGAGCCGCGCAGGATCCCGCTCAGGCCGAAGTGGCCGAACCTGCCGTCGTTGGGCGGGATGAACGGGTGCCAATGCGCCGTGCTCACAAAGAAGGCCCCAACGCAGATGAAAGCCGCCACCACTGCGAGTTTGATGACAACCATGATGTTGTTGAGCCGTGCCGAATCCTTCGTGCCGAGCACGAGCAAGGTCGTCAGCGCGGCGATGATCAGGGCCGCGGGCAGGTTGAAGATGGCGGTGGCCGGGCTGCCGTCGGGCAACTTGACGACGGTGCCGGGCGCCGCCGCAAGGGTGGCCGGTACGACGATCCCGACGTCGCGGCAGATGCTGACGATGTAGCCCGACCAGCCGACCGCCACGGTCGCCGCGCCCATCGCGTATTCGAGGATCAGATCCCAGCCGATCATCCACGCGAATATTTCGCCCAGGGTCGCGTAGGTGTAGGTGTAGCTGCTGCCGCTGATCGGCAGCATGGCCGCGAGCTCGGCGTAACACAAACCGACGAAGCCGCAGACGATGCCGCCCAGCACGAAGGAGAGTATGATGCCGGGTCCGGCGTATTGCGCCGCTGCCGTTCCGGTCAGCACGAAGATGCCGGCGCCGATGATCGCGCCGATGCCTAGTGCCGTGATGCTGAACGGCCCGAGCGTCTTCGCAAGCTTGGGACCGTCAGTGTCGCCGCTCTTGAGGATGTCGTCGACGGATTTCCGGGTCATCAAGCCCTGGTCTGCCATGACAACGATCTCCCCGAGGGCTGGATGGAGTATTAGGGCCGCATTCCCGTCGTCCACGCAACCGACGTGCCACTCGCGCGTGGGTGTTAGGCGGGCGGCGCGTGCTGCGCCAGTGACACAGCTTAACGCACCTGCTGCGCTGGCTGCTGGCCTCTAAGCCGGGCTGTCCGCGAGGTGTTTCCTTCGCGACTGAGGAGACTGGGAGCGATTACGCTTGCATTCCGTCGCAAGATGCACTCAGGCTTTCGGCCAACCGCCGCGCGCAGCGCCCGATGTGCCTGCCAGCGAATGAGCGGGAGCCCGGAGGAACACGATGGACGCGCTGGAAAAGAGCACGATGGCCAAGGTCACGCGCCGCGTGCTGCCGTTCCTGATCGTCTGCTACCTGGTCTGCTACCTCGACCGGGTGAACGTGAGTTTCGCCGCATTGCAGATGAACAAGGATCTCGGCTTCACCGCCGCGGTCTACGGCTTCGGCGCCGGCATCTTCTTCGTTCCGTACTTCCTGCTGGAAACGCCGTCGAACCTGCTGCTGGTGCGGTTTGGCGCGCGGCGCTGGATCGCGCGGATCATGTTCACCTGGGGCCTGCTCTCCGGCCTGACAGCTTTCATCTGGAATGATACGAGTTTCTACGCCATCCGCTTCCTGCTCGGCGCGGCGGAGGCGGGGTTCTTCCCCGGCATCCTGTTCTACCTGACGCTGTTCTTCCCCGCCGCCTACCGGGCCCGCATGGTCGGGCTCTACATGGCGGCGATCCCGCTCTCGGCGGTGATCGGCGCGCCGCTGTCGAGCTTCCTGCTGTATCTCGACGGCGGCCTGGGGCTGAAGGGCTGGCAATGGATCTTCATCGCCGAGGCGATCCCGACGCTACTGCTCTCCGTGGTGGTCTTGAGGCGGCTCACCGACGATCCGAAGGACGCGAGCTGGCTGGCGCCCGAGGAACGCTCCTGGCTGATCGACACGCTTGGCGCGGAACGCCGGCAGCGCCTCGCGCGGCACGATCTGAGCGTGCGGCAAGTGCTGTTGAACCCGCGCGTGCTGCTGTTCGGGGTGGCGGGCTTCGCCATCGCGCACTCGATTTCCGGCATCTCGTTCTTCCTGCCGCAGATCGTCAAGGCGTTCGGTTTGACCAACATGCAGACCGGCCTCGTCACCGCCATCCCGTTCGCGATTGGTGCTGCCGGGATGATCTTGTATGGGCGGCGCTCCGACCGTGTGAGGGAGCGCCGGAGCCACTGCGGCATCGCCCTGCTTTGCACTGCGATCGGCCTGGTCGGGGCGGCGATGCTGGACGACCCCTACCTGCGGCTCGCGGCGCTGTGCTTCGCCTCGTTCGGCGCCTTCGCGGTGCTGCCGGTGTTCTGGGCCATGCCGACCGCCTTTCTCAGCGGTGCGGCGGCGGCGGCCGGGGTCGCCTACATCAACTCCATCGCCAACGTGGCCAGCTTCGTGGGACCGTTCGTGACCGGCTGGATCAAGGACGCGACGGGCAGCTTCAGCGGCGGTCTCCTGGTCATCGCGACCACCCAGATCATCGGCGCCATCGCCATCCTCTGCATCGAGCACGATGCCTCCCTGGAGAACGCCCCGCAGGGGCTGGCCCGCCGAGTAACGACCACAAAGGCGGACCGGCCCCCGACCGAGCGGCTTTGCGCTTGTCTCCCAGGGTGCCTGCCCCTAATGTTGCGTCGTGAATTGCGAGTGATTCGCATCTCGGAGGCAGTTCGGATATGGGTGGCGAGACGAGCCTGATCGCGCGACGCTGCGAGCGGGCGGTGGTGACGGCCTATCGGGACCTACGCCAGATCGGCCGCGACGACATGGCGGCGTTCCAGGCTTGCACGACGCTCTATCGTATCCATCACCCGGAGGCCTCGCTGAACGAGGCGCGGCGGCTCGTCGCGGAATGGATCGACCACCACGTGGTTCGCGAGTCCGAGGGTCCGACGGCCGGCTGCGCCTGCCGCTGACCCCGGCGATGGCGTGGTCAACCGGGTGGAGCTGCACGGCCATCGCGGGTGCCGCGGCCTGTGCCCCGAGAACACGATCGAGGGGTTCGCCTGTGCGTTGTCGATCGGCGTGGATGCGCTCGAGCTCGATGTGGGGCTTACGGGCGACGGCGTCGTGGCGGTCACGCACGACCCGGCACTGAACTCCGACATCACGCGGGATGCCAACGGCGACTGGTTGACGCCGCCGGGCGCGCTGATCCGGACATTGCCCTACGCCGCGCTGCGTGTTCTCGACGTGGGGCGCATCCGCCCGGGAACTCCCTATGCCGCCGCGTTTCCCGAGCAGACACCCTGCGACGGCGCGCGCATTCCCAGCCTCGCCGAGGTGCTTCGCCTTACCCCGGAGGTGAGGCTGACGGTCGAAATCAAGACATTCGCACGCCATCCGGGCTGGACGGCGACGCCGGCGGAAATGGCCGAGGCGGTGCTCCTCGCCTTGGACGCGGCCGAAGCGACCGGCCGGGTTGTGGTGCAATCCTTCGACTGGCGCGTCCTGCGATACTTGCGTAGTGCCCGTGCCGGCCTGGCGCTCGCCTGGCTCACATCGCGCGCGAGCCCCGGCGGTTCCCTGCCGCGGGCAGTGGCGGCCGAGGGCGGACGGACCTGGGCGGCGGAGCACGAACAGCTCTCCGCGGCGCGGATCGCCGAGGCGCATGAACTCGGGCTGCGCGTCCTCGCCTGGACCGTCAACCTGCCCGCCCGGATGCGGCAGCTCCTCGCCTGGGGGGTCGACGGCTTGATCACCGACCGGCCTGACCTCGCACGCACCGTGCTGGCGGGGACGGGCCTTCCGTTGCCGCCCGTTCGCGTCGTCCCTTCCGTACTCACGACGAGACCATGAGGAAGTTGCCGGCGGTGCAGGCGCGCGCCACCATCGCCTGTAGCGCCGGGTCCTTGTCGCCATTCTCCGCCGTCAACGCGTCCATCGGCACGAAATACTCGTGCGGGTAGGGCAGGGTGCCCGTCGCGACCAGGAAATGCCGAGGTTTCAGCCCGTACATCACCTTGAGGTCGCGGACCGGGAGGACCAGCGAATGCAGGGGCTGCACCCGGAGCAGTCCGGTCGCTTGCCATCTCGGCGTCGGATCGTCCTGGCTGACCGGGGAAAGCAGCCAAGTCACCGGGCAGACCGCAAGAAGCGACTGCGTGCTGGGCGTGAAGCGTGAGCGCTTGTCGAGCAGGTTCTGCAGGCTGCTGCACGCCTCGATGGCGAAGATGTCGACGAACGGTTCCTCCGGCGTGCCGCTGAAATTGAGCCAAAGCCCATCCGGCAAGGTGCGCAGCCGCGCGCTGCCGGGGAATTTCAGAAACGGGTTGCACAGTTCCGGCGTGGTGGCCGGGCGTCCGCGCATCCAAGCGTCCGACCCGCGCGAGGACGTCTCGCTGCCCGGTGGGCGTTGCGGCCAGCGCTTCAGACGGGCTCTGACCAATGCGTCCAGAGAGTGATACGGCTCTTGCATAGAAATCTCCGCGAGAAAGGAATCAGGGACTCAACTTGCGGGTGTATGCATAGCTGGGTGAAACGCTCTCGTTAAGTTGATGATTAACGTTTTCGTGCAATCGCCCGCTAAGTCGTGCGCCAGCGCACGACCTATTGGCCGCTATTCCCTTTCTGTTCCTAGTACGTTACTTAGCATGCCGCGCAACGATATCGTGCATGACTTCCATATATTGTAGGCAGTTGTCAGGCGAAGCTGAAACGTTCTTTCAATACTTGCTTGGCTGTTCTCCCCGCGGGCACGTCACTCGTCCTGATTTCACTCCGTGAAACAGCCGTGTAACGGTGTCGTGAGCAACCTCGCTTATGCGGCGGCGGCCGGCACCCCTAGTGCCGCTGATTGAGCGGTACGAAGTTGCGACGCGGGGCGCCGGTGTAGACCTGCCGCGGCCGGCCGATCCGCTGCTCGGGATCCTTCACCATCTCTTCCCACTGGCTGATCCAGCCGACGGTGCGGGACACGGCGAACAGCGCGGTGAACATGCTGGTCGGGAAGCCCATCGCCTTGAGGATGATGCCCGAATAGAAATCGACGTTCGGATAGAGCTTGCGCTCGACGAAGTAGGGGTCGCTCAGCGCGATGTGCTCCATCTCCATCGCCAGCTCGAGCAGCGGGTCGTTGATGCCGAGTTCGCCGAGCACCTCGTGGCAGGCGCGCTGCATGATTTTCGCGCGCGGGTCGAAGTTCTTGTAGACGCGATGGCCGAAGCCCATCAGACGGGCGTGGTTGTTCTTGTCCTTCACGTTGGACAGGAACTCCTTGATGTTGCCCTTGTGGCCGATCTCGTTGAGCATCTTGAGCACGGCCTCGTTGGCCCCGCCGTGCGCCGGCCCCCACAGGCTGGCGATCCCGGCGGCGATGCAGGCGAACGGGTTGGCCCCCGTCGAGCCGGCGAGCCGCACGGTACTGGTGGAAGCGTTCTGCTCGTGATCGGCGTGCAGGATCATGATGAGATCCATCGCCCGGGCCAGGATCGGGCTGACGTGATACGGCTCCGCCGGCACCGCGTTGAACATGTAGAGGAAGTTCTCCGCGTACGAGAGGTCGTTGCGCGGGTACATGAACGGCTGGCCGATGTTGTACTTGTGCGCCCAGGCGGCGATGGTCGGCACCTTGGCGATCAGCCGGAAGGCGCTGATGGTGCGCTGCGCCGGATCGTTGATGTCCATGCTGTCGTGGTAGAACGCCGACAAGGCGCCCACGACGCCGCACATCACCGCCATCGGGTGCGCGTCGCGCCGGAAGCCGTTGTAGAAGGCGCGGATCTGCTCATGCAGCATCGTGTGCAGCATGACGCCCTTGTCGAATTCCTCCTTTTGCTGCCGGTTCGGCAGCTCGCCATGCTGCAGCAGGTAGCAGACTTCGAGGAAGGATGACTGTTCCGCGAGTTCCTCGATCGGGTAGCCGCGATAGAGCAGCACGCCCTCGTCGCCGTCGATGTAGGTGATCTTGCTTTCGCAGGCCGCGGTGGCGCCGAACCCCGGGTCGTAGGTGAACACGCCGAGATCGGCATAGAGTTTGCGGATATCGAACACCGCCGGGCCGATCGTCCCGTCCCTCAGCGGCAATTTGGCGCTCTTGTTCGAGCCTTCGAGCGTGACGGTAACCGACCTCGAGGTCGCGCTGCTCATCGATGTGTCCTTGTTCCTACGAATGGGCGTGCCGCACTCCAGCCCACTCCCGGCTTCGCAGGCGGTGCGGCGCGGCTCATCTCACGTTATGGCGCAGTTCCCGCCAACGCAACCTTCGCGCCTGCAGCATAGCCCGCGGGAGATCGCTAGGGATCGGCCCAGAGACCGCGGCGATCGGCCCGGGCGCCGTTCTCGGCCCGGCGCAGGTCGGGCAGCTCCGCGCCGGCGCGGGCCCATCCCGCCTCGACCAGCGCGCGGTTGAGATCCGTTCCTGCCGCGTTGCAGACGGCGAGCGGGCGGCCGAGCCCGTCGGCTCCGTGCAGGGCGCATGTCACCCGCTTCTGCCGCACCAGCCGGGCCAGCGCGTTCGCCGCGGCGGAGCCGCAATCGGCCACGTTGGCGCAGCTTTCGCCGCGGGGCGGCGGGTCCACCCCGAGCAGCCGGACCACCAGCCGGTCGATGCGCAACGTGCCCCCGTCGATCACCGCGACCTGGGTCGGGTCGGCGGCGATATGTCCGCTGGCCGCCGGCGGCACCCGGGCGAACAAGGCCGGCGCACGCCAGGCGAGCGCGCCGGCGCCCGCCGCGATCAGCACGATCAACCCGCCGATGGAAGCCACGCGGGCGGCCGCCGGCCCGAGCCGCGGGACCGGCGAGGAGCGGAAGATCCGGCGCGGGCGCTGGAGCGTCAAACGCGTATCCTGACCGATCCTGCGGTGGTGCAGCCATAGCCCGGGCGCAACCGGGGCGGCAAGCATCCTCAGCCCGGCGCAACCCCCGCCCACTCGCGCCACAGCAGGATCAGCGCCGCCATGATCGCGGGGCCCAGGAACAGGCCGAGCAGGCCCCAGGTCTCGACGCCCCCGAGAATGCCCAGCAGCACCCACAGGAACGGCAGCCGCGTCGCGCCGCCGATCACCACCGGCCGGACCGCGTGGTCGGCGATGAAGACGACGGCCAGCCCGGAGCCGAACACCGCCGCCGCGGCGACGGTCGCGCCCTTGGCCAGCAGCAAGAGCGCCGCCAGTCCGAACGCCAGGGCCGCCCCGAACGGGATCATGGCCGCCACCGCCGTCAAGGTGCCGAACAGCACGGGGTGCGGCACTCCCGTGAAGGCGTAGACGACGCCCATCAACGCGCCCTCGCCGAGGCCGACCAGGACGAGCCCGTCCACCGTGCCGCGCACGGAGGCGATCACCTGCCGACCGACCCGCTCGCCGGACGGTCCGAACGCCCGCCGGCTCGCCCTCGTCATCTGCTCCCGCACGCTCGCCCCATCGCGGAACAGGAAGAAGAGTGTGAGCAGGGTGAATCCGAACAGCACGACCCGGTGCAGCAGCGCGGAGCCGATCTGCCGGCTGACCGTCACCGCGTCGCCCCCGCCGAGGCGTCCCAGCAGCTTGGCCGACGCTTTCGGGTCGGCAATGTTGACCTGCCACCACGCTGCCACTCGCTCGCCGCCCAATGGGAGATGGGGCAACCACTCCGGGACCGGCACGCCCGTGGTGCGAGCGTCCTGCACCCAGGCCGCGACCCCGTGCGCTTCGTGGCTGAGCTGGACCGCCACGAGTGCCAGGGGGACGAGGAACACCAAGGCGACCGCCAAGGTGAAGAGGCTGGGTAGCAGCACGTTGTGCCGGCCCGGCGGCCAACGCCCCCGGGCGCGCTGGTAGAGCGGCCAGAGGGCGATGGCGAACACGCCGGCCCAGGCGAGGGCGGGCAGGTAGCGCCACAGCGTCCACGCCCCGAGCGCGACGAGTGCCACGGCGAGGGCGACGCGCGCCGCCGCCTGCGACCGGCTCGCGGTGCTGCGCAACGTCAGGTCGGCCGGTCGGGGCATGTCCATGCCAGGCACCCTAGCACGACCGCCGCTACGTTTCGGGGACGAGTTCCCTTATGCGGCTGGCCAGCGTGTCGACCGCGAACGGCTTGGTGAGCACATGCATGCCCCGCTCCAGGTGGCCGTGGCTGAGCACGGCATTCTCGGCAAATCCCGTGATGAACAAGACCTTGAGGTCCGGCCGCGTCGCTCGCGCCGCATCGGCCATCTGGCGGCCGTTCATGCCTCCGGGCAGGCCCACGTCGGTGATCAGCAGGTCGATCCGGGCATCGGATTGCAAGACCCTCAGCCCGGCCGCCCCGTCCGCCGCCTCGATCGCCGTGTAACCGAAATCCCCCAGCACCTCCGCCACCAGCATCCGCACCGTCGGCTCGTCGTCCACCACCAGCACCGTCTCGCCCCGATCGGCGCACGCCGCCTGAGCGGGCTCGGCAGCCAAGTCGGCGGGCTCCGCCGCGTCAACAAGACGCGGCAAATAGAGGCAGACCATCGTCCCCTGGCCAGGCTCGGAATAGATGCGGGCCTGGCCGCCGGATTGCCGCACGAACCCGTAGGTCATGGAAAGCCCGAGCCCGGTGCCCATGCCGATCGGCTTGGTGGTGAAGAACGGGTCGAAGGCGCGGCCGATCACGTCCGGTGTCATGCCGACGCCGTTGTCGCTGACGCAAAGCGACACATACTGCCCCGCCGGCAAGTCGCGCGTCCGGGCCGCGCGCTCATCGAGCCATTTGTTGCCGGTCTCGATGCTCAGCTGGCCGCCGTGGGGCATGGCGTCGCGCGCGTTGATGCAGAGGTTGAGCAGCGCGTTCTCCAGCTGATGCGGATCGACCAGGGTGTTCCACAGGCCGCCGGCCGCGACCATCTCGAGCGCGATCGCCGGACCCATGGTGCGGCGGATCGAGCGTTTGTCGGCGAGAGAACGCCAGCAGCCGATGCGTCAGCGCCGCCGCTCGCTTCGACGCGCCCTGCGCCGCGGTGATGTAGCGCTCGAGGTCGTTGACCCGCCCTTGTGCCAGCCGGGTCTGCAGCAACTGCAGGCTGCCGCTGATGCCGGTGAGCAAATTGTTGAAGTCGTGCGCCAGCCCGCCCGTGAGCTGGCCGACCGCCTCCATCTTCTGCGATTGCCGGAGCTGCTCCTCGGCTTCCCGGAGCGCCTCGGCCTGCGCCCTCTCCGCGGTGATGTCCCGGCCGTAGGCGTAGACGAGTTCGCCCTCCGTCGAGGTGTGCCATGAGATCCAGCGCGGGGTGCCGTTCTTGTGCCTGCAGCGGTTCTCGAAATGCGTCAGGTCCCGGTTCGATGCCGCCCGGTCGAGTCCGCTCTGGGCCAGGGCGGCATCATCGGGCCAGACGAACGCGAGGACATCGCGGCCAACCACCTCCGCCGGCTCGTAGCCCAGAATATCGGTCCAGGCGGGATTGACGGCGCGAAAGAAGCCGTCGACCGCCACGATCGCGAGCAGGTCGCGAGAGTTCCGCCAAACCCGATCGCGCTCCGCGGTGCGTTCCGCGACCCGCCGTTCGAGCTCGCTGTTCAGTTCGGCGAGCGCGTCCGTCGCGGCCCTCTGCTGTTCGATGTCGGTGTTGGTGCCGACCCATTGCACGACAGCGCCGTCCGTGGCTCGGATGGGCTGGGCGCGGACGACGTGCCACCGATACACGCCATCGGCACGCCGGATGCGGAACTCGGTGTTGTAGGCGTTTCCGGTCGCGAGGGCGCTCGCCCAGGTCTTTGCGGCGCGCGCCAGGTCGCGGGGGTGGACGATCCGTGCCCAGCCCTGTCCGGCCAGGGCGTCGTGGCCGAGGCCGCTGTAGGCGAAGACCTGCTGATTGAACCAGTCGAGGCTGCCATCCGGCGTCGCGGTCCACGCATGGTTCGGGATCGCCTGGGCGAGCGCCCGGAATTGCGCTTCGCTGTCGCGCAGCAGCCGCTCCGTGACGACCTGCCTGGTGGTTTCCAAGCAGGGGCAGAAGAAGCCGGCGACCGCGCCCGTCTCGCCGTCGCGCACGGGTGTCCAGGAAAAGGCGAAGTGCGTCTCCTCCGGATAGCCGTGCCGCTGCATCACGAGGGTGATATTGTCCATGTGGACCGACTGGCCGGCATAAACCTGCTCGATGAGCGGCAGCAGGTCGCCGCGAATCTCCGACCATACGTCGAGGAACGGCCGTCCGAGGGCATCAGGATGCTTGCGACCGAGGATCTCGGCGTAGCCGTCATTGTAAAGAAGCGTGCTCGCGGCGCCCCAGGCGATGAGCATGGGCTGCTTGGCCCCGAGCATGACTTCGACGAGCGTGCGCAACGCCGTCGGCCAAGTCGCGGGCTCGCCGAGCGGCGTGGCCGGCCAGGCGTGTTTGCGGATCAGGGCGCCCATCTCGTTGCCGCCGGCGAGGAAGCCCGGCGCGCCCCAGTGGTCCATCTTACGCGCTCCCAGCGGCGACTGCCGTGTGGCCGGTCAGCCCCAGAATGCCGCAGTCTGGCGGAACCGCTTCCAGGCGCGGGCGATCTCCTGGCGGTGCGAGGCTCCGCGCCCGGCGACGAAGCCGCGTACCACGCCGACCGCGAAGGCACGCTCGCTGCCTGCGCCGCCGAGTTCGGCCATGAGCTGGGCGGCAACCGCGCCGTCGTTGAGCACGCCGATAGTCTCCTGCAGCTCGGTCAGCCGGCGGATGAAGCGGCGCGGCGCCTTGCCCGGAAAGAGCGGGCCGAACAGCTCGGCCGCGTAGCGCATCCGCTTGCCCAGCAGACGGATTTCATGCAGCAACGGCGATCCAAGATGGTCGATCGTCTCGCCCTCCTGCAGCAGGCGCTTTAGCCGCTTGGAGAGCACGGTGCCAGCGAATTCAGGCAGGCTGCGGGTCAGCGTGTCATGCGCTTCCGGGCCGGCCGCCGCTTCCCAGCTGCCCGGCCGCGACAGGGCGGCGAGCCGGATCATCAGCTTGCGGTAGTCGGCGCCGTCGAGATGCGTGCGCAGGGTCCGATAGTGCTCGGCGCGCCTGCGCTCGGCGGCCGTGAGCAGCTTGCCGATCTGTGCCTCGGGCGTGAACGCCTCGCCGATGGCGTGGCCGGTTTCCGAGCAGAACACGTCCCAGTCCCGCGCCGGCCCCAGCACGCCGGCCAGCGCCTTCAGGCCGTGCTTCGCGGATTGCAGCATCGGCGCGTCGTCGGTGGCCGGGAACTGCGCGACCGCCGAGCGCAGCCGCCGCATCGCGACCCGCATCTGGTGCACCGGCTCGAGCGCGTCGCTGCCGCCGGCGATCCGTGCGCCCCAATGCAGCATAACGTCGGTCAGGTGCCCGGTCACATGGGCGAACGCGGCCGGCACCGAGAGTTCGGCCAGCATGGTAGGCGCGCCGAGGCGCCGCGGCTCCGGCTCGGCGACCTGCGCCACGCCGATCGCCTCGCTCGCCAGCGCCGATCGCGGCACCGCCAGCGGCACGTCGTCCGCGAGGTCGAGTGCGAGGTCGACGGCGGCGCCGTCGGCTCCGGTGATCTGCACCCGTGCCGCCCGGCGCTCGGCCGTGACGCCGCGCACGATGCCGTCCAAGACCCGCAGCACGACCGGCTCGTCCCGGTGTCGCAATTCGACCGCGATCGCGCGGCCCTCGAAGGCCGCGACCGGCATCATCGCGGCCGGGACCGGGGGTCGAGCAGGACCGGGCTCGCCGCCTCGGCAATGACGAGCGCGGGCGCGCCCGGCGGCCAGGGGCCACCGTCGGGCAGCACGCGCTCGAGGCGCCACGCCCCGCGCTGCTCCGCCGCGGCAAGCCCCTCCCGCAGCAGATCGGCGCCGGGCGTGTCGTGCCAAACGATGCGGATCGGCTGATTGCGGGTCCGTGATGTCTTGATCGGGGCGAGCCTGCGCAGCCGGGGCAGGCGGGAGGCCTGATCGGGAGGCAGGCTCAGTTCCAGTTCGATCAGGCGATCACTCCCATCATGCGGCCATTTCCGGAAGGTCGCCCGGTGCCAGGAACCGGAGCAGCCGCGCCGAACCACCGTCAAGCCGCTCCCAAGGCCCGGGGACGGTGAACTCGGCCAGCGCGCCTGTCGGATAGCCTTGCGCGAGCCGGCGCGCAGCAGGCGTGCCCGCGTTCATGCCGGTCGTGCCGGCAAGCAGCAACGCGAGCTCATACAGGCCGGGGTTATGGCCGATCAGCATGACGCTGCGCGCCGTCTCGGCCACCCCGTTGAGCACGGCGAGCATGCCGGGCGCAGGTGCCAGGTACAGCGCGTCCATGGGCTCGACCAGCGGCGTCTCGTCCCAGGGTCCGAGCGCTTCAAGCGTTTGTAGCGTGCGCCGCGCCGAGGAGACCAGCACGACGTCGGGTGCGAGGGACAGGTCGCGCATCGCCCGGCGCATGGCGCCCGCCGCCTGCCGCCCGCGGGCGTTCAGCGGCCGGGCGTGGTCAGGAAGCTTGGGATCGTCCCACGACGACTTGGCATGGCGCAGGAGCAGGAGCTGGCGCATGGCGGCGAACGCGGGATCCTCCGAACGACGACCGATCTTGCCATGCCGTGGCCTGCTTGTCGTCCCCGCGCGCATGACCATCCTTCCGTCATGACGAACTGCTTGCGCGTCGTGCTCGGCGACCAGGTATCGCCGGGGGTCGCCGCGCTGTCCGATCTCGATCCCGCTCGGGACGTGGTGTTGCTGGCCGAGGTGATGACCGAGTGCACCTACGTGCCGCATCATCCGAAAAAAATCGTGCTGGTGCTCTCGGCGATGCGGCATTTCGCCGCTGACCTCGCCGCGCGCGGCGTGACGGTCGAGTACGTCCGGCTCGACGACCCGGCGAACACGCAGAGCCTGCGCGACGAGGTGCGCCGCGCCGCCGCGCGGCTCGAACCGGCGCGCATCGTCACCACCGCGCCCGGCGAGTGGCGCGTGCTGGAGGACATGCGCGGCTGGCAGGACGCGACCGGGATTGAGACCGAGATCCGCGAGGACGACCGCTTCCTCTGCCGCGTGCAGGATTTCCGCCGCTGGGCGGAAGGCAAGCGAACCTTGCGGATGGAGTTCTTCTACCGCGAGATGCGCAAGCGGACCGGGCTGTTGATGCAGGCCGACGGGGTGCCGGAAGGCGAGCGCTGGAATTTTGACGCGGAGAACCGCAAGCGGCTGCCGGTCGGCGTTGCCGCACCCGCGCCGCCGCATTTCCCGCCCGACGCGATCACCGAGGCGGTGATGGCGCTGGTCGCGGCGCGTTTTTCGGGCAATTTCGGCAAGGTGGACGGTTTCGCCTGGCCGGTGACGCGGGAGCAGGCCGCGACCGCGCTCGACGATTTCGTCCGCCACCGGCTCGCCGCGTTCGGCGACTGGCAGGACGCGATGAAGCGCGACGAGCCGCACTTGTTCCACTCATTACTGTCGACCTCGATGAACGCCGGCCTGCTCGACCCGATGGCGGTGTGCCGCGCGGCGGAGGCGACGTATCGGGCGGGTGCGGCGCCGCTGAACGCGGCGGAGGGCTACATCCGCCAGATCATCGGCTGGCGCGAGTTCATCCGCGGCATTTATTGGCTGCACATGCCGGATTACGCCACGCGCAACGCGCTCGACGCCACGCGCCGGCTGCCCTGGTTCTACTGGTCGGGCGAGACGCGGATGGAGTGCATGCGCCAGGTGATCGGGCAGACGATGGAGCACGCCCATGCGCACCACATCCAGCGCCTCATGGTGACCGGCAATTTCGCGCTGCTCGCCGGCCTCCATCCCGACGACGTCGATCTCTGGTACATGGTGGTCTACGCCGACGCCTACGAGTGGGTGGAGATGCCGAACACGCGCGGGATGTCGCTGCACGCCGACGGCGGGGTGGTGGGCTCCAAGCCGTACGCCGCCTCGGGCGCCTACATCAATCGCATGAGCGACTATTGCGGCGCCTGCCATTACGACGTGCGCGACGCGGCGGGCGCGCGCGGCTGTCCCTTCAACGCGCTGTACTGGGATTTCATCGCCCGACACGCGCAGCGTTTCGCCGGCAACACGCGGATGGCGATGCCGCTGCGCTCGCTGGAGCGCATGGACCCAGCCAAGCGTACGGCGATCCGAGCGCGTGCGGCGGCGTTTCTGGCGGCGATGGATGCGGGGGAAATGGTCTGATAACAGCGGCCGTCAGCTTCGACGCGTGTTACGCACCTCGCGATGACACTCCAAGCTCACGGGGGTTACGAGCTGCAGCTGTTGGTATCATTTGGTCTGACCGGCCAGGGATGGTTGCAGCTCGAAGAGCTCACCTTGGCCTTCGTGCTATCCGCCCTGGTCGGGTTGGAGCGGGAAATTGCGGTCCGTCAGATGGCTCGTTGTCATGTGCGATCATTCCGGCAACCACACCACAGTAGGCGAGGGCAAGATCGTTGGCGCCTGTCTGCTGCTCGCCCTCCTATCAGGGGGACGCAGCACCTACGAGAAGGTGCAGTTGACAAGGTGACCATCATCCCGACCGACAGCGGCAAATTCCAGCAGCTCATCGGGGTGCGTGTCTATGACGTGGAGTGCCCGAAGAAGTAACGCGCGGGCCGAACGACCGGCGGGGCTTGGCCATCCTACGCCGTTCTGATGGCGGCCAATGAAACGGTTACGACGCGGAACCGCGAGACGCCCCGAGGTTTGCCGTGTCCCGCTATGCGCGGGCCGCAGATTGAAGCCTGAACCCCAACATCCGACATGCAGGGCCGCTTTGGAGGTACTTGCTCATGAAAAATCAAGGAGTGTCAGCAGACGAACGATCCGGCCCGTCTCGTCGTTTCCGCAGGAGCGGCCCGCTCGGCTTGAGATGGGCTTGCGCTTGGCTGCTGCTCGCCTTTTTGGCGGGTGGATGCAGCAGCTATGAGAAAGTACAGTTGAACACGGCCTGGACCACCTTCTCCGCCAGTGGCAAATGCGAGCAACTTTTCGGTCCGCGCACCTACCGCGTGGAGTGTCCGATCGGCGTAGGTCGTGCCGACCAGGAGAGCCGCCATCAGGGCTGATCTGCGGCGTTGCGATACGACCCGGCAGAACTACCGTCTGGACTGCGTGACGGTGAATGGGATGTCGCCCTCCGAGACGTCGCGCGCCTGCATCGCGCGCGTGCTCCAGTGCAGCACGTAGTTGCCGGGCGGCAATCGGCCCGGCGTGGCGTACAGGGTGTCCGGCTGGCTGTTGAGCCGGGCGTGCAGCCGTCGGATGACTTGACCGTCCCGCAGGACGCTCAGTGTCGAGGCCGCGTGGTCCACCGGCCCGTCGAACCGCACGAAGAACCGGGTTGCCTCTCCCTCCATCACCGCACGCGCCGCCGGCCGCGATTCCATCACCGCCATCGGCCGGGCGCACGCTTCCTGCGCCAAGCCGGAAAGGATCACCAAGGCGCAGGCCAGCCGGATGCCGATGGGGCGCATCGCATGTCCTCGATGGCGGCGGATGATCGCGGCCGCGCACTGGAGTTCGCCGCCCACGCGCGGGGAGTTACGCGCGGCCGGCGGCGGTCAGGCCCGCTCCCAGAGCCTCTTGGCCAAGATCCCAACCTTCGCCTCGATCGCCGCGGCGGCGTCGAGGCAGACGTCCTCGCGGTAGCGCGACGCGATAAGCTGCACGCCCACGGGGTTGCCGCCGGTGAGGCCGGCGGGCACCACGGCGGCCGGCAGGCCGAGCACGTTGATCGCCGACATGAAGCGCAGGTCGTTCCAGAACAGCGCGCGGACGGCCGCGTCACCGCCGAGGTCGGCGCGCGCGTCGGGCGTGCGCTTGACCGAGAGCGGCGTCAGCACGACGGGGTAGGTTTCCAGAAAGGCGAGCCAGTCGCGCAGCACGCGCGAGCGGCGGGCGATCGCCTCCATGTAGGCGCGGCCGTCGAGGATGGTCGCCATCTTGAGGAAGCCGTCGAGCGTCTGCTGGAAATCCTTGCTGCCGAGCTCGCGCATCTGCGCCTCCTGCAACACGGAAAGCTCGGTCATGATGAGGTCGCACCAAAGCTTCCAGGTGCCGGCGAGATCGGGCATTTCGGCTTCGGTCACGTCGTAGCCCGCGTTCGACAGGTGGTCGGCGGCGGTACGGAGCAGCGCGATCACCTCCGGGTCGGTCTCCATGTCGCCCGGGATGCGGGCGAGGGCGACCTTGATCGGCCGCGGCAGCGCCGGGCCGTCCAGCGGCGCCGGCACCCACCACGGGTCGCGCGGGTCGCGGGCGCTCATCACCGCGAGGCCGAGGCGCACGTCGCGCACCTCGCGGGCGAGCGGCCCCTGGGCCGACATGAACTGCGCCATCAGCGGGCGCTCGGCGAGGGCGCTCGGATTGAACGCCGGGATGCGGCCCTGGGTCGGCTTGATGGTGGCGATGCCGTTGCAGGACGCCGGCCAGCGCAGCGAGCCGCCGATGTCGTTGCCGTGCGCGATGGTGCCGATGCCTGCGGCGATCGATGCGCCGGCGCCGCCCGACGAACCGCCGCAGGTGACGGTCTTGTCCCACGGATTGAAGGTCGGCCCGTGCAGCGGGTTGTCGGTGAAGGCGCGCATCGAGAACTCGGGCGTGTTGGTCAGGCCGATGATGACGGCCCCTGCCTTGCGGAAGTTGGCCGTCACGGGTGAGTCGCCGGGCGCGATGTTGCCCTTGAGGCCGGCGACGCCGTTGGAGTTGGCCCGGCCCTCGACGTCGATATTGATCTTGATCGTCACCGGCACGCCGTGCAGCTTGCCGAGCGGCGCCCCGCTCGCCTTCGCTCGGTCAGCCGCGCGGGCCGCCTCCATCGCTTGCCGGCTGAGATCGACGACGACGGCGTTGAGCGCCGGGTTGGCCGCGTGCATCCGTTCGATGTGGGCCTGGACGACTTCCTCCGATGACGCGCGACCCTCGCGGATCGCATCCGCGGTCTCCACCGCCGACCACTGCCAGATCGCTGTCATTGTTGTCTCCATTGTCGAACGTAAAGATGGGGGAGTTTTACTCGACACCTAAAATACGACGTTTTGATCGCGAGCGGAGCGCGGCGATCCGGTCTATTCATCTCCGAGAAAGTGCATGATGGCGAAGTTGAACTGTGCCGGATCCTGCAAGAAGGCAAAATGGCTCACGTTGGGAAGGATCAACAACCCCGCATGCGGGATCGTCGCGGCGATATATTCAAGGTGGCCGCGCTTGATGGCTTCGTCATGGTCGCCATCGACGACTTCGACCGGCGTGTCGATCGCGCTTAGCTGCGCGTCGGTCCAATTTGGTTGTGCGTCCCACATCTTGCTGATCTGGTCGACAAAGGCGCCGTACTCCTTCGGCGTCGCAGAGTGAGTCTCATACTCGTGCCCGGCGCGTTCGATGAAGGCGGCGAAGGTCGGATTGTCCTTGACGTCGTCCTTGACGCCCGACGGCACCGTGTTCGGCGCAAAGGCGAAGACCTTGCCGACCTTGTCCTTGTGGCGAATGGCAAGGTCGAGGCCGAGGATGGCGCCATCGCTCCACCCGACGACGTCGGCCCGGGGGATGTTCAGCTTGTCCATCAGCGCCACGACATCGTCCGCCATCAGGTCGTAGCCATAGGGCCGCGCGTCGCGGGTGCTGCGGCCGTGGCCGCGGCTATCCATCAGGATCACGGTGTGACGCGCCGCCAGTTCCGGAACCTGGTGGCCCCAGTAATCGGTGTTCGCCAAGCCGCCGTGCAGGAGGATCACCGGCGAGCCCTGGCCGTAGATGGCGTAGTGGACGCTGATGCGGTTCACCGTCGCTTGCCCGCTGTGCTCGGTCGGGATCGGCGCCGGCGTCGGCGGCAATGTCTGCCACCGCTCGGCCGCAAGCGCCGGCAGGGCGACCAGCATCATCAGACACGTGGATAGCAAACGCCGCATGGTCTTTCTCCGGAGATCCGATTGAGGATCGGCCGTGTCGTGTGCGCCGGATGAGGTTAAGCGCGCCGGAGATTGGTGAACAGCGGCAGGCCCTTGAGCATCCCGGTGAGGTCGGCACGATAGGCGGTGGGTTGATAGTAGAGGCCGAGCGGCAGGATCGGCGCGTCCTCCATCGCCTGCAGCTGGATTTTTCGCGCGATCGCCTGCTGCGTGGCGAGGTCGGAGGCGGCGAGCCAGTCCTGGCGCAGGGCCTCGAGCTTGGGCGCGGTCGGCCAGCCCGGAAACGCGTCGAGACCGTTGCCGCGCAACGGCAGATGGCCGGCGGGGGTGATCCAGTTGTACGGACTCCAGAACGAGCCGAACATGCTCCAGCCGCCCTGGTCGAGCGGCTGCTTGCGGGTCTGGCGCTGGATGACGGTGCCCCAGTCGGTCGAGACGTAATCGACGTTGAAGCCGATGCGGCGCAGCATGTCCGCGCCCACCAAGCAGATCGCGCTGATGCCGGCGACGTCGCTGGCGCCGAGGAACACCACGCGCTCGCCCTTGTAGCCGGCCTCGATCACCTCGCGCTTGAGCTCGGCCGGATCGTGCTTGCCGTTCAGATTCTCCATCCCGGCGTCGGAGGCCATCGGCGTGCCGGGCGGGAAGAAGCCGACATGATCGTTCCAGATGGAAGCATCGTCGCCGGCCACCGCCTCCATGTAGTCGCGCTGCCGCACCGCCTTCAGCGCGGCGCGGCGGATCGCCGGGTTGTCGAACGGCGGAAACAGGCAGTTGAAGCGCAGCGCGCCGATCAGGCCGTGCGTCTCCACCGGCTCGATCTTGAGCGTGCTGTCCCGGCGGAGCGTGGGCACCAGGTCCATCACCGGCTGCTCGACCCAATCCACCTCGCCGGCCTGCAGGGCGGCGATCTGCGTGCCGGGGTCGGGCGTCGTTTGCCACTCGACCCGGTCGAAATAGGCGACGCGGGGGCCGGCGCCGAAGCTCGGCGTGCCCTCGCCGCGCGGCACGTAGCCTTCGAAACGGGCATAGACGTTGCGCGCACCCGGCACGCGCTCGCCGGGCATGAACTTGTACGGGCCGCTGCCGACGATCTCGGAGACCAGGCTGAAGGGCGGGGTCTGCGCCAGCCGCTCCGGCATGATGCCAGGGAACGGGCTGTTCGGTTGCGACAGCGCCTGCACGAACAGCGGGAAGGGGCGCTTGAGGCGGAACTGCACCACCTTGTCGGAGGGGGCCGAGAGCTCCTCGGTGACGGCGAACAGCGCCGCGCCGAAACTGTCGCGCACCGACCAGCGGCGCAAGGTCGCGACCACGTCGCGCCCCAGCACCGGCGTGTTGTCGTGGAAGCGCAGGCCGTCGCGCAAAGTGAGCTTCCAGGTGCGGCCGTCATCCTCGGCGACGTAGCCCTGCAGCATCTGCGGCTGCGGGTTTCCGGCCTCGTCGAGCGCGAACAGCGTGTCGTACACCATCATCGCGTGATTGCGGGTGACGAAGGCGGGGACCAGCGGGTCGGTCAGCGCCAGATCGGCGTAGGGGACGAACTTCAGCGTGCTCGCCGAGGCCGCGCGGACCAGGGCGGGCCGGGCGAGGCCGGCGGCGGCGATCAGCGCGGTTCCGCGCTGCAGCAATTGGCGTCGATTCATGGCGGCGTCCCCCAGGGTCGGTCGATGATATCGCAAGTTCCATGCCGTGCGCCGCGATCCGAGGCGTGCAAGGGTTGCGCGGCGGACCGATAACGGTCCGCAGCCGTGCCAACGGGCGAGGGGGAAACGCCAACATGAACGGAGCTTCGGAGTCTATCGCCGGCGTCGGCCGGATCGCCGCGCGGATCGACCGATTGCCGCTGACCTGGGCGCAGTGGCGGCTGGCGCTGATCAGCCAGATATTCTGGGGCGTCATCATCGCCGCCGACGGCGTGCCGGCCAGACTTTATCCCTTCACCTGGGGGCCGCGGCACGCGTTCGGCGAGACGGCGCTGTCCGTCCTACTGGCGATGCAGTTCGGCGTCGGCATCCTGATCGGCGAGTACCTGATCGGCAGGGTGGCCGACCGGTGGGGACGGCGCAGCGCCCTGCTGATCTCCACCCTGGCGATCGCGCTGCTGCTGTGGCCCACCGCCTTGACCGACGATTTCGGGCTGCTGCTGCTGTTCTTCGGCCTGTCCGCGATCGGCATGGGCGGCGTGCTCGCCGCCAACGTGGTCTACATGGGCGAGATCGTGCCACCCAAGGATCGCGGCCGGGTGATGCTGGCGTCGCAGGTGTTGGCGGTGGCCGTGTACGGCCTGCTCGGCAACGTGCCCGGCATGTTCTGGATACCGGCGCATACGGATTGGTACATCTACCTGTTCAGCATCGTGGCGCTGGTGGTCCTGGTGCCGCTCGCGCTCTGGGTGTTGCCGGAGTCGCCGCGCTGGCTGGAGGCGCACGGCCGCCACGAGGCGGCGGAGCGCGTGACCGCCGCGCTCGAGGAGGAGTGCCGCCGGCGATCGGGATCGGCGAAGCTGCCCGAGCCCAACTACGCGGCGTATTCGGTTCCCGTCACCCGGCACATGCCGGTCGGCGAGCTGTTCCGGGGCGTCTACGGTCGCCGCACCGTCATGCTGCTGGCAGCCTGGATCCTCGGCTATAGCGGCATCATCTACGGCTTCGTCGGCTTCCTGCCGCTGGTGTTGCACGGCTACGGTTTCGATGCGAAGCAGACCTTCGGCGTCTTGCTGGCGTCGTCGGTGGCGGGCGGCTGCGCCGGGCTTGCCATCTGCGCGCTGCTGGGCGAGGCGGTGGAACGGCGCAAGACGATCCTGGCCGCGACGCTCGTCAACATGGCGGCACTCTACGTTTTCTATTTCGTCCACTCGCTGGTCGAGAGCTACGTGCTGATGGTGGTCGCCTGCGCGGCGGAGACCGTGTGGCTGTTCAGCATGTACAACTACACGGCCGCCTGCTACCCGACGCGGCTGCGCGCGACCGGCACCGGCCTCACGGACGGCCTCGGCCATCTCGGCGCGGTGTTCGGGCCGATCGTCGTCGGCGCGCTGTTCACCATGACGGCGGCGTCGGGCTACATCGGGTGGTATCTCTACATCACGCTGCCCGGGGCGCTCGTACCCGGCCTGTTGGTCGCGTGGTTCGGCGTCGACCAGCGCCGGGCCATACTGGAGCAGATCTCCGCGTAGTTTCGGTGGCTGGGAACTCCGAACCCCCCCGCGCCGTGGTCGGCCTACGGGTCAGGCCGCGTCGCGGTCGCGCACGGACGGGAGTTGGGTCGGCCTGCGCCGACCATGGCGGTGAGCGGTCAATCGCTAGGCTAGCGAGAGCGCTAGCGCGAACAGCGCCAGTCCGGCGGTGAGCCAGGCGACGTAGTCCCCGATCCGGCCGCTATGCAGGGTCTGCAATCCGCCGATCAGAGTCGTGCCGAGCCAATCCGCGCCGGCGACCAGCGGACGGGGCAGGTGCCGTCGCGACAGCTGGAAGCCCGCGATGCTGAGCGCCAGAGCGACCGAGAGCCACGGTAGCAACGACCCCGGCGGCTCCGGCAAGGCGGTATCGGACGCCGCGGACGACTCGTGCGGCAGGCCGAGGATCGCGCTCGCGTCGGGGTGCGTGAATTGCCCGGAGGCGTGCGAGGCGAACGCCGTCGCGGCGGAGCCGCCGACGAACGAGAGGGCGAGCAACAGCCCGGTCGGCGCGAGCATCAGCCAGAGCGGGCGATCCGCCTTCTCCTGTTCCTCGTCGGTCGGCGCGCGTTCCTCCTCGCCAGGAACGGGTCCGAGGCCGAAGAACACGCGGCCGGTCACGCGCAGCACGGCGGCACCGGTGCACGCGGTCGCCACCAGCATCGGCAGCGCCACCCAGGCCTGGCCCGATTGGCGGGCCGCCTCGCGCATTTGCCCGAGGCCCGCATCCAGCCAGCCGACCGGCAACCCGGCCAGCGCGAGCCCACCGATTGCCATCGCCACACCTGCCGGACGGATACCGCGCCCGAGGCCGCGCAGGCCGATCTCGTCGATGCTGGCGCGCGTGGCGAGCAGGATGCCGGCGACCATGAACAGCGAGGCTTTCACCAGTCCGTGCCCCACGAGGTAGACCAGCATTCCGGCCAGCCCGTCGCGGCTCAGCAAGGACAGCCCGATCAGCAGGATCCCGGTGTGCGAGATGGTCGAGAACGCCAGCAGCCGCTTGATGTGCCGCTGCGCCAGCGCCATCAACCCGCAGACGACGGCGCTCGCCGCGCCGAGACCGAGCAGGAAGGTGCGGATCACCGCCGCGATGTCGGGCGAGGCGGGGAACACAGTCCAGGCGAGCTTGGCGATGCCATACATGCCGAGTGCCACCATCAGGCCGGAGAAGATCACCGAGACCGGGCTCGGCGCGACCGCGTGGGCGTCGGGAAGCCAGAAATGGAACGGCACCTGCGCGCCCTTGATCAGCAGGCCCGTCGCGAGCAGCGCGAAAGCGGCGAGGATCACCGGATCGCGCGGTGCGCCGGCGACGACGCGGGCGAGGGCTGCCATGTCGAGCGCGCCGGCGCGGGCGTAGATCAGGCCGATCCCGGCCAGAAACAGGTAGCTGCCGATGGTGTTGACGACGGTGAAGTTGAGCGCGCCTTCCAGCGCGTCGGTGCGCAGCTGGTAGCCGGTGAGCGCGTACGCGGCGACGCTCATCACCTCGAACCAGACAAACATGTTGAACAGGTCGTGGGTGAGGCAGAACCCGATCATCGCCGCCATGAACAGCAGCATCAGCACGTGGAAATGCGCGTGGACCTCGTCGTAATAGCCCCACGCGAAGACCAGGGAGGCGGCGAACAGCACGCCGGCGAAGGCGGCGAGTGCGGCGCCCACCTGATCGACGACGAAGCCGATGCCGAGCACCAGCCCGTCCTGCGGCGCCCAGCCGCCGAACCAGTAGACGAGCGGCCCGTCGGTGGCCCGCGCCGCCATCACCGCGCAGATTGCGGCAGCGGCGAGTGCCGTTGCGATTGCAACGATGTCGGGCATCCGCCGTGGCACGACGTGGCCGGTGGCGAGCAGCAGGCCGGCGATCGCCAGCGGTCCCGCGACCGGCAACGGCGGCAGCAGGCTCGTCACTGACGCAGCGGCTTGAGCTCTTCGGGGTCGAGCGTGCCGCGTCGCTTGTGCAATTGCAGCGCGAGCGCCAGCAGCAGGGCGGTCACGGTCGCGCCGACCACGACGTCGGTGAGCACGAGGGCGTGGACGACCGGGTCAACCGCCGGCGTGCCCGGCGGATGGGTGTAGAAGATCGGCGCTATGGCGTCGGCGCGAAAGCTGACGGCGAGCAGCAGCACGTAGGTCGCCGCCTGCACAATGGACAGGCAGCCGATCAGGTGGACGAAGTTGCGGCTGGTCACGATGCCGTAGAGGCCGATGCCGAGCAGCCAGGCGGCGACCGCCCACGGCAGCAGGCCGGCGGCGGTGGTCAAGGCTCGTCCCCGGGCTGCTCCATGCGCGTCTCCTCCAGGAACTCGGTGAACAGCACCAGGAAGCCGCCGGCGACCGAGAGGGTGACGCCGGCGTTCTCGATCAGCATGAGGCCGCCCGAGAACACGTCGCCCAGGGTGCCGAGCGGCAGGATGTTCTGCAGGAACGCGGCCCCCGTCGCCATCGAGGCGAAGCCGCACAGCGCGTAGAGCGTCGCTCCGGCGCCCTCGCAAGCGTCCACGGTGTGCGAGGAAATCAGTTCGCGCCAACCGCGATAGCCGTCGCCGAGGAAGGTCAGCAGCATGGCGCCGGCGATGATGACGCCGCCTTGGAAGCCGCCGCCCGGGGTGGTCATCGCGTGCAGCGCCACATAAACGCCGAACAGGGCGGTGATCCCCGCGAGCAGCCGCGCGGTGAGCACGACGGCGTCGCTGCGCGGCCGGATCGGCCGTCCCGGCACCTCGCCGGGCTTGGCGCTGAGCTGCTCGCCGCGGGTGCCGCGCAGCAGCACGGAGGCGCCGGTCACGGCGCACAGCAGCATGAACTCCTCGCCCAGCGTATCGAAGCCGCGATAGTCGAAGTTGACGGCGCTGACCATGTTCGTGACGTGCCGCTCGCGCGGGGCGGCCGCGTTGATGGCGTCGCCGTACGGCAGCGGGTGCGCGCCGAACGCCGGCATCCGCCACGCGACTGCCCCGATCGGCGCAAGGAGGCAGGCGCAGGCGAGCACGAACAGCAGGGTGCGGACGCGCGGGCTCACTGCGGCCGCCCGTCGCTGTCCGGCTTGCGGTCCATCTTGACGCTGGCCATGACGACGAGGAACAGCAGCGGCAGGGCGACGGTGCCGACCGCGATCTCCGCGAACGCGACGTCGGGCGCTTGCAGCGCCATGAACAGCAGCGAGAGCACCAAGCCGTTCGCCGCCATCGCCATCACCTGCCGCCTTGGGGTGCGCGACAGCACGACGCCGGCGCCCGACGCGGCCGTCAACAGCAGCAGGATCGCGAGCAGGACCGTCACTTGCGGGCGGCGTCGCGCATCGCAAGCGCGCGCCCGGTCGCGTGCGATAGGACCGCGCCGGATACGATGCTGACGAGCGTGACCAGCAGCAGCTTGAACGCCCGGTTCGAGGCGCCGTCCGCGACGAAGGCGGCGGCGGTGATCCCGACGAGTGTGATCCAGTTGACGAAGCCGGCGCAGTGCATCCGGTCGAGCGGTGTGCGCAGCCGCGCGAAGGCGGCGCAGCCCAGCCAGGCGCCGAGCACCGCGAGGGCCAGCAGCGCGTCGACGGCGTAGCGGGTCACAGCCATCGCTCCACCATCATCGCCATCAGCAGCGTGCCCGGCAGGGTGAGCAGCGCGAGACACAGCGGCAGGTCGGTGAACGAGCTCTGGTCGAAGGCGAACGTCATCAGCATCAGCACGGCGGTCGCCACGCTGCTCGCGAGCTGGACGGCGACCAGGCGTGACCCGGTGCGGCCGCGACAGCTCGCGAGGATTGCGACGACGAACGCCGGCAGCAGCGCCACGCTGGCGAGCATCCAGTCGGTCACTCGCCGCTCCTTGCGAGGCGATGCAGTTGCAGGCCGTCGTCGCGGACGCACAGGACGTAGCCGTTCGGGGAAAGCGATTGGCCCAGCGTTTCCCATGCGCGGCGACCTGGGTCCGTGGTCGGGAGCGACACGCGCTCGACGGCACCGAGCGCCTGGGCGGGGCGGTGCCAGATGGTGCCGACGAGGACGCGGCCGACCCGCGCCGTTTCCGGGGCCACGCCGGCGAGCGACTTGCCGGCGATGCCGAGCCAGCCCGGCGGCAGGCCGAACCGGCGCTTGGCGATGACGTGGAGGCGGGCGACGAACAGCGTCGCGAATGTGGCCACCGCGCATCCGGCGATCAGCTCGGATGTGCCGACGTCGCCGGAAAACAGTAGATAGAGGCCGAGCAGGACGGGCCAGATCAGGAAAAGACGCAAAGCCGGTCTCCGCGGCACCTACTTGGTCAAAGCTTGACGGAGCGCCGGGTTGCTTGCCGAGGGGCTAGTTCCGCCGTGCGGCCTGCGCGATGACCTCGATCGCGTCGGGCTGCTTGGAGCGCACGGTGAGGCCGGTGGCGCCGCTGTCCTCCCAGGCGCGGTAGCGTTGCTTGATGCGCTCGGGCGGGCCGACGAGCGATTTCTGGTCCACCCACTCGTCGGGCACGGCGGCGACCGCCTCGTCCTTGCGATGCGCGAGGTAAAGCTCCTGGATGCGCGCCGCCGCGTCGCCGAAGCCGCGGCGGATCATCATGTCCTTATGAAAATTCTTGTCCTTGTGGCCCATGCCGCCGACGTAAAGCGCGACCTCGGGCTTCAGCCGCGCCAGCGCGCCCTTCACGTCGGTGTCGATCTCGACATGCATCGAGGCCTGGATCTCGAATTGCGCAAGGCTCTTGCCGTTGCCGGCGCGGCGGAAGCCTTCTTCCAGCCACGGCATGTATTCGGGAAGCGAGCCGGGCACGAAGCCGAGCGGCAGCCAGCCGTCGGCAATCTCGGCCGTCAGCTTCACGGTCGCCTCGCTGCCGGTGCCGAGATAGATCGGAATGTCGGGGTTCATGTGCAGGATGGATTTGAGCGGCTTGCCGACACCCATCGCGCCCTCGCCACGGTAGGGCAGGCTGATCTCGGCGCCGTCATGCGTCACCGGCTCCTCGCGGCGGAAGATCTTGCGCATGATCGCGACGTAGTCCTTGTAGCGGTAATAGGGCCGGCCCCAGGGCTCGCCGTACCAGCCCTCCACGATCTGCGGGCCGGAGACGCCGAGCCCGGCGATGAAGCGACCGCCGCCGGCCAGCGCATCCACGGTCGCGGCGCACATCGCGGCGTTGGCCGGCGTGCGCGCGGCGAGCTGCATGATGCCGGTGCCGAGCTTGATCGACTTGGTGAGCCCGGCGAGGTAGGCGAGCGGCGTCACCGCGTCGGTGCCGTAGGCCTCGGCGGTCCAGACGGAATCGTAGCCTAGCTCCTCGGCGCGCTGGACCAGGGATGCGGGGACGTTCAGCTGCGCGCCGGAATAGCCGATGGTCAGGCCTAGTTTCATTTACGGTCTTCCTTGTGGGCTCCCTCACCCCGGCCCTCTCCCGGAGGGAGAGGGAGAAGGAAGCCCTCTCCCTCCGGGATAGGGTTGGGTGAGGGCCTTAGCGCATCGGCGAGTAATCGGTCGCCAGCAGCAGGACCGACTGCATCTCCACCAGCATCGGCGTGCTCTTGACGAGGAACTCCTGCCAGCCCGGGTCCTTGCCGACTTCGGCGCGGATTTGCAGGCGGGTGTTGACGTCCTTGTAGTTCCACAGATGCAGGGCCTCGTTGGGCTGCGGCGCCTCGCCGGTCCAGAGCCCGACGTTCTTCGAGTATTTCTCCCGCACCGGGAACACCGACTTGATGAGCTGCGCCCACTGCTTCGCCGCGCCGACCTGCGTGCGATACATGCGAAGCTCGTAGATGCCGCCCGGCTGCTCCGGCGGATTGATGCCGGATACCAGATCGAGGAAGCGGATGTCCTGACGCATCAGGAGCGGGCGGATGTTCGGCACGTATTCCTTGGCCCAGCGCTCGTTCTTCGCCAGCTCGCCGCGCAGCCGGTCGCGCTCGGAGTGGCTCTCGTAGCTCCAGAGATGCCAGATCTGGTTCAGCGTGCCGAACTCGCTGGTCCAGTAGCCGTGATTGGTGCCGTAATCGTTGCCGCGCACGGGGCGGCCGACAGTGCGCGCGAGGTCGAGATAGGCGGGCAGCTTGCCCGGGTGGAAAGTGTAGGTCCTGAGCTCGTAGATCATCGCGTTGCCTCCTGGGGTCCCGTTGCGCTCAGCCTAACGCCGTTCCGCTGCCGGGGGCAAAACGAGGCTCAGGCGGCGGCGAGCCGTCCCGCGTGCCGGCCGCCGCGGGCGAGCAGCAGCAGCACGACGCCGAGGTTGAGGGCGTTGAACAGCACGCCGTTGGCGAAGGCCCCGCGGTAGGAGCCGGTCGCATCGAAGATGGCCCCCGACATCCAGCCGCCGAGCGCCATGCCGAACAGGGTCGCCATAATGACGACGCCGACGCGGGTGCCGGCCTCGCGGGCGGGGAAATACTCGCGGACGATGAGGGCATAGCTGGGCACGATGCCGCCCTGGAACAGACCGAACAGGGCGGAGATGACGTAGAGCGACAGCAGGCTGTCGAACCCCATGTAGAGCACCAGCGCCACACCCTGCAGTACGGAGCCGAGCAGCAACGTGCGCAGGCCGCCGATGCGGTCGGCGACGAAGCCGGACGCGACGCGGCTGATGATGCCGCACGCCATCATCAGCGACAGCATCTCCGAGCCGCGCGCGACGCCGTAGCCGAGATCGCCGCAATAGGCGACGATGTGCACCTGCGGCATCGACATCGCGACACAGCAGCCGACGCCGGCGAGGGCCAGCAGCGTCATCAGCGCGTTGGGGGAGAGGCCGATGCTGCGGGGCCGCGCACTCGGGCGCGTCGCGGCCTGCGTCGGCTGTTGCGCGGGTGGGCTGCGCCGCAGCAGGAAGGCGAGCGGGATCATCGTCGCCGCGCAGAACAGGCCGATGCCAGCGTAGGTGTGCCGCCAGCCCTCGGTCTCGACGAAATGCTGCACCACCGACGGCCAGACCACGCCGGCGAAGTAGTTGCCGCACGCGCCGATGGCGACCGCGATGCCGCGCCGCTTGGTGAACCAGAGCGAGACGTCGGCGATGACTGGCGCGAAGGTGGCCGAGGTGCCGACGCCGATCAGCAGCCCTTGCGCCAGCGCGAATTGCCAGAGGCTCGTGCTGAACGCGCCCAGCACGTAGCCCGCGCCGAGCAGGATCGCGCCGCCGATGATCGGCAGGGTGATGCGGAACCGGTCGACCAGCCGCCCGACCACGACGCCGCCGATTGCGAAGCCGATCATGGTGAGGGTGAAGGGCAGCGTGGCGCCGGCGCGGGCGGCGCCGAACTCGCTTTGCACGGCAGGGAGCGCCACCACCACCGACCACATGCCGACGCCGCCGATCGTGCTCAGCAGCACGGAAACGGCCAGCCGGAACCACGCGTACGAGCTCTCCGGCTCACTCGGTCTGCTCGCCACGTCGACGTTCCCTCGTTCTTGGAGCCGACCGTAGCACTCGGTGGAATAATCCAGCCATGCGGGTGCCGGAGGGCTCGGTTGCGTCCGGCCGATCGCGGTGTGACAGTCGGCATAACGAGGGGAGGCGGGCATGGCGGGAGAACGCAAGGTCGCAATCGTCACGGGTGCTGCGAGCGGCATTGGGCGGGCTTTGACGCTCGGGCTGCTCGAGGCGGGGATCGACGTGGCAGCGGTGGATCGAGATGCGCCCCTGCTTGCGGAACTGCGCGGCGGCCCCGGGCGGCTCGCGGCGATCGAGGCCGACCTCGTCGATCCGTCCTCGTTCGATCGCATCGTGACGGCGGCGCTCGACATGACGGGGCGGATCGACGCGCTGGTGAACAATGCCGGTGTCGGCCAGGGATCCGTTCGCCCGCACCAGCGGCGCGATCCCATCCGGTTCTGGCAGATCGAGCCGGAGCAGTGGGACCGGTTCGTCGCCGTGAACGCGACCGCGCCGCTGATGCTCGCGCGCGCCGTCGTGCCGCACATGATGCGGGCCGGGCAGGGACGCATCGTCACCGTCACGACCAGCCTCGGCACCATGATCCGGGCCGGCTACGTGCTCTACGGGGCCAGCAAGGCGGCGGCCGAGGCGGCGACCGCGGTGATGGCGGCCGACCTGACCGGCACCGGGGTGACGGCAAACGTGCTGGTGCCCGGCGGAATGACGGACACGCGCATCGTGACGCTGGAAGACGCGGCCGACCGCAGCAAGCTGATCCGGCCGGAGGTGATGGTGCCGCCGCTGCTATGGCTGTTGTCCGACGAGGCGGCCGAGGTGACCGGGCGGCGCTTTCTCGCGGTGCACTGGGACGCGGCGGTGCCGCACGCGCAGATCGCCGAGACATGCGGTGCGCCGATCGCCTGGACGAGCATTGCGACGATGCCGATCGAGCCGGTTTAACGGCGTCGCCGATCAGGGTTTGGTTGCTGCCGTCGCAAGCTGGCGGGCCACGACCTCAGCGACGATCGCGACCGTCGCGGAATACGTCGACAGCCTCGCCCGGGGGTTTGAAGCGCGAGGCGGCGTGTCTCGGCGACGATGTCGGCGGGCGTGCCACGTTCTCGCAGCGGCTGCACGACATCGTCAGGCGCGTTCTCGATCGAGAGATTGACGGCAATGGTTCCGAACCAGCTCCAATGTGGATGCGGTCCAGCACAATCTGAGCCACAGGGGAGTTTGCCTGCGCTTGCCTGCCGGCCTAGTATTCGCGGCGATACTGATCGGTAGGAATGCGGGAGAGATGGAATGAAATTCGGCCTGTTCTACGAGATGCAGCTGCCGCGGCCGTGGGCCGAAGATGACGAGCGGCAGCTGTATCAGAACGCCCTCACGCAGGTCGAGCTGGCCGACAAGCTCGGCTACAACTATGCCTGGGAAGTGGAGCACCACTTCCTCGAGGAATACTCGCACTCGCCGCAGCCGGAAGTGTTCCTCGCCGCCGCCAGCCAGCGCACCAAGCAGATCCGCCTCGGCCACGGCATCATCCAGCTCACCACCAACCATCCGGCGCGCGTCGCCGAGAAGGTCGCGTGCCTCGACCTGGTGAGCAATGGCCGCGTCGAGTTCGGCATGGGCGAGGGGGCGAGCATCACCGAGCTCGGCCCGTTCGACCGGCAGATGGAGGACAAGCAGGCGGTCTGGGAGGACGGCGTACGCTGCGTGCTGCCGATGTTCAAGGACGGCGGCTGGGAGTACGACGGCCCGTATTTCAAGTTCCCGCTGCGCAACGTGCTGCCCAAGCCGGTGCAGAAGCCGCATCCGCCGCTGTGGGTGGCATGCTCGCAGCTCGAAACGATCGAGATGGCCGGCCGCTGCGGCATCGGCGCGCTCGGCTTCCAGTTCCTCAGCGCCGAGATGGCGCATGCCTGGGTGCACGCCTACTACAATTCGTTCACGAAGCGGCAGAAGAAGCTCGCCGACTACCAGAGCAACTGCAACATCGCGATGGTCAGCTACTTCATGTGCGCCGAGACCGACGAGGAGGCGCGCCGGCGCGCCGAGGGGACGACGTTCTTCCAGTTCTCGCTCGCCTACTACAGCGGCTCCCGCAACCGCGAGCGGCCGCCGCCGGGCTCGGTCAGCATCTGGGACGAGTACCAGAAGTGGAAGAAGGCGAATCCGGACGCGGCCGAGAAGGCGTTGCGCGGCGGGTTGATCGGCTCACCTGAAACCATCCGCAAGAAGCTCTACAAGTTCCGCGAGTCGCGGGTGGACAGCATCATCCTGCTGAACCAGGCCGGACGGAACCAGCACGAGCATATCTGCGAGAGCCTGGAGTTGTTCGGCCGCGAGGTGATGCCCGAGTTCCACGCGATGGAGCCCGAGCACCAGGCGTGGAAGCAGAAGGTGCTGGCGGGCGAGATCGAGTTGGAGGAGATCGACACCGATCCGTATCGAGAGCGCCAGGGCGTCGGCAAGGGTGTGACGATCGACAAGCTGGTCGCGGCGGCGGAGTAACCCCTCCCCCAACCCCCTCCCGCAAGGGGAGGGGGCTTTCTTCCCCTCCTCCCCTTGCGGGAGGAGGCCGGGAGGAGGGGGCGCTTAGTTGGAGTGCAGGCCGCCAACCATCTTTCGACCAGTTTTCATTCAATAACGGAGGCTGTCGGCGAATTGCAGTAGGAGGCCTAGCACGATGAGGCGCCAACCTGTTCGCCGGGCCCGTCGCAAGGCCACTCCAGGGTTGCCGTCAGCTGTCCGCCTGATTGATTCCCAGTAGGCGTCGGTCTTCCTCGACGCCCAAAGCCAAATAACAAGCTCTATCCAGAAAAGCGCCAGAACCCATGTTGCCGGTTTGGGCGTTGTGCCTTGTGACCAGTCTTCGAGGAGGCGAACGGCCCCTAGCAAAGTCAATGTCAACGACTGCAACCCAATTAGTATGTGCATCGGCAAAAGAGAAAGCGGTTGATATCGAGTGGGAGGCCAACTCAGCCGCATTGAAGCGATCGTTGGGCGCTCTGAACTTGTGTTCTCCTGGAGAATAGCACCTAAAAGCGTCAAGACAATCCCTGTCGAACCCAGAGTCAAGTGACGTCTGTCAACAAGTCTCCACTCAGTGAACGCGAATATACCTATCAGACCTAAGCCATATGGCTGACTGCACCAGTATCGCAAGTATTTGAATCTACGTCGGATTGACGGCTTTATTGGCATGGCTTCCGGTACTGACATAACGAAACAACGGCACAAACGGCCGCCGTCCGGAACCGTCCGTCCGACCTTTGGTCGTCAGATGTCCGCGTAGCAGTGCGTCTCGGCCTCGCCGCCGGGGTGCGTTACCGCGCCGAGATGCGCGGGGCCGACGAGTTGCGCGTACTTCCAAATCGCGCCGCTGTTGTAATCGGTGCGGCGCGGCTTCCAGTCGGCGCGGCGAGCGGCAAGTTCGTTGTCGCTGAGCGCCACGTCGATGGTGCCGCGCTCGGCGTCGATGGTGATCTTGTCGCCGTTGCGCAGCAGCCCGATCGGGCCGCCGACGGCGGCTTCCGGCCCGACATGGCCGATGCAGAAGCCGCGCGTGCCGCCCGAGAAGCGGCCGTCGGTGATCAGCGCCACCTGCTCGCCCATCCCCTGGCCGTAGATGGCGCTGGTGGTGGACAGCATCTCGCGCATCCCCGGCCCGCCCTTGGGCCCCTCGTAGCGGATGACGATGACATCGCCCGCCTTGTAGGCGCGCTCCTGCACCGCGTGGAACGCCTCCTCCTCGCTGTCGAAGCACAGCGCGCTGCCCTCGAAGCGCAGCTTGGCGAGGCCGGCGATCTTCACGATGCCGCCGTCGGGGGCGAGGTTGCCCTTGAGGCCGACCACGCCGCCCGTCGGCGAGATGGCGCGCGAGACCGGGTAGATCACGTCCTGGTCGGTCGGGAACACCACCTCCTTCAGGCCCTCGGCGAGGGTCTTGCCGGTGACGGTCAGGCAGTCGCCGTGCAGCAGGCCGCCGTCGAGCAGCGCCTTCAGGATCACCTGGATGCCGCCCACCTTGTAGACGTCGAACGCCACGTATTTGCCGGCGGGCTTGAGGTCGGCGATGTACGGCGTGCGGCGCATGATCGCCACCACGTCGTCCATGGTGAAGCGGATGCCGGCCTCGTGCGCCATCGCCGGCAGGTGCAGGCCGGCGTTGGTCGAGCCGCCGGTCGCGGCGACCACGACGGCGGCGTTCTCCAGGGCGCGCCGGGTGACGATGTCGCGCGGGCGGATGTTCTGCTCGACCAGCTTCATCACCGCGCGCCCGCTCTCGGCGGCCCAGCGGTCGCGGTCCTCGTAGGGCGCGGGGGCGCCGGCGGAGTTGGGCAGAGCGAGGCCGATCGCCTCGGAGACGGTCGCCATCGTGTTGGCGGTGAACTGGCCGCCGCATGCGCCCGCGGACGGGCAGGCGACGCATTCGAGCTCATGCAGATCGGCGGCCGACATGTTGCCGGCGGCGTGCTGGCCCACCGCCTCGAACACGTCCACGACGGTGACGTCGCGGTCGTGGAAGCGGCCGGGCAGGATGGAGCCGCCATACATGAACACGCTGGGTATGTTGAGCCGCAGCATGGCCATCATCATGCCGGGCAGCGACTTGTCGCAGCCGGCGAGCCCGACCAGCGCGTCGTAGGCGTGGCCGCGCACCGTGAGTTCGACGCTGTCGGCGATCAGGTCGCGCGACACCAGCGAGGATTTCATCCCTTGGTGGCCCATGGCGATGCCGTCGGTGACGGTGATGGTGGTGAACTCGCGCGGCGTGCCGCCTTGCTCGGCGACACCCTTCTTGACCGACTGCGCCTGGCGGGAGAGGGCGATGTTGCAGGGCGCCGCCTCGTTCCAGCAGGTAGCGACACCGACGAATGGCTGGTTGATCTCGTCCTCGGTCAGCCCCATCGCGTAATAGTAGCTGCGGTGCGGGGCGCGATCCGGCCCTTCCGTCACGTGCCGGGAGGGCAGTTTGGACTTGTTCCAGCGCTTCTCGAGCATGGCGGTCTCCTTAAATCACCGCGACACTACCGCCCCGCGCATCTCCGGCAAAATGGCGAAACGGTTCGATAGGATAGGGCACGACCGAATGGCATACGACTACGTCATCGTGGGAGCCGGCTCCGCCGGTGCGGTTCTCGCGTCGCGGCTGTCGGCGGACGGTGCCGCGAACGTCGCGCTGATCGAGGCCGGCCGCGACTATCGTTCGAGCCAGGCGCCGGATGCGATGAAGAGTGCGAACCCGTATCAGATCATCACGGACCCCGCCCATGCCGACTATAGGTGGGATACCTTGCAGGCGCGCCGAACCAGGACGCAGGAGCCGCGCACCTACTGGCGCGGCCGCGGGGTCGGCGGCAGCTCGGCCATCAACGGGCAGATCGCCATACGAGGTATTCCCGAAGACTTCGACGGGTGGGCAGCGGCCGGGTGCCGGGGATGGTCGTTCGCGGACGTCCTGCCGGCGTTCCGGCGCCTGGAGAACGACCTGCGGTTCGGCGGGGAGAGCTATCACGGCGACGCCGGTCCGATCCCGATCTATCGCGCGCCGATGTCGCATTGGGGTGCGGTGGATTACGCGCTGGCGCAGGCCGCGCTGGACGAGGGCTATCCCTGGGCGGCCGATCACAATGCCCCCGGCGCGACCGGGGTGTCGCCGTATGCGATCAACAGCCGAGACGGCGTGCGGGTCAGCACCAACGACGCCTACATCGAACCCAGCCGGGGCCGGAACAATCTCGCCATCTTCGGCGAGGCGCTCGTCGATACGGTGCTGTTCGAGGGTTGTCGCGCGGTGGGCGTCCGGGTCGCCATCGACGACACTTGGCGCGACATTCGCGGCGAGACGGTGATCCTCTCGGCGGGAGCGGTGCATTCTCCGGCAATCCTGATGCGGTCGGGCGTCGGCCCGTCCGCGCACCTGGGCGCCCTTGGGATCGCGGTGAAGGCCGAGTTGCCGGTCGGGGAAGCCTTCCAGGATCACCCGGCCATCTTCTTGCCCATTCTGCTGAAAACCGACACGAGGTCGGCGGCCGGTTTCAGGCACACCAACGTTTGCGTTCGCTACAGGTCGGGCCTTGCCGGGGCCGGTCCCAACGACATGATGATGGTCGCCTTGAACCGTTTCGGCGATAGCTTGGGAACCCACCTGGGCGGACCCGATGGCGGGCGGCCGTCCGGCATGATCGGGGTGTGGGTCAATCAGTGCTTCTCACGGGGCACGCTTCGCTTGGCGTCGGCCGACCCGCGGGCGCAGCCGGTCATCGAGCAGAACATGCTTGACCACCGTTCGGACATCGAGCGAATGCGGGACGGGGTGCGACGAATTCAGTCGTTTGCTGGAAGCCCCAACATTCGCGATATCGGGCGCATCGGTCCGGGACTTCTCGAGGGCGGCACCGATGCGGAGGTCGACGCCTTTGCCCTCAATCAGGCGGGAGACACCCAGCACGCCACCAGCACCTGTCCGATGGGCGATCCTCGCGATCCTGGGGCGGTCGTCGACCCCGAGTGCCGTGTGTTGGGGCTGGAGGGTCTGCGGGTGATCGACGCGTCGGTGATGCCGCATATCGTGCGGGCCAACACGCATCTGACGACCGTAATGATCGCCGAACTCATGGCCACCCGTCTCCGAGGCGATTGAGGTGTCTGCTCCGTTTCGTGAGGCGCGCGGCTGCTGGTGGACTTCGGCCGCACGAGCCGGGCTCTCGCGCGAGAACTGGTCAGCCGCGTGTTCCTTATCGGCAGAGAAATGGCCGACGGTCGGGCCTGTCTACCAAGCGAATCGCCAAAATGCTTACAAGATCACTCAGCCGACCAGCGGGGATGGAATGCCTCAGTAGGAACACGCATAAGCTCACGCAGACTAGGGCCATTCGGCATCGTAGCCAGGAAACCCGCCAGGGTGCTGGCAACCAATAATTCGCCCTGAACACTCCCGATGCGCTTAAGCCAGTTTTGCGGACTAAAAACCTTGCCAGCGACTTGCGCATTGGTTAAAGCAGAATTCAAAGCGTTATCAAGGCATGTAGCCGCGAGCGGCAGAAGCTCGCTGGAATGTTGAGCTGCTTTTATCGTAAAGCTTGGTTCGACTACATTCTGCGGTTGTCCATTAACATGCGAGAACAGCACTGAAATCGAGAAAAGGACGTGATACTTGACGTAACTACGGCCAGCTTTCAACACATCGTTCATCATCAGATTTGACCAAACCGCGTCGATTGCGTTTAACCATGGCTGGAGAGCGAGAGTCGATTCTGGTTTGTAGCCGGTTCTAAACAGTGCCTTGTAGTGCTCATCGAAGAGTTTTTTCTCCGTTATATGATACATTTGGTCGCTGGCAGTGCCATGCCATCAACATCCTGCCGAGAACAGCAACGTCAACGGTTTTGGCCTGGTCCTTATCCGCAGGCCGTTCCTCGCCGCGCTTTGTCAACATGCAACCATCAACGTACCTTGCCTCGTAGGCGCGTTTTAAGCCCACCATAACCTTGTCATTGGACCTCAAATCTCGCGGTTTAACCGCGCTTTGCGAGTTTGTGTTGATACTTATCCGGTCACCTTTTTTCCTGTTTGGAATTTCGTACAGCCGAAACAGCAAGCAGGCGCCTTTGGCTCCGTCAGACCTAACACGCTCGGATGAGCTATAGATCGTCGTGAGGGATTGGCAACCGTTTACAACGCTGAATCCTTTGATCGTAAGCATCTTACGATCAGGGCTGACTTCGACAAAATCACAAAGCGCGGTCACCCCATTATGATAAGAGAAGAAGTCTTTCACTGGATCACTGTGAAGCGTTTCTCGCAGCCCTCTGTTTACCTTGTTGCTCAGCCCTAGAGACTGCCTCACGTTCTTGCGAAACAGCTGTCCGTCTTTGATTCCAGGGAAGCGAAGGCACTCAGCAAGGGCGAGTACGGTTACGATCGTAGTGGCGCCGTTCACCGACGTGACGAGTGGTAACTGCTCACCTGGGCGGCAGATAGCTGGCGACGCGTGGTGTGGTGGTTTGCGGGCGACGGCGTGATGCTTGACGCGGCTACGGGCGACTCGATTCAAGCTGCGTGTGACGCACGGGATCGAT
>JAABUQ010000031.1_pt1 | contig 235491 bp, 205 predicted proteins | sample 5560001 | NCBI WGS metagenome assembly JAABUQ01 (sample SAMN10711888, study PRJNA513371) | rock metagenome | isolation source: Antarctica rocks | place: Antarctica: Victoria Land, Finger Mt nord | collected 2015-12-18
TATACTTGCGACTTAGCGGGAGGAGTCTCTCGTTTTTATGTGATAGCAAAAATCACATTTTATTAAGTACACACGCTCTCTCACTTGCGCCAACCCTGGGGTCCATTTGATGACGCATCAAGTTTGGAAATGAGTGCAGCCCTGGAGGACCCTGACGCCCAATAAGGGAGAGTGGAGGATTCAAGGGAGGACCTATCTTTGGCGAATATAATTTCAATGAAGCAACTGTTGGAGGCTGGAGTTCACTTCGGGCACCAGACCCGTCGTTGGAACCCCAAAATGGCACCATTCATCTTCATGGATCGCAATGGCATCCATATTATTGACCTTCAGCAGACAGTAACGCGTCTTAATGACGCGTACAAGTTTGTCGAGCAGACCGCTGCGGACGGTGGCACCATCCTCTTCGTTGGTACCAAGAAGCAGGCGCAGGAAGCGGTTGCGGAAGAAGCCAAGCGCTGTGGTATGTACTATGTAAATCAGCGTTGGCTTGGTGGCATGCTCACCAACTTCCAGACCATTCAATCGCGTATCCGCTATTTGCGTGATTTAGAAGCACGTCGCGACCGTGGCGATTTTGAGCGCTTGCCCAAGAAAGAGGTACAGCGTTTACAAGACGACATGAACCGTCTCGAGCGCATCCTGGGTGGCATCAAGGATATGCGTCGCCTTCCTAGTGCCCTTTTCATTATCGACACACGTAAGGAGCGCACCGCTGTTATGGAGGCACTACGCCTCGAAATTCCTATCGTTGCTCTTGCAGACACCAACTGCGACCCGGACGAGATGGATTATCCTATTCCAGCCAATGACGATGCTATTCGTGCGGTCCGACTGTTATGCGCCAAAATCGCTGATGCTGCTGTTGAGGGGCGACGTGAGTTAGAGGCACAGCAGAAGGATAGCGAACCGGATCAGACAGGGGGTGCTGAGGAGCCAACCTCAATCGAGATCACGACGGCACCTGCATCCGACGAGGTGGCTGGATTGCTTCCTGCTGGTGCATCAACCGAACCCGATGCCATCGCTGCTGCTGAGAGTGGCGATGTTGCTGAAAGTACTGCTAGTGTTCCTACTGCTGCTGAGAGTGGCAATGCTGCTGAGAGTACTGCTAGTGTGCCTGATGCACCTGTGGAGTCACCTATCGAACCAGAACTGGTTGCGAGAGAGGCTCAGTAAGATAGACTGTTTTGCACGGGCGGGAGGTGAGAGGCGCATTGCCTCCGGCCTCCCGCCTCTTCCTGTAGAAAGAACCATTTATCTTTGTTCATAGGCGTCGCGAATACGTACTTGAGTAAAGAAATTATCAGTTAAATAAGAGTTGTTCAAATACAAACCTGTCGAATACAAACTTGTCAGGTCCAGATCAGTACTATACACATTTGTCAAGCACTCAGAAACCAAAAGAGATGGACAGAGATCGTTGTACTGTTATCGTGGTCTGAGTATGATACAACAAGAATGAGGAGAGACGAGATCATGGAATATACTCCTGCAGATGTAAAAAGCTTGCGCGAGGAGACAGGCGCAACATTCGCGGACTGTAAGAATGCATTGGTCCAGGCGAATACCCGCGCCGAGGCAGTAAAGTTCCTTGAAGCGAGACGAGATAAGAAGGCTGAGAAGATGGTAACCGCTGGTCGTGAAACCAAAGAAGGCGGTGTTTTCTCCTATGTTCATCACAACCATAGCGTTGGCGTTCTGCTCGAACTCAATTGCAGCACCGACTTTGTAGCCCGCAGTGAAGGGTTCCGTCAACTTGCTAGTGAACTGGCACTACAAATCGCTGGTGTTGCTCCCAAGTATGTGAACTATGAGGATGTACCTACTGATGTGACCGAGGGTGCTCGCAAGAGAATTCTGGAAGACCCAGCTATAGAGCGTGTTCCCGAAAACCGACGCGAAGAGTTCATCAATGGCAAGTTGAAGAAGGAATTAGGCTCAGATGTCCTGATGATGCAGCCCTGGGTCAAAGACGAGTCGGTTTCGGTCAGCGATCTGGTCCGTAAGGCGATTGCAGAGACTGGTGAAAACATTGTGCTTCGACGCTTCAGTCGTTTCAAACTCGGTGAGTAGTATACGTGGAATTTGTGGGACGATAATACGTCGGGTAGAGGGTTTTGCATGGCTGTAAAGTATCAACGTGTCCTGCTCAAGTTGAGCGGCGAGGCTCTTGGTCCTCAGGGGTATGGTATCGATGCCAGTACGGTGCACCGTATTGCCGGGGAGATCAAGCGTGTATATGATCTTGGGGTGCAGATCGCGATGGTCATTGGTGGCGGCAACATGTGGCGTGGAGCCGATGCCGCTGCCACTGGCATAGACCGTGCTACGGCAGACTACGTAGGTATGCTTGCTACGGTAATGAATGCGCTGGTGATGCAGGATGCTATGGAAAAGCTTGGCATGATGACGCGCGTACAAACTGCCATCGAGATGCCCCCTGTGGCAGAGCCATTCATCCGTCGTCGAGCCGTACGCCACCTGGAAAAAGGACGAGTGGTGATTCTGGCGGCTGGAAGCGGAAATCCGTTTTTTACGACTGATACGGCTGCTGCCCTGCGTGCTATTGAGTTGAACGCACAAATATTGCTCAAGGCAACCAACGTGGATGCCATCTATGACGATGATCCCAGACGTAACCCGCACGCCAAAAAGTTCGAACAACTGAGCTACATGAAGGCTCTGAATATGGGGCTAAAGGTAATGGATAGTACTGCACTCTCACTGTGCAAAGATAACCACATGCCGATTATTGTCTTTAATCTGCATCGAGATGGTGCCTTGGAGAAAATCATGCACGGCGAAAAGTGTGGTACACTCGTGGCTGACGACGTGAAAGAGCTTGATTAGTGGTGCCAAGAATGTAATACCTATACACCACTTGTAGTATCACGTCCCATTTTTAGGGTGCTGTGTGATACAGCACCCGTAGAAAAAGGGAGCTTTGCTATGACAGAAGATTTATTTAGCGATGCGGAACGGCGTATGCAGAAAGCCATTGATGCTCTGAAGCAAGACATTGCAGCTATTCGTACTGGTCGTGCCAGTTCCGCTCTGGTTGACCGCATTAACGTTGACTATTATGGAACGCCAACACCGATCAATCAGGTTGCAACCATCTCGGTGCCAGAGTCTCGGCTCATCGTGATTCAACCCTGGGATCGCAAGATGATTGGCGATATTGAGAAGGCTATTCAGAAGTCCGACCTGGGGATCAATCCCAACAGCGATGGACAAGTTATTCGTTTGAATGTTCCTCCGATGAGCGAGGAGCGGCGACGCGATATGGCAAAAATACTTCATAAGAAGTTGGACGAGCACAAGGTCGCTATCCGCAACGTTCGTCGTGATGTTCAGGATAAACTACGCGACCGAGAGAAAAAGAAAGAAGTTTCTGAAGATGAGCTAAAACGTAGCACGGAGCGGCTGCAAAAGCTCACCGACCGCTTCATTGACGAAATGGATAAGGTCGGCAAAAGTAAGGAACAGGAGATCACGGAGGTCTAACACTTGACTAAGATACACAATCTCTTTTCATCATCACAGAGGAAAGAGAAAGTTGCTTCGCAGTCACAACCCGTCGCAACTGAGCAACCTATACAGTCGGTGCGCCACCTTGCTATCATTATGGATGGCAACGGTCGTTGGGCAACACAGCGGCATCTTCCTCGCCTCGCTGGACATAAGGCTGGCGTGGCTGCGTTACGTCGTGTCGTAGAATGTGCTGCCGATGAAAATATTGAGATGCTCAGTGTGTACGCCTTTTCAACCGAGAATTGGGGGCGACCGCGCACTGAGGTTGACGGTCTCATGCGTCTCTTTTGGGAGACCATCCGCTCGGACCTGGAGAAGCTACATCGCGATGGAGTGCGCCTGCGCCATCTTGGTCGTTTACAAGACCTGTCTCCTGACATTCAAAAGGCCGTGCAGGACTCATTAGAACTGACTCGCAACAACACCCGCATCGGCCTGAATGTCTGTTTCAACTATGGAGGACGCGCAGAACTGGTGGACGCTATCCGTCAGATTATCGCTGATGGGAAGGACCCCGATAGCATAAATGAAGAGCTAATCGGCTCTTATTTATACACACGCGAACTACCAGACCCTGACATGATCATTCGCACGGCAGGAGAGATGCGTGTAAGCAACTTCTTGCTGTGGCAATCTGCGTACAGCGAGTATTACGCGACACCAACTCTTTGGCCCGATTTTGGGCGTGAAGATCTGCGGAAAGCACTGGAAACCCTTTATAGGAGGCAACGCCGCTTCGGTCGTCTCCCTTCGACACCGACTAAGTAGCGATAGTAGTATCCCAGACCTATAGAAGTAGGGCAGTTGGTACGACCGCCCTACTTCTATAGGTCTGGGATACTACTATCTATTGGGTGCTCTGATAGCTTGATCAAAGTCATATAAAGAAGCTATTATAGCAGTAGCGTTACTATTTTTAGTTTTTTAGATAGAAGAACTATACTATTGCTAAACGTCGATGCAGTAACTACTACCCTCTCGTCGGCAACCCGTCGAACTACGTGGCGTTCATGGCTACTTTCTTGGGAACTCTATCTTATTCTACTTGTAGCGAGCTTCCTGCGCTTCTACCTGATTAATACAACAGAGTTTGACCAGGATCAGGCCATCATCTTTCGTATGGCTCGCGATGCCCTCTTTCATGGTCTACTGCCTACTACGAGTAACACGGCCTCTATTGGTATTGCTCATTCCGCTGGAGTAATCTATCTCTTTATGCTGCCTGCACTGTTGAGTGCTAATCCAATTGGAGGGGCCATACTAGTTGGCATATTCTCAATGGTGGCAGTCCTGCTGACCTATTTTTTCACAAGGTGCTACTACGGACGGGTTGCGGGAACAGTTGCTGCACTCCTCTATGCTACCGCTGCTCGACCTCTTATCTATGCTCGCTTCATCTGGCAACCAAATCTAATGGCTCCTTTTGTCCTACTTTTCCTTTTTACATTGTTCTGGGGCGTCGTTCGACGACGCAAGGGCTGGCTTTTTCCTGCTTTGCTCCTACTTGGAGTGCTTTATCAAATGCATGAAATAGCACTTTTACTTGCTATACCCCTCCTTGTGGCGGTTGCGCTTGCTCCGGGCACGTTTCGCTGGCGTGATCTCGCATGGGCGTTTGCCTTATTGTTGATTATCTTCTTTCCGTATCTGCTTTGGGAGTCCTTTACACGGTTTAGCGATCTACATACCATCCTCATGCTTGCAAAACGACCAGTTTATCTAAATGGGCAGGCTATTCACTTTTACTTGCTCTTCCTTCTGCCCTACGACCAGCCTCCAACGGACATACACTCGCTCTTACTTTCTCTTACTGCTGCGCTCTCCTGGCTACGCGTTGTTGTGCCGCTCCTGACTGTACTAGGATTAGTAGTAATAGGAGCACAAGTAGTTGCTCCCGAAAAACAGGATACAGCGGGGGAAAATACCACTCGTTGTGCCTCCGTACATGTCTTGCGTCGTTGGTGGACAGTACTGCGGGCCAATCCCTATAAGTGCGGCCTGGTAGTGTTGCTTGTCTGGCAAATAGTGCCATTACTGGTTCTCTCCCGCCATTCAATAGATTTGCACTCGCAGTATTTTCTCATGTTCATGCCAGGCCCTTTTATCGTGGTTGGTTTGTTGGGAGCAAAGGCGGCCGAGTGGTCTCCAAGACGCAGAGGTTGGCGGCGAGTAGTGCGCTTCGACATGTATCTTCTGATAGCCATAATTATCGTCGCGCAACTTGTAGGAAGTGTGGCATGGGTTGTTGATATGGGTTACGGACACTTTGACAGCGATGCTTTCCAGCCTTACCATAATGACCTGGCCTCGCTCCGACATGCGCTTACTGAAGCCGATTCGTTAGCCCAACAACGTCATCTTAGTAGGGTATACATTACGACAGATGAAGCCACACAAACTTCACTTCGTTATTTAAGCGAACAGGTGCACACACCTACAACACTTTTTGATGCCTCGCATTGTCTTGTGCTCCCCAGTCCTGCTGACGGACCTGCCGTTCTTCTTGTAGGTCCACATGACGAGTTAACTAATGCTCTTGTTCGTCAGTTCGCTGTATCAACATTAGTAGATATGCCCGCGCGTCTGGGCGGTGCTCCATTCCGACTGTATGTTGTTTCGTCTGTTCCCCAACAAGCACCTTATGTTGATGCATTTGTCCATGACCTGCAACTCCTCAGGGAGCAAGTGCAATCTTTGCATATCGGCAATACATCATGGGCGGTCACGCAGTGGGGATTTATGCGATCTGAATCGTCACGTCTTCGTACAACTTATGGCTATGTCATGACGGTTTTTGTTAAAGGTAGTCAAACGCGGAGTGCAAGTAGCATTTGTACCTTCACTTCGATGCGAGCTGGAGATCAATTATTGGTTGCCTTTGATCAGCACGCTGCTCATTCGGTATTTTCATCCTCAACGGTACAAGCACAATCTTTTACTCAAACTCCTTACAATCCATCCTATACTCTATTTCATTTAGAGACCGATAGTGATCAGAGTACGCCATGGATAACACTGCGAACAACAAGAGGAAATGATCGCATCAATCTTCAACCTGAAGATTAAACAAACAACAAAACTTTCCGTTGCTGTCAAGTTTGCCGTTCAATATAAAATACACTATAATGAAGTAGGCACAAATACAGGTAGAGACTAACCTCAGAGGATATTCTAATCAAAATGAAGGACGGTCAGCACAACCGTCCTGCTTCTGTTGAGTCTCCTAAATGTCACGTAGAGGAGTCAATAGTGTGCAACCAGCAAGTGAACAGAATGTACAAGCAGAGGTGGTACAATCAGGCGAGACGAAAAAGTCATCTGTCGGTCAACGCTGGCTAACTGCTGGAATTGCTATACCTGTCGTGCTCACGTTTGTCTGGTTTGGAGGGTGGGTCGCTTTTGCGGCGGTATTGCTCGTCGTGATACTAGGGACGTTAGAACTGCACTACATGCTGCTGAACGCAGGCTATCATCCCTTGATCTGGATTAGTTTCGGTTTGAGCATTCTCTTTTTGATTGCCGCGATGTTACCTCAACAGCGTCTGGTACTTCTTGAGTCTGGCCTGGGGGGATCGCTGCTTATTTCATTTCCCTGGCTCTTCTTGCGCAAGAAACTCGATGGGGCTATGGTTGACTGGGCGCTTACGCTCGCGATCTCTATCTACCTGGGCTGGCCTATGAGCTTTTTCCTCTTGCTGCGTGGGTATAATTCAAGCTTTATTCGTGTGACGGATGGCTCATGGTTCTTTTTCCCTCGTGGCGTGTGGTGGCTACTTTTAGTATTGCTTGGTGTATGGGGCTTCGATGCCGCTGCATTTTTTGCGGGGCGTTACTTTGGTCGGCACAGACTCGCTCCAAGAATTAGCCCTGCTAAGTCCTGGGAGGGTGTTATAGGAGGTATGTTACTCTCCATTGCAGCTGCACTGATTTTGACCGTCAGACAATTAGGCGTCCCGTGGTATCTCGCTATTATATTAGGACTGTTGCTGGGTGCCGCCGCCGTTTTTGGTGATCTTGCGGAGTCGCTTATCAAGCGCCAAACGCGGGTTAAGGATAGCGGTCAGATCATGCCAGGTCATGGAGGTATGCTTGACCGAATAGACAGCTTGCTGTTCGCCGTGGTTGTGGTGTACGTGTTCGCGCAATTTGTCGGGATGTAGCGAGGCGTATCTGTTGTTTCATATATAGGACATAAGATGTATAGGTAATATGCTACTGAACTGACTATATAGCGTGTCTTTGCTATAATCTGAATATGAGGTAAACATGTGTTTGCCAGAAATAGTGGGGCAAACGCAAAAGCTTGCCTATTGAGTAGAGGTCTATGACCACGTTTCCTAAGCGTATTGCCTTACTTGGCAGTACTGGTTCCATTGGTCGGCAAACGCTGGATGTTGTGCGACAGTTTCCAGAAAAGTTTCATATCGTCTCTCTAGCTGCACGAAGTAATGTTGCTCTCCTGGCACAGCAAGTGCAGGAGTTCAAGCCTTCGCTCGTTGCTTGTTTTGCCGACACACCGGAGGTAGAGCACGAAGCTAGAGCAGCATTACCTGGTGTTGTTCTTGGCGAACAAGGACTTATAGAGGCAGCGACACATGCTGATGCAGATATTGTGGTGGCAGCCACCTCTGGCTTGATGGGATTACGACCAACATTAGCTGCTATCCATGCGGGTAAAACCATTGCTGTAGCAAATAAAGAGACGTTGGTCATGGCTGGTCATCTCGTAATGGAAGCTGTACGGCGTGCGGGCGTATCTATCTTTCCTGTAGACAGTGAACATAGTGCTATCTGGCAATGTCTGCGTGGAGAAGAGACCAACGAAATTCGCCACCTGCTCTTGACGGCTTCTGGCGGCCCGTTCCGTCGCACCGCGCTTGAGCAATTACAATCGGTGACGGTAGAACAGGCTCTGGCCCACCCAACATGGCGTATGGGACCAAAGATTACTATTGATTCCGCAACACTCATGAATAAGGGGCTAGAGGTCATTGAGGCACACTGGCTCTTTGGCGTACCTTATGAGCATATCGAAGTTGTCATTCACCCTGAAAGCATTATTCACTCGATGGTCGAATTCATTGACGGTTCCATTAAGATGCAGGCGAGCCTTCCCAGTATGCATCTACCGATCATGAATGCTCTGGCCTATCCAACCCGCCTACCAGCTGTCGACGGCGGACTGATACGTGAGCTACGCTGGGCGGATGTGGCGCGCCTCGATTTTGAGGAGCTAGACGTGGTACGCTTTCCCTGTTTCAGACTTGCATTGGAAGCAGCGAGGCTGGGAGGTACCTACCCCTGTGCATTGGTGGGTGCGGACGAAGAGGCGGTAGAGCTGTTTCTTGCTGGTAAGATCGGACTTCTCGGTATCGCAGAACTGATCCAGGGAGCGTTGGAGCGACATCATTCTGTTGAACAGCCTGACGTTGCAACGACACTGGAAGCATGCGCAAGGGCGCGTAAAACAGTACAAGAACTATATCAATCGCGTTTATCAATGGTTGAAGAATAAATAGGGGACTTAGGGGCAGTAGCTCCTGAACCGAGATATGGAGATATCCTCCACTGTTCCCTTTGTCCCTATGTAGTAGATATGTAAAAGGAAAGATGGGATGAATAACTGGTACTTACTCGCTGCCGTTCCAGTATTCGGGCTGCTGGTGCTGGTTCATGAGTTTGGGCACTTTATCACGGCGAAATGGGCTGGTATTCGTGTCGAGGAGTTCGGACTAGGCTTTCCGCCCCGACTAGTCGGCATGCGCAAACGCGATAACGGTAGCTGGGAGGTAATCTGGTTTGGTGGAGGCGCAAATGCAGAGGAGCAGTACGCCGATGGTAAGCAAACGCCCTTTAGTGGAACGAGTGGTGGAGTAAGTACCCCTGGTACGTCGGATCACACCATCTATTCGCTGAATATTCTGCCTATTGGTGGATTTGTGCGTATGCCAGGAGAGAATGGCGATATCAATGATGCGGAAGGCAAGTATGATTCAGGAAGCTTTGCCGCAAAGACCGCTGGAAAGCGCATCATTGTTCTCGTTGCAGGCGTGACAATGAATTTTTTGCTCGCTATCCTACTTTTTACCATCGCTTATGGATTGGGCGAGCCAACCTTTCCCGCGATGGTCGGCAAGGTTGAGGCGAACTCTCCTGCTGCTGTAGCGGGTCTACGTTCCGACGATACTATTCTTAGCGTCAATGGCGTCTCTGTAAAAACGTTTGACGATGTGGTCAATCAGGTCAACAAGGTGGTCGCTGCAGATAACGATAAGCATTCGATAGTACCGATCAACCTGGTAATACAACATAAGGACGAGAGTGCTGCTATTCCAATTACCGTCAACGCGCGTGCGCATCCGCAGCCAAATGAAGGAAAGATGGGAATTGGATATAAGGAGGTCATCGTTAAATCTCCTCTATGGCAGGCACCTTTTAAGGGGATTGCACATACCTTTGAGGTAACGCGTGATTTTATCGGGGCGATTGTACAGATGGTTTCCGGTGCGATTCATCCACAACTTGCTGGACCTGTAGGTATTGTGCGCATAACGGGTCAAGTGGCGCAGAGTGTGCCAGACCTCGGCTGGTGGCCTCTGCTCAGCCTGACTGCTATATTAAGCCTTAACCTTGCGATAATAAACATTTTACCTTTCCCCGCTTTGGATGGTGGACGCATCCTGTTGATATTGATAGAACTCTTGCGTGGTGGAAAGAAGCTGAAGCCAGAGCGTGAAGGTATTATCAATTTCGTCGGTATGGCAATTTTGCTGATCTTGATGGTAGTTATCACTATAAGTGACCTCACCCATTTGGGCGGCTAGTCATAAGTTTCTACAAAACACACATTCTGTGAGGTGCTTTGACGAGGAAGCACCATTTCGCTAATACGTATTGGAGTAATTTTATTATGAGAAGAAAGACCCGGCAAATACATGTCGGTGATGTAGCTATTGGTGGCGATGCACCTGTCTCTGTGCAGTCTATGACGACCACGTATACACGTGACGTAAAAAGTACTGTTGAGCAGATTCATCGGCTGGAAGATGTTGGCTGTGAAATCGTGCGTGTCGCGGTACCAGAGATGGAAGACGCGGTCGTCATTAGCGAGATTAAGAAGCAAATCCGCATTCCGCTTGTGGCGGATATTCATTATGAAGCGGCTTTGGCTCTGGAAGCAATTCGTCAAGGTGTCGATAAAGTGCGTATCAACCCTGGCAATCTGCGTCATGGCCGTACATCGCTGGAGCAAATTGTTGCTGCCGCGAAAGAGCGCGGCGTAGCAATGCGTATCGGCGTGAACTCTGGCTCAATTGATGCTCTCGATAAGCAGGCGCAAATGCAGCGTATCCAGGTCAAATTGCGTGCTGATGGTGTTTTGGAGCGCTCAGACCCTGCCGAGGAACGGCGCAAGGAGCGTGAACATCTCTCAGAGCGTATGGTGACGAAGGCATTAGAGTATATTAGCTGGTGTGAGGCACTGGACTACCACGAGATTGATGTCTCGCTTAAGTCCTCGACGGTTCTCACTGCTGTTGAAGCTTACCGCAAGTTTTCGCAGCGTTCAGATTATCCATTACACCTTGGCATTACAGAGGCAGGAACACTGGTTGGCGGCTCTGTGAAGTCAGCTGTTGGCCTGGGCCTGCTCCTGGCTGATGGTATCGGCGATACCATTCGTGTCAGCTTGAGTGCTGAGCCAGAGGAAGAGATACCGGTGGCTTACGAAATTCTGAAGTCACTCGAACTGCGCAATCGCGGCGTCACCTTCGTCTCCTGCCCATCCTGTGGACGTGTTGAGATCGATGTAATCCAGGTCGCCAACGAGGTTGAGAAGCGTCTCTCGAAGGTACAGTCTCCTATTCAAGTTGCTGTCATGGGCTGTGTGGTGAATGGCCCTGGCGAGTCGCGTGATGCAGATGTTGGTCTTGCTGGCGGTAGGGGTAAGGGCGTAATCTTCCGCAAGGGCGAGATCATCAAGACGGTCCCCGAAGATCAGTTCCTTGATGCAGTGCTGAAAGAGGTTGCAAGCCTCTTGCCAGAGGCCGAGGCAAAACTGGTCTACCCTGAGGGCGGTATTAAGGAGACAGCAGGCACCCATCGTACCCGTGATGAGGGCATGAATCTGCCTATTCTGAAAAGATAGTTAAGCTACCAATCAAAAAGAGGGTGCGTCTAAATGCACTCTCTTTTTTTATATGAAAGTCTTCTTTTCGTCTATTAGTGTCGTTTCAAGTTAGCCTTCCCGTTCTTCTCCATCTATCACTAGTGTTGTTACCAACCTCTTGACATTCATAGGAGGGGTTAGGGTCGCTCCGTCCGCTTGTTCCTTGATTTTTTTAATTACATGATCGCTCATGTCGTTCGCGGAAACTTTGCTCCAGAGATGGGAATAGCACAACTGTTTGAAGTCGCCTGTGTTAACGCCATTGTGTATTAGCAGCGCTGATGGTTTATCATCTTGTGGAAAGATTACCCATGACAGCATAGCGTCTTCTAACGCTTTCGGCCTCGTTTTTATTGCCTCCATTACGGGGATGACTTTCCCACTCTCTATATCTTTGAGTGGTACCTTATTCCTCTCTACTATCATCAACATAACTGTTGTGACTGAGCGGATACCACGTAGTAGATGATACGTTGTGATATTACCTATTCCGTGAACAGGTAGCAATCCATCCATCACCCGTAGGTATTGGATTTTACCGCAATAGAGATCGTCAAACGAGTCCATATCCTTTTCCTCTTCACTTGATTTACTTGCCAGAGCTTTCCCTGTATTTGGTTTTAGTGTTTTCCGTTTTAGACCGATGGTACTTACTGCATCCTGCCTTGCTAGCGTCATGCTATTGTCCCCTGCTGCCTTTCGGTGCAAGGTAAGACGCTGCTTTACACTCAGGTGTCCTCTGTGGGTAATGAAAAGGAGGCAACTTCATTTGAAGTTACCTCCTTCCATCATGGACGATACAAGACTCGAACTTGTGACCTCTACGATAGGGTAGGCGGCCAGCGCGTTCCCTGTTTCCAGGCACGTTTCCAACCGCCCCCCTCCGAACCGGACAGACACCTTTCAGCGTATCCGGCTCTCCAAAGGTGTCGAGTCCTGGGCCGCCCAAACCACCGTAAGTTCTGATCTTTCCATAGGCCATTGCTTACGGAGAGGGCAAATCAAAACAACCGCCCATCGTACAACGCTTCGCGTCGTCGTATGTGCGGCTTGCCTTTTGCCCTTCTACCCAGTAGGGGAGTTCATAGAACTTGCCACTGATGACTGCGCTTTTCCCCACTCCGAGGGATAATAGGCCGGGTAGCTCGGCGGCGTAGAGCATGCCGCACAAAACCGGTATCCCGTTGGGGAGGGGTTTACACAGTCCATACAACTCCGCGTTTTTCCAGTAACCGTCCGCTCCCGGCGAGCAAGCCCAGCGACAGACAGAGGTTCTGGTTATTGGCGCGTTGTCAAGTTCAGTTGTTCAGGTGCTTTTACCGCTTGGTAGCAGTTTTCGTGGGTCATATACGAGTTCTTTCAGAGAAAGGCCGTCGTATTCACCCCGATGGATTTTGTTGTGACAGGACGCACACACAGGTACTTGCTTTCTGTTCAGGATCGCCATTACCCGCGTGAACCCTTTGGAGTTCCGGCTTGTTAGACCTTTCCTCACATGTCGTACATGGTGCATGGCAATTCCTTGCATTTCACCACATATGACACAGGGCCATCCTAGCTTTGATCTCGTTCGTAGTCGTTCATTCATGCGGACGAGGTCGATATCGGGGGAGTCGGTGAATGCTCCTCTTCGTACTGACCAGTCCGTATTCCTGTAGAACGTGATCGTCTTTTCCTGCCCTTTGGCGCGTTTGACCATAATGCTGATGTCTTTTCCTCGTATAACCTGGGTTATGGGCCGCTGCCGTTTGGCTGCAAGCGTTTTTGCCAGGCTAAACTTCAGAATATACTGTACGCGATGCATTTCAGCCCAGTTGTCCGTAGGTCTGTAGTATTGTTGCAATCCCCTGTTCACGGAAGAGTACAGCAATATTATTTGATCTTCGTCCAACTGTATCCAGGCTGCCTTGTGCAGCGGTCGGCCTTTCTTGTCACAGAAGCCCTTCTGGTGTAGCCGTTTGATAAGCTTTTCCATCGGAGCTTTTAACACGATCTGCATCCCGGTTGACCTTCGTTTGAAGTTCTTCCCGGAGGCATTCGTTGAAAGCGTTTGCTTCGGTTCCCTGTCGGACCTCCCTAGCCGAATGCGGTAGTCGAGAAACTCGGCTTCTTCCGTTCTGGCCTGGGTGATGCGGGTCTTCTCAACGCTCAGGGTCAGGTTCAGTCTAGACTTTAGAAATTGTCCAATCTGCTCCTTGATTTCCTCAGCTAGTTGATACGGCCCGGTTATTCCAATTAGCCAGTCATCGGCATAGCGACAGTATTTGACACGTACAAAATTCGAGTCTTGCGGGTCCAGGGACGGCAATTTTCGCATCTGTACGCCTAATTCCCGATATTCCTTGGTGTCGATCTTTCCGGTCTTCGCCAAGTATTGTCGCCGTTTCTGTAAACTGCGGTATTCGGGATTTGGCCTGCGTAGCTCACCTTTTTCTAGCTCTTTCTGCAATTGTTCAACGAACTCGTCTAATTCATGCAGATAGATGTTCGCCAGAATCGGGCTAACTATGCCGCCTTGTGGTGTGCCAGCTAACGAGTCCTTTCTAGCTTCATCGAGGTCTTGATAACCCGCCTTGAGAAACTCTCTGATGATCGATATGAACCGTTCATCTTTGATTTTCTTTCTGAGGATATCGAGCAGTATTTCATGATCGATGTCGTCAAAACAGGCTTTGATGTCGCCTTCTAGGAACCACGACACGCCGGACCACCGGGCCTGGATGTCCTTTAACGCACTGTGGCAGGACTTTGAGCGCCTGAAGCCGTGACTGTTCGCTGAGAAGTAGGCTCCCTGTGGGCTATCATAGATTGCCTCTAGGATTAGCCGTACTACCTCCTGCACGATTTTATCCCTTGTGCATGGGATACCTAGCTTGCGCATTTTCCCGTTGCTCTTGGGTATATATGCCGTGCGTACAGGTTTGCAGTGGTATCTCTCCGTTCTCATCTCCTGGATGAGTTCGTCGATCATCGCCAGTGAAAACCCATCTAGCGTCTCGTCGTCCGTTCCTGGGGTCATATTTCCAGGATGGCTTTTAATACGCTCGTATGCCAGGATGTATAAATCCTGCTTGTACATGAGTCTGTAGAGTTCGGAGTTACCCCACTCACGGTTTTCACCGTTGAGTTTACGGATAACTTCCAATCTTTGCAGACCGTTCTCGTTACCCGCATTGCTCATGTGGGTTTTGCTCCTTATTTAGTTTTCTACAAACTGACGCTTTACAAAATTCATCCTACGATTTCCCTACTGTGGCTTGGGTAGCCCAGTCACCAGCCTCATTCTTGGCCTTAATGCCCCCTCCGGGACAGCCTTAAACAAGTCGGTGAGGCACCTTCTCCACCCCTTCCCCGTGTCTCAGGCATTACTCTGAGCGTTTGAGTACTATGGGTGTTCTGTCACCATAGGAGTCTCCTCCCGTAGGTGATCCCCTGGTTACGTACTTCTCCTTGTCTCCACTTAGGTTCCCAGTTCGCCTTTGCCCTCTCATTGAGGGTCGCTGTGGTAGGATACTTTCCTCTGTGCTGACATCGTTCACATTGGACTACCACACACGCCGAATAGTACCGTCATAGCGTGAGGCCCACGAAAGCCCACGCGGCTGGGGTTCAGGCAATACAGCCTTAACCATATGGAGATTAGCTGACAGACTTGGGTATAGGTACTTAGCCCATCCTGCCTTGCTCACGGCCTGCTATTGTCCCCTGCCACCTTTCGGCGCAAGGTAAGCCGCTGCTTTACACTCAGTGTTCTCGTAGCCCTCTTGACGGGTAATGAAAAAGAGACGGCCCCATTGAAGCCGTCTCTTCTCATTAGTGGGTGGTACTGGGATCGAACCAGTGACCTCAGCGATGTCAACGCTGCGCTCGTACCGACTGAGCTAACCACCCCCGTAAGAGTTAGTATTAGAATTGGCGCGTCTTACGATTTGAGAGAGTGTGCTTCCAGGCACTACCGTCTATCGAAACCGCACTACCAAGCTCTTCCCTACGAGTAAGTATCAGAGTGACGGGACGTTCCCGCTTGGAAAAGGTACGCGTCGTCAGGGCGCACATGTCAACGTAGCGCTCTAACCAACTGAGCTAATCGTCCAATTTTTAGAGTAAGTACCAGAGCGACCACGCATTGCCGCTTGGAAAAGTAGCACTCACTGCCAAGGTGCACATGTCAACGTAGCGCTCTAACCAACTGAGCTAATTGCCCTCGAACAAGGACAATAATACCATTGCCCTTAGTAGTTGTCAAGCCTATTTTGTGGTTGTGCAAGTCAAGAAACTTGTTAAGTCTTTGTAAAGTTTGCCGAAAAGTACAAAAGTCCCTTGAGACTTTGAAAAAGCGATGTTATACTTTTATAAGTGTCGAGGAATTTGTCAGAACACATCCCGCTGAACATCCATAAACTGCCGAATATTTCTAGTGTGGGGTCTACCACATTGACGGAAATTTTATAGGAAGGTGCAGTCACTATGCTTCCTTCGACCTTATGGCGTCTTGTACGCGATAAAAAGGCGCTCTTAAATCGCCCTGGTCATGGAAATCGACGATACGTGATTCATGTATTGGGCGTATTTCTTTTACTCTCTCTTACCTGCATAGAACTCGTTACGCTCTCTCCCTATGCGGATGCACACAGCCATACCAGTCCAACAGTAGACGAGAATTGTCAACGGGTAGGATATTCGCCCGATGGCAACCCGTTTCCTCTCTGTCCTGGTCCCTATCCGACGGGAGGTAACTGCGTGTGGTGGGCGTGGGAGCAGTGGCATCTACTTGGCTACGATCTTCCTCTAAATTGGGGCAATGCAGCCGATTGGATTGTGGATGCGGAACGTACAGGTCTGCCTATGGGGACGACTCCTCGTGTGGGTTCTATTGCTGTTTTCCCGCGAGCCGATGGTGTATGGGCCTATGGCCCTCCAGGACACGTTGCATTTGTTACCTCGGTAAGTAATGATGGCTCGACCTTCAACGTAACATATCAGAACTATGGTGACTCTACGCCCATGTATATCGGAAACGGCTACAACGTCTCTGTGATCAACCAGGAGCGTTTCCAAAACGGGCAGATGCGTTTCATCTACTTTCCGCAGCAGATCGACCAGCAACGATTTTTGCGCCTTCCTGGTATTGGCTCGACCGATCCTACAGCGATTGTACGAGCCAATCAGCTGTTTAACAAGTCTGCTTCGACGTTCACTGGCAGCCATGTTATCCTTGGTATACAACCTCTTTCCTCCGACCAGGAATTTAACGCAGATTTTACTGGCACGGGTTTCAGTGACCTCTTGCTCTATAATCGTCAACAGGGTCGTCTCGAGGTGCTCAAACTGAGACCTGTGCAACCTCAAGGAACTCAGGCTTCTCATCTGCAAGGCAACCATCCATCGAGTGGTATTGCCAGTACGTCTAACCCCGACCTAGAGGCAACGTCACGAGCTGTGAGCCTTGGCGACGCTACGACACCTACAGGCAAGTGGGGATCATCACTCGATGTACATATCGGTGACTTTGACGGTACAGGTCATTCTGAGATTCTGCTCTATGACCGTGTAACCGGGACAATACAAATTATCAGCCTGACGCCACAACTGACCATCAAGAAGCATACAGTCCTCACTGGCTGGGGACCTGACTGGGAAGTGTATGTAGGACGGTTCGATGGACAGCGAAGTGGGTTGTTCATGTATAAGCGATACGCTCAATCTATTGCTAATGTTAACCCGTCTAGCCCGACTGTAGTTCCCACGAGCGGTCCGACGAAGAAGTCAACAGTGACTCCATCAAGTCCGTCGCCAACTCCAACACATAAGCCAAGTCCGACACCGAAGGCGAGTCCAACACCTGCACCCAGCCCGACGGCGACACCTAAGCCAAGTCCGAGTCCAACACCCAGTCCGAAGGCGACACCGAAGGCGAGTCCAACACCTGCACCCAGCCCGACGGCGACACCGAAGGCGAGTCCGACTCCTAAACCGAGTCCGACGGCAACACCGAAGGCGAGTCCAACGCCTTCACCGACTGCAACAGCAACGCCTAAATCGAATGCGACCGCATCGCCCAGCCCGACGGTGACGCCGAAGCCAAGTCCGACCGTATCGCCGAGTCCAACTGCAACGGGGACACCGAGTCCGACACCCAGTGCAACGCCGAAATCGAATCAGAAGAACAACGGAACAAATTCGCCGGATGGTAAAGCAGATTTTGTTGCTCCACTTCCCACATCCAGTCCTACACCAGGAAAGGGTGATCTTAGTGGTAATGCATTAGAAGATTGGGAGAAGCAAGGGCGTACAGCAAATGTTGTTGTACTCGACTTCAACAAGGACCTCAGTATTCACTCTCAGCAGAAGTATACACTCTGGCATGCGAACTGGGAGGTATATGTGGGTCGCTTTGCCAGTTCTAATCAGGACGGCATCTTCCTCTATGATCGCCTTGTAGGTGAAGGACGTATCATGGACTTCGACAAAAAACTGGTGCTTGCCGACTATCAAGAGATGCACAACCTGGATGGTAACTGGATAGTGTCTAGTGGCGACTTCACCAACTCTGGTCGCGCACAGCTGTTCCTTTATGATCCAGGTAGTGGCGACGGGCAGACGTTAGCTTTTGATCGTACGCTACGTCTTTCTAATCAGCGAACATATGCAAAAATGGGAGCGAACTTAGTTCCCTACGTTGGTCACTTCGGAATGCAGACGTTGAGCGTCATGCTCTACAATGCTCAAGCGAGCCAAAGCACCTTTATTGCTTTCGACAAGTCGCTAGCTGTCACGCAGAAGGTGACTGTGAAGAGCTGGGGGCAGCGCTGGCAAATGCTCGTCGGCTCGTTCCTTGATCGCTCTCGTTGTCCCAAAGGTAGTAATTGTTCGACGAGTGATGATATTCTGTTGCTTGACCGCCAGACAGGGCAAATGGGGCAATATGTCTTCTCCTTCGGACGCAAGTTCCGCGTCTTTGACAATCGCTCCCAGGCGTTCTCGCGGCAAGGGGTCACCTACGACTCCCGCTTGAGTCCGGTCGATACCACAAAGTTCAGCCTGCTCGCCACGCTCTCAACGAGCATCAGAAACGAAGAATTGTATTAGTGTCGTCTATGTAGGGGCCCGATTTATCGCGCCCGCGTTCACATTTGGGTGTGGAACGCGGGCGCGATAAATCGAGCCCCTACGGTATAGCCCGCTTCCTGGAAGCGTGATACAATAGCGACTATGCGACATGTATTTTTGATAGGGCTTTCTGGTAGTGGGAAGAGCACTGTCGGTCGCCTCCTCGCACAGCGGCTTGATGTCCCTTTGCTCGATATCGACGCACTTATCGAGGAGGAGTGCAAAGAAAGCATCCCAACTGTTTTTGCACGCTACGGCGAGGACTACTTCCGCACTTGTGAAAGCCACGCGTTAGTAAACGCTATTCACACAACCAACAGGGCTATCATCGCAACTGGTGGCGGCATCGTGCTTCGACAAGAAAACCGCATGCTCATGGCTGAACAAGGTGTGCGTATCTTTCTACATGTTGAGCCCACAACAGCCATAGAACGTCTTCAGGCTCAATATGCAAACGCGATAGCACAAGGTATAATTCCCGAAACCCGCCCGCTACTTGCGGGGCCAGACCCGCTAGCAGCACTGCAAGCCCTTTTGAATGCTCGTACACATTGGTATGAAGAGGCGGAATTTACTTGCTCGACACAGGAGAAGAGCATAGAATACGTTACACAGGAGATACTCGCTATGCTGATCAGTTCAGGTGAACTTGGAGACGTTGCACCAGTTGTGCGACACGTACAGGTCGGCGATGGCTATGATGTCATTGTGGATTGGGGAAGTGTTGGACGACTCGCACAGTACCTCTCGCAACTTGGGACACCATCGCGTATCTTCCTTTTCACCGATGCTAATATTGCTCGGCTCTATGCACCAGCTATCATGCATAGCCTCTCGGCTGCTGGTTTCGACCCACAGCTTTACATCGTGCCCGCTGGTGAGAAGAGTAAATCACAGCAACAAGTCAATGCCATCTATGATTGGCTTCTGGAACAACACGCCGAAAGACGCGAGACGATCATCGCGCTTGGCGGTGGCGTGGTAGGCGATCTTGTTGGTTACGCCGCCGCGACCTATCTGCGTGGTATACCATTGATACAGATCCCGACATCCCTTCTCGCTCAGGTGGATGCCGCCATCGGCGGGAAAACAGGCATTAATCATCCAAAGGGAAAAAATTTGATCGGAGCTTTTTATCATCCACGACTCGTTCTCGTTGACCCCTCAATGCTGCTAACGCTGCCTGTACGCGAACGTACAGAGGGATGGGCAGAAGTGGTAAAGTATGGTATCATACTCGATGCCGAACTGTTCGCGCAGCTTGAAGCACACGCAAATATGCTGCGAATGTTTGTACATCCCCCTATAGATCTGCTCTGTCAAATCATAGCACGCTGTATCGACTTGAAGGTGATGATTATAGAGGAGGATGAGCGCGAACAAGGGCGTCGAGCTATTCTGAATTATGGGCACACCATTGGGCACGCGCTAGAGAATGTTGCTGGATACGGTGAGTGGTTACATGGTGAGGCCGTTGCGTTAGGCATGGTTGCGGCGGCGGCTATGGCGAAAGAGGCGGATATGTTCTCTAGTGAGGATATGGAACGACAAAATCGACTTCTTGCCACATTGGGTTTGCCAATAGTATATGAAGGACCTGTGGGTGCGCAAGATATCCTGGCCTCTATGCGGTTAGATAAGAAAGTGGCACGCAAGCAGGTACAATGGGTCATGCCACAGCGCATTGGAGAGGTGACAGTGACAGCTATGCCCGATGAACTGGTACAGCGTATCATCACTCAATTTTTCGCAGAGAAGAGGTAGTAGGGGATGCTGACAATTCTGATTTTGAATGGACCTAATCTCAATACGTTGGGAACTCGCGAACCTGCTGTGTATGGAACAGTCACATTGTCTCGGATACAGGAGATGCTACAAGCACGTGGCAAAGAACTGGGCACGACCGTTGAGTGTTTTCAGTCGAACCATGAAGGGGTATTGATTGACTACATTCAACAGCATGCGGAGAACACAGATGGCATTATCATCAATGCGGGTGCGCTGACTCATTATTCGATTGCATTGCGCGATGCCCTTGCTGCTGTGAAGTCTCCTAAGATAGAGGTTCACCTTAGTAATATTTACGCACGTGAGGCGTTTCGCCATCACTCGGTCATAGCTGCAATCTGTCATGGTCACATTGTCGGATTGGGTTGGCGTGGCTACTTGCTAGCATTAGAAGCACTGGTAGAATTATTACGCGAACAACGAAAAGAAGGATAATATGAGCCAGGAGAGCATTAATCAACTTCGCACGTGGATGAAAGAGCAAGAGATAGACGCCTACCTTGTGACTCAGCCGCAAAATCGTTCTTATCTGAGTGGCTGGCTTAATGACGACGTAGAGGGTGCTGGCATGTTGCTGGTCGGACAACAGCAACAAATCCTCTTGACGAATCCACTCTATCAGGAAATTGCTAGCCATGAGGCTGTTGGCTGGGAGATTATAGTGCCGGAATCCCGCGAGTATGCGCCCGTTATCGGGACACTCGCGAAGGAGCACAACTGGAAGAAGATTGGCTTTGAGTCGATGGCCCTCACCTATGGGGAATATGCGAAGTACCTGGATGCAGGTGAAGGAGCCTACGAACTTCTACCATTTGAGACCAGCATGATAAGCATGATGCGACAGATCAAACAACCATATGAGATTGAACTGCTCAAGAAGGCTATCGCTATTACCGACGAAACATTTGCACACATTTGTCAAAGGATTCAACCAGGAATGACAGAGAAAGAGGTGCAGATGGAGATCACGCGCAAGATGGTAGAACTGGGTGCAGATGATCCATCATTTGAGGCGATTGTCGCCTCCGGTCCTAATGGTTCAATGCCACACGCGCAGCCTGGTCAGCGTCGTATTCAACGCGGCGAGCTTATCACGATTGATATGGGGGCACGCTACAAAGGGTATTGTGCCGATATGACACGCACAATTTGCCTGGGAGAACCATCTGAGCCACGCATGCGCGAGGTATATGATGCTGTTCTCAGTGCCATGAAAACGTGCGAGGTCGGTCTGCGTGCAAGTATCTCTGGACGTGCGGCAGATGCTCTCTCTCGGAATGTATTAGAGATGGCAGGCTTAGATCAGTATTTTGTGCACAGCACCGGTCATGGCGTCGGTCTTCAAATACATGAGGGACCTAACCTCTCGAAGCGTGCTCCAGAGGATGTGATGTTGCCTGCTGGTAGTGTCGTCACGGTTGAACCTGGCGTCTACATTCCTGGTTGGAGCGGCATTCGTGTAGAAGACTGTGTCCTGGTAAAAGAAGATGGTGCAGAAGTATTAACGCAGTCACCCACCGACTTGGTGATACAGCGTTAAAGACGTATCATCCTCGTAGGGGTCTAATTCATTACACCTTGTTCCCTCTCAATCTGCGACGAGGGTATAGTGAATTAGACCCCTACGGGAGAGAATGGAGAACGGTGTATAAATTGTGTACGAGGAGCATATATGATTTCCACTGGCGACCTGAAAAAAGGCGTGACCATTGAATTTGAAAATCAGCTATGTAGTATTCTAGATTGGCAACACGTCAAAATAGGGCGAGGGGGCGCGATTATACGTCTGAAACTGCGTAATCTGCGGACAGGTGCAACCTTTGATCGTACCTGTGACGCTGGCGATAAGTTCAAGCGTTTGTACCTGGACCGCTCTACCGCAACGTACCAGTATCAGGATGGCGACCAGTATCATTTCATGGATACCAGCACCTATGATGATATCGTACTGACCTCAGCACAGCTTGGAACTGCAAAAAACTACTTGATTGATAATATCGAACTAGACCTTATTCGTCTCAATGAAGAGCCCATTTCGGTTGAGCCGCCAGAAAAGGTGGTATTGCGCGTCACTTATACTGAGCCAGGCTTCAAGGGCGATACCGCTACAGGCGGTACTAAACCCGCCACAACTGAGACTGGACTCGTCGTACAAGTTCCGCTCTTCGTTGCAACTGGTGATTTCATTCGTGTCAATACAACCTCGGGCGAATATGTAGAGCGTGCATAGCATGTACTACTCATTTACCTTTATAAACTCATCCCAGTAATGCGGAGAAAATAGTATGGACGGAAATTGGCTTCCACCTTACAATACAGGGCCTCACTCGAACGGTGAGTATGAGCCTCAAGATTCCACTGGAATCATCAGTGTCGAGCAGTTACAGCGCCTGGTACGCCTGCTCGATCATAGCGATGTTTCCGAGATCGAGTTGAAGCGTGTCAATGAGGGTACTCATTTGGTATTGCGCAAGGCCAGGACTATAGAAAGCAGGGGTGTTCACGAGCAGCAGGCAGCAATTCCAGGCGCTACGAGTCCAGCAAATCCAGAGCCGATCCCTTCCATTGAGACAAAACATCGTGTGGTCGCACCACTTGTAGGTATCTTCCACACCTGGGCAAAGCCAAAGGGAGGATCACTGGTAGCGGTTGGCGACAAGGTGAAGGCCGGTCAACTTGTAGGAACGATTCAGTCACTTAATGTGATGAATGAAGTCGAAACACTAAAGGCTGGATTCGTGGCTGAAATTCTCGTGCAAGAGGGTCAGGCCGTAGAGTACGGGCAGCATTTGATGACTATCGACAGCACGGAAGGGGCATAAGCAGCATGTTAGACTACACGGATACTTCTGCTGTTGTTAGTGTCTCGGAGCTGTCGCTTTATCTGAAAGAACTACTTGATAGAAACGATATCCTACAAAATATATGGGTACATGGTGAAATTTCCAATTGCAAAACTTATAGCTCAGGACACTGCTATTTCACACTGAAAGAGGATGACGCGCAACTTCCCTGCGTCTTCTTCAAGTATCCTCGTCTACGCTCCTCTGCTCCTGATTTGCACGATGGTATGGCAGTCGCTGTTAATGGGCGTGTAGCCTTCTACGAACGCGATGGGAAACTGCAATTCTATGTTGAAGGCATCAAACTTTTGGGTGAGGGCGTGCTCTTTCAGCGGTTTGAACAGCTCAAGGCACGATTAGCTGCTGAAGGTCTCTTTGAGGCTGAGCGAAAGCGACCTTTGCCTCCACAGCCAGCCGTTATAGGCATTGTTACTTCGCCACAAGCAGCCGCTTTACGCGACATGTTACGCGTGTTGCGTACTCGCTATCCACTCGTGCAGGTGATTCTTTCGCCCTCGCTTGTACAAGGTGCGGATGCTCCAGCCTCGATTGCTACGGCGCTTGACCTTCTCAACGAGCATGGCGAGGCTGATGTCGTGATCGTTGGGCGTGGTGGCGGCTCGATAGAAGAGTTGTGGGCGTTTAATGAAGAGGTTGTTGCACGCGCCATCGCCCGTTCACGTATCCCTGTTATTAGTGGCGTGGGTCATGAAACAGATTTTACCATCTCTGACTTTGTGGCAGATCACCGGGCCTCAACTCCAACCGCGGCAGCGGCAGCGGCAGTACCCGACATTGAAGAGTGGCGCTATGATGTGCGTGACAAGCAGCAGATGCTCTATGACTTAATGGAGGAACGCCTGTTTGATCTCGGAGAAAAAATTGAGCGTACACAACGAGACCTGCAACGCGTCAGTCCTCTGAAGCTGATTGATGATCGTCGTCAACAGCTTGATGATACGATGGAACGTCTGCAAGGACGTGTACAACATCTTCTTTCTCTGCAAGGAGAGCGCGTACGCGGTGTAGCTTTACAATTGCATTCGCTCAGTCCACTACTTACGATTGCCCGGGGTTATGCTATAGTACGTCGTGAGAATGATCAAACCATTGTCACCAGTGTGCAACAAGCTCAGCCAAGTGATACACTAACTATTCAGGTACAAGATGGTCATATACCTGTAGTAGTTCGTTCTTTGTCTAAATAAGAAGATTATTCTGAATTGGTGGGTGAAGTATGGAATCATTGTCATTTGAAGAAGCCTTCGCACAATTGGAAGCTGCTGTAACAGCGTTACAAGACGGCAAACTACCCCTCGAACGTGCCATGCAGTATTACCAGGAAGGTATGAAACTTGCACAGTATTGTAATGATCTGCTTCAGAAAGCAGAACTGTCGGTACAACAACTGAGTGTCACCAGCAGCGGATCACTCGATACTCAACCTATAGATATGTAAAAGGGGAAAACGGCATTTATATGGTAAAAAACTCGCTCTTGGATAACCGCATTCTGCTCGCTTCGTTTCTTGCGTGGGCAATCGCGCAGGTGAGCAAAACTATCCTTGACTTATTTCGACAACGCAAACTTATTTTGACTCGTCTCGTTTCCTCAGGCGGTATGCCTAGTTCTCACTCTGCACTTGTAACTGGTCTTGCTACTGCAACGGGACGCGTGAGTGGAGTTGGGTCGGCGGCATTTGCTATTGCTGTTGTCATGGCAAGCATCGTCATGTATGATGCCGCGGGTGTGCGTCGTGCAGTGAGCATTCAAGCACGTATTCTTAATCAGATGATAGATGAAGCATTTCAAGGTAGTCCGATGGCGGAAAAGCGACTTCGTGAACTTATAGGACACACACCAATACAGGTATTTGTTGGCGCGCTACTCGGTATTGGCATTGGTCTTCTCCTGACAGCGTAATTATGGTATGCTTATTGTGGTCGATGTACTGTGGTAATCGTATCACAAGGACATGATATATTTTCTTACAAAAAGCTACCTCTACTCCTTTTAGACCACATCAGTCGTAGCTTCCTCTACAACGGCCACGTTATTAATGCAAGGCTATTGTTGTGCTCGCCCTCTAAAAACCGTACTATCATTATCTACAAACTATGAAGAAATACCTCTCGATACCATTGAAATTTATGTCCGTGTAGATTATAGTGTTTCTTAGATAGTAGAAATCAATCTAATAGTACTAGTATGTTCGCTTTTATTGTAGTGCTTTATAAGGTAAATTATGTGCAACGCCTGTGTACTGCTTTTTGTGTTTATAGATGGGAAAAGTAGTAAAGTAAATACGACGTTCGCTGCGCGCATGGCGGTACCCTTCTTGCACATGTAAGTAAAACGAAAGTTTTTGACTAAAAAGAGGTCTAGCGTAGACACTTTAACGTAGTATTTCATGACGAGGCACAAGGCCGTAGGAATAGTATAGTATATTGAAGAATTAGTATGTTTAAACTCATAAGTTACGATTGTATGATCACTTAATGGCATATGAGCCGTCCACTATGATGCAGAATAGATATAGCAAGTATGCGGTAGAGAGGAGATATCATGAAGTTACTGGTCATTGACAGCGACCGTGACTTGGTCGAGATGCTAACAAGTTGGCTTAAAACCCTTGGTTATGAGGTGTATCGTGCATATACTGCTGAGCGAGCTAAAATTGAATGGACGGAGCGGCGGCCTGACCTAGTCATAATGGATACATCCCTCAAAGGGGCAGACACTTTAGCACTATGTCGAGACATGCGTTGTAAGCACGACGCACTTGTATTGGTGATTACCGAGGGGAAAGATGTACAAGACGAAGTTCGATGTTTAGACTCTGGAGTTGATGATTATCTACGTAAACCCTTCTTCCCCTCTCAATTGTTAGCCCGTATTCGTGCGGTGAGTCGAAGAACACGTACCACATTGGAGCGGCGACCCTCTTCTATCGTTACTGTTGGCCCTATCTACGTTGACTCGTTGCATAATGAAGTAACGGTACATGGGAAAACCTCTCGCCTGACACCTACTGAGAGCAGGCTTCTACATCTGCTCGCAGTCAATGCGAACGATGTATGCACTACGGGTCAGATTGTAACGCATGTGTGGGGCTATGATGGAGACGGAGATGCAAGTTTGATAAAAGCTCATATTCGTCATCTACGTCAGAAAGTAGAACCTGATGCAAGCAATCCTCACTACATCATGACCATCCCAGGCGTAGGTTATACTATGATACGTCGTTCTTCTGAGGAGCTGAAAGCGACTGAAGCAGTACCCTCTCTTCGCGTTGTCTCCATATAAGTATAGAGATACATAAACAAGCAGGACAAAAAGTATATCTTGCCCTGCTTATATTGCTATCTTTACCGATATAACTCTTCCATCCACGACATTTTTCTCTTCACCGACATCACCTCTACGCTTTAACAAGGCCAAAGAATAATCTTCTTCACATATATGTATGGCTATGTTTCTATACTCCGCCCCTAGCAAGTATCATGACTGGAACTGTGAGAGCAATAAGCTTAAAATCTTTCCAAAGAGATTGATCCTGGAGATACTCGATATCCATCTCAACCATGTTCTGAAAGGTGACACGAGAGCGACCGTAGACCTGCCATGTTCCTGTCAAGCCAGGCTTCCCCGAAAGGCGCAGCCAGTCACGCGGCTGGTATAGCTCAACTTCGTAGGGTAAGGGTGGTCGCGGACCAACCAATGCCATATTTCCGCACAATACGTTCCAAAACTGGGGTATCTCATCAAGGCTGGTCTTACGAATGAAGCGACCGACTCTGGTGATGCGAAGGTCTTTCGCATCTTTATACACCAGATCACTCACTCCGTCCTCATTTAATTTTTGCCCATTCATATATTTCAAAATCTTTTCGCGATGAGCAAGTTGATCACTATTCATGTACATAGAGCGAAACTTAAGCATTTCGAACTCGGTTCCATCCTGTCCGATCCGTTTCTGCCGAAAAAAGATGGGACCTTTTGAATCAAGTTTAATGCATATTGCTATGATCACACAAACAAGCAAGACAAAAGGTGAGATAAGCAGTGTAAAAGCTATATCCAGCATGCGTTTTGACTTGAGATAACTCGTACGGATGCTAATTGTCTGAATAGATGCAGACTGAACAAGCATAGTATTTTCCCCCCAGTTAATTTGAGGCTAACTTCCGCTGTTCTAGCCCCGACCTGGTAGTCCCAACTACTATGGTATGTGATGATGGTGTAGAACTGGTGAGCAACATCATGGAGATGTGGTGAAGACTTGGTAAATTGGTAGAAAAAATGCAAGAATAATTTCTTGCCTGGTTATGTCTTCTCTACTAAGCGAAAAGAGTTTAACCTGTTTTCCACCCTCACCGTTATCGTGTAATCACCTGTGAATGATATCATAGCCAGTATAAAACTATAATGTATGGATGTGTATTAAGAAAGAATGGCAAGAAGTGGCGTCTTCTCTATTAGTGCCTCTAGTGGACCTGCGTGCCCAATATCTCGCGCTCAAGCCAGAAATCATGACTGCGTTTGAAGAGGTTCTCGATGGTATGCAGCTTTTCCTCGGACCGCGCTTGCGAGGATTCGAGTATGATTTCGCCCAATTTTGTGGTTGTGAGTATGGAGTCGGTGTTTCGTCCGGTACTGACGCACTTGCTCTAGCTCTTCGTGCTTGCGATATCGGCCCTGATGATGAAGTGATTACCGTGTCGAACACCTTTATTGCTACAGTGGAAGCTATTGCCCTTGTGGGTGCAAAGCCTGTTTTCGTTGATATCGATCCCGAAACCTATCTCATTAACTGGCGAGAGCTGGATGCAGCACTTACTCCGCGAACACGTGCGATTCTGCCCGTTCACCTCTATGGTCATGCGGCAGAGATGCAACCCATAATGGATTTCGCGCTGGCCCATGGTCTGCGCGTTATCGAGGATGCGTCACAGGCTCATGGCGCAACATACAAGGGGCGGCGAGTGGGTAGTTTTGGCGATATCGGATGCTTTAGCCTCTACTATAGCAAAAACCTGGGAGCCTTTGGCGAGGCCGGTATTTGTACGACTAATGATGCGGACCTCGCTGAAAAGATGCGCATGATCCGCGATCACGGGTCGCGCGTTCGCTACCATCATGAGGTGATGGGTGTCAATGCTCGTCTCGATGAATTGCAGGCTGCAGTTCTTCAGATAAAGATGCCTCATCTTGAACGATGGAACATAGCTCGCCAGGTTCATGCAGAAGCATACAATGAACAACTGAGAGATATTGTTGAAGCAGTTCCTGTAGTATGTCCCTGGGGAACACATGTGTACTGTTACTACGTCATACAAGTGCCAGAGCGTGACTCCTTCCGTAACGCGCTGGAGCAAGATGGCATTGGAACGAACATTCACTATCCAACTCCCATTCACCTGCAACCTGCTGCAGCACAATACGGGTATCGTCGAGGAATGCTCCCACATACCGAAGCTTTAGCAGAGCGGATCGTCTCTTTGCCCATGTATCCCGAAATGACCGAGGAGCAGAGACAATTAGTGGTGAATGCTGTGAAAAAGTACAGCATGTCCAGTGTATCGCGTCGTTAGTTGAGTATATGCATAACTCACGCGAAACCCAGGATGAGATAAGGAATCACTGAAGATGGCAGATATACGCTTTGGTATCATCGGTTGGGGATATTGGGGACCAAAGATCGCACGCAACCTGGACGGCTTACCCCAGACATCGGTAGCAATGGTAGTGGACACCGATGTACGCCGTCTTACCTCCGCAGTAGCGAGTCAGCCAGGAGTGCGAACGACGACACAGGTACAGGATGTGTTCAATTCAGACATTGACGCCGTTGTGATTGCAACACCTGTACGAACGCACTATCGCTTAGCAAAAGAGGCGTTGCTACACGGCAAACATGCGCTTGTCGAAAAGCCGCTCACTGCTAGCGTTGTAGAGGCGGAAGAGCTTATTGCATTAGCGAAAGTACAAAACCTTGTGCTGATGGTAGGCCATACGTTTGAGTACAGCCCCGCCGTAAACGAGTTGCGCAAACTGGTACACAGCGGCGATCTAGGGAGAATATATTGTGTGGAGACGGAACGTGTGAACCTGGGGCTATTTCGCAATGACATCAACGTCATTTGGGATCTTGCTCCGCACGATGTATCGATACTTTTGTATCTTTTTGGTAAGACGCCGGAGCAAATAAAGGTACAGGCACACGCACATCTGCAGTCGCATGTTCACGATATTGCGCATCTTGATCTAAGCTATGGGGATGGAATGACGGCCCATATTCATGTAAGCTGGCTTCATCCTTGCAAAATTCGCCGCGTCACTATCATTGGTGATGCGAGAATGGTGGTCTATGATGATACCAATCCTTCTGAAATGATTAAGATATACAACAAGGGTGCTGATGTCCATGCGGATCCTGTTGTATCATACCGCTATGGGGCGATCACTATTCCTCATATTGATTGGATCGAACCTCTACGCCTGGAGTGTGAGGATTTCGTCTCTGCTATTCGCAATGGTACGCAGCCTCGTGCGCATGGTGGTGTCGGACTGGCAGTAGTAAGAGTACTAGCAGCAGCGCAAGAGGCCCTTGAGCAGCAGGAGAGCCTGAGCGCAACACTAGTTGCACGATAATATGTTCTCGACTTTCCTTTACCGATGAGGTGCCTGTTGTTTCGCTCGAACGTAGCTAAAATATTCCAAGGCATACATCTCCCTCAGAGCCATTTTCATACACGAAGATGGCTCTGAGGGAGATGTATGTTAACGATGTCTATTATGCCTGAGTAATGCTGCTTCGCAAAGCGGCGAGAGTACGTGCTAGCCCTTCATTGAAAGAAATCGTGGGTGTGTACCCCAGCAGTCGTTTGGCTCTGCTAATGTCGGCAAGGCTGTCGCGTACATCACCAGAGCGAGACTCGCGATACTCCGCGTCAACCCGCCTGCCTAGCAGTTCTCCTGCGATCTGGAGAACGCCGTTGAGTGATATCTGCACTCCACAACCAATATTCATAGCGGTCCCAACCGCTGCTGTTGATGTTGCCGCCAACAGGTTTGCTTGTACAACATTCTCAATATAGGTGAAGTCGCGTGTCTGTTCTCCATCTCCAAAGACGATGGGGCGACGTTGCTCGATCAGTGCAGTGAGGAAGCGGGGAATGACTGCTGCATATTCTGAGGCCGGGTCTTGCCGTGGTCCAAAGACGTTAAAGTAGCGAAGCGCGACCGTCTCCAATCCGTAGATACGTGTAAACACACCGCACAGCAACTCTCCTGTGAGCTTTTGTACTGCATATGGTGACATCGGTGCCGTAGGCATCTCTTCGTGCTTAGGAAGCGTCGGCATGTTTCCATATACGGACGAAGAGCTAGCGTACACCACACGCCGCACACCTGAATCCCTCGCCGCGAGCAGCACATTTTGTGTCCCATTAATATTTGTTTCCAATGATGCAATCGGATCGGCGATAGAGCGTGGTACTGAGGCTAATGCGCCCTGGTGAAAGACTACCTCTGTTCCTGCTACCGCGCTCCTCACTGCGTCCATATCGCGTAGATCACCGTTTATGATCTCTACCTGTCCTGAATGCCCATGAGGTGCATCTATGTTGCTTGAGCGGCCTGTCACAAGATTATCGAATACGCGCACCGATTCTCCCTGTTTGAGTAGTGTCTCCGTGATATGCGAACCGATAAATCCTGCACCACCTGTGACAAGATATTTTGCTGTCATATTTTTTGTATATGCGCTCTCATTATATATCGCTTACACGTGGTCTCATCAGTCTTTTATGCGAGAAGAGCGCATCCCCTTTCTTCAAAATCATCTCCCATGCATCTCTACTGTAACAGAAAGAAACACGTTTGAACAGTGACGACAAGCCATACCTGTGCTATACTAGCGACAATTATTTATGTCTCATTGGTCTCAAATACTGCGAACTGTTCGTTGGGTAGGAGTGTTTTATATGGTTGTGCGTGCCTTAAGTAAACAAAAACTTGTCTTATTTGCAGTACTTTCGCTTGTTTTTATCTTGAGTGGCTGTACTGCGTTCGGATTTCAAGTTGGTCAGAGCAAAGACCCGAAACCGACGGCAACTCCCATAAGCGTTACTGTCCCATCGTGCCGCCCTTCGTGTGCTGTTCCAGGAGTACGCCAGTTTGTTGATACATGGGACAATATTCATCTCTTACAAAGCTTTGACTATCACATAAAGAACCCATCTACCATTGCACAGTATTACGATTTCATATGGGGTGTAGCCCCTAAAAACGTCGCAGCCTTTCGACGTGGTAATCCAAATGTATTCATCAGTTACTATATCCCTTTTCATCGTGACAACGGAACATTCTTAAATAGTGATCTTGGTCAGCAACATGACCTGAATTACTGGCATTCATCTCATCCAAACTGGGTGCTGTATAAATGTGACCGTGTTACGCCTGCCAATGAGTATGGCGATCCGAATATTCCATTCGATTTTACCAATCAGGATGTTATAAACTGGCAGGTGCAGACCTATGCACAACCAGCAAGTATGAATGGCTATGATGGTATTGCTGCCGATAACCTCAATCTGGAAAATCTCTATGGAGCTTGTGGCTTCTACAAAAATGGGCAATGGACGCAGCGTTACAGTGGTGAGGTCAACGATCCTCAGTGGCGGGCAGATATCCTTTCCTGGGTTACAAATATGCAATCAGCTCTACATGCACTACAACATCCCCTGGCCTTAATACCAAATATTGGTTTCGGAAGTATCTCGCTTGCAGATCCTATAGTAGGACAAATTGTCAGTCATGTGGATGGCGTGTTCGATGAGGCTGGATTTACCAGGTATGGAGATGGGTATTTGACCGATGATAACTGGTTACATGCTATTCAATTCATCAGAGAAGTGCAAAATGAGCAACATAAGCCGTACTATATTTCCAATGAGTTTAAATCTAGCTCGGTAGATCACAATCAGATTCAATGGGTGCTGGCCTCCTATCTACTGAGTAAAGAACACTCGTCATCGGTATTCATTACAAATACTATGAACAACGTACAGGGGTATGGCGCGGATCGACGATATTCCGTGTACGATGCAAAAATTGGAAATCCGCGAAGTGACATCTATTTTGCTCAAAATGTCTACTGGCGCGACTATAGCAATGGTCTGGTTGTTGTCAACTCCAGTGATACAAATGCCTACACGGTCAAAACTAGTGGAACAACCTATGCAGACCTTTATGGAAACCCCGTAGCTCAAACGTTTACTCTTCCTTCACACTCAGGTATGGTACTTATTCCAGGGTAAAGGCTGTTTAACCAGCGAACGTTGGGGTGGGTGTTTCAGCAACCTGGAGTTGTGGCTCAGCACTCTCTGGAAAAAGAGCATTATATGCAACCAGAAGATTTCGCTTCGTGCGCTCCCAACACAACTCTTCTTCGATGCGTTTACGCCCTAAGACACCCATTTCGAGGCGCAAGTGCTCATCGTCAAGCAATATCTCTATCTTGTCCGCGAAGTCTTCCACTTTGTTGGGAGCGGCATAGAGTGCTGCATTCTGTGCTGAAAAGCGTGTCTCGGGAAGATCGAAGGCTACCACAGGCTTACCCATCGCCATATACTCCATAGTTTTGAGCATAGTGCTGTGATCATTGAGTTCATTACTTGGGTCCGGCGAGAGTCCTATGTCTGCTACTGTTAAGTACCGTAGCATATCAGCACTTACTAGCCAGCCTGTGAAGTGAACATAGGCTTCTAGTTTTAGCTGATGTGTAAGAACCTGTAGCGTTGCGAGTTGATCTCCATCCCCCATCAACACCAGCGACGCATCCTGGCGTTGACGCGTATGTATAAGCTCATAGAGCGCGTACAGCACGTGCTCTACGCCATCTTGTGCCCCCATTACTCCCAGGTAGGCAAGGAGATGCTGTCTTCCACTTTTCAATGCTTGCTCAGGAGTGGCTGATGTAAAACGTACGGTATCTGGACCATTGCGAACAACAATAACCTTCTCATTGGAGCAGCCTCCTCGTTCTATAGCGAATCGTTTCTGCGATTCGTTGGTGGTGATAACTATATCAGCTGCGCGATATGACCAGCGTTCAAATAAGAGCAGAAGCTTATACAGGGTCTTCATGCGGTTCGGAAACTTGACGCGAAACATTTCAGGCGCGAGATCATGCTGATCAAAAATGTATTTTTTGCCAAATAGCTTATACAATAGACCGATTACAAAAAAGGTATCAGGTGGATTTGCAGCATGAATAACATCAAAACCTTGACGGAAGTGAACCCGTAGGCTCAACCAGAAGGTCATGAGCATTGCGATGGCGTACTCTTTTATATAGTCGCTCGATTTGCGTATTGTCATAGACAAGCGATAGCGATAGATGTGTATGCCCTCTATACAGATATAAGACTCCTGATCTCGCATTTCTCCTTTAGGACAGATGATACTAACCTGGAAGCCATAGTGACAGAGCGTACGGGCCTCACGCCATACGCGGGGATCTGCTGGCACTGAAAGGTTCTCTACAAGCATCAGCACTTTATGAGACATAGGTGACCTCTTTTTCTGCATGCTGTTTCCTCGCCGCCCCAGCTTTTTTTTGTATTGCCTGCTGGTACATTGCAAGTACACAGCTTAACGTAACTATGCTGTCCGATTGTGCTATGTCTATCCTGCCTGTGGTACGCTCAGTAAGCTGCAATGCTTTTTCGAGTCCAGTTGCTAGTGCATCAGCGTTGTGAGGGCAGACGCTGCAACCTTCCGTTCGAGAGATTATTTGGGCTACATCACCAACATCGGTTGCAACAACGGGAATATTACAGGCCATTGCCTCTTTGACAACGTTAGGAGCACCTTCTGCAATGGATGGAAGAATGAGAGCATTACTGGCATTCATATATTGCACAACTTCTGATTGCGGCAGACCGTTAGCAACCATTAATTCCGCGGAGAGTCCACGAGCCTGTAGACGTTCAATAGCAGCCTGTGCTAGCGCAAAGTTTTTTACAGGTATCGCTGGATTATTGGCAAAAACGACGTAATGTCTGTCCTGGTCCCATCCCAGTGCTTCCCGTGCCTCTGCACGCGGCATGGATTGAAACAGGTCAAAGTTAATGCCATCGGCAATAACAATCGCTTCATCTGTAAGCGATGCCTTTTTCATCTGCTCCGACTTCACCGTGACAGCCTCAACATGGCGACAAAGCCACTGACTGACGCGTACCACGAAAAGGCTCTTCTTACTGATACCGCCATCAGCCGTCACCGTTCCCAGAAGGTCGTCGCCGAGATAGGCGGCAACCACAGGCGTCGTCCATTGCATGCGTGCGACAAGGCACCACAGTCCATAATGACCATGTACAATGTCGAAGCGTCCCGTCAACGTCTTGAAAAAAACCTGTAGCGTCGCCGATAGATAACGCAGCGGCACTGGAAACCCCCCCTTGGGATGCACTACCTCAACCTCGTGACCATCAGCGAGGAGCGAGTCAACAAGAGCCTTTACGAAGGTACCCTTGTGTGGTCGTTCCTTTGTTGGATAGATACCTGTGACCATAAGCACACGATATTTTTTAGAGGTACTTTGCTTCTCTATAGATGTAGAAGGCATAGTAGATATCTCCCCTACTGTTTGACATAAAATCAAAGATGCATTTATAAGCTTGAAACATCTGACAATTCTCTGTCCAACAGCGTCTCGACAGACCCTTGAGGCATCTCTAGTTGCGGGCTGTCAATAAAGACACGGAACCATAATTCCAAACTTGCTAGTGTAAACAGTTGTGCCTGATAGTTAGTTTTGCCCTCAAGGTGGTCGCGCACCACCTGGGCCACGAATGCATCATTGAAGTAGCCTCGGCTACGCGTGCGCTCGGAGAGCAAGAGACGTGTGATAAGCCCACGTTGCCCCTCGCGGAACCAGATGCCAGTGGGAACGTTAAAGCCCATCTTCTTGCGTGTAAGAATTGCTGCTGGCAAAAAGTCCGCGAAGGCCCGTTTAAGCATGTATTTTGCTTGAAATGATTTCGTCTTGAGATGAGATGAAATACTTGCCGCATACTCAATCAGTTTGTAGTCGAGCAAAGGAATACGCGACTCTAACGATGCCGCCATTGTCATCTTGTCGCCCTTCATCAGAAGATTGTCAGGCAGCCAGATTTTTGTATCAAGGTAGAGCATCGACGAAAGATCATCACGTTGTGGGTTTTTGCTCAGCCAATCTTGAAATACACGACTTGAGTCAAGGTCTATACTCGCTTTTGTACTCGTTGAAAGCAAGTTTTCCTTGAGTTGCCCGTTGAAGATGCCGAACCAGTTCATCCAGCGCTGTGGGACGGGTTGTGAGAGGTTCCGTGCCGCCGTCTTGAGCTTACGCATACTATACGGAAGACGATTCAGCAGTTGCATGATCACCTTATCGCGAATTGGCGTTGGGAGAATACGGTAGTAGTTTGCCATCCAATCGACGATGTACTTAGGATAGCCTGCAAACAACTCATCGCCACCCTCGCCAGAAAGCACCACTTTGACGTGTTGTCGTGCCAGTTTAGAGACCAGGTATACTCCCAGGTCCGAAGGTTCGCTGACAGGCTCATCACGATGCCAGGTGAGCAGAGGCCAATACTCGCTGAGATCGGACGACTTCACGACCAGCTCATAGTGATCGGTGCCGAAGTGATCTGCTACGAGCTTCGCGTATGGCAACTCGCTGTACTCAGAGTGATCGAAGCCGACTGAAAAGGTCTTGATCTTATGGCTCGTCAACTTGCTCATTACACCGGAGATGATACTGGAGTCTACACCGCCACTAAGCATGGCTCCTACTGGCACATCAGCCATCATACGCTCTTCTACCGCGCGATGGACATGCTGTTGAATGCCTTGTAGGTATTCTTCTATGGGACGGTTCTCTGTTTTCTCAAAGGTAAAGTCCCAGTAGCACTCTTCATGCATTGTGTCGTTCTCGTAGAGCAGCCAATGGCCCGGAAGGACCTTGTAGATGTTCGAGAAGAGAGTCGCGGGTGCTGGCACGTAGCGTACACTCAGAAAATCGGCGAGCGCCTGCACGTCTGCCTCACGTTTCACACGAGGATGGCACAGCAGCGATTTGATTTCTGAAGCAAAGAGCAGGTCGCCATCTACGCGTGTATAATAAAGCGGTTTTTTCCCGGCACGATCCCGTGCTAACAAGAGGCGTTTGCGTGGGCCATCCCAGATGGCGAAGCCAAACATCCCATGTAGGCGAGCGATACAATCGACACCATACTCTTCATAGGCGTGAATGATAGTCTCGGTATCGCTGTTCGTGCGAAACTGATGTCCCTTCTCAATCAATTCAGCGCGCAACGTCTTATAGTTCCATATCTCGCCGTTAAAGATGATCCATATCTCGCCAGTTTCGTTACACATAGGTTGATGGCCGCCGCTCAGGTCGATAATGCTAAGACGCGCAAATCCTAATCCTACTGGCCCATCGAAATGAGAACCGCTATCGTCAGGTCCACGATGGGCGATCAGGCGTGTCATCTGCTCGATCAACTGTGACGGGACAGGTTCCTGGCTCTGTGCATTGTAGATACCACAAATACCACACATAAAATATACCTCTCCTCTTAACAACTACTCGCTACTTGTACTTGCGGAACTTGCTCAACATGTAGCGGCGACTCGTCCATGTAGATGCGGAACCACAATTCCAGGCAGAGCAATGTCCAGATAGCCGAGCTATGATTGACCAGGGTGGTATTCGCGTGCGAGGCCAGGATGTCGCGAATGAAGTGTGGATTGAAGATGCCACGTTGTTGGGCTCGCCGTGAGTCGAGTATATGGTGGGCATAGCTGGTCAAATCACCACGGAACCAATGCTTGATGGGTACGCCAAAACCTTGTTTGGGACGAGACAAAATCTCGTTAGGCAACAGGTCTTTGCCGACCTGCTTGAGCAAGTATTTGAGCGTACCATTATGGATGCGCAGCGATGGCTGTAGTGATGTGACATACTCCGCGAGCTGGTGATCAAGCAGGGGACATCGTGCCTCCAAGGAAGTAAACATACTTGCCTTATCAACCTTCACAAGAATATCGTCAGGTAGATAAGCATGGGCATCGACGTATTGCATCTGTGTCAAGATATCCAGGTGTGATACCTCTCGAAACAGGTCGATATGCCGCATGTGTGGATCATGTGCTTGTACTGAAGCGAAGTAGTCCTGAGTGTACATTGTTGGGCGCGCATCATTTGGAAAGCGCGAGAGAATGCGCACGCAACGCGTTGCCAGGTCTTGATTCATACTGCCAAAACGTTTTTTACCACGCATACCATTAGGAATGAGCATACTTGCATATGCCAATAGATAACGCATCATGGGTGGAATACGGCTGATGTTGTATTCGCGCTCATAATGGTCGTATCCACCAAAGATTTCATCTCCTCCATCACCCGTCAGCACAACGGTAACATGTTCACGTGCCAGCTTAGAGACGTAGTAGGTCGGCAACATAGACGAATCGCCGAAGGGTTCATCATACTCCCATACCAGTTGTGGTAACACCGAGATGAGGTCAGACTTGACGAGAAACTCGTGATGATCGGTGCCAAAGTGCTTTGCAACCTGTCGAGCATAGGGTAGCTCTGTGAACTCCTCTTCCTCAAAACCAATAGAAAAGGTCTTAACGGGTTGAGTCATGACCTTACTCATCAGTCCAACCACGATACTCGAGTCAACTCCACCGCTCAAAAACGCACCAAGTGGTACCTCGCTCATCAAGCGAATGCGTACTGCTTCTTCCAACAGTGCTTTTGTGCGTTCAACAGCGGTTACTTCATCATCGTGGCATGTGGACTCGAATGAGAGATTCCAGTAACGCCTGACACTAATCTGTCCATGTTCGTAAACCAATGTGTGAGCAGGAGGAAGCTTCATGATATTCTTGAAGAGAGTATTTGGCGTAGGAACGTAACCATAGACCAGGTATTCGTCGAGGGCAACGCGGTTCACCTCGCGTGGAATACCTGCCTGGAGAATAGATTTCATCTCTGAACCAAAGAAGAGCCGCTGCCCATCCCAATAGTAATTCAAAGGTTTCTTGCCAAAGCGATCACGAGCAACCAGGAGGCGCTGTCGTTTCCTGTCCCAAAGTGCGAAGGCGAACATGCCTCGCAAATGCGTTACACAATCGTCACCGAATTCTTCATAAGCATGAACAATTGCTTCTGTATCGCTATTCGTCTCAAAGGAATGACTGCGTTCTTGCAACGTGTGTTGAAGCTCGCGATAATTGTAAATTTCACCATTGAAGACGATCACAATACTCCGATCCTCGTTAAAGATGGGTTGGTGACCACCACTCACGTCAATAATGGAGAGGCGACGCATACCCAAGGCAACACCATCATCTCCGTTATGCTCTACCCATGTCCCCTGATCATCCGGGCCACGGTGACGAATGATCTTACACATTGCGTCTATGAGCTGCTCTGTGTTATCTCGTTGTCTATCTATAAACCCTGCAATTCCACACATTGAGACATATCCTTTCGCAGGCATTCTTACGAAGTGTAACCCTCTACTGGAGAAAGCTGTTCTTCACATTCTTTTTGAGAATTCAACATATTTTGATACAATTCCGTATACAAATCTGTGATGTGTTCGAGCGTATAGTGTTGTTCTATAGTGCTACGGGCAGCTTGTCCGTAGTCTTGAACAAGGTCTGGGTCATTGAGGAGTGTAAGCAGTGCTTGAGCCATCTCTTCATAATCTTCTGACTCGACAAGAAGACCATTTACTCCTTGCTGAATAATATCTTCACTACCGCTTACTCTCGTTGCCACACAGGGAATACCACAGGCCATTGCCTCTAAAACAGCGTTGGGCATGCCTTCCCAGCGTGATGGAAGCACCGCTATCCCTGCTCGATGAAGTTGTGTTGGGATATCATTTTGTAATCCCGCAAATTCAACGCTTTCAGTGATATCCAGTGCCTCGGCCATACGGGTAAGTTGTGGTTGGATAGGACCACTGCCTACTAAAATCAATCGCGCTTGTGGTGCCTGTTTCTGTACCAGGTGCCAAGCTTGGAGGAGAACATCTACGCCTTTCTCGTAACGTAGTTTGGAGACACACACAACAACCTGTGCTCGCTCTGCTTGAGAAGCATTCTCGTATAGAGGATAGAAACGCGCTGTATCTACTCCATTAGGAATGAACTTTGTACCGGGTAGCAGAAAGTCGTGTGCCGCGAGATAGCTCTTCATACGCGAACTCAGGACGATCACAACAGCTTGTACCTCTAAGAGGAGAGAGCGTGCATAGTGTACAAAGGGTTTACCCATGCGGACCAGGCCCTCTAAATCGCCGTCAACCCATGTCTGTCCATCTACCTTCAACCAGGGAGTGGTGGGATCAAGTGGACCAGCGACGAGCCACGCTGTATCGTGGGACCCCGTGACCTTTCCCGACCCTGAACTACGAACTGCAATAATCATGGGCTTTCCAGTGAGTTTGCAGGCTAATGCAGTAGGAAGTGTGAGCAGACTGAGTTGATAAACGTGCAGGACATCATAGCGGTTGCGATGTAGCCAGAGCGTCCAGCCCACAACTACCAGCGCCAATAGATAAAGAATTTGCTGAAGTGGCCGGGGCAATGTATCTCTGTTTCCAAGCAGCAGACCTGCCACACGAATTACTGGTACTCCCGCTACGTCCTCGCGCGATGACCACTGCTTATTGTGACGAAAGGTGATAATAGTTGACTCATATCCTCTTTCTCGTAAGATGCGACCCTGTGCGTGAGCCTGTTTTTCAGCACCCCCGACTAGCGGATGAAAGGTAGCGATAGCAATATAGATACGAGGCTTAGTTGAGTTGTTCTGTTTACTCACGTTTTCCCTCTTCCTTCCAATACGAGAGGCAAAACCTGTTTACCTCGTGGCAGTAGACGATGATAGAGTTGCAGACATTGCTCTGCAATGATATCGAGCTGATAATCGCGCAGTATCGTTGCCTGTGCTTCCTGGGCAAGGTCGCTTGCTAAATGTTCATCCTCTATAAGGCGACGTAACGCGTGTGCTAGCTCGGCGGGCTGCTCCGGTTCCACCAACAAGCCGTTTACTCCATCTCTAATGATGTCCTCGCTGCCGCTTACGCGTGTGGCTATACATGGAAGCCGACATGCCATCGCCTCTAAGAGGGCGTTGGGCATGCCTTCCCACCGTGATGGCATCACGAAGCCCCACGATTGTTGAAGCAGTTCAACAACATCTCGGCGTAGCCCCAGGAATTCAACGCTGTCCTGTATGCCCAGTTCAGCGACAATACGCTCCATCTGTGGTCGAAAGATACCCTGACCCACTAAGCGCAGCCGGGGGTTCAGGTGTGCTCGCCACTGTGCGGGCTCTCTCATCATTCGTCCCCAGGCGTGAAGAAGTACATCTACGCCCTTCGGATATTCCAGCCGAGCTACGCAGAGAATATCTCGCTCTGGCCTTGAGGTCTCGGGCACGTGAAGTGCTGGTCGAAATTTACCAGTGTTGACTCCGTTGGGAATATGTACAATGTGCTCTGGTTTGAAGCCATTTGACGTGAGATAGCTGCGACTGCGTGTACTGAGTACCTGGTAAAAAGTATCTGATTTCTTTAAGAAATTGAGAACAGCGTGACCACCAAATGTTGAATGAGGAAGGTTATCAATATCTCCCGCAACCCAATTCTGGGGATCGATCTTTAAGAAGTCCGGGCCAATCGTTGTGATGATATCAGCCATGAGCGATGCGCCGTGTTGCAGCCTCTTGCTTTGCTCCTCATTCGGTCCTGCACTTTGAACGCTGAGAATAATTGGTTTGCCTATGAGCTTACAGACAAGAACTGCGGCAGCACCCATAGATGAGAGCTGCATACCATGAATAACATCATATTGATTCCGCATTCGCCATAATGTCAGGAAAGTAGCGATATCAATGAAGGGATGCCCAAATCTTCCAATGTGCATCCATCCATTGCGTCTATACATGCCCTCTACACGCACAACTGATAGGCCATCGAGTATTTCTGTTCGCGGCCATTGCTTATTGTGTCGCAATGTAACTATGGTCACATCGTGACCAAGGGCTTGAAGCTGTCTTGCATGTTTCTCTGCCTGTACCTCTGACCCACCAACGAGAGGCGAGAACATAAAAGAGAGCACGAAAATGCGAAGGTGGTCTTTAATAAGAGGAGACTTAGACATGAGACAACTGCTCCTGTTCTAATTGTTGTACCGTCTCTCTCTCGGGAATTGGCGTTGTAGCTGAGTACTCGTGAGCGGGTCGAGTAGGTCGCTTTACTGTGTTCCAGTAGAGGGCGAAGGGGAGCGATATAATCATCCAGGCGTAGACTCCAACCTGCTGATTCCACACCACTGTGACCTCTAGGGATTGTATGAATATGCTAATGAAGGCTGCTAGTGCCGTAGCAAGGATCAAACGATGCTCAGGTATTGCTCTACGCATGCGGCCAATAAGCGTTATTGGAATTGCTATGAGTACAAGCGAGAGCAGACTCACACCGATAATGCCATGATCATATAAGGTTCCTATGAAAATGTTATGTGGTGCGGTACCAATAACTCCGCGTCCAACGCCAACATGCAGATTTGTCAGCAGGACATCAGAGGCGTTGAGACCCTGACCAATCAGGTTTGTAGGGTCAAAATGAGTGAGTAGTGCTTGCCACAGATAGGTGCGCCCATTTAACGTAGTCACATCCTGGCTGAGGAAGCGGCTAAAGATGGGAAGGTTGCTCACCGTCGCCACTAGTACGATGGTGGCAGTCAGAACTGCAAAGCTACTCAACATACCAATTTTTAGCTTTCGCGAAGGCAAGAAGAAGATCATAACAACCATACTTAACGGAACGCTGATAAGCGCGCCACGAGTAAAGGTCAAGCCTAGTGCTGCTAAAAAGACAAGCGTGAAGAGTATACCGATAATACGTTTGGAGCCTTCCAGCGCGATAGTCCGATAGAATGATAATGGAATAATCATCGAAAGGAAGAATGCCAGTGTTGGTGGTGCTCCAAAGACGGAACCAATGCGATAGAGTGATGGAATATTCGCATCGTAGAGTCCATTTTGCTTGGTGAAAAAGCCGTAGATGCCATAGATTGAGAGAAAGAGAGACTGTAACAGGATGGCGTCGATAAGGCCCATGAAGCGTCTTCTCGTTGTCAGCAGGTTGATGACGAGGACACCGATTGCGACGTAGGCCAGGTATACGAGCCAGTAGGTCAGAAATTGACCAACGCCGATAGCTGAAACACCGATACTGGCGAAGACCCATAGGAGATATGCGAATAGAAAGGGAAGGATGGGCATTCGCTTAAACGAAGCTTTGACAGGCATGGCGAACATCAATAAAAGTGTTGGTACCGTCAGCCCAGACAAGAAATTGTTACCGCTAAAGAATGCGATAGTTGAGCCGATGAGCGCATCGATGGCTACCCATACGAGAAGCAGCGCATAGCGATAGCGGAGCAGGGCGAGAACGACCAGGGAACCAAAGGCGATACGTAGTGCATAAAGCGAATTCGTAACTGTGGTAGCAATACCAGCGATAAAGACAACACTTATCACAATTGCCCGTGTGATGCGCTTACGCAGGTCATATGGAAGTCGTAAGTCGTAGAGGTTTTTATCCTTCCAGTTGACCCACTGTAGGTAGTATTGTCCCATACCTAATTTCCAAATCATGTCCAGCACTTCGCGTGGCGGTGTAAAGAGATACAGTTTACCAATTGCACTGCGGAGCGTGAAAAGCAAAATAAACATAGTACATGCATACACGGCAGAGGTAGAAAGTGCGATGCCAAAGCTTTGCCAAAGGCGTCCAAATAGATAGTCGAAGACCGCGTTGGCGATGACGCTAAAGATGGTGACGTAGAGCAATACACGCGTTTTTCCAAGTGCGCTGAATGCTCTAGAGGTAATAAAGCCAAATGCCATTGGGGTGAGGCCAATAGCAAAGCCAGTAAGCGTGATTGCAGTGCGGTTGGTATCATCTTCAGTGAATGCTCCGTGTTGGAAAACGATCTCTACTGCAAGGTGCGCGAAAAGGATCATTCCTGCACTGAGTACCAGTGTGCCTATGCCTACTGCCCATAGGTATAGGCGAAGCGTCTCTTTGAAGGCTTTCATATCTTTTATAGCGGCTTGACTAGCCAGATAGGGAAGCGCGGCACGTCCTACAGAGGCGAAGATGACGCCAATAGGAACGCTTATCAACTTGAGTGCATTGTTGAGTACGGCTATACTACCTTCACTCAGCGTAGAGGCAAATATCTGATCGACGAAGGGACTGGCCTGACTGATAAGTGCGCTAAAGAGTGCAGGCCATGCCACTATTCCTATTTTGGCAACATCGGGGTTGCGCAGATCCAGAATCGGTCGATAGACGAATTTGGCCCGATGCGCACGTATGATAATCGCACCCAATTGGAGCGTCTGTCCAATAAGCGTCCCGATACAAAGCGTGATGACGCCGTGCGATTTTCCCGCAAGTAAAACAAGAGTGGCTGTCGTAATTGGGACCAATATACCTGCATAGGCGGGCCAGCCAAACTGACCGGTAGTGTTGAGCAAACATTCCATGAAGCTATTCAACACCATAAATATAAGCACGGGAAAGATATAGGGTACCAGGTCGGTAGCGAGAGAGAAAGAACTATGCTTTAGGCCCGGTGCTGATAACGCGATAAGCTGATTATGAAAGATAAGCATGATAGCGGTCACCACGATCATGCTGATAAAGAGAAGGTTTAAGAGCGTGCTGAAAAGCCGGGACGCCTGCTCTTTCTTTCCCCTCGTATGTAGACGTGCGTATACCGGGATAACAGATGCTTCCAAAGCACTGGCGAGGAGCTGTGCAAGCAGAACAGGCAGGCCAGAGGCTACAAAGTAGGCATCCATTTGTGCCCCCTGGCCGAAACGTGCGGCAACAATAACCTGATTGAACATGCCCATCACTCGAATGAGCAAGTTCGCAGAGGCGAGGCTGAGCAATGCTCGAAAAATTTGTTTATTAGCAGATTTAAGGCGAACCGCCGCCAGATGCGCGCTTGTCGTACTAAGGGGCTGACTGCTGCCAGTACCTAAAGGCTGAGACATTGTTTATAACCATTCTGCATATAGAAAAAAGAGTTGATATGAAAAACTATGAAATTATAGGCGAAGTATCTTCACATCATCATGTCCTTGGGTCATATTGCGCGTGTCTACAATGGAACGTGCCTCCTGCACAATCCAGGATGTATCATAGTAGCCATGATCAGTGATGATTACCACACAATCTGCTGCCTGTAATAGTCCACTACTCAGCGATTGCGATTGTAGTGTGCGATCTCGTAAGGTAAGTGAGGGAACATATTCGTCGTTGTAAAGTACAACCGCTTTGCGTGTCGTCAATTCTTGAATGACATCGAGGGCGGGCGACTCGCGCACGTCACTTACGTTACGCTTATATGCAACGCCGAGTACAAGAACAGTTGCGCCATTCAGGCTGCGCTTCTGCTCATTAAGCGCTTCACTGATCTTGTTTACAACGTGATGTGGCATGCTGCTATTAATCTCAGCTGCCAGTTCGATAAAGCGTGCCGTGTAGTCAAGCGTTTTAAGCTTCCAGGAGAGGTATTGTGGGTCAATCGGTATGCAGTGCCCACCTAGCCCTGGACCAGGGAGGAAGCGCATGAACCCAAAGGGCTTTGTTGCTGCGGCATCAATAACCTCCCACACATTGATATGAAGTTTCTCGCAGATGATAGCAATTTCATTGACCAGGCCAATATTGACGGCCCTGAACGTATTCTCTAGCAACTTGGTCATCTCCGCAACGCGAGCTGAAGAGACAGGAATAATCTGCTCGATAGCTGCACCGTAAAAGGCTTGCGCAAGCTCCGTGCAGGCAGGAGTGATGCCACCAACAACTTTAGGCGTGTTACTTGTCCCAAAGCGAGTGTTGCCGGGATCGATGCGCTCTGGCGAGAAAGCCAGGAAAAAATCTTTTCCTATCTCAAGTCCCGTTGATTTCAGCTCTGGCAACACTACTTCATCTGTTGTCCCAGGATAAGTGGTGCTCTCTAATATGATTAGTTGCCCTGCGTGTAAATGTGCTCGCACCTGCTGTGTAGAGGAGAGAATATAGGATATATCAGGGTCGCGTGTTTTCCTCAACGGTGTTGGAACGCAGATACTGATAGCATCGACATCATCCAATGCTGCGAAATCGGTGGTGAAATGAAGTTTTTTCGACTCAACAAGCTTTTGTAATACATGGCTTGGAATGTCTGGAATATAGCTATCGCTCCGATTGGCGGAATCAACCTTCTGCTGATCGACATCGATACCAACTACATCGAAACCAACCTCGGCAAATGTTGTTGCCAGCGGTAAGCCAACATAGCCAAGTCCAATCACAGCCACGCGCAAAGACCGCGTGGAGATTTTCTCAAGTAATTTCTGTTTCATCACACACACCTTTCAATGCCGATGCGTATCATCCCTGTTTGCTAAAGACGCAAACCTTGCGTCTTTTAATGAGGGCACTATCTTCCTGACTTCCTTTGAGCATTACGAAGGATAAGGGTGGAACTAGTAACATCTACTTTGCCATTGGAAGGTTGCTTAGTCTGTGTTTCGATAGGTGGCGTGTGAGGAGGTCTGGACATAGTGATATCTGCTCTTGGCCTCTGCTGCTGTATGTTGCCCAGATATTCACGAGTATCGCTGGCATCTAACCATCTGCTTTTATTAAGTGCAACGCCTAGCACCTTCACGCCTGTTCTAGTCAATACTTGTTTTGCACGCATAAGCACCTTGCGCGATGTCTTAGATGCATCAATAACAAGAATAGCTGTCTGCATGTTTGATGCTAAAATTTGTGCATCTGCAACGGGCAAGAGCGGTGGCGTGTCGAATATGACGTAGTCGAATTGCTGTGAGTTTTTAAGATGGGCGAGGAGTTGTTGCGCAAGTTGCGATTGCAACAGTTCCGCAGGATTGGAAGGAAGCACCCCTGCGGTCAATACCCTTAATGACGGTATTTCAGTAGGTTGACCTTCTAGTTCAACCTCGATGCGTGCCCACATTTCCAGAAAGGCATTGGATAGCCCCTGGTGGTTATCTAGCTGAAAGTGCTGATCCTGAACTGGATGGCGTAAATCAGCGTCCACCAGTAGTACTCGCTTACCTGTCATTGCGAGGAATGAGGCGAGGTTTGCGGCGATTGTGCTCTTGCCTTCACCCGCAAGCGCGCTTGTCACCATAACCAGTTTAAATGGACTTTCCGCTTGTGCTATGTTCAGGTTTGCACACAAAATGCGGCAACCCTCGGCCAACGCTGGAATCTCTTCCGCGTTCTTGAGGCGTTGCTTCGCAGAAAGTTCAGGGATAACCGTCAGCGTGTCCATCGCCAGAAGTTCCTGTACCTCTTCCGGCTTCGTCATACGGTCATCCATCCATTCAAATACAACTATTAACGCCAGCGCGAGACCAAGGCCAACTAATGCACCGATAAGTGCATCTAACGAAGGTTTAGGTCGAACAGGGTCTACTGGTTGCGGTGCTGGAAGTATCTGAACCTGCATAACACCGTTTAATTGCGTATTTGAGTATTGCGCGAAACTTGCCCCTATCTCGTTTGCCAATTGTGCTGCTAAGCGCGGATCGTTGTTCTCAACATCTAACTCTATGATCTGCGTATTTGACTGTGGTTTCACCGTTACCATTCCGCTCAACTGTTTCTCTGTCAGTCCGCGATGCAGTGACGCGACTGGTTGTAATATTTTGGGAGTGTTAATCAACTGCGCGTAAGTAGGGAGGGCTTCCAGAACTGCTGTAGTATTGTCATATGCTGATTGAGATACTGATGAAGTAAGAACGAGAAGCGTAGTAGCCTGATAGGTTGGACGCATAAGCTTAGTAATAACATAGGTTGTGCTACCGCAAATAACCACCCCAAGTAATACTATCCATGCCCAACGTTTGGCGATTAACGTGTAGCGATTTAGCGAACCCCGCATTTGATTACCATCCTTAGCAAATAGATATGTTTGAGAACTAGTATATTTAACCTCTTGTAGTCCCTATGTGATGTAGATTGATTGAATATCTGACTCTTCCTGGTGACACTCTCATCCCCTACAAGGGGATAAGCTTCTCAGCATCGAAGGTTCATTGACCATGTTTCCAAAGAAACCTTACAATGGAGGTGGCTGTGTTAAAGATACAACCCTGTCTATGGTAATCAGGTTGCTGCACATGTTGAGATAGCGTTAAGAAAGACCTTCTTCGGTGTACGTACCTACCCATTAGAAGAAGTCAAGAGAGCCTAAAAGGTTCGTGCATACGCGAATTTCTCTACGTCAAGACGAATTGCTTCACTCATTCTCCACCTGAATATGCATCTCATCAGCACAGCGAATGTGGTATTTTCTGCAAGAGCGAGTAGTTTGCCCTAATACTGTATCACTATGTCATGTACAACTAAAGGCATCTACGTCTCGTAACGTAGTTTGATTATGTGGAGGTTCCCTGCGTGAAACCGCGAGTTGTTGCGGGTGTTATAGCACTCTTCGTTGCCGTTGGAGTGGTGCTGGGAGTAGTACTTCTTGGACCATCTTTCTTTGCTGGAGCTAGTAGTTCGAGTAGAGCGAATGATGCGACTGCCCAGCAAACTTCAACAGGTAACGCTATCGTGCGTGAAAATGCCCTACTTGGAACCAGCAGCTGGAGAATTCCTGCTGGCAGGGAGTCCGTGACTCAGATTCAGGCATATGCTAGTTCAACATCTGCACTGCCTGGAAAATCACTGTCTTTCTATGTGAGCACTCAGCACGATGGTACTCACTATTGGATCGATATTTATAGATTAGGTTGGTATGGAGGGTCTGGCGGTCGGCTTGTAACTTCAGTTGGAGAGCAAGTTGGACGAGACCAGGGCTACTACGATACATCCACGCGTCATCTTATGAACTGTACCTCTTGCGTCATTGACTCGAAGACGGGCATGGTCGAGGCGAACTGGAAGGTTTCTTACACTCTGAATGTGTCTTCCGATTGGACCACAGGCGTCTATCTTGCCAAGTTCACAGATTCACGTGGTGTACAAACTTATACACCGTTCGATGTAGTATCTGCTGACTCCACTTCTACTTATGTAGCTGTTACACCAGATACTACGTATGCTGCTTACAATGACTGGGGTGGGTCCAGCCTCTATGAATCAGAGAATGGTTTATTCGGCGAGTCAGACGCAACGGCAAAAGGTACAAAAGTATCATTTGATAGGCCGTACGTCCAGCAGGATGGTTCAAGTCAGGCCCTCATTTTTGAGGCTAATGCTATTCGTTGGTTAGAGCGGCAGGGGTACGATGTGTCCTATATAAGTAATGTAAACCTGCACAATGTTCCTTCTCAACTGCAGCGCCATAAGGCTTATATTTCTCTTGGTCATGATGAGTATTGGACGAAAGAGATGCGTGATGGTATTGAGCAAGCTCGTGATGCAGGAGTAGGACTTGCATTTTTCGGAGCGAATGCGAGCTATTGGCAGATGCGTTTCGAGCCAGATAGCCGGGGCGTTCCAAATAGGACGGTTATTTGCTACAAGGTGGAGACAGGAAAAAACGATTTAGACCGTGATCCCTTTTATGGTAAGGATAACACGCGCGTTACAAGCCAGTGGCGAGACCCCGTTCTTGGTCGTCCAGAGAATGCCCTTATAGGTATCATGTATTCGGATCTTACTCACAAACGGCAAGGATTTCCCTGGCAGGTAAACACGGCGGCGAATTCTCCGCTACTTGCTGATACAGGTCTACAACCTGAGCAACAATATGGATGTGGACTTGTAGGATACGAATGGGATCGTATATTTAACAACAATGCGACTCCTAAGGGATTACAAATACTTGCTACATCGAGTACCGTTACGGATACTGGTACTACTGATAAAAGTAATACAACATACTATATTGCTCCATCGGGGGCAATGGTCTTTGCCTCCGGGTCTATTTACTGGGCGTATGCTTTGGACAGCTACCGCGTGAATGTAGACAAGGTCTGTGGCAGTAAAAATGCTGCTGTTTCCAATATCCAGGTACTCATGACGCATGTTATGGACGCGTTAGTTACTCATCATACGGTAAGCAATCAGTAAAAAGTACTTTGTGTGATAGCACATTTTGTCAGGTTGAGGAGAGGCAGCATATGCGCAAACAGATAGGTATATTTGTTGCAGCATGCTTGTATTACAGTGGATTGGTGAGCCTATCACGCTGGCTAGCGCAGCGATCAGGTCGCCACTTGATCATTCTCAATTATCATCGTGGACGAGGAGGAGATCTGCGTCGTCATCTGCTCTATCTGCGTCGTCACTATCGTATGTTGCATCTGGAACAAGCTCTTCAAGAATTGTATACACCAGAAAAAGAGGATGTGCGGAGACATGACAAGCGTACTCCTCTGGTCCTGACGTTTGATGATGGGTACCACGACAACTACACACATGTCTTTCCACTTGTATGCGAGTTGCAAATTCCTGTCACTATCTTTCTCATTCCTGGCTATTTAGAAAGTGGCGACTATTTCTGGTGGGGAGAGAGACAGCGACTTGTACATAGAGCTGAAGCCAAAGAGGTAGTGATTGATGGACAGTTGCATCATTTAGATCGACCCAACGAGCGCTTCGCACTTTCACAGACAATAGATACACATTTACGTCATGTCACCTCGGTCGCGGAGCGCGAGACATTTCTGGCAGAAATTCGTCAGGCTCTGGCTATATCACCAACTGTCACGTTGGAGGAAGAAGGAGATCTGCCTCTGACGTGGGCAATGGTTCGTAAGATGGAAGAGAGCGGCTGGGTATCCTTCGGTGCCCATACCATGCATCATCCGGTTCTTGCCTATCTTACTGACCTTGAAGAGGTGGTTCGTGAGATAGGGGAATGTCGCCATGTGCTAGAGCAAAGGTTAGGACATTCCGTTCGCACATTTGCATATCCCATTGGTAGAGCTGAGCATATCGGTGATGAAGCTGTGCTCACAGTGCAAAAGGCAGGATATGAGTGGGCTGTCACAACAGTTCATGGTGTAAATACGCTGCAAAGTGATCCACTTCGCTTGAATCGAGTCCTGGGCGATGTAAGCCGTCACTGGCTAGTTATGGCTGCCGAGACATCAGGCATCTGGCACGTTTTCTCACCTCTATGGAAAGCCCTGATAGGGAGAGGCGAAGGCGTATAAGTATGTTTTTTACCTGTACTTGTTACTAACTAACGCGATGTGCAAGTTTTCTGCTTGAGCATAAATCTAGCGAGTTTTTGATAAGATTTCGCGTTCATCAAGGCTACTTTGAGCGTGATTTCAAAAAAACTTGCACATCGCGTTAACTAATAAGCCTGACTACATAATAATAGTTTTTTTATATAAGGAGCACTAGTTATGAGTGTAGTATCGGATATAGAGAAAGCGCAACAGTCCTTGTCTGTTGCGCAGTATGACGTAGTTGTGGTGGGGGCTGGCCCCTATGGTATGTCAACTGCCGCACATCTGCTAGCTCGAGGACTAAAAGTGGCTGTCTTCGGAAAACCTCTGGAACTGTGGCGCAATTATATGCCAAAGGGAATGTTTCTACGCTCTCACTGGTGGGCGACCAATCTCTCCGATCCTAAAAAGAAGTACAGATTTGCCCGCTTCTTCAAACAATCTCAGTACGATAAGTGTTATCCCGTGCCAATAGAGACATTCATCGATTACGCCGATTGGTTCCAGAAGAATGCGGTTCCCAATATCGACGAAACCTATGTCTCCTCCATCGAGCGCAAAAATGGGCACTTCGTGCTCACTCTAGAGGATGGGCGGGTGGTACAGAGCCAGGCGGTTGTGATGGCAATTGGCTTATGCTACTATGCCAGACGACTTGAAGAGTATAACCACATTCCCCCTGAACTCGTCTCGCATTCTTCCATGCATGGAGATTTTAGTCGCTTTGCTGGTAAGCAGATTGCGGTGATTGGTGGAGGACAGAGTGCGGTAGAATATACTGCACTGCTCACCGAGGCTGGTGCCTCTGTTCATCTCATCTCTCGTCGTCCCATTCACTGGCTTGATCCCGATAGAGCACATGAGCGTTCTCTATGGGAAAAAATTAAAGCTCCTAATGCTGGTATCGCTCCCGGATGGAAAAACTGGGCACTTGAGTACATTCCTTACCTGTTCTATCGTTTCCCACAGCCCAGGAAGGATAGATACCTTAGCAACCACTACAACGCTGCAGCCTCCGACTGGTTAAGAGATCGAGTTATTGGGAAAGCGTCTTTATATGAAGGACAGACGGTTCAAAAGATACAGCAAGTAGATGGTCATGTCAACCTGACTCTGTCCAGCAGTGAGAAACTGACGGTCAACCACGTCATGCTTTCGACCGGGTACAACGTTGATATCAGATTGCTGCCCATGATCCACCCTTCGTTGCTCGCGGAGATAGAGTCGGATATGGGCATCCCCACGCTAAATCACTGGTTTGAAAGCAATATTCCTGGACTATTCTTTGTCGGCTTAACCTCTGTGAAAAACTTTGGACCTTTATTCCGTTTTGTGGTGGGTACTAAGGCGGCTGCCGAGCGTGTCGCGAGTGCTGTAGCTCGAAAAATAGCAAGCCATTCAGCCAGATGAGCCAAGGGGCCTGTCAAGCCCCTTCGCTAGCCACGATCAAGTGGCGTTTCAGGCTGCATTTGAATGGTATGCCACAGGTAAATTATGAAAAGTTCTTTAGATGAAAACTCTGCAAAGAGTACAGCGTTAGATGAAGTTAGCCATACTGTTGACGCACTCGTGCTCGATGCGAAACTACGACAATCACTCGTTACGGTCCGCTCTCTTGGTCGCAGAGGGATGCAGGTTGCTGCGCTGGAAGTTTCCAGTTCGGTAGAAAAATTGAAGAGTGTGCCCACCTTCTCCTCGCGCTGGTGCCAACGAGCATGTATTGCTCCATCATTCGAGCAGAATACGGAGCCGTTCTTGACTTACTTAAGGCTGTTAATCAATACTATTGGCGCACGGGTACTCATTACTTCATCTGATGGCACACTCGCGGTCTTGCGAGAGCATCGCGAGGAGTTCGAGCGGCAAGCACGGGTAGCATTGGCGAACGAAACTGCTTTGGCTATAGCTATCAACAAAGACCAAACGCTTGAAATCGCGAGACAGTTGGGGATAGATGTTCCAAGAGGGGTGACTGTTACCTCAGTAACCGAGGTAACGGAGGCTATTCGTGATATTGGTTTACCTGCGGTCGTAAAGCCCATCGAGTCGTGGCTATGGGGAGAACAACAGGGCGTAAGATTGATTTGTAAGCTGGTGACAACACCTGATGAGGCACGTCTTGCTGTCGAAGAACTGACACAATTTGGTGGAACTGTCCTGTTTCAACAGTTCCTCTCCGGGAAACGTGAGGCTGTGAGCTTTCTGTACGCCAACGGGGAAATATATGCACGCTTTGCGCAATGGGCCAAGCGTACTCAACCACCATTGGGAGGCACCTCTGTCTATCGTCAAAGCATCGACATTCCGCAGGATATCGGCGATCAGGCCGAACGTCTGGTGCGCGAGATAGAGCTAGATGGCTACTCGGAGGTCGAATTTCGGCGTGGTAGCGATGGAAAACCCTACCTGATGGAGATTAATCCGCGCCTCTCTGCCTCGGTCGAAGTCGCGGTACGCGCAGGCGTAGATTTTCCATATCTTCTCTACCAGTGGGCAAGTGGAGAGCGTATTGATCGGATCAAGGGATATCGTGCGGGAGGCTGGATGCGCTATCTCGAAGGAGATATCCTGACAACGATGCAAACAATAACCCAACGTGGAAGACCAGGTGTTACACCAGTACTACAAGCATTCTTAGAATTTTTTACATCATTCTTTATCCCAGCAGGATACGATTATGTTGATTGGAGAGATCCGCTTCCAACATGGACTGCGCTAGTCGAGTTCGCACAAAGGACACAGCAAAGGCTAGGAAGAGATTTCTTAAGGAGGACAATTTAGTGAGTATATCGTTAAATGTGCAAAAGCCACAAGGCGCGATTCCATCCGCACAATATGATGTCGTCATAGTGGGGGCAGGTCCCTATGGACTCTCCTCTGCTGCGCATTTACTGGGACAAGGATTAAAAGTAGCAATCTTTGGAAAACCTATTCATTTTTGGCGCAAACACATGCCAGAGGGAATGCTGCTGCGCTCATACTGGTGGGCAACAAATCTCTCTGATCCGCAAAAAAAATATAGCTTCGGAAATTATTTTCAAGAAAAAGGCATACAGGGTGTAGACCCGCTTCCTATAGAAATATTTATTGATTATGGTCTGTGGTTTCAAAAGAATGCAGTACCTCATCTCGACGAAACATATGTTGCAAATATTGAACGCCGAGGCGAACAATTCGTGGTCACGCTAGAGGACGGTCGCGTAGTACAATCTAAGGCTGTGGTAATGGCACCAGGATTACATTATTACCTGTACTGCCCATCAGAATATGCGCATATGCCACATTCATTAGTTTCTCATTCATCTGACCATCATCTCATGAACGAGTTTACGGGCAAGAAGGTCGCAGTCATTGGTGCTGGGCAGGCTGCCTTAGAAACCTCCGCGCTCTTACATGAAAATGGTACAGAGGTACATGTTATGGCTCGTGGTGGTGTACGTTGGCTTCGTACCACAAACGCACATATTCCACCATTTTTGAGAGAGCTGCGAGCACCACAAGCGGGCATGGGTAACGGCTGGCTCAACTGGATTCATGAGAGGTATCCCTACAGTTTTCATCAACTGCCCAAAAACACACGAGATCATCTTCTTCTTACCCGTCATGGACCGGCAGGCTCTTCCTGGCTACAAGCGCGTCTCATGAACAAGGTTTTGTTACACGAGCAGAAGGCAGTGGCAAGGGTTGAGGAGGTAAACAAGCGCGTCTCATTAACTTTGGCGAATGGTGAGGTGCTGGAGGTTGACCATGTCATTCTCGCAACGGGCTACAAAACTGATGTGAAACGCCTACCCATGTTAAGTCAATCAATAATAGACTCAATACAAACACATATGGGAGCACCCGTTTTGAACAGTCAGTTTGAGTGTAGTGTTCCAGAACTCTACTTCGTAGGCTTTTCAGCGGCACGGAGCTTTGGTTTCCTCTATCGTTTTGTCGTAGGTGATGATGCCGCAGCACGACGTGTAGCAAGGGCTGTATCAAAACAGATGGCACAATCCAGATAACCACTACAGTATTGACAAGGCTCATCATTCAAACTATGATGATATGGCGTCTACTTTGTCACTGGAAAATTAGTGAAATGAGTGTCATCTATGCGTAGATACATCCTAATTGGTATTGCGGCATTATTTTACTACAGTGGACTAGTGAGTATCGCTCGCTGGTGGACGAGGCGTTCAAGTCAAAACTTGATAATTCTGAACTATCATCGTGCATCAGGCGGTAATCTCCGTCATCATCTTATATACTTACAAAAACATTATCGTATCTTACACGTTGATACTGCTTTGGAAGAATTGTACTCCTTTCATAAAAAGGGAATACAGAATGGTAGACAATATACTGCGCTCGCATTGACCTTCGATGATGGCTGGCGTGATAACTACACACATGCCTATCCTCTTGCGTGTGAATTGCAGATTCCATTCACCATCTATCTTGTTCCCGGCTATATAGAAAGTGGAGATACCTTCTGGTGGGTAGAGGGAAAGCGCCTTGTATCTTGTGCCCAGACTAATGAGGCAATAATCGAGGGACGCTCCTATAATCTGCGAAACGTAGATGAGCGAGAGACACTAGTAACAGCGATTGACACACGCATGCGCTATGCGCGGTCTGTTGCTGAGCGCGAGGCATTTTTAGCGTCGGCTCGTGCAATGTTATCTGTGCCGAAAGCGGCTATGGAAGAGGAGGTTAGCTTGCTTCCTCTCTCATGGGAGCAGGTTCGGGAGATGGATGAGAGCGGATGGGTATCATTCGGTGCTCACACTATGCATCATCCTATCCTGGCATATATTACAGATGCCGCTGAGATGCGTCGTGAAATTGAAGGATGTCGTGTGGTCCTGGAGCATCAATTAGGTCATCCAATTCACTCTTTTGCGTATCCCATTGGGCAATTGCAATATATAGGCGAGGATGTGCGAAAGACAGTACGTCAGGCGAGATATAACTGGGCCTTGACGACGCGATACGGGTTCAACACGCCTGGAAGCGATCCATATATGTTACGACGTATCGAGGTAGACGTGAACCAGCATTGGTTCGTAGTGGCAGCAGAGGCTGCTGGTCTATGGGGCGGTTTATCACGTTTGCGGTGGCACCCTTTTGTACGCAAGTATTTTACGAATTCGAAGTAGAAAGTACTAGAGATGCCTGAGATTACATTTTATATTCACCCAACCGCAGAGGTCTCACCTGATACACAAATTGGTACAGGGACACACATCTGGCGACAGGCCCAGGTACGGGAATACGCCTCTATTGGCGAAATGTGCAATATCGGAAAAGGCGTGTATGTAGATAGCCATGTACGCATTGGTTCTCGTGTCAAAATTCAAAACCATGTCTCTCTATTTGAGGGAGTAACGTTGGAGGATGGCGTGTTCATAGGTCCTCACGTCTGCTTCACGAACGATCTGATCCCCAGGGCGATTACGCCTGAAGGAAAGCTCAAAGGTGTCGAAGACTGGCAGGTGACGCCCACTCTCGTTAAGTATGGAGCATCCATCGGTGCTGGCTCTGTAGTCGTATGCGGTGTGACTATCGGGGGATTTGCCCTCGTTGGAGCAGGCTCCGTTGTGACGAAGGATGTTCCTTCTCACACTCTCGTCTTCGGCAACCCTGCACGCTTTCATGGGTATGTATGTCGCTGTGCTCGTCGCTTATCAAATGTTCGCCAACAAGAGGGCAAACTCGTAGGATGGTGTGAGGTCTGCAATCAGCTTTGTTACATTGAGCCGTAATATTTAGGTAAAAAAATAGAACTTTTTAATCACTACAAAATGCAGTACATGCTGTTCTTACCGCCGGTGCTCAAAGTAGTACGAAAAATTTCCTGGATACACACGCACATATCCATCATGCTCGATTGCCACAATCTTTGTGACAATTTTATCCAGGAAGTAGCGGTCGTGTGAAATAGCCAGGATTGTCCCCTCGAAGTCCTCCAACGCTTCCTCTAGCACCTCTGTAGAGGCGATATCGAGATTGTTTGTTGGCTCATCAAGTAGCAAAAAGTTTGCGTTCGTCAATCGTAATCGCGCGATTTGCAGGCGGCTCTTTTCGCCGCCGCTTAAGTTTCCAATGAGTGTATGGATATCTTCAAAAGAGAAGAGCAGACCGTGTAAGAAGGAGATAGCTTGCGGCTCCGTCATATTTTTCAACCTGCGCACAAATTCTATCGGTGTACTGTCAAAGGGAAGTGTTTCCTGTTCCTGGGCATAATAGCCTGTAACAACGCTGGCTCCAATCTTTACAGTACCTTGCGTTTCTGGAATCAGCCCCATCATCGTTTTAAGCAACGTGGTTTTGCCGCTGCCATTAGCACCTACAATACCAATCCGCTCGCCATAGAGGACCGTCAGGTCGAATGGCTCAAAGAGCGTATAGTTGCTAGTCGACTTGCTCAAGCCCTTCACTTCCAGCACTTTCTTGCCGCTGCGATCTGCTCCCAGACCGACCTTGATTCTGTCGCGCACAAGGAGTGGCTTATCGACAGCTTCTTCTTTCGCCTTTTCCACCCGTTTCGCCATATATTCGGCCTTGCCCGCGAACTTTGAGTTCATTTTTGCCCAGCCTTTTAAGCGGCGCATACTTACTTCCAGGCGTTTGATCTCTTCGTGCTGCGCTGAATGCAGTTCCTGAAGTTTCAATAGCCGTCGCTGTCGTTCTTCTACATAGAAGCTATAGTTGCCAGCGTAAGAAGAAATCTCTCCGTCCTCTAGCTCAAAAATTTTCTTGGCCGCTCGATCTAGAAGGTGACGATCATGGGAGATGATAAGCACTGTGCCTGGATAGTCCTGAATGTAGTACTCCAACCATGCTTTTGCTTGCAGGTCCAGGTGATTGTCTGGCTCGTCGAGCAGTAACAGGTCAGGCATTTGAAGCAAGATACAAGCGAGATTGACAAGCTTCTTTTCGCCACCACTGAGCGAGCCTACCTCTTGATCGTACATACCTGGGGGAAAGCCTAAGCCATTCAAGACTGTTTCTACCTTGTGGCTAAGTGTATAGCCGCCCAACGTCTCATAGCGTTCTTGAGCCTTACCGTACTCTTCGAGCACCTGTGTCATTGTCTCTGGGTCTGTAGCACTATCAGGGTCTGCCATCCGCGCTTCGAGTGAACGCAGTATTTGGGGTAATTCAACAAGCTCAGAAGATGCCTCTGAGACTGCTTCAAAAATGGTTTTCGTATGCATTGTAGTATCAATCTCTTGCGTCAGGTAGCCAATAGTGAGATTACGACGACGCGAGATGATTCCTTTGGTCGGTGTCTCTAAGCCTGCTACTAATTTGAACAAAGTGGATTTACCACTTCCATTTTCTCCAACAAGGCCGATACGTTCGCCATCGAGTATCTCTAAATCGACCTCTTGAAAGATGGAATTGCCGCCGAAATCTTTGCTTACTTGCGAAAAGTTGATGAGTAGCATCAGTGTCCGTCTCCTTGCAATACTAAACAGTCAGGAAAAGAGGAGTATGTTACCCGACGGCAAACGTATGCAGAGAAGAGAAGCGTGAGATGAAGATGTGGGGAGAGCAGCACAAGCAATACAAATAGTTACCTACTAACAGTGCGTAAGGCAGTACATGTATCTAATCGACGCCACTTTCCGCCGCATAAGCAAATGCGCCAGGCTTATGCGGCGAACGCATGCGAGATGCGTTTATAGGGGTTCGTGAAGCCTAACAGGGGAATTGCTGTAATTTTCTCTGTTCGGCTCACTCTTTCATATCTCATAAGGCAATGCTAGCATAGCTCTACGGCTTGTGTCAAGTAGAAAACTCTAAGGAAGCACCATACCCAGTTGTGCAAGAAGCTCTTCTAGGACATTACGTGAGAAATTGCCCGTGATTGTTGTGATTGTATCGCCTGTAATTGTATATTCCAGGTTTCTATTCGGGAATTTGATCTTCGTGCCCGTGGCAGGGATTATTGGAAGATCTGGCAGGATCAAATCGCCTGTATGTGTACCGGTAATGCTAGTAACGAAAAGCACTTCCTGGCTTTGCTCGGCGAAGGGGTGTTCATGTAAGAAATGCTCGTTGAATGACCAATCGGGTATAGCTGTCATGATCGCATTTGCGAAGCCAATAAATTGCAGTTTATCCACAGCTTGAGGCAGAAAACCTCGACAGACAAAATCATTCGACAGGAGGGAAGTAAGGCTGCCCGCGTCTTTTGACATCCAGCCCTGCATAGCAGCTTTCGCAATATCTGTTGCACTCATAAATGTAACTCCTATCATAAGAAATGAGCAAAGCTCCTGGCGTGCTTTGGCGGCCAAAGCACGCCAGGAGCTTTGCTCATTTCTTACCCTTCTTAAAAACATATGCGTCGAGAATAATGAAAAGGATTACAGCGCCTACAAGCCAAAGTACAGGAATAGTCAAAACAAGGCTATTACCAGAAACAAGTAGTGACACGAAGAACCTCCTACAGTGAATACTAGACCTCTACTGCATTGTGTTTTATACCAGGACATCTCATGTATTGTCAAATAGCTGGAATATACGCCGTATTCCTTGTCGTGGCGGCATATGGCGTTCAACGCTTCCTCGCTATGCTTGCGACCTCCTTTTTTACAGTCGTTCGGGGTGCTTCTTTTTCCAGTAGCGCATGTAGCCCTGAACGGTCATAGCGTAATTAGTAGCAATCTCGTATCTCTTCAGTGCATGCTCATCACGAGTTACGCGAAGTAACTCTGGCTCAGTGTGCGCAATCAGCATGCTCAATATCTCGCTCTCTTCTTTGCCATCGCGCATCGCACCCAGTACAAAATCGCCCCACGCGTAGAGCTGTTCGCGTAACCGCTCCATATGTCGCGTGGCGTTTCTTGTTGGGCCAAAGTGTCCGAGGTAGAGCACGTCGGGGCGCAGTTTTTTGATTCTGCCGATGCTCTCGGACCATGCTTCCAGGTCGATGTCGGGTGGCGGAGTAGGCGGTCGTACGTACTCGACGCCCTGTAAACGCACACCTGCTGCATCGCCCGCGAAGAGTTCACCAGAGTGGACATCGAAGAAGACGACGTGATGCACTGCGTGCCCTGGCGTGTAGTGTACTTCCAGACGCCGCTCTGCAACAGTGAGCACATCGCCCCCTTCAATCGTCTGTAAACGATCCGTAGGAGTAGACTCAACATCCCCCCAAAGCTGATACATATGGTCTCCATAGATGCGGGTTGCACTTGCAACGACTTTAGAAGTATCGAGCAGGTGTGGTGCACCTTTGCTGTGTGCATACACCTTTGCGTTTGGCATATGTCGCATCAAGGAACCTACTGACCCGGCATGATCCAGGTGGACATGGGTGGCGAGCAGGTGCGTTACCTCCTGAGGGTCAAAGCCTGCTCTATGAATCGCATCGAGCAGAGCCTCAATCATACTCCCAGGGCCCGGGTCAATAATTGCTAACTCGTTTCCACCCGCGAGTAGATAAGAACCGATGATCTCTTCTTCATTTTGGAAGGGCAATGAAATCTGCCATATACCAGAGTTCAATTGAGTGACAGAGGTCACGGGATGACTCCTTTTACTTACAAGGGTGAGAATTCCCTTTAACAGCTGTATTCACTATTCTCCTATTCTATTATATCAGGCGCAATTACCGCTATATGCTCAGCAAGGCATGAACGCTTTTTATTGTATTGTATCAGCAAATCGGGCATGTTTGACCCTTTTTACTTGATTATCGCGTCACTAAATGGTATATTTTTGAAAATTGATTTGACCAAAGGTCAAGCGGAGGTATGGCTTGTGGAAGGTGATTCTACCGTTTCCACCTCGTTAAATGTTACTGAAGTTGCTACACAAACGCGCATCGTAAACGCTTATTTAGACGATATCAGAACTATTGTAGTCAAGCTCTCCAACCCTCTTACACTCCCCTTTAAAGCGAGTGATGCCACTATTAGCAATCAGACGACGGGGAAAGCGATTCCAGTTGCACGTGTTGATATCACTCAAACGTATCGTGCTGTGCTGGTTGGCGACTTGCAGCATTTTCTGGGAGCACAGAACGATTGGAATCCTGCTGATAACGCTACTCTGATGACAGAGGTGCACTCCAATCTGTATCAGTTTAGTGGAACGTTGCCTGCGGGTACATATAATTATAAAGTTGCTTTTGACGGAGCATTTGATAATGCTTTGCCTCATGATAATAGAGTGTTGACCGTTCCAGCGGGCGGTACGAAGGTGGCATTTTCGTATGTACCATACGATCTTGCAGCGAAGCAGAGTCGAGTGTATGACTCCATCAACAACCCAACTATTTCACTACCAACCTCGTCTGCCGGAGTGCAAACAGACCTTGTTGCGATCACTCTGGCAACAGAACCTGATGTTGCTGATATTTTGTACATCGCGCTCAATCCACATGGACAAAGTAGAGTTATACCTCGTAATGTTCTCAACGCGTCGAAATATATGTACTCCGGTAATGACTTGGGCAACACCTATACAAATAATGCGACTGCGTTTCACCTGTGGGCACCTACAGCATCAGATGTACAGCTATTGCTCTATAACAGTGAGATCGGTCCTTTGTCGCAAGAGGTAGCGATGCAAAAGAGCGAACAGGGCACGTGGTGTGTACAGGTCCAGGGAAACCTGGAAAATTGGTACTACCTCTACCTGGTAACTGTTCACGGCATCACGAGGACCGCAGTTGATCCCTACGTGAAGGCTATCGCTGTGAACGCGACGCGGGGCATGATTGTCAAGCTGGATGCAACAAATTCGGATAGTTGGGACACAGATACTCACAAGTTCCTTGCTCATCCCACTGATGCAATCATATATGAGCTTCATGTGCGCGACTTCTCTATTGACCAAGGTTCTGGTATGACACACAAAGGGCAATACCTGGCCTTCACTGAACATGGTACAAGGGGACCCGACGACGTATCAACTGGTATAGATAGCCTCATAGAGTTGGGCGTCAACTACGTGCAGGTGCAGCCCATAGCAGAATTTGCAAGCGTTGACGAGAATATCCCGGATCAGTATAACTGGGGTTATGATCCCCGAAACTACGATGTTCCCGAAGGAGCATACGCAACAACGCCACGTGGAACCGCTCGCATTACTCAATGCAAGCAAATGATTCAGAGTCTGCACAAAGCAAACATCGGCGTGATTATGGATGTGGTATATAACCACACATTTGCTGTGAAAGACTCAGACTTTGATAAGATTGTGCCTCAATACTACTACCGCACCGACTACTCTGGCAACTATACCAACGGGTCAGGTGTGGGCAATGAGTTGGCTACTGAGCGACCGATGGTTCAAAAGTTCGTATGCGACTCGCTCAAATACTGGACACAAGAGTATCATGTCGATGGTTTCCGCTTCGATCTGGTGGCTCTACTTGGCGTTGATACGATGAAGAAGGTATCCGACGACCTGCATGCTATTAATCCCAGTATTCTGCTTTATGGCGAACCCTGGACAGGTGCTGCCTCAGCCCTACCAAATCATCGACTACTCATAAAGGGTCATCAAAAGGGCATAGGAGTGGCTGTCTTCAACGATAATCTCCGTAATGGCTTGGGGGGAAGTGTGTTTAATGCATCTACTCAAGGATTCGCAACAGGCGCAACCGGATTAACTGGTGTAATACAAAAAGGCGTGACAGGAAGCATCGACGATTTTGCTGCTTCGCCGAGCGAGACGATCAACTACGTCACAAGCCACGACAACTACACCTTGTGGGACAAAATTGCGCTGAGCAACCGGAACGATATGGAATACGACCGAATCTTGATGGACGAACTTGCCCAGGCAGTGATTATGACATCTCAGGGAGTATCGTTCATGCAAGGGGGCGAGGAGTTCCTGCGTACGAAGAGGGGTAGTGATAACAGCTATAATGCAGGTGATGCCGTCAACCAGTTTTACTGGTCGCGCAAAGCGCAGTACGTAGACGTGTTCAATTACTATGCTGGTCTTATTCGTCTACGCAGCAATCACCCTGCGTTTCGTATGACCTCAGCAGATGAGGTGCGAAAACATCTTTCATTTATTAATAGTCCTGATAATACCGTTGCTTTTCAGCTAATAGGGAATGCAAATGGCGATACGTGGAGCAACATTATTGTTATCTACAATCCCAATAAGACCAATGTGGTCGTAACATTACCCGGTGGTAGCTGGACCATCATTGGTACGCAAGGACGTGTCGGCGAGACCTCTCTAGGACATGCTGCGGGGACCGTAGTTGTACCTGGCATCTCATGCCAAATTTTGTATCAGAATGCTTAGAGAGGAAATGCCTGCCGCTCCTCCTCTCGCTCTGATATACATATCTTAGCGGCGAGAGGAGGAGCGGCAGGCATTTCCTCTGCTCTTATTTAATTGGACCGCTACAGTGTGGTTCTTGCTGCCGCTTTATCTTCTGAAGACTTTGTTGTGGAGATGGACTTTGCCTGTGTGAACAACAGCAGGTAATCTCGACCACCAGCCTTCGAGTCTGTGCCTGACATATTAAAGCCGCCGAAGGGGTGGACACCGACGAGTGCGCCAGTGCATTTGCGGTTGAAGTAGAGATTGCCGACGTGGTACTCTTCTTTGGCCCGCTCGATGCGCTGTGAATCCTGTGAGTAGAGAGAACCGGTGAGACCAAACTCTGTATCATTAGCGATATGCATGGCATCATCAAAGTCTTTCGCCTTGCTAAAAGCGAGCACAGGGCCAAAGATTTCCTCTTGTGCAATGCGTGCATGTGGGTCTACATCCGCAATGACAGTCGGCTCAATGAAGTAGCCCGGTCCCTGGTGCCCACCACCGAGTACGAGATGACCCTCGCCCTTACCGACCTCGATGTAGTCTAGAATCTTCTTCATTGCGTTCTCATCAACGACTGGACCCATATAGGTGCCTGGTTGAGTTACATCGCCCATCGTCAACTGTTTTGTCTTCTCGATGACCTTCTGTAATACCTCGTCATAGACCTTTTCGACAACAATGGCACGTGAACCCGCCGAACACTTCTGACCCTGGAAGCCAAAGGCGGAGGCGACAATACCTGTTGCGGCAGCTTCAAGGTCGGCGGTCTCATCGACCACGACGGCATCTTTACCGCCCATCTCAAGAATGGCTCGCTTGAGCCAGCGCTGCCCCTTCTGTGGTTTGGCTGCCAGTTCGTTGATGTGTAGACCGACCTCGCGTGAACCCGTAAAGGCGATGAAGCGCACCTGAGGACTCTCAACAAGCGTATCGCCGATAACCGAGCCTGAGCCTGTGAGGAAGTTTACCACGCCAGCGGGCAGGCCCACCTCTTCCAGGATGCGTATAAACTGGTAGGCAATAGCGGGAGAGGTACTCGCGGGCTTGAGAATAACGGTGTTTCCTGACACAATAGCAGCACTCGTCATACCCGCCATGATCGCACAGGGAAAGTTCCAGGGTGGAATGACCGCGCACACGCCCAGGGGAATATAGACAAGTTGATTATCTTCGCTCTCGATACGTATTACTGGCTGCTCCTCCGCGAGGCGAAGCATCTCACGAGCATAGAACTCCAGGAAGTCAATAGCTTCCGCGGTATCGCCATCGGCCTCGGCCCAACTCTTGCCCACTTCATAGATCATCCATGCGTTGAGGTAGAAACGGCGCTGGCGCATGGTCTCTGCCGCCGCGAACAGGTAGCCCGCGCGTTCTTCTGCGGGGACACGTTTCCACGTTTCAAAGGTAGCTGCTGCTGCCTGTATTGCCTCGTTCGTCTGCTCAACTGTGGCGCTTCCAAAATAGCCTATGACTTGCTCGGGCTGAGAAGGATTGATCGAGGCGAAGGTTCGTTGTGCCTGCATCTTCTTGTCACCGATGATAAGTGGATAGGTTTGTCCCAATTCGTTCTTGACCTGTTCGAGGGCTTCAGCTTGGGATCGTTTATTTTCTTCTTTCGTAAAATCAGTAAATGGCGCGTTTATAAACGGCGTCTGTGCACGTGATGTAGCACTTTCAAATACTTTTGCCATGAAAAATTGCTCCTTATAACACTTCATTGTGACTGTTTACTTGACATTATATCATCTCGGTTCGCTCCACTCTTTGCCTAACAGACATGCCTGGGCATGCTGAACCCGAAATAGTAGAGCGAGAGATACATGGACGTTGCTGTGCCTTTGGCCCTCGGCGATAGGTCACCTGGCATGTCTCTTATCACACAGTAATGATGACCAAGCGTGATATAGTATTGGCAGACGACGAGCGGATGAATGTAATCGAATTGAAATGAGGCAAAGGGATGGATGCATATCGTGCGCTTAATGCGCATGTACCACAGATATTATTGAGTATCATGCATCAGGTTAATTCAACAGAAGCCGATGAGGACTATACACACACAGCGCTTGCTCTACATGAAGATATTCGACGACAGGGGCAAGAGATGGTAGGCGAGTTGGGTAAGTGGCTACAACAGCAGTACGAGCAGCAGGTGGAGGAGACAATCTATAAGCTGCAAAGATTTTCGCTTCTATCACAAGACGCCGATAGTAAGCAAGTACATGAGCTTCTTGTGCGTGATTACCGTCGCCTGAGTAGTCGTGTTGGATCAGAGGCATTCTTTGGGATACAGGGGACGGGCGAAGAAACTTATACTGAGTTTGCCAATTCTAAAGCTCTCGCTCAAGGTCTCGCTAGTCACGACTATTTGACCTCGTTAGGCTTTAATCTTGATCGTGGTGCGATTTACGAGTCATGGGTACTATTTCGTGGCTCTCTACATCTTGATATTTTAGAGCATGTGATACAGAATCGAATGAGTACCTACCAGGGAAATTATGGCATACATTCGCACGCGACACAGCATACCATTTTCACGCTGTACAACCTCGTCTATCAGATCGGCGAAGAATTGATGGTTGACTCTGTTGACAATAATGCCATACAGCATTTCACCCTCGTCTTTGGCAAAGGCTCCGTTCAGTACAGTCCTTTCCGTCAAGAGGTGGCGGCTCTCCTGGAGCAGGTGGCCGAACAGACACGGCTCTTGCACGCGTCCTTCTGGCAACGCAAACTCGGTTCAAGCATCGGCGAGGAGTTTGCGCTCCGCTTACGGCTACCAGTTGGCGAAATGCAACACGTAATCAAGCTCATCACGGCTACTGGACAGATAGGCGGTGAGATAGTATTGTCTGGACAGATGCTCACTGGAAGACATGTCTTGTAGAAAAATGCATCCTCTGAATTGCTTGTGTCTTATGTAACAAAATAGCGCATCTCCCGGCATTCTTAGAGAAGAATTGCTTTGTCTTCTCTATGACTTCTTGTACCTCTTCATACCTGTTATTCATTACTATGCTCACATAGACTCTTCTTAACTTTTCCCACCTAAATTGTAGAGCGTAAATTCGTAATAAAGGTTGCTGTAAGCTTCAAAAAGTATACTATCCCTAAGGGTGGGTAGTGATTGAAAACAATCGGGGCCTGTTGATCATCAAAGCTATTTATCGCTTCTTCCAGCTTATCGTCTCCCATAGCTCGAAAGGAGGTTACAACTTAACAAACAATGTGTTTGTTATTTCCGTTTGCCATAGAAGATTGTTGTCTTGCGCGAAGCGGAGACAGGCTTTCCGCTCTGTAAAGAAGAAAAAGTCCTCTTTGTACTCTGTACTTTAGTTCTCTCACTAGAGGTGAAAGTGAAACGCACGACATCTTGGCAATGGTCTCTTCGCGTAGCTGCCGCGGTATTCGTTGCTCTCGCTCTACTGGCAACGTCTCACTTTGCGGATAGCACTGTACACGCCGCATCGCTCGGCAAACCCAGCGGACGGTATATCCTCCCTGGTCATCTTGTTTCTTCCCTAAAACATCGTGCGCCCACTCATGCGACCGAGGGCACAGGTGTTCTTCAACTCTCCATCACGCTCAGTTTACGTAATCAAAGTGCATTAGATGCACTTATCGCGGCACAAAACGATTCACATTCTGCCCTGTACCATCGCTATATCACGCCTCAACAGTTCGCTAGCCAGTTTGGACCCACTCAGTCTACTGTGGATACGGTTGTTGCTTATCTACGGAGTCAGGGCTTATACATTAAGTCTGTCTCGTCAAACCATCTGTTGATCGACGCGGCAGGCTCAGTAGCAAGTGTCAACCGCGCTTTTAACGTAACCGTCACAGATTATAGAGTAGGTAATCGTGTTGTCCATGCACCAACCTCCGAGCCTTCTGTTCCTACAGCACTTGCTGGCATGATTGCAAGTGTCGGTGGTCTGGACAACGTTGCCAATTATCATCCCTTGCGAAACCTTAGCGCGAAGGGTAAGGCGGTAGCGCATACTGGCCCTGGTGGTGGTTATACGCCCAGCGAACTTCGCACTGCTTATGACGTTAATCCGTTGATTAGCAATGGCGACAACGGTTCTGGTCAGACGGTAGCGATCTTTGAATTGGATAGCTACAATCCTTCAGATGTCAACACCTACCTGAGCAATTATGGGCTTGGTTCCGCGAAATACTCTAACGTGGTAGTAGATGGTGCCTCGACCACACCTGGCGCGGGAGCTATTGAAGTTGAACTCGACATGGAAGTCGTTTCAGCCATCGCACCAGGAGCCACGCAGAAGATTTACATTGGCCCAAACAGCACAACTGGCGTCAACGATACTTACAACAAGATCGTTACCGACAACATCGCTAAAGTGACGAGCATAAGCTGGGGCGAATGTGAGGCTGCTTCCGGTAGCTCAGAGCTTACTACTCTTGACAACATCTTTAAGCAAGGTGCTGCCCAAGGTCAAGCGTTCTTTGCCGCTGCTGGCGACTCCGGTGCCTATGACTGCAACGATACCAATCTCGCGGTTGACTCACCCGCGGACGACCCGAATGTTGTAGGTGTCGGTGGCACAAACCTCCAGGTTGGTAGCGGCGGCACTTATGGAAGTGAGTCGGTGTGGAGCAATCCCAACGATACACAGCGTAGCCCGAAGGGTGCTGGTGGTGGCGGCGGTATCAGCACGCAGTTCGCAAAGCCGAGCTATCAAAGCGGCCCTGGCGTCTCCGGCTCGATGCGTGAGGTACCGGATGTCTCGGCAGATGCCGATCCTGCAAGTGGCTACTCGGTCTACTGCACAGTATCTGCTGCAGGCTGTTCTGGCTGGCTCTCCGTTGGTGGCACGAGTGCAGCCGCTCCATTATGGGCAGGTGTGGCAGCTGATACAAACCAGTATCTTGCTGGACTTGGCAAGGCGACACTCGGTAGCGCAAATGCAAAGCTCTATAGTCTCTTCAACACGCCGCAGACGTACGCTGCCTACCACGACATCACCAGTGGTAATAACCTGTACTACTCCGCGACTGCTGGTTATGATCCTGCCTCTGGCATCGGTACGCCGGACGTTTGGAACTTAGCCCGCGATGCTGCTGGCACTTCTGGTGGTGGCGGCGGTGGCGGTGGCACTACCACGCAACTGCTTGCCAATGCAGGCTTCGAGAGCGGCCAAGCTCCGTGGCAAGAGTCATCTTCAGGTGGCTACCAGATCGTTGATCCGACGACTCCTCATACAGGAAGTAACAGTGCGTATCTCTGTGGCTACAATAACTGTAACGACCAGATTTATCAGGCTGTGACACTGCCCAGCACAACGACAAAAGTTGTGTTCAGCTACTGGCTCAACATCAGCACTCAGGAGTCGGGGAGCACCTGCTACGACAACTTCTATGCCCGTATTCGCAACAGCAGCGGCTCTACGATTACAACTGTACAGACGAAATGTAACGCCAATGCCAGCGGCTGGACGCAGTACACCTTCGACGTAACATCGGCACTCAGCGGTTATAAGGGACAGCAGGTGCAGGTTTACTTCCAGGGTACGACCGATAGCTCGCTCATCACAAACTTCTTTGTGGATGACGTTGCCTTGAACGACACGCATTCTTAAATAGAACGTATTGTCGCTACCACTTTCATCACTGAGCGAGAGCTACTGTTCTCGCCCAGTGATGATTTTTCTGCTTCAGCGTAGTATACTAATCGCACTAGAGGCAGTATTACCACGTAAAGGGAAGCATTTTTATGACAGAAACACGACAAGAATTTCCGATAGAGCAGCAGTTGCGTAAGGACATTCAGGAGGCGCAACGCGCACGTGATCAGCTCAAACTCGATACGCTGCGTATGGCGCCGGGCGCTATTCATAATCTTGAGGTGGCGCGTACCGACCGTAAAAATCCAGAGTATGGACAGCCACTTACTGAAGCCGACTGCCTAAAGGTGTTAGAGCAAGAGGTGAAGAAGCGCGGCCAAGCCATTCCACTCTATAAGCAAGGAGGTCGTAATGACCTCGCCGAAAAAGAGCAGCGCGAGGCTGATATGCTGCAAGGTTACTTACAGGCTTCCCAAATGAGCGACGATGACCTGCGTTCACTGGTAGCGCGTTTGATCTCGGAAAATGGTAAAGAGTTCAGACGCGTTATGCCACTTGCCGCCAAAGAAACGAAGGGCCACGCTGAGGGCGCGCGTGTACAACGCATAGTCAAAGAGATGACTGCGTAACAGGGAAAAAAGCTCTCATCCCCCTCGCTTAGGGAATGAGAGCTTTTTTCCTGGAAAATCAGGTAATATCTTGCAAAATAGAGAGATTTATCGCATACTATGGCTACAAGATCGCAAGACCCATTTGTATGGATGAAGCGAGCATTTTTATATCGGTTGCCTACGAGAGCTATCATCGTACCTAACAGCTCAAGACCACTTTCAACCTCGAAGTCGAGGAAATACGGTGGGACCAGAGCAAATGTTGCTTTGAGAAGACTGTTTTTTTAATGTCTTCTGGTTCCATTGTCGCTTGTACCCGTTTGTACAGCTTTGTAGTGTGTCGCTCTAGTTACTCGATGCGTTCTTATCGACATAGGAGGACCTATGGCAACTGTTCCCGCGGACAACGTTTCACGGCAACGAATGGCACCAGTCATCTTCTCAAGTACTCTTGGTACCGCGATTGAGTGGTACGACTTTTTTCTCTACGGTACAATGGCAACTCTCGTCTTCCCGAAGGTCTTTTTCCCTGAGTCTGACGCCCTTGTTGGTACTCTTCTTGCCCTCTTGACCTTCCTCGTCGGCTTCATTGCCCGCCCTTTTGGCGGCGCGCTCTTTGGTCATCTCGGTGATCGTATTGGTCGGAAATCTACACTGGTTGCAACCCTCTTGTTGATGGGTATCTCGACGTTGATCATAGGGTTCCTACCAGGTTATAGCGCCATCGGTATTGCCGCTCCCCTCATTCTCGTGCTTCTGCGTTTAGGGCAGGGGCTGGGTGTCGGTGGAGAATGGGGCGGCTCCGTTTTGCTTGCCCTTGAATACGGTCATAAGAACAATCGCGGCTTCTGGGCAAGTTGGCCGCAGATGGGTGTGCCGGTTGGACTCATTCTATCTACCATCGTGGTGAACATCGTTCGTGGCACAACTGGCAGTAGCTTCCTCGTCTGGGGCTGGCGCATTCCGTTCTTCGTCAGTGCGCTGCTCATCATTGTCGGCCTATATGTCCGCCTGCGTATCCTGGAGACACCGCTCTTCGCGCGGATAAAGGAGCAAAAACAGGAGGCATCGGCACCGGTCATTGAGGCGTTCCGACATAGTACACCTGAGATTTTACTCAGTGCAGGTGCGCGTTTCGTTGAGCAAGCACCGTTCTATCTCTTTACTGTCTTTGTGATTACCTATGGTGTTGAAAAACTGCACCTAAGCCAGGCGCTTGTGCTGAATGGCATTACCGCCGGTGCCATAGTGGAACTCTTCACTATTCCGCTCTTTGGCTATCTTTCCGACCGCATCGGTAGGCGCGTCTGGTATTTGCTCGGATGCGTTCTCATGCTCATCTTCGCCTTCCCATACTTTCTGCTGATGAATAGCAAGTCGGATGTGCTTTTCATCCTGGCCGTTATTCTCTCACTTGCCGTCTTTCATGCCTGGGTATACGGTCCACAGGCCGCCCTCATCGCTGAGCGCTTCGGCACGCGGTCGCGCTACAGCGGTGCCTCATTGGGATATCAGCTTGCTGCTCCCTTTGCTGGAGGACTGGCCCCGATCATTGCTCTCCTGTTGCTCAATGGGAAAACCAATCTCGCTGTCCTCGGTCTGAAGAGTGCCAACGTCACTATTGGTGCTGGTTCCTGGCAGGCGGTTGCGATCTACATCGTCGTTCTTTCGATAATCTCGTTTGGGTCTGTGCTCGGTCTCAAGGAATTGACGAACGCCGACATCTCGGGCGTTGAGGCCATCAAGGTACCCGATGCCGTGCTCGCGCCTCAAGACTGATAGCAAATCTTGTTGTACACATTGATGACCTGGTTAAGTACGAAGATAAGCTGTAGTAGGTAATTGAGGAGATGTACTCGTAAAAGAGCGCATCTCCTCTTCATATTCTCTCCTTCGCAAAACTACGTTAGGTATGCGTGCGTATAGATGATATACTAATTATCGGCACCTCTGGTGGGTGGGTTTTTTGCAAAGGAGCGTTTTACATGGCGAGTAACCTGATTGAATTACCTTTGTTCCCTTTAACAGTCCTTTTTCCAGGAACGGTGCTGCCGTTACATATCTTTGAGCCGCGCTATCGCGAGATGATCGCCGACTGCCAGCGTGAGAACAAGCCTCTGGGTATTGTATTACCCAAACCCGAGAGCGAATTCCTACAAGAAGTGCCGCACTCCATCGGTACGATGGCAGAGATACATGACCTGGAACAACTAGAGGACGGACGATACGTGCTCAATGCAGTAGGCATCAAGAGGTTCCGCATTCTGAGTGAGCACCGCGAAAAACCCTACATTTCCGCGACCGTGGAGCCATACGAGGACATATCCGAGTCAGAGTCCGAGCTTACTACGTTTAGCAATCAAGCACGCAAAATGTTTGAGGAGTATTTGGAGATGTTACTAGAGGCGGCGAGCGAGGAAAATATTGAGGCCAGTCTGCCCGATGAACCAGAAGACCTATCGCACTTTATTGCATCCTTCTTGATAAACATTGAGGATGAGCAGAAGCAGCATTTTTTGGAACTTACCTCTACACAACAGCGTCTACAAGAGGAAATTTCCATCCTGCGCCGCGAGGTTCCATTCATGCGTCAAATCCTTTCCAAGAAGATACCTGACGACCGTGCCATGCTGAACTAGGATGTCTGTAAACGTCTTTTGCGTGTAGTTAATACTCCACAATGCTTAACCTGCTTTACTCCTCATCTTCTCTGAGGCTATACATGCCTGGTTCAAGCACTTCAGGCGCGTATACTTCAGTCTCCTCACCGTTTGGTGTGATACGTCCTACCGTGTACATATCAGAAACGAAGCCTTCTTGAGCAAGACCGGAAAGTGCAATAAGGACGGTTGGCATCGTCTGCTTGAACTGCTCGATAGTAGCACTACTCCATTCCATGTCTATCTCTGTCCCTGCTTCGCTGTTTATTGACGTATTTATTTCAATAAAACATGTATACCGCTTATGAGAGTATTCATCGACAACGATTTTCGGATTAAATGTCATGTTTCCACTTCTTGCGCCCTTTGTTACCATGCTTGGTCCTGCGGCAGCGTTTAGCTGCTCGACCATTTTGAATACTTCGTTGAGCATGATTTCACCTGCTGCGCGGTCATCCATCTGTTTCCTTGGGGTTGGCATTGCCTATTCTTCTTTCTATATAGGTAAGTGTCTGCTAATACTATTCCAAACGAATTAGAAAGTCTTATTGAAACAATAAAACTCACTAATTGCCAGTAAGCAACGATATTGATACAACTTCCTAATATATGTTGACCCAGGACGATCTACAACGAATTGGAGAACTTTTTGATAAGAAAATTGATGAGAAGCTAGAGCCTGTCACAAAGGCTCTAGAACAGCTAGATAAAAAACTCGACCAAGCACAAGAGGATATATCAGCCATACTTACCCATTTAGACCACGAACATGCAAAGCTTGACAGACATGTTGATCGCATAGAAAAACGTCTTGATCTTCCCCCACTTGAGCAGTAATCGTCGTAAGAGAACCCTTGTACGATCCGTGATCGGGCTATGATATACTGTAGCCATGCAACCAACATCATATTCTCACATTAATGAACTGCTGGATAACTTACTTTCTCAACTGCAACATGTCCTTGAGAAAAAGCTCATTGGCTTATACCTTTATGGCTCTCTTGTCCTTGGTGATTTTGATCCAACTATCAGTGATATTGACTTAGTAGCTGCTCTGTCATCTGATATTGATGAGAAAGAATTTGAAGCATTGCAAAAAATGCATACTGCTTTGGCTACTACACGTAAAGAATGGGATGACAGAATTGAAGTATGTTATATATCTGTCACTGCGCTAAAAACGGTGAGATCACGTACAAGTCAAATTGCAAACATTAGCCCAGGTGAACCATTTCATAGAAGAGAATCGAGAAAAGAGTGGCTAACGGATTGGTATTTAGTACGCGAAAAAGGTGTTACTCTTTTTGGACCGCCACCAAAAACATTGATTGAGCCAATTTCAAAAGAAGAATTTCTTCAAGCGGTAACAGACCAGACGAAAGCATGGCGTGAGTGGATACATGATATACAACATAACCGAAAGTCTCAAGCATACGCGATCTTAACGATGTGTCGAGCACTCTATGCATATAAAAATGGAGAGCAAGTTTCCAAGAAACAAGCAGCGATGTGGGCGGAGAAGGAATTACCACAATGGTCTTCTGTAATAAAGAAGGCTCTTCTATGGCGTGAAGCATGGCGTGATGAAGAAGTGAACCATGAAGCAACCTTTCAAGAAACGCTCCACTTCGTCAATTGTATGATTGATCTGATTGTGGCACCCAAAACAGAATGAGAACCGCAGGAAGCAGAGGTTCTTCCCCGATCTGGACATCAACCAGTATTATGGTGGCCCGTCTTGTCAAGACACAAAAGTAGGCTTCACGAAGAGCTACTTTCCTCCTTTTCAACTCCTGTGTTCTCAATATCATTTGCTCATGCCGTGTGGAAATACACTTCGGTGGCGATTTGTGCTAAGGTCTTCTCTTCTTTGAGAAGTTCCTGGACGACTTTGGCCTTGAAAGCTGCTGTGTACTGTTCTCTCATCATGCTCTGAGTATATCTTATTTCAGCCTTCTTCCATGTTCAGATTCTTAGGGCCATTATATCCATCTCCAGATTTGCCTTTCGGGCAAAACATATGTTATTATTGGTCTATCTTGTTTAAGGAGGTACCATTTATGATGTCCTCAATCACAGCTAAGGTGTTGCTAAGCTAAGTGAGCTGTGTCTACAACTGAATGTGGTCGTTTTCATGCGGAACAGCACTCTGATTTCGTTTTTTCCGTGCGACTGTATTCGTTTTTCGATAGGCTCTACAGATGTATACTCCTCTCTTCTGTAGACGTCTTTTTCGCTCTTCACAACCAGCCCACTCAGCCTCGTAGGGCTTCTTTTGTCTGTCTGCTCGTCATACGCAGCAGCACATTGCCTCTCGTTTCAGCATCACTCCTCCCCACCACACATACATAGCCCTACCTCGTCGTGGGCTATTCTCTGTTCCTACCGGGCAGAACATATGCTGCACACTCATAGTGTGTGTACCTCTGTACTCCGACTGACAACGTTGCTCTTGCAGCCAGATGTCGTCTTAGTCAGTCGGATCGGAGGTATTCATGTTCCGCATCATGCATCTGAAACGCTCTTGAGCGAAAGGACAAACATAACTTGATATACGTTCAGTTGAGACGCTACTGGCATTCACTGATTACTTCCCTCAAATCGCAGTGGGGACGTATCCTCTTGCGGCGAGACAAGAAGATTCCTCTACATCCTTTTCAAGCTCTGAACAGAAACTTGCGGCTATTGGCCCACTATCTGCGGCCTCAGTGGCGGGGAATGGGTCTACTGGCTGTGATTTTGTGCAGCATCATCTGTGTGCAGGTCGTCACGCCTCTGGTGGCGAGCCACTTCATCGACCAGGCAACCTCTGGTGGGAACCTGCATGATCTGATCGTTCTGGCACTGCTAACCATGAGCTTGGCCCTGGTGGGACAAGGCTTAGCTGTCGCCGAAACCTACGTGGCCGAACAGGTGGGCTGGACGGCCACCAACGCGCTGCGTGCCGACCTTGTCGCCCACCTACTACGGCTGGATGCCACGTTTCACACGGCCCATACATCGGGCGAGTTGATCGAGCGGGTGGATGGTGATGTAGCTACCCTAGCCCGCTTCTTCTCACGGTTTGTGGTTTCTGTACTCGGCAACGGCCTCTTGCTGGTGGGTATTCTTGGGCTGCTCTATCACGTGGACTGGCGAGTAGGGCTGGGGATGAGTACCTTTGTTGTGCTGGCCTTGACCACCATGCTGCGAATTCGCGCCGTTGCCACACCCTCCTGGGCCGCCGAACGCCAGGCCAGTGCCAATTTCTATGGCTTCCTGGGCGAATACCTGGCTGGCCTGCAGGATATCCAGTCCAGCGGGGCTGGGGCGTTTGTGCTGCGCCGCTGCGCCGAGGTGATGCGGTCGTGGCTAGCTGTGACACGCAAGGCGCAGATGTGGGGCTACAGCATGAGTGCCACCAGTCTTGGGCTGTTTGCGCTTGGCACGGCAGTCGCCTTTGCCTTGAGTGCCATGCTCTTCAGAGCTGGCACGCTGACCATCGGCACCGTCTACCTGATCTTTCAGTGTACTGAGATGCTGAGCCAGCCGACCGAGCAGATCCGCAACGAAGTGCAGGACCTGCAGCAGGCGGACGCAAGTATAGCCCGTGTCCAGGCACTTCTGGATACGGTGCCGCGCGTGGCCGATGGCCTCGGCGTCTCGCTGCCGCCAGGCCCACTGGCAGTGGAGCTAGACGGCGTCTCATTTAGCTATGCAGAGGACGTCCCTGTTCTGCGCGATGTCAGTGTGTGGCTTTCGCCGGGCCGCGTGCTGGGTGTGGTGGGGCGCACGGGCAGCGGCAAGACAACGCTGATGCGGCTCTTCCTGCGCTTCTACGATCCACTGGCTGGCGTCGTGCGTTTGGGGGGCGTGGACTTGCGGGCAGCCCGCCTCGCGGAGGTGCGTACACGCATCGGTCTGGTCACTCAGGAGGTACACCTCTTCCATGCCAGCGTGCGCGACAACCTGACCCTCTTCGACGACGACGTGCCAGATGAGCGGATTCGCGCTGTGCTGGACACTCTGGGTCTAACCAATTGGTTACAGGAACTGTCGCAAGGGCTGGACACCACGCTCTTGCCAGATGGTGCCGGACTCTCCGCCGGACAGGCGCAGGTACTGGCGTGTGCACGTATCTTGCTGCGCGATCCCGATCTGGTGATTCTGGATGAGCCATCCTCGCGCCTGGACCCGATGACGGACCAGTTGGTGCAGACGGCGTTGAGTCGGCTGCTCGAAGGCCGTACTGGCATTATCGTAGCGCATCGACTTGCCACGCTTGCCTATGCTGACGACATTCTTGTCCTGGAGAACGGGCAGGTGCGCGAGTACGGATCGCGGCTTGCTCTGGCTACCGACCCTACCTCGCGCTTTGCCGAGTTGCTGCGGATCGAAACTTCGGAGGTCACGCTATGAAGCCGCTCCCAACGTGGTGCTATCTGTTGAAAATGACCCGCTCCAGGCCCTGGCTCTATCTGCTCCACGCGGTATTGTGGGGTATGTTTGGCATGTCAGCACTTCTAGCGGGGCTGATCATTCGCGCCTTCTTTGATACGCTTACTGAACAGGTATCCATGTCCGTGGACACGACGGGACTCATCGTGCTCCTGGTGGTGCTCGCGGTGAGCCGTGTGGTCGTGTGGCTCACCGCTGGCTTTGTCGAAATCCTCATGCGATTCACCATGAGCGGGTTGCTACGCCGCAACTTGCTGCGGCATATCCTGAATCGGCCTGGTGCCTATGCCCTGCCTTATTCCGTAGGTGAGACCATCAGCCGCTTTCGCGACGATGCCTATCAGGCCGAGGACTGCATTGATTGGAGTGATGAGATTACGGGCCAGGGTCTGCTTGCCGTGGGGGCATTCCTGGTACTCCTGCATATCAATGCTCTCATGACCCTGGTCACCATCCTGCCTCTTGTGGTCGTGACGGTAATAGCTCGGTGGGTGAGCAACGCGCTGGGTCGCTACCGTGCAGCCAGTAGCCAGGCCACCAGTCAGGTCACTGGAGCCATCGGCGATATCCTGGCGGCGGTGCAGACGGTGCAGGCCGCTGGTGCCGAAGAGCGGACCGTGGCGCGCTTCCGACGGCTGAACGAGCAGCGCCGTACAACGATGCTCGCTGATCGCCTGGCGACGCAAGCTCTGGACGCCATTACAGCGAACACGGTGAGCATAGGTACGGGGCTGATCATGCTGCTGGCCGCGGGCCTCCTGCACAGTGGTAACTTGACAGTGGGCGACTTTGCCCTGTTTGTCTCGTACCTGGGCTTCATCGCCGACTTTACCGCCGGGCTTGGCAAGTTCCTGGCCCACTACCGACAGACCGGTGTTGCTTTCGCACGCATGGGCGTCTTGTTGGGTAATGTTCCGCCCGCAGTGCTGGTAGCATCTACCCGGCTGCACCTGCACGAACCTCTGCCCACCGTGCCGCCTCCAGTGTCCAGGGCGACCGATCAGTTGATCCTCGTGGAAGCACGGGGTCTGACCTATCGCCACCCGCAGTCGGGGCGCGGTATCTCCGAGGTAGACCTGTGCATGCCGCGCGGCACTCTGACAGTAGTAACGGGGCGCACAGGGAGCGGCAAGACAACGCTCTTGCAAACCCTCCTGGGCTTACTCCCTCAGGAGGCAGGCGAGATCCGGTGGAACGGCCACGTCGTGGACGATGCAGCTTCCTTCCTTGTACCGCCTCGTGCGGCGTACACGGCACAGGTGCCGCGCCTGTTCGGCGAGACACTTAAGCAAAATATCCTCCTGGGACTCCCCGATGACCCTGCGGCTCTGGTCGCCGCCGTGCGAGGTGCTGTCCTCGATCACGACGTGCAGACACTAGAGGCAGGGTTGGAGACACTCGTGGGTACCCGTGGCGTCAAGCTCTCAGGGGGACAGGTGCAGCGTACGGCGGCGGCACGCATGTTGGTGCGGGGTGCCGAGTTGCTGGTGATCGATGACCTGTCCAGCGCGCTGGATGTCGAAACCGAACGTGTTCTCTGGGAACGCATCTTTGAGCGTGAAGATGTGACGTGTTTGGTCGTCACGCACCGACGCACCGTCCTGCAACGTGCCGATCACATTATCGTTCTCAAGGATGGCAAGATCGACGCAGAAGGGACGCTGGACGAGTTGCTCGCGACCAACGAAGAGATGGGGAGGTTGTGGAGGGGTGATGATGGGAATAAGCATGAATAAATTGTGAAGACCCATCATTGGTGCGTCGGGCGGGGATGATCCCTCCCCTCGCCCGACGCACCAATGATGGGACACACCGTGCCGATCAAGACCTCCGCCTGTCCTCAGAGGCTTATCCTTACCTGTCGTCTCAGAATCGGTCGCAGCCTGTTGAAAAACTCTTTTGTAGAGTTTATTGACGAAGACAAACATCAAATTCTTCTCTCATTTGATGGAAATTCGTATCCTTTTTGACAGTAAAATATAATAGTTCGCACTATACAAGACTCAGCAGTTTAGTTTTTCAACAGGCTACTCCGTTATTGAGACAGTCTCCCTAGCCCTTCTCCTAAACAACAGCTATAGAGTAAGAGCGAGAAACAAAACCTTCTCCTCGCACGATGCCCGACCAACGATTCTTGCCTTAGCATCCTTTGCTTGCTTGACAAATTGAAGCTAGAATGCGTAGTCGTCACCTTGCCCTTCTTCTGGTACAGCAATGGTACCCGAAGGACTCGTTTCCGTACCCTGCTGCTCTGGTTCCTGGTCCTCATGCGTAAGCCGATACAAGGTATCTCGGTGCTTCTCAGAGAGCCAGGTCAACAATGCATAGGCTTCATTATATGGCAATGCCACGCGCCCCTCAGTACCATACAGTGTCAACGTTCCTTGTTCATCCAGTTCTGCTGAGTGTCTTCCTAAACTACAGTCACTCATCATAAGTCCCTCCTTTGTGATGGAAAGATAAACAATAGGTGCTTCATCCCTTTTGAGTCATTGTACCCTATCATCCACTGTAGGGTGCTTAGAGTTCCCAGGTCCCATCTATCGCATCCAACTATCCACATGCATTATTATCATGAAGTACTTGCGCTTGCAGTACAGGAGCAGCGAGTTCTTTTCACCAACGATGCGAAAGACTTTGGCGAATTGGTTTTTCATCAGCATCTCCCTATTCTGGCATCATTCTCTTTCCTCTGAAACCAGAAGAAACGAATATTTCTCTCAAGAAGCAGAGGTTACAATACGTTTTGAGCAAGTATGCCAATCAGCTTCAGCATTTTATCGTTGTTACACCACAGCGAGTCAAGATACGAAAAGCGACGGAGAAAAAAGCTGCATAAGGTTTTCCTGTCTGCCCTCGTTTTCAGCCTAAGTGTCGGCATGACCCGTTGTGCGAACTGTATATTGAGGTTATACTGCTTCATAGCATAATAGAGAAAGGCGGTTACCAAAGTAAATGAGCACACAGAGTATTGAAAATAAGAGAAGACAAACGACGAACCTACTTACAGATGAAAGAAGATTAGGAAAAATAACAGCATATATAGCTACCATTGTTTTTGCGCTTAGCCTTCTACGCTTTTATTTCATTCCGCGACTTAGCTTATCTGCCAATTCAGTAGCACTAGCAATAATAAATGGATGGTTGCCAATCATTGCTCATGTACTTTTGTTTCCAGTGGTTTCCGCACTGCCTGCCCCGAAATGGGCAAAAGCTGCTGGATATGGCTGGCTTATGATCGACATAACAACAGATGTTCTCGCACTTAACGGGATTGCCGATACATTGTATCTTCCAATACGGTATGGAGGACATATTGGTGCTGCTTTATGGATAATATCTGCATCGTGTATAGCAAAGGGCTGGACACGGATAATTGGTATCGTGCTAGGATTAGACCTCGGCCTCTACTCGTTCATTCCTCATGGGCTTTTTGTTCTATTAATTCCTTCTGGCTTTTTACTTCCAGTATGGTTTTTCTTTGTCGGATATTTTCTTGGACATGAAGATGCAAACAGCGCCTTCATGAATGTGAAAGAAGAATAGTAGAATGTGCAGAAAAAGACATTTCCAAAAAGTGACAAAAACCTCTGATTCTCAAGCTGTTTCTGGTTGAGATAGAACAACGAGCCCGACACACAAGCGCCGGGCTCGTTGTTCTATGAGTCGCTATTAAGCTTCTACCTTCTTATTCTTAGCTACAATCTCTTGTTGGACGTTGGCAGGTACCTCTTCGTACTGGGCGAATGTCATGGTGAAGGAGCCACGTCCCTGTGTGATGGAACGTAGATCCGTTGCATAGTGCAGCATCTCGGATTGGGGAACCGAAGCCGTGATCTGCTGCATGCCATCACCTATCGAATCCATGCCCAGGACGCGCCCACGCTTGGTGTTGATATCGCTCATCACGTCGCCCATGTTGCTCTCGGGAACAGTAATGGTGACGTTCATGATCGGCTCCAACAACACTGGATTCGCCAGTGGAACCGCCTCTTGCATGCCGAGTGAGGCCGCGACTTCAAAGGACTGCGCCGATGAGTCGACCGGGTGGTATTTGCCATCTACCACGGCGACTTTGACGTAGAGCATGGGATTGCCGGAAAGGAAGCCTTTCTTGAGCGCTTCGCGCACTCCCTTTTCAACGCCAGGGATGTATTGACCTGGCACAACGCCGCCAACGATCTTGTCTTCAAAGATGAAAATCTGCTCGCTGTCACGTGGTAGTGGCTCAATCTCTAGCCAAACATCCCCAAACTGTCCATGTCCACCACTCTGTCGCTTGTGGCGTCCATTAGCACGTGCCTTCTTGCGGATGGTCTCGCGATAGGAGATGCGCTGATCGCGTGTCTCCAGATCAACGCCATATTTGCGCTTGATGCCCTCAACCACGATCTGAATGTGCGCTTCGCCCATACCAGATAACAACACCTCGGCGGTCTCCGGGTGGCGGCCAACGCGTAATGTGCGATCTTCCTCAACAATACGATTTAACGCGTTGCCCATCTTATCGAGGTCAGCCTGACTCTTCGGCAAAACTGCTACTGTATAACACGGAGTAGGGAAATTGATGGGCTCTAGCGGTGTAGCTGCATCCTTTGTTCCTGCTAGAGTGTCACCTGTGTGGGTATTGGTGAGTTTCGTTACTGCTCCGATGTCGCCTGCACAAATCTCTGTTGCTGTCTCCTGTGTTTTGCCACGAGGCGTGATAAGTTGCCCCAGCCGCTCATCAGCTTTTGTCTGTATATTATAGACGTGACTATCTGGCTTGAGTGTACCACTATAGACGCGGAAAGTGGAAATCGTGCCTACCTGTGCCGCGGCTGTCTTAAAGACAAACATTGACAAATTGTTGCCGAAGGCTTTCGCGTCTTCAGGCAAGGCATCAGCCGCACTGGGTAGATAATCTACAATGGCATCAAGGAGGGTTTGTATGCCAATATTCCTTGTTGCTGAACCGCATAGGACTGGCACTAATTGACCTGTGCACGTTCCCTTTTCGACAACCGACAAAATCTCTTCGTTACTCAGCTCCTCACCTTCCAGAAACTTTTCCATGATCGCATCGTCGCTCTCGACCGCCGCTTCAATTAATTGTTCGCGGTAGTTGCCGATGCTCTCTTGAAGGTCTGGGGGGATAGAAATCTCTTGTACCTTGTTGCCTCCTTCAAAAGTGTAACCTTTTTGTGAAACAAGGTCTACAACGCCCTTAAAATTGGCCTGTTCACCAATGGGAATTTGTAGCGGGACAACTCTCGTGCCAAATTGCCGACGCAGCGAGTCCAGTGCCTGATCGAAGGAGGTGTTTTCTCTATCTAGTTTGTTCACCAGGATCATGCGCGGAAGGTTGCGCTCGTTGGCGTACTGATACGTGAGTTCTGTGCCAACTTCTACACCTTTTTCAGCCGTTACGACAACCAGTGCCGCATCAGCTACGCGTAAACCTGCCTTCACTTCGCCGATGAAGTCCGCATAACCGGGGGTGTCGATGAAGTTAATCTTGGTATCTTTCCATTCGACGGGAAGTACCTTTGCATTCAAAGACATGCGTCGTTTGAGTTCATCGGGATCGAAGTCGGAGACCGAAGTACCTTCATCTACTCTGCCCTGTCGGGTCACGGCACCGCTATCGTAGAGAGCCGCGTCTACCAGGGAAGTTTTGCCTGCTCCAACATGGGAAATCAATGCCACATTGCGAATCTGTTCCGCCCTATAAACCTTCATAGAACATTACTCCTCCTGAGTCTCTCTGCAAGAGGTGATCTACCCAGACGCTTAGAGGTCTTTCGTAGACCGCCTATGCGACCACACGTGTGGCTGGTTCGGTACAGAAGTAAAAACTGTGTAAAACACTATTCCGGTTCGGTAGGTTTAGTATATCAGCATTATGTGATTTGTTCAACCCGGCAATTCCCTGGCGCACGCGCACATGACGGTATAAGTTGTTCTCTACCCCTTATGCTACTATACTGAAAAAGTGCCATTGTCAAACAGCGGGCACTCTTCGTAAAACCCTCCTCATCTCTCTTTATCGTCCTCTCTCATTCTGAAAAATAACTTTTAACACCAAGTTGAGGGTGAACTCAACTTGAGGCACCCCTTTTTTAAGAGAATATCAACGATATGAAAAAGTTGAGGCTCATCCTCACTCTCGCGATGCGCATCGCGAGAGTGAGGATGAGCCTCAACACCTATATGATCTTCTCCAGTTCAAGAATTGTTAGGCTTTGACCTCGAAGATGCGATTGCCCCAGTTGGCGGCAAAATTGCCGGTGCCAGGGATATACTGCGTCGCAAACCAGATGTTGTTGCTCGATGGATCGAGTTGTCCAGCAGAGTAGTCACCCCAACGGCATATTCCTCCACGTTTGGGTGTGCAGGTATACCCATTATCAGAAGCTACTCCTGCCGCCGCAACCTGAACAGATGTAAAGTTGCGTTGACCGACTCGGCGAACAGAGTAGGCAGCACTTGGATAGGTTGTTGGACCTGTGAACGAGAACGTTATTGCCGTTGTGCCATCGAAGCTCTGGTCGATGTGCGGGTAGAGCAGGTAGAGGCCCTGCGCAGACAGGTAGCCCTGATCCACGATTTTTGTAGAGCTACTGATGACGGCACCAGCCAGTCTCGGTTGTACCTCAAACCAGGCAAGTCCGTCGCGCGCGCCAGTGTCACCTGGGATCGTAATCGACGTATCTAACGCGGCCAAGAGGTGTCCATTGATGTACTGAACCTCCTGCATGGCGTCATCATCTGGATTCAGTTTACCAGTCGTGGGCTGATTATAGCGGCCGTTGTAGCCCACAGGCGTCTGTGCAGGCACAGGCAAACCGTATGCTTCGCTACTGATCACCGTCGCTGTGAAATTGGGAACCCCACCTGCGGACACGACCTGTCGGTTAGTCATTGCCCATACACCAATACGATTGTCAAAGGTGCCGTTCGGGTCGAGCGAGTTCATGAAGTACTCAGCGTTCGGATTGCCGTAGGAAGTCGCTGGCTGGAGATGATAGGCGATCACACCTGCAAGGCTCAGTCCTCCAAAATGGACGAAGTTGAGCGGCTTTGTTCCTGCTGCGAGCTGAGATTTGGAGATGACATAGACCTGTGCTCCATTGAAGCCTGCCCCTGTCGAGGTGAACTCATTGGTGCTCAGATAGACATTGTATTGATCAATGCCAAAGATGGGGTAGTCAGCCAAACATGGGCAGCCAGCATTGTTGACAGGATTGGTCCCACCCGCATCCGTCGTATCAATGGTGTAAATATGCCATGTACCCAGTGGGCTTCCAGAGGTATTGACCGCCACATCGACATGCGATGACGTGAAGTTTCCAACCGTATCAGTGGTATAGCCGAGAACAGTCGCGAACCACGTGTTAGTAGCCTTATCATAGTAGGTGCGAGGGTCACTGAGCAGGGCAGTCGGGGACTCACCGAAGAAGGCGTTGACACTAAATGGCCCACGAGCAACGACGCCATTCTTGGTATAGATCGTCCCTGCACGGTTGACGATGTTGAACACATAGCCATTGCCAACTCCGAGCCCTTCATCAGGTGGCTCTCCGAAGAGACCACCAGTGGCAGTGTAGCTCTGGACGAAGGAGACGCCATCGAAATTGTGCAGTAGATTTCCCACCGAGCGGGGAGCCGATGCAGCACGAGGTGTCTGAACGCTAGCTGTTGATACTCCACTCTGTGGACGCCCGTGATAGGAACCAAAGTGGGCGTCGTCAGATGGCTTCACCACTTTGGTAGGTGAGAGCGCGGTGAGATCGATCACGTGAGCGGTTTTGATCGACCCTACCGTTCCCTTGAACGAGATCGCCGTTACGCCAGCCGCATGTGCAGTGCGCTTTCCACTTGTTGCTGCAATGCTGTAGAATGCAAATGCACCTGCAAGAGCAACAAGGGCAACTAGCGAAAAGAGCTTGCTCACCCTTGAGCGAGATAGGAAGGTCATAGAAGTTGGCCTCACTTTCAAATAGTGCGAGAGACTCACAAAGGAAGTCTTCTCCTGCTTCATACATCTAAAGATAGATATAGAGTAATTATGCATCAGCGAGGCAGCCGTGTGAAGGTACATGTGGTGAAGGTTTGGTGAAGAAGTGGTTGCGATTGTGTGAAGGTGAGGAAAAAATAGTGAGAGACCTGGTATTTCTCATCGCCCTGCAACAATATGTAACCCTTGTACAAACGAGAGAGACGGAAAAAGGGGTAATTTCCAGATGTGCTATACTGAAAAAGTATTTTCTAATCCTTTAATTAAGCAGAACTACAAGGGGGCATCAATATGACCATAGATATACATGACATTGAGAACATTCTGGCGCAGGAGGAGATATGGCGACAGACACAGACCATTAACCTGATTGCCAGCGAAAATACACCGAGTGATGCTGTGCGCCGAGTACAGAACTCCGACTTCATGGGCCGCTATGCGGAAGGCCATCCTAACGAGGGCGACAAGATTAACCGCTACTATCAAGGAACACGATACATCGACGAGATCGAACGCATGGCTCGTGACGAGATTCTTGAACTCTTCAAAGCAAAGCAGGCCGATGTGCGTCCAATTAGTGGCAACGCGGCAAATACTGCAATCGCACTTGGTTTTTTGCGTGGTGGCGATACGATCATCGCTAATTCAACTGATGGCGGTGGGCATATCAGCCATGGACCTGTTGGTGTTTTTGGACGGCGCATCCAGGCGCGTGGGCAGTCACTTAAGCTAGGCGGCCCTAACTCTGTTCATCTTCACTATCTGCCGCTCACTGAGGACTGTTATCATGTTGATGCTCAGAAGGCTATCGAACTAATCGAACAGGTATCACCGCAACTTGTCATCATGGGTAAGAGCCTCTTTTTCTTCCCTGAACCTGTCTCAGAGGTTTCCGCTTTCTGCAGGACGAAAGACGTTCCGCTGTTGTACGACGGGGCGCACGTCCTCGGCTTGATTGCAGGTGGTCAGTTCCAGGACCCATTGCACGAAGGCGCAACATGGATGACAGGTAGCACGCATAAGACCTTCCCAGGTCCGCAGCGTGGCGTTATCCTGGGCAACATGAACGAGGAGACCGCGAAGAAATACTGGCCTCCTGCTGACCGAGGCGTCTTCCCAGGTTCTTCCAGCAATCATCATTTGCATACTTTGCCTGCCTTGCTGGTTGCTATCCGGGAGATGAAAAATTTCGGGCGTGAATATGCGGCGCAGATCGTGCGCAACGCACAGGCTCTCGGTCACAGTCTCGACGAACTGGGAACGCCTGTAGAGGCACGCGAGTTCGGCTATACCAAAAGCCATATGATAGCTGTCAATGTCGCTCAATGGGGCGGTGGCGTCGAGGTCGCTAAACTGCTGGAGGCGAATGACATCATCCTCAACTACAACATGCTGCCAGGTGATACCGATCCTCGTAATCCCTCTGGACTTCGTATCGGAGTCTCTGAGATGACGCGCTTCGGGATGGATGAGCGTGCTATGGGCGAACTAGCCCAATTGTTGCATGACGGCATTCGTGGCAAAAACGTAAAGGATCAGGTGCATGAACTGCGAGGTCGCTACACGGAGATGAAGTACGTGTAGTGTTTCTCACGTATTTTCCTCTACCATGCGATTTTCCCAAGAGCAGAGTTAAGCCTTTATCGCCATGTCTTGCTGAGAACACGAAGCCAGTTTTCGTGTGTTAGTTTGCGTAATGCTACATCGTCATAACCGTGCTTACGCAAGACTGCAATCAGTTTTGGTAGCCCCGTCACATCTTTCATGTCTTGTGGAATGGTGGCACCGTCAAAATCGGAGCCGAAACCCACCTTGTCGATACCGAGATGTTCAACAAGATAATCAATGTGACGCACCATTACTTCGAGCGAAGTATTAGCATCATTGTGACTGTCCTCGCGCAGAAAAGAAACAGCGAAGTTGAGGCCAACCATGCCTTCCGACTCCTTGATCGCATCGAGTTGCTTGTCGGTCAGATTGCGTGTACATTCGCAAAGAGCGTGAACATTTGAGTGCGTTGCTACTAAAGGCTTGTCGGACAAGCGTGCTACGTCCCAAAAGCCTTGTTTATTGAGATGTGAGAGGTCGATCATTATGCCCAGACGGTTACAGGCGCGTACAAGGTTCTTACCTGCATCGCTAAGACCTGGACCAGTATTGGGCGAGTAAGGGAACTTGAAGGGGACACCGCATGCGAATATGTTCGGACGACTCCAAACGATACCGAGTGAGCGCAGTCCTGCTTGATAGAAGACTTCGAGTGCATCCAACTCCGAGTCGATAGCCTCGGCACCCTCAAAATGAAGAATTGCAGCGAGAATGCCATCGCGTAAATTCGCAGTCAGTTCGTCAGCAGTGCGAACAACCTTGACCTGTCCTTCTGACTCAGCCTCAAGTCGAAATAGGCGAGCCATCAGGGCAATCGCTGTCTTCTGTGCGTATTCTGGATTGATAGCAGGCGACAGAGGAAACTCGTATCCGTTGTCAGTAATAGTTATGCTATCTTCCTCTTTTGGTGTACTAGATTCAGGTGGTACAAAAATAGCAAAGAAGCCACCACCAAATCCACCCTTACGGGCACGCGGCAGATCAAGATGGCCCTTCTGACTCTCTACGAAGAAATCGCGTCCATCTCCACGCTCTACGAGGTGTAGATTGAGCAATACATCGTTGTGACCATCGAAGATTGTTAGAGGAGGTATAGCCATTCTCTTTTCTCTCTTTATTCTCTGATACCATGCTCTTTCAAAAGGTCAACGAGCCACTGCTCGTCATGTATAGGCACGCCTGCTTTTTGGGCCTTGGCAACCTTTGACCCTGGCTCTTCTCCAACGATCAGATGGCCCAGTGATTTGCTCACACCAGAGCCAATAGAGCCACCGAGTTTCGTGATGGCCTCTTCCGCAATAGGACGACTCATACTGCCGAGACGTCCTGTAAGTAGAAATGTCTGACCTGCAAGTGGGCCTGTTGTGATATGTCGCTCTTCTCGCATATTCGCGCCTGACTCGCGTAGTCGTTCGATGAGTTCGCGGTTTGCTGGCACCTGTAGCCAGCAGTAGAGGCTATGCCCAATCTTGGGTCCAATGCCTGGAACCGCGATGATCTCTTCCTCACTTGCGGTCATGAGAGAGTCTATATCGCTGAAAGCATTAGCAATGAGTTGTGCGGCTTTCTCGCCCATGTAGCGAATGTTGAGCCCGAAGAGCAATCGCCAGAAAGGGCGATGTTTGCTAGCCTCTATACCCTTAAGCATGTTATCCGCACTCTTGGCCTTGACACCCTCTAGTGTTAACAGTTGGTCTCGCGTCAAACCGTAGAAGTCGGCGATGTTTTTGATATAGCCAGCCGCTACAAGCTGTTCACACATCTTCTCGCCGATGGTATCAATGTCCATTGCTCCCTTAGAGACGAAGTGAATGATGCTCTCAAGGTTACGCGCGGGACATAGTGTATTCGGACAATACGCCATTGCTTGATCGGGAATGCGTATGATAGGTGTGCCACAGCGTGGACATCGCTCTGGTAGATGATAAACCTCTTCGTGGCCTGTGCGTCGCTCCACAATAGGCTTGACCACCTGTGGAATGACCTCACCTGCCCTTTGCACAAGTACCCAATCGCCAATACGCAGGTCTTTGCGCTGTACATCTCCCTCGTTATGCAAGGCAGCACGCGAGACTGTGACGCCACGGATATTGACTGGCTCGAGCATGGCCCAGGGATTCACCGCACCAGTACGCCCAATATTTACGTCGATGTTGAGCAGTTTTGTAGCAACCTGCGTCGGGGGATATTTGAAAGCAATCGCCCAGCGTGGATCGCGTGCAACCGTACCTAGTTCCTGCTGTTGTGAGAAGTCGTTGACCTTGATTACTACACCGTCGATCTCATAGGGTAGATCAAAACGTTCCTGCTCCCATTTTTTACAGTAGTCCCATACTTCACCTAATGTAGGTGCTAAATGAATATTTGGGTTAACGGGAAAACCCCACTCGCGTATCTGGCGTAGAGCCTCCCATTGAGTAGAAATATTGAGACCTTCTATATAACCAATCTGATAGCCGAAGAAGTCGAGATGACGCGTGGCGGTAACACGAGCATCTTTCTGACGCAAGGACCCAGCGGCGGCATTTCGTGGATTGGCGAAGAGCTTTCCGCCGCGCATCTCTTCGTTGAGTTGCTCAAAGTTCTTGGTTGACATGTAAATTTCGCCGCGTACCTCGACCCGCTCGGGAATATGTTCTCCGCGAAGTCGCTGCGGAATGGTGCGGACGGTACGAACGTTAGGCGTCCAATCCTCTCCAACAAGCCCATCACCACGCGTGGCACCAACAGTCAACTTGCCCTTCTCATAGGTCAATGCCATCGCCAAACCATCAATTTTAAGTTCGCACACGTAGCTAAATTTCGCATTGGGAAGAATAGCTTGCGCACGTTTCTGCCATGCCAGCAATTGTTCTTCACTAAATGCATTGGCAAGACTGAGCATGGGGACTGGATGACGATGCTGGGGTACGTCTTGTACGGGACCTGCGCCGACACGCTGAGTAGGAGAGTCGGGTGTTTGCAGTTCAGGGTGTTCCTGCTCGATACGTCGTAGCTCTTGCATCAAATGGTCGTATTCAGCATCAGTAAGCGTCGGATTATCTTCGACAAAATACTGGTAGTTAGCCTCTTCGATCTGGTGGCGCAACGCCGCAACGGAATCGGCAAGTTGTTCCTCTTCACTGTTTCGCGTTTGTTCTAAAGGCGAAGGTTGATTCTCCGAGGAATGGTTCTGCTCATCAGGATGCTCTTGCGTATCGGACATACAAGATTGCTGCCTTTCAAGATGAAGTTAAGAGAGTTAACAGTCGCTAGTAGATAGTTCTTTTTAGAATGCTTGATAGTGGAATACTTCTGGCGTACCTGCGAACAATCCATTGATATGGCTGCGCCATTGGGGGAAGAGCGGGCCTCCTCGGAAACTGACAGTATGTGCCTCAAGCGACATCCATACAATTATGAGCATGTAGCGTTGCGGTTGCTCGACGCAGCGTGTAACGTTTACCGAGATACATTCTGGATGCTGGCGAATAACCTCTATCCCTTGCAAAATTCCTGCACCAAGCTCATCTTCCTTCCCTGATGCGGCAGTGAATGTTGCAACCTCTGTAACCATGATATACCTCCATTTTTTGTAGATATCGTACCACGCACTGCAAGAACCAGCCTCTCATTATGCAATCTTAAACGCTCTGTGAGACGCCCCAATCCTGTTGAAAGGTTTGTTGTAGAGTACTCAACACACTTCCGTCTGAGACGATGATACCCAGTTCGCGGTTCTGATCAAGCGACTGAGCAGAGATATTCTCCGAACCCACAAAGGCTTTTTGTCCATCTACTACCATCATCTTGGCGTGCATATAAAGGTGGGAATCTTCCTTGACCTGCATTCCTCCCTGACGAATCATGCTAATACCCTGACTATTACTATCTCCTGATGAGCCACGAGCCGCTGGCAAGATAACTTGAATATGCACACCACGTCTCGCTGCATTGACTAGAGCTTGCTCGACATCATTGTCCTTCATCTCTTCCGCCTCCATTAGCAAGGTATTATGAGCACTGTTGATGAGTGAGGTAAAGGCATTGCGTGAGTTGATTGGGCTGACGACAAGGTTCGGGTCGCTAAGTTGCACGTTAGAGCGTGCCCAGTCGGCGTTAAAGATGTTGATGACGGTTTGAACGTCCTGCGGATTGGTGTCAACAATATCGTACTCTCGGTTGACAAAACTACCACTTCCTCCGCTCGTACCACCGAGGGCCGAGCGAGTAAAGTTCGAGGTCATGATGTAGGCGGTGGTGCTATCTATAATCATGCCCTTCTCATGGGTCAATGCGAAACTGGGGCTGGTAGGTTGTACACGGATACCTGCCGCACTTAGTTGATCCATCGTGCGTCTAGGTGAGGGTCCACCGCCGTATGGATGTTGTTCAAGCATGACGCGCACATCTAAGCCTCGATGCGCCGCATCTTCTAACGCTCTGATAGCACTACGGTCACTCAAAAGATAGATTTCTACCCAGACTGACTTTTGTGCGTTTGCAATGGCATCTGTGATGGGATGATTGCCAGCATCCGGCTCCACAAAGACCTTGACGCCTCCTTGTACACCTGAGCCTATTGTACTGCTACCACTACTACCTGTAGTGATATCTGTACTGCAGCCAGCCAAGAATATACAGAGCGCTACCACAATGGGGGAGATGATTGAAATAGCTTTTGTTTTGCATATAGATAATGGATAAGACACATCAATCTCCTTTGCCTTGTTTGTCTTTCTGCACACAAGAAGGCTCTCAGTCCTTTGTTGAACTGAGAGCCTTCTTGTGTACACTATACATTTTTAAGTGTGTTATGGGTGCAAGAACACATAGAGCGGGGCTAGCACCAGCGTAACCGTGCTAAGCAATTTGATAAGGACGTGGAGCGAGGGCCCTGCAGTATCTTTAAAAGGATCACCAACTGTGTCACCTACTACACTCGCCTTGTGTTCCTCACTTCCCTTACCATGAACAACTCCAGTGGGACTGATTTCGCCATCGGGACCAATGCGTAGATTACCTGCCTCAATATATTTCTTGGCATTGTCCCAGGCACCACCACCGTTGTTGAGGAACAAGGCCATCACGATACCGCCCATTGTGCCAACCATTAGCATGGCTGCTGCTCCCTGAGTGCCGAGAAAGACACCAACGGCAACCGGCGTTGCAAGGGCTACGACACCAGGAAGGACCATTGCGCGCAATGCTCCTCGTGTGCTGATATCTACACAACGCGCGTAATCGGGATCAACGCGATCCTCAGGACGCTCCGCCATAATCTTGGGGTTTTCTCTAAACTGGCGGCGTACCTCTGCAATCATGCTATTGGCCGCGTTACCTACCGCACGTATAGCCAGAGAACTGAAGAAGAAAATCAGCGTGATGCCAATAAGAGCGGCAATGAACACCGAGATATCGGCTAAATCTACGCTGTACACGCCCAGGTTATGCTTGTAGGAGTAGAGAACATCTAGATAGGCACTAAAGAGCAAGAAGGCCGCGAGTGCAGCGGAACCGATACCATAGCCCTTTGTAAGAGCCTTTGTTGTATTACCCACTCCATCAAGCGCATCGGTGATATCACGTACAGACTCGGCCTCGCCACCCATCTCGGTGATGCCACCAGCGTTGTCTGTGATAGGACCGAAGGTGTCCATTGCAAGGACATACGCGCAACTCATGAGCATACCAATGGTGGCGACGGCTGTTCCAAAGATACCGCCGACATTGATAAAACCATGAGTGCCAAGGTGAACCTGACTACCAAAGAAGTAAGAGATGCCCAGAGCAGCACTGATTGCTAGAACCGGAAGCGCAACACACTCTAAGCCAACAGCAATACCCATGATAATCGTTGTCGCGGAGCCTGTAAGTGTTGCTGCCGCGATTTCACGTACAGGTCGCCATGTACCTGCAGTGTAGTACTGTGTGATGTATACGAAGGCAATGCTGAGAAGAATGCCGACGCAACCCGCCAAACCAAACCAGACCCAGGAGGGAAGCAAGTTCGTTACCAGCTTTTGCCCATTTGTTAATGTGTCACTGCCGACCAGAAGAAAGCTGCCCACGAAGATACCTATAGCAGCAAGGAAGCATGTGATGTAGTAGCCGGTGTTGAGCTGCTTCATGGCGATGTCGCTAGTATCGCGACCACTGGCCTTTCCTGGATCAGCAACAGCAGAAGGACGTACAGAGAGTAAACCAATTGCTGAGGCAACGATACCAAATGAACCCAGAACCAGCGGAAAGAGAATCCAACCAATGTTGTTGGTGAGTCTAAATAGCGCGACACCGAGAATCATTGTACCGATGTTCTCTGCTGTCGATGACTCGAAGAGGTCAGCACCACGACCAGCACAGTCGCCAACATTATCGCCCACCAGGTCTGCTATGACAGCTGGGTTACGTGGATCGTCTTCAGGAATGTTGGCCTCTATCTTGCCAACAAGGTCGGCACCAACATCGGCGGCTTTTGTATAAATACCACCACCAAGCTGTGCAAACAAGGCGACGAAGCTAGCACCAAAGCCAAAACCTATGATGAGCGAAGGAGTGTTGGCTGCAGCCGCAGCACTCTGAAGCCCACCGAAGGCAACGAAGACCAAAGAGACACCGAGCAGTGCAAGCGCAACCACCAGGAAGCCAGAAACTGCCCCACCACGTAAGGAAACCACCAGTGCCTCACCAAGACTGCGTCTAGCAGCACTGGCAGTACGAATATTAGACCTCACTGCAACATACATTCCAATGTAACCGGAGACACCGGAACAGAATGCGCCTATTAAAAATGCAACAGCTGTATGCCACGCGAGGGTGAATTTGTCTGCTGATGAGCCCTCACCGAGAGCCGCCAGGATGAGCGCGACGACAACAGCCGCCACAACTGAAAGTAGAGCGATGGTACGGTACTGTCGATTGAGGAAAGCTATTGCACCAGCGAAAATAGCATTCGAGACCTTCTGCATCGCAGGGGTGCCAGTGTCTTTTCGTAGGACGTAGGTCGCTAGACCGGCGGCGAACAGCACCGCGAGGAGTCCTACAACAATGGGAACCCAAATAAAGTAACTGTTACTCACGATAGAAAACGCTCTCCTTTTGGGCACAAATGGATACATGTCGGTCAACATCGACCGCAAGTGTACAGGATACATTATGATGAAACTACGGTAGAGGTGCCTGATCGTTTGCTACAGCGACAACCTCTACTTGAAGCGTCCAAGTCGAGACTTAGTGTAACATAGCCTGTGTTCCGTGACAAGTATTTTTTTGTAACTGATTAACGCGCGATGCAGCTGTTTCACAACGAAAATAGGACGTATGAATTGTACACCTGTTACATGACACCCATTTTCCCTAACAACGCACTTTGAATGCGAGGCAACAGGGGAACAAGCTGTTTCTTCCGTGAGACGAGTCCTTCCACTACAACCGAATGTCCATCTGGCTCAAGCGATGTACGTAAGGCTTCTGCTACAGCGTGCTCACCGCCACTAATGAGCAGGCGACATCGCATGTTGATGATATCGACGATCATGAATAGGAACGAGGAATAGTCCCGTTCCTGAGCTATATGCCTCATCGTTGAAAGTAGTTCAGCGGAACGCTTTTCAATGGATGCTGGACTGGCCGTCTCAACCGTGCCAATGGCGATTTTGGCGTCACCGATGGAGAACTCTTTGAAATCTGCGGTAAGCAGTGCTTCGGCTGATTTATCATTCAAATCGGCGGCGGCGGCGGCAAAAAGCTCTTGCCCGAACTGTTCAATATCTTCACCTGCGATAGCAGCTAACTCTGCGGCGACGCGCTCATCACGTGGGGTACAGGTTGGCGAGCGAAGAATAAGCGTGTCGTAGAGCAGTCCTGCCAGTAGTAGTCCTGCGACATCACGTGGAATGGAGACGCCTGCCTCGTGATAAAGCCCTACAATGATCGTTCCTGTGCAGCCCACCGGGTCAGCGCGGAACATGATGGGCTTGTTCGTATGAACATCGGCGATACGATGGTGGTCAATAATACCCAGGAGTTCAGCTTCATTGATACCATCTACGGCTTGTGACTGTTCATTGTGATCGACCAGGATCACTCGCTTTGGACGAGCATTGAGCAAGTCTGAACGCGAGATGTAGCCAACAAGCTTGCCCTCATTGTCCACTACAGGCATAGAGCGACGACGTGCCAGAGCAGCCTGTACCTCACTCATTAGGTCTTCTGGATGGCAAAAGTCAAAGTTGCTGCTCATAATATCTTGTATGCTAATGCTCAAATTGATGAGACGAACAGCTGTAAATGTGTGGTGTCCTGTGCTGATGACCATGACGCCTTGCTGACGTGCTGCGGCCAGCGTGCGTTGCGAGACCAACAGGTCTCCGGTTACTACGAGTGCTGCCGCACCTCGCTCTATTGCTGTTAATTGAGCATCTTCGCGGTCGCCAATAACCACCAGGCATCCAGGTTCGACATAGTCTGCCATCGTTTCCGCTTCCATCGCCCCCACCAGGACGCGGTTTCCCAGTTGGCGACGCCCCTCAACTAGTATTCGACCTCTAAGCACACGAACAAGATTATCGCGGTGAATGGGAATGCGGTTTACCGCTCGTGGATCAAGATCATTAAAGAACAGCTTGGCAAAGTCTGCATCGGCGATAATACCGTGTACCTTGTTGTCTGCGTCTACTACCGGCATCGAACGTCGGTTGTGCTCCTGCAAAAGTTGCCCCGCCTCTAAAAGTGGTTGGTCAATGTGAGCTGAGGTCACTCCCCGCCGCATCACGTCGCGTACCTGAAGAAACACATCTTCCCGCGCTTCTGGAGGTTCCACTTGAAAACGTTCGAGCACGAAACGCACCTCTGGCTTCAACTCACCATTACGTGCTGCTATCGCCTGCTCTTCACCCTGCATACGGAGAAGTGTTGTGTATGCATATGCAGAAGCTACGGAATCCATATCAGAATTTTTGTGTCCAATTATGTAGATAGGTTGTGCCATGTCAACATCTCCTAGGAAAGAGCAACGTGCTTCTTCATCCTATATACAAGAATGTATACGATCTTTCAACTACACGAATCATAAAGGTGTCTTATAGACTTAGTATGATTGACACTTCCCCGCATAAATGACGGGGGATTCTTGGTTCAGCCAGGGAAAGTGCTCACCTCTATCGCTAGAAGAGAGTAGCGGTTCCCTGTCCCCAAGCGTTTCATGCACTCACTGACTTCTTTTGCTTTCTGGATACCGCACGATGCAACCGCTTGACCTTCTTCTCTGCCTTTCGCAAGAAACGCGGCGCGTCTACCGTGTCCCCGTCACTTGTCGTCAAGAACGCTTTCAAGCCCATATCTATCCCTACCTGCTTTCCGGTAGGAACATGCACAATATGCCTATCTGCTTTCACCGCAAACTGCACATAGTACCCATCTGCCCGTTTCACCAGACGTACCCGCTTTATCTGTTTGACCGGAAACGTCACGATAACACGAGTGCCTATCATGCGGAGTCGCCCGATAGCGCATCCATCCGTGAAGGTGATGTGACGCCCGTCTGTATCGAGTTTCCATCCCGTTTGTTTGTACTCAATGCTGCGGTTATCGTGCCTGTTTTGGCTGTAGATGCTCTAACTCCTGCTTTGCCAGCCTATCCATCACCTTGACCATACTCTCATTGCTCAGAGCGGCAATCAACTTGAGCGTTCGCAGCGTTTGTACCCATATGCGGGTTGTGGTATATTCTGGTGTACTCATGTTGTATAAGTACAACATTTACAACACGCAGTCAACTATTCTTCTCGACACTATCCCCTACCCTCATCTCACCCCGTCAGGAATGCCCTTGCATCCCCGCCTTAGAAAGAGCGGGGCTTTACGGGCCGCTTGTGTAAACTGTCAAACACTACGTGTATCTTCTTACAAATTTCGCTTTTCTTACATTTCTCACACTACAGTCGTCGTTTCCGTGTAACGAGAAGTGTTGTACCTATACATCCTATAACTGCCAATACTAGTAAGAATATACCTATCGGTACTCCAAACAGCATCACTTGCGACGTTTGCGTTTTTTGTGACGGTTGAGGTACTGTAGAAGTCACTGCGGTTTGGATAGATGTGCTAACTACTTTATCTGATAGGCTATCGTTCGCCTGTGGAAGCCGAACTTGCGAGTTGTGCGGCGGGTTCCCGTCTGAATCGTATCTCCCGTAAGGATTGTTATAGGATGTCGTCTGTGGCGAAACATTGATGGTTTTGCTCACAAGGCGTGTACCCGTTGAGGAAGCTATAGCAAGAAGCAGGGTGTAATTTCCTGCTGTTGTATAAGTATGTTCAACACGTACACCACTTGCCTTGGTGCCATCACCAAAATTCCAGGTGTAGCTAAAAGGTGTGTTGCTCTTTTTAGGCTCAAACGTTGCTGCTGCATCTATGGTGATGCTTTTATTAACCTGTGTTAGCCCGATGTCGCTGATGGTCGCAAGGGGGCCCGCGCTTACTGCATTTGCGTTTATTTGCCCAAGAATGGCAGACTGATTGAGCATCCAGGTTGTAAGCATTGCTGGCAGCGCGAGGGCAAGCGTAAGGGCATACGATTTTTGTGAACTGCCGTCAGCAAATGTATTCATCAGTTGGATAGTGTCTTGCTTCTGGTCGAAAGGATACGACCAGGCAGGTGGATTATTGTCGTAGTACGTGGAGTTTCCTACGAAGGTTGCACATGGTAGACCAGCCAAAGTAAAGGGAATCTGATCGCTGCCACCCATCGTATCATCTTCCTCATGAATGTTGCTCATTTGATCGGGTGTAAAGACAGGTTGAGCGTGATCTTGATTGTTGTTGCCATGATAAGTCAGTCCTCGGTAGCCAAGTGCCTGGAATTGTGTAAAGGCAGCGGCGACAGCTTGTTGCATCAATGCACGGAAGTGCATAATGTTGTCTCGCTGTGCTTGCGAGAGCTTGCTCTGCGCTGGATAAAGTTGACTATCCTGAAGTGGAGACGTATCAATGTAGAATGGCAGCAATGGGTTCGCCAATTGTCCAAGGTAACGCAGTGGGTAGGCGATGCCGTTCTGTTCTTCATTGAACATCGCAACGATGTTATGCACATCGCCGTTAACGGTATTGTTGAGATAGTGGAACGACCCATGGATTCCCTGCTCCTCGGCATCAAAGATTACAAAGCGAAGCGTGCGAACTGGATAAGCATGATGGCTTCTCCAATAGTTCCCCATCGCCTGTGCGACACCAAGTTCGATGGCACAGCCACTAGCATCGTCATTTGCGGATTGAGTCGAGACCGCTTCTCCGTCATAGTGACAACCAATGACCACAATCTGTTCAGGATGCGTTCCCCCCGGCACCGTTGCCTCGACATTAAATGCAGGTGTTGTTGTTGGTCTCCCTTGCCATCCCTTGACTGTGAATGAATCGTGTCGCATCTGTACCCCAAACCCTTGCAGATTGTGCTGCATTTCCTGTGCCCAATACGCTGCAAACTCATCGTGTCCGTTGGCGCTTACCGACGAATTGGTATCGTATCCCGCTTCTCTATGCTGAAAGTGAGTAGCCATATAGGAAAGCTGGTCATAGATATAGTCAGGGCTGACCGTCGGAAAATCCGCAAGTGCGGATTGTTGAGATGTTGGGTGAGCCTTAGCATCTGTCAGACTACCTGTAACAGTTGTAGGAAGAAAAACGCTTATGATAAGCAGAAGCAAATAGCAGCGCTGGGTCATAAAACGTGACAAGCGTTTTTCCTTTCCCCTTGTATCATGTGGTGAAGCTCTTTACTTCACACGGCAGAGGTACATATGCACGTGTGAATATAGTACCATAGAGCGTTGCTTTCGACTAGCCTATTTAGCCCAGGTATCTGAATATAGAAAAACATCATGATACAGTATAAAAAATAGGATAAGGTATAGGGGAAGATCATGCAAAAGCTCGAAGTCTTAATAGAGGTCTTGATAGAAGAGAATTCACACGGCTCCATGCGTCCTGTAGAGGTTGTTGCTGATGCGCCAGTTGCCGCTCTTATACCAGCATTGGTTGAAGAGTTACAACTGCCACAGACAGACCACTTAGGCAATAAACTTGTGTACATGCTGCGCTACGCCTCTGGTGGTCGCATTTTACCAGAGTATTCGACTCTGCTAGCAGCAGGTGTTGAGCAAGGCGCGAGACTCTCCCTGGATTCGTACGTAGTCGATGGTTCGGTGGCAACTCTTATGCGTAATGCACACCAATCCCCTTCACCTGATATCCTATTGCACTCATCTGAGACCCTTGCTGACGCGAATGGTCTTCCCATAATAGGTCAAACACCAGGACTTTTACCTGCTTACGTTCAGCCTAAGAAGCATACGTGGACTCGTAGATCTTTTCTGATACTAGGCGGCGTGGCATTGGGAGCTAGCTCCATTGGACTTGGATATGCCGCGTACCACTCGCTGAACGGCGCGTTGAACACAACAAATATGATGGGAGCCATGCGTCCAACAGTAGCCCAGAAGACTCCAACGATGGCAAATGCTGTGATTCCTACAATGGCAAAGCCTGGCATAGTCTTCACAGGCCATCAGCAGAACGTTCGCGCTGTTGCCTGGTCGCCTGACGGCACGATGCTTGCAAGCGGAGCCGACGACGCGCAACTTCTTATCTGGGGGACCGATGGCGCAATACATCAAACTATTCAACATCCAGCCTCTGTACGTGCCGTTGCCTGGTCGCCTGATGGACAACGATTGGTGACTGGGTCAAACACCCAGGTACTTTTCCTCAATGCCCTCACTGGCGCGACATTGGGCCGCTCCTCTCACCGTCATATCGCCCCTGTCACCAGCCTTGCCTGGAACCCGCACAATCAATTACAGGTAGTATCGGCAGGATTGGATAACCGTGCTATTGTCTGGGATACGACAAAATATCATGCACATACCACCTTTACACATCATGATACAGCGATTGAGGCAGTCTCGTGGGCTGCCGATGGGCAAACCATTGCCTCCGCTTCGCATGGAGGAGCGATACGTGTGTGGAGAGCTGCTGATGGACAAGAGTTGCATGGGTACTATCAGGACGCCAGAATTCCCATGCGTGCCCTGGCCTTTGCGTCTCGTGGAATGACGCTTGCGGTAGGTGGGGATGATGGAATTGTGCGCCTCCGCAATGCTTTTGTCTGCCAGCAGCAGCATGTAAGGATTGATGGGATGCAGTGCATAGATGTGCCACAACGACTACAAGCGTCACGTGCCGCTATTCGTTCGATTGCATGGTCGCCTGACGGTCGTTTCCTGGCAATTGGTAGTGATGATGGTGTGTTTTCCCTCTGGTATCCCACCCAAAATCAGAAACCTCTCCTCACTATGACCGTTCAGCAAAATACTCCCGTGCATAGCGTTACGTGGTCGTCAAAGGGCGATCAATTAGCTACTGCGGCTGGAAATAAAGTAACATTGTGGAGTCTGATGTAAAGAGTGGAGAAGGGCCATGCGCTATATACATGGCCCTTCTCCATTCTTTAACATCAAATTTTTATCAGCTTCTTGCTGTCTCTTCCACGAAGTGAATGAGCGTTTCCATGTCGTCCAGTGCGCGTTCTGAAACCGAGTTGGCGTGACGCGGCACACTCGTCAGTGCCTCATGCGCTGAGCGGCACTGCTGCACCAGGAAATCACGACAGTATGCTTTGGTCTGTGTTCGTTCAAAGATTGCTAATACCTGCTCTACCTGGTTTGGGGTAACAGGTGTCTTTTGCTGGTATATCTCGTGTAGGAATTCCTGGTCCTGTATTGATGCATGTTCGAGTGCGTGTAATACTGGCAAGCTCTTCTTGCGTCGATATACATCACCCGCGGGCGTCTTCCCTAACTCCTCTGTGCTTGCCCATATACCAAGCAGATCGTCACGTACCTGGAAGGCGATCCCCATTGCCCACCCGAAGCGGCGCAGACTTTCAATTGTCTCCTTATCGCGAGTACCAAGAAGCGCGCCCATTTCAGCCGCACACGCCATTAGTGCGGCTGTCTTGCGACCAATCATGTCCATATAGAGCGCAACAGAAACAGCTGGGCGTTGCTCAAAGCTCATGTCAAGATATTGACCCTCAGCTACCACAAGGCATGCCCGATCAAGTGTTGCTCCGAGACGGGCGGCGATGTTACCCTCCACGCCTTCGTCAAGCACTCTCCATAGCATCAGGCGCGAGAGTGCAAACATACCATCTCCCGTGTTGATTGCCTGTGGAGTACCCCATATCGTCCACAAAGTCGGACGGTGATGGCGTTCTGTATCTCCATCCACAATGTCATCATGTATCAATGTGAAGTTATGTGTCAATTCGACTGCTACTGCGGCTGGTAGAGCACGGCGTACATAATCAGCTTTGTTAGTGGTAGTCAGCCCCCATGCTCCTGCTGCTTCAAATGCTAAAAGAAGTAGTGTTGGACGGAGTAATTTGCCTGAAGTGCCCTGTGTTGGCACAAAGTTTGTATCCATCCATCCAAAATGATACTGCATCTGCCCATAGTACGACTGTAGGTCGGTTGATCCCGATTGGGCCGCTACATCGTTGATTTCGCGTACAGCATCTTGAAGGACTGTATAAATTTCCTGACGATGGCGGAGGAGTGCGGACTGTATCGTTGTTGACAAGAAGGCCATATTTAGTAATGAGACGGTGTGGAGGGTGATGAATACATCAAGACAGCAAAAACGGTAGATGTACCAGGGCGCCTACGGGTTAGACACACGAAACGTCTCTTACCCCTTTCTTTATTATGATATCTCTAAGATGCCAGAGATCAATGATGAAGGTAGAAGAAAATGGTTACTGCTACTGTTCCTATCGCGACGACAGCACGAGTCAGGCCCTTGATACCGCCAACACGGTACATGGGAGCGCAGAGGTCGCAGTAACGGCTGGTGTACTGGTATCGGTGGCCGCGCAGTCCCTCTCGTACGATGACGACATTGTCTACCTTGCGCTGTGTGTGCAGTTCATCACAGACGTGACGACCACATCCCTGACAGGTGAATTGATCGACGAAGTGAGAGGTCCTTGAAAGCGACCACTGATCGGGGTAAACCTGCGTTCCACAGACATAACATACCTGCGTCTGCGCCATCTTCATTTGCTTTTCAGCGCAGGGAGAATGTTGTTGCTTGGGAAAGTGCTCCTGGCAGAAGCCATGGTGACAGTCTGGACAGCGACCCAGCGCCTCCTCATTGCATTCATGACAGCGACGTGTTGCATTTACTGAATGTTGAAATCGTTTCGCCTCAGTTGTATCTTGCATCGTATTTTTGATTCCCCCGTCTTCGTCCTTATTAAGTAGTATTGTTCTGTGAAAAGGTGCATCTAAAACATATCTTACAAGTAGTATAACATTCCTGTTTGCTATGGGGCAATGGAAGCGGTATTATGGAAGAAATCATCGCAAGCCAGAGGATATGATTCATGCCTGCACTATTACCTCCCACCACATGGTCAAATCATCATGTAGAATGGGGCCAACAAACCTACATTATGGGTATTGTCAACGTCACACCAGACTCTTTTTCTGGTGATGGACTTGCCCACGACACGCTGACTGAAGACGCGTTAGTGCGTCGTGCAGTGACACGAGCACAGAAATTTGTTGCTGAAGGTGCGACGTTTATTGATGTGGGCGGCGAGTCAACGCGCCCAAACACTTCTGCAACCATCTCAGCAGAGCAGGAGCTGGCGCGAGTTATTCCAGTTATCCAGGCCCTTCGCGCCACATTGCCTAAAGAAGTGATAATCTCCATCGACACGTACAAGGCCAAGGTTGCAGCGCAAGCCCTTGACGCAGGTGCGTGTATGATTAACGATATCTGGGCTCTACGTCGGAATCCCGCTATGGCTATTGTGGCAAAGGAACACGATGTCCCCGTTGTTTTGATGGCAAATATGCGTGATTACCAGAAACATGAGATTGTCAGTGACGTGATACGTTTCCTCTCTCGCAGCATCGACTCTGCGTTAGAGGCTGGCATTTCATGGGAGCATATTATCATTGATCCAGGCATTGGCTTTGGCACAACGCCGGAAGAGAACTTGACCCTGCTGCGTCGCCTGGGAGAACTACGAGTGCTGGGGCGTCCTATTCTGTTGGGAACATCGCGTAAATCTACAATCGGCCTTGTACTTGGTGGACTACCCGTTTCTGAGCGCCTGGAAGGCACCGCCGCAAGTGTCGCTTTGGGAATTGCACAAGGGGTGGATATTGTGCGTGTGCATGACGTACATGAGATGGTGCGCATCGCGAAAATGAGCGATGCCATTGTGCGCGGAACGTTCACTTTGACACCTTTTGCACATTGAGCGAATGCTAGACAGGAGGAGAAGTAGCCATGAATTATAAAGAAGCACTTGCCTACATCTATGGCTTTAGTGATTTTGAGCGTGGTAGCTCATATACGCGTGACCGTAACGAAAATTTGTCGCTTGAGACGAAGCTGCTCGAACTACTCGGCAACCCGCACCAGCACTACACGAGTACGCTCATTGCTGGTACGAAGGGCAAAGGATCGACAGCCGTACTGATTGAGCGAGTCTTACGTTGGGCAGGAGTACGTACTGGTCTCTATACACAACCTGATCTCCACACATTTCGTGAGCGTTTACGCGTCAATGGTCGCCTGGTGAGTGAACAAGAGATGGTGGAGCTTGTGCCCGAGATACGTACTGCTGTTGAGCAGATACAGGCCCGACACGAAGCCAGCCCATTGATTACCTATCAAGTTGCAACAGCGCTCACCTTCCTCTATTTTGATCGTCAACGTGTCGAGCATGCCATTGTCGAAGTGGGATTAGGCGGACGCCTGGACGCTACCAACGTGCTGCATCCACTTGTTTCTGTTATTACCTCGATCAGCTATGATCATATGCAGATACTGGGCAATACTCTAGCGCAGATCGCTACTGAGAAGGCCGGTATCATTAAGACAAATGGACTTCTTGTCACCTCGGCACAATCCCTAGAAGCATTGCTCGCTATTGCTGCTGTTGTTGCACAGCGACAGGCGCGTATGGTGCGTGTAGGCTCTCACGATGAAGACCCGGCACAGACTGAAGTGGATGCGGGCCGACTTCCACCTTTAAGATATACCTACCGACTCGAAGAGCGTAGCGAAGAACGGCAACGCTTCACCATTTGGACGCCCGAGCGGACCTATACGGGACTTGAAATACCCCTGGCGGGTCAACATCAACTCGAAAACGCGGCTACTGCCTTGGCGACGCTCGACCTCTTACGTGAGCATGGCATATTGTGGGACGAAACAGCCCTACGCGAAGGATTTCTGTCAATACGCTGGCCTGCGCGAATGGAGGTTGTCGGACATAATCCTACCATCGTAGTAGACGGTGCGCACAATGCCGACTCCATGCAGAAGTTGTTACAAGCTCTATGTTCCTCGTTTAGCATGCAACGTCTCATCGTCGTGCTGAGTCTTAATCAAGACAAAGACCTTGAGGGGATCGTGCGTGCATTATCCGATGTAGATACTGTCATACTTACTCGTATGCACAATCCACGTTCTGCCTCCGTAGAACAGTTAGCAATGCTTTTTGCTCAATACGCTTCAAAAGTAGCCATACATATGACTGCTGATAGTGAACAGGCAATGGCCCTTGCCCTCGATCTTGCAGAAGGTAGTGATCTTATTTGTGCTACAGGTTCGTTGTATCTTGCAGCAGAGGTTCTACGCTGGTCTGCTGCGCACGGAAATACAGATGTAGCGGCAACGATAGAAGGTGTTGACCATTAGTGCCTGCTCTCCCGCCAAAAAAACTTTTGGCGCATTGAGGGGGTAGAACGCCTTGATCTGTTGAGGTATATGCAACTTTTTAGCTGAGTATTACGTGATAGCGTTATGATATTTTTTTGGTATTCAGAACAATAGACTTTGGGTGTATAGTGTATTATAGAACTGATTGTCAGGGCTAGGCTGTTTCATACCTGAGCGGTTTCCGTCTAATGAGGCCGTTGTACCAGAGAATGCTCTATGAGAGGAACAAAAGATGAGTAATCAACCCTATCCACCAGATCCGCGTGGTCAAGGCTCCCAGCAGTCGCCCAACCAGAACCCCTATGAAAGACAGTCATACAATGCTGGTGGCGCATACGAGCAGAGACAGCAGCAAAGCTATGTTGATCCTGCGGGTAATCGTGTCGAGAATAGTGAGGCAGTCTACGAGGATAGAAACCAGAGCCGAGCTAACATCCGCTACTGGATCACGACAGTGATCTACTTTCTGTTAGGCGTATTGGAAATAATATTATTGCTGCGATTCATCTTCCGCCTGCTGGGTGCAAATCAGTACAATGGCTTTATTATGTTCTTGTACGGCCTGAGCCATGTATTTGTTGCTGCTTTTAACGGCATCTTCAATGATCAAACCCTGGGTAGAGCTGGTGTCTTTGAAGTCTCAACAATAATCGCTATGCTGGTGTACGCCTTGATAGCCTGGGGCATAGTATCACTAGGAAGAGTAGTGTTCGCCCCTAATCTTTCAGGTCGCCAAAGTGTCACAACGACCCGCCGTAGTCGCTATTAGAAATCCTTGATAACCTCATGTTTGAAGCTCTGCTATGCGACGTTTTAAAAATGCCTGCTCGACCGCGTTTTGCGTTAGGCCAAGTGCTTGATAGTAGGCATCACTGGCGGCTAGTTTGTCTCCCTCTCGGCGGAGTAGATCGGCTCGTGCTGCGTGAAACAGGTAGTATTTTTGTAAACCTTTGTCGGTGTTAAGTTCGGCTAGCAGGGCCAGACCTCGCGCTGGTTCACTTGCCATCGCAAAGGCTACGACCCAGTTCAATTTGACGACCAGCGACGGATTTTTTTTGACCAGTTCACCGTAGAGCATGGTGATCTGGAGCCAATCAGTTTCTTCGGGGCGCACCGCCTGTGCATGAAGAGCGCTGATGGCAGCCTGAATTTGATAGGGGCCGGGATGACGAAGTGCTAGGGCCCGGTCCAATATCGTTGTGCCTTCTTCGATTTGTTCCCTGTCCCATAAGGAACGATCCTGTTCTTCAAGCACGATCATTTCACCCTGTGGACTTACTCTAGCGTCACGTCGCGAATCATGCAGCAGCATAAGCGCAAGCAAGCCAAGCGCCTCTGGATCTTCAGGGAGTGTCGGTTCGTCTGCTAGAAGAATGACCAGCGCACGCGCAAGGCGAATAGCTTCAGCACACAAATCATGGCGAATCAGTTTGTCGCCTAAACTGGCTGTATAGCCTGCGTTGAAGATCAGGTAGAGGACAGCTAAGACCCCGTCGAGCCGTTCAGGAAGGTGAGCCGTGGAGGGCACGACGTAAGGGATACCGGCATCACGAATTTTGTGCTTTGCGCGTACCAGGCGTTGAGCCATCGTTGGCACCGGTACCAAAAACGCACTAGCAATTTCAGGTGTTGTCAGTCCACCCAGCGTGTGGAGCGTCAACGCTACCCGTACTTCGAGGCTGAGAGCAGGATGGCAACAGGTGAAGATCAGTTTGAGACGATCATCCGGGAACGTTTCTATTGGAAGAACTGCTGTACTCTGCTGCTCAAGTTCGGCTAACAATTGCAGTTGTTCCTGCTTACGGGCCATCACTACAACGCGGCGCAGTCGATCAATGGCTTTGCGCCGTGCCGTTGTAAGTAGCCATGCGGCGGGATTTGCTGGTATTCCGTCGAGCGGCCAGTGTTCCAGCGCTATAATAAAGGCTTCTTGTAAGGCATCTTCGGCTAGCTCAAAGTCTCGCAAGCTGGTAATGAGCGTTGCACGTACCCGCCCTGCTTCCTGGCGAAAGGTAGAGTCTATGCTCTGGTGAACCTGTTGGGCGTCTGTTTTCATGCTGATCCAATGGGTCAGTTTCGCCGTCGAAGCTCGACGGCGAAACTGACACAACCAACTATTCCCACTCTACGATAGGACGGATTTCAATAGAGCCAGTAAGCGCGCCTGGAATCTTGGCGGCAACCTCGATAGCCTCATCAAGGTCTTTACATTTTAACATATAGAAGCCACCTAGTTGCTCTTTGGTTTCAGCGAAGGGGCCATCGGTCGTCAGTACCTTGCCTTCGCGCACGCGGACAGTCGTGGCAGAACTGGTTGGATGAAGTGCTTCTCCACTCAACAAAACGCCACGCGCTCCTGCCTCTTGACTAAAGGCATTATACGCTGCCATTTCGGCTTCCTGTTCAGCCTGACTCGGTGTACCTGCTGCTTCACTCCCGTAAATCAGTGCTATATAGCGCATAGTATAAACCCTCCTGTGTCGTGCCGATATAGTATCCGGCTACGCTATCGTTGTCTCCAGCGGCCATTGCCGCCTTCATCATAATGACGAACAGCCCCCTACCAAATCGACATGGCAAGACAACGAATTCTGGCATTGCATATATATATAGCTTTGCTGAGCTTGAAACCATATCGCATCACTCCTAATAAACACTACACTACTTATAGTGGTATAATTCGCATTAACAATTTGTGGTCTTGTACCGTTGAAACTTTCAGTGTTTTCACTTCACCGAGGAGGGACAAACCTATGCAAGGCTTGATGATGAACTATCCCCTGACGTTACAGCACGCCTTCAACCGTGCCGTTCATCTTTTCTCTCGTAAAGAGATCGTCACTCAGACTGAAGGCGATCTACATCGCTATACTTATGCTGAATGGGGCAAGCGCACAATGCAGCTTGCAAATGCACTGGAGAAGGCCGGAGCGAAACAGGGAGATCGCATCGCCACCTTCGCCTGGAACACCTACCGTCACCTCGAACTGTACTACGCTGTTCCTTGTATGGGAGCTGTTCTCCACACGCTCAACATTCGTCTCTTCCCCGAACAACTCATCTACATCATCAACAACGCTGAAGACAAGATTATCTTCGTTGACGGTGATCTGGTTCCCGCTTTGGAGAAAATCGCTGATCAACTGCCCACCATAAAACTGTACGTTGTGATGGGTGATGCTCCCAACAGCACAGGAAAACTACAACCCTCGGTCGATTATGAAACATTCATAGGAGACCAACTGACCACCTATGAGTGGCCCGAATTAGACGAGAACGCTGCCGCTGCGATGTGCTATACCTCTGGTACAACAGGAAATCCCAAGGGAGTCGTCTATAGCCACCGCTCAATCTTCTTGCACTCAATGGCGTTAGGTATGGTCGATAGCAAGGCTCTGTGTGAGCGTGACGTGATCTTACCCATCGTGCCAATGTTCCATGCCAATGCCTGGGGGCAGCCGCATGCTGGAATCATGATGGGTTCAACAATCATTCTGCCGTCTCGCTTTATGGAACCTGCGCGTTTAGCAAGACTCATGGCACAAGAACGCGTCACCATGGCGGCTGGTGTTCCCACGATATGGATTGGGATGTTGTCCATCATTGAGAAAGGAGGTCTCGACCTCTCTGCACTACGTGCAATCTACTGCGGTGGCGCTGCTGTGCCAAAGGGCTTGATTGAGGCTTTATATCGCAACGGTATCAACATCGTTCAGGCATGGGGCATGACCGAGACCTCACCACTTGCTACCGTCTCCAAACTGCGCTCCTACCAGGAAGACCTGCCGTTAGAAGAGCAGTTCCGCATCAAAGCCAGGCAAGGTACAGCGTTGCCTGGTGTAGATTTCCGCGTGATGGACATGGAAACAGGGCAAGAGGTCCCATGGGATAATCAGACCTTTGGTGAGCTACAGGTACGCGGTCCCTGGATTGCCAAAGCCTACTACAAAGATAATGAGTCCGATGCCAAATTCGCCGATGGTTGGCTACGAACAGGTGATGTCGCTGTCGTCGATGGAGACGGCATCATTCAGCTGGTTGATCGCACCAAAGACCTCGTGAAGTCCGGTGGTGAATGGATCTCCTCCGTCGAACTAGAAGGCATAATCATGGGCCATCCCAAGGTATTGGAGGCATGTGTAGTTGGTATCCCGCACCCTACATGGTCAGAGCGGCCCCTGGCCTGTGTTGTAGCGAAACCTGAGTTTGTGGGATTGATTACAAAAGAAGAGATAATGGATTATCTACGTCCCCAGGTCGCCAAATGGTGGCTCCCAGATGATGTCGTGTTTATTGATGCCGTGCCTAAGACCAGCGTCGGCAAGTTCGACAAGAAGGTGTTGCGCAGCCAGTACGAGATGTATAGCGGAGTGACGCTAGACTAACATGTGCTGCCAGTCGAATGATCTGATGGCGCAAAGAGAAGCAGGAGCGTTAACGCTCCTGCTTCTCTTTGCGCCATCAGATCATTCGACTGGCTATAAACTTGCTCCAAACAACTGACACAATAACTGTGTTGTGAATACCAACACCAACTCCCTTGATACCTCTTTCTGCCTCAACAAATCCTCTACTGTCCGAGGGTCAAAAATTCCTGTTGCTTGTAGTACTTCCAACGCAAGTGTCTGTCTAAGTAGCTCAGAGTCCTTCACATGCAATAACGAGGTCATAGGCATGTCCAATGGCTTATCTACTTGTCCATCTTTCAGATTGGGAAAAGAGCGTGATACCAGGACTGAAAAAAGGTCGCTTTTCCGCGTTCCATCACTCAAAACAGTGGGAAGGCAGGTCATCATATTCATCACATCAGACCTCAGATAGGGAGAGCGCACAGCCATCCCCTCTTGCATTGCCAACTGATGAGTCATGCTTACTATATGGTCTGGCAGGCGTAAATGCAAATCAAGATAGTACTGTCTCTGATTTTCGTCACGGAACTGTTCTGCTCGTCGCAGCAACTTACGCGCATGAAGTGTCTCTTCCCACGGCTCTTCTTGCTTCATCTGCTGTAAAGCATCATGTGAGAATATGCGAGATATTTCAGCAGCAGAAGTCGGGAACCTTCCTTGCAACACATTTGCACCCAGGCCGCTAATAGCAACGCGTGCTCCTGTCTCATTTGCAACAGTATGTAACAGTTGATGAAGCGCTAACGGCCTTGTATCCACACTGGGCGACTCTAACCCTGCAAGTGTAGCAACCCAAAATTCTGGCTGGTTTACACCTGTAACGGCGAGAAAAGGCCGCTGACATACTTCTGCAACCTGCACAGCCGTTCTGTTTTTACGCTTCTTATAACTGAAAGCGGCTATAGTAAACGTCGTAGTTGTATGACGAGCAGTTAATAGGGCTGCAAGCGCTGACGAACTACTTTCATCGACAAGTGCAACCAACTGTTCATGTGGAGGCAACATATCCACAACCGCTTTACTGAGCAGATCATGTAATTGGTCTATGGCGTCATCTGATGAAGATGGTTCGTCGAGATGGAAGTCAGTCGCGTGATTTACAACAGTTTTAGCGCGTTGCCAGCGTAAAATAGAGCCAGCAGGGACCACAGAAATATTTTTGAAAGCTGTCCATGGTGCGGGTATGAAGCCATAGCGTAGCAGGGCATCAAGGGCGGTAAAATGTATATGTCGCGGAGCACCGACCGCGAGAAGGGCTTTAATTTCGCTAGCGAATAAAAGGTTTCCCTGCGCGGGCCAATTTTCGATGTAGTACAGAACATGAGCACCAGATAGCGGACGACGATAGACGAAGGTGCGGCGGTCGGGAACCCAGTCAAGCACAGGCGGCTCATCATTGTATTGCATCGTGTGAGCGGGATCAGAAAACGTGATAAGTCCCATCCCTGGCTGTACGATTTGCGCAGGTTGGCCCCCATGTTGACCAAGCATAGTTCCCATCGTCGTCAACGTCTGTCCGAGAATCTCGTGCGAAACCTGTTCTCCTGTAAGCCACCCTGCTAATATGGGCATAGCACTTCTTATAGCCTTTCGATACTGTCTCTGCCTATGCTGTTCAGGTCCAGCAGATATGAGAGCGTTTAGTCATTCTAGACGTAATGGAGAAGATGGCTAGTTGTTTCTATCCTTGCGCCACGGCGCATCTGAGCGGCGCATCCAGCGGCCATTAAAGTTAATGTAGTTGTCCTCACGATTGAAGAAATCATCGGTGAGGTCACATTCTTCCCACACGCCAACCTCGCCTTCGCTGCGGATCTTTTCCACCAAAGCGGTGATAATCTCTGGACCGTTGTCGAGATCAACGCCTGGAAGACTGTCGGTGCCTATCTCTCCATCGAGTTCTGTTACTTTGTCTTCCTGAGTTCCTCGCAAAACATAATATGTGTACATAGCGCTATCCTCATTGCTGTATAATGTTGATGGTGTTCTTTGCTGTCACTATCATATACTACAACTATTGCTCTGTCATCTATGGTGTTGGGCATCGTTGAGGCTTGAGTTAGGAATTCGAGAAAGTCTTAAACTATACACATTGTCTAGAAGCTTATCCCGTTCTACGGGATCAGAGTGCCACAGTTTGTATTGATAAGTAAAGAGATGTAATGATATACTATATAGGGTAAATGTAGATGTGAGTACGCCAAAGTCATGTCTCGTACAGGTTGCGAGTGGTGTGGCCTTCTCATGTGAGATTAAAACGAAGTAGGAGCGCTTCTTCGCATGATTACTCTTCTGCTCACGATCCTAATACTTTCCTTTGCTATGATACTTGCAGGGTTGTGGCTGTCAGCTAAAAAACCAGCTTCTCCACCTCGCAGAATGTCATATGCGGGGCATCCTGGTGTGCGTCGTACGCGGCAGGTGGGTGACAATAGGCGTATGCAAGTGCGACGTTCAACTATGGAAATAGAACGGCGTGCATGGACGAATATCGCAGCATCCTTGAACATAGGGCATCTCTTTAACAGGCATAGGAGACATGATACTCCGTGGCTAGGTATGACGCTTGTTCTGCTCTCACTCCTCCTCTTTGGTGTCTACTTCCTCAGATTAGTTTTACCAAGTCCTGTCCTCTTCGCATTGATGCCTGATATTAACAATACAGGTGCGACTACTGGAGGGGGAGCATCAAATACATCCGCGCAGTTGCCGTATTCAGGTGCATCAAAAGCACTGATGCGCATTAGTCAGGTGGATCCTGGTCAGTATAACAGTCCTCAAGATTATGATACCTGGTGGCCTTCCGCCTGCTCTGCGGCGTCGATGACAGAGGTGATTAATTCGTATGGACATCACTATCGTATTGCAGATATTCTAAGTGTCGAAATGCAGATAAATGAAATCACGGCTGATGCAGGACTCCTACACCCTACAGGTATTGATCGTACCGTCGCGCGTTTCAACTTCACTGCACGCTGGCTGAATCACCCCTCGGTAGATGATCTTATCACCACTGCTAACAGTGGTACACCCGTTATTGTCAACTTTCCTCCCGATAGATGGTCAGGTGGTCATCTCCTTGTGACATTAGGTGGAAATAAAAATTATGTGTACCTCGCAGATTCATCGAGGCTCAACATGCGAGCAATGGATCGCAAAACGTTTCTGAAATACTGGGTAGGCTTTGGCGTCGTCGTGACACCTGTCGCGCAACAAAGTTAGATAACAAAAAACAGGACATTCACATTGCAATGACTGCCCTGTTCTCTAGTGGTCGACTACTGCTTTTGTATTTCCTGTTCCATTCCTGGGACCTCTTCTTCCACTTTCGGCTCCTCAGGCACAAAAAGCTTGATTCTGCGGAACGACTCGGCGTACTGCATATCGAGCCCTTTTTTCTCCTTGGCCTCTTTCGCCGTCTCTGCTGCGCGTTCGCGGACACGCTCAACTATGTTCACCTCTGGCCCAAATTGTGTAGCGTGGCAGAGCAAGCCCTTACCTTTCAGGTCTATCGTCTCTGTCACATCTACATAGGTATTTATTTGACTGGAGAAGAACATGTAGAGTTCGTGGACCTTGTATGGCTGCAAGCCCTCGCTGAGCAGTTCACGATACGAGCGTGGATTGCCAATATAAGGGTAGACGGCATCAAGTACGATATCGCCTGTTGTGCGATGGTCGGAGTGATTCAGAAAACCGGTATCATTAGGCTTTTCGTTTGGGTCTGGCGCGTAGATACGCTGTGATGGATCGTGTGTTACTACTACACGAGGACGATACTGACGTATCAAGCGAACGATAGCTTTGCGACTCGCCTCATTGTTAGTTAAGTGCCCGTCTGGGAAACGCAAAAACTCGACTGCCTGTACCCCCAGGACCTCACAAGCCATGCGCTGCTCGCGTTCACGAATAGTCATCAACTCTGTGTCCATTATACTGGGAACTTCACTTCCCTCTGTGCCATCGGTCATAACGACCCAAACAACCTTTTTGCCCTGCTTCGCCCATAAAGCACTGGTTGCTCCCGCTCCAAAGTCGTCGTCATCTGGATGGGCACCAATGACCATTGCCTCGTAATCGGGCGTTGTCACTACTGGTAGTGCGCCTGGTGCGCTTCTGTCTCCCATAAAAAACCTCTCAATACAATTTTTTCAAAATTCGGAATGTAGATGATGTTTGGCATCAGATCAGACGCCATTTGACTCTCTTCTACTACAGTAACATGAGAACTCGTTCAAATGCTTCCCTGACCTCGTCCGCTGTCACAATGCGTCCTGCCAGTGTATCTAATCCAACAGCACGATTCGCTAATCCCTCGCGCAGCTGCCTCTGTTCCTCTTTAGTATGACCAAGCAGGTATGCCAGCGTCTCTGTCTCCCATTTTAGAAGAACTCCAGCTTGTAGGAGGCTTCCTGCGCGACGACGAATCATGTCGAGCCCTACGACTTTGCGCTGACCTGCAACCACTTCATAAGGTGAGAGCGAGCCGTAACAAGCACGATTCATGAGCAACTCATATTCGCGTGTCTCTGGCCGTTTGAGCAGGGCCCGTTGCCCATGTGCCTCTGCTGGTGGCACAACACGTGTCTGTATCCCTAACAGGTCTAGTGTCGCTACCCACATCTCACCAAACCAACGATATGATTCTACCACGTCTGCCTGGATTAATGGATGACCTGCTGGTAAGAGGACATCCAGGCTAAGCAGATATGGTCCAACAAGAACCGCTGTGCCACCTGCCCGCCGATGATAAACAGGTATCGCTGGCTTGTCTTGTGACGCCGCAGGATTAAGTACATCATGCTTCTGTGAAAACCCTAGCACTAGGCCCGTTGGCTTCGCCAGTGACCAATACAACGTTGCTTGATCGCCTGGCGCGCTAAGAAGTCTTTCACTCTGCTCAATATGCTGCTTCTGATCGGCAACAGAGAGCGGGTGAATATGCCAGCAATATTCACCCTCTTGGTTACTCTTCGTTAATCCCAGATTGTATGGGCCGTGCAATGCTCTTCTCCGCGGGTTTACGCAGCAGCCATCCTGCGACGGCTGCGACGAAACTCAGTCCAGCACCTGCTAACAACGATACTGGCGCACCAAACACGTGAGCCAGCCCTCCTGTAAAGAGGTTGCCAAAGGGCACACTACCGGCAAAAACCAGCATGTACACACTCATTACTCTACCACGTAGATAATCGGGTGTCACCGTTTGAAGCGTAGTATTTGCTGTTGCGGAGAAAGTAATTTGTGCGAAGCCTACCGCCATTATCAGGACAATAGATAGCAGATAGAGGTGCGAGATGGCGAATAACGCCTCAACTACACAAAAGATGATCGCGCCAATCAACATGTGAGAGATGTTTGGCTTCTTGTTACCCCATGCTAACCACAGTGCGGACACGAGTGCGCCAAATCCAATTGCAGAAGAAAGGAAACCAAACCCTGCTGCTCCAGCATGAAGAACATCGGTTGCGAAGAGTGGTAGGACGACATTGAAGTTAATGCCGAAGAGTGAGACCGCACCGATCACTAAGATAATCAATAGTACAGCAGGCGTCTTCGCGATGTAGGCCAGGCCCTCACGTAGACTCTGTATGGTACTTTGCTTCTGTGTTGACGAACTCGTTGTTGATTTGACGATGGCATGAAGCTTCCTCGTGTCGATCAACGCTAAACCAATGAGAACAGGTATAAAGCTGACGGCGTTAAGCAAAAACAACGGCGTTACTCCAAGCCATGCTATGAGCAGACCACCGAGACCGGGGCCAAGGATGCGCGCCATATTGAACAGCGATGAGTTGAGCGCGACTGCGTTCGGCAAGTCTTCGCGGCCCACCATTTCCACTACGAAAGCCTGTCGTGTAGGCATATCGACCGAGTTCGTCACACCGAGTAACAGCGCAAGAACAAGTATATGCCAAAGTTGCACCGTTCCCGTGAAAACCAGTACCCATAACACCACGGCTTGCAATGTGGCAAAAGATTGCGTAAACAAGAGGAGTTTGCGCTTGGGTGCCCTATCTGCCAGAACGCCGCCAAAAAGGGAGAAAAGCATTACTGGCAAGAATTGTAGCGCACCGACGAGGCCCAAAAGCCACGCGCTGTGAGTAAGCTGCAGGACAAGCCACGCCTGTCCTGTCGTCTGCATCCATGTTCCGACCAGCGAGATGAGTTGACCAAACCAGAAGAGGCGAAAGTTACGATGCTGCAGGGCAGAGAATGTACGAAGAAATCCCCTCCGATGCTGCTCTTCGGCAACCGAGGGGGGTGATAGCGTTTTATTAGAGAGTGTTGTCATAGGTAAGAGTCCGATCTAAGAATAAAAGTACAGTGTTAGGTATATTGTTTGTTATTCGGCACCTTGTAGCTTTTCGCGCGCCTGTTCGTGGCGTTCAAGTTTTGCGTGCAGAGAGTCGCGCATCTGCTCCAGTGCCGTAATTTTTTGATCAATGAGAAGAAGTTGCCCGCGTATCAATTCATCTGAACGATCCAGTTGAGCCATTTTTGCCACTACCTCGGTCTCCTGTCGATATGCCACCTTGATCTGTCCACGCTCATCCTCAGCATCCAGCAACTCCCGAATATCGGTAAGAGAAAATCCCAATAAGTCCCGCAGTTCTTTGATACGTTCCAGGCGTTGTACATCATACTCACCATAGCGGCGGTAGTTTCCCTCGGTGCGACCCGTTGGAGGAAGTAGTCCTACCTCTTCGTAATAGCGCAATGTACGTTTGGTCATGCCTGTCCGTGTCGCAACCTGCTCAATAGTGTAGAGCGGTTGTTCCTCTACTTGTTTATCGACCGCAGCGGAGGCATTTTGTTGTTCATCTGTAGCAACCATAATCAACTCCATAAAGCATGAAGTGTTTGTTCAATCCAATAGGATAGGTATAGTATACCATTACATTAACGTTTACGTCAAAGTGAGCGTGTAGGGAAGACAGTATTATCGTCCTCGTGGTTGCGAAATGTATTTATCAGGCAGTACAGGTTGTGGTAGAATTGTTAGAAGATGTCGTGGTATATCCCTCCACCATCGAAAAAACGGGTATCACTACTAAGCGTCGTCATTTCAGTTGTTCGTTGTTGCAAGGATGTGTTGACATGCATGACACTCTGTTATCCTTAGTGGAGAGGGCTTTAACAGGTAATTCGCGCCCTCTGGAGTTTTACCTGCGTGATCACAGTCGTCTGCCGGGTCCTCGAGCAAACCTGGAATTGGCAAACGATGTAAGTTCGCTCCTTGCCTCCTTTGTTCCCAAGTATCCAGAGAACGTACACACGCTTATTAATCAGTTCGCCAATGGTGACCGCAAGATGGTTTCGAGCAATACGCCCGATGAGTTCATTATGCTCTGCGGTATTATTGCCTTTGGAACTTGCGCCGCAGCCTACTCGCCCTGGCGCGAGGAAAGTTTTGAAATGCTTGAACACTACGCCTGTAGTGCTCATTGGCGTGTGCGCGAAGGAGTGGCAATAGCATATCAGCATTTATTGACCACTGTGCCGTACGAGACGATTGATCGTCTTGTGAATCTCGCCACTACTGGAAACTACCTGCAACAACGTGCCACCATTGCCGCTGTCGCGGAACCGCCTCTGCTCTACGATCCTGATTTACTCGCGGCAGCCTTAAAGATACAGCGTATTGTACTGGAACGTTTCCGCGACGCTCCCAAGTTTGACCGCAAGACTGAAGATCTTCGTACGCTACGGCGAACATTGGGCTATACCATAAGCGTAATCACAGTCGCACTACCGGAACAAGGCTTTGCTCTCATGCGTGAGTGCGCGTCCTGGAACGACGCTGACATCACCTGGGTCCTGCGCGAAAACCTGAAAAAGAAACGCCTGGCGAAATTTGTTGAGGATACCGAAGCGCTATCAAAAATGCTGGCATAACTCGCTAGACTTGCCTGGACGTGATACACTGGTAGTCAAATTATACACTGTAGTAGCTGAGCGTGCATCCTTGCACGCTCGTATTCTGTTCATCTTGCTTTTCCTCACTACAAAGAGAAAGTAAGAGAAGTTGTAGGGGATGTTGCATTCTTTTTATGTTATAACGATGCCAGGATTAGAGACGCTGGCCTTCAATGAAATTCGTGCAAAGATGCCTGACGCTGAACTGGTTAAGTTTGCACGTGGAACCACTCTTTTTCGTACCACCGGAGCCCCTGGTGATCTACTGCAATTACGCACTGTCGAAGATGCATTCGTTACATTGAAGCATATCAAGGGGTTAGGGCGTGGACGCGACGCCGTACGTGTGTTTCACAGTGCAACATTGAATGTGGATATCAACGCGGCTCTCTCTTTGTGGCGTCGTGCTCATAATGGCGTACAAGCCAGAACGTGGCGCGTAGTAAGCCAGATGGTAGGGACGCACGACTTTCGGCGCGTAGATGCAGGGCAAGCAGTAAGTGATGCGCTTCGACGCATCTTGCCTCGCGGTATGCGTCTTGTAGATGATGATGCCGATAGTGAGTTCTGGGTATGGATAGATGGAAACGAGGCTCTGATCGGGCTGCGACTCAGCGACGCGACGATGAGGCATCGTACTTACAAGAAAGAGCACGTGCCAGCCTCACTGCGCCCAAGTGTTGCGGCCTCTATGGGATTGCTGGCACGCCCGACACCCGACGATGTTGTGCTTGATCCGCTTTGCGGTGCTGGTACGATTGTGATTGAGCGTGCGCTATTGGCTCCGCTTGACAGAGCAATTGGTGGCGATATACGGGAAGAAGCGGTAGCGATGGCACAACGTAATGCACGCATCGCTCACATAAAGGCGACATGGCAAGAGTGGGATGCTCGCTCTCTTCCACTTGATGAGGGAAGCGTCACTCGTATCATCACCAACCTGCCTTTCGGGAAACAGATTGGCACACGCGAGGAAAACGCGAGCTTGTACACCGCACTTGCCAAAGAGTTCAAACGCGTTCTCACGAAGGATGGTCTTCTAGTCACACTCACCAGCGAAGACCGTCTCTGGGAGATGGCGCTGCGCGACACTGGCTGGCGTCTCGCGAAAAAAGTGGTGCTTGTCGTGCTGGGTCAGCCCGCAGGCATCTTTGTTGCTGAACGAGCAAAAAAATAGAACGCTGTAAATTATTCGCGTGAAATTGTAAACGTTGGTAAAGTGTTTACATTGCTAGAATATCTTTTTTGAAATTATGAGAGGAGATCATCGCAATGGCTGGTGCAACAACTGCCGATTTTCGTAACGGCATGGTTATACGCTATAACGGTGAACTATACACCGTCACCGAATTCCATCATGTTAGCCCTGGAAACTGGCGTGCGTTCGTCCGTACCAACTTAAAGAATCTCAAGAATGGGCGTGTCATTGACCAGCGATTCCGAGCAGGTGAAGATATCGACGAGGTACGCGTCGAGCACCAAAGCTGGCAGTTCCTGTATGTTGATGGCGACGAATATGTCTTCATGAATACGGAGACGTATGATCAGCAGCCCATTCCAAAAGAAATGTTGGGCGATGCAATTAAGTTTCTCAAAGAACAGGACGTGGTAGAAATGCTCGTAGATGGCGACAACATTATCGCTGTGGATCTACCGAACTTCCTGGAGTTACAGGTCGTAAGTGCCGAGCCAGGTGTGCGCGGCGATACCGCCAACAACGTCACCAAGCCTGCTACCTTAGAGACAGGCGCCGTCGTAAACGTACCGCTCTTCGTCAATCCCGGCGACAAAATCCGCATAGATACACGCACAGGTAAATACGTCGAGCGTGTAAGATAATCGTCTTCACAAAATAGACCTCAGAGTAGCAGCAAGCTCCCTCAGGCGAGTTTGCTGCTTGGTAAATGCCCTGAAGAGTGGATCTGGCTCAAATTTGGTGATTCAAGCCCATCAGCAGATGACATTGGAGATGTTCATCCGCTTCAGAAGCGATGTCCTGAAACCTCTTCATCACTGAGCTCTGTCTGAATCACCAAATTTGAGCCAGAACCACTTTTCACGTCATTTACCATCGAAGAAGAGGATACTGCCACATTGTTTTCTATCCGTTGACCACCTCACCTCCGTTGAGGTGCAGGACTTGACCAGCCATGTACGACGAGTCATCCGAAGCCAAGAAGACATAGGCCGGAGCAAGTTCATCAGGTTGCCCAGCTCGCTGCATGGGTACCTGCTTCCCAAACTGCTCCACCTGTTCGGACGGCATCGTTTGCTGAATCAAGGGCGTCCAGATCGGTCCAGGAGCGACTGCATTCACACGAATTCCTTTTTGAATGAGTGCCTGTGAGAGCGAGCGTGTGAAGGCGACAATAGCTCCCTTCGTCGAAGAGTAGTCGAGCAATTGAGGATTGCCTTGATAGGCCGTGACAGAAGTCGTATTGATGATTGCTCCTGTGTTCGGCAAATGCTTGAGTGCTGCCTTGGTCAGAAAGAACATCGAAAAGATGTTGGTGCGAAAAGTGCGCTCAAGCTGCCCGGCGCTGATCTGCTCGATGCTTTGCTGCGGATGCTGCTCCGCCGCATTGTTGACCAGGATATCAAGCTTCCCAAGCCGCTGAACTGTTTGCTGGATCGCCTGCTGGCAGAAATTCTCGTCACCCACATCGCCAGCCAGTGTGAGACACTTTCTGCCCTGCTGCTCCACCTGCTGCTTCACCTTCTGGGCATCCTCGTGTGCATCATGATAGACGATGGCAACATCGGCTCCCTCTTTCGCAAAGGCGACAGCAACTGCATGACCGATGCCACTATCGGCACCTGTGATGAGAGCAACCTTGCCCTGCAACTTTCCGCTGGCGCGATAGTGAGACGCCTGTGCTTGTGGCTGCGAGGACATATCAGACTCACGCGTTACTGGCTGCTGAAATTGTGATGGTTGTGAGGGACGCGCCTCATTTTGCGTCATATTGCTTCTCCTTACTTCTTACAGTTGTATCTAATGTAGATAGTTGTATCAAAATAGAATGCTAGAAGCTGAGAGCTTCCTTCGTTTCAGAAACAGACCATCTTTGTCAAGCTTCATAAGTTACACGTCTTAGGGCAGGAAAAGTGGACAAGCGACATTAGGAAATGCTATGGAAAGTTGAATAGCTGAAGCCCTGGTAGGATGGTGTATACGGAATTAACGAGATGCAACTGCTACTTGAGGGCGTGTAGAGGAGAGCTATGCTTTTCCTGCCCTACGACGGCGGGCGGCAGCAGCCTTTTGACGACGATCTCTCCGTTTTTGGTTATATGTTGCCCGTTGCTCTGGCGTCATATCGTCTAGTACCGCCTCGTGTGTTCCTGGCTCTGTATCAACTCGTTTATTACCATTTGTGCTGCTCTGTATTCCTCGAACAGGTTGACCACGCCGACGCCGCGCGTTCTCAATTCCTTGATAGATCACAATACCCGCAAGCAGACCGGACGCGAGCAGTATTATGAGGTAAAACGGCAATATAATGACATTCAAACTCGCAGGCAGCCAGCGAAAGTTAATGGCTATGTTCAACAGAAATGCAGATGCAAGCAGAATATATTCGATACCTGTCAATATGCTGACCTGCTTGTACCAGGGAAGGCGTATTCCCTGATACTGGCTCTGCTGCTGCCTTCTGCGCGCCATGAGAATGTTGAATATGCCAAGAGCTATAAACATGATGCAAAATAAAACAATAAGTTGTGGTTGAAGACCAAACATTGGCTATTGCCTCCTAAAAAAAATACTCGGTCGTTCTCCTCACGATAAGGAACAAATGAATTAATAGGGCTTGCGCGTAATGATAGTATGCGCTGAGCCATATTATTATAATACATTGTGGCTGATCTGCTTACCCATGTGCCATTTTTATAGCCCTCTGTCGTTTTTGGTGTCAAGGAAGGCGGCTAAGGTGAACACCCGAAGCAAAATCAGGTACTCATCCGACACAATATCTACGTTCTAGACCTTGACTATCTACAAAAAAGCGCTAAAATCTATATCAGAATACTTATGGCATAGAGATTTATGAGGTTTGTATGCATATCGTCGTTGTCGGAGTAGATCACACCACCGCATCCATCGCGCTACGTGAGAGTCTTTCTTGCTCAACTCGTCACATTCCGCAGATACTAAGTGCAGCTAACGAAGTCGTGCAAGAAAGTATCTTGCTCTCTACATGCAATCGCGTGGAATTGTACGCTATCTGCTCAGAAGTGAGTACTGGAAGTGCGCACTTACTTCATCTACTCAGCGAGATGAGGCATGTTCCTCTTGATGAGCTTGAGGCGCATAGTTACAGTTTCGCTGATGAGCAAGCGGTGTCACACCTCTTCGGTGTCACCTGTGGGTTGTACTCCCTGGTGCCAGGTGAGCCGCAGATTCAGGGGCAGGTGGTTGACGCGCTAGAGATCGCGCAGGGCAGTGGCTATGCCGGCCCGATTACCTCAGCTCTCTTCCGTGCCGCTATTGGTGCTGGTAAGCGCGCTCGTAGCGAAACTGGTATTAGCCGCAATGCGGTCTCGGTAAGCCATGTCGCGGTGCAGCTAGCACATCATCTCTTCCCCGATCTTCACAAGGCAAGTATCCTACTCGTAGGGTCTGGGCAGATGAGCGAGGTCGCCGCGCGTAACCTGCTCGACAATGGCGCACAGCAACTCGTCATTATCAATCGTACGCATGCAAACGCGGTTGATCTCGCCCAATCGCTTGGGGCAACTCATCGAACCTTTGCGGAACTGTCTGAAGCATTGGTAGAAGCTGATATAGTGATCACTTCGACAAAGGCTCCATATGCTGTCATCACGCCAGAACTCATGCAGAGAGTCATGGAAAAGCGTATAGGTCACTCCTTACTTCTTATAGACATAGCATTGCCGCGTGATGTCGATCCCGTTGTCGGGACATTGCCGGATGTGCATCTTTATAACGTAGATGATCTCCAATCGCAGGTAGAGAGAGGTATTTCTCTTCGCCTACAAGAGGTCCAGTACGTACAGGCGATCATCTCGGAAGAGGTGAGCGCCTTTGAGCGATGGTTGTCTTCATTGAGCGTTAGTGGTACTATTGGCGATTTGCGTCGTCGCGCCGAGGAAGTGCGCCAGCAAGAGCTTGCCCGTATTATGCGACAGATTGCCCCTACGCTTTCCCAGCGGGAGACAGCCGCCGTACAAGAACTTACCACGCGACTCATGAATAAATTGTTGCATATGCCTACATTACGGCTCAAAGACGCAGCAGCGGACGGTCAGGGCCATGTGTATGCGGAAGCATTGCGTTATCTTTTTAATTTGGATGAAGATTATGAAGCGAATCACAATAGGAACGCGAGCCAGCAAGCTCGCTATGACACAGACACATTGGGTAGCCGAACGACTGCGCCAGCAGTGGCCCGACCTTGAAATAGCAATAGGACAAATCCGCACTACAGGCGACCGTGTAACCAACGTCCCGCTATCACAAATTGGTGGGGATGGTGTCTTTGTAATCGAAATCGAGCGTGCGCTTCAAGAGCGGCGCATTGATCTTGCGGTTCACAGCTTGAAAGACTTGCCTACCGTTCAACCTGACGGATTACGTCTTGTCATTGCTGGACCTCGCGAAGATGTGCGTGACGTGTTCATCTCCAATACTGCCCTTGATTTGCCGCAGGAGAGCCTGGAGCCTCTTGCCGATACAGCAAAAACACCCCTGCGTATAGGCACAAGTAGCCTGCGCCGAACCGCCCAGATACGCGAGATGTACCCAGATGCTCATGTCCTGCCGATACGTGGCAATGTTGATACACGTTTGCGCAAGTTAGAGGCTACCGACTACGATGCAATTGTCCTTGCCGCCGCAGGTCTACATCGGCTAGAGATGGAAGAGAGCCTTGCCAACCGACTCACCTACTTTCCTATCGACAAAATGATGCCCGCACCCGGACAGGGTGCGCTTGCCTTGGAGATACGCGATGAGCCTGAGATGCGAGAATTCCTTGCCCCGCTCAATGATAGCAAGGTTCAGGCGGCAACAAGTGCCGAGCGCATGTTCATGCGTCGGCTCGGTGCTGGTTGTTACCTCCCTGTCGCGTCCTACGGTGAGATCGCGGATGAAATATTCACTCTGCGTGGGCTTGTTATAAGTCTAGATGGGCAACGCCGTATTCGTGTCAGGCAGAGCATGCGCTGGCGAGCAGGCATGAGCGTTGAACATGCTGAGCGGCTTGGGGTGAGTCTGGCGGAAGAAGCCTTGTCTCAAGGAGCATACGAGATCGTTCATGAGATAGACGCTTTCAGAGAGCAGGAGCGGCAACATGTCTGAGCAACAGATCGCAGCATTGCCGCTACAAGGGAAATGCGTTCTTGTAACACGCACCCGCGATCAGGCCAGCGTGTTTAGTCAGCGTCTTCGTGCATTGGGGGCGGTACCCATAGAGTTCCCTACCATCCGTATCGTGCCACCATCAGATTGGACACAACTGGATGAGGCATTGAAGCGACTGTATGCTTCCGGTCCAGCAGGAGCAAACGACGGCTCATATAAATATAGTTGGCTCGTGTTCACTAGCGCCAATGGAGTGCATATCTGCTTAGAGCGACTATGCAAGCTTGGTTATGACCCGCAAGCTGTACGCAACGTGCGAGTGGCGACTATTGGCCCCGCTACCGCTGCCGCTGTCGCGAGCTATGGAGTGAGTGCTGATCTCGTGCCTGATGAATACATTGCCGAGGGTATCGCTGATGCTCTCATCAAGGACGCGGAACAGCGTGGCACACCGCTCAAAGGTCAACATATTTTACTTGCACGCGCTGCCGAGGCCCGTAAGGTACTTGTGACAGAGCTACAGCAGGCAGGCGCAATTGTTGATGAGATTCCAGCTTACTACACTCTGACCGCCGCGTCCGATGATAAGCAGGGGCGTGAAGTATGGCGAATGTTACAACAACAGCAGCTTGACATCGTGACGTTTACCAGTTCTTCGACTGTACGCAATTTTGTTGCGTGGCTAAAGAGTTGTGAGGATGCTGTGTATTTCTCTACAGCATCAATTACGCATCCCATTATTCCGACTATCGCTTGTATCGGTCCTATCACCTCGCGGACAGCACGTGAACTCGGCCTTCATGTTGACATTGAGGCAAAAGAGTTCACGATTGATGGTCTTGTAGAGGCAATCGTGAAATATGAGGAAACAGCATCATGGCAGAACAGACAATAACCAACCAAAGCGAGACGACGCATCCTGAGACATCGGTTGCACCTGAGAAACCAAAGGCGAAGCAGCCTCGACAACTGGTGCGTTTCACCTTCTACAAGTTCGATCAGCAGTGGCAACTGCTTCCCTCCGATGTGCGCGAACGAGGAAAACAGGAACTGAAGAATATCTTCGACGAGCATGGACAGCATTCGCTCATTCGTAGCTTTGGTCTCTACGGCTTGCGCTCTGACTGCGACTTCATGTTGTGGCAGGCAACGTACGATGTTGAGGATCTCAGAACATTAAGCAGCAAGATTCGTCGCAGTGCAATGGGTCCCTACCTGCGCGAGTCACAAGCCTTCCTGTCGATGACCAAGCGTTCCGTCTACGTTGGTAAAAACGCTCGTGGCGCTCATGATCCGCGCCTCGTGATTGCCCCTGAGGATAAAAAATACCTTTTCGTCTATCCCTTCGTGAAGACGCGTGCATGGTACGCCTTGTCGATGGAAGACCGTAATCGCATGATGAAAGAACATATCCGCGTTGGGCTGACCTATCCAAGCGTATCGCTCAACACGACCTACTCCTATGGTCTCGACGACCAGGAGTTTGTCGTCGCCTTCGAGACGGACAACATTTCTGACTTCCTTGATCTCGTCCAGGAACTCCGTGAAACCGAAGCCAGCATGTACACACTCCGCGACACCCCCATGTTTACCTGTGTGTCGCAACCACTAGATGACATCTTGCAATCCATCGGGGCATAATGTAGGGGCAATATTGTAGCGAGGCAACAAGTATGAATAATCAGACCTATAGGGGTGGTAATCTTGTCCTATCCCGTTCACACGCACTCTTTGAAGAGGCGCAGAGGCTTCTTCCAGGTGGCGTCAATAGCCCTGTACGCGCCTTTCGTGGCGTTGGTGGCGATCCTATCTTCATTGACCATGCAAAAGGTCCCTATCTTTATGACGTAGATGGCAATACGTATCTTGATTATGTGCAGTCCTGGGGACCTATGATTCTGGGTCACACATACCCTACGGTAGTCGAGGCGGTAGTACAGGCAAGCCACCGAGGCTTTAGCTACGGCGCACCCACACAGGCCGAGAGCGAACTGGCAACGCTTGTCATAGAGCGCGTACCAGCGGTCGAGATGATACGCTTCGTCAACTCAGGCACCGAGGCGACCATGAGTGCCTTACGCCTTGCACGCGCCTATACAGGGAGAAGTAAGATTATCAAGTTTAGCGGCTGTTATCATGGGCATGCCGATATGCTGCTTGTCCATGCTGGATCCGGTGTCGCAACAATGGGACTTCCCGACAGTCCAGGTGTTCCCGCCGAGACAACGCGAAATACTTTGACTGTTGCCTATAATGACAGTGCCGCCATCGAGCAGCTCTTTCAGACCTACCCAGATGAAATCGCCGCCATTATCGTTGAGCCCGTAGCCGCTAACATGGGACTGGTGTTACCTCTTCCAGGTTTCCTGGAAAAGTTGCGCAGCCTCTCTCAACAGTACGGAGCGCTGCTCATCTTCGATGAGGTCATGACTGGCTTCCGTCTTGGGCCAGGAGGTATGCAGGAGCGTGCAGGGATCGTACCTGATATCACCTGCTTTGGCAAGATTATCGGCGGTGGTCTCCCTGTAGGAGCCTACGGTGGTCCTCGCGACATCATGCAGCAGGTTGCACCTATCGGATCGATGTACCAGGCGGGAACGCTCTCCGGCAACCCATTAGCGATGGCCGCTGGTATCGCAACGCTTACTGAGCTAGGCAAGCCAGGACAATACGAGAAGCTTGAACACAAGAGCGAGGTGCTTGGCGAAGGCATCGCTAGAGCCATCCACGACACACAGACCGACGCACAACTAGTACGCATTGGTGCTATGTTCTGTCTGTACTTTTCTAAGAACCCTGTAACCAATTATGCTAGCGCGAAGAGATCAGATACAACACGCTTCGCTCATTTCTTCTGGAACATGCTAGGTCGTGGTATCTATCTGCCGCCTTCCCAATTTGAGGCATGCTTTATCTCGCTTGCCCTTGATGATGACATGCTCCATGAGACGGCACAGAGCGTCGAGTTAGCACTGCGCGAGATCGCGTAAGAGAGGCTTTTCATGACAAATTTTCCAATTGTGCGTTTAAGGCGCATACGACAAAATGATAGGTTGCGCGGTCTTGTACGTGAAACGCGCCTGAGCGTTGACCAGCTCATCTACCCTCTCTTCATCGCCGAGGGCGTAAGCGAGCCACGCGAGATCGCTTCTATGCCAGGAATTATGCAGTGGCCCCTGCAACACCTGGGACGTGAGGTTGAGCGTATCGCTAACCTGGGTATTCCAGCGGTACTCCTGTTTGGTATTCCTAATGAGAAGGATGAGATGGGCTCACAAGCTTACCAGGAGAAGGGCATTATTCAGCAGGCTATACAGCGTATCAAGGCCGAAACGCCAGATACATTGGTGATAACCGACGTTTGCCTATGTGAGTACACCAGTCATGGACACTGTGGTGTCATTCGCAACGGCGACGTTCACAACGATGAGTCGTTGACGCTGCTCTCTCGCATGGCCCTCTCGCATGTCGAAGCTGGTGCCGATCTGGTTGCGCCTTCTGATATGATGGACGGTCGTATTGGCACTATTCGTCATGCCCTTGATGAACATGGTTTCAGCCAGACGCCAATCATGGCCTACTCCGCCAAGTTCGCGTCGGGCTTCTACGGCCCATTCCGTGAGGCTGCCGAGTCCGCACCTCAGTTCGGCGACCGTCGCTCGTATCAGATGGACCCGGCCAATGGACGTGAGGCGCTGCGCGAAGTGAATCTGGATATCGCGGAGGGTGCCGATATCGTGATGGTGAAACCGGCTCTGCCCTACCTGGATGTTATTCGACAGGTGCGTGATTCCTGCGACCTGCCAATTGCCGCTTATAACGTAAGTGGTGAGTTCTCCATGATAAAAGCTGCCGCCCGCAATGGTTGGATCGATGAACGACGTGTGGCGATGGAGGTTCTGACAGGTATCAGGCGCGCGGGCGCGGATATGATTATCACCTACTTCGCACCTGACGTGGCATTGTGGCTGAAGGAATAAGAACAAATTCCTAAACGCGGAGAGGGCGACCACAAAGGATAGCTCTCTCCGCGTAGAACTGCAAGTGCGTCTATCTAACGCCCAAAACGTCCCGCTAAAAATCGACACAGACCAGCAAACATCAGGGCTTTACTTCCCTCGCCCATAATTGCAGCGATAAAACCAATACTTAATCCTACCGTAAGTCCGATGCGCCCCGCTGGGTGATGCATCATCTGTCGAAGTTTATTCATGTATTCCTTCCCTTTTTGCCTATGGCATCCATGGAAAAACACTACTAGTCACTCACGATGTTTCACATACTAACGTAACACATAAACTAGCCCTTTGCCTACGGAATATCATGAAAATAAGAATTGTTTTCTTTATAATGGGGATTAGGAAAAAACCGGATATGCCTGAAATTTTTGATACTGCTATCCTGTTACTATTGCTGCTGCTACTCCGTTTATCTCTGTTATAAGGCTCCTCTATAAGGAGCTTTACAATTTTTCTAAGGCTTTCCACATTTTCTCAGCAACTTTTAAGGTTTTTTTGTCACACTAGTTCTCACAGAGAGAAGTGTTGTGTAATGGTTGGGATGAACGCTAACAATCGCAGCTATCTGCCAATTAATTCTTATGGCGTAATTGGCGATTGCCATTCAACGGTGCTTGTCGCACCTGATGGCTCGGTGGACTGGGGCTGTCTACCAGACTTTGATAGCCCCGCTATCTTTTGTCGTCTGTTAGATGCAGAACGTGGGGGATACTTTCAAATAACACCCACAGACAACACTATCCCAGGTTTTCAGCGCTATCTGCGTGGAAGTAATGTCTTACAGACAAGGTTCGCCAGTACCGCAGGTGAATTAGTATTGACCGACTTCATGCCTGTAGAAACATTGAATGCCTGGCCCTATCGAGGCATGAACAATAACACATGGACACGTGAGGACGGTTCCTGCCATTGTCTGGTGCGTATCGTGGAATGCACCTATGGTGAATTACCTGTGACGATGACACTTCGTGTCAGTCCGAATTATGCGGCATCGCCTTGCGAGGTCTCTCTCATACCAGAGAACATCGGCGCACTTATCTCTGACGGCCAGCAGCATGTCGGCCTTGCGATTGTTGGCGCACATCTGCTGCCCTCATTTTCGATGAGCATTGCGCAAGATACAGAAGAATGGCATCCCTCAGTAACGACACAAGTTACGCTTCATGAAGGTGAGCGACTGATATTTGCGGTAGGCATGGGCCGTAGCGTTCATTCCGCTCGCCGACTCGTGGAGCATGAGCTGCATCAGCGAAACTTTGAGGTGGAACTAGCTCAAACGTTGCATTGCTGGCGTAAATGGCTCGCAAACTGTAACTATCAAGGTCCATATACAGAGTGGGTCCATCGTAGTGCGCTTGCCCTTAAGATGATGACCTACGCGCCCACTGGTGCTATCGTCGCTGCTCCTACCACATCCCTACCAGAAGACATGGGAGGTATGCGTAACTGGGACTACCGCTTCACCTGGCTGCGTGATGCGACCTTTACCTTGTACGCACTCAACGTACTCGGTTTTACAGAAGAGGCACGAGCGTTTACGCACTGGCTGCGTCGCCTCTCTTATGCCAATGGTGAAGACTTGCAAATCATGTATGGCATTCGTGGTGAGCGCGACCTGGCTGAGCAAGAACTGGGACATTTGAGCGGGTACTGCGGCTCACGACCCGTTCGTATCGGCAATGGGGCGGCAGATCAAAAGCAACTCGATGTGTTTGGGGAGGTTCTCGACTGCATCCACCTCTATCGTCGCCAGGGAGGTTTTGAGCGTTACGGAGAGACGCTCGAGGGGCCGCTCTGGTCGATGATGAGCACATTGGTGGAGCACGTATGCGCGCACTGGCATGAGCCTGATAGCGGTATCTGGGAGGTGCGTGGCGATCTACGTCATTTCGTCTACTCGAAGGTAATGTGTTGGGTCGCGCTTGATCGTGGCATCAAAGCCGCTGAGCAACTGAACCTGCTGGCAGATCTTCCTCGCTGGAGAATGGTGCGAGATCAGATTCGTGCTGATATCTTGTCGCATGGATACAACACTACTATTGGAGCATTCACCCAGTCCTATGACAGCTCTGCACTAGATGCTTCTAACTTGTTGTTGCCACTGGTTGGCTTCATTCCACCTGATGATCCGCGTATGCGCTCAACAGTAGACCGTATCATGGAGAAATTGACCGACGAGCAAGGCTTTGTCTACCGTTATAACGCCGAGGACGGCTTGTCAGGTTCAGAGGGAACCTTTACGATATGCACGTTCTGGCTTGTGGATAATCTTGCAATGCAGGGAAGAGTTGCGGAAGCTCGCTCACTCTTTGAGCGTATTCTCAACTATTCCGGTCGCCTGGGTCTGTTCTCCGAGGAAATCGATCCGAAGGATACGACCTCACTGGGCAATTATCCGCAGGCTTTCACTCATATCGCGCTTATCAACAGTGCCAACAACCTGCGAAAAGCCGAAATTCGCATGGCTAAGCACCATACCGATCCAGTCATGGCGGCAATCAAGCTCCACCACTAGGAGCCAGGCAAATGGGTACAGGACCGCCGATGCATAGTTTGTGCATCGGCGGCCCTGTCTATTCATCAGCATGAAAAACATGGTATACTCTAAAAGAGATGGTACTTGCACCTGTGAGATAATAGCGAGAAACAGGTAAACAAAGGAAAATTATAGGTGTCTGTTCATTATCCTACTGCGAGTTTGAAGCCACATAAAGAAGAGAGTCTTGCTGGAGGGCACTTATGGATCTTCTCCGGTGCGCTCCAACAATCCCCTCGCTGGATAGAAGCAGGTGGCCTTGTGGATGTGAAGTCATCTACAGGACAATTCATTGCACGCGGCTACTACAATCCTCAGACCGATATCGCTATTCGTATTTTAACGCGCGATCCCGAAGAGGCAATTGACGCCGAATTTATGCGAAAGCGCATTCGTAGTGCTGTAGAACTGCGAAGCGTCTTTGACCCAGACCAAACCAATGCCTACCGTCTAATTCACGCGGAGGGCGATGGCTTGCCTGGATTAGTAGTAGATCGTTTCGGGGATGCGCTTGTCGTACAGATAAACACTATTGGCATGGAGCGGCTGCGCCCTCTTCTCTTGAATACACTCATGCAGGAGACGAGAGCAGGTGGACTTTTGCTGCGCAATGAGAGCCAATCGCGCCGTCGCGAAGGTCTGGAGGTTGAGGAACCCATCGCCATCGCTGGTGAAGTTCCTAGGCAGCTCACCATACGTGAAAATAGTGTACAGTTCCTTGTTGATCTATGGCAGGGTCAGAAGACAGGCTTTTTCCTCGACCAACGCGATAAGCGCGAAGCATTGCGTAAGTACGCACGTGGCAAGCGTGTCCTGAACTGCTTCAGCTATACAGGAGGCTTCTCCGTTTATGCAGCACTTACCAGTAGTGAGACAAACGTTACTAGTGTCGATATCTCCCCACCAGCTATAGAGGTTGCTCGCCAGAACTTTACTCTTAACGGTCTTGACCCAGATCAACATGAATTTCTGATAGCAGATGTGTTTGACTATCTTGAGGAAGCCGCAAGTAATAGAGAGCAGTTTGATATAGTCGTGCTCGATCCACCAGCGTTCGCCAAGACGCAAAGTGCGCGCGCTCAGGCTTTGAAAGCGTATCGGCGCTTAAATATTTTGGGGATGCAGGTACTACGACTAGGAGGCATTCTGCTTACCTGTTCTTGCTCTGGGGTAGTGAGTATGGATGACCTGTTAGGCGTGTTGTCGCAGAGCGCACAGCGTTTCCGCCGCTCTGTACAATTGCTCGAGACATACACACACGGCGTCGATCATCCCACCAACCTGGCGATGCCAGAAACCAACTATTTGAAAGCGGTGTTCTGTCGCGTAGGAAGTGATTCATCACTCATGACACCACTCTTTGATACTCACTAAATCACGCAGGCGACCGTAAGGGTACGCCCCTACTATACCTATTTGCATAGTAGGGGCGTACCCTTGCGGTCGCCCTGCCCTTTGTGATCTCTACGCCCCTGTGGTTGTCTGACTCCTTGTACTGTATATGGTATACTTTCCTCATCACTCATCTGTTGCTGTTGACTGCTTACGATGGGGTACTCACTGATGACTCAAATCTCTAATGAGAATCGTGCGCAACTTATTGCAAACCTGCAACAGCAGGCAGAAGAATTAGCGCAATTAAATCGCATAGCCATCGCACTGACATCCGAATTTGACCTTCAACGCCTCTTGCAAACGATCACTGATGCTGCTCGTAAAGTAACGTCTGCTGAATACGCTGCCTTTTTCCTCATTCCAGAGATTGTCGACGCTAATGAAAATATTCCTGCTAATGCCGTTGGCTTTAATCTTGCTGCTATTTCTGGTGCATCCGAGGCTATCGAGAAGCACTTTCGGCGTCTGGGATCGGTTGAGGGCATTGGAGTGCTCGCACCCATATTTTGGGAAGGGGCATCGCTTGTTGTAGATGACGTGCTTGAAGATCCACGCTATGTGGGCGTACCACGCGGCCATATTCCTGTACGAAGTTTTCTCGGTGTTCAGTTGCGAACGCGAGAAGGGACAAATCTAGGTGCCTTTCTTATCGGACATACGCTCCCTGGTAGATTTAGCAACCGCCATGTCGAATTAATAGAAGCGCTGAGTGCTCAGGCTGCGGTTACTATTCATAATGTGCAGCTTGTCGCTCGTGAACGTCGTGCTATGGAAGAGTATGCCGCTCAACTGGAGCGTGAAGTCCGTGAACGCACCGCCGAACTGGAGCGGCGCAACCAGGAACTGAGCAGAGTTGCGACCAACTTGCAACAACTGCATCAAGAATTGACAGAAGTGCAGAAACGCCAGATGCTTGCTGAGGAACGGAGTCGTATCGCACAGGAGCTTCACGACCGTGTACAGCAAACCTTGTTCACGATTGGTTTGAAAGCGGATTGGGTCAAAGAACGTCTTACCCCCGACTCTACGCTTGTTCACCCATTACGTGCGATCAAGCAACTTGCTTCATTGGGGAACGCCCAGGTACGTGATGCTATCTTTGCCCTCTCTTCCGCTGAACTTCCAGAAGACGGCCTGGTGAAAATGCTGTACACTCTTATTCGGGACTTGCGCGAAGCCTGCTCCATTGAGGCCGATCTTGTCGTGGCTGAATGGGCTACATCTCCTGCTGGGCATATTGAAAAAACACTGCTTACCATCGCACAAGAGGCACTTTCAAACGTGCGTCGCCATGCTCAAGCAACAATCGTCATTGTAACGGTGCAAGTCACCGATGAACAGGCGGTGTTAGTGGTGCAAGATAATGGCATAGGTCTTCCATCCTCGATGCTCCAAACCTATCAAAGTAATGCCATGCGTCTGGGACTTAAGGGCATGCATCATCGTATCAAGGAGCTTGATGGTCAGTTTATGCTTATCAATGGCGAAGAAGGTGGCCTGATTGTGAAGGCGGTGCTACCACTATGATTCGCTTGCTCATTGTAGATGACCACGAAATGGTACGTGAGGGACTCAAGGCTATGCTTGTTACAGAGCCTGACTTTAGTATTGTTGGTGATGCTGCTAACGCGGAGCAAGCTCTTGACATAATCGACCGGCTGTCCCCTGATGTAGCATTGCTCGACATACGCTTGCCAGGAGTAAGTGGTATAGAAGCCTGTAGTATTATCTCAGAACGCTACCCTGAGACAGCAGTCATTATCCTGACCACATTTACCGACGAGAATCTTGTGGCACAATGCGTTCAAGCAGGGGCGCGTGGTTTTATCATCAAAGACATAGAGCGTTTCGACCTGAAACGCTCTATTCGAGCAGTTGCGCGAGGTGAGGCGGCCATTGACTCCAAAGCGGCTGTTGCTGTTCTAGCCCACCTTCGCCGTGCTCCAGTGGTAAGTCAGGAACCTTCGCCTGAACCGCTTAGTTCACAACAACTTGTGCTCCTTCGGCTTATCGCACAGGGACTTTCTAGTCGCGAAATCTCGACGCAGCTCTACCTCAGTGAAAATACCGTGAAGAGCTATGTGCAAGAAATTCTACATCGTCTCAATGTGAAGAACCGTACCGAGGCTGTGATGGTTGCTGTCAAGCAAGGCTGGTTGTAGCGGCGTCCGCTTGCGCGCACCCTCTTTTTGTGAGAACCCTCTTCATTTGTATACTCTGAATTACCCCCTTTTGTGGGTAGCATTCATCGCGACAAGAGTCTATACTTGATATACGGTAGAGTCCTGCACGCTCTACTATGGCTACCTCCCTATCGATCTGACGTAGTTTTGATGAGGCGCAGAAAATTTGCGCGTCAACGAGTATTGGAGGTGACACTTTGATTCCAGGTTCCTTTGACTATGTGGCGGCGAACAGCGTTTCGGAAGCTGTTGCTCTGCTGGAAAGACATGGCGACGAAGCCAAAATCCTGGCTGGTGGTCAAAGTCTTATCCCTATTTTGCGGTTCCGGCTTGCCAGTCCCTCTATCTTGATCGACATCAGCCGCATCGCTGAACTGGAATATATCCAGGAGACAGACGGTACTTTACACATCGGAGCACTTACCCGTGAGGCGGAACTGGATAATTCCCCGCTTATCCGCAACCGCTATCCCATCCTTTTTGACACCTCAAACGGTGTAGCTGATCCCATTGTACGCAACTGGGCCACAGTGGGTGGCAACCTTACTCATGCTGATCCTGCTAACGACCATCCGGCAACAATGCTCGCATTAGGAGCGACCTTAGTAGCTGAGGGACCTAATGGTAAGCGTGTCATTCCTATCGAGGAGTTTTTCACAGATTCTTCCTTTGAGACGACGCTGCAACCGAATGAAGTCCTTACAGAAATTCGCGTTCCCGCTCCTACCGAACGCAGCGGCGGGGCGTACTTCAGGCTTGAACGCAAAGTCGGCGATTTTGCTGTCGCAGGTGTAGCTGTTTACGTAACGCTGGACAACGCGGAACGCGTAGCTATGGACGATAGCGGGCGCATGACGATGAACACAGATAGTAGTGGACGCATTGTGTATGCGGGCGTCGGCTTGACCAACGTAGGGCCATATCCTATCAAAGCACGAGATGCGGAACAGTTTTTGCGTGGTAAAACCCTGGATGACGCGACTATTCAACAGGCCGCTGATCTTGCCGCTGCCGCATCACGACCAACGAGTGATATACGAGGCCCTGCGGATTATAAGCGTGCTATGGTACGTACATTATGCGTTCGTGCATTGCGAAAAGCGTTAGCCCGTGCTACAGGAGGGGAATCGAATGAGTAAGCATCATATCAGTGTCACCATAAACGGAACCGTCTATGAGGATGATGTCGACTCGCGCACACTTCTCGTCCATTGGATACGCGATGGATTGCAACTCACCGGAACCCACATTGGCTGTGATACTACCGCTTGTGGAGCTTGTACCATCCTTGTCGATGGCAAAGCTACGAAGTCCTGCACCATGTTTACCGTGCAAGCGAATGGCCGTCAGATCATGACGGTTGAAGGATTGGAGCAAGATGACAAGCTGCATCCTATCCAGGAAGGGTTTCATCAGATGCATGCCCTACAGTGTGGTTACTGCACCCCTGGCATGATGATGACAGGAGTAGCCCTCTTGTCGCGCAATCCTAATCCTGATGAGCACGAAATTCGTGTTGGTATCTCTGGAAACCTATGTCGTTGTACTGGCTACGTCAATATTGTTAAAGCTATTCAATATGCTGCCGAAAAGATGCACGCGTCTGAGCAGGTGTCGGTAAGTACCGGTGAGGGAGGCGAATAATGGCAACCGAGGTACATACTCATGGTTTAGGAGAACCCTACAAGCGCAAAGAAGATGCACGCTTTATTCGCGGACAAGGGAACTATGTCGACGACGTTCAGCTACCAGGAATGCTGTATGGCGATATTGTGCGTAGTCCCTATGCGCACGCGCTCATCAAAAATATTGACATCAGCGGAGCTTTGAAAGTCCCCGGCGTCTTAGCCGTCATCACCGGAAAAGACCTTGATGCCGCTGGTCTGGCCTGGATGCCAACCCTTTCCGCGGACACGGAAGCGGTATTAGCTCTTGACCGCGTGCATTTCCAGATGCAAGAGGTGGCCTTCGTCGTCGCCACCAGTCGTTACGCTGCCGCCGATGGTGTAGCCGCTGTCGAGGTTGACTATGAGCCTTTGCCCGTGATCGTCGATCCTAAGAAGGCCCTTGACCCTGATGCTCCGCTGCTGCGCCCTGATAAGAAGGAAAAACAGCCCACGAACCAGATTTACCACTGGGAGACTGGAGATCGTGATGCAACCGATACAACCTTCACAGAAGCTGAAGCGAATGGGGTAGTCATCAAGCAGGATATGTACATCCCGCGCATTCATCCTGCTCCTATCGAGACCTGTGGCTGTGTTGCCGATTATCAAAAGGCAACGGGAAAACTTACGGTCTGGCTTACATCACAGGCTCCTCATGCACATCGCACCCTCTTCGCCATTGTCGCAGGTTTGCCAGAGCATCGTATTCGCATCATTTCACCCGATATCGGTGGTGGCTTTGGCAACAAGGTGCCTATCTATCCAGGATACGTATGTGCTGTTGTCGCGTCGCTTAAGACAGGGAAACCTGTCAAATGGATTGAAGATCGATCCGAGAACATCGGTAGTACAGGTTTTGCCCGTGACTATCACATTCATGCGGAGTTGGCAGCAGATAAAGATGGAACAGTAAAGGCTCTACGTGTACATACACTTGCTGACCACGGTGCATTCGATGCTGCCGCACAGCCTACCAAGTTTCCCGCAGGTCTGTTCCACATTTGTACAGGATCATATGACTTCAAACATGCTTTTGTCGATGTGGATGCCGTTCACACAAATAAGGCTCCCGGCGGCATTGCCTACCGCTGCTCGTTCCGTGTCACCGAGGCTTCCTATCTCATCGAACGCATGATGGATACGCTGGCTCATGATCTAGGAAAAGACCCTGCTCAACTGCGTCTCCAGAACTTTATTCAGCCAGAAGCCTTTCCATATCGTTCCGCTTTAGACTGGACGTTCGATAGTGGCAATTACGAAGGCTCCTTGCGGCTGGCAATGAAGAATGTGGACTACGACGGGCTACGCCGCGAGCAGGCAGAAAAGCGTGCGCGAGGTGAACTGATGGGTATCGGCATCTCAACCTTTACCGAAATCGTGGGTGCTGGCCCTGGTAAACATTTCGATATTGCAGGTATCCAGATGTTTGATAGTTGTGAAATTCGCGTCCATCCTACAGGAAAGGCTCTCGCACGGATCGGCGTGCAAACGCAGGGCCAGGGGCATGAAACCACCTTTGCTCAAATTATCGGGGCAGAACTGGGTATGTCGCCTGATGATATTGATGTTGAGCATGGAGATACTGATACCGCCCCCTATGGACTTGGGACCTATGCCAGTCGGAGTACGCCTGTCGCTGGCGCGGCAACCGCGCTGGCAGCGCGTAAAGTACGTGACAAAGCTAAGAAAATCGCGGCCTATCTTTTAGAGGTGGGCGAAGAGGACCTTGAGTGGGAGCCAGGACGCTTCTTCGTGAAAGGGACCCCCGGTAAAGGCAAAACCATTCAAGAATTGGCATTCGCGGCCTATACCAATTGTCCACCATTCTTAGAGCCAGGGTTAGAAGCGGTCAATTACTATGATCCGCCGAACCTGACCTATCCATTCGGAGCCTACATTTGTGTTGTGGACATCGACCGTGGTACTGGTGAGGTGCATATTCGCCGCTTTATGGCGGTGGATGATTGCGGTACTGTCATCAATCCAATGGTCGTCGAGGGACAGGTTCACGGTGGACTGACGCAAGGATTAGCCCCGGCTTTGTACGAAGAACTCTCCTTTGATGAGGACGGCAACATTCAAGGTGGGAATTTTCAGGACTATCTGATCCCAACCTCGATGGAGACTCCAAACTGGGAGATAGATAGAACAGTCACTCCATCACCGCATCATCCAATTGGAGCAAAGGGAATCGGCGAGTCTCCCACCGTTGGAGCACCTCAAGCCATAGTGAATGCTGTCGTTGATGCGCTTGCGCATGTCGGTGTGCGACACATAGATATCCCCATCACTCCATGGAAGGTGTGGAATATCCTTAAAGAAAAGGGCTTGACGACTGACTAGTAGAGGCGAAGCGAAGAAAGGCCCCCTGCTCAATTGAGTAGGAACTACCTCGCAGTATAGATATAGGATCATGATAGGGGCATAGATATCGTAATGATAGGGCTTGCCCCTATCATGCCTCGAACTACGTTGCCTTTTCAGGAGGATACTATGTCTCACACACTTCTTGACCTTGCATATCAACTGACGCAGGCAGGAAAACCGTTTGTGATGGCGACAGTAGTGTGGTGCGAACGACCTACCTCCGCAAAGCCAGGTGCGCAGGCAATCATTCAAGACAATGGTCAAATGACTGGCTGGATAGGTGGTAATTGTGCCCAACCGATCGTTCTGCGGGAGGCTACGCGGGCGTTACGGGAAGGCGGTGATCCCTACCTGTTACGACTCGGTACAACCGAGACTGGCATAACACACGATAATGTGCGTGTGTTCCCTATGACTTGCACCAGCGGAGGTGTACTGGATATCTACATGGAACCACATCTTCCCCGCCCTCAACTTTTGTTGATAGGAGATTCGCCCGTAATAACTGCATTGCTTCAACTTGCGCCAGCACTTGACTTTATAGTAACTCAGCTAAATTCCGCTGATCTTAGCAAGGTACAGATCAACGAACAGACCTTTATTCTTGTAGCTACGCATGGGCAATATGACGAAGATGTACTGGAGCAGGTGTTGTCCAGTTCTGCAAAATATGTAGGTATGGTAGCAAGTCATCGTCGTGCAGATGCATGCCGTGCCTATCTACGAGCGGCTGATCTATCGGAACAGCAAATTGCACATCTCAAGGCTCCAGCAGGACTCGATATAGGAGCTGTCGCGCCAGAAGAGATCGCAGCCAGTATTCTTGCTGAACTAGTGCAGGTAAAACGCCGTGGACAGGTGGTCAATGCAAGCATAAATAGCTCTTTGGAAGAAGAACCTGCTGACAAAAATATTGATCTTGTTGTTGCGACTGCGGTAGACCTTGTCTGTGGTATGATAGTGGAAACAGCAAATGCACGGCATCGGAGCGATTACGACGGTCGAGACTTCTATTTCTGCTGTCCGGCCTGTAAACGGCTGTTTGAGCGCAATCCACAAGAGTATCTCGTGAAAGAAAGGTGAGTGTCGTATGGAGTTTTCAGGTACTCAGACTATAGCTGTTCCTATCGAGAAGGTGTGGGCTTATCTCTTAGATGTGAACAAAGTTGCTGCGTGTGCCCCTGGTTTTCAGAGCTTAGAAGAGATCGGGCAAGAGCATTGGAAGGCGGTTATTTCTATAGGGATTGGACCTGTGAAGGCCAAGTTTAACCTTGATGTGACACGACCGGAGATGCATGAACCAGACCGTATGGTGGTAAAGGGACGTGGAAAAGCGCCTGGGAGCGCTGTTGAACTGGCTGGCACAATGAACCTTTCTGCGGTTGATGCTGAACAAACGCGGATGGATTGGAACGCCAACGTTACTGTGAGTGGAACTCTTGCAAGTGTGGGGGCACGACTCATGAGCAGCACCTCTGAAAAACTTACCGGGCAGTTCTTCTCCTGCTTGAGATCGAAGTTACAGGCCAATGATACCGCAAATGCTGGTAGCTAACGACGATGCAGAGCGCTATAGAACGCTGGCATGAATTGCTGTATGCACGAGCACAGCAAATGGATGCAGCATACGCACGTTTGGGACGTACCAGTGCCGATTTCTGGGATCGTCGGGCGCGCAACTATCATCATTCGACAAAAGAGACCGTTGTCCACGATCCCTTTTTCCTTAAGATACATCAGGAGATGACACCACAGACAAGTGTACTTGATGTAGGTGCGGGTACGGGGCGTTTCGCCCTGGCACTCGCGCCACTTGCACATTCCGTTACTGTTGTAGAACCAAACAACACTATGTTGGACTATCTGCGCCAGGATGCTGCAGAAGAGCACCTAACCAACATCTCCTATGTTCCTACGACCTGGCAAGATGCCCCCACCGATTTGCGTGCAGACGTTGTTCTATGTAGCCATGTGCTGTACCCCATATGGAATATCGACGAGTTTGTAGCAAAGTTACGCGCTGCTACACTTCGTATCTGCTATATCTACATGCGTGCTATTCACTTCGACTCGAACACAAGCCATCTCTGGCAGCACTTTCATGGCGATGAGCGCCATCCGGCACCTGGGTATATTCACGCGCTTGATGTACTGTATGAAATGGAGGTATACGCGAACGTAGAAGTTGTGAAAATGCCCTGGATTATGCAGTATCCATCGCTCGATGTTGCTATAGAGGAGATGCTAGAGCAACTCATCTTGCCCGATGACGAACAGACACGTACCGAACTGCGAAAGTTGCTGACGGAATGGTTGGTGGAGCGTGATGGTATGCTTGTTCCGCCCGTTAACGATCAGGCGTGCGCTATCATAAAAATGTTGCCGGATCAGAACAATATCTTGTGGTGACGAGTTGCCAAGCGTCCTTTTGCGGTAGACCCGGCAACTCTGTCCTGCCTGGGACTTCTTTATTCATGTATGTGTTATTTTTTGCTGAAACGATTTTAACGCCCATACCCAAATCTACTATTTGCGTTCCTGAATAGTAGATGCTGTGTTATACTGAACCTACATATTTCAACATGCGTCATGTAGTTCTTAACCAGTGGAAGTTGTATTTCATAGTCAGGGGGTGATGGCCTTGTACGACGAACGTGATATGCAATCTCAAAGGCGATGGCATTCTCGCCTCACCAAGGAGCGGTTCAATCTTTCTGAGTCAGTGGATGCTGCGCTTGCTGATACCGAGTCGCAAGAACAGTGGTACGAGGACGAACAGGAAAGTCCTGCTCGCTCTACCTCGAATACGGCACTTATTCCCCCTCGTTTAAGCTTGCAATCCAAGATGCAGCCTGCTGTACGCTCTGGTGGCTTCGTGCAGTCCGCAACGGCGCAGATGGAGGCAGAGAAGAATGTAGAGGAGCAGAAACTCCAACATACAGGCATATTAGCTCGTCTTGCCCAACGTTTCACCTCCTCACTCGCGGCGTTTGGTTCTTCCATGCAGCCTGGAGCGTCTTCCGTATTACCTTCACCCGTTATGTACCACGAGGTATCACAGCCCTATGATGGTGCACAACTTGTAAATATTGCGCAGGCTCATGCAATCATGTCGATTGAACGAGTCGATACTCCCAGCGCCACTGTAATCGATGCTATCCCTGCTACACCCTCTACTGCGCCACCCCATCCGGTGCAAAGCAAGGAGCGTTTGGCGGGCCATACCGCGAAAATTCGTCTACACAATGCCGCCGACTCTAAAACGATGCCACTGTCGAAAGATAGAGAGGCGCGAGAGGTTCGCGAACCTCTCTATGATCTTGTACGCGAACCAGTAGTGGTGAATGTACGTGTGCGGGAGAAGACGCAGGAAACGACACGTCCCGATTTGCCAGCAGTCATGACCCCTCGACAAGAGGTGAAAGTAGCGAACAATCTCGTTGCGGAGGAACCCCGAGGAAACAACGCGGCCATTGGCTATGAAGCGTTCTTTGGGACCAGTGCGTTCGAGAGCGGGCAGGGCGAGGTGATGATCACAAATACACAGGTAGTGGCTTCGAGTGTGGTTCAGGTGACTCTTACTTCTAACCCTGGTCAAACACTGGTGCAATACGTCTCGCTTTACCCCGAGATTGGCTTCACTATTCATCTGACTGCTCCTGCTGTCACAAAGACGACGTTCAACTACGTGATTTTAAGTAAGCTTTCCGAAAGTTAACAATCAAGGTTACAACTCGCCCTCGACCTCTTGTCGGAGCCGTTTGAAGAAGCCCATCATGTAGTCGTATCGTTCACGTGCTAGCACTTTACCTGTAGCGGTCGTCATGCGTTCGGGAAGGTTGCCGAAGAGGAGTTGAAACTCGATGCTGGGCGAGTAGTCAGGACGATGACGCAGTGTGCGTACGACGAGGGAATCCACCGGCTCGATGATATCTGACGGGAGTGCTGAGTATATCTTCTGGTTGTAGCGGCCCGTGATGCAGTAGAGGCGGGCGATACCTATAGCACCAAGGCAATCAATCTTGTCCGCATCATAGAGAATGCGCCCCTCTATCAACTGTGGAATAACTCCGCCAGTCATACGATGATCGCGGATAGCCTGCTGAACCGCAGGAATAGCACATTGTGGAAATTGTGTATTGGTAAGAAGGTCTGCTGCCATCTCCGCACCAATGAGCGCGTGGTCGCCTCCATGACGACGTTCTCGCTCCTGCCCAATATCGTGAAAGGCGACCGCAGCCCAGATGGTGGGAAGATCGCCTCCTTCTGACTCTTGAATGGTGTCCGCCAGAGCCATAACGCGCATAATGTGATCGTAGTCGTGGGATGCATCTCCAGACTCCTCATGCTCCATCGTTTTATAGGTGAGCGTGAGTAGCCAGCTCTGTAGTTCGTTCAGTTCAGCCAATAGTGATAACTTCGCTTTCTAGTGCGGGAAGTGTAACAACAAAACGGCTGCCCTCGCCGTATTCTCCGCTACTTTCTACGCGGATTGTACCACCATGAAGACGTAGGAACTCCGCGACAACGTAGAGTCCAAGGCCAACACCCCTGGTCTGACTTCCCTCGACATTAGGAGCGCGATAGAAACGCTCGAAAAGATGAGGCTGTGCGTCTTTGGGTACTCCAATACCCTTGTCCTCTACACTTACCTCAATCATTGTGGTTCCTGTATCTTCTTTACAGTGTTTCAGCGAGACAGTAATGGGTCCGCCATATGGACTATATTTTATTGCATTCTGTAGTAGGTTGGCAAAAATCTGTAGCAGACGCGCACTATCCCCCATGACTGTGCAGCATGGCTCATCTGCATCGGTAGTGAAATGAATAGTATGTATGGTTGTGGTCGCGCTATGATGGGAGACCACTTGTTTGAGCAACTCTAACAGGTCTACCTTTTCCTTGTTGAGGATTATTTGTCCTTTGTTGAGCCGCGTCACTTCGAGAAATGTGTTGACAATATTCGTGAGCTGGTGCGATTGCTCTTCGATAATCGTGATGCTTTCCTGTAGCTTCTCTTTTTGCTGCATCTCCGGTGTGCGTCGCAGCACGCGTGCCATTAGTTGACTATGCGCCAGAACAATAGTCAATGGCGTGCGAAACTCATGGGCAGTAATCGAAAGAAATTCGTCTTTGAGTGCATTCGACGCGCGCATAGCGGCCTCATTCGTGCGAGCAACCTCCGCCTCTGACTGCCATTTTGTTTGCTCGATAGCAAGCCCTGCGAACTGTGCAATACCTTCAACAACCGCGATATCCCATATGGTGAACTCACGTCTTAGCGGACGTACATGACCTGACGACAATGGTTGAGCTGTGTCTTTTTTCGTTTCGGCTGAGCTGTCCAGCGTCATCATGCCCAGTAGATGGTTATTGTGGATGAGAGGTGCCATGAGAACAATATCAGGGGAAGATGAGTTGCTATCGCTCTGAGTCGGCAGTCCTTCGGGGGTAAATAAGGTAGCGTGTCCCTCGATCAAAGAGGCAAATGGTTCTTTGTTCTGCTGTACGTCAGAAGCGAACCAGTACTTTTGCTCTTTGTTCCAATGAACCTCCTCTTCAGCAGAAAAACCGATAGATAGGAATGGAGTAAATACTCGCCGCTCTGAATCGTATAGCTGCACAAGGCCGCGCTCACAATTGAGTGCTCCCAACGTCATAGTAAGCACTCGCCGCAATATCTCTGTCATATCAGTGACGCCGGATACTTCTTCTGCCGCGTGCAGCATGGTATCTAATGCTTTGCGAATGCGCCGCTCTACACGCACCTGTTCTGTAACATCACGGAAGGCACTCACTGTCCCGATTCGCCTGGCTTCACCGTCAAAGAGGGGAGCGACATTTAGCTCGACTGCACGTTCAGAGTTGTCAGCTCGTCTGGTGACAAAACGTTCTCCCCGTACCCGTTCGCCACGCAGTGCGCGGGTTAGAGGAAAATCCTCGTAGGCGATAGGCTGCCCGTACTGTGTGTAGGTTGGGTAGCGTTGCAAAAATGTAGAAAGTTGCTCTTTAGCATAAAGCGGCATACCTAAAAAATGCGATGCGGTATTGTTGCTGACAAGAACCTGCCCGTCCTGATCGAGGACCATGATTCCCTCAGTCATCGCGTTGAAGACTGCATCGAGTGTATTCGCTCTCTCTGTTGCCAGGGATGCAGCCTGGTATGCATTGGTAAGAATATGATTTTTCTCAATAGCAAGGGCACATTGAGCAGCAATATCCTGGGCAAAAGCACACTGACCTTTTGATGGATGGTGGTGAGAGCGTTGGTAATTGACGAATGCGAAACCAACGCAGTGTTTTCCATAAGGCGAGAGGCTGGACCTCTTCTCCAGCGTGTTTTGGCTTTGTGCTCCTACAGTAAGAGGAACAATCATCACGTTTGCAAGGCCCAACTTTTGATACCAGCCTTTTTCCACGTCTTCCATCTGCTCTTGTGTGACGAAGTGCGGTGCCTCATCGAGCATTGATGTACAACATTGAGGAAGATCAACCAGGGGCGGAGATACAGTGGGAGCATCTTGATACAAATTGGTCGTGCTAGCCAGGAGTAGTGCCTCTCTGTCTAGCAGCGCGATGGCACCTCCGTCGGCATCTAGACCGCTGACGAGATGTTGTGTGGCAATACCTAACACTGTCGAGAGGTCTTCGTCCGAGTTGACTGCCATTGCAACATGATAAATAGATTGCGCACGTCCAATCAGCCGTTCCGCCCGTTTGCGTTCCATTTGTGCTTGTTGGTAAAGGCGTGCATTATCAATGGCAACTGCCGCTTGCTGTCCAATGGAACGGGCGAGTTGTTGCTGCTCTGCTGAGAACATCCCCGACTTCCCAGGGTTATCGAGCGACATCATTCCTACGACGCGACCTTCACGTAATAGCGCTATCAACAAAATTGACCGCACGAGAAACTTCTCTGCAATGATCTGCATCGTTGGCTCGTGGTGCAGGTCTTCCACCACGATCATACCATGAGCATCGAGAAGACGGCGTATCACCGGATCACGAAGTGGCAACGTACTACGGTACCAGACACTTTCACCCGCTCTCATATCTCTTTGACTAATGTGTTGCGCGGAATTATGAAGAGTCTTTGGCACAAAATGTCCTGAGCTCTCTTCAAGGAGCCATACCGCACAACGTTCGACCTCACACACCTCTGTTGTACGCTTCACCAACACCTGCAGAATATGCATAAGATCGAGTGAAGAGGCAAGAAGTGCTGAGAGTTCCCGCAAGATTTCGCTTTCGCGTAAAGCTTGTAGCAAGCGTAAACGTTCCTGATCACTGGTAAATAAAGGACTTTCGCTTGGCATGCTTTCAACCTCTCGTAGGAGATACAAGAAATATATAGCTGTAGGAGCTTAAATATCTATCGTTACATAAGCATATATATAACCGTCAACATCCACGAAACCACCAACACCTTAAACAGTTCTGTCTATGTCTGATTGAGTCAAAGTGTAACAGATCAGTAGATAGCACGTCAAGGATACAAAATGATTGAGCATCTTTGAAACTTATCTCATATTCCTACATCGAACAAATTTGCGTCCTCTATCAAAAACCTGTTATCGCATTGTCTTCCATACCAAGAGCGGGCGGCCTCCGAAGGCCGCCCGCTCTTGGTATGGAAGACAATAATGCTATTTTCCATGTCGACGCAGGCGCAGCAGTTCTATGACCACGGTGAGCACCGTTCCTGCTGCAACTTCTATCAAAGTCGCGGTTTTAGAGGGACCCTTCGCGGTATTGTCTTTCGCTTTCGCCGTAGTCTTCACATTGTCCTTAGCCAGGGCTGTAGAAGCAATCTCCTTTTGTCTCCTGGCATTCTTCTGCTCAGTCCTTCCGTCTTGTTCACGAGTTTCTGTGAGGTGCCTCTTATCAGCGTTCATAGTAGGCCGCGCGTCTACATGCGACTCTGACTCTACCTCAGGACGATCTTTATTCAATTGGCCCGCCATGGTGCTTGCAAATGTAGCCAAATCATTGGGGAGAGGCTGCACTTTTTCGGAGAAGAAGGCGTTTACCTCGGCCCCAAGGAAGAGAATAATTGCGAAGTAGTAGAAGAACACAATAAGAATGACCGTCAGTCCTACAGCGCCAGCCGGACCTTTTAGAAAGTTGGTCGCGTAGAGTGGGAACAGCAAAAGGTAAATTTGTAGTGCTACAGCTGCTATAACTGCTCCAAGCCAGCTATGACGAAAACTGATATGTTGGTTAGGAACAACGATGTATATCAGTTCAAACAAAAGAAATGATACAAACAAACTACCAAGAATTCCACCTACAATTGAGAGAAAGGGACCTAGAGGTGTACCCTTGAATAAAGAGAACGCAAAACCAGGTAAACTGGATGCAATACCCATAATTGGTACAAATATTATGAACGCCAGGAGCATACCAATAGCCATCAGGTTCTGACGTACAATTGTACGTGGGCGAACGTGATAGATGATAGCAAAAAAGTTTTCAATTACGACGAAGAGACGCGAACCAAAGACGATGGCACTAACTACTGAAATAATAAACAAAGGGCCAGATGAGTGCGTGAGAGTATTCTGGACTCCTGTGACGATGCTTGTAGGGTTTGTGACTCCAGGAAGAGTTTGTGTGACTATCTGGGTGACAATGGGCGTTGATTTCTCACCCACAATACCCAGAACTAATCCAAGGACAGCTATAAGTGCTACTACGATAGGAAATGTAGAAAGCAAGAGGTTGTAGGCTAGTGCTCCTGCCAGGTTAAATGACCAGTCGTTGTTGAATTTGGTGATGAAAGTCTGAAATGGCTTCGCCTCTTTCATAACGTTTTGTACTGCTTCCGAAGATGCATTATTCTTACTTTCCGCTCCTGAGTCTTTTGTTTTTGTTGCCACAACTGCTTCTCCTTATGGACGTTTTTTGTTTTGGGCGCATTTTGTTAATAGTACTCTTACTAGTGCTTAGAAGCGGTCGATCCATGACTTAATGCGCTGTTTCCACTGTCCTTTTTTAGTCTGCGCAGTTCCTGCCATCTGATCGCCTCGGCCCTCAGCCTTGAGGCGCTCGTTGCCAGTCAAGGCACCCCAACCCTCTTTTATGCGGCCTTTTGCATGCAAAGTATTGCCCTCAGTCTGATCTTGTGCTGCACTATTGGGTGGATTTGGATCATTGTTCATTGTTATGTAACCTCCTACAGTGAGTAAACTTAGTAGTTATTGTATAGATACGTATCAGGAGCCATCCATGCTCCTAAACTCTTACACATGATTCACGCGCCAACTCGTCTTTACGTTTCATTTGGAGAGGAGTTTAGAGTATAGTAGTAGTATGGTTTTAAACACAGTTGTCTGAGTTGGAAGTAGGCTCATGAGTTCACGACCACCAAAATCATTTGCATCACTGCTTTGGAATGTGCTACGGGTAGGGGCGCGTACTCTATGGCAGAGCGGAGCCAATCCCGCGCGTTTGTTAGTAGAACGTCAACGGGCACTGGCGATATTAGGATTGCCGTCAAACGCGACGCCGCAGCAGATAAAACGGCGATACCGCACCCTCGCCAAACGGTATCATCCAGACCGTGGTGGAGACCAACAACAAATGCAGCGGATTATCGCTGCCTATGAACTTCTGAAGAAGGAGCACTCAAAGTAGATGCCTATACGAGACTTGCACCACAGTTGCTACAGAAGTGTTTGCCAGGTCGGGCACGTGTACCGCATTGATCACAATAGAGTGTCTGCACATATCCTTGTGGTGATTGCTGAGGCATCGTTTGTTGATATGGCGGAATCGATGGTGCTGACTGAGATGGTGGTGTCATAGGTTGCGCTGGACGTTGTTGAACAGGCGGTGTAAACGATTCCATATTTTGTGCTGATGCAGGGTTAGATGCAGCTTGAGTAGAAGATGTCTGACCAGGCGTTGATCCCTGGGCCGATTGTATCGTGTTGTGAAGAGTCTTTGCAGCCTTGATTGCGACCCCGCCAATCGCTCCGGCAATCTTCAATCCCTTAGCGATATCTTCCATATCCTTTTTTAGACGGTCGGCAGAGGGAAGCAATGTCGAATCAGAGGTTTTGTTGAAGACATCCTGTCCGATCTGAATACCATTGTTCCCATTGGCTGTTGTCGTAATTTGTCCTTGCAGCTGTGTGCCATCATCGAAGTGAAACATAACAGTGTTTGCTTGAGCTATGTAGCTGCCCTCGCGTCGTACCTCTGGCACGGCTGACGAAACCTGCTGTCCGCTCGCCAATGATTTGGCCGCATTCGTAACACGGCTGCGCTCCTGAACGATCAAAGAGAAGCGTCCATTTGCCTGAAGCGTGAGGCGATCAATGCGAGATGTAAAGTAGTCGAGTCCTATACCAGAACGGTGTAGGCACTCATATTGACCAGTAACAGGTTTCATCATTCTTGTATTTCCTTCCCTGTGCATAGCAGGGGCATGCTGAGTTTCCTTGAGTAATCATACTCTCTGTATCTTTATTACGTATGATGGCGTATGTTAGTTGCCTTGCCCAATGCGTACTCAGGTGAAAACAAGGTGAATGGACAAAAAGATCAAAAAATGCACAGATTTTTTATGAAGATGTTCGTTATGATGTATATAAGTTATGTATACCGCAAAATGCATCTGTATGCACGAAAACAACGTTATACCTGCATCAGGTATCTAACAGAGTGCAAAGAACAATGGCCTACTGCCGATTTCTCCTGGTCGAACGAGAATAGAAAGAGGATAGGTAATTGTTTACGTATTCGCAAGGACCTCTACTCAATAAGTAAAAAGTAGAACTTTTGGTCCAAATATATATTGACTTTCAAGGTTTAAAGCTGTATGCTGATGACAATAAAAGCATTTTAAAGAGAGGTATTGGGTAGATGACTCGTTCCCCCAAAGTATCCCCGCGTCCACATGATGAGTCAAATCAGGTCTCACTTTTTACATCTGACAACACGGGTGAAGTCATAGAAACGGCCTCGACACGAACTGAGGTCAAAACATCAGGACGAAGTAAAAAAAATATAGCCTATTCGGCAGCGGATATTCAAGTACTCGAAGGTATCGCCGCTATTCGGCATCGTCCTGGTATGTATATCGGCTCAACGTCTACCTCTGGTCTGGTTCATCTCATCTGGGAAGCCCTCGATAATGCTGTTGATGAGGCGGTGGCAGGCTATGGTAAAGATATATGGGTAAGTATTAACAAAGAAGGCTGGGTAACTGTACGGGACGAAGGGCGTGGTATGCCTTTTGATCTCATGCTGTATCAGGGAGATTATCTTCCTGCGGCAACGGTCATTCTCACGGTTCCTCACTCCGGTGGTAAGTTTGCCGAGGGCGCATATAAAACGGCTGGTGGCTTGCATGGTGTCGGTTCTACCGTCATAAATGCGCTGTCAGAGAAATTAGAGCTGACCGTTTGGAAAGATGGGCAGCAGTTCACGCAGACATTTAGTCGCGGAGCAGCCATGCCCTATCAGGTCACTACCTGTGATCCGAAGCTGCATGGAACGCAACTGCACTGGTTATATGACCGCTCCGTCTTCGATGTCGATGCCTATTACTCACTAGAGGCGATAGAAAGTCGTCTCAAGGCGGCTGCATATCTTAATCACGGTGTTTCCTTCCACCTTGAGGCATGGGACGATGCAGCAGATGAACAGATAAGTCGTACTTTCTATTCGCGTGATGGTTTACCCGACTATGTGCGTGATCTTGCCACTACTGGCAACAGCGTGCCGCTATCCAAGCACGTCATTGGCATTGCGAAAGAGAAAGATGGCGTTCAGGTAGAGGTTGCGCTTCAACCTACTACGGGCTACAAAATTTCTATGTATAGCTATGCGAACGCTGTGCGTACCCGCGATGGCGGCGTGCATGAAACGGGCTTCAAAGCGGCTCTAACGAAGGTTGTGAATGACTACGCCATTAAGCTAGGCATCATCAAGAACCGCGAGAAGGAAGGATTTAAGCCGGAGGTTATTCAACAGGGCCTCAACGTGGTCATTTCGGTCAAACTCACCAATCCGCAGTTTCAGGGTCAGACCAAAGATCGCTTGAATAACGCTCCCGTAGAAGGTATTGTGCGCTCCGTTGTCGATGAAGGCTTGAAAGATTGGTTCGAGAGCAACACAACAGTTGGCAAAGAGTGGTTAAAGAAAATTCTTCAGATGCAGAAGGCGCGTAATGAGGCGCAATTGGTCGAAGAATTGTCGCGTGCCGGTAACAAGAAAAACGGCGAGTTGATCGACACGACGCTCTCGAAAAAGTTCTTACGCTGCAACTCCTCAGACCCCAGTCGCGCAGAATTGTTCATCGTCGAAGGTGATTCCGCTGGTGGAAGTGCTGGTCAGGGGCGTTTCTCCGAGTTTCAGGCCGTACTCAAGCTCAAGGGAAAGCCGTTGAACGTTGCCAAAGCCGATTTGGAGCGTATCGTCGAAAACGAGGAGATTCGCACGATTATCAATGTGCTGGGAACCGGAACACGTGATACCTTCGATATTGGTCGTCTCAAGTTCAGTCGTGTGATTATTGCCACTGATGCCGACGTGGATGGTTTGCATATTCAATGTCTCTTGCTCACGCTCTTCCACCAGGAATTTAGCGATCTTATTGACCGAGGTCATGTCTACATCGCGTGTCCACCACTCTACTCGGTCAAATATAAGGGCAAGGTTATCTGGCTGCTGGACGACGAGGCACGGACGCAATTTGTAAAGAGCCGTCCAGATGCCCAGGGATTAGAGTTCAAGCGGTTCAAAGGTCTGGGTGAGATGAACCCGAAAGAATTGCGCGATACCACATTTGATCCTGCTCGGCGCACGCTCAAGCGCGTAACAATGGAGGACGGTGTGTTGGCGGCGAAATTAGTGATGGAATTGATGGAAGATAAGAACGCAGAGGTGCGCCGCTCCTTCCTGGCGGAGCACGCCCGCAAGATCAAAGAACTGGATGTTTAATAGATGGCTCGTACAAGAGTAGACAATACCGTAAATAATGGAAACACACCAGAGGTCGGGACTATCCGCGATGAGGATTTTTCCGTCATCATGTCCCAGGCGTTCGCGACCTATGGCCTCTCTGTCGTCACTGATCGTGCCTTGCCAGACGCCCGCGATGGACTCAAGCCTGTACAGCGGCGCATCCTGGCGGGAATGCGCGAGGCTCGATATCTTTCCAGTCGCTCAACTGTGAAGAGTGCCGAAGTGGTCGGTCTCATCCTGGGCAACTATCACCCTCACGGAGATACCTCTGTCTACGACGCTGCTGTACGCATGGCGCAGCCTTTCACAATGCGTTATCCGCAGATCGAGGGTCAGGGTAACATGGGTAGTGAAGATGGTGATGCACCCGCTGCGTATCGTTACACAGAAATGCGCCTTTCTCCATTGGCGGAAGCGTTGATGGCTGATATGGAACGTGAAACAGTTCCTGTACATCCCACTTATAAGCAAGATCCAAAGGTGGTCGAGCCTGACTATCTGCCAGGTCGCATTCCACCCCTCGTTAATCCCTCAAGCGGAATCGCCGTTGGTCTCTCCACTAACATCCCACCGCACAATCTCGGTGAAGTGTTGCGCGCCTGTATCGCATTGCTGGATCGTCCTACTATGGATGTCGAGCAGCTCATGACGTACATAAAGGGACCAGATTTTTGTCAGGGTGGTCGCGTTATCGGTATCGACGGAATTCGAGAGTACTTCACGACGGGTAAAGGACGCATTGTTGTGCGTGCTGAGGTCCGCCTGGAAGAGACACCGCGCAATCGCTCTTTGATCATCACACAGATTCCTCCTATTGGACGCGACAAGGTCAAGGCATCTATCGTCAAGGCTATCAATGCACGTAAGCTAGAAGGTCTTATGCCCGATGTGCGAGACGAGAGTGATACAGAAAAAGGCATGCGTATTGTGCTCGACCTGCGCAGAGATGCCGACGCGGCACAGACACTCTCGCAACTCTTTAACGAGACCGACCTACAGGTGGGACTCTCATTCCAAATGGTCTTTCTGTTTGGCGAGCCGATGCAAGCCGCACGGCAGCCCAAGCAAGTTGGCATGATCGAACTGCTTAACTACTGGAATACGCATCAGATCGACGTACTCACGCGTCGAGCACAATTCGACCTGCGCAAGGCACGAGAACGCTTGCACGTTGTCGAAGGGTTGATCGTCGGTGCGGCCCACGCCGAGCAAGTCGTCAGGATATTCCAGAAGGCAGAAGACCGCAACGTCGCCCGTGCTGAGATTGAAAAGAAGTACAAACTCACCTCTATTCAATCAGAAGTAATCGCATCTATGACACTGGCTCAGGTGACACGCCTGGACGCTGGAAAGTACGCGAAAGAACAGGATGAGTTGCAGGCCCGCATCCGTGAATTAGAGCAGCTTCTCTCTGACCGCAACGCACTTATCGCATTGCTCAAGAAGGAGATGCAGCAGCTTATCAAGCAGTTTGGAGACGAGCGTCGCACAGTTATTGACGTAGAAGGCCAGGTCCATACGCCGATTGAGCAGGTTGCCAGCCTTCACCAGCGTGAACCGCTCACTATCGTCTACACGCGCTCTGGAGCGCTCAAAGCGTTACCTGCGGATACTTTTGCTCCGAAGGGTAAAAATGGCGGCGCTGGCTATACTCCTATGCGCGGCGATGAGCAGGTACGACAGGTGATGGCAACTACATCACAGGATTACCTGCTCTGTATCTCCTCTGCTGGTCGCGTCTTCCAGATAGCAACGCACCGCATTCCCTCTGGAACACGATCTGGGAAGGGTGAGCCAATACGCAAACTGCTAGAGCTTGCCTCGGGTGAAGAGATTGTGACGGTGCTGCCTATTGAGTCTTACGATGAAAATCGCTACCTCGTCACGTTTAGCAAACTGGGTAAGGTGAAGAAATCGCCGTTGAGCGAGTACAAGACAGCAGATGTGGATGGTTTGCAGGATATGAGACTTGCGGATAGTGATCGCATCGTGGCTGCCCTTATATCGCGTGGTCAAGGTGAATACCTTATCTCAACGGATACCGCGCAGACATTACGTTTTGCTGATGAGCAATTGCGTGCACAAGGCCGTGTGGGTCAAGGCGTTGCGGCAATGGCACTTGGTCAAAGAGCCTCGGTTGTCAGTGCCTCCTACCTGGATAGTGAGCAGGCAAACGCGTCAAGCCTTGTGAGCTTACTGGTTGTCACCGAAAACAGCTTCGTCAAGAACGTTCCCGTAGGCCAGTATCCGCAGAAGGGACGCGCCACCGCAGGCGTAGTCACGACTGAATTGCTTGAGCGAGATCGTGTCTTACTTACTATGCTCATTAATGAAGCAGACAATCTTTTGTTGATATGGACGGGCGAAAACGGTGAACAGGTCACAGCAGCAAAGGCGACCAATTTGAAATCCTTCCCCCGTGCGAAGCGAGGGATACCTCTGGTCAATGGACGCATGTTGGAAGTCGTGAAACTGTAGCCAAAGAGGATACCTATAATGCAGCGCTCAACCGATGTTGTCATTGTTGGTTCCCTTTGCCCTTGAACGATTTGCTCATCTTCCTGAAGAGACATCTCGCTCCCTACCACTTACTAGCAAATAAACCAAACCAAGTACGAGCAGGCCGAGGCCAGGAAACCAGAGCGAGAGTACAAATGGCGCGAACGTAGGTGGCAAATAATGTGCGGTGGGTGGAAATTCCACGAGACCTACCACTAGCACAATGAAACCAGGCGTCAAGGCACCTGCACCTATATAGCCTCGACGTGCTGCTAAAGCAATCCCTAAAAGCCCTAACCCAATGGCGAGGAAGAGTGTATCTCCGCTATTAGCAAAGGTGTGTTTGAAGGCAAAGAAAATTGCTATCCCAATCAAAGTGGTAAGAATGCCTCCTATCATCAAGCGATAGGGATTAAAGAATGCCGCCACTAGCATACCAACGCCAAACAAAAGGAGACCTACTGGATAGGTGAACGGATTAAGTTGGAGAAACCAGGCCATCGCCAGGAATACTATGCCTAGCACCAGCAGCACATATGCTTGCCGACGATTGCTGACACGAGTGACAGTAGGGACAGAGACTGTATTCGACATCGAGGGTCTCCCTGTTTAGTTTACGCATGTGTTGAGAAGAATTGCTTTAAACGTTCAATCTGTTGTAGGTGGACGTTACCATGCTGTAGATAGACAATAAAAATATCGTAGAGACTCATGATGCCATTCTCAGCATGCATGCTTGTTCGTTCCCATGTCTCCACAGGCAACGAGCGTAGTAGTGCAATGCTGGAAGCACGAAGTGCGGCAAATAGAGTTGATGCTAATGGAATATCCTGACTCTGATATGAGAGATTTTTTGCCCATGCCCCTTCGTCATAGACCTGCAAGGTAGACCCTTCCTCTGCAATAGTTTTTCGCAGACGATAAAATCCCATGGCCTCGCTATCAGCCAAATGGATGATGACCTCGTGAATGCTCCATTCTTCCTCTACTGGCCTGTATTTCATAGAGACTTCACTGAGACTCTCGATGGCTGCTAAAAGTTGAGAAGGTGTGCTTTCGTAGGAAGCAAATTGTTCTGGCGTAGGTATTGGCATGATGGAAGTCTCCCGCTGATGCTTATGTACTTCGATACATCTCTATTATACACGCATCATTGGGCTGGCTTTTGCTGGACCTGTAGGACTAATCCATACAAAGCCTAGAAGAGCCACAAATTATCTGCTCGTAAAGGCCGTATCTCTTCGTAAAGTGGTGTAGTACGAGCCGTCAAAAGTACAAGGTCAGAGTCTACAACACGTATAGACTCTGACTCCGAAAAATTCGCTGTTTACTGCACACGGCCTTAGAGATTCGAGGGACCATCATATCGATTAGGGTTCACAACCTCGTCAACCCTTTGGCTCATGGCATCGCTGGGTCGCTCAGAGCGTATAACCTCGATTGAACACTGCGCGATGAGCGCGCCGATAGCACCGATGGCGGCAAGGGCAGGCGCAACAAGGACGCCAACAACACCAACCGTCAATGGTACCTCAAGGATTGTGTGTCCTTCTTGCTTAATAATGATGCGACGAACATTGCCCTCGTGAACCAGTTCCTTCACCCTTGAGAGCAGTTGCTCACCCATCACCTGTAACTCTTCATAACTCTGTTTCTGCTCGATGTTTGCGTTTGGATCTGTTTGTGACATACGTGCCTTCTCCTTTTTTCTGCTACATAACTCGCCTCATCAGGACTGATATTTGTTCCTAATAGAAGCCCATTACTATGCAACTACTTCCCATATGTTCCAAATGCTTACCGTATACGACCTGTATGATATGCTTAGATTTTCGTCTCACCTCATGAGTTCGACTACACATGTTATACGTAGACAACGAGCAATAAGTTGGAAACAAAAATTATGTTCCTGCCTTGGCTTTCGCTATGAAGGCGAGTACAATGTTTCCATGACTATTTAAACGAGGTGGTAAAGTGGCTCAAAGAGAAAAAGGGACTCTAGCAGAAGTTTGTCTATAAAAGACAGGAGCAGTGAAATAACATGGATAATAATGCCTTGTGGTACATTAATGGACGCTGGGTACATCCCAATGAAGGCACTATTTCAATCAACGATGTTGCTATGTTGCGTGGGTATAGTGCCTTTGAGTCGTTGCGCACATATGATCGGCGTCCATTTCACCTGGATGAACACCTGAACAGGCTCTATCGTTCGGCTGAGATGATCGAGCTAGACATACCCTACTCTCGTGACTATATTGCGGATATCATACACGAGATCATTGAGCGCAATACCTATAAGCATGCGACAATACGCATCCTTGTCACTGGGGGCGAGAGCGAAGATGGTATTCTGCCATCCAGCAACTCTGTCCTTGCCGTCCTCATCACGCCGCTTGGCGAACGCGATATGGAGCGATTCGCCAGGGGCTACAAGTTGATTACGAGTCATTTACAGCGCGTATCACCAGAGGCGAAGACAACAAACTATGTCGCGGCTGTCCGCTCACTTAAAGAAGCTGCGCGACGCGATGCCGTTGATGCGCTCTTCGTCAACGAGTATGGACATGTGTTAGAGGGAACTCGCAGCAACTTCTTCATCTTTCGTGGCGACGCGCTGGTGACACCACGTGCCGATGTGTTGATCGGCGTTACACGCAACACTGTGCTAGACCTCGCACGTGGTCGCTTTCCCATTGAGGAACGTCCTATCCTGCTCGATGAATTACCACATATAGACGAGGCGTTCATCACCTCATCCTCGAAAGAAATCACGCCTGTCATTCAGATTGACGACCTTATCATCGACAGCGGGAAGCCTGGACCACGCACCTACGAGTTAGAGCAGCGCTTCATCAAAATGGTCGAGCGTGGAAATTTCTGATCTTATCGATATAAATTTTGCTGATTGTTACCTCTTGTTCCTGTTCCATCGGATAAATCCAAAGATGATACCGAGTGCGGCTCCCGTCAATGTCGACTCAAGTGCCGTCCTCGGTTCAGCAACTTGTGTAAAGTTTACTGCTTTGTTCTCAATAGTATGTTCCTCCATTTTTGAGGGGGGATACTCAAGAGCATCCTCCCTCAAAAATGTTAACTGACTTTTACGGGCACTTGGCCTGCAACCTCTACAAATACAGCCTCTAATATATTCATTCCCTGCTGCAACTGCTCGTCGGTGACGCAGAGAGGCACAAGCACACGTATCACATTGTCGTACATGCCTGCTTTGATAAGCACGAGACCGTGCTTATGGGCGGCTGATAGAATTTCGCTGGTTGTATGTCCGTCAGGCTCTTTCGTAGTTCGGTCTTTGACCAGTTCTACTGCGACCATACCACCGAGACCTCGGACATCGCCTATACATTGATAACGCTCTTGCAGCTTCGAAAAGTGCTTCATGACCACATCGCCTATCTCGCGTGAGCGAGTGGCGAAGTCTTCTTTTTCATAGAGGTCAAGCACTGCGAGAGATGCTGCACAGGCTACGGGGTTGCCACTATAAGTGCCACCAAGAGTGCCAGGAGGCGGAGCATCCATGATATCCGCACGTCCAATAACGCCGCTAATGGGCATGCCTGCGCCCATCGACTTGGCTATGGCTATCATGTCAGGCACGACTCCATCACGCTCGACCGCGAACATCGTTCCTGTACGGCAGAAACCTGTCTGAATCTCGTCTGCGATAAACAGGATGCCGTGCTTTTCGCAAAGTGCCTTGAGATCGCGCAAGAAACCTGCGGGAGCAGGCATGAAGCCGCCTTCACCTTGTAGCGGCTCGATGATTACGGCTGCGACCTGATCTGGTGCGACTTCGCCGACAAACATGCGCTCAAGTTCCTGTATGCAGGAGCGCGAAGCCTCCTCTGGCGTCATATTCATGCGATATGCGTAGGGGAATGGGGCGCGGTAGACCTCGGGTGCATAGGGACCAAAACGATATTTGTATGGCTTGACCTTCGCGGTCATGGTCATAGTCATCAGGGTGCGCCCATGATAGGCGTTGTCGAACACAATGACAGCAGGGCGCCCAGTTGCATAACGCGCGATTTTTACAGCGTTTTCAACGGCTTCGGCACCACTGTTGAGGAAGATCGCTTTCTTGGGGAAGTCACCAGGAGTGAGTTTGGCGAGGCGCTCTGCCAACTCAATGTATGGCTCGTACATCATCACACTAAAGCAAGTGTGCGTAAACTTCTCGACCTGCTCTATAATGGCCTTCGTAACCTCTGGTCGAGCATGTCCGACATTCATCACACCAATGCCGCCTGCGAAGTCAATAAAGCGGTTGCCATCTACGTCTTCGATAATGGCTCCATCGGCTTTCGCCGCAAATACGTTCATCGTCGCACTGACACCACGCGCTACTGCCTCCTGGCGTCGTGCCATCAATTCGCGTGATTTCGCTCCTGGAATGTTTAAAGGGGAAATACTATCGGACATGAATTGCCTCCTGCTTAGCTAACTACTCCGTTTTCTCATAAGGTTGTATCATGAATGACTTCTCAAATAATTTTACCATATCCTATGACGTGGAAAAGCCTTGTTGAAACACGATACGAAAGCTCGTAAACTTTCGTATCGTGTTTCAACAAGGCTTTTCCACTGAATTTTTACGCCACATCAGGCAAAGGCAAATTCTTGTTACCCTTGAGCAGTGGCGTTACAGCCTTCTTAATGCGCTCCTCGCTGCGTACTCCAAAGCCGGGGAGGCTACGAATACGCCGCTCCTGCGTTGCCTGCCACAATCTCTCCAGCGTATCGATGCCCAACTCCTCATGAAGACGGATGGCGGTGATGGGACCGATGTGCTCAACCGCCATGAGGACGCGAATGTCGGGCGGCAAGGTCTCCATGCAGAGACCATCATGGAAGGTCATTGTCCCTCCACGAACGAATTCTACAATGCGCGCATGTAGCCTCTGTCCTAATCCAGGTACAGCAAGATGCTCGCCGCGCTCTATGATATCCGCTGCTGGCTCTGGCAAGTCTAAGATGCCACGAGCCGCGTTACGGTAGGCTTGAATACGATAGGGGTTGCCACGCTGAAACTCTAACAAGTCGGCAATGTTAGAGAGCACCTCGGCTATCTGACGATTGCTCACTTGAAGAGGCTCATTCTCTTCCGGCTCCATTCCTGGCAATACTGGCTGTAGAGGTCGCTTCCTCGGTCTGCTTTGATCCGAGGGAACGATATGGATGGTTTGTGTAAGCTGCATGATACTCATGTACACCAGCTCCTTCCTTCACGGGATTATTGTTATATATCTATTTATTTATTGAGTACATAAAACACTACGAGAGAGAAACTGATAACACTTCAGACTGTTACCTTAGTGTACAAAGTACATTGAAATCTTGTTCTAATTATAGCACAAAGCGAGCGTAACGTCAAATAAAATTCCCCTTGACAAGACGTACTTCCACCTGTATACTTACTAACAACATGATAGTTCTTTACAATTCAATAGATGCAGTAATATCTGCTCTCATCTCGAGGGGTGGAGGGAAACGGCCCGATGAAACCCGGCAACCCGCTTACATATTGTAAGAAGGGTGCAAATTCCGGCGGAGTGACCATATCGGTTCCGCAAGATGAGGGGGAAAGCCTAAACGCTAGAACCCCTGAGATGTAGGGGGTTTTTTATTGCATATATAACCGAGAAACGAAAGCTCTCGGTTATGCAAATAACAACAGTGAAGAGGACGAGTAAACGAGACGAACGGTTACAGAAAGCTGGTGATGATGAGATACTAGCACCGTACCAACGTTGAATGCACCTCGGAGTTGCAAGGTTGAACACCCTCTGGGATAAGTAGGCCGAGCCGTGTGGCCCCGTTATAAGCCCGTAGCGGTCCAATGCGTCGCGCCTGTTCCTGCCTGATTGATTGGGCAATGTGCAAGAAAAGAACAAATTTAACAATTCATTGCACCGAGGCGAAATACATTGAGCCGCTACAAAAGATCGGCGTTGCGAAACGCCGATGAACCAGGGTGGTACCGCGAAGATCTTCTATTCCTCGCCCCTGCAGGGGGGACGAGGGATTTTTTTGCTCTTTTACGCAAGGAAGGAGAGTGAACTTATCGCATGCATTTCAAGTCGGTTAATCAATAGTAGATTCTTTCGCGCACAAGAAGGCGTTTTCAAGGAGGGATTGGGTAATGTCTGACGTTGAAAAGAAGACAAACTCGCTGATTGATCTCGGGTATGGCGCGGGAAGCAAGGTCGAGCGCATCAAGATTGAGAGCGATCATCTGCGTGGGCAGATAGAGGAAGAGTTGAACCAGGATAGCACACACTTCTCTCAAGACGATATACAGCTTCTCAAGTTCCATGGTACCTATCAACAAGAGGATCGTGATGCACGCCAAACACACAAGGCGGCTGGCGAGGAGAAAGGGTACCAATTCATGGTGCGCTCACGTATTCCTGGTGGCGTCCTGACTGCTGAGCAATACCTTGCCGAGGATGACTTGGCGGAACAATATGCAAACAGCACCCTACGCATTACGACGCGACAGGGATTCCAACTCCACGGCGTTCTCAAGGGCGAACTACGTCCGACCATTCGTGCTATCAACGAAGCCCTCTTATCCACATTAGCGGCTTGTGGAGACGTGAACCGCAACATAATGGTCTGTCCATCTCCCTCTGCTGAGCTTGCGCATACACAGGTACAAGAAATTGCTCACCGCATTGCTATGCACCTTGCTCCACATAGCAAGGCATATCACGAAATTTGGATTGATGGTGAGCAGGTAGAAACTGTACAGTTCTCGGAGGAAGAGGATGTTGAGCCAATTTATGGACCTACCTATCTTCCGCGCAAGTTCAAAATAGGTATTGCCTTTCCAGGAGATAACTGTGTTGATATTTATACTCAGGATGTTGGTCTTGTTGCTTCCGTGAAAGATGGGCAATTGGATGGCTTCACCGTGCTCATTGGTGGTGGTATGGGTATGACCCATGGTAAGACCGAGACCTATCCTCGACTAGCGACGCCGCTCTGTTATGCTGCCACTGATGAAGTCTTGTCAGTAGTGGAGACGATTGTCATGATTCAGCGTGATTACGGTGACCGCCAAAATCGCAAGCACGCACGTATGAAGTACGTCGTGCAGGAAAAGGGGATCGAGTGGTTTCGTGACGAGCTGGAGAGCAGGTTGGGTCACAGCGTGCAAGACCCACACACTGTAGCATGGCATGACGCGCAGGATCACCTGGGGTGGCATGCACAAGGAAATGGGCGTTGGTCCCTCGGTCTCTATATCGAGAATGGGCGTATCAAAGACGATGCAACTGCGCGTTTACGCACAGGTCTGCGCCATGCTGTCGAGGAATTTCACCCAGGTATTCGCCTTACGCCGCAGCAAAACATTCTTTTCACCGACGTGACTGAAGCGCAGCGGTGTCCCTTAACAGAGTTGCTCACCGCATATGGCATACCTACAGATCCCGCCGAAATTGGCACTCGTCGTTTCGCTATGGCCTGTCCTGCTCTTCCAACCTGTGGCTTGGCGCTTGCCGAAGCTGAGCGGGTACTTCCGACAGTGATAAGACAGATTAACGCTGATCTTGATGAATTAGGTCTGACAAACGAACCTCTGAGCATACGGATGACAGGGTGTCCAAATGGGTGTGCTCGTCCTTACATGGGCGACATAGGTTTCGTAGGTCGTACGAAGGATGTCTACAATATCTACCTTGGAGGTGACATGCTCAACACGCGCCTGAACGAACTTTATGCCCCTTCTGTACATCTGAAAGATTTGGCCGTTACCATACGTCCCCTATTAGCTTTATGGCGGGACGAGCGCAGAGTTGAAGAGACCTTTGGGGACTTCTGCTGCCGCGTTGGTCTTGAATACTTACAAGCTCAAACAAGGGCGCACGTATAACAGAAGCATGGAGTACATTCATCATCTTGCATTGAGAACAGACAACAGGAAGAAAAGACATCATGCCGAACTATTACCCTATCATGCTCAATGTACGCGGTCGCCTGGCTATAGTAGTAGGTGGGGACCGTATAGCTGCGGAAAAGGCTGTTGCACTTGCTAAAAGCGGTGCTCGTGTAACTGTGCTGAGTCCAGAGTTTTGTGACGACCTTCTGATCCTGGCCGAGCAGCAGCAGGTTGCGTTGCACCGCAAAGCTTACGAATACGGCGACTTAGCGGGAGCGTTTGTAGTGATTGCTGCAACCAATGACTTGCAACTTGTGCAAGCTATCTGGGACGAAACGCAGGAGCGTGGGCAATTGGTCAACATTGTCGATGTACCGCAATACTGTTCATTTATTATTCCTTCGATTCTGAGACGTGACCAACTGACCATCGCCGTCTCAACCGAAGGTGCAAGCCCAAGTCTTGCCAAGCGCATTCGTCACAGCCTGGAGGACATTTTCCCTTTTGCTTATGGGACGTATGTGCGGTTAGCTGCCGTGGCCCGTACACATCTCCGAAAGAATAATGTTCCATATGATCGACGTGACGACTTCTTCGGTGAGTTCTGCTCCTCGAACGTACTAGCACTTCTCGTTGAAGGAGATACGGCACAAGCGGCAGTGCTCACAGAGACGTTACTGCGCAAGTACGGAATTGACGTTTCAGCAAGTGAACTCATGACAAAACTTGAAGAGGAGAAGGTGCATGTCAGTCATCATGCGTAAACGAGTGGAGGATGAAAACGACGGAGTGCCTACTTCTAACGGGTACCTTGATGAAGTGCTACAAGCGCAGGAGCGATCTTCGGGCGGGAAAGTCTTTCTTGTCGGTGCGGGCCCTGGCGATCCAGAATTGATCACTCTCAAAGGTCTACGCTGCCTTCGTAGAGCCGATGTCGTGGTCTATGACCGCCTCATCTGCCCTGACCTGCTCGACGAGGTGCCTGCACGCGCCTTACGGGTATTTGTTGGCAAAGAGCCTGGGCACCACTGTGCAAAACAGGAGGAGATTAATGACCTCCTCATCAAATATGCTCAACAGGGGTTGCTTGTGGTGCGCCTGAAAGGTGGCGATCCTTTTGTCTTCGGACGCGGTGGTGAAGAGACCCTGGCTCTGGCGAATGTGGGCATTCCGTTTGAGATAGTGCCAGGAGTGAGTTCGGCCATTGCCGTGCCTGCCTACGCTGGTATTCCCGTTACTCATCGTGGTCTCGCCTCCTCTGTCACTATCGTAACGGGCCATGAGGACCGCAGTGGTGCATCTCCTGCTGTAAATTGGGAGGCGTCAGCCATGCTGGTTAAGTCGAGCGGGACACTGATCATCATGATGGGAGTGGAGACTCTTCCGCACATCACCCAGCGCTTGCTTGATGAGGGGCTTCCTGCTGACACACCAACAGCGGTTATCCAGCAGGGCACTATACCTCAACAGCGTGTGCTAATAGACATACTTGTAGATATTGCGCAGCGTGCTCATACAGCCAGGATCAAGTCACCTGCCGTGACCGTTATTGGGGCTGTCGTCGCTCTCGGTAATCCACTTGCATGGTTTGAGGCGGCGTATCCTGATCTCGCTCACTCCGTGAAAGAGTAAAAATAGGTCAACAAATCCTACAATTGCTAGAAAGGTTTCAAGGGAAAAAAGATGAGACTGTTACTGAGTTCCATTTCAACAAAGCATTCTTTGCTCAAAAAGCACTGGGACGAAACGGGCAAGGATACTTCATGCCCCCTCACGGCCTTAGGAAGCCATCAGAAGCCCAAGGAAGACGTGGGAGGATCGCTTTGTTTAATTGAGGATATGGGCGTCTCGCGGAAGACGGTTGACCTGAAAATGGCGGCTGGCATGGTGGACTCCGAGCAGGGAGTGTTTGTTACCTCGTTTGGGGGCATCCATGAGATTGATGCCGACTCGGGCATCTTGCGTCAAAATATTGTAAGCTCACCGCTTTTCAATGCGCTACATTCCATATCTCGCACACGGCATGGATATCTGGTTGCGAGTACGGGCCTGGATCTCCTGGTAGAGTTCAATCGAGAGGGCGATATTCTGTGGACCTGGTGGGCAACGGATCACGGTTTTGAATTGACGCCCACGGGGCAACCTCGAACGTTAAATAAATTGGCAGATCACCGTACTATTCAGTATGGAACGCTGGCTCAGACGACCCATGTCAATTCGGCTGCGGAACTGTTTGATGGGAGAGTCCTGGCTACACTCTTTCACCAGGGAATGGTTATCGCTATCGACCGCGAAACGGGCGAGTGGCAACCTGTGTTAGAGGGCTTAGATCATCCACACTCGGTTCGCGTGTTGGGAGAAGAACACTTCACGGTTGCGGATACCGTCCGTGGCAAAGCCCTGTTAGTGAATTTCAGTGGTGGCAAGGCGCGAGTCGAGGAAGAAATAGATGCTGGAACAAGTTGGCTGCAAGATTGCCGTTATGATGATATCCACAATTGTTGGGTGCTTGTTGATGGCAAAAATTCACGCGTCACGTTGCGCCGTGGACCCTCAGGCGAAAAAACACTCGCCCAATTTGATCTCGATCCAGAATGGCGTCTGTACGAAGCGCATGTACTCTAACTGAGAGAATTTGCTAGGCATAAGGACGGCAGCACTGGCTTAGAGCGTAATACAAAGGCACAAGTGATACACCTGCTATCACTTGTGCCTTTGTATTTCATAGAACTCGACCTGCGGAAACCCCGTCATTCATGCAGGGGAGGAAGCAGGTCTTCCTTTCTTGGGGCTTGGGCAGAGGGGTTCTCTGCCCGATTGCATCATGCTTGACTTTTGTACCGCATTGCGGTATTACATGAACATGAGAGTGACACGAACGATACGCATTCAACTGAAGCCGATGCACGAACAGGCAGCACTCTTGCAGCAGACGATGCAGGAATACACCCGCTCGTTTAATGAGGTGTGCCAAGTTGCTGATACTGCCAAGGTAAGGAATGGGGTCGAACTGCATAGATTGACCTATGGGCCTCAACGGACGACTAGCCATCTCCCTTCGCAGTTGATTTGTGCCGCTCGTGTCAAGGCGACCGAAGCGATCAAGGCGGTTCTTACCCGCCGACAGAAGCAAGTGAAGAAGTATGAGGCACTGCAGAAACAAGGCAAGGCAACGAACCCTTTGAAACTTGCCAGGACACCGCACTCTGACTTGTGTGCTATCCGCTATGATGCTCGGTCGTTCCGTTTCGACAGGGAGACCCGAATGGTCTCGCTTGTGCATGTACAACAAGAGGGCCACAGACGCAACCGCGCGGTGATGGATGTGCGTGTTCCCGCATACTATGAGCAATACCTGACTGCTCAATGGGAGCAAGAGAGTGCTGACCTTCTCTACCGAAAAGGGGCATTCTGGTTGCATGTGGTTGTCTGTGCCCATGTTCCTGTTGTTGCCTCTACTGGCAAGGTGGTGGGCATTGATCTTGGTATCAACCGACTTGCGGTCACTTCCCAACCGCGTTTCTTTGCGAGCAAGCACCTCAAAGAAACCAATAACCGCTACTTCCGCTTGCAACGTGCTTTGCAAAGCAAAGGTACAAAGTCTGCCAAGAAGCATCTGCAGAAGCTTTCTGGCAAACTGAAACGATTTCAGCACCATGCGAATCACGTTACCGCGCAACAGATTGTCGCTTCCCTCAACCCAGGTGACACCATCACGATGGAGAACTTGACTGATATTCGAGAACGGGTCAAAGGGCGACGCAAGCAACGCCGTGCCATGAGCAATTGGAGCTTTGCCCATTTGCAAGGCGTTATTGCTTATAAAGCCGCCTATCGGAGCATCAAGGTTGAGTTTGTTGATGCTCGCTACAGCAGCCAAGCGTGTTCTCGTTGTGGGTCTATCGATAAACGCAACCGTCTTTGTCAAAGTGAGTTCTCCTGTAAACAGTGTGGCTACAGCAATAATGCTGATGAAAACGCTGCCTATAACCTTGCTAGCCGTGCCACGAGTGCGACTAGTGGGCTGCACGTCAAGCGGCCTATCGTCTCAGACCTTCGGGTTTAGGGATAAGCCCCTGTGCTTTAGCCAGGGGCACTTGACATAACACTGAGCGACGACGAAAAGAACGTTCCAATCTCGCTTACATCTGAGTATAGAAACCAGGATGTGATGGAAGAAGAACCCATTCCTGAAAGTAGCAATGCAGATAGTCGAAAACGAACCAATTGTAGCCTTCACGCTGGCACGGTATCCTAAACGCGCCAGAGTTGTTGCACTGGCTCACATGGGTTTAGACCGTTGGCCTCTTGCGCATACTCCTGGTCTGCGCTTTTGGCGTCTATTAGGTGTAGGGAAGGGGCGTACCTTCGACCCGCGCGCAGACCTCCAACGCTACGCTATGTTCACCGTGTGGGACTCTGTCACCGCGCTCAGGCAGTTTGAAGCCGACTCAGCAGTCATGCGGCGCATTCAGCAGCGTGCCGATGAGGTGTGGACGGTCCATATGCGTCCCGTTCGCTGGCACGGTAAATGGGGTGGACATGACCCTCTGGCTGGTACGACGCCTGCTCCACCACCAGAGCCAGGTCCCTGGATCATCCTAACGCGTGCCACCATTCACCCTACAAAGATACGCGCATTTCTCAATGCAGTGCCTGCCGTCTCCGAACACCTGTTACAGCAGCCGCACCTGCTCAACTCGGTTGGAGTTGGAGAGGCCCCCCTGTTATATCAGGCAACGCTGAGTGTCTGGCGTTCACTGCCCTCTGTCACCTCTTTTGCCTACGGTCCTGCTCCTCATGTCGAAGTAGTACGACGAACACGGAGCGAACAATGGTACCGTGAAGAGTTGTTCGCACGTTTCCGCCCCGTTGCCTCAACGGGAACATGGGATGGTGTCGATCCGCTCAATACATAGAGGATGTTGTTCAGGACATTGACAAAAGCACTGGTCAAATCGACAGTAGAGGCAGGTTACTGTACACGATAACAGGACAGTTTTTTACCAGTATTCCAGGATAGTCGAACACCTACGTCTTATGTTTCCCAACATTAAGATATAGATGTTTCTTTTTGCCTTCCTAATAAGGTATAATCGTTGCTATAGTGTTGATGGTTCGTGAGAGGTAAATTTCTTATGGCAACGCAAGAAGAGCGACTAACAACAGTAAAACAATCCTTTGGAACCCTGCAAAGAGAGATAGGAAAATCGCTCCATGAGGTAAATCAAAATAGCACTATTCTGCTCGGTTTAGTCCAAAATCAACTACAAGAAAGTAAGCAAACAGGGCTACGCACTGAAATGATGAAAATACGTATAGACCAACTAGAAACAAAACTTGATGCACATACAGCACTGCTCAATGAACATACAAGACTACTAGGTGAGCATACAAAAGTGTTAGATGAGCATACAGTGAGGTTTGACCGTGTAGAAACTTTGCTTACTCAAATCCTTGAACGCTTGCCCAAATCTTAGTAGGGCGAATGAACACACAGGGAATAATAAAGCACTCTCGGCTTGTGTTGGGTAACATAAACGAGAGTGCTTTTACTTTGCTCTACGTCGCTCAGGTTTCTCCATCGAAACCTTCAAGTAAAAGACACCCAAGCCTATGTTACCCAACAGTACCAACTTGGGTGTCTTTTTGTCTGTATGTTACAATAGCTCTGACTCTTAAATAAAACCAAATTTGACAACACTTTGACAACAATCAGAATTGACACCTATCAACGTTCATCAATACCAATGGACAAAATGGAAGTATTTTACGCTCGATAGGCGACTACAAAGAGCAATAGAGTAAGGCAAAAATAGCGCATGACAGAAAATTATGATGTGTTAATTGTGGGTGGTGGACCTGCTGGCCTCGCCGCTGCTGAGGCTGCTGCGAAACAGGGTACGCGCACACTTGTGCTAGAGCGTCAGAATGAGATCGGCTATCCAGTACATACCAGTGGTGGAAGCTGGGTTAGTGATATGAAGGCCCTTAACATACCAGAGCATCTCTATCATCCCATTACAAAAGTAGTATTTCTCTCCCCTCATCGTGAAGTCTCATTCAACTACAACCCCGCTGTCGCCTGCGTAATTGATGTGCGTGGAGTGTACCAGCATCTCGCGGGCCGTGCTGTGGCTGCTGGTGCAGAACTCCGTGTACGGCACATGGTCGAGCAGACGCTGATGGAAAATGATTATGTGGTGGGCGTCACTGCTAAAAATCATGTCAGTGAACGGGCCACGTTCACTGCCCCTGTTACTATTGACGCTAGCGGCTTCTCGCGCCATCTGGGTGTGCGTACCGAGATGGGTAAAGCGTTTCATCGCTACGGCTATGGTGCCGAGTATGATTTGTATGCGCCGAACTACCCACAAGACGAGCTATTTTTGATTATGGGTAGTGCCTTTGCACCACGTGGCTATGCCTGGGTCTTCCCTCGCGGCAATGGGCGTGTTCGTCTAGGCGTGGGCGTTCTCCATCCCGATTGCGATGATGATGCACGAACCTACCTCAACAGCATTGTACGCGACCTGCCACAATTGACGGAGAAGTTTAAGGGTGCCAGCCCTATCGAATACCACACGGGCCTCTTTCCCTCCGAGGGTCCAATCGAACACTTTTCCCGAAATGGGCTCCTTCTGGCAGGCGACTCAGGTGGTCAAGGCTCAACATTGGTGGGCGAGGGTATCCGTTTCGCTATCTATTCCGGACAGATGGCAGGCAAGGTAGTGGGCGAGGCGGTCAAGGCTGGCAACACCTCTGCCGCGTTCCTGGAGCGTTTCGATAAGCAGTGGCGTGCGCGTTTCGGACGGGACATGGACATCTCGTACATGATTAACAAGCGTATCGCCAACTATAGCGACGAGCAATGGGATGGTGCCCTTGACCTGATGAAGCGGCTAACCCCTGCACAGATGGCACAAGCCTTGCGCGGCGACTTCAATGCAAGTCTCGTCATGGGCGTCCTTGCTCGCAATCCTGGACTGATCGCAACAGGTGGCAAAAGGTTCCTGGACCTGATGCTAGAACGCATCAACAAGCCTACTCTAGTGCCTGCGGAAGGATGAAGACATGGGTAAATACCGCAGCCGTGACACAAAAGTATCAGGCGATGAATGTAAGACGGGAATATATCGTCGTTCATGCGTGTTGGAGTGAGTAGACGTATGTATCTCAATTACTTGAAAACATCAGGAGCTATCTGTGTTGGAATCCACTACCCAAACACCAAAAACAGAGCAAAAAGTCGTCATGTACGCCACCAACTGGTGTGGTGACTGCCGTATGGCGAAACGTTGGCTTGACTCTCACAGCATCCCTTATGACTACATTAATATCGAAGAAGATGACAATGCGGCGGAGTACGTGGTAAAGCTCAATGGCGGTTCACGAAGTGTGCCAACTATTGTCTTCCCCGACGGCTCTGTCCTTGTTGAGCCAAGTCCTCGGGAACTTGCCGCCAAGTTCTCAGCTTAACAGAGTAACATATCCTATAGCCCAAAAATACAAAAAGACCCTTACTGAAAAGTGAGGGTCTTTCATGAAGTTATCCCGATTTTCGGTCACATAGGGTAAATTTCGAGATGACTCAGATGGGTATTTTAGAAGCGAGGTGATCTCTTCCGGAGCACCCTGCCGATTACAGTGGTGACGATAACTATTGTGAGAGCCACGACAAAAGGTCTTGTAACCCTGTGAATAGGGCTCTTGGCTGGAAGGTTTTCTAATGCTCGCATCACCTCCAGGCGTACCTGGCTCAGGTTGACCCCCAAGCTTTTCAGAACATCAGCCCCTATCCCTTCACCTTCGCGTACTAGTCCTAGCAACAGATGCTCGGTCCCGACATAGTGATGGTTCAGGCGACGTGCCTCGTCCCTAGCCAACTCAATCACCTTCTTAGCACGAGGAGTCAGCTCAATCTCGCCTGGAACCACCCGTTTGCCCAAACCAATGATAGCTTCAACACGGCGACGAACCTCCCTGAGGTCTACACCCATCTGCATGAGTACTCTGGCAGCAAGCCCATTGCCCTCGCGCACTAGTCCCAGCAACAGATGCTCGGTCCCAATATAGTTGTGACGGAGGCGCTGGGCCTCTTCCTGTGCTAATATGAGCACGTTGCGTGCTCGCTGAGTAAATCTATCAAATCTATCACCTGGGTTTGCCATATCTATTTCTCCTTTATATTGATTGAGATGCCTTTTGCAAGTCACGTAGAGTGTTGGATAGATGGAAGTGTCCATTTTGCCAACCCATATATGGCCGACAATAATATATACAGCAATTTCTCGTAAAATGGTTCCCTTCAAAGGCTAGCTTTCATAAACCTCTCCGCAAAACCGCAAGAAGCTTTCCTACTTACCCCTTTAACGTAGTACAATAAAGAAGTTCTGTTCATGGGAAAACCGATATTTTCAGGAAGAGACAGTGATGCTCCAAAAACCAAAACATCTTGGGCCTGAATACGCTGACCAATTTAAGGATTTCAGTATCGTGGAAGCATATCGTCATCGACCACCCTATCCTGCTGAAGTTTTCGACATTCTTGCAAGTCTCATTTCTGAGCAGCCACGTCACGTCCTTGATGTTGGCTGTGGCACAGGTCATATTGCGCGAAGATTGGTAGATCGCGTTGAACGGCTCGACGCGGTGGACTTCTCACGGCATATGATCGAGAAGGGGAAACGCTTACCTGATGGCGATAATCCTCATCTACGCTGGCTCTATGGACGTGTGGAAGATGTTGTCCTTGATCTGCCCTACGCATTGATAACAGCAGGAGAGAGCTTACACTGGATGACATGGGATGTGGTGCTGCGACGCTTTCGAGAAATACTGACTCCTAATGGGTACCTGGCTATTGTCGAACGTGGGATAATGTCCAATCCACGACATGATCAACTTAAAGAAATCATTTCTCAGTATGCGACAAATAAAGACTATCAACCGTACAATCTGATTGAAGAGTTAGAGATGCGCGGCCTTTTTCAAAAAGTTGGCGAGAAAGTAACTACCTCTGTTCCGTTCGTCCAATCTGTGGATGATTATATCGAGTCATTTCATTCGAAAAACGGTTTCTCCAGAGAGCGAATGAATCCAGAAGCAGCTCATGCCTTTGATCAGGAGGCAAAGAAAATTCTCCTGAAGTCTTACAGTGATAGTGTAATGTCGCTACAGGTTGTCGGACACATTGTGTGGGGAATACCAAAGAGTATATAAAGAACAAGAGGAGCTATACATGACGACACATCCGGGGCTACAAAACGGCCCTATTTATCTTGACTACAACGCAACCACGCCTGTTGATCCTGCTGTAGTCGATGCCATGTTGCCTTATCTCGCAACGCACTTTGGCAATCCATCCAGTGCACACGACTATGCCCATCCAACACGACAAGCTATCATCACTGCGAGAGAGCAGGTCGCACAGTTGCTTGGCTGTCAACCCGCAGACATAATTTTTACAGGTTGTGGCTCGGAGAGTGATACGCTGGCTATTCGCGGTGCTGCCCTCATGCAACGACAGCGAGGAAATCACATTATCACTCAAGTGACTGAACATCCTGCTGTGATCAATGTATGTCGTGCTCTGGAACGACTGCACGGATTTCGTGTCACCTATCTTCCAGTCGATGCACAGGGGCGCATCAGACTCACTGATTTAGAAGCAGCGATTGACGATCAAACTGTGCTGATAACAATCATGCACGCGAACAATGAGACTGGAACACTCCAGCCTATTGCCGAGATAGCGGAGGTTGCTCATCGGCACGGCGCGCTACTCCATACAGATGCCTCACAATCGGTTGGTAAGATTCCTACGCGTGCTGATGATCTAGGGGTTGACCTGCTGACCGTCGCTGGACACAAGCTCTATGCCCCGAAAGGCATTGCCGCGCTCTATGTGCGAAGTGGCTTGCAACTCGAACCCGCCATCTATGGTGGTGGTCAAGAGAACGGACGTAGGGCTGGTACGGAGAATGTTGCGTTTATGGTCGGCCTTGGTGCAGCGAGTGTACTTGCACACGAACAACTTGCGTCGAGCCAAATCCGTCTACGACAGCTGCGCGATACTCTCCAAAAGCAGCTTGAGCAGCACCTTCCTGGTTCTGTGCATCTCAACGGGCATATAGTAGAACGCTTGCCAAATACGCTGAATGTGAGCATTGATGGAGTTGTTGGCGAAGAGGTGCTTGCGGCTACCCCTGAGATCGCCAGCTCTACCGGCTCGGCCTGTCATGAGGGCAGTACAGAACCATCGTCGGTCCTTATTGCAATGGGGATGTCGCATGAAAGAGCGCTCGGTGCACTCCGCTTAACGCTGGGCCGCTGGTCCACCATAGATGAAGTGGAACAGGCTTCTGCTTTATTAGCGCAAAGTGTAGACGCACTTCGCCAGAAGCGTTACAATAGTGTTTAGCCGTGTATCCTTCTCTTTGATTAGAGAGGTTAGTAATGTGTACTAGTATTGGCAATCAGCATACAGTGAGGGAGCAACATGACTATACGTGAGCCAGGGATGGATTATCCTGCGCCTTCCGCCGTCGAACATCCAGAGCTGACTGCATATCGAGCAGAGTTTTCGATTTTGCAACGGAAAACGTATCTCAATAGTTGTTCACTAGGCGCGCTTTCGCAGCGGTCTATGCAGGGCATGAACCAGTTTATGGAAATGTGGAACGAATGGGGCGCACATGCATGGTACGAAATCTGGTTGGGCGAGATTACCAGGGCGCGAAAAACATTCGCTGCCATCATAGGTGCCCAACTTCACGAGGTGGCAATCGCTTCCAGTGTCTCGGCCGCCCTCAGCTCAATCGCTACAGCCCTCGACTATAGTGAGCGAAACAAGATAGTCATGTCCAACATGGATTTTCCAACGCTGGCATATCAATGGCTGGTGAAGGCGCGAGAAGGTGTCGAGTGCCAGTTTGTCGATAGTCCCGACCGCATCTCTACATCAACAGAACAGTTCGAGCGTGCAATAGATAACAAGACGGCTCTTGTTGCTACCTCGCGTGTGTTCTACACAAGCGGGTATATTCAGGATATACGAGCGATAGCTGATATCGCCCACAAGCAGGGTGCCTATATCCTCGTCGATGATTATCAGGGTACTGGACAGATACCTTTGAATGTCAACGCGTTAGATATCGACTTTCTGGTAACAGGAACGCTCAAATGGCTCATGGGTGGACCTGGACTTGCATTTGTGTATATCCGCGAAGGACTGCTTCCATCGTTACAGCCAACCGTTACAGGCTGGTTTGGGCACCGAGAGCAGTTCCAGTTCAAAACGCGCGAGTTCGAGTTCCGTCCAGAGGCAACGCGGGTCGAGATGGGTACGCCAGCGGTGGCTGCTATCTACGCCGCTAATGGTGGCCTGTCTATTGTGCAAGAAATTGGTGTTGAGCGCATCTGTGAACGTACACGCTACCTCACAAATGATCTGATTGCGCGATGCCGTGAGCATGGATGGACGGTACATGGCCCACGGGAGCCTGAGCAGCGCACCTCCATCGTCATGTTGGAACTTGAGCAGCCACAGGAAGTGGTAAAAGCGCTTGTCGCGCAAAATGTTATCACCGACTCGCGCCCCGGCTTGTTACGTATCTCTCCTTACTTCTATAACACAATAGAAGAAAATGCTATCGCAGTAGAGGCAATTGCAGAGATATTGGAAAATAGAAATAAAGATAGCTGACAGGCTCAGACAAGACATAAAGATTAGAACGTTGTATAATAGAGCGGAGAAAGTGCTTGGTAAGGAGGAGGATACAAGACCTATAACCTACATCAACATACCACCTACTCTTAATAATACCATCGAAGAAAATGCCATCACAGAGATACTTGAAGGCAAAAAGCAAGAGAACTAATCGTTCCATCTCATGGAGGAGAAGACCATGTTATGTCCTAATTGTCAACACTCTGTTACCGAAGATGACACCTACTGTCGTCAATGTGGTGCAGATTTAACAGAGCCCTCGACGAGCCTTATACCGCTACAAAAGAATCTCCCTTCTTTACTTTACAACTCCCCTATACCGCGCAGCGTAGCCGCAGGCGCGGGGGCTGTAGCTCTTGGAGTGGGGCTAGAGCTGTTGCGACGTGGTCTGTTGACCCGTCTGTCTCAGCCTTCGAAGTCTGTAGAGAGTGCTCTTCCTGTGTTGGGTGGGTTGAAGGACCTTTTGCTGCCGCAGAATAACAACAAGCCGTTCAAACTGCGGAAGGGTTATGAGGTTCATGAAACGGTTATATATATGCGCCGTGTAATCCGCCCTGAGGATTAATAAAAAGTAAAGTTGAGAGTGCGCTATGGCGTTGATTGTGCGTGAGAAACACGTCCGCTCTCTGTTGAGCATGCGTGATACCGTGGTAGTGCTGGAGGAGGCTTTCAACGCTTTATCGCAAGGTTTTGTGAAGAATCAGCCTCGCACGAGGCTGACTTTCACAAATGGCGTGTTAGCCATCCTTGCTGCTGTCGCACCAGCCTTTGGGGTTGTCGGCTTCAAAACATATACAGCTTTTCGAGAAGGTATACGCTATGTCATTATGCTGTTTAGCGCGAAGGATGGACAGCTTCTTGCGATTATAGAGGCAGACCGCCTGGGAGCCATGCGCACCGGCGGGACCACCGCGATTGCTACCAAGTACCTGGCACGAACGAACGCGAGCACGATTGGTCTTATCGGCGCGGGTCAACAGGCGGTCACACAACTTATGGGCGTATGCGAGGTGCGCCCCATCTCCTCAATCTCCGTTTACAGTCGACGCCAACGTGAGCGCGAGATATTCTGTAGCGAGATGACACGTCTGCTTGGAGTCGAGGTAAAACCTGTTGCCGATGCGCGCCGGGTGGTTGAGGATGCGGATGTTCTGATTACCGCTACCTCGTCACGCGATCCTGTACTGCATGGCGAGTGGATCCAACCAGGCTGTCACATCAACGCCATAGGTTCAAACTGGATGCAACGGCGCGAGGTAGACTTCTCGACGTTGCAGCGTAGTACTCTTATTGTGACAGACTCACTCGAACAGGCTCAAAGCGAGGCTGGCGATTTCATTATTCCTGCGGATGAGGGGCTCTTCGACTGGCAACGCGTCCATGAGTTGTCAGAAATCGTTGGCGATGTGGGACCGCAGCGCGAGTCGCCAGATGACATCACCCTCTACAAAGGGCTAGGAATTGCTTTAGAGGATGTCGTAACTGCTGCTCATGTCTACCAACTGGCGCGAAAACAAGGCGTGGGAGAGGAGGTAGAATTGCTCTCTTGATACGCCGAGGAATATACGGGAAGAATAAATGCTTGACTTTGACGAAATTTCTCATAAATAGAGAGAGCCACTTCTTGCTACGCTTTGTACAATCGGCCCTCTCTTTTGGAATGCTGCTTTTCGCGCTCTCCGCCTGTGTTCCGGACGCAGGTATTCTATCTGGGGGAAGCTGGCAGTCTGCTGGACTGGCGAACCAGCGTATTCGTGCTATTGCAGTAGACCCGAATAATCCCCAAACACTCTACGCCGGGGGTACTCAAGGCGCTATTTTTGTCAGTATAGACGCTGGACAGCACTGGACGAAGCGTAGCACTATTTCATCTTCTCCTACCATGTTATATGCTCTCTCATTGAACTCCTCAGGAAAGAAATTGTACGCATCAACCGATGCTGGCCTTTTTGTGACTACCGATGCCGCGCGTCAATGGAATGTAATAAGTACCTCTTCCTCTGGTCTTCCATCCGACGGCTACACTGCAGTAGCATTTGGTAGTGGAGGGAGCGCCTATATTGGAACAACTCATCACGGTGTATTTATGAGCAACAATGATGGAGCAATCTGGAAGTCGGCGAGTGGAAACCTTCCTCAGAACAGAGTGATAAACGGGCTTGCTGTTGATACTGCTCAAAATCGACTATGGGTGGCAACATCCTCAGGAGCGTATCATTCTGATGATGAAGGAAAATCGTGGTCATCCTCACATAATGGCTTGCCCACTGATGGTGTTGTCAATACTATACAACCTGCCATTGCTGTTGATGGCTCGCAAGGGCTTGTGTATGCAGGAACCAAGCACGGATTTTTTCGTTCGCTCGACTCTGGCGCACACTGGACGCTAAGCTCATCTGCTCTGCAAGGTGTTAGCGTGTATAGCATACTCGTTGATTTTCGCAGCGCGAATGGCTCGACTGTGTATGTTGGAACTAACGCAGGTGCTTTTCGTAGCGATGATGGTGGTCAAAACTGGCGGGGCGTTGCCAGCGGTTTTCCCAGGAAGACCCCTGTGTATGTACTGGTCACGGGAGCAAACAACAACTCTCAACTCTACGCCGCTGCAAACGATGTGTATCTGTTTCCGGGTAGTAACACTGGTATCAGCCCATCTCGTATTATTTCGTTGCTCCTGATCGTTCTCTTTTTCTTCCTGCTCTACGTGCTCATCCGGCGGGGAGCCAGGCGACAACGAAGCATGTTCAAGTCGGATTCAATCTAATGGTGTGCGCCAATGTAGGCTACAACGAGGTAGAGCACATAGAGTAGAATGCAGAGCAGAATGAATGTGCCGTAGCAGGTCAATGTCCAGGCCCGACGCGTATTCAGCGCCTGGCGTAGCTGCTCGCCCATGTCAGGTGGGTCGAGTTGTATCTCTGGTCGTAATTCAAGTAAACGAGGTAGCATAGCACGAAAATCGCGTGCATTACTCATCCCCTCTGCCAGGATAAGAGTATTCCCATCATCTAAATCAGCCATCAACACGAGTTTACCGGGATTAGGATCGCCAGGAACCAGTGTAAGCTGCCGAATAGCAGAAAGGTTGACACGCGTCTCCTGGTTCTCCTCTTGTCCTGTCGCTACAAGTTCGTCTTCAAACAGTTGTATCTCTTTTCCCATACCGAAGCGCACGACGCTAATAGGAAATTTTCTCGCAGTTTCGTTTTCGTTCATACATTAGTCCATATCTTTTTTATCGCTAAATTATCTACGTACAGATTGTACTGTATCTCTCGCCAGGCGTCGAGGGCGTGAAGACATTGTATTATGAGCTGAGAAGATGAGACGTTGTTGCTTGACAGCACCTACATTGACACATTACAATTCGAGATGTATGACGTGCGTAGACAAGGAAAGAATAGTTCATGGGACGAGTAGGTCTACTCGAAGACAATGCGCGAATTGCACGGCTCTGTGCAACAATGCTGCAATTCGCGGGTCACTCTGTGATAGTGTATGAGCATCCACGCGAGTGCTTGGAAGCGCTAATGCCGTCTGCGGCAATGATTGATAGAAGGTCACCGACCCACCTTCTTCCTTCACTCTCTGCCTTACCAATAGAAGTATTAATCCTGGATTTACAATTGCCAGAGATTCCTGGGACAGAGGTATTACAATGTCTTCAGTCACATCCTCAAACGCGCAACTTACCTCTTATTTTTTGTACCGCCTCCAATTCTTCCGAAGTCGCCAATGCCCTTCGCATCGCTCCTCAAGCCAGCGTCGTCGAAAAACCATTTAAACTTCAGGCTCTTGCCTCAGCCGTCCTCGCTGCCCTGAACTCACAGAATAGGTAGTCATACATTGGAAGCTCTGATGGGAGTGAGCCTCACCTTCCCGCATAAGTTTTGTTAGAACCTCTCAAATATGAGTCATTCTGACTCGTCTATTCCCCCGTGTGGGGGAGCTATATTCACCTGGGTAGGTGTTTGCTGATTGATCACTTTGCCTTATACTATGGAGGTGAGCAATTGAGTCCGACCAAAGGATCGACGTGGCTTGCTTTTGTTGCCAGCGATCACCAAACTGGCTGGATGGCGTTTCAAGCAGATGTGGCGTTTCTTGTTTGTTACCTGGCTGGGTATGCTCGCTATGGTCGTGCTCGTCTGCGCGTTGCCCCTTTTCTCGCGAGTGGCTATCAGTGCGGACTTGCGTGCTGTGGCAACGAATGCGCCCGATGGGCAGAATATCATGGTTCAGGTTGGCAGCACCTATCCCTCTAAACAACAAGTACAGCAGATCGCACAACAGGTCGATCATGTGCTGAAACAGAGTGGACTCGGCCCTTATCTCCAAGGAGCACCTCGCTTTATCGTGCAGACACCACCGCTCGATGTGCTTCCGGCAGGTAATGCAAGACCTGGTGCGCTCATCCTGGATGGCTATGATCCTGCTGAAGCAGCACCGCATGTCGCTCTTGTACATGGACGACTGCCGCAGGTGACTACAGACAATACTGTAGAGATTGCACTCACACAGCAACTCGCCAGCAGCCTGCGCCTACATGTGAACTCTACTATCCAGGGGCACTATCCCGTCGCTCTCGGTTCACAAGTGTGGACAATGCAGGTCGTCGGAATTATTGCTCCCGCGTCAGCAAGCGACTCCTTCTGGTTAAAAGCGACGAGTCCCTTTGGCACGCGATACACCCAGAATAGTGGCGCAACAGCCTATAGCGTGTTGGCTGCAAGTGAGACGGTCAGTGCCAAAATAGCTACTCTACAAGCTACTACGGGAAGTGGTGTGAAAGATTTTCAGGACTCTTTCCACCTCATATGGAGCTACCCGTTTGATCTATCACACCTTGATGCAAACAACGTGACCGCACTTTCGCAACAGGCTTCTGACCTGCGCTGGCAAATGAACAATTCGTTGACGCGCATTGAGGGCGTATCATTTGCCCTCCCTTTTGGTTCTCTCTTCGAAGCAGTAAGTGGTTACGCTCAGCAAATAGTGGTCCTGGGAATTGTCATTACTTTCCTGCTGCTCTTAACCCTTGCGCTCGTGCTCTTCCTGGTCGGTATGCTTTCTGATATGTTGGTTGAGCGACAATCCGCAGTCATTGCGACTCTGCGCAGCCGTGGGGCGACACGGCGGCATGTCTTCGGTGCATTTGTTGCGCAAGGCATTGTTTTAAGTCTCGTTGCTCTGCTGGTTGGACCTTTGCTGGCGATTCTGCTCGTGCGCGAAATCGCACAAATACTTCTCACACCAGCCAATCAACAATCGCTGAGTGTGATTACCTCCAACCCCATCCAGGCTACGCTCGCTGTGAAGTGGTATGCTTTAGTCGCGGTCGTTGTAGCGCTTTTCGTGATAATTGTTGCCATCAGCCGAGCATCGAAACTAGATATCGTGAGCTTGCGCCGCGACTCTTCGCGTACAAAACGTGTATCGTTGTGGCGACGCCTCAATCTAGACCTTCTGGTCGTGCTCCTCATTGTAGTGGGCTATATTGCATATGTTTACTTCTGGCAGTCCCTCTCGGCATCGCAAAGTTTCAATTCCATCCTCTATGATCTATTGAAAGGATTGGCGTTTATTGCTCCACCCCTGTTTGTCGCGGCGGTGTTCATGCTCTTCCTACGCCTCTTTCCATGGATCTTACGCATGGCAACCTCGCTGGCCGCGAAAAAGCGCAGCGCATCTACCATCTTAGCTTTTGCCCAGATGGAGCGCACGCCACGTCCGGCTGCTCGCATTGTCATCCTCCTGGCGTTGGCTATAGCTGCTTCTTGTTTCCTGTTCACGCTCATGACGACGAAGCAAGAGCGCACCTCTGATGCGGCAACCTTCGCCGTGGGAGCGGATTTCAGCGGCCTTCTCTCTGCATCCGATGCCACCAAGACATTTGACGCACTGAAAACACAGTATAGCAGCATGTCGGGAGTTCAATCAGCTACGCTCGGTTACTACAATAGTATACAAGCGGTCAACGATAAAGAGGGACCAACTCGTCTTGTTGCAGTCGATGCCGATACCTATGCCCATACTGCCCTCTGGTCAACGCAAAACTCGTCGCAGTCGCTTTCTAGTTTGAACGCGCAACTCGTCACCCATCGCGCCGATGCTACCGCCCATGATGTCGTCTATGCCCTGGTCGATGCTGCCTTGTGGCAAAGACTCCATCTTACCCAGGGAGAGCAGTTTAGTCTGCCTATAAACGACTCTGGTACGCCGCAAGCGCATTTCATCGCCCTCGCGCAGATCAGCTACATCCCTGGCCTCTACGATACACCTCTGGCCCCTGATCAAAGCGTTGGTCTTCTGGTCGATTACCAGAGCTATGCTGCCGTGTACGCCAAAGAGAGCGGAACAACCTTGTCGCCCAACTTTGTATGGTTACGTACTCATGCTGACGCCGCTTCACTCGCCAGCTTGCGCCATGCGTTGCCGAATCTACAAGATCGTCGCATCCTGACTACTGACAACCAGGAGAATAGTGTACACCTCGATATCATTGGTGTGCTGGTGATTGGTGTGGGAGCCGCGCTTATTCTGGCACTGATCGGTACACTGCTTTCGTCCTGGCTTGATGCGTCCAACCGACGTACAAATTTTGCAGTTGCGCGCGCGATTGGCATGGCACCGCGCCAGATCGCCGCGGTCCTGCTCTGGGAGCAAGGCTTCATCTATGTCTTAGCATTTCTCCTGGGTACGGGCATGGGGGCGATGCTCACCATCTTTGCGGCCCCTATCGTCTCCTTGCTCGACCTTGCAGGACCAGTCCACGGCAATCTCTATGATGTGCCATCCGTACAGTCCATAATTCCATACCCACAACTCACTCTCTTGCTGGGTGGGCTTGGAATCATCTGTCTTGTGGCACTATTACTCATGGCGCGTATCGTTTCCCGTCCGTCGATCAGTCAGATTCTGCGCCTCAACGAGGATTAGTGCTTGGGCCGCAAATTAGAATAAGTTCCACCAAAAACTGGAGGTTCGCTCACAGGGCGACCACAAGGGTCCACCCCTATTCTACGACGAAGCGATGACTCCATCGTAGAGTAGGAGCGACCACAAGGGTTCGCCCTGTGAGCTACCTTTTTGGCAGAAGATATGATACAATACCTATCAACCTCGTTGAGTCGTAGCCTCGCACACACTACACCGAAGAGGTTCCACAGAAAGTACATAGACATATGAACACATTCGAGAAAGACGCACAGGCGCTAGATGCGTATTCTCATGCCGTCACCACGGCGGCGGAACGCGTAGGACCAGCGGTTGTACGTATCGATATAGATAGAGATAGAGAGGGCGGGCGTTCCCGCCGCTATAACGGACCTTCGCCAGAGTTTAATGGTGGTCTCGGCTCTGGCTTCATTTTTGCTTCAGACGGGCAAATCCTCACTAATGCCCATGTTGTTGAACGTGCTCGACGCATTCAGGTCACGCTCGCTGATGGGCGTAAGTTCGATGCTGGTCTCGTTGGAAGCGAGCCCAATGTTGATGTTGCCGTGTTGCGTATTGGAGCGGACCATCTCCCCGTAGCAGAACTAGGACGCACACCGTTGCGGGTAGGTCAACTAGTTATTGCTGTAGGCAACCCTTATGGTTTGAACTGGACCGTCACTGCTGGTGTTGTCAGTGCGTTAGGACGGACTCTGGAGGCACCAGGTGTTCATAAAATGACCAATTTGATTCAAACGGACACACCGATCAATCCAGGTAACTCTGGCGGCCCGTTGGTTGACAGCGCTGGACGCGTTGTAGGTATCACCACTGCCATGATGCCTATGGCTCAGGGCCTGGGTTTCTCTGTACCGTTAGATACAGTGAAAGCAGCCATTGCACGTATCAGACAGAAGCGAGAGTCTCTACCCGTCGGTGTATCGTTGGGCGTAGGTGGGATGCGTGTGAAACTGGACGCCACTCTACAGCGAACCCTTAGCCTCGTGCAACAGTTTGGCATGGAGGTATTAGAGGTTCGTCCAAATGGACCTGCCGACCGAGCAGAATTGAAACGGCAGGATGTCATTCTTGCCGCCGACGACGAGTCAGTCACAGAACCACGTGACCTGCAACGGGTCGTACACCGTCATAAGACAGGAGAAAAAATTGCACTTAGCTTCCTCAGAGGAGGCAAGAAACGCAAAGTAACCGTTGTGCTATAAAACACTTATAGGAGTTATGCAAGTGTTTGCATCCCCTGATGAGTCCCATTCGTGTATTGTAACGGAAGAACCTTTGATTTGAGATTCGCCAGTGTACTACGTCTATCAATATACGCAGTATACTGGCGAGGGAGCTATCGTCCCTTAGGCAAAGGAACGGTTCACAATGACGGCATTTGTTGTGGTTTTGATAGTTGTTGGCGTACTTATTGCTATTGGTCTACTCGTAAATGTTTATCTGTATTCACAAGGTGCCTTTAAGAGGAGACGTGCTCGGCGTGCGCAGCGTGTGCAAGCAAAGCGTGTTCCCACAGCAGCCCTCGATGAGCAATACTACAACAGCATAGGCATAGGGCCAACCGAGAAGCCAACCGAGTAACAGCTTCAGGGCATTGCTTGTAAAGAGCCTGCATTGATTGATCTGCTGAGAATGTGATACAACATTCCCAGCAGATCATTGCATTTTTGGTAAAGAAAGAGGCTACTCTTGAGTTCTCCACTTCTAGAGAGGATGTATACGCGCTTCACTAAGCTTGTTAATATCCGCTATCCCATTGTACAAGGCGGTCTATCTCATCTCTCTTATGCGGAGCTTGCCGCCGCAGTCTCCAATGCTGGTGGCCTGGGCCAGATAGGTTGCGCCTGTTTCGCAACACCAGAAGAGTTACAGGCGAATATTCAGAAGCTCAAACGCCTCACCAATCAGCCGTTTGGTGTGAACTTTCCCATCGGACACATTCCGCTTGATGCATTTCTGGATGCTGCCCTTGTGGAGGAACCTGCTGTCATTAGCATCACAGGTGGCAATCCAGAACCGATGTTGCGACGCATTCAACAGAGCGGTGTCCCTGTGCGGACAATGGTGCTGGTGGCTGGAGTACGAGCCGCAAAAAAAGCGGAGTCGCTCGGTGCTGATGCGGTGATCGCTGTAGGGGTCGAGGGTGGTGGACACCTGGGACGGGACGATATTGGCACAATGGTATTGACACCACGCATCGTCGAGTCGGTGAAAATTCCCGTTCTGGCAAGTGGCGGCATTGCTGACGGGCGCGGTCTCGCGGCATCCCTGGCACTCGGTGCGGAGGGTATCGAATTGGGAACGCGCTTCGTCGCTGTTCGCGAGAGCAATGCTCATCCGAACTATCAACAAGCGCTGGTTGAGGCCAAAGAGACTGACACTATCGTTGTTGAGCGTACCATCGGACGCCCCGCACGCGTCCTGAAAGGGCAGGCCGCCGATAAAATCCTGCAAGTGGAGCAGGATTTAGAGAAAGAGCAAGTCGCTCCCGATGAACGCCTGCGTCGCCTCCTTCCCTTCATTCTAGGACACGTCAATCATCGTGCCGCCCTCGATGGTGAGCTAGATGAGGGCTTTGTCTGGGCTGGTCAAGTGGTCGGTCTGATCAGCGATGTGCCTACATCTAAAGAACTGATCGAGCGCATCGTAATAGAGGCGCAAGAGGTTGTGCGGCGAATGCAACACACGTTTTAGTAAAAATGACGAACCGCAACAAGCGAGACCAGCAACGTCAGCATGCTGACATTGCTGGTCTCGCTTGTTGCGGTTCGTCAAATTCAAACTTCTAAGGTTGTAATCGCACCTCTTCAAGATCGAGGTCACGCTGAATGCGACGCATCACGTCGTCATTGATGATGCCGCGATTACGCAGGTCGATGATCGTGCGCCGTTCTGCACCGATCAGCTCTATTTTGAGACGTTGATAAGACTCCGAACGCCGTTCTTGATCGTCCTCCTCCTCTGTGCTATGAAATCGTGCGGTAAAGCGGCGATTCTGGTCTGAAAAGTGAGAGCGCAAATCTTCGATGATATCTGGGTAAATCCACTCTTCTGAGGACAGTTCATCCAGCTGGGTCATTGCCGCACGCGCAGCTTTTAGCCTGGCTTTGGCCTCCTCATGTTCTGTGCTCGTATCGCCAGGTAGCTTTAGCAGGCGAATCAGTGGTGGCAAACTGAGTCCTTGCACCACTAGGGTAGCCAGAATGACGCCGAAGGTAAGGAAAATGATAATGTCCCGACCTGGGAACGGGGTATTTGTCTTGGTGTTGGCTACAAGGGGTAAGGCAAGAGCTGCCGCGAGCGAGACGCCACCACGCATGCCTGTCCAGCCAAGAACTACTACAGCTTTCCAGGAAGGATAAGGGTCGCGTTCGCGTACCCGGCGACTCGCGAAACGTGGAAGATAGGCACCCGGAAAGACCCAGATGATGCGCACAAGAATCACAGTCAAGCTGACAAGCAGCGCCTGCAAAATAAGAGTGGTGATCGACTGCCTCGCCAGGGTAGTGAGGATACCGTGAAGTTGGAGTCCGATTAGAATGAAGATGAGTCCGTTGAGCAGAAAGACAACGATTTCCCAAATCTGCACAGCCTGAAGGCGAGTCTGGGATGAGACGATACTCGGCCCGCGCCGTCCCAGGTAAAGACCCATTGTCAGCACCGCAAGAACTCCTGATGCTTGGAGTGTTGTGGCTGGCAGGTAAGCGGCAAAGCCTGGCCCAATACTATATTGCTTGGTGTATTAACCCAATCTGTGCAGCTTTTATGATCGGTTGACTAAAAACCGTCCCACTTCCGCCAGGGCTGCCATCGCGCGGCAGGTGATCTCAACCGACTCGTAATATGGTACCTCCTCTTCGCGTAAGATGCGAAGTGCAGGGATATCATGTCGTGCATAGACTGTCTGTACGAGAACGGGCTTATTGTAGAGGCGTACAAGCCGCCCCAATTCACGCGCTGCCGCCTCTTCGCGTGGTCCAAAATCCTCTGAGAGCAACCAGCGATAGCCGCCGAAGAGCCCTGTGACGATGACTCCATCAACATCTTCGTCTTTGAGACAGACTTCCGTCAAGCGTGCAAACGATAGAGGGTCTTCGTCGGCTGCTCCCGCTACGTCGATAGGATTGGTCGCTGTAGCGCGGGCTGGCATCAGTTCCCTGAGTGCCTGTTGTGTCTCCGTTTTGAGGATGGGAACTTGTAGCCCTACGCGAACGACGGCATCACCAGAGGCAACAACACTGCCGCCGCCATCACCTACAATGGCTATGCGCACTCCTCCTTGCGGTGTCGGCGGTTGTGTGGCGAGTGCCTGGGCCACGGGAAATAGTTCATCCGAGCGCAACACACGTACCACGCCGCTTCCAAGGAGACTAGTATCATTATCGGGGCGCACTTTCGCCATTGTGCCGGTATGCGCGAGGGCTGCTCGTACTCCCACTTCAGTCGCACCGCTCAGTAAAATAACCGCGGGCTTATAATTGCCTTGCTCGCGCATTTCTCGGGTGACCTGGCGCAGTGTCTCTTCTTGAACGGCTTCAACATAGCCTGCGATAACCTTCGTCTCGGGATCACGAGCAAGATAATGCATGCATTCGGGAAAGGTAACATCAGCCGCATTCCCTATACTGATAAACGTAGTAAAGCCCAATCCGTCGAGATATGCCTGGACAAAAAAATACATTCCCAGGTTTCCGCTTTGTGATACCAGACCAACAGGACCTGCGGGAAGCGGAAAAATCATACCGAGTGTGTTGATGTGCGACCTCCGTATGTAAAGTCCCATGCAGTTACTACCGATGATGCGAATGCCGTGTTCATGGCAATGCTCCACCATCTCTTGCTCCAAAACGCGACCTGCCGGGCCTGTCTCGCTGAAGCCCGCCGTGATAATTACTATGCCCTTGACACCGCAAGCGATACAATCCTCAACTGCCTGCTCTACATGAGGGAAAGAGGTAGTGATGATCGCAAGATCAACCGAGCCAGGGACATCACGTAAACTGGGATAGGTCACGCGCCCCAGTATTTCAGAGACCGAAGGGTTGATAAGATAAATTTCACCAGGAAAACCTCCCGCGATTAGCTGCTTCGCCGCAACATTTCCCCACTTTTGGGAAGCGCGCGACGCGCCCAGTATTGCAACTGAGCGCGGCTGGAAAACCTCTTCTAACGTGTACGGAGTTATACTCATTCGTTGTCCTCATCGTCATCAAATAATTGCTGTGAACCATTCTCGCGTTCCTTACGGAGTAGTTCCTCAACATCCTGGATCAAAGTGTCCGCGCTGGGAAGTGGTCCAGTGCTTTCGACTACCTCCTCATCGCCCTCATCGTCCTCATCGTCCTCATCGTCGCTGTCGTCGATCTGCTCCTCTAACTTGCGGACATAGGCGCTGGCCTCCGGGTCTCGTGCAACTAACGTGGTGATTTGCTCCTCGAAGCGAACCGCGTCTGACTGAATATCACTTAAATCCAGACCAAAGGACAGGAAGGTATTGATGTAAGTAAGCAAGGCTGCAGTTACCTTGATATTCGGGGTCGCCGCAAGATAGTGCGGTGCCGCAGCCCAGAAGCTCGCCGATGGAATACGAGCGTTTCGACAGGCATCTTGTAGAACGCCGAGCATGCCTGTTGGTCCCTCGTAGCGTGAATTACGGATATCCATCTCACGTAAGCGTTCCATCACATCTGTCGTCGTGGAGGTACCCGATATAGGAACCGCGACCGAGTGCGGCACCTCTGCCAGAAGTGCCCCCAGGAAAACTATCTCAGAGGCGTTAAAATGTTTACATACTTCGAGAAAGGTATCAGTAAACGTCTTCCATTTGAGTTGTGGCTCAACTCCAAGAAAGAGAATTACATCGCGATTGAGATCGGGTTCGATATGGGCAAAAAACTGGTTGGTAGGCCAGACAACGGTACGCTGTATGCCATCAACCAATTTGATGGTTGGTCTCGTATCGGTGAAAACAAAAAAATCCTCAGCATCAATCTCTGCAAACTTTGTTGGTTTCCACTTATCAATTAAAAATTTTATTGCTGTTGTTGCTGAATCCGCGGCATCATTCCAGCCTCCAAAAGCAACAAGAACAACAGGGTCTCGCAGTACGGGTTGCGCATGGTAGCGAATAAACGACATATAACACCTCTTTGTCTGCCTGGCGGTGCGTTCCCCAAGTGATTCAATGATACTATCTTATCATGCCTGAAAAGAGGGGCTGAGTTTCTATTGTGAAATGTGCGTTTCACGTCGCCAAAGCCAGAACCCTGTGGCTAGGACTGCGAACCCAACGATATCCCACACAAGCTCATAAGGAATATCGTTCTTACAGATGCCGAGAATAGTGTCTGCACGACTTGTCGGCGATACACAGACAAGCTCATTTACAAGATGAAGATGAAGAATAGCATGTTGCACTATACCATCATAGAAATTAAAGCCCCCCGCGCCCATGAGAATACCTGCTAGAACAATATTCCGACCCGCTATCTTCCCATCTGCCTGACCCCTCCATATGCGAAAGGCACCCCACAGCAGCAGAAGGGTGCTAAAAGTATGAAATAAACCATCGCTAAGGATGCGTCCATAAGAATCGGTCTGCCAGTAAAAGTTGTGCCATTGTAATATCTGGTGAAAGAGAGCTTCATCAATAAAGCCAGCAATACCGATGCCGAGTAGTATTCCGGTAAACAGTGTGGATCGACTCTGTTGTTTCTGATACATGTCCAAAACTCTATCACGAAAGCGCACGCTCGTTTGTAACGAGAACATTTCTGCTCACTCTTTACTTACCAGACATGTCCTTCCTATAGACATAAATACGTAAACTATTGACGAATATGATGTACAAAGCCTATACTAGCCGCATGGAAGCCAAAAGCATCACAATCATTCATCAGGATCATCATCTTCTCGTCGTCAACAAGCCAGCAGGGGTTGTTATCCATCCAACCTACAAACATGTCGATGGGAAGACAATGTGGGACGCATTGTTGATATACTTATCACAGCAAGAAAAGGATAATTGGCAGCCGCCAGAATTGCCTGACGACCCACACTGGGCGGGCGCGCCTATGCATATACAAGAGATGCTGAGAGCGAAACGGCGGGCGCGCTTGGGGAAAGAGGATGGTCCCTTGCCACGTCCCTGCCTGTTGCATCGCCTGGATAAAGATACATCAGGCGTTGTCGCGCTAGCTCGTACAGAGCATTCCCGCCGTTACATTATCAAGCAGTTTCATGACCATACCATTGAGAAACGCTACCTTGCCGTGGCGCAACAAGGATCTCCTGAGTGGGCGCGACCACGCACCACCTTTACCGTGATGAGACGCAGCGAAGATGGAAGTGTAACCCAGGTTGATAGCTCTTTTGCATTTGCTTCGCCAGGCAATGACACACTCGAACTGAGCGGCCCCCTACAACGAGACCCTGATGAGCGTCGTCGCTGTATCGTCGGACCTGATGGTGTTGAAGCCTGTACAACGTGTAAGATACTAGCGAACGAGAACGGCTTTACACTTCTCGATGTACGGCCCGTCACTGGCCGCACTCATCAAATTCGCGCGCATCTCGCGGCATTTGGATATGCTATCGTAGGCGACCAGATGTACGCTCCTCATGCAGAAGAAGGTACACCTGTGGCTATGCTCGGACGCCAGTTTCTTCACGCGTACAGTCTCAAATTACGACGCTATCCAGACAATATGCCCTGCACCTTTGTTGCTCCACTTGCAGATGACTTGGTTTCATGGATGAGTCACTATTTCCCTACTGGTTTAGGAGTTTTATATGCAAGCGCAACAGTATCCGCCTAATAGTGGGCCGTTCGCCGAATTGAGTGAAGAAGATAAGAAAAAACGACTCGACGCAATGGTAAAAATCTGGCAGAGCGATACTGAGCGACGCGTCAAGCGCGAAGGCTACCAGACCGTCATGAAAGCAATGGGGCTAGACGAGTACCGTTATTCCGTCTCACTACGCTTCCCAGAATGGGAACGCTCCACCGTAGTAGGACAGGTTCTCGCGCTGCAACGCTCACAAAGTGCAGACACTCCGACATTGTTCAGTATATGGCGACGTGATCCCCTTTTAAGGATAATGCCCGACTGGAAAGAACAGCTTCCCAACGAAAACGTCTTCAACATTACTGTACGCATCACTCCTGGCGGCCTTGGTGAGGGAAGTAAGTGGGCCGTGGTGATGCCCAAAGAGATGATTCCTCGCTATAAACCCGGTTGGCCCACGCAACAGCAGTGGGTCGCGTGGACTCGCTCTTTTGATTGGCTCTCAGTTGGTGTAGGCTTCATACGAGCGATGCTCGACTCGCCACAGTAACTACTGCATCATCTAAATTTGCTCTATCAAGTGAAGCTCGAACCGCTTCTTAGGTCATGTATGATATAATCTTCAAGTATTCTGGTAATACGTCTATAGTACATCTTCTTATAGAGAAGTAAGTTTTATTTAAATCGAGTTGCTATAGAAAAGTGTAAGTAGATCATACTAATGTATTTAGGATATCTAGCCATAGACTGGAGATTTGCTGCTATGCCCATCAGCCGTGATTATTCGCAACTTCTTACATCATTTGCTTCAAATAAGTTTCGCACATTACGCCCTGCCCAGTCCTCTATATTACACAGTTATGCGACTTCATTCACATCAACTTCAGATGTTGCCGTTGAACTGCCGACAGGGGCTGGTAAGACTTTGATTGCTTTGCTGATTGCCGAAGCTTGGAGGCAAGAAGCAAAGAAAGTTGCTATTTTATCGGCTAACAAAACGCTTGCCAAGCAAATGATGCAAGAGGCAAATGCTTTAAACATTCCAGCAGTGCTTATGGAGGGCAGAGGAAGTGCTATTCTTTCGACAGATAAGAGAGCATATCAGCGTGCTAAAAGTATTGCGGTGATGAACTACTGGGTCTACTTCAATCAGAGCCCAATCATTGATCCAGCAGACCTAATAATTATGGACGATGCACATCTGGCTGAGCATTGTCTTCATTCGCTCTATTCAGTGGAGATAGATAGGCTTCAACATGAAGATCTTTTTAAAACTGTTATTACTGAACTACAGAGGCGATTTCCTGACTACTCCGTTTTTGCCGATGCACTAGCAGATGACGCAGTCCCAACAGCCATTAGTGAACTGCTCTCCTTTCTTGACCAAGGAGAAGCCGCAGACCGCCTGCGAGAAATAGTTGATGCTTCACCGGACCTGGATACAGACACAGATCTTAATTTTCGTTGGAAACGTATAAGGCATCAATTGCGCGAAGCCAACATTTATGTAAGTCCGAATGCTATTTGGATTAGGCCCTATATCTATCCACTCATATCGAATGCCCACTATGAGCAAGCACAACAGCGTATTTACATGAGTGCTACTATAGGTGATCCAGCTGATTTGAGTAGAAGGCTTGGCGTGAAGACTATTCAAAAAATTCCGGTTTCGCCTGAGCATATGGAAAAAACGTCGGGGCGGCATATGATCGTTATTGAAAAAATGGAGGAGAACGTGCTTTCAGAAAGGATGACAAATCTCCTATCTGCTGCTTTGCAAATACATCCTAAAAGTGTATGGCTTTGTTCCTCGAAAGCTGAAGCAAGTGCTCTTCAAATAAATGTTTCTGAATGGCTGAATTCCAATGGTTTTGTTGGACACCCAACTTGGCTTCTTACTCCTTTAGGCGAAGAGATTGACGAGTTCAAGGAAGCAACTCAAGGACACCTATTCGTCGCTGGCAGATTTGATGGTATGGATTTTCGTGCTGATGAGTGCAGGGTCATAATTGTCACAAAGCTTCCGCGAGCGATTAACTCTCAAGAAGAATTTATCTCAGCATACCTTCGTGACGCTGGCTTTATGAAAAGGCGTCTTAACCAGAGAATAGTGCAAGCTCTTGGTAGATGTAACCGCTCGGAAGAAGACTTTGGCTTGTACATCTTAGCAGATGAGCGTTTCTCTAATCACTTCAGCTCTGAAGCGAACAGAGAAGGAATACCAAGAAACGTAATTGCTGAAATTGACATGGCTCAAGATGCAGCGGAGAGGGATGTAAAGGGTGTTGTAGAAGACATAAGATATTTTCTAAGAGGAGACTTTAATCAACATGACAGGGATAAGGAGGTTTATTTGATGGATGTTCCTGAGCGATCAGTATTGCATGGCATACCTGATACTTCCACTAATGAAGTGCTTGGTTGGACTGCATTGTTTGCAAACCAAAACTACGAAATCGCTGCTAATCGTTTTGAAGAGTGTTGGGAGGCTATCCGAGAGACATCATTGATGGAATTAGGCGCATTCCATGGCTGGAATTGGGCTAAGGCCCTGTACCTTCAAGTACGACGTGGTGAACCATCTGCACATGAAAAATCCATTCGCGTGTTAGAGGATGCAATACGTCGTGGTGGACAAAGTGCTTGGTTCAACAGAATGCGTACTTCTCTTAATCGTGCTAGAAGATCTCAAGCTTCGATAGAGGAAATTATACAATACGATTATGCTGATGCACTTCTTAGGGCATTTGATGATCGTTTAGAACAACTAGGCCCAAAGGGAGACAAGTTCGAGCAGTGGTGTAGGACAACAAGCGAAAGGCTAGCTTCAGATCGTCACACCCAGTATCAAGAAGGACTTGAAAGACTTGGACAACTGCTAGGCTATTACGCTGTTAGGCCAAAATACAATGCTGCAACTGATTGTCTTTGGCGTGGTGTATTTGGTAACTCAAAAGAAATTGTTACCTTTGAAGCAAAGATCGAACATTCCCCATCTCAGCAAATTGTGGCTTCTGAGATAGGTCAAGCTCACAATCAATATACTCGTGCAGAGAGAGAGTATCCAGGTTATGCAGTACGAGGCACGATTGTAACGCATCTAACTTCTATAACCTCTGATGCTGAAGCTTCTGCTGGAAACATTAAAGATTTAGAGAAAGAGGCTATTCTCGCTTTATGGAATAACGTTAAGATACTTTTAAGCCAGTATAGAGATGGCTGGTCTGTAGATGATATAGGTGCTCGGCACGTATCTGCTCAAGCTATTCGAGCACGTCTTCCTAAAACTGGATGGCTTATAAGAGCGTTAGATACCGATAAACGTTTTATCAATGCAGACATTCTCTGTGCAGAATGGGCATGACTTTTAGTGTCTATACAATCCCTAAGCTAAGCCCTAGCGAGCTTAGGGTAAATTCGCGATACTCAGGGTGTATGGGAGCAAAAGATTAGTGTCTGTCCCAATCGCTCAGTACCGCTTTTGCCGCATTATGACCTGGTGCCCCCATGACGCCACCTCCTGGATGTGTCCCTGAGCCACAGAGGTAGAGACCTTCGATAGGCGTGCGATAGCGTGAGCATTCGAGTGTAGGTCTTAAAGAAAACAACTGATCCGGCGTGATCTCACCATGAAAAATGTTGCCATTAGGCATGCCATAGCGTTGTTCGATGTCAACAGGGCTGAGGACCTGACGATGAATCACTGCATCAGCGAAATTGGGGGCAAATTCCGTCATAGTAGCAATAACGCGATCTGCCATCTCGTCTTTCACTTCCTCCGTCCATTCACGGCCTTTAAGGTGATAGGGGGCGTACTGGCAGAACATGGATATCGTGTGAAATCCTGACGGTACAACGCTGGAATCGGTTGCCGACTGCATATAGGCCTCAATATACGGTTTTCGCGAAAGCTCTCCATGAACTGCATCTTCATATGCCTCTTGTACCCAATCGGGAGTGGGGCTGATCTCGCACGATCCCGCATGCTGCAAACCAGGCGTTGTTCCTGGGAGGCAGCGGAAACTCGGTAGCTCTTTGAGCGCAATGTTGACCTTGACGACGGCACTATCTGTCTTAAACTGCGAGATACGTTTGAGGAAGCCTTTGTCCAGGTCGGCATCGGCACAGAAGTCAAGGAACGTGCTTTTGGGGTCAGTATTAGAAAGCACCGTCGCTGCCCGTAATTCCTCGCCATTCTCTAAACGGACACCCTCTGCCCGCCCATTGTGAACCAGGATTTTTGCGACACGGGTATTGGTGCAAATAATCGCTCCATGTGCCTCAGCAGAGGCCGCCATAGCAAAACTGATGCGTCCCATGCCCCCACGTACATAGCCCCACATACCCTGTTCACCATTGACCTCGCCAAACATATGATGCCACATGACATAGACGGACCCGGGCGTCTTTGGCCCGATGAATGTGCCAATAACACCTTGTCCAGCAAAAGCCGCACGAAGGTAGTCTGACTCGAAATAGTCAGCAAGCATATTGTACAGATTGCCGAACATCAAATAGCGATAGATTTCTTCGTCTTCACCTCGAAACCGAGCCGCAAGATCAGCAACCGAAGGTGGTTCCTCCAACAGGACGGGATTGAGGATTTCTGATGCACGGTCAAAAAAACGTAAAAATCTTGGGTATGCTTCAGCGTCATGAGGCGAGAGGTGACGAATGCCTTCTATCGTCTTCTCTGTACTGGCACGCAGAAAAAGGTAGTTGCCGTCGAGAAAAGGAACAAACATCTGCGGGTCTTTCACATAGGCATCAAAGCCATAACGATGGAGTTCTAAATCATGGATAATCTCTGGACGAAGCAGGCTGACCACGTAGGCGCAAGGAGACATCGTGAAGCCGGGGAACGGCTCTTCAAGCGTACAAGCACCGCCTACGCGGTCCCGTTGTTCCAGGACGACAACTCGTTTGCTTGCACGAGCTAGATAACCTGCTGCCACGAGACCGTTGTGTCCGGCTCCAATGATGATTGCATCAATCTGTTCGCCCTGCCCGGTTACCATAACTAGAGAACTCCTTCGTTGGTACATTGGGGGTACTTGTTTTGCCATAGTATAGCATACAGCAGACTTTTGTTGTCTTAGAGCACGTGTTATTTCTCCACAACGCCGCTGCTTCGTCATCGTGAGGGCGAACAGCTTGATACCTGGTTAGAACAAGTACGAGTCAAAGAGAACTGTGCTTTGCCAGAAAGGTAAGGCGTCAATCGCGCAGGTGAAAATCCTTCTGACATCCAGCAGTTTAGCTTTCTTCTGACTGCACTGACATCCAGCAGTACCTAACGTCTGGTTGACCATTGCGTGCATTTCTTCCCAAACTCACGACGTGAAAACCGTGCCGTTCATAAAACGCCCGCGCCTCTCGATTCAGCTGGAGGGTCTCCAACGATAATCCGCTTGGTGAGAGGTGCTTGGCTTTGTTCATTAAGGCGGTGCCAATGCCCTGGTGGTGGAACTGAGGGTCTACAAAGAGAAGATTAAGATAACCATCTCGTTCACGAAGCGCAAGAAAACCAACCATCTGTCCATCTCGCTCAGCTACCCAGACTGTCTCGTTCTTGGCGATGTCATCGCGCAAACGAGTTTTCCATGCCTCCAAGGGCTCAGGATGTCGGAGGAAAGGAAAGGTATAGTGCCACGTATGGTACCAAAGGTGAACAACCTCATCGAGGTCATCACGCCGATAGAGGCGTAAGGTTGTCGTCATCGTCTCCGTGTCCAAATCATTCTTATGTAGTATCAATCAAGATTGTAGAGCTAAGTGAGCCGAAAGGAGTGGAACTGCTAACGGCCTTTATAATTCAGGTCCGATCAGTCCATGACGAAGAGCGAAGCGAACCAGATGAGTGACATCACGGAGACCAAGCTTCTCCATCACGTTGGCACGATGCGCCTGCACCGTTTTGATGCTGATCACTAAACGATTAGCGATATCCTGGTTGGTGCATCCTTCGGCGACCAGTTTCAGCACCTCGACCTCGCGAGATGTAAGGATAGACAGAGCTGTCGTAAGGCTCGATGCCTTTGGCTGCATCTCTACCGAGTGAGGTGCTCGAGGTGGTGGAACAACAGGCTGCTCTAGGTACGCTCGAATGAGAGCTTTGGCTAGCCCCGGGTAGAGGAATGCACCTCCCTGTGCTACTGTGCTAATCGCTGTATGCAATTCAGTGGGGGCAGCTTTCTTAACAATATATCCTGCTGCCCCTACACGCAGAGCTTGCAGAAAGTACTCTTCACTTTCGTGCATAGTCAGTATCAAAACCTGTGTCGTCGGGTATCGCGCGCGAATAATGCCACACGCTTCCAGGGTGCAAGCTTAGCATATGCTAGATCACGATGTCTGTCTATTAGCAGGAATCCCTATTCTTCTCCCTAGAGTACCTCGCCAAATGTTCACTACTACCTGATTCTCCTTTTGCCTGTTATGCGCTGGCTGCTGGTGGACTTGTCGTCACAGGCGTGGAAGGCGGCGGTGAGACGGTTGAACGTGAACGCGTTCGCCATCTAAAGATGAACCAGGTGAGGAACGCTACTGGGACGATATAGAAACTGTAGGCAAGGAGCCAGATGAAAAACGTTGCCAGACCTTGAGCAAAGGCGAGTGAGGCCGCAAAGGCATCATGAAAGGTCTGACCGATGTTCCACCCGGGTGAAGCTGATAGGGGAGGCGTCACTGTAGCTATCGGTTGTAGTGTGATTGCTACTGTATAGAATGTCACCTGGCTATCCAACACTTTCAGATGAGCCTCAATAGTCTCTATCTGTCCCTCAACATCGGTAAGCTTATCTTGAATAGAGACGATATCGCCCAGAGCTTGAGCGTGACTAAGCAAGTCTAACAAACGTGTCTGTTCACCACGCAAATTTTTGAGTCGAGATTGTGTATCAATGTAATCGTTCGAGACATCCTGCACCGACTCATTGAACGTAAGTAGTTGTCCCCCATGTTGTGGTGCATAATCTCTCAGATAGCGTTCAACTTGAGGATAGAGTGTTGCCTGTACCGAGAAGCTAAGCGAGATATTATAGAGGTTGTCGCCCGCCTGCTCATAGTCAATTCCTGCCGAAGATGAGCGTGTATCAGTAGCTGTGATCCACGTTTGTAGTTCATCTGCAACCTTTCTTGTGTCTTTGACCCCCAGACCGACCTTGAGCGTTTTGCTCAGGTATTGCGGCCCATCTGAGGAAGGATTATTCTTCTGTTGCCCATGAGATGAGCCTGTGCTTGAGGCAGACCTTTTGGCAGGTGCATTACTTGCGAGGCTTCCACTTCCCGAGTTTGAACCAGAGCTTGTCCCTGAACCTCCACATCCGACAAGGAGGACTGTCAACAAAATAGTCATTCCTAGTAAGAGAGATCGTCGTTTTTTGCGTAGGCAGGTGTGGAATGCGTGTGATACGTGCGACATAAACTGGCTCCTTTTGCAACAAGTGCATGGGCAGGTGGTCAGGAAGAATGTCCAACTCTTTCTTCATTCATCCATCAATTTTCTGCTGAGATAGTTACCTACATGAAGCATAAATGCTGATCTGGTTATGCCGTGAGTGTCATTTGACCTATCTCTGCTACTGATGGAGACGATACAAGTAGGGCAATTGTTCCCCTATGTTTCACATATCCTGATACCGAGAAATTTACAAGGCTTCGATCATACTTTGTAATTCGCTAATGTCAAAGGGCTTACTGATAAAACCTTTGATTCCCATCCGATCTATCTGCTGTTTGGTGAACACATCGGCACTCATTACAATAATAGAGAACGACGTGTGCAGCCCTCGGTGGTGTAGCTCATTGAGGAAAGTATAGCCACTCATATTTGGCATCATCAGGTCGAGCAGAATAATATCTGGCTTTGCGCCGCTTTCTAGCTTATCCAAAGCTACTTGCCCGTTCTCTGCGCTGTCTACCTCATAGTCAGAGGTGCCTAACAATACTTGTATGACAGCCTGAATATCGGCTTCGTCGTCAACCACTAATACACGTTTTTTCATACTTTTTTCTTTCTAAGCATTGCCATGTACATTCTATTATGGAACAAACGACTCAAATACAGGAACATCTACGCGAGGCAGAAGCGCGAAGGCTGCATTCATAATACGCGTCTGCAACTCAACATCGTTTGGCTCTCCCAACGGATGACCAAGCGGAAACGGCACAAACAAGGCGCGAGGCGGCTGTATCTTTTCCGTGATCTCACGTAACAGCGAGATCGAGACGGTGGTGATGCCTGCGTATTCGATGGCGCGTTGAATCAATCCCACGGACTGGTTACACATGGGTCACACAGGTGTTAGCAGTACGACATCGACACCATCGGAGACAAGGCGAAGTGCTACTTCGGGCGCACTCCCTTTAATGAGCTTAGATGGCCCAATAATGGAACCCATGAAACTGTAGTGATGCGATGCAATAGCTCCAATCTCTCCGTGCTCCCGCATCTCGCATAGACGGTCGAGCGGTAAAACTAGATTTCGGTCACGGAGAATGCCGGTTTGGTCGAACGCCCAACTACGATGATTCATCTCTAGTGACTGTGGAGAAATGCCGCCCGGAAACTCACGGAATGAACTATCGCCCATCCTAATGGTGGAATCAAATGGTGGTTGATCGGCAAGACTAAGACCTGCCGTCGTCACGAGTGCCACAGTGCATTCTGACAATGGTTTGCGTAGGGGAGTGACTGCCGTCGTCACCGGGTCTTCAGAGCGAGGCGCGTACTTCCGAAAGGGATATCCCTTGAGAAAGAGACGTTCTACAAGTTCAATATCATCAAATTGGGCCACAAAAGTTTTACTCCACTTCTATTCCTGATGTTATGAACAGTATATTCCACTTTCAGGAGTATACAACATCCGCTGCTTACATCTCCACGCGCCAGGGTTTGATATAACACAAAAAGTACGGCTGTGTTACTTCTGTTCTCTACTCAACGTCCTTGTATAAGGTCATAAGTTCATTAGCTTTTCTTTCATTGAATGATTTCTCTGCTGGAGTCTGATGTATGTGGACGTTACCATCACCTCTTATACTATCTTTTCATGGTCGCTTTGTTATTCTCTTCTGTTGTATTGTGCTGTTTTTCTCTGGCTGTACTGATGCTACAGGAAATGGATCCCCTTCGGGTGCCGTCCCGTCTGGGAACTCCGCGAGTACATCACCCGCGCGCGCTAAAGCAGATGCGAATGGAAGCGCTACTGAAGAGGCGCTGCGTGCGCAATTGTCAAAAGTTCAGCAAATTATGCAAGGTATGACCCTCGATCAGAAACTGGGGCAACTGATAATCGTAGAATATTTCCAATCGAACTATCAAGATACTGAACTGCCATACATGATCTCGCACCAGTTTGTCGGGGGCTATCTCTATCAGACGGTCAACCATAATTTTGCTCCACCCACCAACACTATAAGTAGTGCCAGGGCATTCGCTGCGCAGGCAAACAACGATGCCAAAATTCCTCTCCTTGTTGCTATAGATCAAGAGGGCGGTTTGGTAAATAAAATAGGAGAAAACTTCTATGGTCCATCTCCTTCTGCTGCCAATATGGTTGCGCAAGGAGATCCTAATTATGCACTTACACAGGGAGTACAGACGTCTAAATGGATGCAGAGCGTGGGGATTAACACCGACCTGGCTCCTGTTGTTGATGTACAGACAGTTGATCCTGCTCCTCCTGTCTATCCTTTGTTGAGGAGTCGCACCTTTGGTAATGACCCAAAAACTGTTGCAACCTATGCAGGCAAATTTCTCGACGGGTTACAGCATAATAGTATTGCGGGGTGTCTAAAGCATTTCCCTGGTTTAGGATCATTAACCAGCAATGATGACCCTCATGATGGTCTGCCTGTGGTAAATCGAAGTATGACAGACCTGGAAAACGTAGATTTTGCGCCCTACAGAACGATGATTCAACAAAATCATCCCGCTATGATTATGTCCACCGACGTGGTCACGACTGCTATCGATCCTGATCTGCCTGCTGAACTCTCGCCTAAAGCCATCAATGGTGTTCTGCGCAAAGAACTGAGGTATAACGGTGTAGTGATCACCGATGGCTTGTATATGAACGGCATCAGAGCAAAATGGAGTATCGCTCAAGCGTCTCTTCTTTCTATTCTTGCTGGTAATGATCTTGTGGAGGGGCCATACACTGCTGAACAAGTCGCAGGTGTCGTAACTACTTTCAAGCAGGCTATTAACCAGGGCCAGTTAAGCATAGCACGTGTAGACGAGTCGGTACAGCGAATCTTGCTTATGAAGATGCAGTATGGTATCATTCACACTTCGAAATAAATTCCGAATTTATAGTGTTGTAGGAGATGTGTCTTTTACTCACAAAACAAATGAATGAAGGAATTCCATAACTATGAGTCGTAAAAATACGCAAGTTCTCCTCGCTCACCGTCCAGAGGGTTGGGTACAAGAATCCGATTTCCACATCGTTGAGTCAGATATCCCTGATCTGACTGATGGACAGGTCCTGGTTCAGAATACCTATCTTTCGCTGGACCCCTACATGCGTGGTCGCATGAATGATGCGAAGTCCTATGCCGCGAAAGCTGAGCTTGGTGATGTGATGGTTGGTGGCACGGTCGGAAACGTTATCGAGTCTCGAAATCCTGCTTTCCAGGTGGGTGACACCGTTCTAGGTTATTTCGGCTGGCAGCAGTATGGAGTCTCTAATGGCAAAGGTCTGATGAAGCTCCCGACTTCCTCTTCTGTTCCTGCCTCTGCCTATCTGGGTGTTGTTGGTATGCCGGGTCTTACAGCCTGGGTCGGTTTGATGGATATTGGTCAGCCAAAGCCGGGTGAGACGGTTGTCGTCTCCGCCGCCTCCGGTGCTGTTGGAAGCGTTGTCGGTCAGTTGGCGAAGGCGAGAGGCTGCCGAGCTATCGGTATTGCAGGAGGCAGGGCGAAGTGTGACTATGTCGTGAATGAGCTGGGTTTCGATGCATGTGTTGATTACAAGATAGACCATTTTGTGGCGGACCTTACCACGGCGACCCCCGAAGGCATCGATGTCTATTTCGAGAACGTCGGCGGCAAGGTGACTGAGGCTGTCTTCAAGCGCCTCAATGCCTTCGCTCGTATCCCACTCTGCGGCCTGGTCTCTCAGTATAATGAGAAGCAGCCTCAGGGTCTGCGCAACTATGGTGCCATTCTAATCAATCGCGCGAAGGTCCAGGGATTCATCGTTGGTGAGCATGCCGATCGCTTTCCACAGGCGCGCCAGGAACTCACTGAACTGGTCACTTCGGGCAAACTGAAATACCGCGAGAGCATCGCTGAAGGTCTCCACAATGCTCCACGCGCCTTCATTGGTATGCTCAAGGGAGAGAACTTCGGGAAGCAGCTTGTCAAGCTGGCTTAAGTATGATTTAATTTCTGAGTCCAAATTCTGGCCTTGACAGACTTTGCAATAGAATGTTATACATTCCATATTTACTCCTCTCGTGCGCGAGGCCGCAGCGCACGCATCCAGTAGTTTAGGTTACAAAGAACACCTCTCATGGCAAGACACCCCCATAATGTAGAGGAAGAAGGGCTAGCATAGTATGAGCGAGCAGCAAGCAACGCCATTTGAAGCCCCGCAAGAAGTTTCTCTATCCGAACATATGAAAGGAAATGCAGTAATATCAGATGATGGAACTCGACAAAATGATCTCACGGCAGTGCAACATCGCTTCGGCGAAGTCGCGAATGCATACGTAACGAGTACTGTTCATGCGAGTGGAGCAGACCTTGGTTGGATGGTAGAGGCAGCGGCACCAAAAGGCACAGAGCAGGTGATAGACGTGGCAACGGGAGCAGGACATAGCGCATTAGCATTTGCGCCATACGTTGACGAGGTGATAGCGGTAGATGTGACGCTGCCAATGCTTGAGGCGGCACAACAACTCGCAACCTTACGCAATATGAAGAATATTCGTTTTCTTGAAGGAAGCGCGCAATCACTTCCTATAGCCGAAGAAAGTGTCGATATTGTTGTTTGTCGTTTCGCCGCTCATCATTTTCTCCACCTACCCGAGGCAATAAGCGAGTGGGCACGCGTGCTCAAACCTGCTGGAAAACTTGTGCTGGTTGACACGGTTGCGCCAGAGGAGCCAGAACTAGACACCTTTTTGAATGAGTTTGAGCTGTTGCGCGACACCTCACACGTCCGCAATCACCGCGTCTCGGAGTGGCTAGCTCTCTTACAAGCAGCAGGTTTTGCAGTCGAGGTTCACCGCACCTGGGACCTTCCTTTAGACATACCTTCCTGGACGAAACGTATGCGGACGCCATCCTCATCTGTAAATGAGATCATACAACGTTTTCACGATGCTTCACCATTAACACGTGAACGCTTCCACATTGAAACGAACAGCGATGATGTCTTCTCGTTCACACTCCCCGTCGCGATGTTTGTCGATATCAAGCCCCACTAGTTTTAGCTCTTCATATCTTTAAAGTGTGAAACCAATCAGTAGGGAGACCCCTGGTGAGTCTCCTTTAGTGGCGTGGTATGATAAATCATATCTAACTGCTTTCGCTGTAAAGCCTGATCTTTCGACATGTTCTGGAACGAACTGATGGATTGCGTCGTGATAAAAAGCGACACACTGACCCAAACCTACTAAATCACGCAATATAATGCCGTGTTAAGAGGAGAAGTTAAAAATGTCTACAAACTCAGTAACACCGTTGACACAACGCCCTATCTGGAAAACGCTTGAGGAGCATTACCAGAAGGCACGAGACCTTCATCTCCGAACACTTTTCGCTGATGACCCCAAACGTGCTGAACATTTTTCATCCGAAGCTGTTGGCATCTACCTTGACTACTCAAAGAATCGTATCACCGATGAGACCATTCGACTCCTCCTGGATCTAGCCAATTCTTCTGGCCTACGAGAGCGTATTGAGGCTATGTTCCGAGGCGACAGGATCAACGTCACGGAGAACCGCTCGGTCCTTCACGTGGCCCTGCGTGCGCCAAAGGGGGAATCTATTGTTGTTGACGGTGAGGACGTAGTGCCAGCTGTCCACGCTGTGCTGGACAAGATGGCAAACTTCTCTAATCGAGTTCGCAGTGGAGAGTGGAAGGGGTATACCGGTAAGCGCATCCGCACTATCATCAACATTGGCATTGGCGGCTCGGACCTCGGTCCGTACATGGCCTATGAGGCGTTGAAGTACTTCAGTGATCGGAACCTGGTCGCGCGCTTCGTCTCCAATGTTGACGGCAACGAGTTCGTAGAAGCGACACGCGATCTCGACCCCGCAGAGACGCTCTTCATCATCTCCTCCAAAACCTTCACAACTCTGGAGACCCTGACCAATGCGCGCTCAGCACGCGAATGGTGCGTCAAAGCCCTGGGCAGTGAAGAGGCCGTGGCTAAGCACTTCGTCGCTGTCTCGACGAACACTAAAGAGGTGGCGAAGTTCGGCATCGACACCGAAAATATGTTCGAGTTTTGGGACTGGGTTGGTGGACGTTACTCCTACGATTCAGCAATCGGTCTTCCTTTGATGATTGCTATCGGCCCCGAACAGTTTCGCGAGATGCTTAACGGCTTCCACGCGATGGATGAGCATTTCCGCATAACTCCTTTTGAGCGCAATCTGCCAGTGCTGCTGGGACTCGTTGGCATCTGGTACAACAACTTCTTTGGTGCCGAGACTGTAGCAATCCTGCCCTATGATCATTACCTTGAACACCTGACCTCCTACCTACAACAACTCGATATGGAGAGCGATGGTAAGCACGTCGATTTAGAGGGCAAGACAGTGAACTATCAGACTGGACCCATTATCTGGGGGCAACCGGGAACCAACGGTCAGCATGCATTCTATCAGCTCATCCACCAGGGGACCAAATTGATTCCGTGCGATTTCATCGGCTTCTGCCAACCTTTAAACCGCCTTCCACCGCATCATGATCTCCTGATGGCAAACTTCTTTGCCCAGACTGAGGCCCTGGCATTTGGAAAAACGGCAGAGGAGGTTGCGGCAGACGGCGTCTCAGCATTCCAGGTTCCGCATCGGGCCTTCGAGGGCAACCATCCGACGAATACCATTCTGGCGGAGAGGCTAACACCGGAAACTCTGGGTAAGCTTATCGCCCTCTACGAGCATAAGGTCTTCGTTCAAGGCACCATCTGGAATATCAACTCGTTTGACCAATGGGGTGTCGAACTCGGGAAAGTGCTAGCCAACAGGATCATTCCTGAACTCCAGAATGCCGACGAACCCAAACTGACACACGACAGCTCGACCAATACACTTATCCACCGCTATCGTCAGCTCAAGAATGAGGCTTAACAATGGTCTGAAGCAACCAACGAAATACGCTACACTGTATGTGCAGCGTATTTCGTTGTAGTACTCATCCCTTTTCTGATATCAAGAAGGCATCTCGTTATCTATGCAGATAGTGGAGACTCACGAAAGGTCTCCCTACTCTTCAACTTGCACTTTAGGGGATGAGAATACCTCGACCACGCAGTTTGCCACTGTCCAACTCGTGGATAGCGTCGTTGGCTGCATCGAGAGGATAGGTTTCTGTGTGCAGTGCCACTTTACCCTGGGCTGTGAGAGTCATTAGTTCAGCCAGATCGTTATATGTGCCAACGAGGTTGCCGATAAAGTTGATCTCAGTCGAGATAATGTCAATCGTGGGAATGTTGAGCTTGCCACCGTAGCCGATGACATAGTAGCTACCACCAGGCTGTAACATTTTGACCCCATCCTCGATAGCACCGCCCTCACCAACAAAGTCAATTACGGCCTCTGCCCCAATGCCGTTTGTGATGTCCTGTACTTTGGCAACCTGGCTGCCATCTACCTGGACCGCATGGTCAGCTCCCCAACTGCGCGTCAGTTCAAGTGCTTCAGGTGAGCGATCAACAACGATAATCTCCGCAGGAGTGAGGGCCTTGAGACATTGAATACCAATATGACCCAGACCACCTGCTCCGATGACCACCGCTTTCGTTCCAGGGTACAGGATCGCCGCTGCCTTCTTGACTGCATGGTAAGCAGTCAGGCCAGCATCAGCCAGAGCTGCAATGTCTTTAGGTTCAAGGCTAGGATTCAACTTGACGACTGCGCGTGCCGTTGTCTTTAGAAAATTCGCCATGCCCCCATCAACAGATATACCTGGAAATGACTGGTTACTGCAATGCATATCATCACCAGCGCGGCACGCGCGGCAGAGACCACAGGTGATCAGCGGGTGGACAATGACTGTATCTCCGACGGCGACATTACTAACTGCTGATCCAATCTCGGAAACCCAGCCAGCATTCTCATGACCCAATGTGTAGGGAAGGGTTACGTTAGATTTCTCCGCCCATTGTCCTTCAATGATATGCAAATCGGTGCGGCACAAGCCTGCACCGCCGATTCGCACAATGACATCGTGTGGTCCAGTAATCTTTGGTTCGGCCACCTCTTCAACTATCGGATGTTCTTCATAACGGTGCAAACGTACTGCTTTCATATGAACCTCCTATCATCTCTCCTGTAGGGACCGATGTAGCGCGTCCTCGTTCGAAATGGCTGGGCGAACAGAACGCGATAATGATCTTTAACAAATACATCCATACCTCGGTAGCGGCCCGATTGATCGCGCCTGTTCCAGTGCAATTGCGAATACTTGCCAGCACATACAGTGTCTCGAAATCGTAGCGGCCCGATTGATCGCGCCTGTTCCAGTGCAATTTATTGCACGGTCCCTTGTGAGTCCTTGACTCGCCCGATCAATCGGGCCGCTACCGAGGTCTAGATTATTTTCTTAAAGACTATCATCGGGTCCCTACACGAAATCTTCTATGTTTAGTTCTTCTGGCCCTTCAAAGCGTGAACCGGGTAAGCCCCAATTGCGGAAGAAATCGCCTGTGGTGCGGCATAATACGACGTTTACATCACTTCCTGCTCGAATTAATGATTTGCTGCGTTGCCTCGCACGGGCCACACTTGAGCTGGTTGCCTTTGAACCATGAGGTTGAGTAATGAGTGGCGCGTCGAGATCAAGGGATTGTCCAGCGGCAACACATTGCTTCAAGGAGGTGAGTAGCGCCTGCCGAGCCTGATACGTTAAGAACGTGATACGCTCGACCTGTTTTCCGCGACGAGGAGTATACTGTACAGCCAGTGGATCTGCCTCGTAGTCTGGAATAAGACGACCTTCAGCATCCAGCGAACCGATATCTCCTAGCTGAAGACGCAGCAACTCGGCTATCCGTAGACCACTACCGATCAGAGCTAATAGAATGATCTGCTCTTCAAGGCTATCACAAGGAAGCGTCCCTCCTGTCCGCGTCCTCGATGGGGCAGCATCGTATAGTAGGGGTGGCTTATCCTCACCCTGCTCTCCCAACAGTGGTCGCCAGGGTATAGCCACGCCATTCAAACGAAACCAGATCTTCGCCCCCATTGCGAGGGCGGAGACTTGAGTGTCTGTGTATCCAGCAAGGGCAGATGCGAAGGAAGCGAGGGCCTGTTCAGCTACGACTGGCTCTGCTTTCGCTAGTTCACATAGTGCTTCGAGATCGGCATGTCCTGTCATGGCGCGGAAACGCTCTAAACTGGCGACTGAAGTGCGCACCCACGACGGTTCGCGACAGCGTGCCGCAAGGATATCAGCCATGTGGGCCACCGACGGGAAAGCGAGGAGTTCGCTTTCCCGTCGGCCATTAAGGATACGTGTTGCCTTCATGAACGACCTCTAGCATTGATACGCTCCTGAAGCTTCTCACGCAGGAAATGATCACGTAGTACCACTTCGCACGATGTGACACCAGGAACGGCCTCCACGCGCCGTCGAATCTCCTGTCCAATACTAGTGGCGAATTTAGACGGGCAGAGTGGACTGGTCAGGTGAAAATGTACTGTCACCTGACCATCGACCACCAGTACCTCATCCAGAAGCCCTAGTTCACCAAGAGAGCGACGAATTTCAGGGTCCCGTGTTGACCCAGCCGCTGTGCGTACTGCATCAACATCAATACTCATCGGGACACCGTCCCCGCTACGCCGGTCTCTGTGGCTACGGATGCCTTGTACGCTCGCTTGCGCTGAGCAATCTCATCGTTCTCGATGCCCTTGAGCTTGCTGTCGGTATCAATCCCGTAGAGACGAGCAATGTTACCGCCAATGATCTTTTGCTTGGTCTCATCGGTGAGATCGACTCCATACTCCGCCTTGAGGTCCTCCGGTAACTCGAACGCCATAAAATCATCAAGTTGCCAGTGCGGATACCAGATGGGGAAGTCCGTACCATAAATGATGCGGTCAGGGCCGATCCAGAAGAGCAGGTTCGCCATGATTTCTGCAAAGTAGCGTGGACGGTTGTGGATAAAGGCGAGTGCTACTGCCAGCGAACCATAGACGTTGGGGCAGCGTGTAGCTATCCAACAGAAATCGTCGAGGCGCGGCAGACCAACGTGATCAATAATGAAGTTCAGTTCGGGGTAGAGCCACGCCGGTTCGTCGATGTCACGTACGTCAAATTTTGCCAGCGTGAGCGGCTCGACAGCAGGGCCTTTATGGAAGTGCATATTCTTTATGCCGAGTTCAATACACTTCTCATAGAGCGGGAAGACTGCCGGGTCGTTGGCGCTCCAACCGCGTGACTGACCTCGCCACTCAGCGGTATACCATTTGAACCCTGATACACCACAGTCCTTGACCTGGCGCTCGACCTCTTGCACCCCATTGGGCATGCGCGGATCAACACCGCCCAGAGAAATGATTCGCTCAGGAGCACGCGCACGCATCTGAGCATTGCGGTCGGCTGAGCAGAAGCCCTTGTGGTAGAAGTCCATGAGTACCTGCGTGGAGAGGATGGTCATGTCGGCATCGCCTTTGATGAACATCTCTTCGAGATACCAGTCGGGGTCAACCTTGCGGAACTGGGTTTCGTAGTCCATTGTCCATTTCTTGTCAGGAGGATTGAAGCCGGTTTGGAACGCGTAGAAGGTCTCGATGAAGGCATCTCCAAAGCGATTCTTGGTGTTTTCCTTACTCGCATCCCAGAAGCCAGTGTGAGCATCGAAGACAAATGATCCGTTCTTCATTGATCGATCCTTTCCATTTCGATGGCCGTCAGGTAGGGGCGCAATTCATTGCGCCCACTTATTATGTAACATTGGAACCCACAGGCGCAATAAATTTTGCCCCATAAGTGCCAAGTTAAACAGTAGTTCGACCCCCTTGTGGGTCGCATCACGCTACTCATTCTCCATTGCTGAATGATGCGACCCACAAGGGGTCGAACTACTGATGTAGATGGACTTCGAGCCACCATGTGTGTACTTCATGAGCTGGCAGTGTCTTATATTGCCTATAATGCTCAACAGCCTCTTCTAACGAGTCCTGCGCCCCAATGCACGGCTCTAGTGCAAGATTGTAGTATGGCTCGCCACCTGTACCCGACCAGCCACCTGCATTTACCCATAGTCCAACTTGCGGAAGTATTATGGGGTCGAATGTAAAGCGGAACTCTCCGTCTTTTGCCACAAGTGCTGCGTATCCTTGCGAGAGGGACTGGCTCCAGAGCTTACATGCTATGCCTGCTGTTGTGTTAGGCATATGACTCAGATCTAATTCGTTCCCGTTCGCTTTGGCATGCACAGGCCATATATGCTCTTCCTTATCAGATACAAAACCAGGTGGAAAGCTCGACCACGCGCGCATAGGAGTGTCTTCAGGCAAAAGTATCTGCATGCCAGGCTCGACTACGAAAAGTGGGTGCGCACTCCATATATAGTTTAGAGCAGAGTCAGCCAGGCTTCTCACGCTGTAGTCGAAGCGTACTGTGGGAGAATTTGCATGCAAGCTGATGGTGCGTCGGAACTCATAAGGCAAGGCTACACCTTGTACCTCTGTGGATATGCTAAGTTGTGTAGAGGCGTTACCTTCTACCTTCGCGGCCCATGAATTAGGCCATATCTCTCCGTGATCTGGCATCCGCAGCCCTTTCCATGGCTCTGAAGGATAGCTGCACTCAGCCACCGTTGGGAAACATTCGTCCCAGCCACCTGTATCGGCTTCCTGAATGTATGAGGTACCGTAGACATGGTGCCGATAGGGAAGGTGAGCATTGTTCCAGAGCCACTCGCGGTTAGTACGCAGGTCGCGGATGCTACTGATCTTTCCCCCCAATTCAGGAATCATCGTCAAGGATAGGATTGGGTTCTTCAGGCTGAGCGCATGGAAACCTTGCACCTGAGATTCCACTAGACGCACCTCTGCAGGCATGATCGTTCTCCTCATTCTATACAGTTCTTTCATGTGGACTTGTCTGTGTGGCTTGTGTACAACAAGCTTCCTCTTAACTATACAACGTAGTTTCAGTACTGCACACTTTAATTGGTAAAGAATAGCTTCAGAGATGGCTGTTGGCTAACAGCCATCTCTGAAGCTCAGTATGGAACACCGTCTCTCCGACTGCGAGGCTTTGAGAAGGCATTGAATGAGGATGGTCAAGAAGTTGACTTACATCTACTTATATCGCTGTAGTACCCTTTGGTATTGAGCGAAGGAATAAGCCACTCAACTCTTCTTCGAGTTGTTGCCATGCCTCCTGCTCTGCTTGTATACCTGTAAAGGGATGAGCTGCGTCAGAAGACTTCCTCATGACTGTGTAAACACGTTGTCGAAAGTTCACAAAATATTGCTGTTGCACCTGAATGGGTGGCATGATACTTAGCTCAATCATCTCTGGCGGATAGAACTCTTCAGCATCGAAGGCCAGCGCGAGAAGCTGTGTATAGCCGTGAATGAGCGAGAGTCGAGCAGGCGAAAGAAAATAATTTGGTTGTGTACTTGAAAGCAATAAACATCCCGCAACACGATTGGCATACAAGATAGGAGAGGCCATTGCACTTACTTCGTAGTCGGTTTGGTAAGCAGGAAGCAGCATTGTATCTGTTGCAAGATTTTGTACTGCCTCCTCATGACAAGTAGCCACAGCGTATCCAGCGAGTGACTCAGCTCCCAGGAACATGCCTTTCGCCTCTAAATCGCTCTCCCATGGCGGTGTTCCCTGGCCCACGCTCTCGCGTAAACTGCGGATTCTGCCTTCTGCAGAAGGCGGCATACACCGTACAACCGTCATTGCCATTCCTGAATGTTCCTGGTCAAGCTGTCGCAATGCGTGTTGGAGGATAGAGCGACTGATCGTCCAGAAGCGCAGTGCGTCTGGAGTCTTTGCACGCGTGTCAAATACCTGCATTATGAAGGCGTATGCAATCTCACTCTGCGATGAATCGGATGGTGAAGAAGAAAACAGTGTGGGAAACTCTTGCTCCAACAATGTATGAAGGGAGACACGATACTGCTGAGGGACGACTTGCTGCAATTGGCGTAGATTTTGCGGACGCGGCGTTGACTCACCACTGACCCAACGATTTAAGGTCATGGGATTAATGCTCATCGCGCTAGCGATACGCTCACGCTCCGCAAGGCTGCTAATAATCTGACTCAGCAACTCACGCCAAGTGGACGGTTCTGGCATCACTTTATTTCTGCTCCTACATAAAATACGTAATTCTTCACTATTTACAATAACAAAAAAGCGCATCAACGTCAACTCTTGTCGAGTAAAATTTCTACGTGTTCTTAGAAAATAGTTGAGAAAATGATTTATAATGGCTCTCAAGCGTATACTATAATAGGTAATGTTTATTGAAAAGGGATACGTTGTGAAGTCTGTTGTAATAAGGTCATTCAGTGCTTTTTTTGTGCTATTGCTCGGTATTATTCTGTTGCTCTTTCATCCATTTCGGGTCCATGCCGATGGAGGTGCTCCAAACCTTGCCTATGTTGCTGGAACATCACAAGGAGTAAGCGCAGTAGATGTGGCACAACAGAAAGTGACAAATACACTTTCTGTAAATGGTGATCCCTCTACTATTTTGTTGAGCGTAGATGGACGACTGCTCTATGTTACTCAACCAGCACTCGGACAAGTCTCGGTGATTGCGCCTAAAAACAAGCAAGTTGTATGTACCCGGGGCCTCCCTGGTCATCCCTCTCTCCTGGCACTCGATCCCGGACAAGACGTACTATATGTAGCAGGTAACGAGGCTAACAGCATCACAGCTCTCAATCCTACGACATGTGCTGTGTTGCGAACACTCCATATAAGCGGTCCCGTATATGGGCTTGCAGTTGCCGTCGTAGGTTCAGGCATCTCTGGCGGTTCAGGAAATCAAATCTGGGTTGCAAGCGCACATTCGTTGACTGTATTTGATGCGGATGGGAGACAACGCGCTACCGTTTCTCTATCGGAAGACCCCCGCTATCTCAGTATTCCTGCTGGAGGAACTGTTTATGCTACAACGCGCCAGGGAAGCGTTCTAGCTGTAGACATAAATACTCATCATGTCTCGCAATCGCTGCTCACTGGTGGAGCCTTCGGACCGATGGACTATGACGCAACTACGGGTGAGGTATATGTACCAGATCAGCAGCACAATGTAGTTAATGTGCTTGCTCCGTTAGATGTAGGTGCCACTCCGCCACATGAGCCACGTCGTACCCTCCACTTTGATGCGGCACCGCAATCAATCGCTATTACCAGCGACGGTCAGCTTGGCTTCGCGGCCCTCAACAATGGCACGGTTGCGATGCTCGATATCCCTGGTCGCAAGACCATCAATACTATCAACGTGGGAGGCCATCCACACTTCATCATCACGGGCCTCTACCCATCGCTGTTTAGCCTCACGCCACAGCAGTCAACACTCTTAGGAATTCTCAGCAATCTTTCTCACTACGTCGCCGCCTCGGTCATCGTGATTATCACCATTATTGTTGTTCGCCTACCTCGACAGCAGAAACCGCCCTCTCCGAAGGCACCCGTAGAGCGGAAAATTAACCCATAGGGGCCAATGTACGCATCCTTTATTAACATACCCTAACAAACGCTGACAAAACAGCATAGCGAGAACAGATTAAGAATTGCTCAAGCCTTATTCACGTTTCAATAACTTTCCTTCGGTAAGTTCCCATCGCTCACCTCCAAAGCGTTCGATAAACCAGCGATCATGCGAGATGGTGATGACTGGACCAGGAAAGGCAAGCACAGCAGACTCGAATGCCTCTAACACGTCAAGGCTAATGTAGTTTGTCGGCTCGTCGAGCAGCAATACATTAGGTCTCTTAGTCATCAGACACGCAATCTCTAACTTTCTTTGCTGTCCAACGCTCAATTGTCCCACTTTTTTTGTCATATCCTCAAGACGAAACAGGTCGTATCCTAAGAGCCTGCCTATAAACTCTCCTTCATAGCCGACCTGACCATATCTATAGGTCTCGATCACGGTTTTACTCAGGTCGAACATCTCCGGCTCTTGGGCGAGGTATCCAATACGCGCACTCGACGCAACCCGTACTTCACCAGCATTAGGCGGCTCCATACTCATGATGATCTTGAGCAACGTTGTTTTACCTGTACCATTCGGTCCGACTAGTACGATGCGTGCCTTCGCTTTTACCATCAAATCTACATCATCAAGCAGGCATCGCTCACCAAAACTTTTTGTGAGGTGAGAGAGACTAATAACTACTTGAGACGGCATCGCCTCCGTATTGAAATGAGAATTGATCTGCAACAGTTCGGGCGGCTTAGCAATGGGATTCGCCTCGATACGCTTAAGTTGCTCTTCGGCTGCACGTACGTTACGCGAAACGGCCTGTTGCTTCTGTTGCTCAAAGAAGTAGATGGCAAACTTATCATTATCTCTTGGTATGCGATAGCTATGTCCAACATTACGCGCCGTATCTTTAATGCGCTTGCGCAGCTCCTTGATCTCTTCCTGTTGCCGTTCGTAATCCCCCTCCCATTTAAGACGTTCCGCAGCCTTCGCCTGTACGTACTCGTCATAATTGCCCTCATACTCCTTGAGGTGATGCTCATGCTCGTCGATCTCAAGAATAGAATTGACAGCCCTGTTGAGAAACTGCCTATCGTGCGAGACGATAAGTGCTCCACCTCTATATGTGTTAAGATAGTTCTCAAGCCATTCCAGGCTAGCAACATCGAGATGATTGGTCGGCTCATCCAGGAAGAGCAGATCAGGCGACCGCAGCAGGAGCGTTGCCAGTCCTACACGCTCCTTCTCACCACCTGAAAGAGTATGCATCTCTTGAGTACGTGGCAGGTAGGTAAGGTGCAGCCCCTCTAAAATGCTGTCTATCCTATAGTTGAGATCATAGCCGCCACGGTCCTGGAAGCGTGTAGAGACTTCATTATATTCATTCAAAAGAGTTGCGAGATATTCTTTATCGGCGGTTGCCATATCCGCTTCAAGCTGCCGCATACGCTCCTCTAACTGACGCAGATTCCCAACAGACTCTAGGATCAGGTCTTGGATCGTACGTCCATAGAATTCCGGCGTTGTCTGCGGAAGGTAGCCAACCTCAACTGAGGACGCATAGGTGATCGTGCCACTATCTGCCTCTTCCTGGCCCATCAATATGCGGAGCAGCGTTGACTTGCCGACTCCATTAGAGCCGACAATACCGACGCGATCATTGTCATTGACGACAAAAGAGACCTCGTTCAGGACCATGATCGCACCATATGATTTTGAAAGATTTCGTATAGCTGTAAGCATACATGTACCTCGCTTGTGTATACTGATTATGAACTAATATGAAAGGAGTAGGATGCGTGATGACAGGGTAGTCAAGCGATCATATATGCTTAGTATTTCTGTTATGCAAAAAGCAATCAGTAAGAGATTATAAATGAGGTAGCGTTTGAGTGAGGAAAGTACAAATGGGAGAGTAATGCTACCAGCACTTGAGCACAACATACAATAGCAGTCCATAAAATGATACCTGTTATTGCCTGTCCGAAGTGCTCGTAATTACAAGTGCGGAGTCTCCTGATTAATAGATTTCTTACCTACGAAAAGTATATAGCATGATTTCCATGAAGTCAATTCATCTTCTTTTGGTGAAAGCAGGCAACATCAAGCTCCACATATTATGCGATGAAACTTCACCCTCATCCAATACGTGCAACTCATGTGACTCCGCAGAGCATCCTTTCAAAAAATAATGGAAGTGGTGCAGATTCAGCGTGCATGTCACGAATGGAGATAATATGAACAACGATTCCAACAACATCAACTCACAAGATGTCTATACTGATAACCCGGAGCAAGGGCAAAGCCGCGAACGCGTGGTAGATAACTCTTCAGATACACTCTCGACTCGAGATCAAAGGCGTTCAGAGTCCTCAATGTCTGGCTCGATCCGTGATCGTGCGCTACAGAACAGCGCCAACGAGCGAGGGCAGGGGTCCATCTCCTCCGGTCAGCAGTCAAGTACCTCCTCTGATTCGAGTGGTGTCGGCGGCTATAGCACGCCCGAGAGCGGATTTGGATCAGATGCACAGGCGGGACATACACAGCCACAAAGTGGATACAATGAGAGTGCTTATAATCAGCCTGGAACCTATAGCCAGTCTCAGGGAGACCTCAAACCGGACATGAATGGCGTCCAGGACACACAGGGCAGTGGATATGGGCAGGGAGCGGGGAATTCCAGAAATGCAGAACGTGGCGATCCTGCACAGAGTGGTGTAAGAACCGCACAGAACACGCCAGGTGAGAGTGTCGATACACCAGGGCGTGAAACTGGCACTGCCTGGGGCGAAGATCAACAGATGGGTAGCACGACTGACACTTCAGATCGTAGTAACCCCGCTGGATAGCTGAACGTGTGACATATACAAAACTACTACATGAGAAGGGGTTAGTGTATATGACAGAGCGACCCAAGACACAGCACATTCCAATTAAGATGTATCGCACGCCGGATCGTTTGACGGTTGCGGCACCTATGCCGGGACTTCAGCCTGAGGATATTATGGTTCAGGTGATGGACCCTGATCGTTTGATTCTGCATGGAGTGCTGAGAGGCGCATTAAAGGATGTAAAAGAATTGCTTGCTGACGAGTGGAGCGTAGGTGATTACCACCGAGAAGTGGAACTGCCAGATCATGTTGATGGTGAGCATGCTAACGTTACGTACGGCAATGGAGTCCTGGTAGTTGCCATGCCCATAAGTGACCAGACCATTCCTGGGATGATGACCCTCGAAAAAGTTGGGAAAGACTTTGGAGAGTACGTTGGCAATTCTGGACATGCTCAAGCCTGATGTTATTAACCACCGTTATACGAGCCTCATGAGACTCGTATAACGCCGAGTAGCAAGAGAAGATTCTATTAATGGAATCTTCTCTTGCTACTCGGCGTTATTTCCAGTGGCGCAGCGGTAAACCTGCAACTGGTGAGCGGAAAGTTGGGAGATGAGACATACCCAATGACCCAACATATACGGTGCGTAGATCAGGACTGCCGAAGGTCACGCTTGTAACGAGCTGTAGCGTTCTGCCAGCCGTTGCAGCCATGTCTGCTGGAACCGCTTCCCCTGCTGCTATCTTACCTTCAAAGGTTGTTAGCAGTGGTTCGTTTGCTTCCTCAAAGACAACGTGATAGTCCCCATCAGGAGTAATAACACCAACTCCGTTCCTCAGAACTGTAGTTACCCAGACATTTCCATCGTTATCGAAGGTGAAGCCATCGACGGCTGCACCCACGCCAAGATTGTCGGGCCCAACAGTCTCTTTATCGGTCAGGCTGCCATCAGGTAGGACACGGAAGCGAATAATATGATTCTTCATCGTCTCGGCAACGTAGAGATACTCTTCTTTGGCGTCGAGGCGGATTTCGTTAGTAAAGTAGATGTCGTCTCGAACGATGCGCGACCCCTTTTCATCGACCAGCACGATATAGCCATCTGGTCGAGGACTCGCTGCTGCGGGCCACCAATGTGGCTCACGAGTCGAGAAGGCTGCCCACAAGCGGTTCTTGCTGTCGATGAACACGTAGTTCGCGCATGTCAACTTGACGCCATCTACCTCAGTCAGGTACTCCTCCGTGCGCCCATCAGGATGCAGCTTTTGAATGCCGCCAACTCCGATGTTGGCTACGAAAATTGAACCATCATCAGCCATCGCCAGACCATTCGGCTCACCACCAAGGCCACCGAAAAATTGCTGTTGACCGCTTGGGTCAATGCGTGTCACACCGCCGCGTCCATCCGAAACCCAGAGTGTTCCGTTAGGCTGAGCAATAATTGACTCTGGTCGGATAAGATCGTGTCCTGTAAAGGTGAGTTCACTTAGATCGAGTCGGAACTCTTTGATGGGGACGTTGCTGCTACTCATCGTGATACCCTTTCCTCGTTGAAAAATAGGCGTTTACCCGCTCATCCATCATTGCTGACAGTCGAGGGACAAGAGAAGATGCGCACTGTTCCCCTTCTTAAATCAGCTCAAACGTCGTAAGCGAGAAGAGAACGAGATACGCCTCGATTGTACAACTTTGAGCTAACGCTATTCAATAGATATTTCTATTGCTGAGTGTCTCGCTAGCGGTCTCAATCGTGTTGAAGGGAGAACGTAAGCGCTTGTGAGGTGAGAGAAAAGCGGAGAACGCAGTGAAACATCATTATGCACAAGAAGCATTAGACGCCATCATAGCCGACCAGGAAGTTGTGATTCCTGAAACACAACCTGTTGGTTGTACTATCAAGTGGAAGGCATAACCTGCCGATACATAAAGTATGGGAACGGAAAACGTTTCTTCCCTTTCTCAAGTAGATCGACAAGTGTAGATGCTGGTCCACATAGTTTGAACAATGGAGGTGTTTGAGTAATATAGATATCTTCTCTGGAAAAATAACTACAGACGTTTTATACAGACGGAAGAGACACGATAGGTAGCACCTATTGCGTCTCTTTTGCCATTGTCCAGGTATTTTCAGAGTCATGCATTTTATCATACAATCACTCTATGCTATTCATCTCTTTCCGAACAGCTCATTGCGCGACGTAACCCATTAGAGGAGATATCTTATGCAAGCACTTCTGGGCATCGATCTCGGTACTACAGGCGTCAAAGCTGCTCTCTTTGCTGAAGACGGGCATGTTTTGGCTGATGCTTTTTTTGATTATCCCCTATTTCATCCGCATCCTGGCTGGGCAGAACAGAATCCCGCCGATTGGTGGCAGGCCACGATCTCCGCTATCCGTATCTGTCTTGACGAAGGGTCCAAACATGGTGTGCAACCTACAGATGTGCGGGGCGTCGGCCTTTCCGGTCAGATGCACGGCGTAGTGCTCCTGGACGCAGATTCCCAGGTGCTCCGTCCCTGCATTATCTGGGCCGATCAGCGTAGCGACGCCCAGTGTCGTTGGATGACTGAAAAGGTGGGTGCGAGCCAACTCATCGAGTATGTCAGCAATCCCGCCCTCACCGGCTTCTCCGCTCCCAAACTGCTCTGGATACGTGACAATGAACCTGACATATTCGCTAAAGCGCATACTATGTTGCTGCCCAAGGATTATATTCGCTACCGTTTGACGGACGTAATGGCGATGGAGATATCAGATGCTGCGGGTACATGTCTACTTGACGTAAAACATGGTGCTTGGTCGCAGGAGGTTCTCAAGGCCATAGAGCTAAATCCATCGCTCTTGCCGCCTGTTGTCTTGGCGGATGCTGTAAGTGGAAGTATCACTCAGGAGGCTGCATCGCTCACTGGTTTGGTTGCTGGTACTTCCGTCGCTGGAGGTGGAGCGGACAATGCATGCGGTGCTGTCGGCAATGGCGTCGTTGTGCCAGGGCTTGCACTAGTCTCGATTGGTACGAGCGGTGTTGTCCTTGCACATGCCGATACGCCACGAGTGGATATGTCAGGCCCTGTACCACGCGTGCATACCTTCAATCATGCCGTGCCGCATGCCTGGTATTTGATGGGAGTAACGCAAGGCGCGGGCCTCTCATTGCACTGGGTGCGCGACAACATTGGTCTTCCTGAACGTGCCTTGGAGCGGTGGACAGGCGAGGACGCTTATGACATCCTTACAAAGGAGGCCGCGAGTGTCACACCCGGAAGTGATGGTTTAATCTTCCTACCCTATCTACAAGGGGAACGAACACCACATCTTGATGCCTATGCCCGTGGCGGGTGGATTGGTCTCACGGCGCGTCATGATCGCCGTCACTTGATTCGCTCTGTGCTGGAAGGTGTCGCTTTTAGCCTCAAGGATTGCTTCACTATTCTAGATGAGCAAGGGCTCACAATAGAACAGATGCGTGCAACAGGTGGCGGTGCGAAGAGTCCATTATGGAGACAGATCATCGCCGATGTGCTCGGTGTCGAATTGGTGACAACTAACGCAACGGAAGGACCAGCCTTTGGCGCTGCACTACTGGCAGGTGTTGCCAGTGGCGTCTATTCATCGGTGCAGGCGGCTTGCGAAAAGACCGTTCGTGTAGTGGAGCGGACTCATCCTCGTAAAGAGGTCGCATCGGCCTATGATCAAGCATACAATGTGTACAAAGCGCTCTATCCAGCGCTCAAGCCTATTATCAGTAAACCTTCATGAGCCTGTCGCTTGCTTGTACTCATTAGTATTGAATAGAGAGGAATGCGCGATACTCACAAGAGTTGCCGTACACTATGTAGAAGATATACAACGTTGTATTTAAAGGTAACTCTTGTGAGTGTTCCTCACGATCTATGATGAATTACGAGCTGCAGCAATAAAGATAGAAGCAATAACACACAGTGAGATCACCGCTGCGATAATAGAGAGGACAAGCCCTATTGTTGCGAATAAACGTCGTGAGACAGAGCGACGACCCAGAGCCGACAGGATAATTCCTACAATTGGAATGACTATCCCAAAGAATGGAAACCAACTACTAACAATACCAATAATACCAAGTATAAAACCCGCGATAGCCAATCCCGAACCAGGCTCTGATTGCGTCTGATAGCCGAGGCCAGGATAGGGAGCCGGTGGTGGATATCCTTGATTCTGCATTGGTGGATAGGGTTGTGGAGCCGGAGGGTAAGGTGCTTGTTGCTGTGATGGATCACTATAAGGACCATAGACCGTCTGCGGTTGAGGCGGCGGATACTGTCTACTATTGTATGGGTTTTGCTGTTGGCTCTGCCACTGCTGGTTATCGGAGTAGTAAGGGTTTTGATCACTCATGGATACATTGCTCCTTATTTGCTCAGTTCTTTCATGAACGCGAGGCGTATCTGACTTTCTTCTGTTGAGCCGTGACGCAAGTATATCGTACATCAAGGTACTATGCAACGATAACATTATTCGGATAACTACGCTATGGCGTACATCACAGAATAATTGATAGCTCTTTTACTCTCCATAAATACAATAGAAAGATTGAGAGATAAGCCAAAGTCTGCCTTACTGTTCCTGTAACGAATACTTCACCGACTACGTAAAGAACGGGAGAGTCGAATACATATGCTTGTAGAAATGGAGAAAACCGCATGAGCTTTGCATAATTTCTTTTACTGGATGCTGGCGTATGGTTCACCTGGGGAAAAACTGGCATCGGTTGGAGCAAGCGAAGATATTTTTGTACAGATTTGTGCTCGCATAGGACCAGCTCTTATGCAGCATTATAGGCTGAGTCAGGCCCAAATCGAGTTTTTCTCGGCTTATAATGAGATCGGCGAGCGTGTCGGTCCCGTTGACGAGGCGCTGCTGGCCCGTTACAATACTCCCGATGAGCGTCGACGTATCATCCGAGCAGTGCGCCTGAGCCACGAGTTCGAGTTGATGTTTTATGATACCGTTCTCTCGGCTCCTTCTACGTTTTCCCATAGAACTTCGTATACATAGTAGATACAGATCAAGAAACGTTTCACCCCCCCTTTTTTAGAAAGATAAAGGAACATATATGAAGCAGACAGCACGACGTGAGCGTAATAGTGCTGATTATGGCTATCCCTCGCCCGACATTGTAGCACTTTCAGCAAAAGCCCTTGAGATAACACGACGCCTCACAGAACAATATAGTGAGTCCCGATGGTCGAGCAAAGATCCAATGAGTATGCTTGTCGATATTCTTCTCTCTCACCGAACACGTGATGAACAGACTGCTGCTGGTTATAATAACTTGCTGCAACGCTTTGGCTCGTGGGAAGGGGTACGTGATGCACCTGTCAATGAAGTACAGGACGCTATTGCTAACGTCAACTGGCCTGAGGTCAAAGCCCCGCGCATTCAAGCAATTATGCGTCAAATCACCGAAGAACGTGGCAACCTCAATCTTGATTTCCTACGAGATTTACCTGTAGAAGAAAGCGCTGCCTGGCTGAACCGCTTTGAGGGCGTGGGCCCGAAAACGAGTGCCTGTGTTCTTCTCTTTAGTTGTCAGCAACCTCTGCTTCCTGTTGATGTTCATGTTCATCGAGTTTCGGGGCGCTTGGGTCTCATTGGTAAGAAGGTCACAGCGGATAACGCTCACTTCCTTTTGCAAGCCTTGCTCCCACAAGAGGCGCGGCCCATTTACAACTTCCATAAAGGCTTGTTGCGGCACGGTCAGCGCGTCTGCGTCTACGAACGCCCGCGCTGTAACCAGTGTGTCCTGACCGACCTCTGTGATTATTATAAAACGGTGGTGCGACCTCAGTAAGGTCTATGCCAATCAAAAAAGAGTCTGAAGACAGCCCGCGTGTACCACATCTGTGATAAGGTGTGGTACAACTATGTAAGCCTGGTTGTGGCAACAAACCATTTGCCACCAGCACCCCGCGTTGTATAAGTGTGATGCGTCACCTGCGATGGTGACTGTAGAATAATAATCTAGGAGCACTCTCATGACAACCACTCTTCACGTGAACGATCATTTCCCTGACTTCGAACTGCTGGATCACCAGAATAAGTTGAGACGCATTCATACGCATTCCACAGCAAGAGTGGGCAGAAGGTGCCCCTTTGAGATTGTTGAGAGTAGATCAGGTCCCACAGCTCGCAATATTCAACAGCTGAAGTAGCACCCATGAGTTAAAGATAGAAGACGTTATTACATTCCTTCGGTGTCAACTTTTCTAATAAAAATAAGTTCACCCCCGCTTTTATGGAATATGAATACTTGACATTCTCAATACGATATGCTACTCTACATTTATAGAGCAATAGCAGAGACCGTTATTGAGGAAGTGAAGGCACATTTTGATGCGTGAAATCCGAAGAACGAGCAAGCAAATCGCCGAAAACTAAACTTATTTCTACTGACTCATCTGTGCTCCCCCCTCGCAGATGAACTCAAAGACGCTATACCAGCCAGTAGTTTGATATACCTCGTGCCAGGCTGTTTTCTGGTTGGTTCTCTCGTAATCCATACAGTACAAGGACGTATTACACAAGGACGTGGAACATCTAGTATTGAATTGTACAGGGATACTCTAGTATGGGTAGCATCTAACAAGGACACTGGTCATTGAACATATTACTTATGCAACGATGCTATCTCCCAACTTGTTTCGCCCCACGTACAGCACATTCTACGTCAATCTAGGACCTTTGGTGGGCGGCTGTCGCCCTTCTACACACTTTTTCGTCGTTTTAGTAGTGTACCTTTCCGTTGATTGCAACTACTCTTAATGTGCGGCTTCTTAGCAGGCTACGGGCGAACATCGCTCGAGGAGGACAACATGGCGACCAAAGTGGAGGACGTCCACATCATCTGGATCGTGGAGGGATTGGGATGTGAGGGAGACACCATTGCAGTCACTGCAGCGACCCAACCCAGCATCGAAGATGTCGTATTGGGGGCCATCCCAGGGCTCCCCAGGGTTCATATCCACAACAAGTGCATTGCCTACGAGTGGGGCAAAGACTTTATGGAATGGTGGTATAAAGCAGAGCGTGGTGAACTTGACCCCTTTGTTCTCGTATTTGAAGGCTCAGTCCCAAATGAGAAGATCAAGTCCGAAGGCTACTGGGCAGCCCTCGGCGCGGATCCCACGACCGGTCAGCCCATTCCTGTGTCTGATTGGATTGATCGTCTAGCACCCAAGGCTCTGGCAGTGGTAGCAGTAGGGACCTGTGCCACCTATGGTGGTATTCATGCCATGCAAGGTAATCCTACGGGTGCCATGGGTGTCGCTGACTATCTGGGCTGGGACTGGAAATCCAAGGCGGGCATCCCGATCGTGAATGTCCCCGGATGCCCTGTGCAGCCTGACAACTTCATGGAGACCCTTCTCTATCTGCTCTACCAGGTAGCAGGATCGGCCCCGATGATTCCGCTGGACACCGAAGGACGACCAACATGGCTCTTCGGCAAAACCGTCCATGAAGGCTGTGATCGCGGCAGCTACTACGAGCAGGGTATGTTCGCCACCGAGTACGGTTCGCCGCAGTGCATCGTGAAGCTGGGTTGCTGGGGACCAGTGGTGAACTGCAATGTTCCCAAGCGAGGTTGGATGAACGGTATCGGGGGCTGTCCTAATGTGGGCGGTATCTGCATTGGCTGTACGATGCCTGGATTTCCGGACAAATTCATGCCGTTTATGGATGAGCCACCCGGTGCCAAGCTCTCGACAACTGTCGTGGGTGCCTGGGGCGGTGCCCTGCGGGGTCTGCGCAAGATAACAAACGACACGGTCAACAAGGAGCCGTCCTGGCGGCACAAGGGGAGGCAACTGACGACGGGCTATCAGCCAACATGGAGATGATGCTCAGGCGACATCAATGTATAGCGGCTCGACATAGGAGGTAGCATTATGACTACGGAAATTAGACGAGAACAGACCCCAGCTCAGCCACCACAGCTTGTAGAGATGTCGTGGGACCCGATGACACGCATTGTTGGCAGCCTGGGCATCTATACCAAGATTGACTTCAAGAATCGGCGAATTGCGGAGGCTTATAGCACCTCTCACATCTTCCGAGGCTATAGTCTCTTCATGCAAGGCAAAGATCCGCGTGACGCCCACTTCATCACAAGCCGCATCTGCGGCATTTGCGGCGACAACCACGCAACCTGCTCCGTCTATGCACAGAACATGGCTTATGGAGTCAAGCCACCAGCAATGGGTGAATGGATTATCAATCTGGGTGAGGCAGCGGAGTACATGTTTGACCACAACATCTTCCAGGAGAACCTGGTCGGTGTTGACTTCTGTGAGCAGATGGTGAAAGAGACGAATCCACGCGTGCTTGAGTTGGCAAATAAGACTCCCGCTCCGCACGCGGAAGATCACGGATATCGCACCATCGGTGACATCATGCGCTCGCTCAACCCCTTCGTCGGCGAGTTTTACCGCGAGGCACTCCACGTGAGCCGCTATACTCGCGAGGCATTCTGTTTGATGGAGGGACGCCACGTCCATCCCTCGACCCTCTATCCAGGAGGAGTGGGAACCACTGCTACCATCCAGATCTTCACGGACTACCTGGTTCGACTAATGAAGTACGTCGAATGGATGAAGAAGGTCGTTCCCATGCACGACGACCTGTTCGACTTCTGGTATCAGGCTCTGCCTGGCTACGAGATGGTCGGCTACCGACGGACCCTGCTCGGCTGCTGGGGCTCGTGGCAAGACCCCGATGTGTGCGACTTCGATTATCGCACGATGGAAAAGTGGGGGCGTGCCATGTTCGTCACGCCTGGAGTTATCGTGGACGGGAAGCTGGTAACGACAAGCCTGGTAGACATCAACCTCGGCATTCGTATTCTGCTAGGTAGCTCCTACTACGATGACTGGCAGAACGAAAGGACGTTCGTCGACCGTGACCCACTCGGCAACCCCGTCGATAAGCGCCATCCCTGGAATCAGACGACCATCCCCAAACCGCAGAAACGCGACTTCAGCGACAAATATAGCTGGACGATGTCGCCGCGCTGGTTTGACAAGCGGACCGGCGATTACCTGGCCCTGGATACTGGTGGTGGTCCCATCGCTCGCCTGTGGTCAACGGCCCTGGCTGGACTGGTGAACCTGGGTGGCTTGGTCGAGTCGACCGGGCACAGTGTCAAGATTCGGTTGCCCAAGAGCGCCACCAAGCCAGCGGTGGAGTTCGAGTGGAAGATTCCGCAATGGAGCAATGCTATCGAGCGTAACCGTGCGCGGACATACTTCCAGGCCTACGCTGCTGCTGTGGCTCTACACTGTGTAGATAAGGCCATTGCTGAGTTGCATGCTGGTCACACCAAGACGTGGAGCGATTTCACGGTGCCAAAGGAGGCCATCGGCTGTGGCTTCCACGAGGCGGTGCGCGGTGTGCTTTCCCATCACATGGTAATCGAGAACGGAAAGATCGCCAACTACCATCCCTATCCACCTACGCCTTGGAATGGCAGTGTACGAGACATCTATGGCACGCCCGGCCCCTACGAAGATGCCGTGCAGAATACACCGATCTTCGAAGATAATGGCCCGGACAGCTTCAAGGGTATCGACATCATGCGAGCGGTTCGCAGCTTTGATCCTTGTCTGCCATGCGGTGTTCATATGTACTTGGGCGAAGGGAAAGAGCTTCAGAAAGTCCTTTCACCGACGTTTGGTGTGCATCAGTAGCATCACTCCCCAGGTCAGAGCTTATTCGGAAACTGTGGGAACCTGAGATCCACAAAGGGGTCTCACTACATGTAGCGGCACCCCTTGTGGGTGCCAGGCTTCCCCCATCCGACATCCGCGTCGCTGTTATGATAAAGAACAGGAGGACATACAATGGACGAGCAGCAGAAACCACCAACTCCACCCAATCCTGCGCACACGCCAGGCACTGGTAAGGGTGAGGAAAAAGTCCAAACAGAGGGCCCACACCCTGGTCGCCAGGATACTGGTACTACGGGGGAGGCAGAACGCCCTAGTGGTAAGACAACGAGCCGGGAATCCACAGGCGTCAATGCTGATAAAGAAAACCCGGTAGACCCGGCAAGCCCGCACTTGCCGACGCCCTAACACACTCTGGCGGGCAGTACGGCCCAATTCCTACTCCAGGCCAGGTACTGCTTCTGGCCTGGGGAAGGATCGAGAAGGCAAAACATAAAGGTAAGCATTGGCGACACGTTTTTGATGAAGTAGGTCTGTAGGGGTCCAATCTAATGCACCCTGCAATAGAGGAGAATGGGTAATGCCACAACAAGTGCAGGAGCACCACCGCCTAGCGGCGCGTATCGAGACTCTGGTCCAGGAGGTTGCCACGTTCCCAGACCCACATGCGCGTGCCACGGCTGAGGAACTTGTCCAGGCACTTCTGGACATGTATGGCGAAGGTCTAGCTCGCCTGCTCGAACTTACTGCAGAAACTGAAGCATCGGGCCTCGCATTGATCGATACTTTCGCAGACGACGAACTGTTAAGCTCCTTGTTTTTGCTTCATGGCCTGCATCCGGTAGATATAGAGACGCGGGTTATCCAAGCACTGGACGAGGTGCGGCCCTACCTTAAGTCGCATGGCGGCAATGTCGAGTTGGTCAAGGTCGAAGAAGGCATAGCTCATCTGCGTCTCCAGGGAAGTTGTGATGGTTGTCCCGGCTCAACCATCACCCTTAAATTGGCGATTGAAGAGGCCATCTACAAGGCGGCTCCAGACCTGGATGGGCTGCAGGTAGAAGGAGTCACTGATCCCCCACCGCGACCTGGCATACCAGTTACGTTTGTTCCCACACGGCGGCATAAGGAAAGTACACATTCAACGCAGCAAGACAGTGGATGGAGAGTAGTGGAGGGATTGCAAACTCTCTCTAACGGCACATTCAAGATAGTGACTGTACAGAAGGAACCGATGCTCTTCTGTCAGATTGCGGATACCTACTATGCTTACTCCAATCGTTGTGGCGATTGCAACGCGCCTCTTGATGGCGGCAGGTTAGAGGAAACTACCTTTAGCTGTCCCTCTTGCGGGCGACAATATGACGTCCGCCATGCAGGACGATGCGTGGATGCGCCCAACCTGTTTCTCGAACCAGTTCCACTATTGGTGGAGGATGACAAGGTGAAAGTGGCACTGTCAGCATTGGCAAAAGACAATCAATCTCAAGCGACTCTGTCGATGCACGCGAGATGAGGTGAGCACTTATGTCATCATCCGAACTCACAAACAACTCTGATGATCATTCCGCTGCACCCCTTGATGTGCTGCGTCAGTTTGCACGCAGGCGAGAAACGCGCACGCCTACAGAGCAGTGTGAACTCTGCAGTGCAGAGATTGCGGCGAATCATCGCCACTTGCTGGAACTCTCCCAGCGTGCGTTGATCTGTGTGTGTCGTCCTTGCTCGATACTCTTCGGTGACCCAGGAGCTGGGACTGGGAAGTATCGGCTCGTACCTTCGCGCTATCTGATATTGTCGGATTTCCAAATGACGGATGAGCAGTGGGACAACCTGATGATCCCGGTGAACATGGTCTATATCTTTCGTAGCACGGGTGGTGAGGGGCGTACTCCGAGCGAAGCCAGAGTAGCGAGGGCAGGGGAGGTCAACCGTGTCATGGCCTTCTATCCCAGTCCTGCGGGAGCTATGGAGTCCCTGCTTGACCTGGAGGGATGGGATGAGCTTGTCAGTAGCAACCCTATCCTGAATGACCTGGAACCCGACGTCGAAGCGCTCCTTATCAACCGCGTGCGGAACAGGGGTGGTGATGAGGACTATCGTGAGCACTACATTGTCCCGATAGATGCCTGCTACGAGCTTGTCGGCTTGATCCGGCTCAAGTGGAAAGGTCTGAGCGGCGGCGAGGAGGTCTGGAAAGCGATTGCGGAGTTCTTTGCACGCCTACGGACGAGGGCTACCACTGTGGGAGCGGCTCCTGCGGGTACCCAGCAAACAGCCTCCACACCTTGGAGAGGAGAGGCTAATGCCAGACCTGAGCTTTGAGATAATCAGTGCCGAGGTTGCAACCTATAGTGTGCTCCCGATGCTCATCTTCAAAATGCGTATCGTCAACGCGATCGAGGAAGAGCAGATCAATACCATCAGCCTGAAGTGCCAGATCATGCTCTCAGTAATACAGCGGCGCTACAATGCCGAAGAAAAGGCCAAACTACAGGAGCTCTTTGGTGAGCCGGAGCGCTGGGGTAAGACCTTGCGCACTTTCCTGTGGACGCACGTCATCACAGTGGTACCACGGTTCTCAGGAAGCACCATCGTCGAACTGCCCGTCCCATGCAGCTACGACTTTGAGGTAGTGAGCACAAAGTACTTCAATGCTCTAGAGGACGGTGAAATCCCCCTCAACTTCCTGTTCAGTGGAACCATCTTCTACCAGGGTGAGGCAGGCAATTTACAGATCGGACAGATTTCCTGGTCGAAGGAAGCAAACTACCGTCTCCCAGTCGCGCTCTGGAAAGAAGCAATAGGAACTCACTTTCCCAACAGTGCCTGGATTCGCCTGCACAAGGATGTCTTCGACCAACTGTACCAGTATAAGATCACGCATGGCCTCATCACCTGGGAGGATGTTCTTGCACGTCTGCTGCGGGCAAGTGGTGAGGCTCCCTCTCAGACCTGTTGAGCGAAGCTAGACGCGCCAGCGGCGTTGCAGGGCTGGATAAGAAAAGGTGCAGTCATGAAGCTAGAGCAAGTGAAGGAGATCGCCAACGCTGTCCTCTACGAGGGCTATCTTCTCTACCCATATCGGCAGTCAGCGATCAAAAATCGAACACGGTGGACATTCGGCGCGGTGTATCCACGGGAGTATAGCGAGGCGAACGGTGGTATAGAGCCCTGGACAATGCATACAGAATGCCTGGTAGAGGGACAGGCAGACGACATATCACTCGACGTCACCGTAAGGTTTCTGCACTTGCTTGTACGTACAGTTGGGCAGCCCGAGCCTGCGAAGGACGACTGCGTAGAGGCGAATACCAGCGAGTGGAGCTTGGCAAGTCGTTTTGCTAACGAACCACTGCAAGAGGGTATAGAGCGCGAGGTGAGTGCACTAGACCTTTCGTTGAGCGATCTGCTGGCTCGCCCTCGACGCGTGGCGATCGAATTTCCGGCTGCGCGCACGGTAGACTATCCAACAAACGCGGTAGCAACAGAGATTATTCGAGAGCAGCAGGCACTTGCTGGAGCCTTTATACTCACAGCCGAGCCAGTGAACACAAACCTTACTCCTCTCAGACTTCCTGACCCGAAGGGTAGCCGCGCCAGTGGCGTTGAAAGTCTGAATAAGAGTATCTTCAAGCTGAGCGTTGAGATCGAAAATACGACCCCTGCAACCAGTGCGGTGACGAGCCGACGTGATGTAGTATTGCTACAATCCTTCGTCTCCACTCACACTATCTTACAGGTACATCAAGGTTCCTTCATCTCGCTGTTGGAGCCACCTGCAGAGGTGCAAACGTTTGTCAAGGAATGTCAAAATATCCGAACCTGGCCGGTGTTGGTCGGCAACAAGGGAGAATATGATACGATGATATCATCGCCCATCATCTTGTATGACTATCCACAGATCGCTCCAGAAAGTCCAGGAGCCCTCTTCGATGGCGGCGAGATTGATGAAATTCTCAGTTTACGTATCATGACACTGAGCGATGAAGAGAAAGAGCAGATGCGGCAGGACGAGCGCACATGTGAGATACTGGAGCGAACTGAGGCCCTCACGCCCGAACAATTCATGAAGATGCACGGCGCAATCCGTGATCTGCGTCCGTTCAGTGAAGGAGAAAAAGCATGATACGTCGTGGGGGTTGGGATTTTCCAGGATTCCCAGGTGAGGATTACCCACCGCCAGAATCTATAACTATTGCTGGTAGAGAGGTAAGAGCAGGAACTCGTGTACGCCTGTGCCCCAAAGAAAGGCGTGCTGACGCTTTCGATGCGCTACTTGACGGAAAGATCGGGACGATTGAAGTCATCCATCAGGATTTCGAGAATCGCATCTACCTGGTCGTCACGGTGGACGATGATCCCGCTCTAGAACAGATGCAGATGCAGAGTCGTATTATGCCCGGTCATCTTTTCTACTTCTTCCCAGAGGAGGTGGAACTGTTGGAGGATGCATAGTGGAAGAGCCCATGAACATTACACCGTCATCCGAACGCACGCCTAAGCGTATACTTATCGCGTGTATCGGCAATATTTTTCTAGGGGACGACGGCTTCGGGGTCGAGGTAGCCAAAGGGCTTATGAACAGACATTACCAGGAGGGCGTAAAGGTTGTAGATTTCGGTATTCGGGGTATAGAACTGGCATACACCTTGCTCGATGATTACGATGCGCTCGTATTGGTCGATGCAGTTCCACGAGGTGGTCAACCAGGAACGCTCTACCTGATTGAGCCAGATTTAACGAACATGAACCCCGAGAAAGGAGCGGAAGCTGGCAGAGTAGCGCTAGATGCGCACAGTATGGATCCTGTGAAGGTGCTTGCCTTTGCCAGGACCATCGGAGCACAACCAATTCACACCCTGCTTGTTGGCTGCGAACCCACTACGCCTGGCGATGGTGGAGACTATGCAGAGATGCAAATGGGATTGAGTGAGCCAGTGCAAGCCGCCGTTGGCGAGGCCGTGAAAATGATCGACTCATTGGTTGAGAAGTTCTACGAATAACATATAGCAACCAGATATAGTGAAAGGAACAATACCATGTTCAAACTAATTTTTGTGGTTCTTGCCCTTGTTATGGGCTACTTCGTTCTTCAGTCGGTTCCTGATATCCAACGCTATCTAAAAATTCGAGCAATGTAACGCGGATTGCAAAGAACGATCCTTGTGGTAGCCCTACTCAGGAGTGAGACTGGTCATGCACGAACTCTCTATTGCCCAAAGCATCGTTGACGTCGTTGAGGAGCGGGCAACCGAGTGCAATGCAGCACATGTGAAAAGTGTGCGCCTAAAAATTGGTGAGGCCAACGGCATCGTAGCTGATTCGTTGACCTTCAGTTTTGAGATGCTGACCAGCCTCGAGCCAGTCTTAGTAGGCGCACAGTTGTTCATCGACACCGTTCCCCATCGCGCACGATGTCGTCACTGTCAGCAGGAGTTCGCCGTTCAACACTTCATTGTGCGCTGTCCTACCTGTGAGACATGGGACGCCGACGTTATTTCTGGCACGGAATTCACCATCCTTGAGATGGAGATAGAAGACATTCATACACCGTAGGGGCGCGATTGATCGCGCCCCGTTCCCGCCTGATCTATCAGGCACAACATCCCGATGTATCGGGTATCTCGTAGGGGCACGATGTATCGCGCCCACCGTCTAACGGAGGAAACATATGCCGAAAGTACCTATTGTACAGAATATCTTAGCCGCCAACGAGGGCATAGCTCAGGAGGTTCAGCAGTCGCTGGCGACGCACGGTGTTCGCGCCATCAATATGATGAGTTCAGCAGGTGCTGGCAAGACGACCCTATTAGAGCAAACTATCAAACGGCTGCGCGGACGACTCAACCTCGGCGTAATCGAGGGGGACGTTGAAACCACTGCGGATGCCGACAGAATCGAAGCGGTGGGCGCACCCACTGTCCAGATAATTACACAGGGTAATTGTCATCTCGAAGCACATATGGTACGTGCGGCACTAGCGGAAATAGACATGGAGAGCGTCGAACTGCTCTTTATAGAGAACGTCGGCAATCTCGTGTGCCCCGCCAACTGGAATCTAGGCGAGGACATCAAGGCGGTCGTCGTGAGCACCACCGAAGGAGACGATAAGCCAGCGAAATATCCGCACATGTTCGCCGTCTCAGAAATCATGATTATCAACAAAATTGACCTTCTCCCTTATGTCGACTACGACATAGAGATTGTCAAAGGCTTTGCCCTTGCCGTCAACCCACACCTGCGTATCTTCGAGCTAAGCTGCCGCACAGGTGAGGGCCTCGACGCCTGGTGTGACTGGCTCGTTCAGTTCGCACACGAACACGCCCCTGTAGGGGTCTAATTCATTACACCCTTTCGGCAACCACCCATATGGGTGTAATGAATTAGACCCCTACAGGTGGTATCCAAAAGATAGTGAAGAAAGCAAATCTTCATCATGACATCTGTAGCAGGTCCAACAACACAACGCTGGCGCATCCTCATTCAGGGCATTGTCCAGGGCGTAGGCTTTCGGCCTTTCGTCTATCGACAGGCATTGCACTGGGGTCTAGGCGGATTTGTGCTGAACGACAGCCTGGGTGTCACCATAGAAGTCGAGGGAATGCCTGAGCAGCTAGAAGGCTTCCAGCGTGCTTTACGCGAGAAGATACCACCACTGGCCCGTATCGACACACTTACTATCGAAATACGAACGCCGCTCAACGAAACCACCTTCAGCATTGTCCACAGCCAGGCAGGAGACGAGCGTAAAGCTCTCATATCGCCTGACACCTCCATCTGTACAGACTGTCTGCAAGAACTTTTTGACCCGGCGGATCGCCGCTATCACTATCCCTTCATCAACTGCACCAACTGCGGTCCACGCTTCACCATCATTCAGAATGTCCCCTATGACCGTGCGCAAACCACCATGAGCGTCTTCCCCATGTGTCCAGCATGTCAGGCCGAATATGACGACCCGCTCAGCAGACGCTTTCATGCTCAACCAAACGCCTGTCCCGTGTGCGGCCCTCAAATGTGCCTGCTTGACGCAACAGGGCAACAGGTAGCATGCACAAACCCTATTGCCGAGGCAGCACAACAACTCGCCAATGGAAGAATACTCGCCGTCAAAGGTATAGGCGGCTACCATCTTGCCTGTGACGCGCTACACGAGGGGACAGTAGCTCGTTTACGCACGCGCAAACACCGCGAAGCCAAACCATTCGCCCTCATGGTCCCCGACCTTGAGACAGCCCGTCAACTCTGCGAAATCAGCGAAGCAGAGGCAACACTGCTGCAATCCTATCGTCGTCCCATCGTCCTGCTACAAAAACGCCCTGATTGTGCAGTTGCTTCAGGAATTGCGCCAGCATATAACACGTTGGGCATCATGCTTCCCTATGCTCCACAGCATTATCTCTTACTACAAGCCTGTAAGGACCGATTCATCGCGTCCGCCTCGCCAACCGATTCTGTAGACGGACAGACAATAGGGGGCGCAATGAATTGTGCCCGTACAGAGCGGATGTCCCAGTATGGGCGCAATTCATTGCGCCCACCCATCGCCCTGGTCATGACAAGCGGCAATCTCAGCGATGAACCTATAGCCTATCGGGACGATGATGCTCAACAACGGCTACTCCTCATCGCTGATGGTATCCTTACCCATAATCGCGACATTCACATGCGCTGCGATGACTCCGTAATGCGCATTGTCGCCAATGGTGAGCAGTTTCTCCGCCGTTCACGAGGCTATGCGCCAGAGCCAATCCCGTTATCATTTGATTTCCCTGTGCCACTTCTTGCTTGTGGTGGGCATCTGAAAAACACATTTTGCCTGGGAAAAGGGCGTCAAGCCTTTGTCAGCCATCACATTGGCGATCTGGAGAATTTGGAGACACTGACCTCGTTCCGTGAAGGAATTGAGCACTTCAAACGTCTCTTCGATATCTATCCTGAAGCAGTTGCCTACGATCTGCATCCCGAATATCTGGCGACAAAATACGCACTTGATACGAACATTTCGCAGAAAATCGGCGTTCAGCATCATCACGCGCATATCGCCAGCGTGCTAGCCGAGCATGGACTGAGTGGGCCTGTAATCGGAGTCGCAGCCGATGGCACGGGTTATGGAACGGATGGTGCCGTATGGGGTTGTGAGATTATGATGGCAGACTTCGTAGGATTTGAACGGTTGGCGCATTTGATCTACGTGCCGCTCCCAGGAGGTGAGCAGGCGGTACGCCAGCCATGGCGTATGGCAGCCGCTTATCTGACTCAGACCTATGGTGATGCTTTTTGGGAATTGGATATTCCTTTTGTACGCCAGCTAGACAGGTCGAAATGGCGTACCCTATCGCAGATGATCGCACGGAACCTCAACAGTCCGCCGACTTCCAGCATGGGACGATTGTTTGATGCTATTGCCGCGTTGGTAGGTCTACGCAGCGAAGTGATCTATGAGGGCCAGGCAGCTATAGAATTGGAGGTAGTAGCAAATCAAACCAGAGATCAGAACTCTTGCAATCATTCAATTATCTATCCATTTACACTTGAGAGCCAATCACCGGCGAAGCTAGATGTGGTGCCTATGATTCGTGCCATTGTAAGCGATATTCAGCAAGGTGTATCAGTTTCAGAGATCGCCTGCCGCTTCCATCACTCAATTGCCGAACTGCTGGCGATAGCGTGTCTTGAAGCACGCAAGCAAACAGGATTGAACGTCGTGGCTCTGAGCGGTGGCGTATTTCAGAACTCATTGTTACTTGAACAATTGATGACGCGCCTGGAGGAAATGGCTTTCCAGGTCTATGTAAATCGACGTGTGCCGCCCAACGATGGCGGTCTCAGTCTCGGTCAGATAGCAGTAGCCGCAGCGCGGCTGAAGCAGGGAGACCAGAGAATGGATACCCATTCCTGATATCTCAAAAGGAGGCCAGTATGTGTCTTGGTATTCCGGGTCAGATTATAGACATAGTGGACGATGCAAATTCCATTGCCAAAGTTAATGTCTCTGGCGTAAAACGTAACGTCAGTGTGGCTTTAGTGCGTCCAGAGGGCATTTCGGCGGGCGACTGGGTGTTAATCCATGTCGGCTTTGCTATGAGCAAGATCGACGAGGGCGAAGCAAAGGAAACGATGAAAGCCTTAGAACTTCTGGGGCAACCCTTTGTCGATGAAATGCAAATGCTCCACGAGAGCCAGATAGAATGATGAGGAATATTGATGACGGCTGAGATGGAGAAGAAGGGACAACGAGATCTGTTAGCACTGGTTGAGGCACGCTTCGAGCAGAGCATGACTGTGCCAGAGGCATTCTTCACAGGCGAAGCGGAGCGCATTGCGGAGGCTTGTTGGGCTATGGCCCGTCGCTTCCATCAGGGAGGACGACTTCTCGCTTTCGGCAATGGGGCATGGGCGACGGACGCTCAACACGTCTCAGTCGAGTTCGTGCATCCGGTTATTGTGGGTAAGCGAGCACTACCGGCTCTGGCACTGACCAACGATAGTGCAACTCTTAGCGGACTCATGGCCGGTGGAGATAGAGAAATGCCATTTGCACGCCAGATCAGCGTGCTTGCTCGCCCCCAGGATATCGCAATGGGCTTCTCACCGGATGGACATTGTGCCAATGTAGAGGCAGCACTCTCTATAGCCAAAAGGATGGGAATGCTCACGCTGGCCCTGACAGGAGGCGATGGTGGATCGCTGAAGCAGGCCGATATGGACTTCTGCTTCATTGTCCAGTCACACGATCCGATGGTGATCCAGGAAACTCACGAGACGCTCTATCACGTCCTATGGGAGTTGGTGCATATTTACTTTGAACACGAAGGGTTACTGAAATGAGCGATGAGCAGCGAGAATCTGTAGGAGCAGCACTCAGACCTGAAGTGGCGCTACTGAACAACGCCAGTTGCGAGCTTGATGCGGAAGGTCACTGCGTGACGTGTTCTGACGAGGCATTGCCCGCCAAAGTACTTCGTATCGATCAGGAGGTAGGACTGGCACTCGTTTCAGTGAAAGATACAACGGAAGAGATTGATATTACGCTTGTAGAAGATATTGAGCCAGGTGACACGGTATTGGTGCATGGTGGCGTAGCAATTGCCACTCTAGATAAGGCAAGCAATGAATGATCCAGAAGGGTCTGAGTATGACCGACTCTTTTATCCCTTTCTCTTTGAGGGAGGCATATCCAGTATAGAGGATGTGCTGGCACAAGTTCGCCACTCGACAATGGAGAAGTGCCGCGAGGTAGTTGCGCTGCGCCGTGCAACGCTTGAACAGGCTAGAAATCAGATCGTTGCGGCTGGTCAGATAATGGCACAGGCCTTTGCCAATGGGGCTACACTCTTTGCCTTTGGTAATGGAGGAAGTACGACTGATGCTCAAGACCTGGTGACCGATCTGCTCAACCCGCCTTTCCCGAACTGGCAGCCTCTGCCAGCGATTGCACTGACTAATGATATTGCAGTGGTCACGGCGGTGGGAAATGATGTCGGATTCGATAATGTCTTTGCTCGTCAGGTCATCGCCTTTGGACGAAAAGGTGACATCGCCCTTGGTATCTCGACGAGCGGAAACTCGACCAATGTGCTGGTAGCACTTGAACAGGCAAAAAAGCAGGGGCTACTCACAATAGGGTTGGCTGGTTACGACGGAGGCAAGATGTTGCATTCTAAAGCAGTGGATGTTTGCATCAACTCTGCAAGCGACCACGTTCCGCGCATACAGGAGGCGCAAGCGACAGTCTACCATGCGCTTTTGGAGGTTATTCACGCGCTACTTAAGCCAAATGAGGACGATCAGTATAAAGAAGGAGAAGGCAGATGAGCATGAAATATGTTGATGAGTACCGCGATCCTGAACTGGCGAAACGTATCTCTGAAGAAATTGCGAAACTCAGTGGAGACCAGCCACTCAAGCTGATGGAAGTCTGTGGTGGACATACCCATACCATTTACAAGCACGGAATTGAGGACGTGCTGCCGAGCAATATTGATCTTATTCATGGACCTGGTTGTCCTGTCTGCGTCCTGCCAATGGGTCGCATCGACGATGCCATTGCTATTGCCCGTACCGAGGGAGTGATCTTCACGACGTTCGGTGATATGATGCGCGTACCTGGCTCTAAGGGCAGTCTCCTTGACGCCAAGGCCGATGGTGCCGATGTGCGCTTTGTCTATTCGCCGCTCGATGCCTACAAGCTTGCCCTTCAGCATCCTGATCGCCAGGTGGTCTTCTTTGCCATCGGCTTTGAAACGACTGCGCCCTCAACGGCTGTAACGCTCCTGCGGGCAAAAGCTGATGGGATCAAAAATTTCTCGGTCTTCTGCAATCATGTCACCATCATACCCGCGATGAAAGCTATTCTCGACTCGCCTGACCTGCGATTGGATGGTTTCATCGGAGCAGGTCACGTTAGCATGGTGATCGGCATGAGACCGTACAACTTCGTCGCACGCGATCATCACAAACCTGTCGTCATTGCTGGCTTCGAGCCGCTCGATATTATCCAATCTGTCTACATGATTGTGAAGCAGATCAGCGAGGGACGGGCGGAGGTTGAGAACCAGTATGCACGAGTCGTCCGCCCGGAGGGCAATGTCAAGGCACTTCAGGCGATGGCTCACACGATGGAATTGCGCCCCTTCTTTGAGTGGCGTGGACTTGGTTTCATCACTCACAGTGCCCTGAAGTTACGTTCCGAATTCGCCGACTGGGATGCTGAGCTGCGCTATGAGGTGCCCGGGCTGCGCGTGGCCGATCCAAAGGCATGTCAGTGCGGTGAGGTGCTCAAGGGAGTTATCAAGCCATGGGAATGCAAGGTTTTCGGAACCGCCTGCACACCTGAGACACCGATTGGCACCTGCATGGTTTCGCCAGAGGGAGCCTGTGCTGCCTACTTCAGCTATGGTCGTTTCTCTATGGCTTCCGAGCGCCATCGCTTGAATATCCTTCCAATTGAAACCAGCAGCCCTCGTTTTGAAACCAGCAGCCCTCGTTCGTGAGAATGAGATGCACAACGCCCCTCGCGGGTACTTCTAATTTTGGAGGCCAGGAGGCATTCATGGATGCACGTACATCAAGCGATATGGACCGCATAGGCGATGTAGTGAAAAAGATCGAGCGCACAAGGCAGGCTCGTCGTCATAAGTTCTACTTGCGTGACGAGAAGATCACGCTTAGCCACGGGAGCGGTGGTAAATCCACCCATAATCTGATCGAGGGCGTCTTTGCACCCGCTTTCTCGAACCCATTGCTCGATCCAATGGATGATGCTGCGGTCTTTAGCATCAATGGGACAGGTCAACGTTTGGCCTTTACAACCGATACGTACGTAGTCAGCCCGCTTTTCTTCCCAGGCGGCGATATTGGGAAACTAGCTGTCCATGGCACAATTAACGATCTGGCCATGGCTGGTGCAGAGCCTTTATATCTCTCGGCAGGCTTTATCTTGGAGGAGGGCTTCCCGATTCCCGATCTGCGCCGCATCGTTGCATCAATGGCTACGGCAGCGGAAGAGGCAGGAGTCGCTATCGTCACTGGCGATACGAAGGTGGTTCAACGAGGCAAGGCCGATGGGTTGTTCATCAATACGGCTGGCGTCGGACTTCTTCGTGCGACCGGTCCGATTGGACAAACCCAGTTGCAACCAGGAGATAAGGTATTGCTGAGCGGCCCTGTCGGCGATCACGGCATCGCAATTATGATGGCGCGCGAAGCTCTCGACATCGAAACTACTATAGAGAGTGATACCGCTCCGCTCCATTCTCTGGTAGCCGCACTGTTGGAAGCAGCAGGCGATGGTGTGCATTGTCTGAAAGACCCCACACGCGGCGGTGTAGCAACATCCTTAAACGAGATGGCAATAGGTTCAGAGGTTTCAGTTGCACTCGATGAGCACACCATCCCCGTGCATTCCGAGGTGCGTGGCGCGTGTGAGATTCTGGGCCTTGACCCTCTCACAATTGCCAATGAGGGCAAGCTTCTAGCTATCATCTCTCCTGAAAAGGCTGAGAGCGCACTGTCTGCCATGCGTGCCCATCCGCTCGGACGCGAAGCAGCAATTATTGGTACAGTTCAGGCTGAGCCTCCTGGTCTGGTGTTTTTGCGCACAGACATCGGGGGAATGCGAGTGCTGGATATGCTGGTTGGAGATCCACTACCTCGTATCTGCTGAGGGGGGAAGAGGCCATCAATAGCTTGTCTTGAGAGAACTTTTGCCGGAAAGAGAAAGCGGGGAAAACAACACTTCTCCCCGCAGATGCTTGAGTCGTTTAAGATGGCCCCATTACTTGATCTCTACGACAACGTCCTTTTGATCGCTCACTTGTTTGGTCACCTCCCCGATGTGCCAGAACGGGACCTCCTTCTGTTGAGAGAGTGCCTGCCAGAGAATTGGATCAATCGAGGCGAAGAGTCCACCTGAGGTTTGAGGGTCAAAAAGGACTGCTTGATCAAGTGGCCTGAGACTCTCGTCAAAACGAACGTGCGTCTGAAGAGAGCGTTCGTTGCGCTGCGTACCTCCCGGAATACATCCAAGTTCTGCGTAGTGCCGGACATTGGGTAGCAGTGGAAGGGCTGCAAAGTCGAAGTGCATGCTGGTGAAGCTTTGGGAGGCCATCTCCCAGGCATGTCCTAACAGACTAAACCCCGTAATATCTGTAACTGCGTGGACGGCTGGTCCTGACTGCACGAGCAGCTCACTGGCTCGCCGATTGAGGGTAGTCATCGATTTTACGGCTGCCTTCATATCCTCTTCGTGGACCATTCCCCGCTTCTGCGCCGTCGTGAGCAGGCCAGTTCCCAGACGTTTACTTAAAATCAACACATCGCCCGGTTTGGCACCCCCTTTTGTCAGAATATGATCGGGATGTACCATGCCTGTTACAGCGAGTCCGTACTTCGGTTCGTCATCAGAGATGGAATGCCCTCCCGCAATCACACTTCCTGCCTGCTCCACGATGTCCATTCCCCCGCGCAGCACCTCGCTGAGAATGCTAGTATCCAGGTTTTCGGGCCAGGCAACCAGGTTTATTGCCATAAGTACTTGCCCACCCATTGCATACACATCGCTAAGCGCATTGGCGGCGGCAATTGCGCCAAAGGTATAGGGATCATCCACCACGGGCGGAAAGAAATCAGCCGTACTGATGATGGCTTGTTGCTCGTTGACCCGGTAGACCGCCGCATCGTCAATCGCTCCAAGCCCGACAAGCAACTGCGGAGGAACGTTGCGTTGTCGAAGGGGACGCAGAACCTGAGCCAGAGTATCAGCACCTATTTTGGCTGCGCAGCCAGCACAACTCGCCAGTTCTGTCAACCGCACATGTTGATTGATTGTCATAGAGAGCCCTTTCTTTTCCTGTTTTCTCTAAAGGAGAGATGCCCCTATTAAATCACAAAAAGCGTTGATCTTGCTCTTTGAGTGAGGACCCAGGCTTCATTTTGTTTCTACCTATCATTTCGAGTAGCCCAAATCCAGGAGAGTCCTGGCATCGCTGAAGAGTTGCGTAGATAACCTGGTTCGCTCTTTCCTTAGACAGCATCTTGATTACTAACAAAACTTGATGTACAGTGACACATAGAGAAGCACAGTAGACTTGCTATCTGCTGGAAAGGGCACCGCAGAACCTTACTCTTTCCTTGGAGCTCGACTCTTAAA